>Ga0209365_1000002_pt1 | contig 406299 bp, 348 predicted proteins | sample WorMetimpBELIZE2_FD_187389 | JGI IMG/M metagenome (GOLD analysis project Ga0209365, IMG submission 187389) | Marine gutless worms symbiont microbial communities from Max Planck institute for Marine Microbiology, Germany - Olavius imperfectus... | ecosystem: Host-associated > Annelida >...
TTTGGTTCTTTACGAGAAAGCGCTAAAAGTTGTTCAGATATGTTTGGGTTCAATGTTAATAACCAGTGATTTTATATAGCCTATATTAGATCAGATATTTAAGCGGAATGGTATAAAAACACATTCATGGCTGAAGCCATTCCTACGAGATGCGTATCTCAGACGTCAGATATTAGATGTCAGTTGATTTACCGGGTTTAGGTAACTGAGCTTCCCTCAGCAACAAACCTCGTAGGAGGCACTTCAGTGCCGAATTCAGACCTTAACAAACACATTCACGGCTAAAGCCATTCCTACAAGTAAACTTTGCCTAGAGCCTAGAGCCTAGAGCCTAATTGCATAGGAAGGCGCAGCACCAAACATCTCCACCACGCGGCTGTTCGCTGAGGGCTGAAAGCTCTGTGTTGGGTTTCGCTTCGCTCTACCCAACCTACGGCAGATTTCCAAACTTTACTCTTGCAACTTTTCCCTCGCTAACTTTATTCTCGCAACTCACTCACACTGCTGTATTTCTCTCACATCACCGCGGCCATCGCTTAGGTAACATTGCTCTAGTAATGAGCAATAGCAGATCTCGGTTTTGATGCTATTACGTTGCTTGTTTACTTTGTCCCATTGAGTTTCATTAAATCCCGTTTGCTTGAAACCAAAAAGTTTAAGTTTGCTGCCAGATGCCAGTAACCGGTTATCACTGGCACTCGTCATAATCCAGCCAAATGCTTCGAAAATATTTATATCGGGAGAGTCATCTTGCAGAGTTTGTAGCTGTGTTTCATATGCTTGTGTATCAAAACAGCATGCAGAAATTACTTTATAGATATCTAAATATGATTGGTCGTTATAATGATACTTCACATACTTTACTATCGCAGGTCCTGATCCTGAATTAGAGAGCACAAAGGTGATTTCAGATAGATTTTTTTCTTCATTGAAATTCCCCGTCATCACTTCGAGCCATGGCCAGGTTGCGGCTTTTACTTGTCGTTCTGCGGCGTTGGCTTGCAAGTAAGTGGCATAAAAGGAGGCTGCTGAAATTATAATGGCGCAGAGTGCGAGAAATAGGTTTAGCCGCTCGTTGGTAAACCATGCCTTGCGCTGCTTGCTGGCTGGTTGAGTGTTTTGCTGGGTGGTCTTTGTTTGCTCTTCAAGGTTAGTGTCTTGTTCTGATTTAACGGTTGAACAGCTTGCGTCCTGTTGCTGATTATCCATAATTTTTAGTTGTTGTTTTTATAGACTAACAAAGATACAACTTTAATTGGATAGATAAAAGAGACAGGGAGTAAAACTCCCTGATTTGATATTAACTATTTGAGATAAATACGGTGAGCTTTTCACCCACTCTTAAGCTATCTCTAGAAAGGTTATTCCATTGTTTGAGTTTAGTGATACTGACTTTGTATTGCTTTGCTATCTTCCAAAGGCTATCGCCAGATTTCACCTTATACTCGATTTGTTGATCAGCTAATTGCGGCAATATCAGTTTTTGACCAATACGAATGGTGTTTGTTTTTAGGTTATTGAAGGTTTTCAGCTGGCTAACTGTTACTTTATAGTTCTTTGCAATCACACTTAAGCTATCACCGCGTTTAACTGTGTAATGTTGCCACTGGCTATAATCATTGCTTTTTTGGTTAGCTAATAGAGTTCGATAACTTGCTTGCTGATCTTTGGGAACCACAATATGTGGCGCATCAATCACCGCGGGATATCGGATAACGCCATGGTTCAGCTCTTCTAGCTCTTGCCATTTCGCTTTGTCTGCCAAGATCACTGCACCAGTTACTGGTAAGGTCGCAATAGCCTGCTCATTCTTAATGGCAGGGAATATCATTTTTTGGTGCTTTAATAATTGTGCTGCGGCCAGTAACTTAGGCACGTATTGTTTGGTTTGCGATGGTAGTTTTAAGCTAAAGAAGTCCGTCGACTTACCTTGTTTTTTATTACGAGCAATCGCCTGTAATACACGCCCTTCACCAATATTGTAGGCAGCAATAGCATGATACCAATCGCCATCAAAGCGTTTATAAAGGTATTCCATAAAATCCAAAGCTGCGCGGGTGCTGTCGATCACATCTTGGCGACCATCATACCAAGGGGTAATTTTTACTTTGAAGTATTTGGCGATTGAGGGGGTGAGTTGCCATAAACCCGATGCATGTTTGTGCGAATAGGCACTGGCATCAAAATCGCTCTCTATAAGCGGCATTAGAGCGAGTTCTATTGGTAAGTCACGGTTTTCTACTTCTGTAACGATATGATACAAATACGGCGCTGCACGGCGGCTTATTTCTTCCATGTAATTAGGATGAGTAAGGTACCAAGCAATGCGCTTTTGCACATCTGGATGACTTGAATCGCTAAACTGCAGTTGAATACGAATACGCTGCCATACGTCATCAAGTTCACTTGGTTTGAGCGGTGTCACCGCGTCTACTTGCGCTGTTTTAGCTTCTGCAACCACAGTACCTGGATTGGCTTTGATGATGGGCTTCTTTTCGGGAAGTGACTCAGGGGCAGTCTGACAGCCTGTTACAATTAAAGAAACAACAACAAGGCCTAAAAATCGATTTAAAAACACGTATTAAAATACTCCGTTAACTTAGGTGCGGGTAAACTAAAGCGCCTAAGCTTAACATAGGGTGAGCTAAAAATGACCATTAGATTAACAGCTCGCTAACTTACTCACCCAATTGAAATTAAAACGAAATACTAACTTGTAACCCAGCATAACCATGGTTTTGTGCTTCCCAATAGCGGCTGTCTATTTCTCGGGCTCTGGCATAGATCTCTATTCTGAATGGCTTTGAGTCCACGCCCATACCCACACCAACATAGCCATCAATATTATTGTGGTCGTCATCATAGCGGTCGCTGTAGTCGTGGTCATCGCGGTCGTCGTATACAGCAAGCTCAATTAAATCTAAGCCCACTTCGCCATAGACAAAAAAGTCACTGAAATAACCAAATTTGATGCCGCTATCTAAGGTGAGAAATGTCTCCCGATCACCTTTTTTAGTAAATACTTCTGCTGAGCCTAGTGCCGTTGTAAATGCTGCGCCGAAATTGCTGTAGTTATTTTTAGCCATAACTTCGATGCCGGCTGAGGTGATTGAATCAGTACTATTATGTTCTGATTTAACAAACAGGTTCATATTAGGGCTGTCATAAATACCAGCAAAGCTTGTAGCAGGAATGAAGGCAAGTGATGAAAAGAGTGCTAAGGCAAGGTTTCGCATATTGGTTAGTCCATTAAACGTTAATGGGTACATGATACCAAACAGCGCCTTAGCAAATTGTAAGTAAGTGTTCTAACTATGTAAGCTAACCGAACACGCAGCGAAAGCAGGCTCCTTGCTGGCGTTTGATATAAACCAGATCGCCGCCATGATTGAGCATGATCTGGCGCGATAAACTTAAGCCTATTCCTGAGCCTTGTTGCTTGGTAGTAAAAAATGGCACGAAAATCATCTCAATCACATGATCGCTGATACCTGTACCATTGTCGCTGACCTCTAAATACAGTTGCTGATTTGCATTTTGTGCAATGCTTACCTCAATGCACTTTGCTGACTCTGGACTATTTAACTGCTTAAGGACATCAATGGCATTGGTAAGCAGGTTTATTATTACTTGTTCAACTTGGCCTCTATCTATCATCACTAACTGCTGGCTTTGCACCGATAAATTCAACGTAATATTAAGTTGCTTAGCTTGTTGTGAGTGCAGAGCGACAACTTGCTTGGCAAGATCTGCTAGAATATGCGGCTGTAAGTGTGGGGCGGGTAAGCTACTAACCTTTTTAAATTGCGCTATAAATTCCCCTAAATGCTCGGTTCGTGATGCGAGTGTTGTTAGGGCGAGTTGCAAGTCTTGTTTATCTTCCTGATCATCAAAACTAAGCTCATTTGGCAGCAGTGCCGTACAAGTTTGCGCTAAAGAAGAAAGTGGCGTAATCGAATTAGCAATTTCATGGGTTAGTACTTTTGTAAGTCGCTTATAAGCTTGTTGCTCTTTTAATTGCAGCTGATCATGAATCGATTGCAAACTGATCACTTTACGAACTTTACCTTGGATTTCGGCAATACTGATCTGCACAGATAACGTATCGTGCTGCTCACCATTTTGCCATGGCACGGTATTACGGCTATTTTGCTTTGCGTCTTGGACTAGGTTGGCTATTACACCTAAATCATCGATGTGCTTTACAGCTTGTCCAAGTAAACGGCTGACCGCTGGATTGCTTTCAATAATTGTGCCTTGTTCGTCACATACTAATACTGCTAAATCGATATGAATTAATAGCGCTTGTAAGAACTGGGCTTGTTGCTCTGCATTAAAACGTGCAGCCTGAATTTGTTGTTTAACCTGCTCAAATTGCTGCTGCATAGGGTGTTGGTCGCCAAAGCCTAATGTGCTGTCTCCATTCGCTAAAGCGCGAAACACCATATCTGCACGCCTTGTTTGGCGTTTAAATAAATTAAAAATTTGCGCGGCACATACCAAATTTAAAATAACTAAAAGTGCCGAAATTGCAGAAAACCCGCTTTGCTCTACTTGCCAAAACAAAGCAATTGATAAACCAATTAGCGCAGCTAATAGGCCGGCTAAGCTAATAAAATTTCGCATCGATTACAGTCCGTATTTTTCTAAACGACGATACATGGCTCCGCGTGTTAGGCCGAGGGCTTTTGCTGCATGACTCACGTTCCCTTGAAAATGCTTTAAAGCTGCACGAACGGTTCTTTGCTCGATGATTTCGAGATCAAAAGTGTCGTAGTCAGTGGCGTTTGAAGAGAGCTCAGTTGTGCTAACAGCAGCATTTGGTGAGCTTATCACCGAGCTTATATCGAGCTCTGAGCCTTCAGAGAGAATGACTGCTCGCTCAATTGCATGGGCAAGTTCACGGACATTGCCTGGCCAATGATACTGGCTTAAACGTGTCATATCAGATGCTGCAATCGAGAGCTCACGTTTGTATTTATGTGCAAAGTGCTGCAAGTAGTAGTTACACAGTAATGGAATGTCTTCACTGCGCTCGCGCAGAGCTGGCAAACGGATCTCTACGGTATTAACACGGTACAGTAAGTCTTGCCTAAATTTGCCTTCAGTAACTGCTTGTTCGAGGTTTTCATTCGTTGCACAGATCAAACGAATATCAATATCGATGACTTTAGAGCCACCAACCGGTGTTATTTGTCTGTTTTGTAGTGCCGCAAGTAGTTTGACTTGTTGGTTAAGCGGTAAATTACCTAGCTCGTCTAAAAATAAACTACCACCATGAGCAAGCTCAAATCGGCCGATGCGATCTTCCTTTGCGCCAGTAAACGCCCCTTTTTTATGGCCAAATAGTTCGCTTTCAAACAGGCTTTCGGCCAGTGAGCCCATATCTAGACTAATGAAAGGCTGGTTTTGGCGCTGGCTTGCATTGTGGATTGCATGGGCAGTGAGTTCTTTACCTGTGCCACTTTCGCCACTGATCAATATGTTGGCATCTGTGCTGGCTGCTTTGTCGATTACCGAAAAAACCTGCTGCATGGCATCACTTTGGCCTAAAAACTCAAATGGTTGATTGCCGATTGACTGCTGCAAGGCTTGTTTTTGCTTTGTGAGTTTACCAACTTGCTGTTTGTCTTTAGCGTGTGAGAATGCCGCCGCTACAGCTCCGAGTAATTGCTCATTTTGCCAAGGCTTAGCAATAAAGTCAGAGGCACCGGCCTTAATTGCTTCGACCGCTAGCTGAATATCGCTGTAGGCCGTCATAAGCAGTACCGCAATGTTAGCGTCTTGGCTCATGATCTTTTTTAGCCAGTAGAATCCTTCTTTGCCACTAATTGAGTCTTGCGTGAAGTTCATATCGAGTAACACTACATCTATGGCTTGATCCGCCTCATGCTGTGCGTTAATGATAGCTTCGATATCAAAGGGGTTATCTGTGGTTTTTACAACCTGATAATGCTGCTTTAAAAGTAATCGTGCGGCGATAAGTACGTCGGGGTTATCATCGACGATAAGAATTGATCCTGCTTGTTTCATAGCTATTTATTATTATTCCTTTATGGGAACACTAAGACTAATTGAAAATAGTAACAGTGTCCATTTATGGACGATATATGGGTTTTGAAGTGTTCTATAATCGGACACTTGATTATATGTATCTTTATTAGTTTTAATGTAAGTTGTTGTAATTTAATGAAAATAAAAGTTGGCACAAGAGTTGTTTTATCTATAGGTAATTAGCACCTAGATAACTTAAAGGCGTCAACATGGATAAGAAAATTACACGCTCAAATAACAAAGCATTTTTTAAGAAATCAGTCATTGCAGCGGCATGCTTAGCTGTTGCGGCAGCAGCTTATGGTTTCACGCAAACTGAGCAAACAGGTCGTAGTCAGCAAGTAACCGCGACAAGCTTAACGATTAGCACAGTACAACAAGGTGAATTTGTTGATGCTTTAAGTCTTCGTGGTCAGGTTATGCCTCGCACGACTATTTACCTCGACACCATTGCCGGAGGCCAAGTTGAAGAGCGACTTGTTGAGCAGGGTGAGTTTGTTAAAAAAGGCCAACCACTTGTGCGTTTAAGCAATACCAATTTGCAGCTTGATGTAATGAGCCGTGAAGCACAGGTGACTGAGCAGCTTAACTTTTTACGTAACACGCAAATGAATATGGAAACCAGCCGTTTAAACTTACGCCGTGATTTGCTTGAAATCGATCTTAAAATCACACATTTATCGCGTCGCTTAAAACAGACTCAGCCGCTAGTGAAAACGGGTGTGTTAGCACAAGAGCAATTATCTGAAATTCAAGAAGACTTAGCGTATTACAAAGCGCGTAAAGAACTAACTCTTGAGCGTCAAAAGCAAGAAAACAGCATTCGTGAAGTTCAAGTAGCTCAGTTAAAAGACAGTGCCGACATGTTAGAGAAAAACCTACAGTTTGCGCGTAAGAACCTTGAAAACTTACTCGTAACAGCACCTGCCGATGGTTATTTAAGTGAGCTTGATGTTGAAATTGGTGAATCAAAAGGCCGTGGTGCTCGCCTAGGGCAGATTGATATTCCTAATGAATACAAGCTAGTTGTGAGACTAGATGAGTTTTACCTGAGCCAAGTTCAAACAGGTATGCAAGTGCTTATTGAGCATGAACAAGGCGAAATTGCGGCGACGGTTAGCAAAATTGATAGTCGTGTTCAGCAATCACAGTTTCAGGTTGAGGTCGATTTACCAAACGGCACGAGCAACATAAAACGTGGGCAAAGCCTAGATGTACAGCTGATGCTAGGTGATAGCAAAGGCACTGCTTTATTACTTGAACGCGGCGCATTTTTTACCAGCTCAGGGGGTAACTGGGTTTATGTCATGGAAAAAGATGGCAATCGTGCAGTACGAAAAGACATTCGTCTTGGCAAAAAGAATCAAAACTATTATGAAGTGTTAAGTGGCCTAAGCGCCGGAGATCGCGTGATCACCTCTAGCTACAGCAACTTTGATAAAGCACAACAACTACAATTTTAAGGATAAAAACAATGATTAAATTAACTAACTTATCACGCGTGTTCCGTACTCAAGATGTTGAAACAACAGCGCTTAATAACATTAACTTACATGTAAACGAAGGCGAGTTTCTTGCCATTATGGGGCCATCTGGCTGTGGTAAATCAACATTACTCTCTATTTTAGGTATGTTGGATTCGCCATCAGCAGGCAATTTTGAATTTTTAGGCGAAGACATCGCAGGGTTTGGTGAAAAGCAATTAGCGGCACTTAGAAAAGCGTCGATTGGTTTTGTTTTCCAAAGCTTTAACTTAATTGATGAATTAACAGTATTTGAAAACGTTGAGCTGCCATTACAGTATCAAAATATCTCAAAAAGTGAACGTAAACAGCGAGTAGAAGAAATTTTAAAACGTGTTGCAATCGACCATAGAGCAGATCACTTACCGCAACAGCTATCGGGCGGTCAGCAGCAACGTGTAGCGGTAGCCCGAGCTCTTGTGATTAATCCAAAACTTATCTTAGCGGATGAGCCTACGGGTAACCTTGATTCAAAAAATGGTGATGAAGTCATGGCGATGCTGCGTGAGCTAAATCGCGAAGGTACCACGGTAATTGTGGTTACTCACTCAGAAAAAGAAGGCAATTATGCTGACCGTTTAGTGCGCTTACTTGATGGCCAAGTGATGGTTGATAAAGCTAACCGTGTTCAACAAACAGCAGAGGTGGCATAACATGATTTTAAGTTATTTGATCACGGCGCTGCGTGCGTTTAAAAACCAAAAGCAGCACTTTATTTTAAATGTTCTGGGTTTAAGTGTGGGCTTAGCTGCGGCAATTCTAGTTGCTTTATTTGCAAAAAATGAGCTTTCGTACGATAGTCAACAGCCTCATGCTGAGCGTGTTTATCGCGTTGGCCAAGACTTCTCAAAACTCGGTTTATCTGTGGTGCCTATTTTTAATTATGTGCAGTCAAAGCAGGCCGAAGATTACAGCCAAGTTGAAGAAGTATTCGGATTAACTATGGTCGAGCTGACCCGTGAAGCCATGGTTGATGTGAGTTACCGCAACCAAGGCTATAAGTTAAATGCCTTATATGGTGCTACAGCAAATATTGAAAATTTCATTGCTCTGAAAACGCTGGCGGGTGACTTAACAACCGCAATGAGTACACCAGACAGCCTCGCTTTAAGTGAATCAGAAGCACTGCGCATTTTTGGTCGCACCGATGTGATTGGTGAAACACTTACGCATGAACAAGGACAGTACACAGTGCGTGCCGTGTTTGCAGACTTAACAGACAACACTCACTTTGCCTTTAAAAACCTTGTTTATGTTAAGCATGATCCAAGCGATATAAACATCAACAGTAGTTATGTTTATATGCGTTTAGCAGAGGGCACCGATACAGATGCATTAGCTAAAACCTTAACAGAGCGCTTTTTTAGCAATTCGATGCTGGAGCAAGTTAGTTTAGAGCTGCATCCATTACTTGATTTGCACCTAACGGCTAAATCACCGTTTGAGATGAAAGCGGGTGGTGCTAAACAAGTGGTGATGATCTGTGTTGGTTTAAGCGTGTTACTTATTCTTATTGCAGGTTTTAACTTCATTAATATGACCGTCGCTCAATCGACTAAACGTGCAAAAGAAGTGGGTGTGCGTAAAGCGCTTGGCGCAAGTAAAGGCCAGTTAGTAACGCAGTTTTTATCTGAATCTGTGTTGGTATCAATGCTTTCAATGGTGATTGCATGTGCTTTAGTGGAGCTATTTTTACCAAGCTTTAACCAATTAGTAGACCGCGAATTGGTCGTGAATTATGCCTCTGAATTTGGCATTGCCATTATTGTGGTCGCAATTGCTGTGGGCATATTAGCTGGGCTTTATCCTGCATTCTTTATTTCGTCTTTCAGTGCAAAACGCGTTTTAAGTGGTGACTTACAACGTGGTAATACTGCAATATGGGTTCGTAAGAGCTTACTAACCTTACAGGCTTCGCTAGCAATAGGTTTAATCATTGCCTCTGTTACCTTGTTAAAGCAATTAACTTACTTACAGAGCTTACCTTTAGGCTATGAAACGACACAAAGATTGGTTATTTCAGAGCTACCTGTAGGCGAAGTATTCACAAAAGAAAAAAATGCCTTAGTTAACCGTATTAGTGCAATTCAAGGCGTACAGCAAACAACAGTTATTGATACCCGTTTAACTGTTTCAATCAATAATACACTTATGCCAACATGGCCAAATGGTGAAGCGTCTGGCAGCTTAACGCCTGTTGTTGGCGCAAGCTACGATGTTGTAAAAACACTAGGATTAAAACTGGTTGCTGGTCGTGACTTTAGTCGTGAATTTGCTGGTGATTGGGCAAGCCGTGCAAATGGAGTAACAAGTACGGGTACTATTGTGACTGAGTCTGTCGCAAGGCAAGCGGGTTACACTAATATGAGTGACATTATTGGTAAGGTAATTAAAGACTCTGGTCGTGGCGTAGATATGCGTGTTGTAGGTGTGGTTGAAGATGTAAAAGTAGGTAATGCTAAAGATGCCAACTCAAATATTATGTTCTTATGTGGCTTTAACTTTTTATCACCTGTATCAGAATTAATTTTAACGATTGATCAGCAAAACTTGCCTTATATTAAAGCTCAGATCGCTGAAGTATTAGCAAGCTCAGCCAATATCTATGAGCCAAAAATTAACTTACTCGCAGACAATTACAAAACCCTGTTAAAAGGTGATGAGCGAATTTCGAATGTCGTTTTAATTTTTACCGGTCTTGCTGTGTTCTTAACTTGTTTAGGTACCTTTGGTTTGGCTTCGTTCGCAACAGTGCGTCGTCAAAAAGAAGTGGCCGTTCGAAAAGTGCTAGGTGCATCTCGCATCAGTATCGTAAATATCATTGCAAAAGAGTTCTTAGTGCTGGTGGGCGTAAGTATTGCTATTGCGTATCCAGTGACTTACTTGTTAGTTGGTGATTGGTTAGCAAACTTTAATGACCGTATTGAACAAGCTATATGGGTGTATTTAGTTGCCGCAGTCGCGGTGGCCGCGATTACCTGGGTTACCGTTGCAAGTTTAGCCTTTAAGGCCGCAAGCACCAGACCATCGCTTATCTTGCGATATGAATAACAGTTAACTTACTCCCAACTATAAGCCCAGCAATACAGCTGGGCTTTTTTAGTTTTAAATGTGTCGCCATAAATGACAACCTACGGTAGGACGTGCTTTAGCGCGTTAGCATGTATTCTTTGTCGCCATAAATGGCAACCTACGTAGGACGTGCTTTAGCGCGTTAATATGTATTCTTTGTCACCATAAATGACAACCTACAGTAGGACGTGCTTTAGCGCGTTAGCATGTATTCTTTGTCGCCATAAATGACGACCTACGGTAGGACATGCTTTAGCGCGTTAGTATGTATTCTTTGTAGCCATAAATGACGACCTACGGTAGGACGTGCTTTAGCGTGTTAATATGTATTCTTTGTCGCCATAAATGACAATCTTCGTAGGGCGTGCTTTAGCGCGTTAGCATGTATTCTCTGTCGCCATAAATGACGACCTACGGTAGGACGTGCTTTAGCGCGTTAGTATGTATTCTCTGTCGCCATAAATGACGACCTACGGTAGGACGTGCTTTAGCGCGTAAATATGTATTTTGTGTCGCCATAAATGACGACCTACGTAGGACGTGCTTTAGCGCGTAAATAAGTATTCTGTGTCGCCATAAATGACAACCTACGTAGGACGTGCTTTAGCGCGTAAATATGTATTCTTTGCCACCATAAATGACAATCTACTTAGGGCGTGCTTTAGCGCGTAAATATGTATTCTGTGTCGCCATAAATGACGACTTACGTAGGACGTGCTTTAGCGCGTAAATATGTATTCTTTGTCACCATAAATGACAATCTTCGTAGGGCGTGCTTTAGCGCGTCGGTATGAGAGTTAAAGGTCTTTAACCTTCACCGCAGGGTTACCTGCTACTAAAGTATTTGCCGCGACATCTTTGGTAACTATTGCCCCTGCGCCAATCACGGCATTATCAGCAACTTTAATACCCGCAAGTATAATCGCGCCTGCACCAATCCATACATTGTTGCCGATGCTAATCGGCGCTGCAAAATTAGCTTTTGCTAAACGCTCGGTTGGGTTTACTGCATGCGATACCGCGAGTATTTGCACATTAGGGCCTATTAAGCAGTCATCGCCTATCGTAATTTGCGCATCAGATAGCGGTGCATCGAGCACAGTACAGTTAATATTTATGAAGGTTCGATCACCTATTTTAATACCACTGCCATAATCACAATGAAAACCCGCTTCAATAACAACCTGTTCGCCACAGTGAGCAAACATGCCTTTTAGTCGTTTTAAATTGCCTTTACTTGGGCTTTTGGCAAATAAACGACAAACTTCATGGGCATTTTTTCGTTGTTCGAGTAAGGACTTATCGAGGCTATTAAACTCTTTCATGGGGCATGTTCATGGTTATATTTGCCAATAGCTTAGCGTGTTGGTGATGAAGATCAAAATTAAAGCTGTGTAGGTTAACGATCATTCACTTGCCATTTATATTGTTTCGTTTAAAATCTCAAAACTTTCGAAACGAAACTTATGTGGTTCACTTTATGACAAAACGAAACACTCAACAACGTCGCCATACAATCTTAAGCCAAGTGAATGAACTTGGTGAAGTTGCTGTTGAAGCGTTAGCTGAGCAGTTTCAAACCTCTGAAGTGACGATACGTAAAGATCTGACAGCCCTTGAAAAAAGTGGCTTGTTACTACGCCGTTACGGTGGCGCTATTGCATTGCCGCAAGAAATCGTTGCAAATAGCAACGAGAAAAGCGACTCGCTTCGCAAAATGGCAATCGCACAGGCGGCTGCAAAGCTTATTAAAGATCATAACCGCATCATAATTGATAGCGGTCGCACTACAGCAGCGATGATCCCTGAGCTTGCTAGTAAACGCGGTTTAGTGGTGATGACAAATGCTATTAATGTCGCTAACCGACTGCTTTCATTAGAAAATGAGCCAACACTTTTGATGACCGGGGGAACCTGGGATCCGCATTCAGAATCGTTTCAAGGCCAAGTTGCTGAGAATGTTCTACGCTCTTACGACTTTGACCAGCTCTTTATTGGTGCCGATGGCATTGATATTGATAGAGGTACTACAACCTTCAATGAATTAGTGGGGCTTAGCCAAGTGATGGCTGAAGCAGCCCGTGAGGTCGTGGTGCTGGTTGAGTCAGAAAAAATTGGCCGAAGAATACCGAATTTAGAACTGCCTTGGCAGCGTGTAACCACTGTTATCACAGACAACAACCTAAGCGCAGATAAGCGCGAGGCGATAACAGCATGTGGTGTACAGCTGATCTGTGCAGAAATTGAATAACCCGTAATAAGACCGACAACACCTTATTACGCATCGTTTATGACAACACATCTCGCCCAAAGTAAAACACTTTGGCATGTGCAAAAGGAGAGATTATGTGTGGAATCGTAGGGGCTGTTGCAGAACGCCCAGTAAACAAAATACTTGTTGAAGGCCTTAAGCGCCTTGAATACCGTGGCTATGACTCGGCAGGTGTGGCTTTACTTAAAGGTACTGAGCTTAACACTGTAAAAGCAGTAGGTAAGGTTGCTAACCTTGAAGCGGCACTGAATGAAGCCGCTGTTAAAGGCACTACCGGTATCGCACATACGCGCTGGGCAACTCATGGTGGCGTAACTGAAGCGAATGCTCACCCACATGTTTCGAATAGCGAAATTGCCCTAGTTCATAACGGCATTATCGAAAATCATGCCAGCCTTCGCGATGCGCTTAAAGGCGACGGTTATGAGTTTTTATCAGAAACAGACACTGAAGTTATGGTGCATCTTATTCACCAACTTCGCCAACAGCACGATACACTTTTAGCAGCTGTGCAAGCTGCTGTGAAGCAGTTTGAAGGTGCATTTGGTACGGTTGTTTTTGATAAAGCGAACGACAACGAAATCATCGTAGCGCGCTCAGGTAGCCCACTGGTGATTGGTTTAGGTCTTGGCGAAAACTTTATTGCCTCTGACCAACTAGCTCTATTACCTGTTACTCGCAGTTTTATTTACCTTGAAGAAGGCGATGTTGCTCGTATTACCCGTGACAGTGTTGAAATCTTTGATGCAAATGGTGATGCAGTTGAGCGCGAAGTGATTGAATCAAACATTACGCAAGATGCATCAGGTAAAGGCGAATATCGTCACTACATGCTGAAAGAAATTTACGAGCAGCCGCTTGCTGTACGTAACACCCTTGATGGCCGTTTAGTTAATGACACTGTCGCGATTGATGCCTTTGGCGAAAGCGCTCAGCAAATCTTTAAAGATGTAAAACATGTGCAAATTATTGCCTGTGGTACTTCATACCACTCAGGTATGGTTGCTCGTTACTGGCTTGAACAATTTGCTGGCGTGAGCTGTAACGTTGAGATTGCCTCTGAGTTCCGTTACCGCGAATCATTTGTACATGAAAATAGCTTACTTGTGACCATTTCACAGTCTGGTGAAACAGCTGATACGCTTGCTGCACTGCGTCTTGCAAAACAGCAAGGTTACATGGCGTCAATGACCATTTGTAACGTACCGGGTTCATCATTAGTACGTGAATCTGATTTAGCCTTTATGACTAAAGCAGGTGCTGAAATTGGTGTTGCATCAACTAAAGCCTTCACCACACAGCTTGTTGGCTTATTAATGCTAACGGCATCGATTGCCCAAGAAAAAGGCCTAGAGCAAGGTGCGATTGTAAATGCAATCAAAACACTTCCTAACAAGTTAGAAGAAGCATTACTGCTTGCAGAAGGGATTGAAGATTTAGCTGAAGAGTTTGCTGATAAGCACCACTCATTGTTCTTAGGTCGTGGTTCACAATACCCAATCGCGATGGAAGGTGCGCTTAAGCTGAAAGAAATTTCATACATTCACGCTGAAGCATATGCAGCGGGTGAGCTTAAGCATGGCCCGCTTGCGTTGATTGATGCTGATATGCCAATCATTGTTGTGGCACCAAACAACGAGCTACTAGAAAAGCTTAAATCAAACGTAGAAGAAGTACGTGCCCGTGGCGGTATTATCTATGTATTCGCAGATAAAGACTCAGCGTTTGAATCTGACGAAACAATGCGTGTAATCAACGTAAACCATGTAGATGACGTGATTGCCCCAGTTGTATATACAATTCCGTTGCAGCTGCTTTCATACTATGTTGCGGTTATTAAAGGCACCGACGTAGACCAACCTCGAAATCTAGCAAAATCGGTAACGGTTGAATAAGTTAAAGCATCAAGAGCCGGCTAATTAGCCGGCTTTTTTGTGCCTGTAATTTGCTTAATTACTGTTCACTGATGCAATTTGTATTGCAATTGATTAGGATGGTTAAACACTCAGGCTAAGGATAATAACAATGAAAAAGCGCAGTGTTTTAACCTCTATAGGATTGTCTGTATTAGTGCTCAGCTCGGGGATTACTTATGGGCAATCTTTTGATCTCATCATCAAAAACGCGATTTTACTCGATGGTCGTGGTGGCAAAGCGGTTCGCGCAGATGTTGGTATTGAAAGTGGCAAGATCACTAAAATTGGTGACATGGCGGCTGACAAAGCTCACCAAGTTATAGATGCCAATGGCAAGGTTGTCGCACCGGGCTTTATCGATTTACATTCCCATGCTGAGCGTTCAATTGCAGAGCTGCCTCGGCTCGATAACTTAGTGCAGCAGGGTATTACCACTATTTTGGGCGGTAACTGTGGTTTTTCTCCTGTCGACTTTAAACAATTTTTTGCACAAACCGAGCGTTCACCTCTAGGGCCTAACTTAGCCTTATTAATTGGCCATAATGATGTTCGAAAAGCTGTTATGGGTGAAGAACAACGACTTGCCACTGCTGATGAGTTAAAAGCAATGCAAGCACTGGTCGATAAAGCGATGCAGCAGGGGGCGTTTGGTCTATCGACTGGGCTTAAATATGTTCCTGGTGTGTACTCAAACTTTGCTGAGGTAAAGATGCTTGCCGAAACCGCTCATGCTCAGCATGGGTTTTTTGCCTCTCATATGCGGGATGAAGGCGCAGAGATTGTCACGGCAATGAATGAAGTGCTCGATGTTGCAAAAGAGACCGGTATTCCTGTGCATATTTCTCATCATAAGCTGATTGGTCATCCAAATTGGGGTGAGAGTAAGCACACTATTCAGATGATCCGTGATGCTCGTAAAGCGGGTTTAGATGTCACCCTCGATCAGTATCCTTACACGGCTTCTTCTACGCGATTTGCTATTTTATTTCCTGCATGGTCATTGGCTGGTGGCCAAGCTGAAGTTGAAAAGCGTCTACAAAATCCAGAGTTAAGGCAAAAAATAAAACAAGGCTTGATCAAAAATATCCGTGAAGACAGAGGCGGTGGTGACCCCGCAAGGCTGCAAATAGCGCATTATGCGGCAAACCCTGCATGGGATGGGCTAACCTTTGCTGAAGTATTAAAACGTGAAGGGCGAGCGCAAAGTATTGATGAAGCCGCTGAACTTGCCATGGAAATTCAAGCAAATGGCGGTGCTCAGGGGATCTTCCACGCTATTAATGAAGATGATGTTAAGTACATCATGGCTTACCCAATTTCCGCAATCGCCACCGATGCGGGTGGTTCAGAACTTGGTAAGGGCAACCCACATCCACGCGGGTACGGCACTTTCCCCAGAGTACTAGGTCATTATGTGCGTGAACAAGGAGTGATTTCGTTACCAGATGCAATACGTAAAATGACCAGCTTACCTGCAGCAAGAATGGGCCTAACTGACCGAGGAGTGATAGCACAAGGCTATGCTGCTGACATTGTCATACTCGACCCTGCGACGGTTGCTGATAAATCAACGTTTAGCGCACCTCATCAGTACGCAGAAGGAATTCAATACGTCATTATTAATGGCCAAGTCATTAAATCACCGGATGGCATGACGGGTAAAAGCGCCGGGCAAATATTGCGTCATACGCTTTAGTTAAAAGAATGACTTACATGTACTTTTTTTACGAAAAAAGTAAATAAGTTATCTTTGTTTGTACCTGCAATTCTGTTAGCTTAAAAAATTACCAATATTTCTTAAGGATAAGTCGTGCGACTATTTAAGTTACTCTGTATTAGTGGTTTTTTACTCTGTACTAGTCATGTAATGGCTCAACCCGCTGCAGATGATGAGGTTACAAATTACAGCCAACATACGCATACTATCGAATCAAGTAATCTTAGTGAGCAACGCACTGTCGTTGTGCAATTGCCAAAAAGCTATCAAACACATCCAAACAAAAGGTATCCCGTTATTTACCGTTTAGATGGGGCCGGTAATTTACCATTGATTAATGCTGTGCTTGAACGCTTACAAGAAAATGATCAAGCGCCAGAGGTGATTGTAGTTGCAATTGAAAGTACTAATCGACTTAGAGATTTTTATCCGACAGTGAACAAAGAACCACAAGGGCCTGTTGGCGAAGGCGGTGGTGCAGCAAAGTTTTTAGCTTTCGTAGAGCAAGAACTGATGCCTTTGGTTAATAAACAGTATCGTACTCATGATTATAGAGTTATTGCAGGAGCCTCAGCTGCGGGTGTATTTGCTCTTTACGCAATGCAAGCTGACCCTGAGTTATTTCAAGCGCACATTGCATATAGCCCTGCGGTATGGTGGAACTATGGCGCCCCGGCTAAGAGTCTAAATACCTTTGTTACTAAAGCCAAAAGTATTAACAGCTATGTATATATGAATATCGGCGAAGAAGCCGGCATTATGCGCGAAAGATACGATGATATGCAGCAAACGATGCAAAATAGTAAAGTACCAAATCTGCGCTTTAAGAGCGACGCCTTTGCAGGTGTTTCGCATAACCTAACCTCAGCTGCTGGGGCATTTAATGCGTACCATGGCTTATTTTTATCTAAACATATGCCTTTGAGTGCACTAGGCGATGATGTTTCATCAATTGATGCCTATTATCAACGTTTATCTCAGCAATGGGGCGAGCAAATAGCGCCACCAGACCGCGCTGTTAGGATGCTGGGTTACAGCTTAACGGATAACCAGCAATTTGAGCGGGCTATTGAGGTGTTTAAGTACAATATTAAAAACTACCCTAAATCAGCGTATGCACTGTCAGCTTTGTCATATGGCTATGAAATGCAAGGTAATACTCGCCAAGCATTAGTTCAAATCGAGGCTGCAATCGCTGTTGCAGATGACTCGTATCCCTACCCTGATTACTTAAAAGAGACAAAAACGAGGTTACAAGGGCAGCTATAATTAAGCTGCCTTAAACAAATCAATGGTCTTGGTGATAATAGCTTAGGGTTTGTAGGGCAAGCGCAAATACATCTGCGCTGTTATCACCATTAACGTTTTTAACCACAGTCACCGCGACAGTAATGCCCGGCACAGTTTTCGCACTCACCGCAGATTGAAAGGCGGCATCAATCGCTTTTGGTAGTTCAGCTGCGCTGCTAACATGAGCTGTATCCTTTTTGAGTAACCTTGCAGTCACTCTTGTTATTATTTTTAAGGCATTTTTGATTGTTCAAATTTTCTCTAGATGACAACCCATAGGCGCTTAATTGCACACTTTTCACGTTGTGATGAACATTTTAAAAGGGCGTAAATAACAACGATTGATTATTTTTTAGTTGCTTTCACTTTTTAAGGTGTTTACAATCGCCGCGATTTTAACCATTCACACACTGTAGAGGAGTAAACAATATGACTTATACAACTTGTTCCTTTGCAGGTCGTTTTCTTGCCTAGCTCGAAGCTATTTCTTTATTAGCTTTTTAAAGCTAAGCCTGATCAATTAATCAAAGACCTGCCAAATCATTTTTCGTTAGCATTTTTCTATTGCAGAGAAAGGAATTGGTATTATGGGCAAGTCCGTCCAAAAACTTACTGATAACGTTAGCCTAATTGCGTCTAAAGAGTCGTGGATTGAAGGGCTAGCAATACAACAATTAATTAAAACTTCTGAATTACCTGGTATGCACGCTGTAGCGGGTATGCCCGATTTACACCCTGGTCGAGGTTACCCCATTGGGGCAGCCTTTTTTACAGAAGGTAGAATTTACCCCGCTTTAGTGGGGAATGATATTGGCTGCGGTATGTCGCTTTGGCAAACCAATACTAAGTTAGCCAAGTTAAATGTAGATAAGCTCGCAAAACGCTTAAGCGATGTTGAACAGCCGCTAGATGAAAGTTGGTACACATTGATTAGCGAGCGAAAACAGGAACTGGCTATCACACAAATTGGTTTTGATAGTGCCCTTGGCACCATAGGTGGTGGCAATCATTTCGCTGAATTTCAGGCGATTGAAGAGGTGTTTGATCAACAAGCCTTGCTTGCTTTAGGCCTACAACCTAAACAATTGCAGCTATTGGTACATTCTGGCTCTAGAGGGTTAGGGCAAGCTATTTTAGTTAAGCATATTGCAGAGCATAACCATGATGGCCTTGAGGTAGAAAGTGGTGCCTTTACAGATTATATGGCTAAACATGACGAAGCCCTGCGTTGGGCTCAGTTAAACCGAGAACTGATCGCACGGCGTTTTTTGCAAGCTATTCGTGCTGGTGGCGAACAGGTTTTAGATGTGAATCATAACCTTGTAAGTCAATCACAGATTGCAGGGCAAGCTGGCTGGTTACATCGAAAAGGCGCTACACCCAGCGATCAAGGGGCTGTGATGATCCCGGGCTCTCGCGGTGATTACAGTTACTTAGTTAAGCCAACGGCTGAGCAAAACGTAAATTTACGCTCCCTTGCGCATGGCGCTGGCCGCAAATGGAAGCGTGGAGAATGCCAAGGCCGTTTGAGTCACAAGTTTAAAAAGGAAGATTTATATCGCACAGCGTTTGGTAGCAGGGTGATCTGTAATGATAAAACGCTGCTTTATGACGAAGCACCACAAGCTTACAAAGACTGCCAAACAGTTATTGATGACCTTGTTGATGCAGGGCTGGTTACTGTAATTGCTAAATTAAAGCCTGTGCTTACCTTTAAAACACAAGGAACGTGCGGATGATCTTAGTGCAATTATCGTCAGGTGCGGGTCCTTTAGAGTGCTGCAAAGCGGTGGCTATGGCTGTTAAGCGCCTTGAGTGTGATGCTAAAGCATTAGCTATTAAGGTGAATACTCTTGCTGTAGAGCAAGCTGAACTTTCAGGCTGCTACAAATCGGTATTGCTTGAATTAACCGGTGCTGAGCCGCGAATTTTAAAACAGTTTGCTCAGCAATGGCATGGCTCGATGTTGTGGGTTTGTCAAAGCCCATTCAGAGCAAGGCATAAGCGTAAAAACTGGTACTTTGGCGGTCAACTATTTGAAATGGCAGAGCAAAAATTTGATAGCGAGATCCGCTTTCAGCAATGCCGCGCAAGTGGCGCGGGAGGCCAGCATGTAAACACCACTGATTCGGCTGTTCGTGCTACCCATGTTGCGACAGGAATTACTGTTCGCGTAGAGAGTGAACGAAGTCAGCATGCGAATAAGCGTTTAGCCCGATTGTTGCTAATGCAAAAACTGGCAGAGCAAGCTCAGCAAGCAGCAAGCCAGCAGCAAAAGTCGCGGTGGCAACAACACAATGAGCTGCAACGGGGTAACCCCATTCGTACGTTTAAGGGCCCTGAATTTAGCCAGACTCACAAAGGAAAAGGTTAGCAAACAACATGGAAAATTTACTGTTTATATGTAGCCGTAACCAGTGGCGTAGCCCAACGGCAGAAAAGGTATTCAACCAATACAATGGCATTAAAGCCCGCTCTGCAGGCACAAGCCCACGAGCAAGGCACACGGTAACAATTGCTGATATTAATTGGGCAGATATAATTTTTGTGATGGAACATAAGCATAAACAACGTCTTAAAGCGCAGTTTAGCCGTTTATTGCAGCATAAGCCGATTCAGGTACTCGATATACCCGACGAGTACCAATATATGGATGAGGCACTCATTGAAACTTTAGTTGATGTCGTAAATCAATACTTGTAGAAAAACAGATACAGTGAGTTTTAGGACTCACTGTATCTTGCTAATGTTTCTTTAAACAACTGATTTAAAGCATCAAAATCGACGACTTTCTTCTTTACGTTAGCTGTGTAGTTTTCATGCCGTGTTAACTCTGCTTCAATAAACTCATTAATTACAGGCACAGCTGGCGCGTATTCTTTTTCTAGGCTTACCCTTTTTCGGGCGAGCAAATCTGAAATCGCAGCATCCAATGCTAGGTTCTCTTTGACAAGCTCCCTTAGTTTATCAAACTCAATCGGAGCAGGTTCATCGTATTTTTCGAGCCACATAATCGCCAGTAGTGGTCGTAATACGTAAAAGTATTTCTTCAGCGGAACACGCTCTTTTTTTAGATACTCTCTAAAGTTACCTTTAGCCATATGCAGGTAATGATAAATGCCTTTATGAGATGACACTATCTGTGGCATTAGCCGCTTTGCATGTGCAGCAAAAAAGCCATCATCAACATACACTATGGGTGATTGTAACCACTCAATAAACGCGGGATTTGATTTGCTGAATAGTTTGAGTGCTTTACGAATATCCCAACCATTTATATCGATTTCATCGACGATTGGGTATTCAATTACATCTCTTTGCTCTTCAACATCAATTGCTACATACCAATCTTTAGCGTGCGCATAAATAAAGCGCACATCATAATCACTGTTAGGACTTGCAAATCCCCATGCTCGGCTACCCGACTCAATAGCAAATAACACTTTAACGTTATGTTCTGCTTCTGCCGCTTTTATGCGTCGCATTATTTCAGCTCTTAGACTGTCATCGATTGCTGAGTGTGCTGTTGTGTTATTCATTTTGTTTCCTTACTAATTTGCTCCGTGAAGTAATCACGTAGTTGCTTTATTTCTGCTTCGCGAACTGCTTTTCCGATGGCTATGCCGCTTTTACCTTGGCGTATTGCTTGTTGCACAAGTGCTTTTTTATCTAGCTTGTTTAGTTGTTTTACTAAATCCAGTGCAAGTGTTCGTTGCGCATAAGGCCGATGTATAAAACTTGGTCCCCGTCCTTGCGCATCACACTGACACGCATCCAAAAACTGCAAAAACCGCGCAGGCTTATTTTGCGTATTTAGCTTGTCGACAAGTAATTTATGTAATGTTTTTGGTGTTAGCTGTGCGATTTTGTGACAACGCGTATGATTGTCACTGGTTAATGCTGCCAGCTCATAAAACCGTTTAGGCACTTTTAAACGCTGACAAAACGCCTTGATCACTGCTACGCCGCGTTGTTCATGGCCATGTAAATTACCGTTTAGCTCAAAGCTCGTCGCCTTGCCAAAATCATGCGTTAATGCGGCAAAGCGAGTTTCTACATCAAAATTTAGCTGAGCCGCTCTTTGCAAAACTAACAGTGTATGGGTGTAAACATCGCCCTCAGGGTGATGTTCTTTTGGTTGGGGAACACCACTCATTGCATCTATTTCTGGAAACACACCTAAACCATACAGCGTCTTGAAGTAAAGTTCAGGGTGAGGCTCAGCAAGTGCTTTTTCGGTTTCTTTCCAAACCCGTTCTGGCGTTAAATAAGCTAATTCACCTTGTTGGTGTATTTGCATCATTAATGCCTTGGTTTCCGGATGTATACTAAAGCTTTCACCAAAACGAGCTAAAAATCGAGCCACTCTCAGTACACGTAATGGATCTTCAGCAAATGCGGCTGATGTATGTCTAAGTACTTTGTTATTTAAATCTTGTTGGCCGTTAAATGGGTCTATAAGCTCGCCATCGGCACTCATCGCCATTGCATTGATAGTTAAGTCTCGTCGCGCAAGGTCGTCTTCTAAAGTTACGCTGGTACTGGCATTCACCGTGAACCCTTTGTAGCCACGACCTTGCTTTCGTTCAGTGCGAGCGAGGGCATATTCTTGCTTGGTGGTTGGATGTAAAAATACTGGAAAATCACTACCAACAGTTTCAAAGCCTAGGGCTAACATGGTTTCTGGTGTTTCACCCACAACAACAAAGTCTTGATCAGCTGCCACTCTGTTTAGCAATTTGTCGCGAACTGCACCACCGACTAAATAAACATGTTTTAATGTGTTTTCCATTGCCGATCATCCTAATTAGGTATCAGTTAATGATACCTGCCATAGGTTATCATCAAGCTGAGTAAACGTTATCTCTACATGCAAAAGCGTTTTGATGACCTCTGCATTGGTTAAGCTGTGCAAGCTTGGTTCACTGGTTTTGAACTCGCCTTTACCGGCTAAAGCTAATGGCAAGAGCAGTTGATCTGCCAGATGTTCTTCTACTGCCGCTGCTGATTGGGTAAATTGTGTAACCTGCTTTACCGCTTTCAGAGCCACCTTTTGTGCTGCAACGCCATGTTGACCAATAACTTCAAAAATACTGTTATGAGTGTCTGATGTTATATGTAGCTGCAAGCTGTTTCCTGCTCCTATACTTTCTACTTGAGTGATCGTGGTTTCAGCGCCTGTCCAATCAAGGTATTGTTTTACAGTGCTAATTTCACGCTTCGCAACATGCCCCGGTAACTTGTTAACAAGTACTTTAATCGCCTTTTTGGCATCCTTCGTTGGCTGTGCAAAATGCGCAAAGGGCTTTAATGTTTCACACGGGTAAATGGTTAACTGCCATTTACCACCACCGGCAGGGTAAAAGCCATACTTGGTAACAGTGAGCTCACAATACACCCCCATTTTTGCTAAAGCTGGCAAATAACAGTGCTCAAAAAAGCACAGTGAAGGTGACATGCCATTATGTGTGCCACCCTCAAAGGTTATGGTCGAGGGCTGCTTTGCTGTCGCTAATGCCAGTAATACAGTTTGGCATACAAGCGTTGTACTGCCTGCTGTGCCAATCGCAAAGTGATAATCACCCGCTTTTATTTGTTTAGGCGCAAAGCGAATATGGTTTGAGCCTAGTTCAACTCCTGCTGTTTCGGCATCACAGATTTGTTGTGCTGCTAACACACAGGTTAGGTGCTGGCGTAACAGGCCAGGCTTTTTTCGCTTGGCCCGAATATTAACAACTTCAATGGCTTGCTTGGTTAACATTGATAAGGTGAGGGCGGTGCGAAGTACTTGCCCTCCGCCTTCACCTTGTGCACCATCGATTATTAAATAGTTCATTATCATCCTTTTACGCAGACTATTTGTTTTAGTGTATGTACAACCTCAACCAAGTCTTGCTGTGCTGCCATAACCTTTTCAATATCCTTGTACGCATGCGGAATTTCATCAATCACCGCAGCATCTTTGCGGCATTCTACCCCTTGGGTTGCCGCTATTTGATCTTGAATATTAAAGACCTTTTTAGCTTTTGTACGTGACATGACTCGGCCGGCTCCATGACTACAGCTATTAAAGCTATCAGGGTTTCCTAAGCCGCGAACAATAAAAGAGCGCGCTCCCATACTTCCGGGAATGATCCCCATTTCACCTTTTTGTGCACGTACAGCTCCTTTGCGTGTTACAAAACAATCTTTGCCAAAGTGATGCTCACGCGAGATATAGTTATGATGACAGTTAACAGCAAGCTCCGCGGTTTCAAAAGCGATAGGTATTTGCTTTTTAAGCGCTTTGATAGCGTTAAACATCATGATCTCTCTGTTTTTAGCTGCAAAATCTTGCGCCCATTCCACAGCCTCAACATAGTCATCAAAGTATTCGCTTCCTTCTTTCAGATACGCAAGATCCATATCAGGTAAGTTGATTTGATGACGCTCCATCTCTTTTTTAGCCAGCTCGATAAAGTAAGTGCCTATGCGGTTACCAACTCCTCGGCTACCTGAGTGCAGCATGATCCAAACAGCATTGTTTTCATCTAGGCAGAGTTCTAAAAAATGATTGCCTGTGCCCATCGTACCTAGGTGATTTACATGATTACTGTTTTTAATTGCAGGGTGCTTAGCGCAGATTTTTTCAAACCGCTTCTCAAGTTTTTGCCACTCACCTGCAACAACATCAGGAATATTATGCCAAGCACCTCTGTCGCGAGCCCCTCTACCTCGGCCTGTTCGACCATGTGGTACCGCAGCTTCAAACGCATGACGAATTGCCGCCAGATTATCGGGCAGTTGCGAAGCCGTTAACGTTGTTTTCGTTGCAACCATGCCGCAACCAATATCAACGCCTACCGCCGCAGGGATCACTGCATCTACAGAGGGAATGACGCTACCTATTGTGGCGCCTTTGCCCATGTGAACATCTGGCATGACCGCGATATGAGAATGAACTAGCGACATTTGCGCAATATTATTTAATTGAGCAATAGCTGCATCTTCAAACGGTACGCCTTTTGTCCATGCCTTTATAGGTACCTGTCCTTGTTGTTCGATTGTGTTGTAGTTATTACACATAATTTGATTCCTTACTCGTCCTAGCCTGTTAGGCTATTTTTACGACCCCGTTCATTAGCCCTTCAAGGCCGCCATAAACGGTTAAGTTATTTATTTTTTCTGCGACTTTCTCTAATGCCTCTAACTCTTTAAGGCGCATTAGCGTCGGGTTGTTCTCAATTACTTTCGCGGTGTTGTGTAAGCTGCGTGTTGCTGATGTTTCTTCACGTCGCTTTATTACATTTGCCTCAGCTGCTTTTTGCGCTTCGACCACTTGATTTAAAATGGCTTTCATCTCGCCCGGTAAAATAATGTCTTTCACACCAACGCCAGATAGAGCAATACCAATCTCCTTCAGTTGTTCAATCACTAGCTCTTTCACTGTTTCATTGATATACAACTTATCTAATAAGATATCATCGAGCGTTTTTGTACCAACTGCTTCTCTGAGTGCTAGTTGTAGAGTTTTGTAGATGAATTCATCCAATTTATCTACGCTCTTTGCTGCAAGCTCAGCATCCATCAGCTTGATATTGGCAGTTAAATTAATGCGCAGGCTAACTCGGTCTTTGCTGAGAATTTCTTGCCCAGATACTTCTACGCTTTGTGTTCTACAGTCATAACATTTCACTTCAATATCATGGTTAAATTGCCAATAGGCATGAATACCAGGCTGCAACTTCCCAATAAAATGGCCGTTAATGTAAAGTAAGCCTACATGCTCTTTCGCGACTTTAAACTCGGCGATCGGTTTGATTGCGACTGTTTTTTCGCTTCTAATTAAGCGAGTTGCGCTATTTGCACCAGCTCGATTAACTAAATTTAATAATTGCTCAGGCACCGCTTGAGTGCTGTTGAGAGTAATTCTTTCAAGTTTTATAGCCCCTGCATCTTGCCAAATATATAAGTGCTCACCAGGAGCGACGATCCCTTGTAGTAAATCATCAACGTACAACATACCTAGCTCGTTGTTCTCAAGTTTCCAATGACTTATATGCTGTTGCAAGATTGGGTTATTACGGTACAAACGTTCAGTATTTCGCTCTGAGAAATACAGTGAGTTAATATCAAAGGTGACAAACTCAAGCTGCTTGTGAAAATCCCAATAACGATGCTTTCCTGGCATTAACACGTCTGTTAGTTGCTGGTCTTTAAAAACGAGCACTCTTTGGTTCTCTGCTACTAATTGTGTTTTTCTTAACATGTTCTATTTCCTTATTGATTGTTAGCAAGTGTGTATTTGTTAACTGAAAAAGGCTTTGGGCGTCGCAATAACAGGGAGCATCCGGCTTGCTGTTATCGTTCATGCTTAAGCGTTTATCAGTCAGCGCAAACAACGACTTACTAACATTTAAAGTTACGATTTTGACTAAGGCGGGATTTGAACCCGCAACATCCAAATTGGTTTTGGTGCTCTACCTGTTTGAGCTACTTATAGTATTAAGATGGGAATCGAACCCATGACCGACGAAATCATTTCGCTGCTCTACCTCTGAGCTACATTAATAGTTTTGTGATTAGGCATACGTGTTCACAGTGTGTAACGCACCAGGGTGATATTTGAATCACTCCTAATTAATCACACTTCTCTATTCCAAGAGCTGTGCCACAACTAAAAAAGAGTGTTTTTTAGTTTGTAAAGTACTGATTTTTATGTTTTTTATTCTGTTTTTGTAGTTTGTGTTGGGTGATGAGGCACTTGACGATAGTGTTATTTGGTATTTAAATGGATACAGTTTCTATCTATAAGGATATATTTTGAAAAGTGCGATTGTGGTGAGTATTCTCGGAACTCAATTAGACTATGTGGGTAAGCGCGTAGACCGTTGGGCAAGATGGCGACCCAATGTCAGCTTATGTAGTCAAGAAGAGTTCATCGTTAATAAGCTGTATATGATGCATGATACTCATAGCTCGCGTTTAGCGAATAATGTTGCAGTAGATATTGAGTCGATTTCCCCAGAAACCACGGTATGCCTTGAAAATATTAACTTTATAGACCCTTGGGATTTTGAAGAGGTTTACGCCAAGCTCTATGATTGGTGTCATCAACAGCGTTTTGATACTGATCAGCACGATTACTTTTTTCATATCACGACTGGCACCCATGTTGTGCAGATATGTATTTTCTTATTAACCGAGAGTGGTCATTTTCCTGGGCGTTTAATTCAAACATCACCCGATAAGCATAATCAAAATAAAGCGACAGGTAAGATTCAAATTATTGATTTGGACTTATCTAAGTATGATCAACTTGCCACTCGTTTTGATAAAGAGCATTTAGAAGGTAATGCATTTTTAAAAGGCGGTATTCAAACTAAAAACAGTGCATTCAATAAGTTGATTGCGCAGATTGAAGTTGTGGCAATTCGTTCAGATGATCCTATGCTTCTGACGGGCCCTACGGGAGCTGGTAAAAGCCAGTTGGCAACGCGAATTTATAAACTGAAAAAAAAGCGCGCCATTTTAAAAGGTGAGCTTGTGTCGGTTAACTGTGCCACGTTACGTGGTGAAAATGCCATGGCTGCTTTGTTTGGCCACACAAAAGGGGCCTTTACTGGTGCTCAAAGAGAGCGAAGCGGTTACTTACTCACTGCAAATAATGGTGTGCTGTTTTTAGATGAAATTGGCGAGCTTGGTTTAGAAGAACAAGCAATGCTGTTACACGCCATTGAAAATAAGACCTTTCATCCAGTTGGCAGTGATCAAACTGTTGCGAGTGATTTTCAACTCATAGCTGGCACTAACAAAGATTTAAAAGCCGAAGTCGAAAAAGGGCTGTTTCGTGAAGATTTATTAGCGCGTATCAATTTGTGGAGCTATCAGTTACCGGCATTAAAAGACAGAAAAGAAGATATACCTGCCAATATTGACTATGAAATGGGTTTATTTGAGCAAAAAACCGGGCAGCGAATTCAATTCAATAAAGAAGCAAAGCAGTTGTTTGAGCAGTTTGCTATGTCGAAGCAAGCGGTATGGCGGGGAAACTTTCGTGATTTAAGCTCTGCAATTACTCGTTTATGTACTTTGGCGAGCTCCTCGCGTATCACCGTGACGGATGTTAATGACGAAATCGCACGGTTACAAGACTCATGGCAATCTAATGTGCAACCTAAAGCGTCTAATCGCCTTGCTCACTATTTGTCAGAAGAGCAAATAGCGAATTTAGATCAGTTTGATATTGCTCAGTTAAATTATGTGCTTAGTATCTGTGAGCAGCATTCAAGCATGGCCTCAGCTGGGCGTGAGTTATTTGATGTGAGTCGTACCAAAAAAGCACAAGCCAATGACTCAACTCGATTACAAAAATACTTACGTAAATTCAATTTAGCATGGTCTGACTTAGCTTAAATTATACCAATCAGCAATAATACTTAATCATTTTGAGGGATTAAACCTGTCGCTACCTGCGTTAAAAATTTCTGATTTAGAACAACTAAATAACGAAATTTTTGCCTTGTTATCAACGAGGTTTTATTGCCTCAAAATAGACCACTTAATTAAGCTAATTGGTATTATTTGTATATACAAGTAAAAAGGTAGTTCTTTTAATTAAAAATAAACCCCGCATTGCTGCGGAGTTTTTTGTTTTTTAACAACCAGTTAAGTATTAAAAGTCAGTCGGTGCTGGTGGCACGGTGAGTGGCTTTTTCGGGTTGTCTTTTAGCTCTTTTAAAAGCTCTTCTACGGCACGTTCAATCGATGGATCTTTACCTTGGTAGATTAACTCTGGGCGATCAACCACCTTGATATCTGGGGTTACACCTTCGTTTTCGATGATCCAGTTGCCATCGTTATCTAAAATGCGGAATGTTGCCGCGATAACTTGGCCGCCATCGACAAGGCTTGGGTTACCTGAAATACCAATTAATCCACCCCAAGTACGGGTACCAATAAGCTTACCTAACCCTGCTTGGCGGAAGTAGTAAGGAATAGCGTCACCGCCTGAACTTGAGTAACCATTGATCAGCATGGCTTTTGGACCATCATGAGCAAATTGTGGTGTTTTCGTTGGCTCAACACCGCGACGCTTCCAATAGTTAAGCGGCTTACGAGCAAGCCAAGTGATCATGTGCTCAGGAATAAAGCCGCCGCCATTGTATCGGTCATCAATAATCATGGCGTCTTTGGTGGTTTGCGGCATGTAGTTTTTGAACATGGCGCGGTTACCCTCAAACGCTGTATTTGGTAAGTGAACATAACCAATACGGCCATTTGATAGCTTATCAACGTAGGCTGCACGAGAGTTAACCCAGTCTAAATAACGCAAACCTTGCTCGCTGGAGACAGGCTTAACGGTAACTTGCCATGCACCTTTGCTGCGCGGTTTACTGTTAAGGACTAGCTCAACTTGCTCACCTTGAGTGTTCTCTAGTAATTCGTAGAAGTTAGCGACGTCTTTTACTGAGCGGCCATTTACGGCAATGATGTAGTCGCCGTTATGTGCTTTTACCCCTGTTGTGCCAAGTGGTGAGCGGAAGTCTTCATGCCAGTTTTCACCTTGGAATATTTTCTCAATTTTTACGTATCCAGATGGATCGCTGGCAAGTTTTGCACCCAATAAGCCGTGCTTTTTACGCTCTGCTTTTGGCATATCACCCGACTGCACATAAATGTGGCCTGCGTTAATTTCACCTGCGATTTCACTGAGAATGTAATCTAGGTCACTACGGTGTGAGATAGCGTCAGCCATAGGTTGATACTTGGCTAAAATAGCGTCCCAATCTTGGCCGTGATGGTTTTCGTCGTAGAACCAATCACGTAATGTACGCCAGCCTTCAACATACATTTGCTGCCATTCAATTTGTGGCTCAATTTTTAAGGTCATGTTACTAAGATCAAGCTTATTCGCTGCTAGGTCTTGTTTTGCTTTAGGCTCAATTAAGCTGTAATCGTTACCCGCATGCACTAACAGGTGCTCACCGTTGCTCGAAATAGTATAACTACGAACCCCTTTAGCCACGGTTTCAAGCTCGCTGTCGTGAGCTGTGCCTATCAATTGTAGGCCACCATTAGCCAGTGTTAGCACGCCACCTTTTACTGCCGTTAAACCACGATAATCTCCAGCTGGCGCATTTAAAGCGGTTACACGCTGCATAAAGTCACTGCTTTGCAGGCTATTTTTCGCTTTCTTGTCGTCATCTTTTTGTTTATCGCTGACGATCGCTGTTTCATCACTTTGTAGTGCGATAAGTGGTTTGATGCTGTCATTTACGGCTGCGGCATAAATACGCGTTGCACGATTAAACATGTAGTCAAACTCGTAGCTGCTAAAGGCTAAGTTAAAGTCGCGCTCAGAACTAAAATACAGGTATTGACCATCAGGAGAGAAAGTTGGGTTTTGCTCATTGGTCATTTCATCCGTTAAGCGAGTCACTTTCTTTTTATCAACATTGTAGTGCCACAGTGAGGCATAGCGGTTTTCATTGTTTTTCACATACACAATGTCTTCGCTATTTGGCGACCAAGCATATTGGCGAATGCCTTCTTCATCGTAGATGCTGGTATCAATTTTGTGTTGTTTTCCTGACTTTGCATCTATCCACCAAAGTGTGTGGTTTTTATCTGCAAATAATAGTTTTGAGCTATCTGGTGACCAAATAGGTGTAAAACGCCAAATAGTGCCGTTGCTGGTTAGCTGCTTGGTGGCATTATTTTTACTGCGGTCTTTTAAGTAAATTTCGTATTCGCCACTTTCATCGCTCATATAAGCAATATAACGGCCATTTGGCGACCAACTTGCGTCAATTTCGCGGCCTTTTGCTGTGTAAGATAAGTTACGTGTTGGGCCTTGTTTAACCGGTACGCTAAATAGCTCACCGCGGGCAGTAAAGAGTGCACGCTTACCATCATGAGAAATCGACATTGAGTCGATAAAGTCACTCACATTTTTTGTGTACGGCATTGCGTATTGACGCACACCAGCAATGTTAATGCTCAGCTTGCTGCTTTTTTGAGTTTTTGGATCAAAGCGGTAAAGGTAACCACCGTTTTCATAAACAACGGCATTTGGGCCAGCTGATGGCCACAGTACATCAAAGTCTTTATGGTTGGTCAGCTTCTTAGGCTCAGCGCCTTTTTGGTATTGATACAAGTTAAGGGTGTAATCACGGTCAGATACAAAGTAAATGCTGTCGCCAACCCAAGTTGGTTGCTGATCGGTAGCGCGGTTAGTGGTTAGCTGCTCTGAGGTATTGTTTTTTAGATCGTAAACCCAGACATCTTGTGCGCGACCGCCACGGGTGCGCTTCCAAGTACGAAATTCACGGTCAATTGGCGTGTAAACATATTTACTACCATCTGGCGAAAGCATGCCGCCACCGGTTTCTGGAATAGCCAGAGGTTGCTCAAGGCCACCGTCAGCAGGCACCATGTATGGACGACCCATACGTTTACCCCACGGTGTGCGGTTAGCACGAAATACCACATTTTTGCCATCTGGTGTCCAATCGAGAACACGATAATCAAAACCGCCGCGTGGTGGCATTGGGCCAACATCGTTGTAGTAAGTCAGTTGCTTTAAGCCAGAACCATCGCTGTTAATTACATAAATTTGGCGGCTGCCATTGTACTCGGCTGCAAAGGCAATGCGTTTACCATCAGGTGAAAACTTAGGGAAGGTTTCAAAGCCAATATGGTCGGTTAAGCGTTTGCTCTCGCCTGTTTGCGTATTAGCAATGTAAATATCGCCACCATACACAAATGTAACGTTTTGGTTATGAATATCTGGAAAGCGCAGTAAGCGCGTGTCTTTTGTTTCGTAAGCTGATGCCCAAGGTGCCAGTGTCGCAGCCATGGCCAGTGCCAACGTTGTTAGTTTTTTCATGGGATTACATCCTATTTTGGGAACTGTTACATCATAACTATTCAGTTTTAAATAGCGATGCAGTTGCGATGAAAGTCTGTTACAAAATATGAATAAAAAAAGGTTGGCACTAAATGCCAACCTTTGCGAGCTATGTCATACCATAAAACATAACTTCTTAGTGGTCGTGATCGTCAGTTTCTTCTGCAATACCTAACCAAGTGATAGCGCTTGGTGCAAAAGTCAGTTCAAGATCACCTTCAATTTCAAGATCTTCGATATGTACTTTTAGTACGTGCTGAGCGATAGGGTCAGCAACGTAAGCAAACTCACTATTTTGTGACACAGTCATGCTGAAGTTCATGCCTTCTGGCATCGTTGTTACGTCTTCTTCAGTGATATCTACTTTACCGGCAAGTTCCCAGTGCATGTGGCCGTCGTGCTCATGGGCTTCAAGCACGTTTAAAAAGCCTAAGCTATCAAGTACTAAAAAGTGCTCACCGCTTGCTGAGAATGAGTAAGATACAGCACTTGCGCCTTCATCAAGTTGCCACTCAAGTACTTCCATTTCAGCTTCACTTGGGTTGATACTTACAAATACACCCGATGCAATTGCAATGAAGCTTTCGCTACCCTCATGGCCATATAATGTGCCGATACGTGTATCACCTAGCGCATCAATATTTGCGATTTTTTCTGCATGGTATTCATCATCATGCTGGTGAGCTATTAGTACACCGTCGCCACAACCAAATGCTACATAATCATGGTTTTGCGCTGCACCGTGTAAGTCAGGGCAGGTAACTTCAAATGTTTGTTCAAGCTCATATTCACCGTCATGAAGGTGAAAAACACCCACTTGATCTGGCAGGATTTTAGCGTTTGAAGTGCTTTCGCTATCAGCACGACGCAATGTTGCAACTAGGTGCTCGCCACGAGGCTCTGCAACACCATGCATATTGATGTCGTACTGAATACCTGCAAGCGTCTCTGTTTCGTTTGTAATATCGTTATCGGTTAACACTTCTACAGAGGCAACTGTACCTGCGTCGGCATTACCATCGTAAAACACGGCCATTTGGCCATCATGTTTAACGATGTGAGTAGGGCGGCTGCCAGTTGTTAGCTCGTAGTCACTAAATGCAGGGCCTTGTTTATAGTCATGTAAATGTTCGCCATGATCTTCACGCCATAAACCGCCATCAATAAAACCTAAGTAATCTTGGTTACGGTTAGCAATAACCGCATAACGGTAGCTTGGTGAAACATTTAGTGAGCTTGATTCATGAGTAAGCGAAAACGTTTCTAGTAACGAGTCGTCATCTAAATCAAAAATATTCGCTTCGTTGCTATCTGCTGCTAAAACCGCTAAACGACCCATTGAGTCAATGGTATAGCCATCGTCATGATCGTGATCATGGTCATCACCACCGTCGTCTGGAACCTCGATAGGGTCTTTCTCAACAATATTTGTTTCTGCATCACCACATGCGGTGATCAGAGTGCTACTAATTGCCAGTGCTAATAGTTTTAATCTAAATAAGTGTGTCATGTAGGTTTCCTTTATTTGTAATTTTGTTTTAGAAGTAGCCGCGAACACCAAGCGCAAAACTGCGCCCAGGACGTGGTGCAATATCTTTTAAGAATGAGCTATGAACGCGGGCTTCTGTGTCCGTTAAGTTAGTGCCTTTTAGGTAAAGTGAGACGTCTTGGTTCAATACAGATAAGTCATAAGAAATACTGGCATCAACAAGGGTGTAGCCGTCTGTTGTGGTTTCTTCTTGTGCTATGCGGTCTTGCTCTTGGTAGCGCGTAACGTGAATATTTGCCGTTAGGTTTTCGGTTTGATAGCTAAACTCAGTACCAAAACGCAGTGGTGGAGTACGCGGTAAATCTCCGCCGTCTTTTAGGCGAGCGCGTACATAATCAGAGAATAAGTCGACTTTAAATTCGTCGGTTAACTGCCACGCAACTTGCGCTTCAAAACCATGTAAAACCACGTCATCTGTTTTAAATAAATAAACAGGTAGCTCAGATGAATGATCGTGCTCATCTTCGTGAGCATGTTCATCGCCATGGTCGTGATCATGGCCACTTTCTGCGTATAGACCTGTGTTGATCTGGTAATAATAGTTATCTACTTGGTTGTAAAACGCATTGAAGATAAAGCCAATATCACCTTCGGTTTTACGGAATGTCAGGTCGATATTATTTGCCGTTTCTAAATCGATAGCGTCTTCTGAAAGCTCAAAATGACCATCATGAGTGTCGAATAGCGCACCAACTTCATAAGTTGCAGTACCAATGTGTGGGCCAAAAGATAACAGCTCAGAAGCAGATGGAGCACGCTCAGAACGCGATACCGATATACCTAGGTTATAACCCGGTGTAAAATCCCATACCACCCCTGTTGATAAGCTTACCGGTGTAAACTCTTGGGCAACATCAAATACACGTGTGTAGTTTGATTCTTCGTGGTCATGATCATGGTCGTGGTCATCACCGTCTTCATCATGTGCATGGGCGTCGATCTCAGGTAACAGCACATTATTAGCATCAATAGTAACTCGCTCAACACGGCCACCTAATTGCACTAAAAAATCGCCAAAATGCTTTTCTTCCATAATTGCAAAAGCAATACTTTCAGTAACCGACGGAGGAGTGAAGGCTTCAGAGCCTTGTGCTTCTACATCACTTTTTTTGTAATGAAAGCTAACGCCACCATTCCACTCATCAAATTGGCTATGCAGAATGTCAACGCGCAGCTCATTGGTTTCATTTTTGAAAGTTGTGCCTACTGCGCCGTGTTCGATTTCAGCGTGTTCGTAGTCAGTGTGGCCCGCACGTAAGTTAATTTTGCTTAGCCATTCACTGTCGATATTGTATTCACCAAGCAGCTGAACTTTGGTTTGTTCAAGATCAGCAAAAACGGCTTCTTCTTCGCTGTGCTCCTCTTCATGGTCATGTCCTTCATGCTCTTCTTCTTCACCATGAGTATGGCCAGGAATACCGTATTGGCGGTTAAATTGCTCAACCGCAACACCAAGGTAACCTTGCTTAAATAAATAGCTAGTGCCTAAAGTAAAGCCATCTGAGTCTTCATTACTGTTTTCTACTACGTACTTTGAGCTGCGCTCTGTGTCGTCAATATCGGCGGCAACAGGTACTTCGTAATCGTCTGATTCACGCCAGAATGCATCAGCATAAAAGGCAAATGACTCTGTCCCTGTGGTGGCATTAAACGAAGCAACTTTTTGCTCATCTACAGAGTTATGTTCTAGGTTCCACTCACCGCGTGTTGTGCTATCTGTTGGTACGCGACTATCAACTACGTTGACGACACCACCAATTGCACCGCTGCCATAAAATAGAGTTGCTGGGCCACGTAATACTTCAATTTGCTGTGCCGTTGATGCTTCAGATGCCACTGAGTGATCAGGGCCAACACGTGACACATCACTTACATCTAAGCCATTTTGCGTAATTAAAACACGTGGGCCGCTCAAACCACGGATCACAGGCGTACTGGCAACCTTGGCATGAAAGTTTGTGTTAACGCCCGGCAGCTTTTCGAGGCTATCGCCAAGCGTTGATGCTTGTTGGCGTCTTAATTGTTCGCCAGATAACACACTAACAGGTGAGGCAGATTCCATTGCCGACATATGAATCGGCGTTGCTTCAACATCAATCACTTCAATCGGTGAGCGCTTTAGATTAAAGGTTGCGCTGTGGTCTTGGTCATTGGCAAGTGTGATATCTCGATGTAAGTGAGCATAACCTGGCGCTGAAATATGTAGCTCTTTTAAGCCGTTATTTAAGCCGCTGATTTCAAACTCACCTTTGTCGTTAGTTGTTACTTTTTGATCAGAGCCTTCAAGGTCAACTGTGGCATTTGCAACCGCTTTACCTTGGTTATTTAACACAACGCCTTTGATTGATTGCGCCAAGACACTGGCTGGTAATAACGTCGCTATGACGACAGCTATTTTTGATATGTTATTCATTAGTTACCACTCTTTTAGTACGTTATAATGTATCAATTGTGCTTTAATTGTTATAATGTATCAAGTGTGAATCGATGAATGAGTTTTATTCTTTTTTGTAACAGCATATTTATAGTGAGGTAAATGGAGTGGTTCGGGTTATGAAAGCAGCAAAGTTGGCAGTGATATGCTTTATGGTTGGATGTATTTTTTCAGCTCAAGGGCATCAACACCATCATCATTCACATGGTGAGGGAGTGCTTTTTGTGGTTCATGATCAAGACAAGTGGCAGGTTAAGTTCATTTTACCGGCTGGAGATATTTTTGGCTTTGAACATCAACCCGAAACAGCTGAACAAAAGCAGGTCATTAAACAAACGTTAGCCCAATTAGCAAATTCACAGCAGCTAGTGACATTTAACGCCGAATGTAAGCTTATTCATGCTAAATTTGAAAACCCATTTGAGCATCACACTCATCATGCACATCAAGATTTAGAAGTTGAATACTCATTTAGCTGTGATAAGCCCGTTTCTAAAGTCACTGTTACTTTATTTGCATGGGCTGAAGCGATATCTGTTATCGAAGCGCAGTGGATCACAGAGCAAGCGCAAGGGATAGCAGAGCTGACAGCAACAAAACCTTATATTGAGTGGCCGCTATGAATAAACAGCGATTAACCAGCACACTTAATAAAGCAAAGCAGGTATGCCTTGAGAATGGCAGAAAGTTCACCATTCAGCGCAAGCAAATACTGCAAATATTACTAACCACAGACGTGCCGTTATCGGCCTATGAATTGGCTAGTTGTTACAAGCTGCGCACAAGCTCTAGTGTATCTGTTATGTCTGTTTATCGAATCTTGAGCTTTTTGGAGTCGGTAAACCTTGTTCGCAGGCTTAATAGTGCTAACAAATATATCGCTTACGGTACCGACAGTGAGGTTTTTAAGCGTGAGATTTCTTTATTTTTGATTTGCCGTCATTGCCAAAAAGTTGAGACTTTAGCGGTTTCACAAAGTGATGTTGCAAAGCTTTTCCCTCACTTTGCTGATGTGGGCTTTACCTCACAAACAAAGCAATTTGAAATGATGGGAGTATGCAGTGAGTGCCAAGCTAAACTTGCTTGATGCACTTTTTATAATTCATGTGTTCTATTTTTTTAGGAATTTTTCAGTGAAATTACAATTAATGATGGATAAGTTTGCCATAGGGTTATCAGCTATGTGTGCGATTCACTGCTTAGCTGTGCCAGTATTATTAGTTTTATTACCAAGTGCCGCTGCACTGGGTTTAGGTAACGAGCAATTTCATTTTTGGATGTTAGCGGCGGTGATCCCAAGTAGTTTGCTTGCTCTATTTTTAGGATGCAAAAAGCACAAGCGTTACCGATTACTTATATTAGGCGTTGTGGGTCTGGCATTATTATTGTCGGCTGTATTGTTAGGTGAAAATGTTATCGGTGAAGCAGGCGAGAAAGTGTTAACTTTATTAGGGTCGTTATTTGTGATTGCAGGGCATTGGCTTAACTTTCGTTTATGTAATACAAAAGTAGATGAACACTGCCCTTGTCCTAGCGAACAGTGATAGGTTGCAGAATAAAATTGAGTAATGAGTGTTTAACTGATGACTTTAATTGGAGAGCTTTTTAATCGGCAGATACTTGAATTAGTGCTGATGATAACGATTGCAGCGGTGATCACCGCCTTTATTCCCGCAATAGAAGCTTATAAGCAGGCCCTACATACAAGCTTGTCGGCCAATAGTTGATTGACCAACACGCTTGTTCAGTAAAACTGATTTACTTGTAGAATACTTCTACAGTCCCTTTTACTTTTAACAGTAAAGGTTGGCCACGGCGATCAAGCGCTTTTGGTGAAGCGATTTTGATCCAGCCTTCGCTGATATTGTATTCTTCAACGTCAAAACGCTCTTTGCCGTTAAGTTTTACACCAATTTCATGCTCGAAAACTTCTTCCACATAAAATTTACTACGTGGGTTGATAGAAAGTTGGTTTGGTAATTCTGGTTTTTGTGTATCAGTCATAGTCGCGATCTGCATTGAATAAATTGTGCGCCATTGTAGGCAATAGCTGGCATTGGCTCAAGTATCTGTATGGCAAATTTATTGTTTACTCGCAGGCTTGTTCTGAATGCTCTTCACGCATGGCTATGGCCTCACTCTTTTGTCGAAGTCGTGTGTTAAGCAGTAGTCAAAATGACGGGTTAAAAATTAGCAATAAAATGCATTGTTATACTATAACCCATTTTTTATTTATGTTATTTTATAACAAATCATTTTGCTTAATTTCTACAATCAGACCATATGAAGTACTCAACAATAAGTTTAGCCTTAGCTGTGGCGTTTGCAGCGAATACACATGCAGCTGATAACAGCGATATCGAAACAATCACCATTGAACACAAACAGGCGTTTCGTGGTGATATTCCAACAAAAGATTTACCGCAGTCGATCACCACATTAAGTAAAGACATGATGACTGATAACGGTATTACTAAGTTTCGTGATGCACTGGATTTTTCTGCCAGTATTACTCGCAAGAATAATGGTGGCGCGCTGTGGGATAGCTATTCAATCCGTGGTTTATCAGGTAACGAAAATATGCCGTCTGGGTATTTAGTTAACGGTTTTAGTGGTGGTCGCGGCTTTGCAGGTCCGCGTGATGTATCAAATATTGAATACATTGAAGTATTAAAAGGACCTGGCTCAGCACTCTATGGCCGCTCAGAGCCGGGCGGTACCGTAAACATTATTACTAAAAAGCCACAGTTTTATCAGCAAGGGCAACTTCAAGCTGAGTTCGGTAGCGATGATCACAAGCGTATTCAAGGTGATTTCACTAACGGTCTAAGCGATGATTTAGCGTTTCGTATTAATGGTGCATGGCAAGATAGCGACAGCTTCAGAGACTATGTACACCACGACAAATTCGTGATTACGCCTTCGCTTTATTATCAAATCAACGATAACTCATCGCTGACTTATGAGTTTGAGTATGTTGACCAACAGCAAATGTATGACCGCGGTATTGTGGTGTTAAATGGTGATTTTGATACCGTGCCTGAGTCACGCTTTTTAGGTAACCCAAATGATGCTCCAACCAAGGTGCATTCACGTGGTCATCAATTAAATTACAGCAATGATCTAAACCAAGATTGGAGCGTGTTATTAGGTGCGAGTTACCGTACTGCAACGTTAACGGGTTATTCGTCAGATGCTGAGCTGTCACCATCGCGCCAGTCATTATTTGATGATGGCAGAACCTTAACTCGCCAACACAGATACCGTGACTATGAATCTGATGATTTATCGTTGCGCTTTGAATTAAGCGGTCACTTTGATGTTGCCGGTATTACTAACCATGTACTGATTGGTGTTGATGGTTACGACTATGAGCTGCGCACTGGGCTTTATCGCTACCGTGGTGGTAATGGCACTTACACCATTGATATTTATGAGCCAGAGTACAGCACTACTGAAGGCCCTGAAGTGGGCATGCAGTACGAAAATAACGAACAGCAAAATGCGTACGGTATTTATCTGCAAGATCAGCTCGATCTAACCGATAACTTAAAAGTGATGTTAGGACTGCGTTTTGATGAAATTGAACAAGATATTTTTGAGACTAAGTCTGGTGTGGCATCAAACAGCAAAGAAAACCGCATTAGTCCACGTTTTGGTGTGGTTTACGCACTTAATGACGACATTAACCTTTACTCAAGCTATTCAGAAGGCTTTTTACCACTGAGTGGCACCGATGCTGAAGGTAATCCATTCGGTTTTGAAGAAAGTGACTCGTTTGAAGTGGGTGTTAAATTTAGCTACGCCAATATCAGCGGCACGCTTGCTTATTTTGATGCAAGCAAGAGCAACATGCTGGTGGCAGATCCAGTAAATGTGGGTTATTCAACACCTGTAGGTAAAGCAAATAGCACAGGTTTTGAGTTAGATTTAACAGGTTCATTGGGTGACAATACCGAGTACAACCTATCTTATGCCTATGTTGATGCCGAGACTGCAACAGACAGTCTAAATGTTGACTGGTTAGTGCCAATTCCTAAGGGCAGCCCACTTGTGAACGTACCAAAGAATAATCTTTCGATTGGCTTAAACCATGACCTAAGGCTATTCGCACAAGAAATAAAGATTGGTGGTCATTATCAATATGTGTCTGACCGCTTAGGCGACCCAGCTGACCTCACTTTCCGTTTACCTAGCTACCAAACTGTTGGTTTATTTGCTAAATGGCGAGCGACAGAACGTACGACGGTATCACTGAATGTTGATAACGTGTTTGATGAGCAGTATATCGCCAGTTCTTACAATGCATTGTGGGCTTACCCAGGGGCGCCGACACAATTTAAACTTGGCGTAAGCTATGACTTCTGAGCAAGTTAAAAGTCGTATTCACAGTATCGACATCATGCGTGGTGTCGTTATTCTGCTGATGTTACTTGATCATGTGCGAGAGCGATTTTTCTTGCACATGCAGGTGGCTGATCCCATGGTGGTTGATACAACTTCGCCGGGGCTTTTTTGGAGCCGCTTTGCTGCGCACTTTTGTGCGCCAACCTTTATCTTTTTAACCGGTTTGTCGGCGTGGCTTTATAGTCACCCAGCAAGTGGCGTGGCGCGTTCAGCACGCAGCTTTTTAATCAAGCGAGGGCTTTTTTTAATCGCCCTCGAAGTGACATTGATTTGTTTTTCGTGGATGGGTTACTACCACACCATTTGGCTACAAGTGATGTGGGCGATTGGCCTTTGTATGCTGGTGTTAGCTGCATTGATTAAGCTGCCACGCAACCTATTGCTGGTGCTTGGTTTAGTTATTGTATTTGGCCATAACTTACTAACGCCAATCAGCTTTACGCCCGATGAGTTTGGTTACTCGCTGTGGACGATTTTGCATGATCGAGGCTATCTATCACAAGGTGGTTTAATCGACGTCAAAATTAGCTACCCAGTGCTGCCTTGGATTGGCGTAATTTTGTTGGGTTACTGTGCAGGTCCTTTATATGCGCATACTCAATCGGCGGATTCGCGTAAACGAGCATTACTGCTGTTAGCGCTGTTATGTGTGGGGTTATTTGCGCTGCTGCGTGGGTTTAATATCTATGGTGAAACCTTGCCATGGCAAACGTTTAGCACCACAACCGAAACCGTGATGTCGGTGTTTAATGTGACTAAGTACCCACCGTCACTGAGCTTTTTGTTGATCACGTTAGCAGGCATGTTTGTAGGCTTGTGGTTATTTGAAAGACCACTCAACCGCTTTACTAATGCGCTACGTGTATATGGCTCTGTGCCTATGTTCTTTTATATTTTCCACCTCTATGTACTGCTATTTATTTATCAAATTGGCATGCTGATCTGGGGGGCAAATCAAGGACAATATTTAGGAGTCAGTGATATATCCGGTATTTGGTTTATTACTTTATTGTTGGCAATAGGGCTATATTGGCCAACCAAGAAGTTTAGTGAATACAAGCGTAAGGCTAACAAGCCTTGGTTAAAGTATTTATAACGAAAAATGCCGATATGTTAAACATATCGGCATTACTTAACTATCCTAATTAACTCGTCCTTAGTTAATCTGAGATCTTTTACGACGAAGTGCCATCAGTGGTGCAACTGCTAGTAGTAACCAGCCGAATGAACCGCTTGATGATTTCTTGTCTTTTTCAATCTCTGCTTCTGGAATCACTGCCTCAGGGAAAGTACAGCTACCATCGTCAGTATTGGCGCTTTCATCATAGTTAGTTGCTGAGCTGTCAGTACAGCCAAGCTCTTCACCATCAGACATCACTGATAATACAAATGAGCTCATTGCTGCATCAGTTGGGTTAACGTTGTCGCTAACCTTTACTGTTACATCAATATCACCATGGAAGTGCGCCGCAGGTGTAATAGTCACAGTGCTACCTGAAGTGTGACCAGATACTTCATAAGTGAAGTTTTCACCTAACACCTCGATTTGGTTGCTCACTTGGTTTTCGTCAGCATAAAGCACGTCAAAACTAATCGTTTCGTTCTCTGCCACCGACATATCAGTTAAGCCTGCCATTTCTAGGTTACCGATAACTTCAAGCTCAAGGGTGATGGTTTCATCATCTGCACCTTCTAAGCCGTTCACTAAGGTTAGTTGGTGAGTTTGGTTTGCTGCTTGTTCACCAATATAAGCCTGGAATTTTACGTCAAACTTAGAGATTTCAGGGCCTGTGTAGTCAAGACATACAACTAGGTCGTCGTGTAAAACTTCATCCATATTATTAAAGCCTAGCTTGTTACCGATATTTAAATCGATGGGTATGTCACCACTTATGAAGGCTCTGCCATCAGCGGCTTTTAGGCCAATAGAGCCCTGAGCATCGGCTAGATTAATATTGTCATACGCAAATAGTAGCTCATACTCACCTGGTTCATAATCAATCCCCATTCGCATAAACATCTCTACATCAATAAGTTGACCTTCGGTGTTGCTGCGTTGAATGTTATCCCATTCAAGTACTAACCACTCACGTGAAACTGTGTAAGTAGGGGTGATACCCGCATTGGCATCATAATTACCATAACCACCGTCCACACGCTCTGGGATCATGTTGTCACCAACCCAGAAAGGAGCGATAAGGTATGGCGGCGGAGGCGGCTGAGTGTAACCTTCTGGTAAGTCAACATGAAATGGTGATGTGCGACCTTGCGAACCAAATGTTACTAAGCCTGCGGGGTTGAGCTTTATAGCATCAAAATGATACTTATTAAAAAATGGAAATGACACATCTAGATCTGTGTTCATTAGTTCTTTAAACGAGTACTCAAACTCATTGTAATATTGACCTTCAACTCCCTCAAGTGTTCGCCAGCCAAGTTCTCTTAGCTCTAAATAGTGAGGATCAGGCGAATGAGCCGCGGTTAATGAGCACATTTCATCGGTGATATTGGTAGTGATATTATAATTTCGGCCTACATCTTTTGTGGTTTCTTGTATGCCTACTAACGAAAGCATATTGTTATCTAACACTGGTTCAACAGGCGTTGAGTGGGTTGCAACAAGGCTATCAGGTATAATATTGATCCCATTAGGGAATTCTGTATTGAGCGCAAATTGACGTGCTTCATCCTCATTATTGGCAATGACACTAATTTCAAAGTCGACTAAATCACCGACAAATGTTTTTTCTTTGCTCGCCTTAAAAGTAACGTCCTTATCAACTTGCTCGATGATCACAGGTACAAAACCAAGATTGCCAATATCTTCTGGATTACTACCGATATCAAAGCCACCGAAGTAGATATCTCCTACTTCCATGTCAGGTAAATTGTATGCAAGGTCAAGCTCAAAGTTATCGTAACCTGCTACGCTACTTGGTCCTGTCACAGTAAGTGAGCCATTGTCAGAGGTTGTAATTGCGGTTGCAAATGAAACTTCTATTCCTTCATCTACTTCATCGTAATCGTAGTTTTGCAAGTTCATATACAGAGTAAAATATTCACCTGCTTCAGGGTCTACAATGTTACAGAAGTTAGTTAGGGTGTAGCTAGTTGACATACATAGCGTTTCTTCAAAAGACGCAATGCCATCACCATTACTATCTTTACCCATAAATACCAATACGCGAGATTGTTCATTCATAACACTGGCGCTCAGCATTTTTGCGTCTTCTGGTACAGTGGTCCACTGAATGTGGTTGTTGTTTACAGCTTCACCGTCGACATCAACACTATCAAATGGGTCGCCTGGTGTGGTGTCGTTGAATAGGTGTACAGTTTCAACCTGACCTTTTACTAAGCCGTATGACTGTGTTGTTAAGTTGCTTATTTCACCCGTGTTGAAAGGTCCTACTTTCATTGTCGCAGAGCGTCGGTGTGCGTCAATTTGAATAAATTCAGGTAAACCGGTGTCACCGGCAAATGTCCACACTGGCATTTCTAGAATCGGTGACTCAGGGTTATTAGAAGTCATGACGACTTGACCTTGATTGCCCGTGTAATCAATTAACTCTTGCGGCGTTGCTTGTTGGCTTGCTTCCACAGTAACAATGATACTTTGTGTTTCGCCTGCTTTAATATCAAAGTTGCTTGGCTCAACACTAATTTTGCTATTACCAATCCAATTTTCGGTATGTAGAGTCCAGCTTGCGTCTTCAGTTGCTGTAAAGGTTCTGATAAATGTACATTTAAAGCCGCAGTCATTATCAACCATGTAAGCCGTGTTTAATGCTTTTTCGCGGCCACCAAGACTTGGGTTTGCAGCAGCCATGTTAGCAATGCTTTCATCAAGCAATAAGCCTGTTTTATCTGCTCGCTCAACTTGCATTTTACCCGCACCCATTTCAGCAAGTGCTGCATCAAAGCCATCGTCTGCATAGTTGTTTAAGTATTGAGCAACTCCTAGCTGATTATTTGCAGTTAACATCAATGCAGATTGAATTTGCATTGGCGACCAGTCAGGATGAGATTGTTTTAACAATGCTGCCGCGCCTGCAACGTGTGGGCTCGCCATTGATGTACCAGACATAGATTGCCAATCTGAAGTTGCAGGATTATTTGTAAACGGTTGATCGTCTGATGATGGTGCGTAAATATCGACCCCAGGGGCTGCTACATCAACGAGTAAAGTATCAAAGCCAAAGTATGATGGACCACGACCAGAGAAATAAGCAATGCGGTCTTTATCCACAGCGTCTACGGTGCCCTCGGTTGCTTCAATGGTGCCTACGTGGCTGTCGCCTACGCTCAACCATTCTAGTAAGCTTGTACCATCAACATTTTTAATATGTATTGTAGGGATTGGGTAGGAAATAGAAGGAATAGTATAGCGATCATAAAAGGCACTTTGGTTATACACTATGAGGCCTTCAGCACCGCCCGCTTGTACATTTAATGATTTAGAATATAACGGATAAGAGCTGCGCTTACATACCACAATGACATCTTGTGCACTTTCGTCAATAGCGGTTGCAGGATCATCAACTAAATCAAATGTACCTTCAGGGAATGGTTTGTCACAGTTAGCAAGTGCATAGCTAGAACTTTCATTCGGATTTTCAAAATCAGTCGCAGCAACAATTAAACCTGTTAACTCGTTAAAGTTGACACCAGCACCTTCAAAAGGACCTGGCGCTGAATTATCACCACCAGTTAAGTTTTTAAGTTGTTTATTGCCAAAGTTAACTTTGCTTGCAGGACTATATGCTGCAACAGTGGTAACCCAAGGAGAAGAGTGATCGGCCGTTGAATACTCAGGGCCGCTGTTACCTGCCGCTACAGCGACAAATACACCACTTTCGGCTGCATTCATGAACGCTTGCTCAATTGGATCGCTCCATGGATCTTCTTCAAGACCGCCTAATGAAGCATTAAGTACATCAACATTATCAATAGCAGCTTGTTCAACGGCGGCTAAAATAGCGCTTGTTGGACAGCCTGCGTATGGGTCGCCAGAATTACCCGGCCAACATACTTGATATGAAATGATATTGGCATGGGGTGCCATACCTGATATTTGCGGGAAAGTTACATTGGTTTCTAAACCTGATGATTGGCTTTCATACTCAGTCAGTTTGTAAGGAATATCGTATAGGATATTACCCGCTGCTGTACCAGCAACGTGTGAGCCATGGCTATGATAGTCTTCACCATTTTCTGGGCGAGTCTCTTCAAATACCGAATCCACATAAGCTGCGGTGATCTCAGGATAAGAATAAACACCAATTAGCTTGTCGTTACACAGATCAGCAAATTCAGCGGTTGCACAGTCACCCAGGTACTTGTCGCCTAGAGGATTGGTGTGAGTGTAACCATCGCCGCCTACAGCTGCGAATGATGGATGATCGGTATTGATACCTGTATCTATGATACCTACAACCGTGCCTTCACCTTTGTTGCTGCTAGGGTTGCTAGCACTTGCGCTCCAAAGTGCAGAAGCACCTGTTTGCTCAATAGTATTAAACGTATTTAGGCTGTAGATTTTTGAGCGAGTGATTTTCTTCACGCCAGCCACTTTAGCAAGGCGCTTCGCTTCATCTTGTGTCATTTTGATGGTGAAACCGTTTAATGTCACATTGAATGTGCGCTCAACATTTAGGTTTAAGCCTTGCTGACTCATCGCAGTACTCAGTACTGACTGGCGCTTACTTGCTAGGTGGTTAGCGTAAGTTGCAATAGCAGGCTGCGCCATATTAAGCGTTGAGCGCGTTGATGCTTGTTGCGTCTGCATTACTACATCTTTTGTGCTTGTAAGCCCTTTAATACCACCTTGGTAAGTTGAAATTGGTGCGTCGTCTAGTTGCACGATATAAGTTTGAATACCACTAACATTTTTCTCCGGTGTGAAAACGCGGCTTTGTTTTTTAACTGTGTTGTTAACCTTGTCTTCCCACACAAATTCATTGCTAACGGTTTGCTTTGGCGCATAGTCTACCGGCTGTTCTGGCCATACTTGGTCATTTAGCGCAGCAGCAGACGTACCTACACCTAAGTAAAGTGCAGATGCGACCATCACTGATACTTTTTTCATATTGAACATGTGATCTAACTTCCCATGGATTTTATTTTTTTGGGGCAATTCCTAGCGGAATAGCAAGTTGGCTTGTAGTTATATGAATTGAAATACAAACTAAATGTTATGGTATAACAAATCTTTTTTAGCCAACAAACGAGCGGTTTTGGCGAAAAGCTATAAACATTGGGTTTTTCGCTTAAAAACCTTGCTGAATGGTTAAATATGTATGTGTTTTCATCAATAAAACGTGAATAAATGGTTCACTTTGATACAGATTGATACATTTCTATAAAGGAGAGGCGGGCCTAAATAGGATACTTGCTCTTGCTCCGCTTAAGGTTTGTGCGTTATCTAAGCTAAATTTTGCGTTATTCCATAGGCACAGTTGCTTAACGATTGATAAGCCTAGGCCAACACCTTGGTAGCCTGTTTGGTGCACCGAAGCGGTTTTTGAAAATGGCTGCATAAGGCTGACGCGCTTGTGTTCTGGGATCCCCGGACCATCATCTTCAATCACTAACAAAGTGCCGTTTTTGCATTGTGAAAGCTTGATAAGAATTTGCGTTTTAGCAAAGCGAACCGCATTCCCGAGTAAGTTTTGCAATAAGCGTTGAAAGCTTTGTTTATCAACGTAAATGGTTGTTAATTCGCAGTCAAGACGAATAGCCAAAGGACAATAGCTTTGGAACTTAGTAATGCAGGGCTGTAATAGTTCGTCTGGGCAGTAGTCTTTCACTAGCAAGGCGGGTTCACATTGTTCAAGCTCGGCATAGGTTAAAAACTCTTCGACTAATAGCTCAAGTTCAATAATGTCTTGCAACACACTGTGTCGGTAAGCGTTGTTATCAACGACTGCTTCGAGGGCGAATTTAGCCCGTGATATAGGCGTTAAAAAGTCATGGGAAACAGCATTGATCAATTCGCGTTGGCTTTGATTCCGGTTATGAAGTGCTAATGCCATGTTATCAAAGGTATCGCCAATGCTCTTTAGCAGGCTAAAACGTGTGAAGTGCACTTGTGCTGTAAAGTCGGCGTTAGATATTTTACTACTGGCTTTGCGTAGCTTATTTAAGTCAAACAGCAGTGGACCTGTAAAAATCACCACAGCTAAGGCAAGGCTAGAGTAAAACAGTAGGCTCACTAAAGACTGATAACCTTGATCAGCAGGCTGGCTGTAGGGGCCAATGCTTAATAAGGTGTGCCTGTCATCAGCTAACTTATGAAAGTAAAGGTTGCTATTGGCATCGTTAACACTAATTACCTGACCTGCTAAAAGTGATGCCTGTAGTTGTTCACCAAGGTAAAAGTTTGCAAGAGGTGTGTGTTTAATAGCAGGATTATTGGGCGTAAGGCTTAAGATGCTTTCTGCTAATTGCTGTTCTGTACTGTAGCTCGGTGGGTTTGGAAAATAGGTTTCTAGTAACCAAGCGGCACTCCCTAGACAAACTGCTAGCGTTAAATACAAATAGCAAAATAGGCGTAGCAAACTGCATTACCCCCATGCTTGTGGAGAAAAAATATATCCTTTGCCCCAAACGGTTACAATTTTTTGTGCTGGCACCGCTTCGTCACCAAGCTTTTTGCGTAAGCGGCTAATGCGGCCATCGATAGTGCGGCTTTGACCATCGTATTTACGGCCAATGGTGCCATCAAATAATTGGTCTCGACTGACCAACTGACCCGCTGATTGAGCTAGTTGGATCAGTATTTCGAACTCTGCACTGGTTAGTTCAAGTGGTTGGCTATACAAGTAAGCCTCGCGCTGAATGGTATTAATGCTTAAAGAACCAAAGCGAATGTTATGGGCGTTGTGAGTGGTACTTGTTGGCTTTACAGCTAGGCTGCGGCGAATGGTATTGTTAATTCGCGCTAATAAAATTGACGGGGAAACGGGTTTGGTTAGGTAATCATCGGCGCCTAGTTCAAGGCCAGTGATATGATCGACTTGGCTCTGCCTTGCAGTCATAAAAATAATGGGTGTATCTTGGACTTGTTTTAGCTCTTTAAATACCTCAAAACCATCTTCTGAACCTAATCCGATATCTAGCAAAATTAAATCGTATTTCTTACTACTTGCTTGGTAACAAGCATGGCAACCACTGTCAAAATGTTCAATGATATAACCATGATTACTTAAATAATTAGAGACTAGCTGGGCAAGTTTTAAATCATCTTCAATATATAAAATAGTATGCTGGCTCATCAAAAAATACTCCATGCGATATCACGACGACGTTTTTTTACGTGCTGGTGGAATAAACTAATTTCAGTGCTTTCTAAGGGTTCGAGCTGTTCGCTGAGTAGCTCTAACACAATGTTGCGATTGTTTTGCACTGTGATTGCAAAGTTCTGTCCTTGGCTTGGTTTATGGCAGAATAGCCTAATTTGTTGATCAGTAACGCGAATGCACACTGTTTTGCTGACTTCGGTGTACCAATTAATCGAGACATCCATCACACAGTCTTGCTCTACCGCCACACAGTTTTCTGGTGATACTTCAATGTAGCCTGCTTTTGCGAATGTGCTGTCGATATATACGAGGCTACAGATGAGTAAAAATGAGAGAAGCTTGCTAAGTAACATCATTAGAAATTCCATGCAAAGCCAGCATAAAAAGACAGTAAGTTGCTGTCATTGATAAGGGGGCTATCGGCGATACCTGATGATAAGCGTTGGTATTTTATATCGCTTATAAATTGCCATTGTTGATTAAACTGATATTGGTAACTGGCTTTTAGATTGTATTTTTGACTAGAGTGACCTAAAAAAGGGCTAAATCCAGCGCCCATTTCTTGCAAAGCACTACCATAGTAGTAATCCACTAAACCAGCACTTAAATGCTGTAACTCTACGCCGAGCAATACCAGATGTTTATCAAATAAAAACAAGCGCTGTGCAGACAATGCGCCTTGTAATCCTTTGTGATAGTTGGTGAGTTCCATTGACCAATACGCGCTAAAACGCCAGTTTTGCCAGTCAACGATTGCTTCAATACCGCTCATGGCAGACAGTTTACGTTTTGATATTTTAGTAATATCACCGCGGCGTTTTATCACCACTGGTGTTTCGACACCTGAACCGGGTGGTGGTGGCGTCATTGAGGGGCGACCGCTAGCTGTTCTAACCGCGGCTAATATAGCTGAATGCTTAGTAAAATATAGGCCATCCTCATTAAGTTGGGTGAATAACGACACTTGATAGTTATTGCCCCACACGGGGGTCCAAGCAAACTGAGTATTTGCAAATGAAAAGTCACCGGCGAATACCTCAATACGCGGTAGGGCATAAAGAGGAATGTCGTCTTTTTTATAAACCGGGTTGGCGAGCTGACCATAGCCTAAGCTTACACCAAGGCTTACTCCTTCATCTGCTAAATACGCAGAATCAGTGCTACTTGCCGTTGGTGAAAGGAAAAATGCACTAATTAGAAATAAAACTCGTAGCCCAAGCGAGCAACTACCTAGAACAGTCACAAATAAACAACCTAAATGAAAAATCTCGTTAACATTAAGTTGTTATTAATGGCTTGAACAATGAAATAATGTACCAAATTGTAGCAAGGTCTGGCTCTTGTAATCTAAACTAGTTAAGGGAATTGCTTGATAAAAAAGCATATTTCACTACTTTTGCTTGGTTATTTTGAGCGGTGTTTTCATTTCTTTAGTTAGAAAAAGTTATTAACAATAAAATGGTGTTAAAACCTGCGCTTAGCGGTACAAAATGGGCCTAAATACACGTCATTACTGGCATAGCGCTTTATTAAGTTGCTATTTGGGTGAGTTTTTGCGATATTATTTATATTATAATATTAACAGGAAGCTAATAAGATGACTCTGCCTAGTTCTCAATCTGCAAATGCTATTCGCATACTTGCTGTCGATGCCGTTCAACAAGCTAACTCTGGCCACCCTGGTGCGCCGATGGGTATGGCTGATATTGCAGCTGTATTGTGGCAAAACTTTCACCGTCATAACCCATTAAACCCAGACTGGTCTAACCGTGACCGCTTTGTGTTATCGAATGGCCATGGTTCAATGCTGCAATATGCATTGTTACACCTTAGCGGTTACGACGTAAGTATTGAAGATATTAAGCAATTCCGTCAGCTTCACTCTAAAACACCGGGTCACCCAGAATATGGTTACACACCGGGTGTTGAAACAACGACAGGCCCATTAGGTTCTGGTATTGCTAACGCAGTTGGTATGGCAATCGCTGAAAAAACCTTAGCGGCACAATTCAATAAGCCACAATTTGATATTGTTGATCACTTCACTTACTGCTTTATGGGTGATGGCTGTCTAATGGAAGGTATCTCGCACGAAGCATGTTCGCTGGCGGGTACGTTAGGTCTAGGCAAGCTAATCGCATTTTGGGATGACAATGGCATCTCTATCGATGGTGAAGTAGAAGGTTGGTTCACCGACGATACGCCTGCACGTTTTGAAGCTTACGGCTGGCAAGTTATTCGTGATGTTGATGGTCACGATATGAATGCAATTGCGGGTGCAATCGAAGCGGCACAAAGCAACACTACGCAACCAACACTAATCTGTTGTAAAACAGTGATTGGTTTTGGCTCGCCAAATAAATCAGGTAGCCACGACTGTCACGGTGCACCACTGGGTCACGACGAAATCGCTGCTGTACGTGAGCAGTTAAACTGGCCACATCCAGCATTTGAAGTTCCACAAGAAGTTTATAACGAGTGGAATAATCAAGCGAAAGGCCAAGAGCTTGAAGGTGCTTGGCAGCAAAAGTTTGCAGCTTATAGCAAAGCACACCCTGAACTTGCAAAAGAATATACACGTCGTGTTCTTGAAAAAGCATTACCAGCTAATTTCGCTGAATTAGCTGATGAGTACATTGCTAAATGCCAAGCCGACATGCAAAACATTGCGACACGTAAAGCATCACAAAATGCGATCACCTTCTTTGCTAACCAGCTTCCTGAACTAATGGGTGGCTCTGCCGACCTTGCTGGTTCTAACTTAACCTTATGGCCAGAAGCAAAAGGTTTACAAGATGCTGCTGATGGTAACTACGTGTTCTATGGCGTACGTGAGTTTGGTATGAGCGCAATCATGAATGGTATTGCATTACATGGTGGTTTCATTCCATTTGGCGCAACCTTCTTAATGTTTATGGAATACGCACGTAATGCTGTACGTATGGCAGCATTAATGAAAGCACAGAGCATTTTTGTGTATACCCATGACTCAATCGGTCAAGGTGAAGATGGTCCAACTCACCAACCAATCGAGCAAATCGCTAACCTTCGCATGACACCAAACATGACTGCATGGCGTCCATGTGATGAAACTGAAACAGCAGTAGCTTGGCGCCAAGCGTTATTAAAAGAAACAGGCCCAAGTTCACTTATCTTCAGCCGCCAGGGTACCAAAGCAATGGCACGTGATGCACAGCAAGTTGCTGACATTGCAAAAGGGGGTTATGTACTTGTTGATAGCGAACAAGCTGCAGAGCTTATCCTTATTGCAACGGGTTCTGAGGTAGAGTTAGCTGTGAATGCTGCTGCTGAGTTAACAGCACAAGGCAAACAAGTTCGCGTGGTATCTATGCCATCAACGAATCAGTTTGATAGCCAAGATAAAGCATACCGTCAAAGCGTGTTACCAGCTGGTACACCTAAGATTGCTGTTGAAGCTGCACACCGCGACTTCTGGTTCAAGTATGTTGGCCAAGATGGTGATGTACTAGGCATGGAGACATTTGGTGAATCAGCGCCTGGCGCAGTACTGCTTGAGCACTTTGGTTTCACAGTGGCAAACCTAGTTGCAAAAGCAAACGCATTACTTGCTGAATAATGTGACTGGCTAAAAATTATCGTAATCGCAACACGATAAGCCTGCCTTTGTGATGATGTGCAGGTAATAAAAAGCCCGCAAACTTTGGTTTGCGGGCTTTTTGCTGCTTAAACAATCGGTTTAAACTAATTCGCTTAAGATTGACTCTAGTTTCTCTTGGTCAATTGCGAACTGACGAATACCTTGGCTTAGCTTTTCAGTTGCCATGGCATCTTCATTCATTTCCCAGCGGAAAGCCTGCTCGGTCATAGCTGCTGGCGCGTCTGTTTTTTCTGTTGCTGGTAATAGTTTTTGAGTTAAAGGTGCGTCAGTTGCAGCTAGTTCAGCAAGTAATTTAGGGCTGATAGTTAAACGGTCACAACCTGCTAATTCTTGGATTTCACCGATGTTACGGAAGCTTGCGCCCATTACAATCGTTTCGTAGCCGTGCTTTTTGAAGTAGTTGTAGATATGCGTTACTGACTTAACGCCCGGATCGTTAGCACCGTCGAAATCAGCGCTTGCATCTTGTGCTTTGTACCAGTCAAGAATACGACCAACGAATGGTGAAATTAGGTAAGCGCCTACTTCGGCACAAGCACGTGCTTGAGCAAATGCAAATACCAGCGTTAGGTTACAACGGATACCTTGCGCTTCAAGTACTTTAGCCGCTTGAATACCTTCCCATGTTGAAGCAATTTTGATTAACACGCGCGATGTGTCGATACCTTGCTCTTTATATAGAGCAACAAGCTCAAGTGCTTTATCAATGGTTGCTTGAGTATCAAATGATAAACGCGCATCCACTTCTGTTGAAACTAAACCCGGCACTTGCTCCATTAATTTAGAGCCAATTAATACCGCTAGCTTGTCAGCTGCTTTTGTTACAACTTCAGCTGCGTCACTGCTTTGTGCTTTTGCCCATGATACGGCTTCGGCAGCAAGTGGGCGATATTTCTCAATTTGAATCGCGTTTAAGATTAGTGATGGGTTTGTTGTTGCATCTTGCGGTTTATATTCGTTGATTGCTTCAAAATCACCCGTGTCAGCAACAACGGTTGTCACTGCTTTAAGTTGTTCTAATTGACTAGACATAGTTATCCCATTCTTATCATACAAAAGTTAATGTAGTGGCTTTAACCTATTATTTGTGCTGAAAAAACAATCTAATCTTCCAGAGAAACTGCGCAATAAATCGCCCGCCAGCAGCAAATAATCCTGTTAATAATATTTTTATAATACCTTTACAATCTGGTATTGTTGATATTATCATACAAATAAAGATAATGACTAACAATGTTAGTAAGCAATTAGTGAAAGGTAATTATGTCTCGTTATACGTTGGGATTAGACTACGGGTCAGACTCGGTAAGAGCATTACTCGTTGATGTTGCGACTGGTGAAGAACTTGCCAGCCATTTAGTAAACTACCCGCGCTGGGCACAAGGCTTATATTGTGACCCAAGTAAGGATCAGTTTCGTCAGCATCCACAAGATTATATTGATAGCCTTGTAGAAGTAGTAAATGGTCTATGGTCACAAGTTCCAGTGGGTACTGCAGACAAAGTAGTGGGTATGAGCTTTGATACGACAGGCTCAACGCCTGTGGCAATTAATAGCCAAGGTACACCACTGGCATTAACGGAAGAATTTGCAGAAAATCCAAATGCGATGTTCATTTTGTGGAAAGACCACACGTCTATTAAAGAAGCAAATGAAATCACTGCAGCTGCCACTAACAACGATGTGAACTACCTTTCACATATGGGCGGTATCTACTCTTCTGAGTGGTACTGGGCCAAAGCATTACATATTTTCCGCGTTGATAGCAGTGTAAAAGCAGCCACTTATTCATGGGTTGAACACTGCGATTGGATGACCGCGCTAATGTGTGGCACAACTCACCCTGAAGTATTAAAGCTAGGGCGTTGTGCAACGGGCCACAAACAAATGTGGAACGAGCAGTGGGGCGGTTTCCCACCAAACAGTTTCTTCAGCAATATCGATCCACTATTAGATGGTGTTGTTGATACGTTAAATGCAACGACAGAGCCAAGCGACCAAGTTGCTGGCAACTTAACTGCTGAGTGGGCCGAGAAGCTAGGTTTACCACAAGGTATCGTAATTGGTTACGGTGCATTTGACTGTCACATGGGCGCAGTAGCAGCCAATGTTCGTCCTGGCGTTCTAACTAAAGTAATGGGTACCTCAACCTGTGACATCACAGTAACGTCTAAAGAGCAACTAGGTGATACTTGCGTTAAAGGTATTTGTGGTCAAGTTGATGGCTCAGTGATCCCTGGAATGGTTGGCTTAGAAGCTGGTCAATCTGCGTTTGGTGATTTATACGCATGGTTCAAAAACCTAGTACTTTGGCCAACTCGCCAACTGACAAATCTATCTGACGCTGAACAAGCGTTAGTTAACAAGCTAGAAGATTCAATCTTAGTTGATCTATCAAAAGCGGCGGCAGCACTGCCTGTAACAAGCAACGATGTAACTGCGCTTGATTGGGTAAATGGTCGTCGTACGCCAGATGCTGACCAAAGCGTTGCCATGGCATTAACAGGCTTAAAAATGGGCACTGATGCACCTAAGTTCTTCAAAGCGCTTGTTGAAGCAACAGCCTTTGGCGCACGTGCTATCACTGAGCGTTTCCGTAGCGAAGGCGTGCCAATCGAGTCTGTGGTCGTTATTGGCGGTATTTCTAAAAAATCAGACTACGTAATGCAAACCTGTGCTGATGTTTGGAACTGTCCAATCGACGTTTTAGAAAGTGAGCAAAGCTGTGCATTGGGTGCGGCAATTATGGCTGCGGTTGCTGCAGGTGAGCACGCAACAGTGGCAGATGCTCAAAAAGTAATGGCGTCGTCAGTATGTCATCAGTACTTACCAAACCCTGAGCGCGTTGCTGTGTATGACGAGCTTTATGCTAACTACCAAGCACTTGCAAGCTATGTAAACGGAGACAAAGCATGAGTTTTACTGAACTAAAACGTGAAGTCTATGAAGCGAACATGGAGCTTAAGCGTCGTGGCTTAGTGATTTATACCTTTGGTAACGTATCGCAAATCGACCGCGACAAAGGCGTAATTGCGATTAAACCAAGTGGTGTATCGTACGACCAAATGAAAGCCGACGACATGGTGATCGTCGACCTTGAAAACAACATTGTTGAAGGGTCTATGCGTCCGTCTTCTGACACTAAAACGCATGTTCATTTATATCGCCACTTCGATGCAATTGGCGGTGTAACACACACGCATTCGACCTATGCAACTGCATGGGCGCAAGCAAAACAAAGCATTCCTTGCCTTGGCACAACTCACGCTGACTATGTACACGGTGACATCACCTGTACTCGTGAGCTAACCGATGAGCAAGTGAATGGCGATTATGAATTAGAAACCGGTATTCAAATTACTGATGCGTATCAAGACCGCGATCCGAAAGCTGCACCTATGGTGATTGTTGCGGGTCATGCGCCTTTCACGTGGGGTAAAGATGCCGCTCAGTCTGTATACCATGCCGCGCTACTCGAAGAGATTGCACGCATGGCGTATTTAACACGCACTTTAGATCCACACGCAGCTGAACTTAAAAAAGCAGTGATGGATAAACATTATCTACGTAAGCACGGTAAAAACGCGTATTACGGTCAGAGCAAATAGCAAGAATTTAGAGGATTATTAACATGACGACGATGACGAAAGAAGTCTGGTTTGTTACCGGCTCACAACATCTTTATGGTCCTAAGGTGTTAGAAACGGTTGCCAAAGACAGCGAAGCAATTGTAGCGGGCTTAAACAGCGAAGCGAACCTACCAGTAAACTTGGTATGTAAGCCTACCGTTAAGTCACCTGAAGAAATTCACGCTGTTTGCCAAGCGGCAAATACGGATCCTAACTGTGTTGGTTTAGTATTATGGATGCACACTTTCTCTCCTGCGAAAATGTGGATTGCCGGTCTAAGCGAATTACGTAAGCCTTGGTTACACCTTCATACTCAGTTCAATGCAGCCCTTCCTTGGTCTGACATCAACATGAACTACATGAATACGCACCAAAGTGCACACGGTGACCGTGAGTTCGGTTTCATCGGTACTGTAATGCGTAAAGAGCGTAAAGTTGTTGCAGGTCACTGGCAACGTGCTGACGTACAACAGCAGCTAGATGACTGGTGTCGTGCGGCAAAAGGTTGGGCAGAAAGCCAAACACTTAAAGTTGCGCGTTTTGGCGACAACATGCGTCAAGTTGCGGTGACTGAAGGTAACAAAGTTTCAGCGCAAATTACCTTTGGTTATGAAGTACATGCGTTTGGTGTCGCTGAGCTTGTAAAAGTGGTTGATACAATCACAGAAGACGAAATCGATGCACAATTAGAGCTTTATAAGCAAGACTACGTGATCGCTGACGAAACTCTACAAGATGATTACGCAGTGAAAATGCTACGCAACGAAGCTCGCTTAGAGCTTGGTATGGAGCGTTTCTTAGAGAAAGGCGGCTTTAAAGCATTCACAAACTGTTTTGAAGACTTATCAGGTCTTTCTGGTCTTCCGGGTCTTGCTACACAGCGCCTAATGTCGAAAGGCTATGGTTACGGTGGTGAGGGTGACTGGAAAACAGCTGCTATGGTTCGCATCATGAAAGTAATGGGTGAAGGCCGTGAAGGTGGTTGTTCATTCATGGAAGACTACACTTACAACATGGGTGAGACTGACCAAGTACTTGGCGCACACATGTTAGAAGTGTGTCCTTCAATTGCAGCGCAAAAACCACTTCTTGAAGTTCACCAGCACACTATTGGTGTGAAATGTGATGTAGGTCGTTTATTGTTTACTGCAAAACCAGGTGCTGCAATCAACGTATCACCAATTGATATGGGTAACCGTTTCCGTATTCTAATTAACGAAGTAGACACAGTGGCTCCGCCAGCTGATTTACCTCACTTACCTGTTGCTTCAGCGCTTTGGGAACCAAAACCAAATCTATCTGTAGCATCAGCTGCATGGATCCACGCCGGTGGTGCACACCACACTGCATACAGCCAAGCAGTAACAACCGATATGATTATCGATTTTGCTGAAATGGCTGGCGTTGAAACGATGATCATCGATAACGATACGACGATCCGTGGTTTTAAAACAGAGCTTCGTCATAACGCAGCTTACTACATGCTAAAACGTGGCCTGTAAGAATTAGTACTTTATGTACTAGAACGTGCTGTGTGTGAGCACGTTCACCCCAAATTTTGTTGTCGATTAAGCCAGTGATGAGCCACGCTCTTCGCTGGCTTATGCTATTGTGAAGCGAAACTTTTTAGGAGTAGATATGATCGATTTAAGCGCCTACCAAGGCATTATTTTTGATATGGATGGCACCTTAATTGACTCAATGGGCAGTCACTTAAAGGCATGGCAGAAAGCTTGCGAAGCCTATGGGTATCCATTCGATTACGACTACATGTATAGCTTAGGCGGCATTCCGACCGTTAAAACAATTGAAATGCTTAACGAAAAATTTGGTTTAGATCATGACCCTCTGGTTGTGGCAAAAGATAAACACCAGTTTTGGATTGATTTACAACATCATCCACTGGTGATTGACGAAACCGTCGCAGTACTTGAAAAGTACCATGGTGTATTGCCAATGGGGGTAGGCACAGGCGCTGACCGCGAACATGCAATTGATCATCTTACTGATACCAATTTAATAAATAAAATTGGTGCCTTAGTGACTGCCAGTGATGTTAGTAAAGGTAAGCCAAACCCAGAAACATTCTTAAAAGTAGCAGAGCAGTTAGGTGTTGAGCCAAGCCAATGTGTGGTGTTTGAAGACACGCAAATTGGTTATCAAGCTGCCAAAAGTGCGGGAATGGATTGCATCATGGTGAAAGACGGCAAAATCCAACTTTAGCGATTAAAGTTGCAATGACACCCTTATTTGTATTATAAAACTATAAATACAATTACAAAAAGGTTATTCATATGTCATTGCAATGTGTTTTCCAAGGTTTAAAAACAACTCATCAAACAGCCAGTTCGAACACGAAAAAGTCGCGCGGGCTTTATGCATTGTTGGTGACATGTGGGGTTGCCTTTACACCAGCTTGTGCTCATCAAGGAGACAATATGACTACTTCCCCTTCAGCATCAATGACGGCCTATGGCGTACTGGCTGATCAAACGCCGGTTAATCAAGTAACGCTGACTAACAGCAATGGTATTAGCGTTGATGTAATTAACTACGGCGGCATAATCACGCGTATTGAAACGCCAGATGCAAAAGGCGAAATGGGTAATATTGTACTGGGTTTAGATAACCTAGAAGCATACACAAAAGCGACAACTTACTACGGTGCAATCATCGGTCGTTTTGGTAACCGTATCGCAAACGGTAAATTCACGCTAAATGGCACTGAATACCAATTAGCAACCAACGATGGTGACAACCACTTACATGGTGGTGTGCAAGGTTTCGATAAAAAAGTGTGGAACATGACACCGTTCACGACGCAAAATAGCGCAGGTGTAACCTTAAGTTTAGTGAGCCCTGATGGTGACCAAGGTTACCCGGGTGAAGTGACGACAGAAGTGACTTACACGCTAACGAATAACAACACGTTAGATATGCAGTTTATTGCTACGACAAGCAAGCCTACCATCATCAATATGACACAACACAGCTACTTTAACCTAGCGGGTAAAGGCGACATTCTTGATCACCAAATGCAAATTAACGCAAAAGCAATTACCCCTGTGGATGGCGGCTTGATCCCAACGGGTGAGTTGATGGATGTGGCTGGCACACCGTTTGACTTCCGTACTGCTAAAGCAATTGGTCAAGACATCAAAGCTAGCAACGAACAACTGAAACTTGGTAAAGGTTATGACCATAACTTTGTGCTTAAAGACACGCCAAGCAATGAGCTTGTTGAAGCGGCGACGGTTTACGAAGCAAACTCTGGTCGTACGTTATCAGTTTACACAGAAGAGCCAGCAGTACAGTTTTATTCAGGTAACTTCTTAGACGGTAGTACTCAGCAAGCGTCTGGCTTAGTGCATAATTTCAGAAGTGGTTTTTGTTTAGAGCCACAGCATTTCCCTGATGCACCTAATCAGCCAACGTTCCCAAGCACAACATTACTGCCAGGTGACGTGTATTCAACACGCATCGTGTACGAATTTGGTACAAAATAAAGGAACACAAACGTGAAAACAACAAAGCTTAAAAACGCAATGCAAAAGGCTGGTTTAGCTAGCCTATTTGCCTTGTCGTTTGGCGCTCTGACGGGCTGTCAGACTACGGCTGAAGACAACACAGCCAAAGCAGATGTCGCAGCCACAGCAAAAGCGCCAATTCAAGATGATGGTATTTTTACTAATCCTCTTTTCCCAAATGGCGCCGATCCATGGCTTGAGTATTGGGATGGTAACTATTACCTAACTACAACAACGTGGACTTCTGAGTTAGTGATGCGTAAATCACCAACATTAGCGGGCCTTGCTGATGCAACACCTATCAATGTTTGGTCTGATTCGAACCCTGAGCGTTGCTGTAACTTCTGGGCGTTTGAATTCCATCGTCTAAAAGGGCCTAACGGCTACCGTTGGTACATGATGTACACAGCCGGTACTGATGGCACTTTAGATAACCAACACTTAAACGTATTAGAAAGTGCCGGTGATGACCCTATGGGTCCATACGAATACAAGGGCGCATTAATGCCTAACGTATGGAACATCGACGGTAACTACCTAACATACAAAGACAAGCTATATGTGATCTACTCACAATGGCAAGGCGATCAGCAATTAAACATTATTGCTGAAATGGAAGATCCATGGACACTGAAAGAGAACTCACCGCATACGGTGATTACCCGCCCTGAGCTAGATTGGGAAATCAGTGGTCGTAAAGTAACTGAAGGTGCTGAAATTTTACAGCACAATGGCCGTACGTTTATGACGTACTCAGCGAGCTTCTGTAATACTCCTGATTACAAACTAGGTATGCTTGAGCTTGTTGGTGACGATCCGCTTAAAGCGAGCAGTTGGAAAAAATACGACAAGCCAGTATTTGAGCGTACAGAAGAAGTGTTTGGCCCAGGTCACAACGGCTTTTTCACATCGCCAGACGGCACAGAAGATTGGTTAGTTTATCACGGTAATGATTCGGTAGAGCACGGTTGTAGTGCGACTCGTTCATTACGTGCGCAAAAATTCACTTGGAACGACGATGGCACGCCAAGCTTTGGTAAACCATTAACACCAGGCGTTGAAGTAGCTCCGCCATCAGGTGAATACGGCCCACTGGTAACGCGAGTGCAAGGTCAACGTTACCAATTAGTGAATGCAACAAGCGGTTTATGTTTAGACATTGCAGCTGATCCACAAGATGCACGTGCAGTTCAACGTCAGTGTGCAAGCACCAATGGTCAATGGGTTATTGATGCAACAACAGATGGTTTTGTTCGTTTAGCTAACCGTGAAGACAGCAAGTTCTTAGAGCTTGAAAGCTGTAATGACGCAGATAACGCTAAAGTACAATCTGCAGCATGGCGTAATAACTTCTGCCAGCAATGGAAAGTAGCACCAAGTACAGATGGTAATGTCTCTATTACCAACCGTTACACAGGCAAGCCATTAGCGGTTGCTGGTTGTTCTGCCGCACAAAACCAAGCGGTTTTACAGCAAAGCGACGCAACAGCGTGTGGCGACTGGCAATTACGCCCTATGGGCAGTGTTGTAGTATTAAGCCAACAAAGTGGTAAAGCACTTAGTGTGGCTGGTACGGTTAAAGCGGGTACCAATGTTGAGCAACAAGCTTACACGCATAAAGATGCACAGCAATGGTTCTTCACACCAACAGATACAGGCTATGTAAGCCTTAAACAAAGCGCTGACAGCGATTTCTGTGCTGCGGTGGCTGATAACGCCTTAGTACCCGGTGCCAACGTAGAGATGGCTTCTTGTGCGGCGAAAACAGCACAGTGGCGCATTGCTCCAGTAGAAGGTGGTGGTGTGATGCTCATCAACCGCTACACAAAACAAGCGCTTGGTTTAAGTAACTGTGGTTTAGCTGAAAACACTAACTTCGCACAACAACCTGATTTAGGTAACAAGTGCCAAGTGTTCCATCTGCGTGAACCAAATTAAGTTATAAGTAAAAAATCGACTCAACCAAAGCCACTTCATTTATGAGTGGCTTTTTTGTGGCTGTCAGCCTTCAGCTGTCAGTTTTTAGCTGAGCGGTGGGGTATGTTGGTGATATGTTTGTCTGCTCGTAGGGTATTGCTTTCATGACGTGCCAAGCAAGCGTGACGCCTACCATATTACTCGCCCTACTCATTCTTCGGGTAGGTTGGTTTGAGCGAAGCGAAACCCAACATAATCCATCTCAACCTTTACAAACTCCTAATTAATAAAATAACCTAAAGGTTGCCACTGGCCATTATTTTTACTCAAACTGATTGTTTCCATGGCACTGTCTTGATTAATGAATTCGGTTTTAAATTTAATAACTAAATACTCGCCATCAGGTAATCCCGAAAGTGATGAATACTCTGAAGTGGAAAAGTAAGTTCTAGACATCACTCTACCAAGAGGAACTCGCGCGTAATCTAATGCTTTAAGCCATTTTGTTTGTGGAGTCTTTGCTTTAAATTGTGGATCAGTTTGTTCCCAGCTTTTTATATATTCAGCATTGTCCACTAAAGTTAACCATGATCTTGCGGTAAGAATTGGGTTTGTTTCATCGGCTGTGGCAAAAAAGCACATCCAAAGACATGTCATTAATAAAAACCTTTGTAGCGTAAATCCATTTACAGAAAGTAATAAAATTTGACGCATAACACGCCCTCACTTCGTTGATAGGGGGAGTCCATAGTACGATTGAGTTGGCTAATTTCTATACTAATAAAGTATTGCTCAGCGGGGTTTTGATAAGGTTAAGCTTTGATTTAATTCTAGGAGAGCTTTAATTTCGAACTTATTAGAAGGTTAAATCTTTTGTTTTCTTAATGTTATGGCTTTGATTTTAAAGTTAAATGTTTAACTTTTCTCTATTGTGGTAGTGTGCCTGGATGACAGATGAGATAACTGATTTTAGCCGCAAAGGAAGTTTCGTATTTCCGCACTCGATATTTCAGAGCCCGCATATTCACTGGGTTTTGACTCGCTTTTGGGTGTTATATGAGGAGTGAGCAAGGGGAAAGTTGCAAGAGCAAATCTTGAGACTTAAAGCTCAAAGCCTTCATCAAACTAACACACTCATTAGCACTCCGGGATCGCTAATACCAGCTTCTTTTAGCGCATCGCTAATTGATTGGCTAAGAGACATTATTTGCGTTTGGATTTCCATAACCATCTTGGTCTGTGTTTCAACTTGCACTTTTACAGTTTCATCTTCTTGGTTTTTGAGTGCTTGCAGTTTGGCTAATTGCTCTTTGGCAAGTTCGAGTTGTTCTTTGAGCTTTTCAAGTTGTTCAACCATTTTGCGAATATGTGCGGGGAGTTCGCTAGATACTTCTTCTTTTTGAGCGGGCTCTACTTCACGACCAGAGAGCTTATTCATTTCTTGGTTGCTGAGTTTGTAGCCTACTTTTGAGTTGGTATTACTGCTTGCTGTATCTGCGTTTGAGTTAGTTAACGCACTTGCTAATGAGTTAATAGCCATAATGAGAGCGATGAAAGTGAATGATATGTATGTATCGGCAAAAGGTACTAAAGCTTTAGAAAAAAGCCGGGTTTTCACCCGGCCTTTCCAGACAACAAATAGTTGAGGTGAGGCAGCTCACCTCACTTTGTTACTCTTGTGCAGCAGCTGCATCAAAGAGTGCTTTTATTTCTTCAGCGCTAATCGCACCGTTGAAAATTTTCAGTTCATCGATAGCACCGTGGTATGGCGTATCCCAGTAGTTAACACCTAGAGCAAACTCATTTGTTTCACCAGGAACCGTGAATACACGTGGGAAGCCATCGGTTTCTAGCTGTAGTTCACCATTAACATACATCTTCAGTACATCACCGTTCGTACCATCAACAGTGAATGCAACATGTGTCCATTCTTTTGCTGGAATACGGCTATCTAGTTCTGCATTATCGAAGAAGGCACCGTTATTTGCCCATAAACGCGTTAGCGCTGAGCCTGCCATCGATGGTACATAACTTAACCATGCGTTTGCACTTGCGCCGGCAAAGAACGCTGTTGTGTAATCTGTGAAGCTTTCTGGTTTAAGCCACATAGATACAGAGTAGTCATTAGTCGTGATTAGGTTATCCGGTAAACGAACACCTGAACCTTCTAGGAATACTGCTTGACCAATTACACCGTCAACATAGCTTACGCTACCGCCTGTATTATTGATGAAACCACCCGTTGATTTACCCGCTGCATACGCACCGTTTAATGCACTTAGGTCACCTTCGAAGCTGTATTCAGCAGGTGCAAGTGATTTTAAGGTTACATCGAATGACTTAGTATCCGTAAAGTCTTTGTACTTAATGGTTGCAGTTAATGTTACAACTTGGTCGCCAGCAGAAGCGCTAGGTTGTGTAACAACAGCTGTGCCATTAACCGGTTTTAAGTACTCTTCGTTGTTTGACGTCCAGCTAATACCAGATACAAATGGACCTACTCGTGGTAATTCAAAGCTATCACGTACTGCAGAAACATCACCTAAATCAAGCGCATCAGTAATGAAGCTCTCGAATTTAGTTGGATCTGTCAGGTTATTGATAGCCGCACCATTAATATCTAGGCCGTTTAGCGCGTAGTCATAGACGATAAACTCATCAATTTGACCTTGGAAAGGTAAGTCCCAACCGTAGTTCACACCCAGCGCAAAGTTACCTGTTTGTGTGCTAAAAAAATCAGGGCGAGGCATAGTACCAGAAAGGACACCATCACGATAAAGTGTTGCTGTGCCATTAGCATAAGTGATGGCAATATGATTCCAATCCATTACCGCTGGTGAGTCAGAGATGATTTGGTTCCACATATCTGTGCCATCATCAGCTAAATAGCGGCTCCAAAGCATTGGTGTTGTTGTAAAGTGTGTACTACCTGGGATCAAGCTCATCCAACGTGCATCAGACGTTGATGCGAAGAATGTAGGCGTGAAGTTAGTCAGTACTATTGGCTTAAACCAGTACGAAATAGTGTACTCATCACCTGTTACTAACTCATCAGGTAAACGTACGCCCGTTGCACCGTCAAAGTTAAATGCTTTACCTGTTTTACCTTCTGCGTATGCAGCTGTACCAGCACCCACATTTAATAGGTTGTTATCTGTTACACCCGCATCATCCAGGTTACCTAAACCATCACTGAGTGAGTCTTCAAATGCATAGTGTGCAATCGCATTTTTAAATTCTGGGCGCGCTTCTAGGTTTACATTAAATGTTTTGGTTGTGCTCTCGCCGTTTAAAGAGATATTAGCCGTTAAAGTAACCGCTTTATCACCGCGATCTGGGGTTGGAATGAATACTGAGCCTTCACTGGTGATGTAGTATTCATCACTACTTTCCCAGTTAATTGCAGCACCGTCTTTACCTTTGGTTGGTAATGAGTAGCCTTCGTCAGCGATTGATAATTCAGTTTTGATATCAAGTGCTTCTTGAACAGTGCCCAGAACGTTTGCTGTATCTGTGATTTCATCTCGTTTACTTGCCCAAATGGTAGCGCCTTCGCTTGATGTAGCTGATACAGTAACAGCCATTGCTTTAGTTGCATCATCCCATTGCCATTTAGCCACGCCAAAGTAAGTACCTGAATCTAACTCAAGTTTAATATTTGAGTCATCAATCATGTACCAGATGCCTGGATCATCACCGGTTACTGAGTGATCTTCATTTAGTGCAATATGCATTGAACGAATAGCATCTGTATTTACATCGTTACCATGGTTGATAAATTTGTAATAACCATAAAGTTCATCCGCCACAACCATGTTGTCGCCTTCAAGCGGCACATAGCGCTGCGGTGAAGCCATAGGCCAACCTAATGAGTTTATAAACATTTCATGTACGCGAACTTGGTGCGCTTCTGAAATGGTTGGGAACTCAGTCGATGTTTGCGGGAAGCGCGTATGCGTAACTAAGATATGACGACCTGTCGCTTCATCGTAGTAAGCTGAGTTATGACCTGGTGATTGGTAGCCCCATGCTGGTGCTGTTTCGCCAAGTTCTTGCGTGTACTCAAAGCCGCCCATTAGTTTTTCACCAACTTCTAAGCCGCCCAATGTTGAAATATCGTTGCCTGCGTTATCTAGGTAAGGACCATCTGGTGTTTTAGAACGAGCAACACGAATGTTGTAACCATCATTTAGCGCAAAACCAGCTACTGAGTAGAATAAGTAGTAGTATTCACTTTCTGGGCTGTACATAACAAATGCACCTTCCATTGCACGGAAGTCGCCGCCTACTAGCTTTTTACCATAGCCTTGGCCAGCTTCTGGCATACCCGTTTCTTCGTCCATTGCTAGCACGAAAATACCGCCAGAGTATGAACCGTAAACCATCCAAAGTTTGCCGTCAGCATCATAGAATGCCGCTGGATCGATTGCGTTAGGATCAACGGCACCATTCCATGTTGTTTGGCCGTTATCAAGTGGGTAAGCTGTAAATTCAGCTTCTGAGCGATAACCACTGCGTAAGAAAATACCTTTGTTTTTATATGGGCCTTCAATATTGTCAGCTTCAGCTAAACCAAGGTAAGAGCGGTTCCAGCATACTTCATCAACCACATCTGCGGTATCTGGGTTGTCTTGTGCACAATGGTTATAGTAGAACCAAAATTTACCATTTGGTGCTTTGATTACATCGGCAGCCCAGTTTCCTGTGAAGCCGTCTGTCCACTCAATACCTTCGGCAATTTCACCTGTGTAGTTGTAATCGAATAATGGGCTTTCATTAACGGCTGCGTTAGCTGAAAGGCTCGAAATCATTTCCCAGTTCAAGAGATCAGTTGATTTAGCGGCAGCAAGGTGTGAACCAAAAATATAATAAGTGTCGTCAACTTTAACGACAGAAGGATCGTGCACGCTTACATTGGTAACCATTACGCTACCTGATTCAGTGTATTCAACACTGCTGCTTACTGTCGGTTTTGCACTTTGCGGGTCGGCAACCGCTGGTGCTGTGTCAAGCTTAGTACCATCTTCTTTGCCACAACCTGTAACAGCCAAAGAGCAGGCTATGACCATGGCTAATTTATTTAATTTCATTTTATGTGTCCTCTTGAAACTGGGATTCATTTTTTATTCGATTGTTGTCAATAAAATTGCCGCGTGCCTATATCAAACTAATAAGAACGTAGTATTGTAATTTTATAGTATGATTTAAAATGTGCAAATACTTTTGCAAAGGTAATTGGTATGTAAACATGAAGTATCAGTGTTTACAATATGTACAGTGTGATTTTAATTTTCTCAAGTTGTCATTTTTGGCGTTTTTTTCGGTATTTTTGCGCTATTAGGGAAGTTTTTTACTTATCTGAAAGAGAGGATTTTCCGTTAAATTTGTTTATTTGTATTACATTTGAACATTAAAAAGGGCTCTTAAAGAGCCCTTTTTGATATTACTTGTCTTGTTTACTTAGACCTTCAGTGGTCATGATAATACGTTTAAGTGTGCCATCTTCGTTGTAGTAAAGTGGCTCAATCGCCACTGAGCGACGAAAACGCCCGCCACTTGGTTTGCCATCAATCGGTGGTACAGCACCAGTATGGTAAATAAAGTAGTCTTTACCTTTGTACTCGATGATTGATTGGTGGTTGGTTTCGCTGTTACCTGCGATTTCATTCAAAATACCTTTATATTCCCACGGCCCATGAATGCTTTTACTCATGGCATAACAGATCTTCTCAGGGAACTCACATGCGTACGATACATAGTAGTTGTCGTTTTTCTTATGAACCCATAACGCTTCGGTAAAGTTTGGTAAATCTAGCGTTTTAATTTCACCATCAAGAGACAGTAAGTCGTCGCTTAGCTTTACGTATTTTGGCATTAGGTTACCAAAGAACATGTAAGTATCGCCGTTTTCTTCTGTATAAATAGCAGGGTCGATGTCGTCCCAATCATTTGGCGTATGCTTGGTCATGTCATCGGTAACCAATGCATGGCCAATCGCGTCTTTAAATGGACCTGTTGGTGATTTAGACGTCGCAACACCAATTGCAAAACCTGGTTTTGTGTCGTTGTGACGAACGGTTGTAAAGAAATAGAAAGTGCCATCACGCTCAATCATGTGTGAAGCCCATGCTTCGCCCTTAGCCCATTTAAAGTCGGTTGCTTTCATGATTGGGCCGTGTTTTTTCCAGTTCACCATGTCTGTTGATGAAAAGACTAACCAGTCGTGCATTTCAAAAAACACATCATTATTAGGTGCTTCATCATGACCTGTATAAAGGTATACGGTGTCATTGTGAACAAGTGCTGCTGGATCTGCAGTAAATACATCGGTGAATAATGGGTTTTGTGCAACGGCTAAGCTGCTCGAAAAAAGCAATGGCAGCGCTAACGCTTTCAATTTCTTCATGAGTGTCCTCTGTGACTAATAATTGTTGTTCGAACTGCAGCTTTTGTACTTAGAGCTCGCTCTGAATGACCAGATAATACACAGTGTATGCCTGATTATACTGAGTAACTGATTGTTTACATCGAAACAAACCAGTAAAAGTGCAGCAAAAAATAACTCTATATTGTATTATTGTATTTTTATCATAGTAGCACCAAAAAACGCCAGGTAAATAACTTGTTAGCCCTTTTTTGTTGCTCTGGATGAACAAAAGACAAATAAAACAAGCAAACAAATAAACGCTAAGTGACTGATAATAATGGGTCTACATAAATTCCCAAGATAAAAACGCAGCCCTTTTTTAGTTTGTAACGTGTTATAATTACAACGTTTTTTGTAAACACTATGGCACTAATTTTAATTTGGCTTTTTGAGTTGACTGTTAAATAATCATACAATATGATTAAAGTTCAGGCAGCAATGTATTAACATAATAAAATGTAGACACACTCGCGCACCGTTTTGACAACACACGATGCACAATGCAGTGGTCACTCTTCGGTAACTGAATGGGGAAAGTTCAGCGGACCGATATAACTATAATTTGGAGAACACCGCTTATGTTTAAAAGAACACACATAGCCAGTGCTGTAGTTATGGCATTTACCTGTCAATTTGCTTTTGCACAGGAGGAAGCACCAAACACTCCTGAGAATAACGTCGATGAGATGGAAGTTATTCAAGTATCAGGTATTCGCGGCAGTTTAAACAAAGCGCTAGATGAAAAACGTGCAAGCGTTCAAATCGTGGATGCAATTGTTGCTGAAGATATTGGTAAATTCCCTGATAACAACGTAGTTGAAGCACTACAACGTGTGACAGGTGTACAAACAACAGGCCGTGGTGCTGGTGAAGTAAGTGCGGTTTCAATCCGTGGTCTTACTGATGTTAATACCACAGTGAATGGCCGTGCTATCTTTACAGGTGCGGGTCGTGATGTGGCGCTGCAAGACATACCTGCAAGTTTACTTTCGGGTGTAACAGTTTATAAAACCCGTTCGGCGGATCAAATTGAACGTGGTATCGCAGGTGCGATCGATATCAAAACCCACCGTCCTTTCAACTTCGAAGGTGAAAAAGTTGTTTTAGCGGCACGTGCGATTTACTCAGATCAACCAGATGAAGTTGATCCAAATATCAGTGCGTTACTTTCTAACCGTTGGGAAATTGACGGCGCTGGTGAGTTTGGCGCACTTTTCAATATTTCTTATGCTGAAACACATTACCGCGATGACACCATCACAGCGGGTGCAGCGTTCCCATTCTTTACTGATAAACCACAGTACAACTACTCACCGTACTCACGTGTACCAAATGAATTTTGGACTCAAGGTACTGAGTTAGGTCTACCGACTGCGGCAGGTTCTACTTTAGACGTAAATGGTGAGCCAACTGAATACTTACTTGCACGTGATGCTATTTTTGGTACTTCATTCACTGGTCTTCGTAAGCGTCCAGCTGCGTCTGTCTCTTTACAGTGGGCACCTAATGAAACACTCGAAATCACAGCTGAAGGTTTCTACACAGGTTACGAAAACGAATCGCAAAACGCGATGTGGTTCTCAAATACATTCGAAAACGGTAACGGCTTCATCGAAACACCAACGGTGTTTGATGGCACTAACGTAGTTAAAGAAAAGCAAGCGATTGGTGCTGGCGGTTTCCAAAGTGGTGACTTTTCATATGGTAAAACAGATAGCTACTTATATGCATTAGGTGCCGAGTGGCAAGCAAGCGATTACCTAACCATCAACACAGAAGTTGTTTACCAAGACAGTGAGTACGAAACAGATTTCTTCGCAATGCGTTTTGACCGCACTGCATATGGCTTAGATGTAGACTTTAACGATAAAGACGGCGTACCAGGTATTGCGTTTTGGGATGATCCAAACACAGCGGTAAACGAAGCAGATATGGCTGCTATCGAAAACTGGAATGCAGGTACTGTTTATGACAATGGCGGCGGTAACGCGGGTGACGCATTAACTTTCACATTTGATGCTGAATACCTAATTGGTGGTACTTATTTTGATAAAGTGAAGTTCGGCGGTCGTTACGAAAAACGAACTGCGCAAGAGTACACGCGTGGTCAAGAGGCTGGTATTGCTAACACCTCTGTGGCTAGCTTAATTGAACAGCTAGCAGCGGCGGGTGCATCTGGCGATGGTACAGGCATTGTGTTCCAAGTTGATGACTATTTCGATGGCCGTGCTGATGTATTCAATAGCTTTGTAACTGCTGACGGTGGCTACATGCTAGATAACGGCGATGCTGTCCGTAGCGTATATGGCCTTGAAGCTGAAGACGTATACAAAACATTTGATATCGAAGAAAACTCGTACGCGCTATATGCAACAACTAACTTTTTCTTAACGGAAGATATCAGCGGTGAGTTTGGTTTACGTTATGTAAGCTATGAGCAAGACATGGACTTTGTTGCTGAGTCTGGCGGTATGAACTCAAATGTATTTGAAGAAAGCTCAGCAAGTGCTGATAGCAGCGCATTACTACCAAGCTTAGTACTAAACTGGAACATCACTGATGATGTAGTGGGCCGTGTCGCGTACACAGAAACACTACGTATGCCTAACTTTGCTGACTTAAACGCGCTGCAATACTGGTATGATCCTTTAACAGAAGGTGCTACCTACGGTACAGGTAATGGTGGTAACCCAGATCTTAAACCAACAGAATCAAAGAACTATGATGTATCACTTGAATGGTACTTCGCAGATACAAGCTCACTTTACGCAGCTTACTTTTACCGTGAAATTGAAGGCTTAGTTGTTGCGGGTCGTAAGCAAGTTGTGCGCGAAGGCGATGATGGCGTAACACGCCCATATGTATTAAGTGCACCAGTGAATGCTTCAAACGGTGAACTGTCTGGTTTAGAAGTTGGTTTAGTTTACTTCCCAGAAAACTTACCAGAGTACTTAAATGGTTTTGGTGTGCAAGCAAGCTACACGATGCTTGACTCAGAGCAAGATACACCTGAATTCAATGAGCTAGGTGAAATCTCTGGGTATGTTGATTCGCAAATGGCAGGTGTTTCTGATGAATCATACAGCATCGTAGGTATCTACGAGCGTGATTCATTCGACATGCGTTTATCTTATGTATGGCGTTCTGAGTTCTACACAGGTAACGAAGCGGCAATCTTTGCTAACCCGATTCAATTCTGGAATCGCCCTGAGCAAAGCTTAGATTTCCAATTTAGCTACAATGTGAATGATGATTTAGTAGTTACTTTTGATGCAACGAACATCCTAGATGACGTATATCAAAGCTACTACGGTGAAGGTAACGACAACCTATTTAACTTTGGTAACGGTATCTACTCACGTACATTCGCACTAGGCGCACGTTACTCTTTCTAAATTTCTTTTATAGACCTAAAAACCCCGGCTTTGCTGGGGTTTTTTATTGGTTTTTATAAACCAAACCATCGGTCGAAAAGAGTTGCGATTTAATAAGTATGATAATACTATTAATTGGATTAGCATTAAATTTACAAAAATAACGAACGCAATGGCCAAGCTGTGTAATATCTAAGGCTGTAAATTTATTTGATACGCAGTGTTGAAAACTTTTTAGCATTGCTTGAAATAGTGAGCGGCGGCTCATTATTGACCAATTAAGGTGTTGTTGTATGGAATCTCAAAAGTTATCCGTTGTAGAAAAGGTCGGCTTTGGTGCCGGCGACATGGCAGTAAATGTCATGGTTGCAGCGTTATTCTATTTTATGTCTTTCTTTTACACCGATATCTACGGGCTTGATCCGGTTGATATGGGTGTGTTGTTTTTAGTGGCGCGTTTTGTTGATGCCTTTACCGACCCTTTAATGGGGGTGATCACCGATAAAGTGAAAACCCGTTGGGGTCAGTTCCGTCACTGGTTCTTATTTTTATCTGTGCCATATGGTTTGTCGGTCGTACTGTTATTTACCACGCCTGATTTCGACTACAACATGAAGTTAGCGTGGGCTTATGCCACTTACTTGTTTGCGACCTTGATGTTTACCGGTGTTGCTATTCCATATATCTCTTACATTGGTGTATTAACTGCCGATCCTAAAGAGCGTTTGTCAGCTAATGGTTACCGTATGTTCTTCGCTAAGATTGCCAATGTAGTGATCGTATTTTCAGTGCCGCTACTTGCCTCATATTGGGGAGATGGCAGCTTGTCGTATGGTTATAAACTGGCAATGGCATTGGTATCGGCATGTGCCGTAGCACTATTTTTGTTTTGCTTTTTTACTACTCGCGAACGTATTACCCATGAGCCACAAACCGAAGGTGTACTTACACAATTAAAAGTACTTATTAAAAACGACCAATGGTTACTCCTGTGTGCAGCATGTGTGCTTGGTACGCTTGGCTATGCGATTCGTGGCAGTGTTGCTATGTATTACGCAACCTATTACTTAGGTGTACCAGATTTAGCGGGTGCCTTTACCAGTGCGGGTATTGCAGCATCTATTGTCTCTATGGTGGCAAGTACGTGGATCACCCAGCGTTACTGTAAAATGAAGCTATTCCGTCAATCACAAATCGCCGTGCTATTCATCTCATTGCTAATGTATTTTGTGGTGCAACCGGGTGATGTAATGATGGCGTTTGTGCTTTATATCATCTTGTCATTTGTTGTTGATTTACATGCACCAGTGTTCTGGTCTGCCATTGCTGAAGCCGTAGATTACGGTGAAATTAAAGACGGCGTTCGTGCATCGGGCTTATCGTTTGGTGGTATTTCATTCTGCCAAAAAGCAGGGGGTGGCTTAGCTGGCTTAGCAGGTGGTTTATTACTGGCATTCTTTGAGTACAAGCCTAACGTTGAGCAAACTGAATTTACCCTTATGGGCTTAGCACTGATGCTAACTATCATTCCGGGTGTATTCCACGCCTTACTTGGTTTGATTTTGAAAAAATACAAAATTACCGATGAGTACTATACGGATATGGTTATTCATAAACGCCTACCAAAATAACCACCCTTTAAACGCACACACTAACTAAGTGTGTGCGTTTTGCTCTTTAAAATAACAATTCGCTGGGAGACAACAGTATGAACACATTCAAAGTTAGCTATTTAGCAAGCGTTTGCGCTGCAATTTTAACTGTGACCGGTTGCAGTGAGCTGCCAACAGACAGTAAACAAACTGCTGCTGTGGAGCATGCTGAACATACCAGCGAACAACATTTATTTGCCCTAAACCAAGTAAGTTTAAGCGCCAGCCCGTTTTTACATGCGCAGCAAACGAATGTGCGTTATTTATTAGCACTTCATCCTGATCAGCTGCTTGCTCCTTATCTGCGTGAAGCTGGCCTTGAGCCAAAAGCGCCTAACTATGGCAACTGGGAAAGCACAGGCCTTGATGGGCATATTGGCGGTCATTATCTTTCAGCCTTGAGCCTTGCATGGGCAGCCACAGGTGACGAAGAATTAAAGCAGCGTTTAGATTATATGCTAAGCGAGTTGGATCGCGCCCAGCAAGCTACAGGTGGTTACTTAGGCGGTATCCCAAATGGCGATGAAATGTGGCAGCAGATTGAAAAGGGTGAAATCAAAGCCGACTTATTCAGTTTAAACGACCGCTGGGTGCCGCTGTATAACATAGATAAAATCTTCCATGGCTTGCGTGATGCATACGACGTAGCTGGTAGTGATAAAGCCAAACAAATGCTATTTAAGCTAGGTGAATGGTTCTTAGCGACCACTGCCAAGCTAACTGATGAACAAGTTCAACAAATGCTGTATTCAGAGCATGGTGGCTTAAATGATGTGTTTGCTGATATGTACTTTATTAGTGATGATGAGCGCTACTTAAAACTAGCCCGTCAGTTCTCTCATAACATCATTATTGAACCCTTATTACACAAAGAAGATAAGTTAACGGGCCTGCATGCCAATACGCAAATTCCAAAAATTATTGGTATGTTGAAGGTCGCAAATGCCAGCGATGACAAAGCATGGCAGCAAGGTGCTGACTTTTTCTGGAAAATAGTCAGCCAAGAGCGCTCAGTATCAATTGGCGGTAACTCGGTACGTGAGCATTTTCATGATAAAAGTGACTTCACGCCAATGGTTGAAGATGTTGAAGGCCCAGAAACCTGCAACACTTACAACATGATGAAATTGAGTAAGTTATTGTTCTTAAAAACCGGTGATACGCGTTATTTAGACTATTATGAGCGCGCCATATATAACCATATTTTATCGTCACAACACCCAGAGCATGGTGGTCTTGTTTATTTTACCTCAATGCGCCCTGGGCATTACCGCATGTATTCGTCAGTGCAAGATTCAATGTGGTGTTGTGTAGGCTCAGGTATTGAGAATCACAGCAAATATGGTGAGCTGATTTATAGCAATACCGGTAAAGAGCTATGGGTAAACTTGTTTATTCCAAGCACGTTAAACTGGCAACAGCAGGGCTTACAGATCACGCAAGAAAGCCAATTCCCAGATGATAACAAGGTCTCACTGACCGTGAATCGTTTGTCTGAGGGGCAAAGCACTGAGTCGGTAATTCATATTCGTAAACCGTCTTGGCAGCAAGGTGAGCTGAGCTTTACTTTAAATGGACAAGCTGTAAGCGCAACCGAAAAAGACGGTTACTACAGCATCAGCTATGCATGGCAAAGCGGTGATAAGCTTGCCTTTGAGCTTAGTCCTAAGCTTTATACTGAACAGCTACCTGATGGTCAGCATTATTATTCGGTGATGTACGGACCTGTTGTAATGGCCACTAAAGTACAAGCATTTGCAAATGAGCAGCTTAACTTTGTTGCTGACAATAGCCGCATGGGCCACATTGCCGCAGGGCCGACTTGTCCGCCAGAAGCTCTGCCAATCATGCTGAGTGAGCCAGAAAAATTTATTGCTGATCTCACTCGTAAACCGGGCCAAGAGCTCGCATTTATCGCCGATAAAAATGTGGCGATTGCCAAGCAAGGTATCGATAACACAAAGAGCACAGAGCTAATTCCGTTCTTCCGCTTACACGATAGTCGCTATCAAGTGTATTGGCCGCAGCAAAGCGAAGCTGAGTTCACGCAATTTGTTGCCGATGCAAAAGCGGCTGAGCAAGCGAAAGAACAGCTTCGTTTATTAACCGTTGATCAAATTACACCGGGTGAGCAACAACCTGAAGTCGAACACGACTTTAAAGGTGAGGGAACCCGCGCAGGTGTTAATAATGGTCATCACTGGCGCGATGCGACAGGTTGGTTTGAGTATCAGCTTAGTAACCCAGAACAAAAAGCGGTCGCTTTGCGTATTCGCTATTTTATTGGCGATGTGAACCGTCATTTCTCAATTAATTTAAATGGTGAGCAATTAGCTGGAGTTAGTTTGCCAGTAGGTAAACCAGCGGATGAGTTCTACACCATTGATTACCCATTAACAGAAGCAATGAAAAAGTCGAAAACGCTTACTTTACGTTTTGCTGCCGACAAAGACTCTGTTGCCGGTGGTATCTATGGTATTCGTTTAATCAACGCACAATAAAGAGTTGGCTATGTTAAGCAACAATGTGTTTGCGACGGCTAAAGAGCATGTTTTACCGTCGCTTTTAGATAACAGCGCTGAGCAACACAGTTTTTACCAAACACCCACAGGGCTTGGTTATCGAGTGATTGAGCAAGGTCAGGGGGATAAACCTAGTTGGGATGCTACTGTGACTGTGCATCAACGCGTTACCCTTACAAATGGTCGGGTGTTATTTGATACTCGCAAGCAAGGCGTCGCTGTAGAGTACGAAATTGCAGAGGCGATTGTGGGCTTGCAAGAAGCGTTGCAATTAATGAATAAAGGCAGTCGCTTTGAAGTTTTAATCCCTCCACATCTGGCGCGCGATATGTACAGCGTATTTATTGAAGAAAAACATCAACAAGGCTGCCAAAGCCCCATGCTTGTTGATATTACCTTGGTTGATTTTAGTTGATAACACCTACTTTCAACCTCAAACGAGGTCATTAAAGCAAATAAAAAACCTGCAATTTTGCAGGTTTTTTTGTGTTTTGAATAATTACTTCTTAAGTTTGGTTTTGAGCTTATTTAGGTCTGCTGGGTTAACAACCGGCCAATCGTTTTTCCAACTCATAGGTAAAATACGTAGTTTTTGCACGCCGTTATCGGCTGTTTCGTAGGCGTGTAATACTAAATAGTCTTTGCCATCAAAGGTGTATGCGGCATTGTGGCCAAGGGCTGCCCAATCTTTATTTCCTTCAATCACTAAACTACCACCGCCATCAACCATAGAGCGACCTTGTTGATCTAAGTATGGGCCTTCGATGTTTTTACTGCGGCCTACGCGTACGTTGTAAGTACTCTCTACGCCACGGCAGCATTTATCAAACGAAACAAACAGGTAGTAATAGCCATTCTTTTTAAAGATATAAGGTGCTTCAATTGGGCCATGTTCCGTGTTTGGGCGACTCGCAATGTGATGCCATTTTTCAGGTTTTGCTAAGCGCACCATGTCATCATCAAGTTGTACTAGTTTAAGGCCGCCCCAGAACGAACCAAAGCTCATCCACGGTGTACCATTGTCATCTTCGATAATGGCAGGGTCGATAGCGTTCCAATCGTCACGCTCAGGCACAGATTCAACCACTATGCCGTAGTCAATCCACTTGTAATCAGGTGATGATGGGTCAAGGGTTTCATTAACCGTTACACCAATTGCTGAGGTGTTTTTGCCAAATGCAGAGACTGAGTAATAAAGATAAAACTTACCGTTTTTCTCGTACACATCGGGTGCCCATAAGTGGCCATCAAAACTTGGTGAAATACGCTTTGCCCAACTTGGCTCATCTTTAAAAACGCGGCCGGTAAGTTTCCAGTTGGTTAAATCTTTCGATTCATAATAGGTAATGCCTGGGCCTGTGCTAAATACATAGTACGTGTCGCCCTCTTTGGTCATTACCGGGTCGTGAACTTCAACTTGCTTTGCAGATACGGCTGCGGCAGAAAAAAGTAGCCCTGTTGAAAGCCACTTCATTGCGTGTGTCACCTTACTTACGGGTCTCATGCTTGAATACCTTTTGTTGTTTTAACTCTTGTGTTCATTCAGCTACTATATAATATGTAATACAATATTAACAATAAAATCGAGACGAAATACAGGACACATTATGCTCAAAAAATTATCTCGGCTAACGCTTCTTAGTGCGTTAAGCGCCTCGCCATTGTCAGTCTTTGCTGAAGCTAATAGTAGCAAGACTTTAGCGCCAATTGATAACCCCATTGTACTCAAACGTGCTGATCCTTGGTTAGTTCGCGATGATAAAAGTGGCTGTTACACGTTTATAGGTAGTTCGCCGAAATTTGATGAAATTGAACTACGCCAAGCTTGTCGTTTAAACGATTTAAAATTAGCTGAGCCGAAGGTTATTTGGCAAAAGCGCGATAAAGGCCCAATGAGTGTCAACATTTGGGCCCCTGAGCTACATCAGATTGATGGCAGTTGGTATATCTATTTCGCCGCAGGTGATATCGAAAAACCGTTTAGTATTCGTATGTATGCACTTAAAAACGACAGTGATGATCCGATGCAAGGTGAGTGGCAAGAAATGGGGCAAGTAACTAGCCACCTTGATAGTTTTTCGCTTGATGCCACAAGTTTTGCGCACAAGGGGAAGCGTTACATGATTTGGGCGCAGCAGAACCAGCCTGCAACTTATAACTCAGCTTTATGGTTAGCTGAAATGGACTCACCAACATCAATTAAAGAACCCATTATCGCGATTACTGAGCCAACCCTTGATTGGGAAGTGCAAGGCTACAAGGTGAACGAAGGTGCTGCAGTCATTACCCATAGCGATAAAATATTTGTCACTTATTCAGCCAGTGCCACCGATCATCGATATGCGATGGGCTTGCTATGGGCAGATGTGAATGCTGATTTACTTGATCCTGCTAGTTGGCATAAAAAGGCTGAGCCGGTGTTCACCACCAATGCTGAGCTAGGTCGTTTTGGCCCTGGGCATAACAGTTTTGTAAAAGCTGAAGATGGTGTAACCGATTTAATGATTTATCATAGTCGTGACTATAAAGAGTTGAAAGGCACACCGCTTACAGACCCAAATCGCCATGCGCGAGCACGCATTATTACGTGGGATAAAAACGGTTTTCCAGTGTTCTCACCAGAACTCGCTGATTAAAAAAGGGCGCCAATTGGCGCCCTACAACTTTGGGAACGAACGATTACCAGAAGCGGTAGTAAATAAAGGCAGTAATACCAATAATACCCGCAGTATGAATGTAGTCCCACTTATCTAAGCCGGCAGCTACTTCTTTCATAGTTGCTTTATCTAGGCTTGAGAAAGTAAGACCTTTCAATTGTTCTTCGTCTGCTTGTTTGGTGAAAATACTCACCACAATCATAATTGCAACGACCACGACAAATAGCAGAATACAATAATATAACCAGTTCATTGTGGTGATCCACGCAAATGATGAACCTGTTAAATCATCTTTAAATGGCAGCAAGACTAAGCGGATCATACCAAGCACAAAACCTGATACTAAGCCCACAAAACCCGCTGTTGGAGTGATGCGTTTACTACATAAACCTAGTAAAAATACCGCAGCAATACCTGGTGCAATAAGAGACTGCACACTTTGCAGATATTCATAAAGCACATCGGCAATTAAGCTCATGACGGGTATCCATAAAAGGCCTAATACAACAATCACGATAGTGGCAATTCGACCTACCTTAAGAAGGTGTTTCTCAGATGATTCAGGTTTGAATTTCTTATAAAAATCAATGGTGAATAAGGTTGCTGATGAGTTAAATAATGATGCTAAAGAACTCATTAGTGCTGCAACTAAACCACCAATTACAATCCCCTTAACACCTGCTGGCAATAGCTCAGCAACTAAAGTTGGGAAGGCTTGGTCAGCACTTTCATAGCTAATAATACCTTTAGCATTTAATGCATAGGCAATCATACCCGGCACTAAGAAGATAAATACAGGAAGTAATTTTAAGTAACCAGCAAACATGGTACCGCGACGCGCTTCTTTAATACCCTTTGCAGATAGAACACGTTGTACGATGTATTGGTCTGTACACCAATACCAAAAACCAATAATGAATGAGCCAAAAATAATGCCTGGCCAAGGGAATTCAGCATCTGAAGCACTACGAATAAGGTGCATATTGGCCGCATTAATACGCTCAACTTCTTCCCAGCCACCTACTTTATCTAAACCAACAACTAATATGACTAAGGAGCCAATAATGAGCACCGGAGTTTGCAACACGGAGGTCCACATAATGGCTTTCATACCGCCAAGCACCGTATAAATACCGGTGATCACGACAAGGCCAATTGCTGAAATCCAGAAGAAGTCGATACCCCAAATGCTCTCAATACCCAAGATTGTTTTAAATGCGATACCGCCGGCATAAACCGTTACTGCAACCTTGGTTAATACATAACTAATCAATGAGATAACAGATAAGAAGGTACGTGATTTAGAGTTAAAACGGCGCTCTAAGAATTCAGGCATGGTGTAGACTTTACTACTCCAATAGAAAGGCACGAAAATCCAACCGAGTAGTAGAATGATCCACGATTGCATTTCCCAGTGAGCCAGTGCCATACCCGATTGTGCGCCTGAACCTGAAAGGCCCACTAAATGTTCCGAGCCAATGTTCGATGCGAAAATAGAGGCACCAATCACTAACCAACTTGCATTACGACCCGCTAAAAAGTAATCAGCGGTGTCTTCTTCTTTTTGTCGCATAGACATCACGACAACGCCTAGTAACAGGACAAAAAATCCTGCTAGCACTGCCCAGTCTAAGGTACTTAGTTCGACCATCGTGTGTTCCACCTAATTTTGAAAGAGAATTTTGCTTTTTTAGTTGTTAAATAAAAATATTATATTATAAATGAGGTAAGTGAAAGAGATTTGTTAAAATAAGGTGACAGTCTGTAGGTAAAATGGTGACTGTATTGTTTGAAATATAGACACTTGTATTAGGCTGTTTTTTGCTTGTTATTGATTTTAATCAATTATTTCCAGGATGACGGAATAGCTTTATAGATGTATCATATTACTCAGATCTTTTGAGGAACACACATGGCGCGTTTAGAAAATTTAAACCTATCACAACAAGTTACCAATGAGCTTGGTAAAGCAATAATTGTTGGTGATTATAACACTGAAACGGGGCTACCAACCGAAGCACAACTTTGTGAAGTGTATGGTATTAGCCGCACAGCTGTTCGTGAAGCAGTGAAAATGCTTGCTGCAAAAGGACTGATTTCTTCTCGTCCACGACAAGGTATTCGTGTTGAGTCGGCGGAGAACTGGAACTTATACGACACAAGCGTATTAAAATGGTTGTTAGAAAGCAGCCCATCACTTTACGTACTTAAAGAATTTCTACAAGTGCGCTTGGCGATTGAGCCACAAGCAGCAGCACTTGCAGCAAGAAAAGGCGACCAAGCAGCCATTGCAGAAATTAAAATGGCACTCGATAAAATGCAAGCGGCAGCAGAAGAGCCAGAAGGCGTAATGCATGAGCCAGATCTTGCCTTCCACACAGCAATTTTACATGCCAGTGGTAACCGTTTTTTCTATCAATTACGTGACTTTATTCGCACCGCATTACACGTAAGTATTCAACATACTACACCTGCTAAGGGTAATAAAAAGGCGATCGCTGAAGAGCACTTTAAAGTGTATAACGCGATTGCAAGCGGCGATCCTGAACGTGCTAAAAACATGATGACGTACATGATTGATGAAGCAATGGCGTTTATTGAAAAAGAAATCGCTGATAAAGAAGCGGCTCAATAAGTATCGCTTCTTGACGTTGTAATTACTTTAAAACAAAAGGTTATCATGCCAAATTCAAACGAGCTAAAAACAGTTTACCCAAGCCTTGCTGGTAAGAGTGTGTTTATTACTGGTGGTGCATCGGGAATTGGTGAAGTAATGGTAACGCGGTTCTGCGAGCAGGGCGCGAAAGTCACCTTTGTTGATATTGCAACTGATCAAAGCGATGCGTTATGCGCTAAATTAGCGGGTAAATATGAGTTTGACCCGCAGTTTATCCATTGCGATATTCGTGATGTAGAAGCCTTAAAAGCGGCCATTGAGCAAACGCGTCAGCAACAGGGTGACATTGGTGTGTTAATTAATAACGCAGCCGATGACACCCGCCATGCCGCTGAGAATATGGATGTGAAATATTGGGAAGATAAGTTTGCTGTTAACTTGCGCCCGTGTTTCTTTTCATCGCAAGCTGTAGTTGAACACATGCAGCGCTTGGGCGGCGGTAGCATTATCAATATGGGGTCGGTAAGTTGGCGTATTAAGCAAACAGGCATGCCAGCCTACACAACCGCAAAAGCGGGAATTGAAGGTTTAACCCGTTCATTAGCTGCTTCATACGGTAAAGACAATATTCGTGTGAATTCACTGGTTCCGGGTTGGGTGATGACAGAGCGCCAAATGACTCATTGGCTAACCCCAGAAATGATTGAAGATGTTCGTTTAAGTCAGTGTATTAACGAAACAATACAACCAGACCATATAGTGAATGCCGCGTTATTTTTAGCTGCTGATGACAGCCGCATGATGACAGCACAATCACTGATAGTGGATGCAGGTTGGACTTAATTAAATTGTTAGTTGCTTTAAGTTAAATTAAACCAAAGAAAAAATTTTACACGATCCAAATAGTACTATAATAATAAATAATTATTTTAAACATTTGAATCTAATAGTTAGGAAGGTGGTAAGAAAGTTTGACCGACTTTGTACTTGTTTATTTAATTCTGATTATTGGCGCTTGCCTGCAAAGTGTTATTGGCTTTGGTTTAGGCATGCTATGTGTGCCTGTACTTTACTGGCTGATGCCAGAGCTGGTGCCTGGGCCAATGATTTTGAATGCGCTGTTTTTAACGTCGGTGTTAATGATTAAACACCGCGGTGCGATAGACATGAAACAGACGGGCATTTCCATTATTGGTGGTGCAGTGGGAGTTATACTTGCTGCTGTGGTGATGTGGTATGTCAATGCGAAGCAGTATCAACTCTTGCTAGGAGTGAGTATTTTGGTGGTGGTGGCGTTGTCTATCATAGGTATGAAACCGAAAATTTCCACTATTACAAGCTTACTTGCGTCAATGTCGTCAGGCTTTTTAGGTACCACAACGTCAGCCGGTGGCGCGCCAATGGGGCTACTCTATCAAGCTGAAGATAAAGACAAAATTAAAGCAAACCTAAGTGCCTTTTTTGTATTTATAAACTTGTTTGGCATTATTGTATTGATGCTAACAGGCTCTGCCGATATGGCCGATGTAAAGCTGTTCTTTTTTTGCTTACCCGCCATTTTAATTGGCTGGGGCTTATCGTTTGTGATCAACAATAACCTCAATGAAAAGGCCATTCGCGGCATCATCTTGCTGGTTGCGGGTTTATCTGGTCTAGCACTTATTTTCATACACAGATAGAATGAGAATAGTTCAGCTTTTTGTGTAATGAAGCCAATGCTCGATGACACCATTAAAATAATCATTTCTAGCCAATGCCAATTGGGCGAAGGTGCCTATTTTGCTAAGGCACATAACTGTTTATTTTGGGTCGATATTTTAGGGCAGCGTTTGTTTCGTTTGCAGTGTCAATCGATGCGAGTTAGCCAGTTTACTATGCCAGAACCGATTTGCTGGGTGATGGAAACCGAGCAAGCTGAATTAATCGCAGGCTTTGCCAAAGGCATTTATAAGCTCAATAGTGAAGACTTTAGCCGCGAACTTCTTTACTCAATCGATCACGAACCCTCACAAAACCGCTTAAACGATGGTAAAACGTCTCGCCAAGGCTTTGGCTTTTTTGGCTCAATGGACTCTCAAGAGCAAACCAATAGTGGCAAGTTATACCGTTTTGGTCATGGTCAGGCTCCGATAGCAGTTGATCATGACTACACCATTAGCAATGGGCCTGCGATAAGTAAAAATGGCCAGTTTCTATATTCTACAGACTCAGATAAACAAACAATCTACCGCTTCACTCTGAATGAGCATGGCGAGCTTGCAGATAAACAAGAGTTTATTCGCTTTACTGACAATATGGGTTTTCCTGATGGCATGACTGTTGATAGCGAAGATCATCTGTGGGTTGCTGCATGGAATGGTTATGGCGTGTATCGTTTTGCTCCAAACGGTGAGCAAGTACAGTTTATTCGCTTACCCGCACCGCGTGTTACGAGTGTCGCATTTGTAGGTGAAGAGCTCACGCATCTGGCGGTGACAACAGCGGCAGTAGGGCTCGAAGACTCCGTGCTCGCTGATTACCCGCACAGTGGTGGCGTGTTTATTCTTGAGCCGGGCGTTAAAGGTATTGCTGAAACGCCCTTGAAGCTATAGGTTTTTCATTACTTGATAACGCAACTCGCCAATAAACGAGCGTGCTGCAGGACCCAGTTTGTCACCGTCTTTAAAGAGCAAATGTAACTTAGCGCTGCGACTGCTGTTATGAGTTAAATTAAGTGCTTTCATTTGCCCTGTCGCAAGTTGTGTTTCTATCGCGACTTTTGGTAACCACGCAAAGCCCAATCCATTACTGATCATATCAATCGAAGTGCGCATATGAGTGACGGTCCAGCGCTGATCGGCACCTAACCAGCCACCATCTTGTTTGTGCTTATTCGCTGAATCGCGAACAACAATTTGGCGGTGTGATTTTAAATCTTCGAGGGTAATTTCACGCTCTATCGCATGCAAGGGATGATCTGGGTGGGCGACGGCAATAAACTCGATATCACATAACTCTTCGTGAAAGCTTGCCGCAATTGGAAAGCCGGTAATAGCAATATCAACCTGATCGTTTTCGAGCAGTTCATTGCCCCCCATTAGTACAGACTCATGCAGCTCAATACGCAGCTGCGGGTATTGCGATGAAGTGTCGTTAAGTACCTTATAAAGCAGTTGCTGTGGGAAAATAGCATCAACGGCAATGCGTAACTTACTTTCGATACCTTCACCCAAAGTTTGCCCAATGGCCTCAACTTTAGCGGCTTCATCGAGTAAGTAATTGGCGCGCCGTAGCATCATCTCGCCGGCTTCAGTGAGCACGGTTTTACGGCCTTGAATGCTGAATAATTTTACATCGAGCGCAGATTCAATTTTGCCAACTGCGTTATGAATACTCGATTGGCTTTTATGAATACCTTGTGAGGCTTGGTTAAAGCCTCCAAATTCAACAACAGCACGAAACATGCGCCACTGTTCTAGCGTAATTCTTAGCATGATGTTCCTTTGCTTACTTAACTACCTAATAGTACCTGTAAATGCTGAAAAAGTTTACTTTTTAGGTGAGGGCAACTCAATATACTCAAGATCATCACCGGGGATTTTAGCAAAACGCTGTGCTTGCCAATCTTGTTTTGCTTGCTCGATGCGCTCTTTGCTGTAAGCAACAAAATTCCAGTGTAAATACGGGACTTTATTGAATTTACTGCCACCGAGTAAAATAAAGCGGCTGTGCATTAGAGTCGTTATTTCGTGTTCGCTGTCATCAAGTAGCACAAAGTCACCTTGGGTATAGCGAGTATCACCCACACTAATTTCACCGTAAATAACATACACGGCGGTTTCATGATGAGGATGCGGTTTAGTAATTTGGCTGCCTTGCTCTGCTACTGTATCGACATAAAACATCGGAGAGTAGTTTTTCACTGGGGAGCTTAAACCATATGCATCACCGACAATGAGTCGCATCAGCACGCCTTTTTCGATTTTCTCAGGCAGCTGCTGTTTTTTGATATGCTCAAAGCGTGGTGCTATTTCGGTCATGCTCTCAGGTAAAGCAACCCAGCATTGCAGACCATTAATTTCGTGCTCGCTCGCCCGCACTTCAAGGCTTTCTCTTTCTGAGTGCACTATACCGCGACCTGCGGTCATCCAGTTAACATCGCCGGGTTCTATTTGCAGGCTATTACCTAGCGAATCGCGATGGTAAATACTGCCAGTAAATAAATAAGTGAGCGTTGATAGGCCAATATGAGGGTGAGGCCTCACATTTATGCCTTCACCGCGAGGAAAGTGATTCGGCCCCATGTGGTCAAAAAAGATAAATGGTCCTACCATTTTTTTGTCAAAATGCGGCAAGATGCGTTTTACATCTAGCCCACCAATATCGTGGCTGGTTGCTGTTAATAACGTTGCCATTTTCGCGCTCCCTTAAAAACAAATTCAGCCAACAACTTAGGTCATTGGCTGGTAGAAATATTACGCCTGACTACGTTTTAACACTAGTTGATCTAGGCTGATTTTGCCTGCACCAACACTGGCTAATGCTAAAAAGCCGCCTGCCATCGCAATGTTTTTGTAGAACATTAAAAATTGCATTTGATCATCAAGTTGAAAGTGGAATAGTAAAGCGCTGACTAAGCTGAAACCAGCAAAAGCGATAGCGGTTAGTTGTGTTAAAAACCCTAGTAAAATAAATAACCCGCCAACAATTTCAAAAGCAATCACAAACGGCAGTAAGAACTCTGGTAAACCTACTGATGCCATGTACTGTGCAGTTGCATCAAAGAATTCTATTTTGCTAAAGCCAGTTAGTAAAAAGATGGCCGATAAACCAATACGCGCCAATAAAGTGCTAATATTTTGTAAGTGTGGTTGAGCTGAGATTAAAGTAAAAAGTTTCATAGTAGGTATCCTGTTTAGTTGAGCAGTGTGTCTGCGATGGAGTAACTATAGGTTCACTTTAAAAGAATTAAAAATTGTAAAAATAGCGTTTATCATTCTTTAAAAGAGAATTTAAAAGGAGGTAAAATATGAAGTTGTTGTTATTAATAGGGTTTTGTTTTTCGGTGGCTAAAAGTAGTTTGGTGTTTGCTGAACAAAATTTACCAAATAGTCGTCATTATGAGTTGCTAGCTTCAGATATTGCTGTGCAGCAAAGCTGGCAAGTTAAAGACGCAATCAAAGGTTATGAGTTGCTGGAATATCAAATTAACCTTAATAAAGGCACTACTTTAACGGTTGATTTTGCTCCATCAAATTCAAGCAACTACTTTAATATTTTACCACAAGGCAACCCAACAGCTTTGTTTGTAGGCCCGGCAAAAGGTGACCATGCCGAGATTAAAATTCCTGATAATGGCGATTATGTGATTCGGGTGTTTCTAATGCGCAATGCTGCGCGCCGTGATGAGCAAAGTGAATTTACTGTCGATATCAGCGTCGTAAAAAGTACATTAAGAGGCATGCACCCAAGCTGGGATGTCGATGGTGATGGGGTAAATGATTGCGAGAAAGACGGTAGCTGCGATCACACGGTTGACTACAGTCTTCCTCGAAAGTTGAATTAGGCCTTTATTGAGGCCTAATCAGCTTATTATTCAGGCGCTACTTCAAGTGTTGTGAATAATGAGTAGCGTACGTTATCGATATCGGCTTCAGTTGGTTTTTGATCAACTGATGCTTCAATTAGATACATATCGGCGTGAGCGAATGTCACCGTAAAGAAGCCTTTTTTATCGGTTGTTACTTTCACTTCGTCACGCTCGTTGCGGTAGCGTGCACTACCACGAACAATCGCAAGCTCAACGTCAGCGGCTGGTTTGCCATCCATTAATAATTGGAACTTAGCTTCTTCACCAGCAAATAGATCGTTCGGGTGAGTAGGTCCTGAAATTTCTAAGCCTTGACCAAGCAATGTTGGCTTAGAAGTACCATTACGGCTTACAAAAGTATCAACAGTTGCGATTGATTTTACAGTGCGCACGTCGGTTGCGCCTGCTGGTAGGTCTGCTTCTTTTTTACCTGCGAACACACGGCCACGGTTGCCATCTTTGTCTTTATAGAAAGTCATTAGCATTGGCTTTTGCTGCATAGCAATGTGGTAAGTACCGTCTTGCGTTAAGCTCACTGCCGCTGAGTTTTTGCGTTTTAAATAGTATGCGCGAATCGTTTCTTCGACCGGCTTACCATTTGGTGCAAGGGCAACTAATAAGTTGTCGTCATACTCTGCGCCTTTTTGTTTTGGGCGGTATGCTTTATCTGGGCTAAATAACTCATTAGAAATACTGGCATCGATCATCACGTAGTGAGTTTTCTCACCAGATAAAGAAGTGTGAGATGGCATTAACCAACGGGCATGTGCTTGTGCGTAGCCAGATGCAAGTGCTGTGAAGGTCACAGCGCCGATCAGCGCTGTTTTTAATAATTTTAATTTCATTGTTTGTCCTTAATTACTGGTAATGGTAACAAAGCTAGTCGCGAACTCTTTTTCGCCTTTAATTGTGACTTTGCCGTCTTTTGTTAAGTCGATTTCAACGCGGGTGTAATCTCGGCCACCTTCTTCACGTACAACTTCAACATTAAGTAGGTAGCTGCCAGGTTTAACTGGATTACCTTTTAAATCTTTACCTTGCCATTCAATCGTATAAGTACCTGGGCGTTTTGTTGCACCTGTCACACCATCAAAGTTGTCGTTGCTACGACCGGCTTTTCGCCACCACTGACGTAAGTCTTTAAACCATTCAGCTTTTTCGACCCAAAGTGCAATCGTGGTAACGTGTTTACGTTCAGGTGTTTCTAGCCATAACGCCACGTAAGGGCGATGATATGGAGAAACATCTAGCTCAGGTAAGGTAAATTCAACGGTGAGGTTGGGATCTTTTGCAAAGCTCAGTGGGCTGAATAAACAGCCAATTAGTAGAGCAACGAGTAAGTGGGCTTGTTTCATTAAGATACTCCTTTAAGTTGAGGCACCCAAACTAGATAAATAACCAAAGGCGTGGCAACACCAAGAAGCGTTAACCAAAGACCTGCGGCACGTTTTTTACGGTTTTGAAAGAGAATAAATAATCCGGTGACAGCAAACAGAATCATCAAAACAGCTGAAATATCAATCACCCAGCTCCATGCTTCACCTGTATGGCGGCCTTTGTGTAAGTCGCCAATTAGACTCATAAAGCCACCGGTTTGATAATCAATATTCAGTTCACCGGTTTGAAAATCGATTTCGGCGTAGGCAAAGCCAGCCGGAAGCGGGTAGTCGAGCATTACCAAGGCATCTTCTTTTTCCCACTCAATACTTTTTACATTGCTGAGTGAAAACTGCTGTTGCATGTATTGCTCTATTTCAGGGTAAAGGCTTGGCAATGTGTCGAGGTTTGTTTGCGCTTTTTCGAATAACTCAGCAGAAACAAGTAGTTGGTTCTGACCATTATGTTTATCATTTTCGAGCCAACTAACGTGGTTAAGGATGATGCCGCTGACACAAAATAAAATAAGTAAAAAGAATAAGGCCGTTGAAAGGTATATATGTAAGGCACGGCTAACGCTATAAAAGTTGCGTTTGTTAAATGAGAACATAATGCGGTTTATTCGTTAAAGATACAAATATGATAATGATTTGTATTACTGATAACAAGCAGGTTTACGTTCTTTACATTTCTTTGTGCTAGAAATGAATAGCGAGATAAGCCATAACTGCTAGCTGCGAGCTGAGAAAACAGGCAAGCAACATCAAGCGCATCTGTGTGGTTATATTAACTTGAATTAGGGTTGGTTTATTGGGCGCAGATGGGCGGTTAATTAAATAGGCTAATACGCTCAATTCAATCACTGCCACAAGATACATCACCCAAATTGGCGCGGTACTTTGTAGTAAAAAAGCATATCCGATAGCCATACCAAAACCTGCTAATAACTTAGCGCGGGTAGGGACAACCTTATGCTCTTGCCAAAACCTTAACGGTTGGCCGTATCTTGGGTGGTTTAGCAGCCAGGCAGAAAGCTTGGGTGATGAGCGGGTAAAGCACGCCAATGCTAGTATAAAAAAGATAGTCGTAGGCATCACAGGTAATGCAATACCTATGATACCTAAACCCACCATCAATAACCCGAGTAATTGATAGCAGCCATTTTTATAGGCGTTAAACGCCGCTCTCACATTCATCAATAAAGTTGGGCCTGATAAAACTTAAATCGTTGTAGTGCTTGCTCGATACCTATGATCAAGGTGGTTTGTATTTATTGGTTTTAGCAACATAGTCTACACCATGTTGTTTATTTAACTTTAGCTCAGCTTAATATTATTAGCTAACACTATAGGTAAACTTACTTTAAACAAATGAAAAGCCCAGTTTAAACTGGGCTTGTAGGTCTTATTTTTGGCTATTTCTAGAAATAATAACCAATATTGATATTGAAGCGAGTTTCGGTGTCGTCGCTGTCGCCAGCAATTGAACCGCCAACAAATGGTTGGTTTTTCGCTTGTACAAAATCAAAATAAGTGAATAAGCCACCTGCGGCAACAGATACCCCTGTTACATTCATCCATGTATCTTCGCTGTTATCTGACTTGTCATAAATAATGCCGTAGTCATTATAAAACTGCAGGTTTGTTACCGGACCCCACTCTACAGGTAGGCTGTAAGCGATATTGGCATTAGTCATGGTTGCTTCTGCGGCAATGCTATCGTAAAACGCATAAGCACCCACAGCCATACGGTCGACGTTGTCGATATCGTAGTTATACTCACCATGCTGGAGCTGGAAGTTCCATGGGCCAATAGTACTGTTTAAGTGCAGTGCCCAAGCGTAGTAATCGCCGGCTTTGTCTTCGCCGTCATGCAAACCACCTGATAACGCAGAAACACCTAGCTCGGTGGTGCCGCCGTCATGCTCAAAATGATAGCCATAACGGCCAGAGAAGGTATTGTACTCACCAATCGGATTGGTTGGTTCGGCATAAACACCTTCATCAGCAGAGCGGAAACCGACAACATCATATGAGTAGCGGTCGCTTCTATCGTCTACATAGCCGTCAACGCCACCTAGCTCATCATTTTTGAAAAAGCCAAGATCAATTTGCCAGTTATCAGCAATTTTGCGCTTGAATAGAACACCTAAATCATGATCATCTTCAAGACCTATATAATAAGTAGTGCCAAAGAAATAGTTGTGCGAGTTGTAAGGCCAGTTACCAAAAGGCACTTTGGTAATACCTGCCTGCACCTGCCAGTCTTCAGCAAAGTCATAGGCTGCATAGGCATATTTAACTGCAGTCATGTAATCGAAAAAACGGATCTCAGCGTTAAGCTGTACATCACCGACATCGCCTGCAAAATTTAGTCTGAAGATGTCAAAGTCGAAGTCGCCACCGCGGTTTTTATTACCATCGTCATAGGATGTATGGCTGAAGTTGGTACGTACTGCACCCCCAACCTTAATGCCAGATTCTTTTTTAGGAGCTTCAACAGCCGCTGTTTGCTGCTCAAGTTGCTTTTGTTGCTTTGCTACTTGTGCATCAATTTGCGCTTGTTTCTCGGCTTGTTGCTGTGATTTTTCTTCTGCAGCATCAAGTTTGCTTTGCAGTTGCTGCATTTGCTGTTTCAGTAACTGCAGCTGTTTTTGAAGGTCATCAATTTCAGATGCCTGACTAAGACTTGAAGTTGTGCCCAAGGCTATTGCGAGGGCTAACTTTGATAGTTTAAGCATGAATTTTCGCTAGTGTTGGAATGGGTACTACCAAGCATAGTTGATATTCATGCTGAACCCAAGACTAGCCACAGAAAATTAATATTAATCAATCAGTTTTAATTTTTACTGTGGTTCTAATGTCTTGGTGATTGCGCCAACTTCAAGTAGTGGTGAAGCATCAAGTTGATCTGCATCCATCATTGCGGCAATACGTTGCATTGATGAAAGTAATAAGCTTTGTTCCCACTCTTCGAGTGCTGAGAACTTTTCGATGAAGTGCTCTTGCAGAGGTTGAGGTGCTTGTTCTAATAGCTGTTTACCTGCTTCTGTGAGATGCAAACTAACTCGGCGTTTATCTAATTGGCTACGTACACGGGTGATAAGGTTACGGTTTTCTATACGGTCTAAGATATTGGTAACCGTAGCCGGGCTTAAATTTACATTTTGTGCAATGCGACTAGCGGTTATGCCATCGGTTTGTGCAACCTCGTTCATAATCAGTAATTGTGGGCCTGTTAAGCCTGAGGTTTTATTGAGCTGTTTTGAATGAAGGTCGATGGCTCTGATCACTTTGCGCAGCGACACTAGTAGCTCGTCATACTTTTGCATGTTTCTGTCTCTTAAATAAGGCGGCGTGGAACAACCGCAATCGCAAAATATTACACATCTAATAAATTGAGTTCAAATAAATAATAACTATGTGTCTTATAATTTGCGGCCATAAAGGTTGTTATCGTGTTTATTTATTAATTAGAGTAGAAATTAAAACATAAAAGTTGAAATTTAGATGGAGTAATTGTTGTTAACACTTAAAATGCAACTACGAGGTGACACCATCACTTTGTAGTAAAACAATTTATACAAATAACTAAATATTATTTACTAAAAGCCACTGCATTGGGTAAGGTGGATTTTTCTTTCATTAAATGGGACGAATTATGAAGTTATCGCCATCAGTTACGATTGAGCAAAGTGAAACCGGGCTTGAATTTATTAAAGTTGCTAGTGAGTTTTGTAGCGCTACTATTTTTCTGCAAGGTGCGCAGATCACTGAGTTCACGCCAACCGATAAAAAGCCACTATTATGGGTCTCAGAATTAGAAGATTTCCAAGAAGGCAAAGGTGTGCGAGGCGGTATTCCGATTTGTTGGCCATGGTTCGGAGTAAGCCAACATGAAGGCTGGCCAGCTCATGGTGTTGCTCGCACAAGTTTATGGCGCGCAGAAGAAGTGAAAGAACAAGACGATTCTATTTATATCAGCTTGTCATTACCGATGACGCAAGTTGATGAAAAGTATTGGCCTTATAAAACTAAGTTATTGGCCGAGTTTATTTTAACCTCTAGCTTAGAGCTACGTTTAACAACCACAAACTTAGATAACCAAACTGTACAGTTCACTCAAGCACTGCACACGTATTTCCCAACACCAGCAATTGAAGAAACAAAAGTAGATGGCCTGCAAGGCGCGAAATACATCGAATTTGCTGAAGGTCCATTTGAGCAAAATGAGTTAGTGTCGTTCGCGCGTGAAACAGACATGGTTTACACCGAAGCAAAAGACACTCAGCGTATCATTACACCTGATGGCATTATTGAAGTAGGCCGCGAAAATTCAACATCGTGTGTACTTTGGAACCCATGGATTGATAAATCAAAACGTCTTTCTAATTTTGCTGATGACGAATATCACGTCATGCTGTGTTTAGAAGCGGCTAATGTCCTTGATGATAGTGTTGAACTTGCACCAGGAGCAAGCCATACACTTGCAACAAAACTACGCTGGGTATAATTTATAACATATAATAACTCAGTGTTAGCACGTAAGGCCGGCACCGCTGGCCTTTACAAGGAATTACCGTGTTTAGTAATCAACAAATAGAAACCCTACCAAAGCATCAAACGATTCAATTCCAACCACTTGCAGATAATGCGATATGGCATGTACAACTAAATTGGTTGTTGTTTTATGTGCCTTTAATGGCCGTGATCATTACAGTACGGCACTTTAATCCAGCCATTAGCCAAGCTATTGCTACACCTTGGCTTTTGGTTTTGCCATTGTTGGTAATACTGTCAATGGTTTACAACCTTTACAGCGTTCGCGCCAAAGGGGTGGCAGTAAGAGAGCATGATATTGCCTTTAAGCGAGGTTTAATTTGGCAACAAATCACCTTATTGCCTATTTCTCGCGTGCAACACACCGAAATTCATCGCGGCCCAATTGAGCGAAAGTTAGGACTCGCAACACTCAGGCTTTACAGTGCCGGTGGCATGAGTGCTGATTTACATATCAGTGGGTTAACGGACGAACAATGCAATGATGTCCGCCAGTTCGTGCAAAGTTATGGTGATAATGCAGCAACTCAAGAAAATGAGCTTGCCGATGAGTGAGCAACAATGGCAACGCGTGTCGCCATGGGCGCTACTGTATTTTATTGTTCACTTTGCACTGCGCTTCATAAAAGATGGGCTGCTTAATTTACTGCCTATTTTGGTGTTATTTGTTACGCAAGTTGAGCAAAAGCTGTTTTGGGGGCAAATAGCTGTTGCCGTGGCCTCTTTAGTTTTAGTGCTGTATGCCTTTGCTCATTATCGTAATTTTAAATACCGCATAACGGATGGTCACGAAATACTGCTCAATAAAGGGGTATTTAAAAAAGAGCGGCTAACCCTAAAATTTGCTCGAGTACAGAACGTAAACATTGCCGAACCTTTTTATTTTCAGCCAGTTAATTTAGTTAATTGTATTTTCGATGCCGCCGGTAGTAGTGCTCAAGAAGCTGTGATCCCGGGAGTTAAGCTTAGCTATGCCGAGCAAGTTCGTGAACAAGTTATGGAATTTAAGGCTCAGTTACAACAGCAAGAACAGCCGTCTATTGAGCAGAGCGAAGCAACAGATAAACCGAAAACCTTAACGATCAGCAATGCTGAAATTGCTAAGTTTGGTTTGATGTCGAACATGGCAATATTGGCATTGGCTGCACTTGCTCCATTTATGAATGTGATTTTTGAGTACCTCGAAAAAACCATCATAAACCGCCTAGAGGCCATACTGAATGAGCAAGCTGCGTTCGTTGGTAGTGCCGCTGCAATCGCTGTGTTAATCATGGTTGTTGCCATTGTTTTATGTGCTATTTTACTTTCTGTTGTCATGGCCTTGGTGCGCTTTTTTAACTTTCAGCTGTATTTTCAGGACGATAAGTTTAAGCGTGTGGCAGGTTTATTTGAGCGCCAGCAACTCTCGATCAGCGTGTCGAAAATTCAAAGTGTGCAAATCAAGCAAAATATTATTGCTCGGCTGCTTAATCGCTATACCTTAATTTGTCCACAAGTGAGTAGTGGTGGTATGGCTGCTGGGGTTGCGGCACATAAAAATAAACAAACGTTAGTGATGCCAGTAATCACCAAAGAGCAAGTGCAAGCCGTGTGTGGCTGGTTATTTCCATGGTTTGTTGATTTAACAGAGCTTAACTTTGTTAAGCCTGAGCGCGCTTTACTTTATAAGAATACGTTTTTATATGTGGTCCTACCTACTATATTTTCTGCTTTAATTTTCAATGTCTTATTTGATGCTGCTACGATGCTGTGGAGCATTGTCGTGGGCTTAGTTTTGATGATCGGTGTGTTTTTGAATTATCAAAAAACGGGTGTGGCTATGTATCAACATGACGGCCGCTTTTTTGCCGTATTTAAAACCGGCATGCTGGGTGTGCAGTATCGTGTTTTTGAAATCTATAAAGCACAAAGTGTCACCACAATAAGCACTTATTTAATGCGCCGATCACAGCTTAAAAGCTTGTATATACAACTTGCTTCTGGTTCAGTATCAATGCCTTATTTAAAAGCAGAGCTGGCTGAGCAGTTTGCTGATTTCGCCCTATATGAAATAGAAGGCGTCGAGCGGAATTGGCTTTAAATGAAAATAATTATCAATATCATTGACCTGTTTGGGTTTTTGAGTATACTTTCTCAAAAGCTACAGATGGAGGTTCGCAATGATTTATTTACTACCTATTTTAGCTATTTCAGGTGTTGTCGGATTGCTTTGCTATGCTCGCAATAAGAAGGAGTGTAAAGGTCTTTGCGTAAGTTGTGCAGTGACTTGTATTGCTTTGCTTGTGACTGGCGCGATGGCTCTTGCGGGTCTTGGTGCATTGAGAAGCAGTATTATGTTTGCAGCGACAATATTTATTGTTTATCAATTACTAGGCTTGGTTCGCCCACTTAAAATCGAGTAATTTCTTACACTTTTTAACTTCAGCCTTTTTAAAAAGCATCGCATACTAATCCTTAAATTAAGTAACTTGCTAATCAAGGATTGTGATGAAAAAAGCCCTGTTAACTGCGGCACTACTTGCTGCTAGCCACGCTTCAAGCCAAGAAACTTGGCAAACCATTCATACCGAACACTTTAACGTGCATTTTAGTACTGAGAATCAGCAATGGGCCCGTTCAGCAGCAACAGAGCTTGAAATTGTTCGTGATAAGGTTTTAAAACAGCAAAACCGTGCCCTTGATGAAGTGGTCGATGTACTGGTTTTCGACCCGTTTAACGCCTCCAATGGCTTTGCTTTGCCTGTAACTAATAAGCCTTTAATGGCCTTGTTTACTACGCCCCCGCAATCCGACACGGTGATTTCTAACACTGATGGCTGGCAGCAGTTATTGATTTTGCATGAATATATTCATTTAGTGCATCTTGCTCAGCCTACTCGAAGCGACGTACGTCAGGTTATTCGTAATAGTTGGGATATTTACGATTTAGTTGATGGCGAAATGCCGCGCTGGGCTGCCGAAGGCTATGCAACGCTGCTTGAGTCGAAAATGACAGGCCGAGGCCGTTTATACGATAACCTTTCAGAAGCAATACTGGTTGAATTTGCCCAGCAAGGTGCGCTGCCACAATATAACCAATTGAGTAGTACCGAAGGAGGCTATTTAGCTGGCTCAATGGCGTATTTAATGGGTTCTCGCTTTCTTGCTTGGCTCGAAGAGAACTATTCAGCGCAAACTCTTGATGCAGTTTGGACACGTATGCAAGCGGTTAAAGCACGTGATTTTGATGAGGCCTTTAGCGGGGTATTTGGCGACTCACCTGAGCGCCTATATCGTCGTTTTATTGCCGAATATACTTATAAAGCAATGGCTAAAGAGGTAAGTGAGCAAACACTTACAAGCAAGCTTTGGTTAGAGCTTGATTTATACGCTTCGAACCCTGTTTTAAGTTTAGATAACAGTAAACTTGCGATTGTTGAGCGCAACAAAGATGACGAAACCCGTTTAGTCATTTATAGCACTGATGACAATCAACAGGCTGCCGATGATTTTGCAAAGCAGCAACAAGCGTTACTTGATGATGATCCTGTCGATATCGCAGATAAAGCCCCCAATGTCTTTAAGCGTAAGCAAAAACATGTGCTTCAACAAATTAATAGGCAAGGTATAAAAAACCCGCAGTGGTTAGACGAAAATACTCTGTTTTTCACTGCCACAACAACAGTTGCTAAAGGCTCCATTCAAGGTATTTCTGATTTATACCGCTATGATATCGACACTGGTAAAGTGAGCGCTTTGACGCATCATGCGGGGCTGCGCCGCTTTAGTATTAGTGATAACGGGCAAACTGTTTATGCTGAGCAAACTCAGCATGGTTTCTCTGAGCTAGTGCGCCTTGACCTCAATACGGGTGTTTCTACCCCTTTATTTGAGAAAACCCTAGAAACGGTTTATGACTATCCATTACTAAGCCCTAATAAAGCTCAACTTGCTTATTTAAAAGCGACATTGAATGCCAATTGGAAGTTGTATATACAAGACTTAAGCTCTCAAAAATCACTTACTGTGCCAATGCCTGAGGGCTATCAGTATCTGTCACAACCTAATTGGCAAGCAGATGGCAAAGGGCTATATTTTGTTGCCGGTAAAAATAAAGCTCTCGATTTATATCATTATGATCTCCAAAGCAATTCACTACGCCAATTAACGCAAGGCCAAGAAGCTGTTGCACACCCAATGGCAATGAATAATGGTGAACTTTTGTATTTATCGATCACTGCTGAAGGGCCGAATATCAAGCATTTTGCTGAGCAACCACAAGGATTAGAGGTTGTTGAATTTGCTAAAAGTGCGGCGCCACCACGAGGGCAAGTAACGAGCGAAGTATTACCTGAGGCGAAAATCTATCCGCAAAGCCCAACTGAGCCAGCCGATTATGATATTTGGCAGCAAAAACCAACCTTTTCGTTGGCATCTCAGTACTATTCGGCTTCATCTTCACTGCTTACCCTTGGAGTAAAAAGCAATGACTTTTTAAAGCAGCTCGATTTACAGGCAGGCTATAGTGCTGATTTACATGACAAAGCATTAGAAGGGGTGTTCGCGGCCGTTAAGTACTCAGCGTTTGATTTAAAATTTAAAGCGCTGTTATTTGATTACGACCTTGAATCAGCAAAACAGTACCACTCACAAATGCCACTAAACATTAGTAACACAGGGGCGCATTTAGCTTTGAGTTACCCGTTGCAGTTTCAGCAGCTTAGTATTACACCGAGTTTGAGCTATAACTACAGTGACTTTAGTAATGAGGATGATCAATGGTTAACCCTTGGCCTTGAACAAAAATGGCAACATGATAGACAGCAATATGGTTTTTCTCAGTCCGTAAGTGCCCAGTGGCTATCCGGTGATGCTGACTCGAATAATTGGCAGGGCTATAACTTTGCTACCGTATTGAGCGGTTATGCCTATGATATTCCCGTTTATGTTAATTTTGCTCAGCAATATCGCGATGACAGTAGCCTTGCGCTTGGCGGTTATGAGTCAAACTTAATTAATAATGACACGCAAAGTGGCTTTGTTGTTGCCCCTGAGCTGCCGTTTATTAGTCAATTAGGTAACCGCTATAAAGGCTATGGCGGGGGTATTAGTTACAAAGATTCATTACCTTGGCTTTATTACCGACAGCATCAGGTCGATTACCGAGTTTATGCACAAAGTTACGGTCTCAAGTGGCAAGGAGACTTTAGCTTTGGCATGGGGCCTGCAGGTTTAAATGATGTAAACCTTGATTTTGGCGTCGCCCGAGTAGAAGGCGACGACTTTGAAAATGATTTACGCGCTTGGCTAAGCTTTTATTACTCGTTATAAACTAGTGTTGACCTTTTAAGGCGAAAAGCTTGGCGTGATAAAGTGCTAGTTTTTCGTCTTTATTTTCTATCTCAATGGCTTTTTCTAGCCATTCTTTGCTGCTTTGTTCATTACCTTGCTGATAACTTACAATCGCTAACTCTATATATGGTTCAGATAAATACGGAGCTAATGCGATAGCCTCCTCGAGTTGTTGTTTTGCTTTGTAAAATTGGCCATTGTTACGAGCGTTAATCGCTGTAGCGAGTAACTCGAACGGGTCTTGTCTAAGCATAGCAAGTTGTGAATTGAGCTGCTCTGCCAAAACCTGATCATTCAGTTGCTCGGCCAGCACTGCGTAATTATGTAGTAAATTCGTATCTTTAAAGCCATGCTGCATCGCTGTTTGATAAATATGTTTTGCTCCAGCTAAATCACCCGATTGACGATGTAATACGGCAGCTAAATTGTAAAGCGCAGCAGAATTTGGTGTATATTCATTGGCTTTTAAAATATAGCTGTAGCTCAAATCAAATTGGTTAGCAATAAGTGCGTCGCTTGCTAAGTTGCTGTAATAACGGCTAATTAAATCTTTTAGTTCAGCGCGGCCGGAATAAAAACTACCACGAGCAGGAAAGTAGTCAATGACAGTACCTGGCGGTACCAAATAATTATCTTCTTCACTTAAAGGGGCATAGACTTTGGTGCGAAAATGGCCTGACACATACACTATATTATTTTGCTTACTATAAACAGGCTCACTTGAGACCGCTTGGAAACCAGTTTTGAGCCCGACTAGTTGCGCGTATGCGTGAGTTAAAATTGCTAAACTGATGCAATTGCCTTGCTCATTTTGTAATGCCTGTTGGGCATTTAAGGTGGCGCTAAAATAATTAAAATTACTGAGCTTATTTTCTAAGTATTGATAAAGAACTTGATCATCTCTTAAATAGTCACCTTGGTGTCTTGTGAAATAGTTAAGGAAGCGTTTTTGTTCCTCGGCTGGTAAGGTAAAAAGTTCAGGGTCTTTTAGTTCAACTTGTTGAAAATGTTCATTGTTTAGTAAGCTGGCAACGCTAGGAGGGGGGGCTGACTGTTGGCTTGTACTCTCGCATCCAGCCAAAAAGGAAAATAAAACAATTACATATAAAATTGGCTTCATAGCTTTTCTCTCCTGAATACTATCCGCTCAATGTACCCATATTGCAGTGACTATTCAAGTCAGTCGTTAGTGTCATCAGCTGTAAACAGCTTGTACGGATATCTTGCCAATAGTCAATTGTATATTTTTTATTCTTTATTGCATTCTAAAACTCTCTCATTACAATGCCGCGCTCTTTTAAATCGCTTTAAAAACAGTTGTTTACTGCACTTTCATGGGCGATTTATAAATTGCTAACTTATTAACTAAATTGTAACGAGAGAGGTCTGTTTTGGCGCACTTTTTGCCGATTATTTCATGCTTTATTTTAGCGTTTAGCTTTTATCCGCTTTTAAATAAGATCCGTAAAAATCGCAGTGTGTCGGGCGTTTCGCTGTTAATGATGAGCTTTGGTGTTGCGCAAAGTGTGTATTTCATCACCTTTAATTTGTTTTTTCAGCGTTTTTACATGGTTTTGCCGTTTGTTGTTACCGGCATGCTAAGTGGTGTGATTCTTTACTACTTTGTTCGTTACAATGCTGAACGAAAGCAACGCATGCAGCTAGCTGGGTTATTAGCTATCTCGGTCGTGCCTTTTGGTTTGTTGCTTAACCCTCATTATGAAACAGCAACGGTGCTTAACTGGCTCACCTATGTAGGTTTAGTCATGAGCTCTATTCGTGTTATGCCGCAGACTTATAAAACTATTAAAAGTGGTGATATTAGTAATTTAAGTGCGCGCTACTTCAGCCTACAGTTTGTTGCTGGAAGCTGTGGCCTTGCTGCCGAGCTTGCTATGGCGACACCAAGTGTGTCTCACATACTAACCTTTGTGATGATATTACTGACTAATGCAGCGCAATTAGGATGTATTCAGTATTATAAATCACGCCCTGCAATGGCTTAAATGCCTAAGTAATATTCCGTTTATTAACTCGTTGCTTTATGGCACATTATCTTATCGCTATCGAAAGGATAAGATATGAATTGGAATCAATTAGGCTATTTATGTCGATTATTATCGCCAATAAGTGGCCTAAATAAAGCACAGCAAGAAGCGCTTAGTGCCCCGCAACACTTAGAAATTTATAATGATGGACAAAAGAATAGTCCATTAGCCACTAAGCTTGCAAAAGACCTTAAAGAAGCTGAAGGTGAACAGCAGCAAAGGTTAGCGTTAAGTTATGCAGCGTTATCATCAACACTAAAAGAGCACTCTTTCGACTATAAAACCAAGTTGCTTTATCTGGGTGTACTTTTCTCAGTTTTCATCCTCGTTAACTTTATTTATCAGCAATTTGTTATTCCTTCATTCTCAAATGTGTTTAGCCAATTTGATGTGCAAGTTACAGAGCACATGGCTAATTTAGCTAGGTTCTGGCTGGTAGCAAGTATTGCGCTCGGCTTGTTCTTGATGGTTATTATATTGACTGTAAATGCACTTCGACAGTTTGCAAATCTGACTTTACTGAATGCTTCATCAGCCCAATTAGGGCTAATAATCCCCAAACAAATTAGGCACAATTATGACGCTTTAGTCGCTCTAATTGAGTTCCCATTATATGGTGCATTACAAGGTGATAATCGTGAGTTATCTCATTTAAAAGCATGTCAAAGTAATGGCTTGGATATTGCCGAAGAGTTAGAGCTCCTTGTAGTCAATAAGCTTGAAAGCTTACGCGGCGATATCACAGCGCATATCCACAGACTCATTACTGTATTTAGTATTTTATTGGTGATATTAATTGCCCATTTCTTAATGGGAGCATATGAGCCTCTATTCTTAATGGGAGAGATAGTATGAAAAATAAAGGATTTACGCTGATTGAGTTAATGGTTGTAGTCGCCATCATCGGCATTTTAGCTTCTGTTGCATTACCACAATACAGTCAATATATTCAGCGCAGTGAACTAGCGGATCCCTTAGCAATGGCTTCTACAATCCGAGAAGATGTTACAGCTTTTTACTTGGAGCAAGGCCACTTTCCAAAAAACAATGAGCAAGCAGGTGTCCCTGCAAGTAAGTTTTTAATTGGTAATCGGGTTACGGGGATCACTGTTGAAGGCGGAGCGATTCATATTAGCTTGGGCAATAAGGTATCTATGCCTTTGCAAAATACAGTATTAACTTTTCGCCCTGCGGTTGTTGTCGGAAGCCCTACAAGCCCTATCGCTTGGCTTTGTGGGTTTGATAAACCTGTAACGGGTATGCAAGCGGTTGGTGAGAATAAAACGACTGTGCCAAAAGATATATTACCTTCATCGTGTATTGATAGAGGCTGATTTAAAAAACAAAAGGCTGCCAAGTGGCAGCCTTTTTTGTGTTGCTAAGATTATGCTTCGAGGGCTTTACTAATTAAGCGATCGATATATTGCTTATGCGCTTTAGCTGCGGTGTCTGCACCCCAAGGCACGCTCATATCAGCAATTTGATTTAACTGATAAAGTGCGGCAGCTTTGGCTAGGTTGTCGTGCTTGCTCGCTTTGCCTAAACCAGCGATCGCGATTAGCTGATTCACATATTCAACTTGTAGATTGTGACTTAGGGTGTTTGCTTTTTTGCTGTCTACAAAAATGCTTGCTGTTAAGTCATTCATAAATTGGTTAAGTGAATACTCGTTGCCATACATTGCACTGTCTGAAATACGCAGCATGACAGCTGGGTGTAATAACTGAGCAAGTACCAGCTTTTGCATGCCTAAAATCATGCCGTGTGGTTTAGGGTCTTCGTTCTTACCGTAATGATTAAAACCACGACGTTGCTGTAGCAGGTAGTTATAAAGTGGCTGCATGCTCGAAAGCACATTTGGCGAGAATACTTTGTCGGCTAACACTTGCATTGCATGTTGCTGGCGCTCAAGTGGTACTGGCGTAAATGGCGTGCCATTTTTATCATCGCCCACCAAATTACGCTCTACATAAACACCACCGATTTGACGTGACACCACGCCGGCTTGTGTTCTGTAGCTACCAAATAAAATGTTCGCTGAGGTAACCAGCTGTTGGTATGACTCACCATTAACCGTGGCTTTGTCTTTAAGTTCAGTAAACAACTTATTGATAAGCTCCATACGATCATCAGCATAAGCGGCAGGGTTAGATGACATATCGCCAATCATTACACGTGGGTCGATATGGCGGCCTGGGGCACGCATATCATCAGCATCATTACCAAACGCTAAAGCATGCTCTGATGAGCGAGCGAGAATTTTCTCAAGTCGCTGCTGCTCAGCGGCTTTATCTGCTAATGCTTGGCTGTAGCCGTATTCAATTGCCCAATCATCGTAAGGACCTGGTTTGGTTTGGAAGATATCACCTTGCTGCATACCAATAGGGGCAATGTTTGCTGGTGCATAGTCCATAACAGAACCCGTTACGATACCTTGCGTTTTACTCTTATCGTGAACTTCTTTTTCATCCCACAAGATAGATGATTTCATATTGTGGTTAAGACCAAGGGTATGGCCCACTTCGTGTAAAACTAGCTGAGTTAAGCCTTGGCGTAAAATCTCTTTGTCTTCAATGCTCGCACCTGTGCCTAAGCCTTTAGCAAGTAGCATGTTTTCTTGAATGCTGTGACCCAATGAGCAATGTAAATCGGTGCTGCTTTGGTTAGTTTCAAGTGCGGTTGCACCTTGGGTGTATAAAGTGTCATACATCCAACGGTTTTTCATGAAAACATACTCTAACATGATGTCAGAGCCTAAGATCTCACCGGTTAATGGGTTCGCAAGGGCAGGACCATAACCACCAAATGGAGGGCGTGGTGATGCAGTCCAACGTAACACGTTGTAGTTAATATCGCCTGCATCCCAATCAGCGTCATCAGGTTGTACTTTTACTTCGATGGCATTTTTAAAGCCTGCTTTTTCAAATGAGCTATTCCATGCTAGTACTGCATCACGAATAGTGTCTCGCCACTCAACTGGCGTGGTATTTTCAATCCACCAAGTAATTGGTTTAACTGGCTCAGACAGTGCCGCTGTTGGGTCTTTCTTTTGTAAGTCCCAGCGCTTGATGACATCTTCATATGGTGCCCAATCCGCTGATGTCATATTGTCGAATTCGTTAGTAAAATAACCAATACGTGCGTCATCTTGGCGAGCTTGATAATCATTTTTCGGTAGCGCGACAAATGAATGCTGTACTTTAATTGAAACATTACGAGGATCGCTTACGGCTTTTGAACCTCGTACTGTTGGGTTAGCATTAGAAAATACATAATCCACCACAACATCTAGGTTATTTGGGTAAGGGCGCTGTTTAACGATTCGCGATTTTTTGTCGTTTAACTTACCAAGTTTAAAGCGTTTGCTGGCATTTTTATCTTTTGGGTTTGCCCAAGGTGACACTTTATGCAGTGCTTCACTTAAAAAGAGCTTATCAACTTTAAAAGCAATTTTACCGTCTTCTTCTTTTTCGATTTTAATACTCGCAAGGACAGCTTCGCTGATGTTGGCATCGGCAGAGCGTGCTAGGGCTGAGTTTTCATCAAATTTATAGCGCGGTGTTTTGCTAATAATATCAATGCGGTCAAAGTATTTACGAAACTCAATTAGCTTTGTCTCGCGATATGCCCCTCTGAAGTGACCTGCGTCAGTAACACCATCAACGGTGTGAGCAAAGTACACAAATGGTGTATCAAGTTGAGATTGGTCGATCACCATTAAGTTATCGCCGGTTTTCGCATCTTGGTAAATGCTGAAAACACCGGCAAACTCGCTTTTATCTTTGATCATTTCAGCCAGTGTTTTTGGCTTCTTTTCTTCTTTTTTCGCTTCGGCGGCGTGGCCATTCATGGCAAACGCTAAGCTTAGTGCCAGCGCAATGGTTGTTATTTTCATTGTTAACTCGTTCCTTTAATTATTTCTCAATCAAGTTTAATGAATTAACCCTTTGATAAAAGGCTGTTTGTTAACAAGTGTGAAAGTAGTGTTGTAAGCCTCTGATATTAAGTGGTTTTTGTTTGTAACAAATTGTTCTTAGATAAGTTTTGGTTTTTGTGTTGCCAATTTATCTGTTTTTGTAACAGTTCCTTACAAATGTCACATTAATGTTTCTGTCAGCTTTGGTATGATAGGGCCAGTGAAAATATTATAGGTGTAAGTTATGCGCACAAGTTTATTAAAATGGATCTTACCGTTTGTTGCATTAATCGTTGGTGTTGCTGGTTTTAAGGCAATAAACGCGATTGCTCAAGAGCCTAAAGACAAGGATGTAGTTGATGTGCGTCCTTTAGTACAGGTTGAGCCAGTAGCAAGTGATGATCATCAAGTGATTATTAATAGTTACGGCGAAGTGAAACCGCTTGAAAGTACCTTACTTGCCTCGCAAGTAGCTGGTGAAGTTACAAGCTGGCACCCAAACTTTGTTGCGGGTGGCATCGTAGCGCGTGGTGAAGTGTTATTTACCATCGAAAAAGATAACTACGAAGCAGCTGTACTACAAGCTGAAGCGTCACTTGCCAGTGCTCAAGCGGCACTGATCGAAGAGCAAGCACAGGCTAAAGTGGCAGAGGATGAAGCAAGACGTTACCCAGAGCGTGAGCGCACCGACTTATTCCTACGTAAACCTCAAGTTTTAAGTGCACAAGCAGCTGTTAAATCAGCGCAAGCGGCATTAAAACGTGCCGAGCGTGACCTTGCTCGCTGTGAGGTGAAAGCACCTTACGATGCACTGGTGATCAGCCGTGAAATTGGTGTTGGTCAATACATTAATGTAGGCAGCCAAGTTGCTGAAATTAATAATATTGAAAGTGCAGAAATCATTGTACCAATTGCTGGTTTCGATAGTGTATTTTTACCAAAACGCTTAAAAGGCGTTAAAGCGACCATTATCAATAAAGGCTTAAACAGCTTTACTCGTGAAGCCGAAATTGACCGTGACCTAGGCGTTGTTGATAACGCGACGCGTATGAGCAACTTAGTTGTTCGTGTTGATGACCCATACGGCTTAAAGCACGACGTACAACCTATTAAATTTGGTGCTTACGTTCAAGTGAACTTTGCCGGTGCAACATTACAAAACATCTACCGTTTACCGCAGTCTTTAGTGAATAACCAAACGGTGTGGATTGTGAACGGCGAGAATAAACTTGAACCACGTAAAGTAACCGTAGTGCGTGAAGAAGGTGAGTACTTCTATATCAGTGATGGCCTTGAAGTGAATGACCAGTTGGTTCTAACGCTACCTGAGTATCCGCAAGAGGGTATGGAAGTGAAGATTGCTGGAATGAAAGAAATGACAAGCGATGCAGAAACTGCAGCGGTTGAAAAGCTTTAAGGTAGCACTATGACTGATACAAACACAGAAAAACAGTCTGGCCTTATTGCCTATTTTGCCAATAACTCGGTCGCTGCTAACTTAATGATGGTGTTTATCATCATCATGGGGATCATTAGTTATTTCACTATTCAGCGTCAGATGTTCCCGAATATTGAAATTAACTATATCGAGGTACAGGCCAATTATCCGGGTGCCTCACCACAGGAAATTGAAGAAAGTATTCTGATCAAAATTGAAGAGTCACTAAAAGATGTCACCGAAATTAAACGTGGTGTATATCGTTCGTTCCGAAATAGTGGCACTGCAAGTTTAGAGATCAACACAGATGCAGAGCTCACTGATGTACTCGATAAAGTGAAGCTACGAGTAGACAGTATTGCGACTTTCCCAGCGGGCATGGAACCGGTGACGATTAGTCAGGTTGAGTTTCGCCAAGACGTGATTGGTATGACCCTAGTAGGTGATATTCCACTGACTGAGTTAAAGCCTGTTGCAAACAAAATTGAAGATGAGTTATTGCAGTTATCTAATGTGTCGCTGGTGCAAAACGATGTACCACTTGATGAGATTGCGATTGAAATCGACCCAGATTCACTGCGTCAATACAACCTTACTTTAAGTGAGGTGGCCAGTGCTGTACGTCGTTACTCTGCAAATATTTCAGCAGGTCAATTACGTACTGACGCAGGTATTATCTCAGTACGTGTTGAAAATCAATATTACAGCGGTGATGAGTTCCGCCAGATCCCAGTAAAAATCGGTGCAAATGGCGCGAAAGTGCTTTTAAACGACATTGCTGTGATCAAAGACCAATTCACTGAAGGTGAACGCTATTTTAAATTTAATGGTGAAAATGCCGTTTATTTATCTGTAAAAGCAACTAAAGAACAAAATATGATCCCGGTTGCTGATTCAGTTAAAGCCTTTATTGAACAAAAGAATAAAGAGCTACCAGCCGGTCTTCGTCTTGTGCCACTGATGGACATGACTTATTACCTAAATGCCCGTTTAGACATGATGAAAACCAACCTTTTCCAAGGGGCTATCTTGGTGGCCATTATGTTGTCTATCTTCTTACGCTTTAAGCTGGCACTTTGGGTAATGATTGGTTTACCTGTGTGTTTCTTAGGGGCAATGATGATGATGCCATTATTTGGTATCAGTATTAATATCGTGTCGTTATTTGCCTTTATTATGGTACTCGGGATCGTGGTAGATGATGCCATAGTCATAGGGGAGAGCGCCTACACCGAAATTGAGAAAAAAGGCGGTGGTGTTGTAAATGTGGTAAATGGCGCAAAGCGCGTTGCTACCCCAGCAACATTTGGTGTCTTAACAACGATTGCTGTATTTGCACCGTTTACATTATCAAGTGGTCCAGAGAGCGCATTCTTCTTTGGTATCGCAGTGGTGGTAATTCTGTGTTTGATATTTAGTTTGATTGAATCGAAACTTATTTTACCAGCGCACATTGCCCATACTAAGTTTCCGCCAATTAATCCTAATAGCTGGCGAGCGCGTTTTAACAAACGTTTCTTTGAGTTTGTAAATGGTCCATATAAGCGTTTTATTGAGCTGTGTGTTGAATGGCGTTGGTTTGTGCTATTTGCGTTTATCGGTTTATTAATTTTGACGTTTGGCTTAATTTCTTCAAACCAAGTGCGTGTGGTACCAACACCAAAAGTACCTCAGGACTTTCCGCAAATTCGTTTAGAAATGAATGAAAATGCCTCGGATATGCAAACAATTAATGCTATTCGTGAAATCGAAGCCATGGTTAACAAGGTAGACCAAGAGACAGAACGTGAATTTGGCCAAAAGCTTATTCGCGATATCTTAGTGTTCAACCAAGGTCGTACTGAAGCACAATTACTTGCTCCGCTGGTAGATGAAGAGCTTCGCCCTTATAACGCATTCGAACTATCTCGTCGTTGGCGTGAACAAATGCCAAGCATCCCAGGTGTGAAATCACTGCAAATTTATGATGATGTAAATGGCGGTGGTATGGATGGTGAGTTTGGTTACTTACTTTATGGCCCTGATATCGATACCTTAAATGAGGCAGGTCGTCGTTTCATCCAACTATTACAACAGCAAAAAGGCTTATTTGATATTAGTTCGACCATCGATCCGGCGAGCAAAGAAGTGCAATTAAGCTTAAAACCTGTGGCATATGATCTAGGTTTAGACCTTGCCAACATTGCTAACCAAGTAGGTGCAAGTTTCTACGGTGGTGAAGCTCAGCGTGTTATTCGTCGCGGTGAAGAAGTACGTGTTATGGTTCGTTACCCGAAACTAACACGTGAAGCGTTTGCATCATTAAAGCACGCCGTTATCACAACGCCTGCAGGTCAAGAGGTGATGCTGGGTGATGTTGTTGAGCTGAACGAAAAACCAGGTATTAGCTATATTCGCCGTGAAGGTGGCTATCGTACTGTGTATATCTACGGCAGTATCGATGAAGAAGCGATTGAACCGGGCGAAGTTGTTAAGCAAGTTGACGAGAACTTGTTGCCACAGTTAAAAGAAGAGTACCCGTCAGTTAAAACTGAGCTAGGTGGTTCTATTGAAGAACAACAAGCGCAAGCTAATGAGCAAATCATGTTCTTCATCGGCGGTATGATTTTAGTGTATATCTTGCTTGCTGTACCGCTTAAGAGCTATTCGCAGCCTCTAATTGTTATGTCGGTTATTCCATTTAGCTTAACCGGTGCTATTTGGGGTCACTTCTGGTTTGGTTTAGATATTAGCTTGATGTCGGGCTTTGGCTTGATTGCTGCGGCCGGTGTTGTAATTAATGACTCGTTAGTTATGACCGACTTTGTAAACCAAGCACGCCGCGAAGGTATTTCAACTCGCCAAGCGGTTATTGAAGCAGGTTGTGCGCGCTTTAGAGCAATCACCCTGACATCAATTACAACCTTTGCGGGTGTACTACCGATTATGTTCGAAACCAGCTTGCAAGCTAAGTTTGTAATTCCAATGGCGGTTGCACTTGGTTTTGCGGTTATGTTTGCAACTCTAATCACTTTAGTACTAGTACCTTGTTTGTACATTATCATGAGTGATGTAGGTAATGGCTTTTTGAATATATTCCGTTCTGGTCACCGAGTAACGACCAGAAGAAAGCTGGTGAAAGACTAAAGCTCTTTCTGTTTTAAAGCCAACCGAGCGGTTGGCTTTTTTGTTTCTGCATCTTTTGCTAGTAACTATTTGCTATATAAGACCTTTGGTTACATTCTTTTGTTTGATTTGTGATTCGGTCGCGATTATACTCAGTCTTGTTTTTGGCAAACTAACTGAAAAGTTAGGACGCAAAGTTTCCGGTCTAAGGTTTTAAACTATGATAGCGGGACCGCTGATAAGCACATAATCTAGTGCTTTGGATCTTTTGCCTCAAACTTAAAAGTATTTATTTTGTACGGTTGTTAGATAATGCCTATTAGTTGTTCTTAGGGTGATACTTTGTTTATGCATACGTCAATGGCCTCCGGGAAGTGGTTGCCGATTGGTTGCTTGAATCATCATACCCAACTATTTGTTGGTGATAGGGTGATTGTGACCTTTTATGACATGCAAGGAGAGCTAGTCGATTTATCATTCGAATATCCAATAGTCAGTACGGATCAAGGTGAGCCTCATAATTGGCCGCGCTCCGTTGCTGAGCATATTAATGTGCATATTCCGCTAGTAAAAGCTGGAAAAATGACTGATCAAGGTTTAGTGGTAGCCTATCGCTCAAACCAAATTTATGCCCTAGAAGGCTCGGGTATTACGCATGTAAAAGTGGCGTTTAATTGTATCGCCAAGTGTGAAGAGCGAGTAAAAGATAGTCTGCAAGATTATGACTATATTTATCCTCAAGCATGCAACGATTACAGTGCAGGAATTAAGGTTTTACAACCTAAAACAGGCCATATTTATATGTGTAAACCATGGCCATTTAGCGAGTTTTGTCGTGTTAAAGATTCACACAACCCGCTATTTGAACCAGGTGTAGGAAAAAGCTGGGCTATGGCTTGGCAGCAAGTTTCACATTAAGAGTTTCCCCCTAAATGCTATTTTAGCATTGCTTAGCCCACTCAATTTGAGTGGGCTTTTTTAAATACCAACCCGCAATAATACTTAATCATTTTGAGGGATTAAACCTGTCGTTAACTGCGTTAAAAATTTCTCATTTAGAACAACTAAATAACGAAATTTTTGCCTTGTTATCAACGAGGTTTTATTGCCTCAAAATAGACTACTTAATTAAGCTGATTGGTATAATTCTGTGATAAACTGCCAGCAATTCGTTTTTTATTTTGGTTTTTTCTTGTGTCGTCAAATTCGTATTCTTTGTCTTTATTAGCGCATCCTCCTGTTGCAAAAAAACAGCCTCATCCATTAACTACTCATCAACTAACTCGCACCGATAACTATTATTGGATGCGTGATGATGAGCGTGAAAATAAAGATGTATTAGCGCACTTAAACGCCGAAAACGATTATTGCGATGAGCAACTCGCCGATATAAAACCACTGCGCGAACAATTATTTAATGAACTAAAAGACCGCATTGTAAAAGACGACAACACGGTACCCGTGAAAGATGGCCAATATTGGTATCACTCAGAAGTACGTGGCGACGATGAATATGCACGCCATTATCGCAGTAGCTCAATAGAGGCACGCGACAAGCACTTGCTGTTAGATGTAAATCAATTAGCTGGCGATTACGAATTTTATGAATTAGGCGAAGTTGCAATTAGCCCTGACGAGCAGCTACTTGCATACTCTGAAGACACTGAAGGTCGTCGTATTTATACCGTGCGTTTTAAAAATATTGCCAGCGGCGAGATGTTTAGTGATGTGCTGGAAAACACCGAAGGCCAAGTGGTGTGGGCTAATGATAATAAAACGGTGTTTTATGTGAAAAAAGACCTGCAAACCTTATTGGGTTTTCAGGTTTACCGCCATGTTTTAGGCACCCCGCAAGCTGATGACGTACTGGTTTATGAAGAGCAAGATAAAAGCTTCTTTATGGGGCTTGGCAAAAGCCGCGATGAAAGCCTGATAATAATTGACCTTGCGACCACAGAAACAAACGATACTTGGGTGCTTGATGCCAATAATCCAGAAGGTGGATTTAGCGCCTTAATGCCACGCGAAGAAGGCCATGAGTTCGATGTCGATAAGCTAGGTGATACCTTTTACATTGTGACCAACTGGCAAGCGAAAAACTTTCGTTTAATGACCGCGACGCAAAGCACCATTGCCGATAAACATCGTTGGCAAGAGCATACAGCACATCGCGAGAACGTATTGTTAGAAGGGGTCGAGATTTTCGATGACTACCTTATCCTCACCGAGCGAGAGCTTGGCCAAACACGTTTTGTAGTGGTGGATCAGCAAGCCGAGCGTCTTACTTTAGAGTTTGATGACCCTTGTTATTATGCTGCAATTGCCATGAATCCAGAGCCGAATGTGAGCTCTGCGCGTATTTACTATTCAAGCTTAACTACGCCAGGTTCTTTGTATGATGTTGATTTAAAAACAGGTAACAAAACCTTATTAAAACAACAGCAAGTATTGGGTGATTTTAACCCAGAGTATTATCGCTCAGAACGTTTAATGGTTACTGCAAGAGATGGCGAGCAAGTGCCGGTATCTTTGGTTTATCGTATCGACCAATTTAATAAAGATGGAAGTAATCCGCTGTTGCAATATGGCTATGGCGCGTATGGTATTACCATCGATCCTAGTTTTTCAAGTAGCTCACTAAGCTTGCTTGACCGCGGTTTTGTTTATGCGATTGCACATATTCGTGGTGGTGAAATGCTAGGGCGTCACTGGTATGAGCAAGGTAAAAAGCAATATAAGCAAAATAGCTTTAGCGATTTTATTGATGTTACGCATGCGCTTACTGAGCAAGGCTATGCACACCCAGAGAAAGTATTCGCGTCTGGTGGCAGTGCTGGTGGCTTATTAATGGGCGCTGTGGTTAACCAAGCACCTGAGCTTTATTTAGGTATTGGTTGTCATGTGCCATTTTTGGATGTGCTAACCACCATGCTTGATGAGAGTATTCCACTGACGACCAATGAATACGACGAATGGGGTAACCCAAATGATCCAGCGTTTTATGATGTGATTCAGGCTTACTCACCGTACGATAATATTAAGCCACAGGCTTACCCTAATATTCTTGTTACAACCGGGTTTCATGACTCTCAAGTGCAATACTGGGAGCCAATGAAGTGGGTTGCTAAGCTACGTGAGCTTAAAACCGATGACAACATTTTGGTATTTAAAACCGACATGGATGCAGGCCATGGTGGTGCATCGGGTCGCTTTAAAAGCCTTGAAGAAAAGGCATTAGAAATGGCCTTTTTTATTGCTTTATTATCGAATTAAGGCTTAGATAAATAGGTAAATAAATTTTATAAGCGTAAACTTAAGTTGTATTTCAAAGGGGTAAGCATGTTTAAAGCCCATGGTGATTGGCGTTATTTTGTTGAGCCGCCGGTGATTTATGTGGAAATGAGTGGCAGTTTTAATAAAGAAGCCGTTGCTTCATTTAGTATTGAAGTTGCTCAAGAAATCATGAAGTACCCAGAGTTTTCAATTCAGTATGCTGTGGTTAATTTGGAACAATTTGAATTAGCAACTGCCGATAGTATTGAAACTGCTAAGGTTTACTTTCAGGCTGTCAAAGCACGAGGCTACAAACGCGTTGATTACATCAAAGCGAATATCATTGCCCGCAATTTATTAGAAACAGTTTGGTCTGGTGTCGAAATGGATATTAACTTTCACCAAGATGCTGAAAGCTTTTTTCAAATAAGACCCGAGTACGATAATTTAAGAAAGTGGTTAAAATAATACCTTCTGAATATAAAAAAGCCCTCAAGAGAGGGCTTTTTCGTGTCAATTCTGAATATTAACCTAGGTAAGCTTTTAACATCCAAACAAGTTTCTCTTGTTCTTTAATGTAGTCGCCCATTAATGATGCTGTACCTTCGTCATCTGCATCACCAGCTTGTGCTAAGATTTCACGCTGTATTTGAATAAGCGTGCTGTAACCTGCTAAAAGGTTTTCTACTGCAGCAGTGCCTTCAGTGATATTTTTAGCTTCACTGATCTTACTTGCTTCAATGTATTCAGAGAATGCATGTACCGGTGTACCACCTAACGTTAAAATACGCTCTGCAATCTCGTCTACTTTCTCAAGTAGTAAGTTATAAATTTCTTCAAATTTAAGGTGTAATTCAAAAAAGTTACGACCTTTGATATTCCAATGAAAGCCGCGTGCGTTCATATATTGAATTTGGTAGCAGCTTAGTAAAGAGTTTAGTGAATTTACGATATCTTCACTTTTTGCGCTGTTTAAACCAATTGCATTTACCTGTGACATAGATTGCTCCTTAAAAAAACCGTTAAGTGTTTACTTGCTAGTGCTTGGTGTTAAGTATTAGCCATCTTGGTTAATCTGTAAAATGGTTTAATTCGAACACGGTGATAGGTTTTATCTATCAAAGGTTGGTGTTGTCCACTTATGCACTATCAATATAACTTTGAATTACTTTTAATAGACTTGGGGCAACTGAGCAAAAAATCTACCTTATTTTACGAATATTTTAAAATTAGGCAGAAAGTATGATCTAAAACAAGGTTTGCACCTGCTGAGAAACACGCTGATTTAGAACTTGATTTAGGTCAAAAAAACAACGAACCAGAAGCGCATAATGACTTTACCGCATTTAACCAGGAGAAGAAAAATGGACGGTAAAACAGTTAAAGAAAACAAAGCTGAAATAGTCGTTGTCGTGATCGCATTACTTGCATTTGTTATCGGTTTGGTAGGTCATCTAGCAGGTGCTAGCTTCGCAAACTTTGATACCTTTGGCTATATTGCAGCACCTGTACCATTGATCTTAGGGATCATTGTTTTAATCTCATATAAAGTGGCTGCAAGTGCTGAAGATTAAAGTGTCACTCACTTTGATTTATAAGCTTAATAATGTAATCCATCACTTGGCGTGAGTAGATCATACTGGTGTGACTCAAATGAAACACCTTATGTTCTGCCATGCCATTGAGTTTGGTTTCATCTATCAAAACTGTACCATCAGAGACACTGCCTTTAGCAATCAGTGGCATTAGCCCTATGGGTAAGTCACCAGCAATACTATAAAGCTTGGCATCAAACGGCCAATCGCCATTTTTAGGTAATAAAAACTCCACGCTATTTTTTAACAGCATTTCAAAGCCCTTCTGCTGCATTTGTTTGGCAATATGGCTGCCTTTATGCGGGGTGCCTAAGGTGATCACCTTTTCGACATGGCGGCTTTGAAGAGAATTGGCCTCTAAGTAAGCGCGAGCAACCAAGCCGCCCATTGAGTGGCAAACTAAGGCGGTAGGTTTACCACCAATAAAGCGATCAATCTTATCGAAAATCGCCACTCTATCGGGAGAGAGGGTGTTATAGGTCAAATTGAGTATTTTTAGTCCTGACTTTTCAAGACGCGCGCACAGTGGGCGCATCACAAAGCCTGACATATATAGTCCGTGTAATACTACAACTTGCCTAATTGCCATCGCATTCCTTACATTAACTGTTGCGGTTTAATTTCGATATTTGCTGTATCTGAGCTAACCCATACTTCACCATCTTGAATGGTAATAGTGAGCTTAATATTACGATCAGCTAAGTCGGCTAATGCCTGAGTCGCGGCATAATCGAGACTAAAAATACTTAAGTTTTTAAAATCATACAACTTAGGTTGATGTTTTTGCCACCAAATCGCTTGGTTATTTTCGCCGTAGGTATATAAAACAACTTGCTTCGACTTATTGCAGGCTTTTTTCAGGCGTTTTTCGTCTGGTAGTCCAAGCTCAACCCATAATTCAATTTCTTCGCTATAGTTAATGTGCCAAAGCTCAGGCTCATCATCGGCGCATAAGCCTTTAGTAAACTCTAAGCCTTCACGGGCATTTAGCGCAAAAGCCAACAAGCGGATCATCAAACGTTGTTCGGTTTCTGATGGGTGTTGTGCCAGAGTTAAATTGAAATCTTGATAAATGTGGCGATCCATATCGCTTAACGATAATTGCGCTTTAATAATGGTTGATTTAAGAGCCATAACTGCTTACTTGAAAAAATTTGCGTCATTATAGCGCAATTCGTTGCCGAGCCAGTTAAAATACCGTGAAATTATCTTGTAGGAGTTAAAAATGGCCATCCAGTGGTTCCCGGGTCTACAGTCTTAACTTCCATCACTTTCCATGCTCATTTTTAAATTGAATTAATGCGTTGAATATTAAAGGTTTTATATCCTTTCCTTTCCGTTGTCTTCCACCAGCTGCTAGGAGCTTTAGTACCCATCAAAGTACCCATGGGTTCTAAAAGCGTATATACTGACCTAAATAAAGCAGGAGTTTATATGCCTAGGCCAGTAACCAAACTAACCGATAAGAAAGTTAAAGCAGCAAAGCCGCAAGAGAAAGAGCAAACTCTTTCAGACGGTGGAGGCTTGCAATTGCGTGTCTTACCCAGCGGTACAAAATCCTGGCAGTTTAAGTACAAAAATTCAGTTACGGGTAAATACAACAAAATGCCTTTAGGTATTTACCCAGATAAATCCCTTTCAGACGCAAGGGATGATGCCGCTGATAAAAGAAAGCTACTAGCCAATGGCATTGATCCAAAAACACATAAGTTAGAGAAGAAGAAAGAGGAAGTCCGTAAGCATAATAATACTTTTATTGCAGCAGCAGAGCTTTGGTTTGAGCGTAAAAAGCCTACTGTCACTGAGCAGCACGCGTCTCGTGAGTGGAAGACTTTAGAAAAGTATGTATTTCCAAAAATGAAAAATATGCCTCTGGAAAGCATTACAGCACCAGAGACGATTGAAGTTCTTAGGCCTTTAGAATCTGACGGGAAACACTCAACAGTTAAGCGTATATGTCAGAGCCTTAATCAGATTATGGATTACTCTGTTAATCATGGCTATATACAAGCTAACCCATTAGCCAAAATTATTAAGGTGTTTTCTAAGAATGTGGTAGAACATATGGCAACTATTGAGCCAGATGAGTTGCCTGAATTCTTAAAAGCTTTATGGGGTGCGCCAAATATTCAAAAAAAGACTAGGTTATTGATTCTTTGGCAGCTACATACCATGACTCGGCCAAAAGAAGCTGCTAGGGCGAAATGGGAAGATATTAACTTTGATGATGAGGTTTGGGTAATTCCTGCGGAAGAAATGAAACGCAGGAGAGCGCATAAAGTACCTTTAACTCCTACGACGATAGCAATATTAGAGCAAATGAAGCCACTCAGCAGCCATCATCAATATATTTTCCCTAATGAACGTGATCCTAATGGCCATGCAAGCACCTATACAGTTAATGCAGCTATAAAACGCAGTTTAGGGTACAAAGGTAAGCTGGTGGCTCATGGCCTTCGTTCTGTTGCATCTACGGCGCTTCATGAGCAAGGTTACGATAGTTTGTTAGTTGAAGCTTGCTTAGCTCATGCAGATGAAAATGAGACCAGAGCGGCTTATAACCGCTCGGATTACCTTGAACAACGTAGGTCATTAATGGAGTGGTGGAGTGGCTTTGTCTTACGAAGTTCCTTTTAGTTTTGCATGAGCTTGTTCTATTAAAAGCTCTATTGTTTCATTTAAGTTTAGTCGTTCTTTTTTTGAAATTTCTTTAAGCTTAATTTTGATATCTTTTCTGAGCATATAGTTTGATGCAACCCTCTCGGCATTTTCGTTACGATATTTTCTTTGTGAGTTTGCCCTTTTTATCTTGATGAGAAAGTTTTCAGCGTAGTGTTGGTTAGTTGCATAAGGTAATGTATCAAAAAAATATTGAATATACTGAAGCATCCCCTTATTTGAAGTGTCTGTGGCCTTGGGTGCGGCAATGAAGCTGTCTACGATCCTTATTTCAAGTTTTTGATCTATGTAATTTATTATCCACTGCATATGCTCGGTATTTTTAAAATTAACCCATTCGGTCTTCTTAGTAAGAGTTTTCGACTCATCTAAGAAACCTTTTATTTCTTGCTCTATGTTTTTTTCAAGTGTTATCGGGGAGTATCTAGTTGCGAAGGTGTTTGCCTTTCTATCTTTGGCTAGCACGAAATCAATTAATGCTAGCAATTGAATATGAGAGTTTTCTGCAAGTATTGTTTTAGGATTGTAATTTTTGTAAACAATAAATTGAATAAAATTTATTAACCTTTGATTCTTACTGATATTCTCAAGTTCGGGGAGAGATGCTTTGTTTTCTAACCATAGATTGTGTACCTCTTCCACAACTTCGAATGTTTTATTTTTTATAAAGTTAATTTTACCTTCCATATCAATACAAGGTTTTTCACATAAAAAAGCATGGACAAATGTAATTGCTCTAGAGTTTGTACCTAATAACTCTCTTATACGCTCTTCATCTGTGGGTAGTGTTAGTGCCATATCACTCCGTAACTTTTAAGTGTTTTTTTAGTGTTTTATATGGTTATCTTACATCGACTTTTAGTGTTTTTATAGATTTTTTTAAATGTTATTAAGTGTGGCTTATAGCGCAGTTATTAGGCTTTATATAGCTTTAACCTTAACTCACAAGTTTTAGTGCCTACTTTATTACTTCAATCATCAATAACTCAAGAGTTGGTTACTTTTTTATTTGAAAGTTTTTGCTGGATTCTTTGAGGTTAATTCTGTTAAATCTTATATAAATTGAAGTATGAAAATGTCGGATAGGTAATATATAGGTAAATCTAGATAACTAAATTAGTAACTCTGAATAACAGATATGTATGAAGTTACATGAGTTCCTCTTTGTGTAGTTAATTAACCAAGAGAACTCAAAAATGAATAAACTCTATACTTACAATCCTGCTTATCAAAAAAGAATTGAACTTGTTTTAGATCATGCGATTTCAAAATATCCTCGCTTAAATGTTTTCAGGTTTGACTTACGTCTTCCTGATTATTATCAGGGTATTGATACCCCTAGTCCTCTTGCTACTAATCTGATTTCTAAATTCTTCGCTTCTTTGAAAGCTAAATTAGGTTATGACTTATTAAAACGCAGGCGTTTAGGGAAAAGAGTGCATGACTCTGAGCTTTACTATGTTTGGGCTAGGGAGGTCGGAGATATTAAAAATAAAGAGCACTATCATATTGCGATTTTTATTAATAAAGATCGTTTTCATAGCTTTGGGAATTATGATTGTAGCTCAGGCAGTTTAGCTTCTTTAGTTATTCAGGCATGGGCGAGTGCTTTAAATATACCTGATGAGGAAGCAGCAACACTTGTCCACTTTCCCAAAGATTCATCATGTTGGATTGAACAAAACTCGGAAGAGTACTGCTCACAAAGGGCGCTAGCCGATCTAAGATTAAAATATTTAGCAAAAAACCAAACAAAAGAGTATGGACTAGGTAAGCGTAATTTTGGTACGAGCCAAGTCCCCAAAAAGCCTTACTAATAAAAGAGCGCCCAAAATGGGCGCCAAAACTACTTTATTTCATCTTCATACATTTTTTGAATAATCTTCAAAATTGCAATCGTGTGTATGATGATTCTAACCGTATTGTTATTCAGCAATAAAACCTCCTCTTAGTTAACTATATCAATATTTAAAAGCCCTTCATGTGCAAATGACACACAGCTTTCCCCTATCACTATGTGGTCCAATACGGGTACATCAATTAGTGACAATGCTTTTTCCAATTTGTTTGTAATTAACTTATCTGCTTGTGATGGTGTTGGATCGCCGGAAGGGTGATTATGAGCAATAATAATGCTGGCAGCGTTTCTATTTAGAACTGATTTGATCACTTCTCTTGGGTAAACTGATGCAGAATTAATCGTTCCAAAGAAAAGCTCCTCATACTCGATCACTCTATTTTGGCCATCTAAATAGAGTACGGCAAAAACCTCTCTTTCATACGCCCCTAGTTTCGCTTTTAAGAAATCTGTCGCGGTTGAAGGGCTATGAATAGCGCCGCGCCTTATATAACGCTGCTGCATTATTTCAGCGGCTCTTTCTAATATTTTATCTTCTAAAAGCTTAAAATTTGATTCGTATGGTTCTGTTTTAATTAAAGCCATTACCTTTTCCTCTGATGATAATTACATCAGAGTGATATATACCTTCAATATTTTGGGTTTTGCCACCAGCTTAAAAAGTAACTTTCTACATAACTGACATATCTCTTGAACGAATCAAGAGGCAAGAAAAATGCGTTTAATCAAATTAAAAGAAGTAATGACAAAAACATCATTAGGTCATTCAAGTATCTATAAATTTATTGCTGAGGGGAGCTTTCCAAAGCAAGTATCGTTAGGTACTAAGTCAGTGGCTTGGGTTGAGTCAGAGGTAGATGATTGGATACTTGATAGAATAAAAAGTAGAAGAAGATGAGCAACACTAATTAGGTAATTTATTTCCTATTTTAAAAAGCATGAAATTAGATTTGCTTTCAATGCTGTTTGAGGTTTTATTATAGTGAGTTTAAGTTATAAATTTAGGGAAGAATGATGGCATTAACATTTCAAATATTCACAAACAATACAATCCTACCAACGGGAGTTCCTAACCTTGTTTGTCTTCAAGCGGATAATTGGGATGATTTTGGGTTTAAAACTCTATTTACAGTTACTATTTTCGATGAAAATGCTAAAAGGCATGACCTAGGAAGTTTAAAAATTGGTTACTTGAAACAGGATGAGGGTTGGACTCTCACTGAATTACCGGAACGTTTTCAACGTTTGGATGATAAGTTTTTTTCATTAGGTCAAGATTACGAATATTATAAGAAAATATATGATGATATTACGCCTGAACTTGGCCAACGTTATCTAAATAGTATCAATGATGTTGTTCACGATATGAGCTATTTAGATAAAGCGGAAGATGATTCAAAAATATTGAATGCGTCAAGTCGCCCCTCTGTATTATATTCATCGCTATTAAGAAATATGAGTAAGACTGTAATTAAAAATCAATTCAGACGAATTATCGAGGGAGGTAGTCCACTAACTGAATATCGATTCATCTACGAAAAGCCTCGAAGTAATCAATACACAGGAATCAAAGTTGAATTTGAGGTCAACCCAGATCAAAAGCCTTCCAGTAATATACATGTGTTTATTGGTAGGAATGGTGTTGGTAAAACAACACTTTTAAATAACATGGTAAGTGCACTTTTATCAAACGATAATTCTAATGATATTGGAAAGTTTACTATGCGTGGAAAATGGGGCGAAGAGTTGCCGTTACCGAAAGGATACTTTAGCGGAGCAGTATCAGTTTCTTTTAGTGCTTTCGACCCCTTTGAGCCACCAGCACCTCAGAAAAATAGGGAAGAAGGAATTTGCTATCAATATGTTGGTCTGAAAACAAAAAACCAACCTAGCTACAATGGACAGGACCGTTTAAAGACAGCTCATGAATTGTGTAATGAATTAGTCGAGAGTCTAAAGGTTTGTTTATCTTTATCTAGCAAACGTAGACGATGGCTCGAATCCGTTAAAATATTGGAATCTGACATTAACTTTGCTCATATGAATTTATGTGAACTTCCTAAAATTGCCATTGAAGATGAAACTGAGAATAAAAAGAAATTAGAGGTAGCTGCATTTTCAATTTTTTCTAGGCTTAGTTCTGGTCATGCAATAGTGCTGCTTACTTTAACAAAGTTAATAGAAACAGTTGAAGAAAAGACTCTAGTTATAATTGATGAGCCAGAGAGTCACCTACACCCTCCATTACTCTCTGCATTTACACGAACACTATCAAAATTACTATTAGATCGAAATGGGGTGGCAATTATAGCGACTCACTCCCCTGTTGTTCTACAAGAAGTGCCAAAGAATAGTGTTTTGATTTTGAGAAGGTCAAAACTTACTTTAAGTCTTGAAAGGCCTGAAAAGGAAACCTTTGGGGAAAATGTCGGTACTTTAACAAGAGAAGTTTTTCGTTTAGAGGTTTCAAATTCAGGATTTAGAAATTTACTAAAAGAGTCTGTTGAATCACTTGACGAAGTAACAGGCAAACCAAAAACTTATAACCAAATATTAGGAGAGTATAATTTTCAACTAGGTGATGAAGCTAGAGTGATTTTAAAAGGGATGGTTTTTAGAAGAGATAATGGTGTAGGTAAAGAATCATGAGAGTAACCCCTAAACCGAATCTAAATTATGTCACAGTTCTTAAAGCTTGCACCGAAGGTGTAGGTGATTCAGAAGTAAGAAAACGCTTAAGAAAGATGGAAGCAAATTTAGTTGGCAGTTCTAAATTTTATGAATCTGAAGCACAGTCAGAAAAGCTTTATTCATTGCAAGAGTTTTGTATAAATGAAGTTATAGCGCCACTTGTTTTAAATAGTGATTTAAAGAAGCTATATATCAATCAAATGGCTAAAAAGGATCGTCCTGGTCGAATGTACTATGACGGGATTTTAGACTTAGCTCCCCGTGGGTTATGCCCGTTTTGTGGTATAAGTTCAGCTAAAGAACTAGATCACATCTTGCCGAAAAGTAAATTTCCATGCTTTTCTATTTTTCCATTGAACCTAGTTCCAATTTGTCGCGATTGCAATTCAGAAAAATCAGATCAAATTGCAACATCAATCGAGGAACAAAAAATACACCCCTATTTTGATGACTTTACAAATGATCAATGGTTATTTGCAGAAGTTCGAAATGATACTGAACCAGTAATTATTTTTAATGCCATTACTAAATCGGAATGGGGTGATGAAAAAATAAGTAAAATTTCATCCCACTTGATGACATATGACTTATATGAACGATTTGGTGACTTAGCTAGTGAAGAGCTTGCCAATATCAAAAATCAATTACAAAAGCTATATGATAATGGTGATGCCAGAAGAGTCAAATCAGAGCTGCTAGAAAGAGCTGATAGTTTTAGGAAAGTCAATTTAAACTCATGGCAAACAGCAATGTATCAGGCTCTTGCTGGTAGTGATTGGTATTGTGATGGCGGGTTTGCTCTCGCTGGGTAGTCTGAAGGAGTATTATTTATGAGACTCAGAAGTTAGAAGTACTTTTTAGCATGCCAAATGGCATGAATATTAAGAAAGCTTTGCAAAATTCAAAAATAGAAAGCATTGAAAATAAATATTTTTATTGTTTCAGTTCTTGGCTATGAAACAGGAATTTTTGTATGAGTGAACAACAAAAGAAAATTAGAGCTGCGGCCCGTGCTAATTCTGCAGCAGCACTAGCACGTAAAAATGTAGAAGCACGTCGCTCTAACTTAAAAAATACATAACTAAACATGTAAGGGTTCATTGCATCACCTGTAAGTTGTCGGTAATGTATTTGAACTTCTACTGTTAATAGTTATTAATTTTAAATAAGCTGAGCAATTGTCAGCCCTAAAGCAGCACCTAAAATCGGAGGTACTGCATTACCTACTTGCGTATACTGGGGAACCTCAAACTTCCTCATCTGTCCACCTGTTGTGATTTTAGAACGAAATACAAAGTTATCAGGGAATGATTGTATTCTTGCCATTTCTCTAACTGTTAAAACTCTTAATTCGTGATCGTCGTAATGACAGGCATCGTCTGGTATTGAGAGTGCTGCAGGAGCTGGTAAGTCTGCAATTAATGCTTTCTGTGTTTGTTTTTTGGTTGGGTGAGCTTTCAGGTAGTTTTCAAACTCTAATCTAGTGGCAAACTGATATAGCTCACCATTCTCATGTAAGTATTCAAATCCAGAAAGTGACTCCCAAGCAATATCATCTAAAGAATCCGTCTCGCCTTTTAAAATTTTAAAAACAGATTGTGTGATAGAGCGTTGTCCAACTTGTTGTAACACTTGATAAAGTCTAAACCTTCTTTGGACAATCGGGCTGTTATTTCTTAATTCATGGTTTTGTAGCTCGGAACGAGATTCAAGGATGTCAAATCGTTCATTCAAATGCTGAACAAAACTTGATTGAGTCGATGGGTTATGAACTTTAAGATCGTCAATAGCCTTACTTACAGACACTTCCTCCGAGCCCACCAAACTATTTAAAAATGATCCCTCAAAAATGTGTAAATCGCTTGGCTTATTAGAGTCATAATAATTTAATTTACCAAACTCTAGCTTTTCACCATGCTTTTCAACTAGCTCAAAAAACATCTCGGATTGCGAGAATATTTCTTGTTCTATTGCATTGAAATTATCTTTGATTGTGTTGAAGTGATCTTGCCTAACACCAATTAAGATAAAGCGAGGGCGATTTTGTGCTACCCCAGCTTTTCTTGCATTAACATGTAAACATAAAGGTATATAACCAATAGAGGCAAATACTTTTGAAACCTCATACCAAGCATGAAAGCTATTGCCTTCTTCGTCCTTAAACGGACGAAGAATACCAGTCACGTTTTCAAGTAAAACTACCTTTGGGCGAGTGATGTTTACAAACTTCGCAAACTCCCACGGTAGGGTATTCTTATCACTATTCTTTTCTCTTTTTCCTGCCATTGAAAATGACTGGCATGGAGGACCACCAGAAACAAGGTCTAATCCACCATTTCGGTTGAATGCACTCTGAAGCCGTTCTGTGAGTGCAGGTGAAGATTCCAATAACTTATTTAATTCAATAATACTTCCTACAATCAACTTTCCATTTAACATGGATAAATCACTAGGAATGTCCGAATGGCCTTCTTGATCTAATGCTGGGAATTCAAAAGGGTTTTCTCTCAAGCGAGGCTTAAGGTCGGAATATTTACTGTTCAGCCAAATAGCGTTATTAGCGCTTTGGTTTTGGTTTGCTTTTTCTTCTAAGTTCTCATTAAAAAAGTTAAATGCAAAAGTCTCCGCAGCCATAGGTGATAACTCATTCGCAAGAACTAATTCAAAGCCAATACTTTCTAGGCCAAGCGATAGCCCACCACAACCTGCAAATAACTCAATATGATTCAATTTAAATACAACTATTATTACGAAAACTTAAAAGCCATTTTAAAGCTAGGCAATTCAAAAGTCCAGGTATTTTGAACTTTTATTTTACATCATTAGTTCAATCACTTAGGATATGAATTGCTGTTTGAGAGCAGCAATTGAATTCTTTCCTAAAGACCCCTTTGAGGTCCTCTCTGTAGATACCGATAGTTTCGGAGGTTTACAGTGAGCTCTTCTGACATCACAAAGTAAGCATATCTACACACTCGGTTAGAGCATGTGGATTTATTTTTTATTACTTCACTTCACTCTCTAGCCTTTGGCTCGGGATATTAAGCCTTCCTAATTCAGGTAAAGCAATTAGTGCAGATCCTTTAATTCTAGCTTGTGCCGATAGAGCACTCCGTTTAAAGGAACAGTAGTTATGTCTGATGCAAACTACCCCAGTGAAAAAAGATTAAAACAACTTGTTAAAGAGTTAAAAAAAACAAAGAAAATCAAAACCCACCAAGCCTATGATCTGATAAGCCAATCGTTTGGCTTTTCCAGTTGGCAGGAATTTAAGCCAGTTATAGAGCTTTATTGGAAAACTCAAATTTCATCCCCTCAAATATCTTTAGACTTTATTGATGATGAAGATGTTAACCTTTCAGACGAAGAGCTCGATGATATTAAAAATGAAAGAAAATCTGAGCTGGATAAATCAGTAAAAAGATTAGTTGAGCAAAATAAAATACAGTTAGCAAAACTAGGCGTCGAATACTCAGTATTTGAGCCAACGTTAACAGGGTTCAAAAAGTCAATCCTTGATGCTACTCAGCCAGTTAGAACCCATTTTGAATTAGAGAAGTTTCACTATTACTTTTCTCAAGGGCAAGGTCCTGAGAACAAAGTTGTTAAAAATGCTTATCTACTAACTTCGAAAAACACTATCAATTCTAAAGCTAGCTTATATCGCCCTAATACGAAGAAAGGTGATCCTCGGATGTGGTTTCGTAAACTGTCAGAGATAGCAATTGCTGGGGACCAAGTAGCAATTGTTATATTTAATGACGAACCATATCTCATTAATATTTCAAGAAATATTATTAGTGAAGAGTTAACTATTGATAAAAGCCCAATTAGGGCATTGCTTAAAGCATACGTGGATGCGGATAGCACGATTGCAGATGAACTATTAAATAAACTTAAGGAGCTTGCAGTTAAGCCCTTTAAAGCTTTAAGGACTGGTGATACGGCTATAGGCTTTACACTTGAAACATTGCTAGATATTGAGGCTAATTCTAGCAAGTTACCAGATTATAAAGGTATTGAGCTAAAAGCAGGTAGAGGTGGTAAAAATCGCTCTAACTTGTTTGCTCAGGTAGCTAAGTGGGATATTAGCCCTTGTAAAAAAAGTGCTGAAATCTTAGATAACTATGGTTATCAAAGAGATGACGATTTTAAGCTTTATTGTACTGTTAGTACTCAGAGATCGAATTCTCAAGGTCTGCACTTCAAATATGATAAGTCTACTGATCAGCTTCAAGAGTGGCACGATAATGGAGAGTTAGTTGCGATATGGCCTGGTTACATATTGCGCGATCGATTACTTGAAAAACATGCTGAAACTTTTTGGATTGAGGCCGAGAGCTTTTTTATCGAAGGTATAGAACACTTTCAATTAAAAAGTGTCATTCATACAAAACAACCAATAGCTTCTCAGCTGTTACCACTAATAGAAAGCGGTGTTATTACAATGGATCACCTAATAAAACGTAACGGTAAAACAAATCGAGTTAGTGAAAAGGGTCCACTGTTCAAAATAGATAAGAAAAACCTAAATCTCTTGTTCCCTGAACCAACTAAATACTCTCTAGTATAAGGACGTAGTTGATGAATAGAAGAAACGTAACTTATACACGTACAGCAAATATACCTGAGCATATATATCGAGAGGCTGAATACAGGAGTAAGAACTTACCGGTACATAAAAAGTCTCACCGTAAAGAAGAAGCGAATGGTATCGGTTGCTTAGGAGAGGTAATAGCAGAACATTGGATGGATAGGCATGGTATTAAATACACTGCTGAACTCGATAATACGGCATATGACTACAGATTAGAGAATAACCTAACGATTGACGTTAAAACTAAAGACCGAAGGTTTAAACCAAGGAGTGACTTTGACAACAGCGCTCCTCTTTATAATCATGAGCACCAAAAACCCGACTATTTTCTGTTTTTATCATTAGAACGAGATAAAGATGATGACAGCAATGATTTAAGGAGATTCCATACAGCACATATAGTAGGTTCGATTAGCTACAATGAGCTGGATAAAGTGGGGTTAAGATTTCTTGAAGGGGAAAAGGATTGGCGAAATCATACGAAGTTTTGGACTGACTGCCTTAATATAGAAATGTGGCAGCTAATATCAATTCAAGAGACGGTAGATCTCTTTAAAGGCTATAAAAAAGAGCCTACTAATATGGCCGGTTTAAACATTCCTATAATTCAAGAAATGAAAAGCAGAATTGATTCAGGGGAGTATAAACCGAGGCAGATACCTATATAGGAAATGCATTTTCTTAACTTTCCACATTTAAAAACTTCTAGTTTATTGATGGTACGTCTATGTTTTTAGCTTTAGTTTTTTGAAGTTTATTGAGTAGACAACGTAAAAGAAAAAATGTTAAAAAATTAAACAGGTAGATTAGGCTGATCAAAACTTCGATTATTAGGAATTAAATGGGTAAAGTACATCAAAAAAACGGATTTGAATATAAGTGTGAACGAAGTAATTATGGTGGGCACTGGGAAGTTTACTGGTATTATAAGCCATTAAATCAAAAGATTTTTTTACCTTATTCTTGTATAAATAAAGAAAAAACGCTGAAGGTAGATCTCGAAAAGCACTTATCTGAACCGGAAAAAGCTCTGAATGATTATAGTTTAGCTCTAACAAGAGCTTCTAATATTGAACTTGCAGAAGAACAGTTGAGGAAAGCTCGAGAGCACTTTGATTACGTTTATTCACCAGAGTTTGACCTTAGAGGAAATAACCCCAATCGAGAAACGCGAGCTCGAGAAAGAGCCAGGTTTGATTTATATTCAGCTGAAAATGCACTGGATACGGCAATCAAGTACACAAACATCCTGAAAACTATAACAGACTAAGAGAGTAAAGCTTTATTAACTGAGTCTATAGGTTATGAAATTTAGGAGCACAAGGAAGTTAGCTGTAAGGTTTAAGGGGCTACAACCCCTAAACCTGCCAGCATAAACCAAAATTTCTTAATTAGTTTAAAAGTACTCTTTCTCTAAGTTCTTTTCCTGCTTTGAAGTGAGGTACGTTTTTACCTTCCAGAGAAACTTGCTCACCGGTTTTAGGGTTTCTGCCAACACGAGGTTTTCTATAGTGTAGCGAAAAGCTACCAAAACCGCGTATTTCAATTCTCTCTCCACCTGAAAGCGAAGAAGACATCAAATCAATTATTGATTTGATTGAATCTTCGACATCCTTAGCGGAGATATGCTCATGTTTAGAGCCTATATACTCCATCAATTCAGACTTTGTCATAATCACACCTTCAGTAAGTACTTAATTTATTTATAGTACAACCATCAGAAAAATAAAGTTATTTACTTAAATGTTGCAAACGTTACTTTTTCAATGTTGAATGGTGTAATGAACTGATTGATTTAAAAGGGAACTTAATTTTGAAAAATGATGAGCTATCAGGGGGACTAAATGAACCTGATCATAATACGGATGAATTTCTAGTTTCTAAAATAAAAGGTGGTGAGAGGCAGACCGCCAAACTAGAGACTGATGATAAAGTCTTAGCCAGAGTTACTGATGGGATTTATCGTTTTCCGGGGTCTGCGATTAGAGAGCTAATTTCAAACTCTTATGATGCAGATGCTGAGAATGTATATATAGATACCGATGTCCCACGCTTTAATTCAATGACGATTAGGGATGATGGAAATGGAATGTCCGTCGATACTCTAGTCAATATGATTCGTCATATAGGGGGGAGTTCAAAAAGAACTGATAAAGGAAAACAGTTAGAGGTGACTGATTCCGAAGATGCCTCTCGAAGCCCCAAAAAGAAAAGAAAGCTAATCGGTAAAATTGGGATAGGTATTTTTAGTGTTGCCCAACTTACACGTGATTTTGAGATTATTACTAAGCGGGAGGGGGATAATTTTTATTCGAGAGCTAGAGTAACATTGTTTAATTATTCTGATGAAAATGTAACTCAAGAGTCTGAGCGAGGTCAAAGTTTTCAAACTGGAAATGTCGATATTTGGACTGAACCGACAGAAAATTTAGGTGCACATGGGACTGATATTATTCTAAATAATATTAAGAAAAGCGCTAAAGAGCAATTACAAAGTGTGGAGGTTTGGGGGCTTAAAGAAAACGAGACAGATAAATCAGATGATGATGACACTGACTTTCAAGATTCTTCAAATGCAATATTACCAAGCTTTCATGTGGGTTCTATATATGATGAAGGTGGTATTGATTCATATGGTCTCGGACAGCAGCGGCCTAACTTACCGTGGGAGCCAAATACTGAACCCAGTGAAAAATTTTCCCTTTTGTATAATGCGATTTTGGATAAAACGAAAAATGCAGTTAGCCCAAAGTTAAGTCATGTCTTAGATAATTATCTAAATATGATTTGGAATTTAGGTCTTTCAATTCCGTTGCCATACATTGAAAAGCACCCATTTGATTTAACCTTGCAAGATTTACCAGATATTTATGCATTAAGTAATAAGAAAAAGGGCCAAGTAATCGACATAAGTGAGTTAGTTGAAAAGGGACAACCAATAGGAGAACAGTTAAAATTCGTAGCGCAAAAGGAGCAAAACGATTTCAATGTCATTATTGACGATATTAAGCTTTTTAGACCTATTAAATATACGAACCTCCCGGAGTCGAAAGCTATCGTAAAAAAACCAATTTTGTTCGTCGGTCAATTTGAAACAAAATTCCCTGATATGGAAGTCAAAGATTCTGCTGGTGGTTTAAGTTTTGAAGCTTACATTCTTTGGACTCCAAAAGTTAGCCCCAAAGAGCACAATGGCTCATTAATTAGGATCAATAATGCTTCAGGTATTATGTTCGATGATAGCTTTATGAAATATCAAGTTGCTGAACAAACAATTAAAGGCCAGTTGATTGCTGAAATATTTGTACATGAGGGGTTAGATTCTGCATTAAATATAGATCGTGAGTCGTTTAATGTGGCACACCCTCACTATCAACTTGTTATGAAATGGCTCCATAGTGCTATTAGGCAAGTAATTAATAAATATAAAAAAATTAAAAAATCAAAAAGAGCGGAGTTAATAGAGGTTGTAGAAAATACCTTTGAATCAAAGTTAAATAACATTGTTGAGAGGAGATATTTAGAAAATAGGAGAGATCCACTCGAGAGAGCTCGCTTAGTAGTATCAACCTCACCTAACAAAGAAAGCGTTCAATTTGTTGAGCCTACTTTAGATTATAATTTAAAATATAAAGACAAAAATGATAACTTTTTGATTTCTGATAATAAATTATCTTCGGTATTTGAAAGTATAAAGGCAAATAAACCTAAACAATTGCAGCTTATGAGCAAGTCACAAGCACTTTTACAAATCCTTGATGCTTACGGCGTACTTGAGAGTCTTACACCTGAAACACAGGAAAGCTTAGTTGTAGATTTAATTGAAGTAATGAAGGTGGAGGGGTAAATGAGTTTATTTGATTCAGACGAAACCTTTATAGGTGAAGATACTTTTGGAAAGATATCAGATGCCCCATTAAATGAATTTAAACCGTGGCATAAACCAAGAAAGCAATTAATTCGTGATAAGCAATGGCTCGAGCAGTTTTTAAGACTTTTGCGAGGTAAAGCATATAGAAACATTGATGTCGTAAACTATTTTGGTTTACCTGGAGGGGATCTTTTAGATGTCAATTATATATTTGATAGTGTAATTAAAAGAACGAGCAAAGCAGAAGGTAAGAAATTTGGATTTCATGGCTTTATTAATAACGATATTGATCATAAAAAAGCTCAAGCTGAACTAACTAAGTTACTAGATAAAGAATACATAGATCAGCGTTCTAAAATAGATCAATTTAGATTTGAGGATCTTAAACTAAAAAGCTCAACAGCTTGGGCAAGGGTTGAAAATTTTGGTATTTATCATTTTATAAACTTGGATTTTTGTAATAACGTTTTATCACCTGAAACATTGGTATCAATCCTTTACCTTTTAAAACACCAAATTAATCGAATTGCTGATATGCCGTGGTTGCTTTGTATAACGACCAGACTAAATAAGGAAAGTGCTAAAGAAGATATTATTGTTCGGTTTAATAAAATTTTGCATGAGTATTTAGGTACATCTTTATTAAAGGTAAAAATTAAAGAATGTTTTAGTCTTGTTGACTCATACATTGCTGAAAAAGCTGATATCACAACAGTTGAGAGTAAAGAGGTGATGAATCAACTACTTCAAATATGTCTAGTGATGTGGATACTAAAGGAATCAATAGACAACAATTGTTCTGTTAAGCTAAAAAGTAGCTTTAAATATTCAGTTAATCTGTATAACAGGGAAGCAGATATGCATTCTTATGTTTTTTCATTCGAGAAAAAAACAAAGAAAGATGACTTATTAGGAATTCTGCCTGAATCAAAGCAAGAAAATGTAGATTTAGATTTTGAACATAATGCAATACAAGCAATAGAGACACTATCGCAAAGCTGGGATATTGATTCTTATCTTGATGATAATAAAGACGTACTCAACCATTATGCAATGGAGATGATAGAACTGTTGAAAAAGTGTAGTTATGATACTGAATCTTATAAAGAGGTTATGACAAGTAAGTTTGGTTATATCTTTTAACTCTCATTTATGAGAGTTGTAACGGCTTTTATATGTAAGATTTATGAGTTTGAGTGATTATGATTAGAGTAAGTCAAATGTCAGCCTCTATTTTTGCATTTATTAGCATAAAGATTAATCATTTTAAGCTCCGGACTTAAGAAGTTTTAAAGATGAATGAAGCAGAACTACAGGCGAACCTATTAGAGCAACTTCGTAAAGCTTTACCATTGCTGCCGTCTAATATAACCCTTGAACATAGTCTTACTTTGAAATTGGGTCACCAAGATATAGTTATTAATGGTAAGGCTTCGAATAGAAATTCAGTAAGGGGGCGTTATGATGTACTTGTTAAATATAATAATGCGCCATTGTTATTAGCAGAGCTTAAAGCCCCCCATGTATCTATTTGTGAAGCTGATATAGAACAAGCTAGATCTTATGCAAAGTTACATTCCCCGATTGTTCCGCTCATACTTATAGCTAATGGAAATGAAACCATATTAAAAAGGACATATGATAATTCAGACATAGAGCCGTCTGATGTTGAGGAACACAGGCTCAAAGAAATTTTATCTAGTGCAATTGAAATTGCAAGGGAGGATAGCCAACAGGCAATTCGCGTGTTATTGGGTAGCTCGCAGAGGACTTGGAATAAAATTTTCCAAAATTGGAATAGTCAGCTTATTAACTCACTTAGTGGTTCTGCTTCTGAGTTCGGTTCACCAATCCCCAGAGAATTTGAAATACCGAGAGTAGCCGCAAAGGAAGTAGAAAAGCTTCTTGAAAATGATGAATCGGTGATTGTGCTCCATGGTCCACCTCTATCAGGGGTAACGAACATACTCACTCAGATAGTAAGAGGCTCTAAAACACCAATACTATTCCTATCAGGTGAGGCGGAAGCTAATCCTTTTCAATACATAGCGAATAGACTTAGTGAGGAGTTAGCATTTGGGATTAACTCTAGTGACGTACGCACTTGGTTAAATACACGAGGTAGCCTTAATGGCATAACGTTCATTTTGGATGGGGTGAGCTGTGAATGTTTAGGTGAGTTATTGGATTTTGCAGAAAGAGGCTTACTCAAACTCGTTATTGGGGCTGATTCTGAGACATATATACGAAAGTCAAGAATTGAAGGCCGTATGCAGTTCTCGAAGCTTGGGCATTTAGCTTCACCTATTGAAATCGGGGCTCTTTCAGATGAAGAATTTAATGTTGCATTAAAATTATTTGATAATAATTTTTCTACCAAGTTTTATGAAGGTGCGCAGTACTCACAAGAGCTTCGCTGGCCAAGAACACTTAGAGTAATAGTTGCAGCATATTGCCTAGTTGATCAATGTAGATATCTTGAATCTACTAATGGGTTTCAACAGAAAATATTTATTCCCCCAATACTACTACCTGAAATATTGGAATGTTGTTACAAGGCTATCGAACCAAATGTCCAAGTTAAAATTGACCTAAGAAAGTTAGCAAGTGCATTTTGGGTTGAAATTAAGAGTAAAAATAGTGATTTTATTTCAACAGTTTATGGTAGGCCTTCTATTGACCTAGATTATGCAGAAAAAATATTAGGTGAAACGCGTATTACGCGATTAATTAGCTTAGGTTTTGCTTCATATTATGATATCCGTTCAGTCGGCCCTCGTTTACTTATAAGAATAGAAGAGGTTTTAGCATACTTTATCTCAAGTATTTGGGCTGATGAATTGGAGGCACTACAGACCGTAGATGATATAGAATTAGGGTTGCAGCAGTTGTTAACTTTTGTAGACTCGGTCCCCTTTGGGGATTTATCCATCGTATTAGCGATCCAGATATCAAGTGAAAAAAATAATATGATTCCTGGTGTCGCTATAAGATACTTACTAAATTCGAAGCCTACTAAATCATCGCTTACAGAGGGCAGCATTGTAGAAATGTTAACATCTGACGGCCTTAATATCTCTATTCAATTAGGTGAACAGGTGTGTCAAGAAGCTATAGGAAATATACAGCCATGGAATGTGCTTAGTTACCTAATAGCTAAACCGATAGCAGTAGATAATATGAAACTGCTGAATTCTTTTTTATTTAAAGAGCTTGGCTCATCACCTCTTTTTATTTACTCTCCTCGACCTACTAAGTTATGTAAAATGAAAAGTATAAAAATGCATGATATTGGTGAGGGAAGTTTACCCAGTATGTCAGCAGGAGTTGTCGAACCTTTGGTGCAGTCAATGCTTTTATTTATGTCATCGTACCCCGATGAACTTATTAAAATTGCTAAACTTGCAATCAAGGAAGAATCAATCTACTTAGCATATAGGGTTCTAACTGTAGCTCAAATAGCTGAATCTTCTACGGACGAAAAAGTAGCAGTAAAAGCAAAATATACAGCTAACTTACTTGATGCTTGGTTTTGTGAGCAAAACTTATTTAAAATATGACTATAAATTAGATTCATCGCATGAATGTCATTAGGCCAAGAAGTCAACTGCGGTGTCGCAACGCTTCTTTTGTGCCACAAAACTATATCAATTAGTATGCCCTATAGCTGATTAGGGTATTGGCATTACTCGAAAGTGGCACGTGTTTGGCTATATGACTAGAATAGTTTCTACAAATAAACTCTATCAGTTATAGCTTTATTAAATTAAGTAAAAAACGATTTAAATCTTCATAGTTTTCGCAGCTGCCAACCTCTTCACTATTTGCCTCACAATAAACCTCTGGTTTGTCCTCAGTCCCTTCATTTACTGCTTCAACAATCATATACCTTAGTGTATTTTCTTCTCTTTGCTCTTCATCAGCATAATCAACCCAAAGTACATAGTATTGTTCACCTAAATTAAAATAGAAGCTTGGGCAAACATCATTGTGCCAGCTTTTATCTATTAGGTAAGAGTGGCTTTCTAAGTCAAAACCTAGCTCAAAGTCTTGGCCAAATTCTTGTTTATATAGCTCCATTTTTTAGTTCCTATTCAACAGTGATTTATATGAAAATATGCCATACACTACCAATTAGTTATTTGGAATAAGGATGTTTTTATGAGCTCAGAGTTATTAATTAACAAAAGTAAAACCCTAGAGGAGCTTTTTCTATGCTCATCTCATATGGAGCTAGGGCATATGTTATCGATTCTTAAAGATATAGGTTTAGATGAAAAGTTTGAATCTATTACTCAAAGACTAAATGACTTTTCGTCATTGATTCCAGCAAAAGATCTATCTGAAGCAGTTTTAAATTCCTTTCGAGATATTACCTCTGAAGCTCGGGATGAATCTGAAGAATATAAACTAATTCTACTAGAGGCTTTGAAATCGCTAAATGTTGATTGTTCTAAAGAGGAGGCAGTGTTTGATTTGGAAACTAAACTATTAGTGTTTTTTTATGGAGAAAAACTAGAGGAACATCCTATATTTATGAGAAAGAGAAATGAGAAGGTTTCTTTTTTCGGGGGGGGTGAGTTAGAAGCTCCCTCATATGAATATATATTCCCAGTTAGTCAATCCTCAAACCCTCTTTCGACAATTCAATGGCTGATCCAAAATGAAAATATAAATAAGATCTATGAATGCACCAATTCAGATTCACTTCTCGAAAGTACAAACAAAGCCTCACCTTTAAACCTTTTTAAGAAAAAAAGTAAGCCATTATTAAATAAAAAGCGATTACCTCTGCTCTTAAAAATAGCAATCATGAGACAAATACAAGTAGCGTTTGACTTTCAGAGGTTTAACTATGAGTTAAGGAGTTGCATATGAATTATGAATATTTAGCTAGAACAATCGACCAATGCCCTGAAATTATAGAGGGCCTTAAATCTGGAAAAATGACCTTAGAAGGAGGTGTTATTAGAATAGCAAAAGGCAACGAGGGCGCAGGTCAGATTGTTAGGCACCTCAAATTCCCAAATGATCCAAGTCAATCTCTCGATAACTTAAGTGATGTTCTTAACCAAGGGTTAGGACAAATTAGTCAAAACTTGGGAGCTTTAAAGAATTTACAATATGCAAACTTAGCATTGTCTGGTTTAAACCTAGTAGTTTCAGTTGCTGGGTTTGTAGTTATGAATAAGAAGTTGAACACAATAACAAGTATTTTAAATGAAAACTCAGATAAATTTGATAGCCTCACAAGAGCCGTAAATGAGATTAATGCACGAAATATGATTCAAGATAATGCTGAGTTTATGGCTACAATTTCAACTGCTGAGCAATTTATGGTGGGAGGCGATACCGAGCATTTAAAGCCCCTAATTTCACCAATAAAGCAGCAATACATTTACAGTAGAGATATTTTGAAAAAAACTCTTAGAGCTACCCCTAAAGGTCAATTTTCAGAATATTCAAACTACATATTTGCACTCCGTGATCGTGTTGTTAATTCAGGTTTATGTTTAGCTAATGTACAGAACCAATCAGGGTACAAAATTGAGGCAATTCAAGCTTTGCAGCAGCTCAAGGGCGATTGGTATTCAATAAATCAAGAAATGTATAACATGTCATTAGAGAAAAATTTACTAGACTGTATAAACAAAAATGATTTTATCGATTTAAAAAAATTCATGAACTTAAGAGCGGAAACTATTCCTTTACTTGATTATCAGGCTAACTTGATTCAGTTGTCTCATATCAAACCAGAACTGACTGAAATAATAAATGAAGACACGAAAGAGCTGTTACTTATAGCAGCATGATAGTCGCGTTTAAAGGTAGTGTTTATACTTCGCTTTGCAAATATAGTAAAATATTTACCAGCGAAGTATAAAGGCAAAGCACAATTATACTTTTAGTACCCATCATAATACCCATGGCGTTAGCCTTGAAAATAAAGAGCTTAATAATCAAATGAGTAGAGCAGGAATACAGTGGTTCCCGGGTCACATGAACAAAGCCCGAAACGAAATTAAAGAAATCATGCCACAGATGGATGTGATCATTGAGGTACTTGATGCCCGTATTCCTTACAGTAGTGAAAACCCAATGGTTACTGCGCTGCGTGGCGATAAGCCAGTGATCAAAATCATGAACAAGGCGGACTTGGCTGATCCTAAGTTAACGCAAGCTTGGAAAGACTACTTTGAGCAGCAAAGTGGTGTGAAAGCGATTGATTTTGGTAATGATAAAGCAGGTGAAGTGCACCGTATTAATGAGCTTTGTAAAAAATTAGTACCGCATAAAGTAGGCGCTGATAAACAAATTAAAGCCATGATCATGGGTATTCCAAACGTTGGTAAATCAACTCTTATTAATACCTTGGCCGGCCGTATCGTGGCAAAAACAGGTAATGAACCTGCGGTAACCAAAGCGCAGCAACGTATTAAGCTTGACGATGGCATTATGCTTTACGACACGCCGGGAATGTTATGGCCTAAAGTAGAGAACGAAAACTCTGGTTATCGTTTAGGGGCAACCGGTGCTATTCGTGATACCGCTATCGACTACGAAGAAGTGGCAAGTTACACCGCTGAATATTTACTGCATGCATACCCAGAGCTTTTAAAAAGCCGCTATAAAATTGATGAGCTACCAGAGTCTGACTGGGAGTTTGTTGAAATGGCAGGTAAAAAGCGTGGTTGTATCCGCGGTGGCAATCAAATCGACACTTACAAAATGTCTGAAATTCTTATCAACGAATTACGCGATGGCATTATTGGTCGTATTACCATGGAAACACCGGCCATGCGTGAAGAAGAAGAGCAAATGGTTGCACAGCTTCGCGCTGCTGCAGAGGCGAAAAAAGCCGCTAAAGAAGAAGAGAAAAAACAACGCCGTGCACGTGCACGTAAGAACCGTCGATAAAGTTAACGCATTAACTTTTAGACATAAAAAAAGCCCTGCAAGGGCTTTTTTAGTTTCATATCTACCGTCACCGATATGAGCAATGTAGCAAGTAAAATAAGTAGGGGCGCTTATATGTCGCCAATATCAAGGGGCGTTGCCATTAGTAACATATAAGCTAAAGCTTTAACGTGGCGACACGCGTTTCTGGGGAGAAACAAATTCAATCTGAACAAGTCATCATACTTCGCTTGGCTTGTTGAGATTAATTATCAATTAGGTTTGCGATGCTGTCAATATGTTTTTGAAAATAATTCTCATTTAGTTTGGCTTGCAGATTTGGTACGAATTTTAGACATAAAAAAAGCCCTGTAAGGGCTTTTTGAGTTTCATATCTACCGTCACCGATATGAGCAATGTAGCAAGTAAAATAGTAGGGCGATCACCTGTTGCCAATATCAAGGGGCGTTGCGATTAGCAACAGGCGATCTTAGCTTTATCGTGGGCCACACGTGTTTCAGGGTCGAGAAACAAATCAGTTTATTCCGAACAAGTCATAACACTTTATTGTCTTGTTGATAGTGATTATCAATTAGATTTACGTATCTGTCAATACTCAATTGAAAATAATTCTCATTTCTTTGTGTTTGTTTTTTAAACTTCCGTAATACAATGCATTAGCACTAAAGTTAGGCTGTAAATTACGTGCAATAAAAACTATGCTGGGGCTATAACAATTAAAATAATCACATGCGATGTTCTCAATTTGGTCAATAAGCCTTCTTGCAATTGTATACCTGGCAATTTTATTTGCGGTTGCAGGCTGGGCTGATAAAAGAAAAGTATTGCCTTTTAAAGGCTTAACCTATGGTTTATCACTTGGGGTGTATTGCACCTCTTGGGCGTTTTTTGGTACCACAGCACAAGCTGCATACAACGGCTGGTGGTTGGCTCCGACCTATGCTGGCACTATTTTGCTATTCATTTTTGGCTGGCAAGTCTATTGCCGCATAGCGCATATTTGTCGGCAGCAAAAAATAACCTCAATGGCAGATTTTATTGCGACCCGATATGGTCAATCGTCGAGTTTGTCTGGGCTCATTTCATTGATTTCAGTGATTGCCATTGTGCCCTATATCTCTTTACAGCTAAGTGCAACTGCACAAAGTATCAACTTACTTACCGACCGTGCTGCCACACAAAGCCATGAAGTATGGGCCGACAGTACTTTTTACATCACGATTGTATTGGCACTGTTTGCTATTTTATTCGGCGCGAGGCGGTTAAAGCCCAGCGAACATAATCCAGGTTTGATTGCCAGTATAGCCTTTGAATCTGTGGTTAAATTATTGGCGTTTTTAGCGGTGGGCTTGTATGTGTGCTTTGCTTTATTCGACAGCCCTGTGGCACTGTTTGAAAAAGCGCATGACCTAAATATTGATCAGCAAGTGGCTGCCACACAAAGTCCAACCTATGTGTATGTTGCTCATACTTTGCTTGGTATTTTGGCGACCTTATGTTTGCCAAGACAATTCCACATGAGCTTTATCGAAAAAAATAACGATAAAGAGCTGGCCTCGGCGCGTTGGCTATTTCCGATTTACCTCTTACTTATTAACCTGTTTATTCTACCGATTGCATACGCCGGATTAATTTACTTTCAAGGTCAAAAAGTCGGCTACGACACCTTTGTATTGGCTTTACCTATGGCAGCTGATGATGCCTTTGTGGCGTTATTAGCCTTTTTAGGTGGCTTTTCAGCGGCAACAAGTATGGTAATAGTGTCATCAATTGTGCTTTCAGTGATGATCACTAATGACTTTATTAACCAATTTATTTTACGCCGCTCGCAACTTACATCGAGTAGTCGCGGGCTTGATAAAAACAACCTATTACATGCGCGTAAAATCGTTATCGTATTGATTCTATTGCTTAGTTACTTCACTCACCGAGTGCTGGGCGAAAGTACAACCCTTGCCAATGTGGGTTTGATGTCGTTCACTTTAGTCGCGCAATTTTCGCCGGCCATGATTATAGGCTTATGGTGGCGACAAGCATCGTGTCGCGGTGCGCAATTGGGGATTTTAAGCGGCTTTATTATTTGGGGATACACACTTTTACTACCGAATATCGCCGGAGGTTTAGGAAGCGATAGTTTATGGCTTGTAAATGGACCGTGGGGAATAAGCTGGTTAGCGCCAACCGACTTATTCTCATTAGGCATGGAAAGCATTAGCCAAGCTTTATTGCTATCGCTAGGTGCGAACTGTTTAGTGTATTTCTTAGTACCGTTATTTAGTCGAGCAACTTTAGCTGAACGCTTGCAGAGCAATAAGTTTGTGTCGCAGCTGAATGATTCGAAGGTTAGTAATCATCTACAGCCTTTGAGTTACCATGACCTAGGTGCGCTAATGCAGCGATTTGCCGAAAAAGAAGCGGCACAGTCTTTGGTAAATCATTACTTTCCGGATGATAAAAGTAAGTGGAAGCGCCCTGCCAATGTCGAGTTAGAGCTATTAGTTGAGCGCGAGATGTCTGCGGTGATCGGCGGCGCATCGGCACGACTTATTTTAGATGTGGCGAAAAATGAGCAGCGCCAGCCTCTAGAGCAGGTTGCTGAGTTTGTTGATGAAGCAAGCCAAGTGCTTAAATTTAATCGTGATTTATTGCAATCAACAATCGAAAACATTCAACAAGGGATCAGTGTAGTTGATAGTGAGCTGCGCTTGGTAGCTTGGAACCAAGGCTACAAAAACATGTTCGCCTACCCAGATGATGCGCTTTACATAGGCCGCCCGGTTGCCGACATTATTCGTTTTAATGCCGAGCGTGGCTTATTTAGCGGCGAGAGTATGACCAGCGAAGTTGAAAAACGCTTAGCCTATTTACGCCAAGGCAGTGCTTATAAATACCAGCGCTCGCACAATGATGGCCGCGTGTTTGAAATGCAAGGTAACCCACTCCCCGGTGGCGGCTTTGTAACAACCTATACCGACATTACCGAGTTCGTAAAACAACAAAAAGCGTTAACCGAAGCCAATGTTAGCCTTGAAGAAAAAGTCGCAGCACGCACCTTGGCATTGACTCAAGCAAACCAAGAGTTGTCGATGGCAAAGCAAGTGGCGGAGCAAGCAACGGTCAGTAAAACGCGCTTTTTTGCCGCTGCTAGCCATGATTTACTGCAACCTTTCAATGCTGCGAGCTTGTTTTGTTCTTTAATGAATGAAAAAGCCCAAGACACCGAACTTAAAGAGTTGGCGATGAATATTAAGAATTCATTGGGCAGCGCCGAAGAGTTATTATCGAGTATTTTAGAGTTAACTAAGCTCGATTCAGGCTCATTTAAAGTACAAATGAGCGAGTTTGCTGCCAGTTCGTTGGTTGAGCCTCTGCGTAATGACTACGAAGCCCTTGCCCGTGAAAAAGGCTTAAAGTTCATTATTGAAACCTGTGATGTTCGCTTGCATACCGACAAAGCACTGCTGCGACGAGTGCTGCGTAACCTTTTGAGTAATGCGATTCGTTATACCGAGCAAGGTGAAGTGCGCTTAAAAATGCAGTACGACGATGACCATGTATCCTTTATTGTTGAAGACACAGGGATTGGTATTGCATCGAGCGATCAACAAACTATTTTCCAAGAGTTTAAACAGCTTGGTGCAAAACCAAGCGCCGAGGGTTTAGGCTTAGGGTTGGCAATCACTAAACGTATATGTGACTTACTTAAAATACCCCTAGTGATGGGGTCTGAACTTGGTAAAGGCACGCAATTTACTCTAACTCTGCCTTGCAGAGTGAGTACTGCGCCTGCGCAAGCGAAAGGCGCTGAGGCATCACAAGAAACAGAGCTGGGGCAATTGCGTATTTGGTTGCTTGATAACGACCGCAACGTGTTAGAGGCATTAAAGCAGCTACTCGAAAATTGGGGCTGTGAAATTTCAATAGCCACTAACTTAGCGGAGCTTGAGCAGTTAAAGGCAAGTCAAGCCCTGCCGCAATTATTGATTATTGATTATCAGCTTGATGATGGAGTAACGGGACTTGAAGTGATTGAGCAAGCGGCACTAACACGCTTACCAGCCATCGTTAATACCGCGAATCATGATGAAGGCATACGCGAGTTAGTGCTCGATGCGGGCTATCCATTGCTTTATAAGCCTCTGAAAGCGCCCGCCTTAAAACGCATGATTAAGCGACTGACTTAATCTGCGTTTTGCTCAGTTGCTAAGGTTGACTCTTTGAGGCGTTGCTTAACCTTGGCAACAAAGCGTCTATCTAGGTCGTCTTCATTGCTTAAGAATAACAGCATCTCATTACCGTCATGATCAATAACGGTAAGTGAAGATGTTGTTAGAGGACTTTTTGCATAGTCTGCTTTCACTTCTTTTATTTCATTAAAGTAGAGCAGATCTTTTTCAATTACACCTTGTTCATTTTTCCAGTAACTAAAAAGCGTATTTTTCGTCATGCCATTGCCATCATCTCTGAAATCAAAAAATGCATCGCTATAAAAATACTCCACATTTTCATCACTAGGCATAATCTCTTGACGCTTTAAAAAGTTAACCTGATAAGACCAAAGTTTGTCACCTGTAACTATGGTTGAATTAGGCAATAAGTATAATTCAGCAATTAGCCCATAAAGTAGTAAAGGCGTCGCGAATACAGAAATTAGCAGCTGTCTTGCACGCCATTTTGAGTTGTACTCTAACGCATCTTTAGGTTGGTTCAGGTTTTGAATGTAGTTAACAATTGGTAGCCACAATAAAGGAATGATTAAGAATAGCCACATACCATAGTCACCTAGTGAACTTGCTATTTCACATACAATAATCATTAGCCAAATTACAAAAGCAACCGCAGTTGGTAATATTTTATTTTTGTTAAAGGTTTGTTCGCTATGTTTTATAAGTTGAAGAAACAGTGCAAAAAAGAATAAAGGCGCAAAAATACCTCGGGCAATGGGCATCATATGGCTGTTTTGTTGCTGCTTAATAAACTTCCAATTGCGATAACTCCAGTAATTAATAAATATGCCCAAGCTGAATAAACTATAAAGGTAAAATTTACTGTTGCTTACAGGGTAAAACTGCGCACCTTCAAATTCTGGACGTTTTCGAACTTCAAAACGCCAAGCCGCGATGAAAAAGATGATTGCCGCTAAGTAACTTAAAATAAAAACGCTATACCAGTTGGTTTCGTCATCCGCTGGTGTGGTTGTGGCGCTATTTGTGCCGTATTTAATGATGCCGTAATGGGTCGCGTTATTGAGTTTTTTACGCTCGCTTAGGTAAAGGTCTATTTGATCGGCTGGAATATGATCCTGCTTAGCACTGTAATCAAAGTATAAGGTCAACACCGAGTCTTTAAATGTCACGCGTTTCTCGAGATGAAAAAATGGGTTATCGATTGTGGCCTGCTCATCATCAAACTGCCAATTAGAGTCCGTAAACGTAACCTTTATGGTTGTTTCGATATTATTTGGGTAACGAAACCACATTGGTGCATTGTTACGCTCTCGCTGTTCCGGCTTATAAACTGAGTTTTGAATTTCACTGGCGTAAAAGTCGTTTTGAAAATCATTACCCTCAGGTCGCCAAAAGTTATCAATAGTATAGTACTCATTGGTAATTAGCTGACCGGTGTCTTCTGGAGATTCAACCAGCATAGGTTTGGCTGTTTGTAAGCCTTTGTAGGTATCTTGATAATATTCGCGGTAATCATCTTCTATGCTTTTTAAGCTGTTTTTAGCGATTGAACTGCGGCGGCTAATTGCTTCAAAGTCACCGTATTTATATTGAGTTGAGAAACTAACTGGCTCATCAATACCTTCTGGGATCTGATAATTATCAGAAACCTGTATGCGTTTTAGGGCAGGCTCTGTGAACATATCTGTAAAGCCTGTTTCACCTTGCTTTATTATTAACGCTACATCGTAGTTCGGTTGAGCTAAATTTTCTAAATCGCCGCGCTGATACGAAATGGTCGGATCAAGCCAATAACGCTTACCTTGATGCTCTAAGGTGACAATGACATGGTCAAATAAGCTAGGAGAGACCGGTAAACTAGCAGTACGTTTTCGGTCTTCAGTGTTAACTAAAGCAGGATGAGCCTCTACCCCGAGCGCTTTAAGTAAAGAAATGAGCAAGACGGTTTTGTCTTTACAGTCGCCATAGCGCAGTGCCAGAGTTTCTGATGCTGGAGTAGGCTGGTGTGAGTTGGTGCCCATTTCTAGGCCCAAATAACGTACTTCGTCTTGGCTAAAGCGCAGGGCAGCCACAATTTGAGACTCTAAATCGGCATGTTGAAACTTAATTTGACGAGCAATTGTTTCAATAGCAGGGCTCACTTCGATGGCAGATTGGTACAAAGGTAACGACCAATTGACTACCTCTTGCCAATTATTTACTTCAGAAAAGTACACTTCCTTGTAAGGCGAATACCAATGCGGTACTTCGCTTGCAGAGCTAAGGGGCGGCTCATTGTGTTGGCTAATCTGGTAGTCAAAGCCCGTATCTAACTTGGTTTTAGTAACTGGCGACTCGCCATTCATAAAGTTGATATATAAGGGCGTAGGCTTTTGCCACTTTACCCGCATAAATTGCTGCACTATCGGCACCGACCAGTTCAGTGTGCGCTTGGTGCTGAAGTGCTGATAAACCGGGTTACTGCCCGAAACCGTATAGCTGTAATCTAAAATATCCATGACCCGCATATCATCAATAATGACATTTAGGCTTAAGGTGCCATTGTATATACGACTTGCTAAGTCAGTCTCGCGTTGTAACACCTGTAGCTCGGCACTATTTAGTTTATCTATATATTGGCCGTCACGAATAATGCCTAAACTATTGAGCGTAAGAGATTGATAATTTGGGTCAAAATCAATATTCAGCTGGCTAATATAATCAACCCCAGACTGATTGACCGCTTGCATTACAGTACGATTAAAGCGTTGCTGTGGGGCTTGCTCAGATACCTGAAGCTGAGTGTCGAGCATCAGGTAGAAAGTCCCGTCTCGTATTTGGTCTCGAGGTATCTCAGGGGTAAGTAACTCATGGTGTTTTACCCAGTTAGCTGCGGGCGCAACTTGATACTCTTCAGCGGCTGCAAAGCAGCTCACAAAGAATAAAAAAACAGCCAGTAGCTTAAGTTGTAAGTGCATCCATTTCATTGTTATTTTCTAATTACGTTTAGCTTTATATGACAAATTACTGAATTTCGCTGCATGAGCCAAATAAAGTTCAATATAAATGCTTCTTTTTAGGTCCAATGCTAAATAAGCGTTAGTTTTCAGTGCCTTCTTTGTCAGGTAAATCTGTGATTTCAACGCGGCTATTTACTTCATAGTATTTTTGCGTGATTTTTTTCAAAATCTCGCGGCGCAGTGGGCTTACCTGACCTATTATTTTACTTGAATTATCACCATAGGTCGTAAAGGCCGTATCCCAACCAACTGCCACAATACTTGGATCGATAACTACTGCATTACCGCCACCGTATGGAATATCGCTACCTAAAATATCGGTAATATCGTAATTATCGATACTAAAAGAGAGGTTTTGCACAACTTGGTTTTTATCTGGCTCTGGAATCACTAATGACTGAAGATGAGCAGCTAAATCTTCTTCAAAATTAGGAAAATAGTTTTTCTTTTCAAGGTACAAAGAAGAAACGCGTGTGCTGTGAGTATCAATAACACTGCCTCGATTTGAATTTACAAATTGCACAGCATTGGTGGTCAGAGCGGTAAATACATTTTTTGCTGTATATGGGTGATCTAGTAAATTTGGGCTGCCAATGTAGCCACGGTAATAGCCGTACATTAGTAGTGGATCGTTGTTAAATAGAGGTGCCACAATGTTGTATTCAATGTCGTTCAATGAATACTGGTTACCATTAAAGTTAAAACGCGGCTTATCAAAAAAACTTGGCTCTTCGTTTATTAGCTTAGATAAGTTTTTTACTGGGTACTGCTGAACTAACTCATTGAGTACCGTCACGTTATAAAGATTGAACCAGTAAGCGAGCAGTTCAGACTTTGGCAAGTTACTCAAGTTAATCTTATTTGGCAGGTCGGCCATTTTTTTTTGCACAACTTGCAAAGCTTGCTTCATTTTAGGGTTTTCTTTATAAGAATCATAATAAAAGCGGTTTGCTTCTGTTGCTGTTGAAGGTTTAGGGTTAGATGACAACCGTGTACCTATAGCAGTGGTGTGTGAGGTGATGCGGTAGCGGTCAGACACGCCTAAATCAATCACCGAAGCACTTAATATTTGCCCATAGCTAGCGTATTCAAGTGTGGAATTTGAGTTTTCATTATATTGATGAAATTGACTGAACTTCTCTTGGTTAATTGCTGTGGCGGCTGTTTTATTAATAGGTGCCGTTGAATTACAGGCCGTTACCAAAATAAGTGACGTTGCTAATGCGATGGGTTTTATGGCGTTTTTCATTTTCACCACCTTCCTTAGTACAAAAAACAAACATATTACTTTTACTTTAAATTGGCAATATCCAGAAAATTAATACAGAAAAAACCAAACTTAAAGCTGGCTATTGCGGCTTTGCTAAGAGTTTTAGTTGGAATTTCAGGGAGGTTAAAGCGGCTCATGGCGAGCCGCTTTAGGATACATTATTTATCTTCAGGCTCTTTAGCGGGTAAGTCTTTTATTTCAACGCGGCTATTTACTTCATAGTATTTTTGCGTGATTTTTTGCAAAATCTCGCGGCGTAACGGGCTTACATGACCGACTTCTTTGGTTAAGTTATCACCATAGGTCATAAAGGTTGTATCCCAACCCATTGCCACAATACTTGGATCGGCGACTATCGCATTCCCTCCACCGTATTCAATATCGCTACCTAAAATATCGGTAATATCGTAATTATCGATACTAAAAGAGAGGTTTTGCACAACTTGGTCTTTATCTGGCTCTTGAATAACTAATGATTGAAGATGGTCAGCTAAATCTTCTTCAAAGTTTGGGAAGTAGTTTTTCTTTTCAAGGTATAAAGAAGAAACACGAGTGCTATGGTTACCTATCACACTACCACGGTTTGAATTAACAAATTGCACCGCATTGGTGGTCAGGGCTGCAAACACATTTTTCGCTGTATATGGGTGGTCTAGTAAATTTGGGCTGCCAATGTAACCACGGTAATAGCCATACATTAATAGCGGGTCATTGTTAAATAGCGGTGCAACAATGTTGTATTCAATGTCGTTCAATGAATACTGGTTACCATTAAAGTTAAAACGCGGCTTATCAAAAAAACTTGGTTCTTCGTTTAATAGTCTCGTTAGGTTTTTAACAGGGTACTGCTGCACTAACTCATTGAGTACTGTCACGTTATAGAGGTTGAGCCAGTATGCGAGTAACTCTGATTTTGGTAAATTACTTAAATTCACCTTGTTTGGCAGGTCGGCCATATTTGCTTGCACTATTTGCAAATCTTGTTTCATCTGAGGATTCTTTCTGTATGAATCATAATAAAAGCGATTTGCTTCTGTTGCGGTAGACGGTTTAGGGTTAGATGATAATCGTGTGCCTATTTTGCTCGTATTATTTGAAATGCGATAGCGGTCTGACATACCTAAATCAATCACCGAGGCATTTAATATTTGCCCGTAGTCAGTGTACTCAAGGGTGATATTTGATTTTTCATCATATTGATGAAATTGGCTAAATTTTTCTTGGTTAATGGCTGTCGTTGCTGTTTTATTAATAGGAGCCGTTGAATTACAGGCGGTAATTAGAATAAGTGATGTTGCTAGTACGATGGGTTTGATGGCGTTTTTCATTTTTATGACCTTCCGTAGTTTAAAAATTAAACATAGCGTGGTTTTTCTGAAAGCGCAACAATCTGTTGTTTTTGTTAAAAGTACTAACTTTTGTGTTTCTCAGGTGGGCACAGTAATTATAGCTTGTGTGCCTTGCTGGGGTTTTGAATTTATCGATAACTCAAAACCTTGGTTGCGCACAAGTTCTCGGGTGATCACAAGCCCGATGCCTGTGCCATTTGCTTTGGTTGAGTAAAATGGTACGAACAAGTTATCGGGGTTTTGAATACCACAACCTTGGTCGCTAATTGCAATATTTAAGTTATCACCTTGCCTTGACCAAGTGAGGGTTGGGGCAGAATTGCTGCCTGCTTCAAAGGCATTTTTTATCAAGTTGATCAATGCTTGTTCTAGCTGACCAAAGTCGGCATTAACATGTAACTCTTCGCTGCTATTTATTACTAGTTCAGGAAAGATAGCGTTTAAACGTGTGTTTAGTTGCTCGCTACTGATTGTTTGTTTTTGTGCGGGTGGTAGCTTGGCAAATGCACTGTAACTGGCTACAAAATCAAGCAAGTGTTGAGCGCGTTTTTCTATTACTTGCAGCATATCTTGAGCGAGATCATCGTGACTGCTAATTTGTCCTTGGCGCTTGAGGGTTTGCAATGATTGACTCATTGAATAAATCGGCGTGAGTGAGTTACGTACTTCATGATTCAACACGCGAATTAAACGTTGCCAAACAAGTTGTTCGTTATCGCGAAGCTGTTGCTCAATTGAAAAGAAGGTTAGTAATTCAAAGTTTCTGCCGGTCCGCCAAAAAGTCTGCGATGAGATTTGAAAGCGTTGTTTAAACAGCGAGTCACTATTTTGTTGCCATTCGCCATCATGCAGTGCAATACCTAAGTCGCTGGCCGATTTACCTTCAATCTGGCGATGACTAATACTGTTGATAAACGCCTTATTACTAAAGTAAATCAAGCCATGGGGGTCTAGTATAACGATGGGTAAGTCCAGCATGCTGGCAAACTCAAAAACAAACTCTTCTGTTTGCATATAATGGCGTTTGTTCTTGGCTATTTTATTGCTGAGCTTGGCAAAATCTTGCTTAAGCGCTGCAACTCGTCCACTTTGGTAAGACGCTAAATGCCAACTATTACTTTCGTCATTTGCCAGTGCATCTAGTTGCAGGCCAAAGCGTTCAACCACATCGGTGATCGCACGGTAGCTTTTAATTAAAGCAAAAGCGCTTATCCCGATAAACGGCAATAATAGGCTGATACTGGCAAACCAATCTAGTTTTAAGCTGAGCGAAAGGGCAATACCAAGCGTTAATAGCACCGCTATAACCATATAAAAATAGCGTCGAACACGCAGCTCTAACGACAACTTGTTACTCATTTAGCGTTCTACTTCTTTTAAATCGAGCTGATGTTTATCAATGCGACGATAAATCGCTGATTTACTTAATCCTAAAAACTCTCCTGCGGCGATAACATTGCCATTAAATTGCAGCAGCGCTTTTTGAATCATTTGTTTTTCAAGCTCTTCAAGGGGCAATAGTGGCAAAGCTTGTTCTGCATTACTATTTGTTTGCTCGCAACTTGGTTGATCTAAAATGAGGTCATTGGCTTGAACATTGTTGTTATCGCTCATGATCACCGCGCGTTCAATGCAGTGACTTAGCTCACGAATATTACCAGGCCAGCTGTAATTTTTTAGCGCCTTTAGGGCATCATTACTGAGCGCCATATTCGCGCGTTGGTATTTTTTACCATGCACCAACAATAAGTGTTCTGCCAAGGGAGCGATGTCGTCTTTTCTGTCGCGAAGCGGTGGAATGTGTAGTTCAATGGTATTGAGTCTAAATAATAAGTCACGGCGGAATTCACCCTGCTCAATGGTCGTAGCTAATTCACTATTGGTAGCAGAAATAATGCGAACATCGGCGGTTTTGGTTTGGCTTGAGCCTAGCACTTCAAATTCTTTGCTTTCTAGCACACGGAGCATTTTACTTTGCAGCTCAAGGCTTAAAGTCGCAATTTCATCTAAAAATAAGGTACCGCCTTCGGCAATTTCAAAACGCCCTAGGCGGTCTTCTTTGGCATCAGTAAAAGAGCCTTTCTTATGGCCAAATAATTCGCTTTCGAATAGCGTCGGCGCAATGGCGCCAACATTCACGCTGACATAGCGTTTATCAGCTCTGAGTGAGTGCTGGTGAATATAATGTGCCAATAAGCTTTTGCCAGTGCCATTTTCGCCGGTAATTAAAATGCTGGCATCGGTTTTAGCTGCGCGCTCAGCTTTGGCAAGCAACAGTTGCATGATTTCTGATTGAGCTATGTAATGTGCTTGTGTGTCACTGGTAAGCGCCTTTAAGCATGCGTTGTCGTGATTACTTTGCTTGAGCTTGAGTTGTTGTTGTACAACGGCGGTTAAGCGCAAGTTATTCCATGGCTTTTCAACAAAGTCGACTGCCCCTAATTGCATGGCTTTAACAGCGACGTCAATGCTGGCCCATGCGGTCATGACAATGACAGGTATGGTCGAACCTAATTGATTTAGTTGCTTTAAAAAGCGTAACCCTTCTTCACCTGAGGTGGTGTCGAGCTTGTAGTTCATATCAAGCAAAATCAGGCTAATATGCTCTGATTTTAATAATTCAAGAGCATGTTCAGGGCCTTCGGCCTCAAGGCAGTGTAAGCCTAATTGTTGTAATGCAACAGTAGCAGCCAGACGTACATCAGCTTGATCGTCTATGACTAAGATTTTGTCCATGATGTTTTCTTATTATCCTGTTGAGGTGGCTTAAATTTAAGCCACCATTTTGTGCTGTTAATCGTTACGTAGTGCAGCCATAGGTTTTGCTTTAAGCAGTAAAACCAAAGGTCTAAAGCAAGCGAATAGCGCAATACATAAGGTTATACTCCAAGCGAGTAATTGCAGTCTTACATCAAGTATCAGCCAAGACATTAGCTGTCCTTGTAACATGTAAAAACCCACTATTACTGCGGCGAGAGCAAACGCAAAGCCAATGAGCACAGGGATAATAGCTTCAACACTCATCAGCTTAAATAAGCGCGCTTTTTTCGCACCTAATGCCATACGAATACCAAACTCATAGCGGCGCAGACCCAGGTTGTAGCTCAGTACCCCAAAAATACCGATTGCTGCTAATAATAGAGTAAATAGCGCTAAGGTACTACACAGAACCACGGTCAGTCGGCTCATGTACAGTAAATTGTCGTACTCTTGTTGCAGGTCATTAAACTGCCACATGGTTAGGTCGCTGTTTTTTTCTTTTAGCGTATTAAGTATTTGTTTATTAGTCAGCTTAACGCCTTCAGAAGCTTTGATAGTAAACATGTAGCTATACGGTGTCGCAGGCCACCAAATGTGACGACCAAACGACTCATCGTAGTATTTAGGGTGATTAAAATCTTCGGTTACACCCACCACTTCATACATCTTTTCTTCTAAGCCTTGGTAGCTCTTGCCGATGATATTTCGATAGTCTTGGCCTGGTAATAAGTTTTCAGCCACGCTGACCGATACCAGTATCTCGTTAGTTTCACCGCGTATTGCTTGTTCAGTAAAGGTGCGGCCAGCGAGAATTTTGGTGTTAACTAACGCAAAGTAATCAGGCCCTACCCACTGACTAGGGAAGAAAACTGAGCTTTTACCGTTTACATCAGTCAAGGTGTTGGCGTTTTGTCTTTGCGAAACCGGGCTATGACCCAGGGCAACATCATCAATGCCTTGGCTATCAAGCAAAACCTGCTTGTATTGCAGCATATGTTCGTAGCGCTCAGCCAATGACATCTGATTATTTGGCTGGAAAAGGTTGGCAAAATATAGGTTTTCGGTATCACTGCCGAGTGGGCGGTTAATCGTGCCCATGGCTTTACTCACTACCATCACTGAAAAGCTAACAAGCAGCGCGGCAACAAACATTTGTGAACCAATTAAAATACGCACTGTACGGCCAGATACCTGTGAAACCCCGCCTTTACCACTGTTCTGCATTTGCGTATTTAGGGTTTTGTAATTCACCAAACGCGCTGTAATTACAGAGAAAATATAAGCAAGAGCAATACACAGTATGATGGCAACAATGACCAACGTGCTATCCACGGCCAAGCTATTAACCAGTGGCAGTCGGCCTTCTGCTAGTACTTTAAATAAACGTATGCCCCATACCGATAAAAACAGCGCAATGCTTACCGATAAGGTCATTAAAATCAGTGACTGTAAAAAGATACTTTTAAATAATGTGCTGCGTTTTGCACCTAACACCGCCTGCAAAGCGAGGGTTTTATGTTGAGCAAGAGCGCGCGAGAAGAATAAAGTGCTTACATTAAGTACTGCAATAATCAGTAGCCCTACTGCACCGGCTAACATCATTAAGCTTAAGTCATCGTTATTACCCAGCTCAACGTCACGATACGGGGTTACTTCAGGTTTTACATCGGTGATCCCCCCGTTGTTTAGCCACTCTGATTTAACCGTATCAATTTGCTGTTTTAAATCGACTTTAACTTGATCTATGGTGACCCCAGGCTTTAAAACTGCAATCAGTTTTAGGTTTTTGAAAGTGTTTGTCCACGGGCTTTGCCAATCGTCATTGTGAAAGAAACGGCGGTCCGCACTGGATGGAAACCACACTTCAACGTCACTTGCTTTAAACATGTAGGGTGGGCTGAATGAGTCATCAACAACACCGACGATACGGTGAACGTAATCGGTTTCACCCGCCATGACTGAAAGTGTTTTACCAATAATGTTCGGGTCGCTGTTGTAATGCTTGCGCCAAAAATTGGCAGATATAACAACGCGGTCATCAGGAGTTTCCAGCGTTTCTCCAAGATCAAAACCTTGTCCCATTAAAAATGGCGTGTTTAATAAGTCAAAATAGTTGCCGCCAACATACAGCACTGGTTCTTTCGGTTCGCCATCTAGGTTTGCAAAGATTTGCTCACCCGCATTGATCATCATACTTTGTTCAAAGCTTTGATTATGCTTAAGCCAATGCACCATCGACTGATAGCTTTGAAAGCCGGTAGCATCGTAGTCATCATAAGTAAGTGATTGCTCAACCACCACCATACGGCTTTCATCGTACACATCAAGGGGCTTTAAAAAGTAGCTGTTAACAAGGCTAAGCACCACAAACAAGGTGGCAAGAGTTAAAGCAAGCGTTGCGATAACCGCAGTGACAAAGCCCGGTGCATTCATTAATGATGCCCACGCTAAGCTTAGTTGGGCGCGTGTTTTGGTTAATTTCATTACATCACCTCGGCGCTTTCGAGTACTTGCTCAGCAGTGTCGCTGCTAGGTGCTTGGCGAGCTTCAGAGTAGGAAACAATTTCACCATCTAGCAATTTAAGTTGCGTTTTAGCACGTCCGGCATAACGTAAATCATGGGTCACCATGCAAATGGTGGTGCCTTTTTTATTCAGCTCATCAAGCAAGTCCATGACGGCATCACCATTTTTTGAATCTAAGTTACCGGTTGGCTCATCCACCAATAAAATGCTTGGCTTGCCAGCCAGTGCACGGGCAATGGCAATACGCTGTTGTTGACCACCAGACAATTGATTTGGTTTATGCTGAGCACGGTGGCCCATTTCAACTTCATCAAGGGCCTGTTTTACCGCAAGCTCTATTTCATTTGGGCTCATGGCTGGCTCTCGGTAAGTGAGCGGCAGTGCCACGTTGTCGAACACCGATAATTCATCAATTAGGTTAAACGACTGAAATATAAAACCAATGTGAAGGTTTCTAAGTTCAGCTTGCTGATCCATATCAAGGGTTTTTGTGTCGACTTCTTTAATGAAATAGTCGCCAGCAGTTGGGCTATCGAGTAAGCCTAATAATGACAGCAGCGTCGATTTACCACAGCCAGATGGGCCGCTAATGCAGATATAGTCACCTTGGTTAATATTCAGGCTGATGTCTTTTAATGCATAGGTTTCAACATTTTGGCCGCGATAAACTTTGGCGATTTTGTTTAATGAGATAAGCGTGTTGGTTTTCATAAACTGTCCTGTTCGATTTTTATTGTTGCCAAATGCTGCCATTTAGAAAGGTCTGAAATGATCAGCTGTTCGCCCACGGTGGCACCGCTCAAAAGTTGAATTTGATTGTCACTGAGTGTACCAAATTCGATATTGGTTGGCGTTGCTAACTGGGTATTTGGATTAAGTTTAAACAGCGTGGCTTCGCTGTGAGCTTGTGCTTTTTGTGGCACGTTAATGGTTAACGCATCAGGAATAATGTTGCTAACGACATAGCCTTCAATGCTTAAATCGGGGCGGGCATTGGCAGGCAGTGTGCCCTGTAAATCAAGTTCGATAATAACTCGACCATCGGTAACAATAGGGTCAATTCGGGTGACTTTGGCATCAACTTCATTGTGGTCTGCTTGGCTAAAAGTGTTTACTTTCGCTGCCATATTGAGTGCCACTTTTTCGGCATCAGCTTGCTTAACGCTTAGCTCTGCTTTGAGTGCTTTATTTGAGCCAACCACCGCAAGGCGGGTACCCGGCACGAGATTTTGGCCAAGTTCAACATTCAATTCTTGTAGCATGCCATCGATGCCTGCTGTTATCTGCAGCTGATCAAAAGCGCGTTGTTCAACCTGATAATTAAGCTCAAACTGGCTTAATAGTTCTTGCTGTATTTTGCTACGTTGTAAGTGCATTGCTTTGAGCTGAGCGAGGCGTTGCTGCTCGATACTTACGCGCTCTGTAAGCTGTGCAACGTTTAGCATGCTTCGTTTGTAATCGAGGCTTGAAACAATTCCTTGCTCGATCAGTTTGCTTTCGGCATCGACTCTAAGCTCTGCGCTTTGCAGCTCACTTTTTAATATGGCGAGATTCGCTTGGCGCTCAAGTAGCTCACTTTGCTGGTTAATTTTTTGCTCATTAACACTGGCTTTTTGGCGAGCAAGTTCTAGCCGAGCGACCGATAAACGCTGCGCTTGTTGTGGGTTGACGAGGCTTAAAATCACTGTGTCTTTTTTAACGATAGTGCCGGGGTATACATGGATAGCTTCGACCATTGCGGTGTCGGTATTGGTTAAATAACGTTGATACTTTGGCTTTAAACGGCCAAAGCCACGTATTTTTACCACAAAATCGGCTTGTTCTACGGTTGCTATTTGCAGCTGGCTTGCAGCAACCACTGTGGGGGTTGTCCATTGATACACCATTAAAGCGCCAAGAGCCGATACGCCAATGGCTGCAACAGCCAGCCATTTTTTAGCTTTTGATTGCTGAGGTTTGCGTTTTAGTGTGCTGTCTAAATCCATGATACTGAGAAAAAGTAATAATCATGGAATAGCTAAGGCGAGTTTTGTGCCAAAAGTTAAGGTATTGAAAAGTAGTAACTTTTTATCTTTTGCAACGTGAGCTTTTCCCACTACTGGGAAAGCGAGTTTTAAAACTGGGAGTGAATGCTTAAATTAGCTTTCTTCGATTTTGCCAACCTGCGAAAGCTGGTTAAACAAAATGCCTGCTTGGGTGCGGTTATAGACATTAAGTTTGCGTAAAATCGCTGACACATGTTGTTTTATTGTGGTTTCTTGAATCGACATTTCAAAGGCGATTTGTTTATTCAATAAACCGTCGGCAATCATCGCTAGTACGCGGTATTGCTGCGGAGTTAGTTTTTCAAGGTTACGAGCAAATTCGCTTTGTTCGTCGTTGATCACCACATCGGTTAAATCCACTTCAGGTGGTAACCAAGTGTCGCCATTGAGTACATGACTAATTGCTTCACTAATAACATCTAAAGAAGATGACTTAGGAATATAGCCAGCAGCGCCAAGGCTCATCGCTTGTTTGATTATGGCGGGTGTCTCATTGGCAGAGACCATGATTACCAAGATATCAGGGTAGTGGTTACGCAGTTGCGAAAGGGCTTGCAGGCCATTTGCACCTGGGATCGTAAGGTCTAAAAATATCAGTTCAATCTCAGGATGAGCGCTTAACAGTGCAAACAAACCATCAATGTCACTGGTTTCTTTAATATGTTCTTCAGGCACTGATGTCGCGGCAGCTTGACGCAGCGCACTTCTAAATAACGGGTGATCATCGGCGATTATGGTGTTCACAGCTAAAGACATTCCCTCGATTCTCCAATGCGTTATGTTATAAGTGATTTTGCCTTTTGAAACAAGGTTTGCCTGAGGGGAAGTTTCAGACAAACCTTTCTCACACAAGGATTTAGATTCTATTTTAGAAACGGTAACCAACAGTGAAGGCTACAGTGCGAGGGTCGCCGTAGTAACCAATTAGCGTATTATCACCACCTAAACCTGGTGTGTATTTGCTGGTATCTGTTGGGTCTGTTGGATCCGGTGCCACGAACTGGTAACCACCAATCATGTACTCTTCGTCCGTTAAGTTTTTACCGTAAAGACCTGCCGTCCAGTGACCATCTGTGCTGTACCAAGTAATACCCATATTAAAAATACCGTAAGCATCTTGCGTTAGTAGGCTATCTTCTTCAAATAGCGCGTAGTCGCCTCTGTGGTAGTAGTTACCATTGATAACGAAGTCACCCATTTCTGTGTACATACGGTACGTTGCACCCAGGTTAAAGGTTAAGTCAGGTGTGTTTGATACCGTAAAGCGGTCTGATTTATCGAATGCTTCACCGGTTTCTGGGTCGTAATCAATTACGTTATCGAAGTTACTATCGATGTAACCCACTGACGCATCAAAGCTGAGTGATTCTGATGCAACATAGTTTAGTTCAAGCTCGATACCATTTGATGTTGACTCACCAATGTTACCTAAACGTTGGTTCAGATCTGCTGCGCTATCGCCCGGTAATACCGAAATATATTGACGGTCTTTATGGTCAAGGGTGAATAACGTGACGTTTGCACGTAAGTTGTTGTTCCACTCACTCTTCATACCGATTTCGAATGAATCGACGATTTCTGGCTTTGCAGCTGGCTCTGCAGTGGTTGCACGTGGATTGAAAGTACCTGACTTAAAGCCTTGCGCATAACTTGCAAAGAACATGATGTCACGATTGTACTGGTATTCAACGCCAGCACGTGGTGTGAAGCGTGACCATTCTTCTTCATCATCGAGTACCGTTGGTACAAGCTGACCTTCTGGGCGAGTGTAACCTGGTACCCAACCTGATTCAGGGTAAACAATGTCAAAGATTAGGCCATTGTTAACCTGCGCTTCTTTTTTGTCTTTGGTGTAACGGGCGCCGAGTGTCATTGACCACTTATCTGTTAAATCAATCGAGCTTTGGATATACGCTGCTTTACTGTTTGAGTTACTACAGCCGCTTACTTCACGAGTCAGACCCGGAGCACCTAGACTTTGACCTAAGATACCTAAAATAGCCTCAAATTGACCGCAAGATTCACCATCATAGTAGTAAAGACCTGAAACCAATTTGTAGTTATCGCCTTGATGATTTAGCTGCAACTCGTGAGTCGTTTGCTCATCATCGTAAATAGCAGGTACGTCGAAAATTTGCAGTGACGTGTTATCAAAGTCGATATTGGTTGGTGAGTAGCTCTCACGGCTTGAACCGATATATTTAATGCTAGTGCTGTCAGTCATATCCCAACGAGCAGTTAGGCTGTAACCTTCGAGTTCAACTTTATTCCATGTTGGTAAGCTGGTGTAAGAGTCATACACGCTGTCTGGAACTGGTGCATCAGTAAGAATACTTGGTAGTAAACGGTAACCACCTTTTGCGTTTGATTTGTCTTCTGTTTTATCCCACGCGAGGCGGAAGAATAAGTCATCAGTCGGTGTGTATTCGAGTGTAACACGAGCTGCGGTTACGTCTTTGTTGTAGTTTTCGCGGTCTTGGTTATCAAGAGCCGATGTTAAAAACTCACCAAAGCCATCACGGTTAAGCGTTGCAAAACCAAAACCCACGTAAAGTTTTTCGTCAACAATCGGTAATTGGCCAGTGATTTTTAAATCTTTTTGGTTATAGCTACCTACAGTGCCTTGAATATTTAATGTTGCATCACCGCTCATTTCTTTGGTGACGTATTTAATGGCACCACCAATGGTATTTTTACCGTAAAGCGTCCCTTGCGGGCCGCGTAATACTTCGATTTGTTGAACATCAAGTAGATCAAGCACGGCACCTTGAGGGCGAGCAAGATAAACATCATCAATATAGATACCTACACCCGGCTCATAACCCCAAAGTGGATCTTGTTGACCTACACCACGAATAAACGCAGTAATTGTAGAGTTAGTACCACGGCTTGCTTGCAAGGTAGTATTTGGCGAGAACTGCTGAACTTCGGTCATAACGACAATGCCATTTTCAGCCAGCTCTTCAGCACCAATTGAAGTGACTGCGACTGGCACTTCTTGCAGGTTTTCAACAGTTTTACGTGCTGTTACCTGAATACGTTCAAGTTCGCCTTTTTTTGCTGCAGGTTCGGCTTGTTCTGCCGCTTGAGCACTGACACCTGCCAAAGCAAGTGATACAGCCAGAGTAAGTGGCGCGACTTTTGGGTTAAGCTTTATCATGTTGTATTCCTTGTTATTGTTGTCATTAGTCTTATGGCCACTCACATCGATGTTGCCGAAGACTGAATAAGATTTGCCCGTGTCACCTGTCAATTAATGTAGAAGATAGTTGCAAAAATTGAATTAGTACCATAGTGCTATACCCGTCACAGCCCTTTATTTATCAAGCAATTAAGCTATTTTTAAAGCAGATAGTACCTTAGTGTTATGTATTTTTTGAACGCTTAGGGTAAGACTGAAAGCATTATTCCGATGTCACCTCATCTGTGTAATAACAATAATTATAGGATTGTCTATGCTGAGCATGATAGGACTGTTAGGCGGTTTAATACTGCTGATCATTTTAACGCTGCGTGGGGTAAATTTATTTATCGCTGCGCCAATCTGTGCACTGTTAGTTGCACTTAGTAGTGGCATGGCCATTTTCCCTGTATCGGCAGATACAAACTTTATTAACGCCTATATGGATGGCTTTGCAGGCTTCTTAAGTGCGTGGTTTTTTATGTTCTTACTGGGTTCGTTATTCGGTAAGTTCATGGAAGACACCGGTGCTGCAGACAGCGTTGCAAGCTACATTGTGGGTAAACTAGGTATGAAGCACGCCGTTCTTGCGGTTGTGATTGCCTGTGCTGTTTTAACCTACGGTGGCGTGAGCGTCTTTATTGTTGCGTTTTCTGTCTACCCAATGGCATTAAGTCTGTTTAAAGATGCAAACTTACCGCGCCGCTTTATTCCAGCAACGCTGGCATTTGGTTCGGTGACCTTTACCATGACTTCGGCAGGCTCGCCAGAAATTCAAAACTGGATCCCGGTTAAGCACCTTGGCACGTCGCCCTATGCGGCATGGGAAGTGAGCTTAGTCGTGGCTATTTTCATGGCGACAGCAGGCTACTTTTGGTTAAACAAGATGATTAAAAAGGCCGTTGCTAATGGCGAAACCTTTGAAGCGCGTGATGATGATCCTGTCATTATTGAGCGTCGTCGTCCGCATCCAATTACGGGTGTGATCCCACTGATTGTGGTGCTGCTTTTATCATTTACGCTACATGATGTACTGCAGCAAACCGCGCTTATTGTCGCTTTGCTTGGTGGTGTACTGAGTATTGTGATTATCAATTTTAAGCATTTTCACGATATGGGTAACGCTATTAATGTTGGTACAACCGGCGCCTTAGTGGCAATCGGTAATACCGCTGCCGTGGTTGGTTTTGGCGCTGTGGCGAAAGTATCACCAGCATTTACCGCCGCTGTCGATGTGATGACCCATATGCCGGGGAATGAGTTGGTTGGTGCTGCGGTTGCGGTTAGTGTAATTGCTGGTTTAACTGGCTCTGCTTCTGGCGGGCAAGCCATTGCATTACCCCTTGTCGCACCAGGTTATTTAGACATGGGTGTAAACCCTGAACAACTGCACCGAGTAGTGGCAATTAGCTCTGGAGCCCTCGATACCTTGCCGCATAATGGTTATGTGGTCACAACAATACGCGCTATCTGTAAAGAAACGCATCAACGAGCGTATTGGTCAATGGCAGCGCTGACTGCGGTCATTCCGCTTATCGGTGTCGCATTGGCACTCGGACTCTTTATTTTCTTTTAAGGAACAGCAATGAAAACCAAATTAATAATTTTGCTATGGCTGGTTGTATTTAGTAGCACCGCGTTTGGCGCTGCAAACAAAGCCGACACCATGCTGGTGGAAAAGCAGCATTTTACGACAAAAGATTTTACCACTGTGTCTGGTGTGACGTTAGAGCAAGTGGATATTGGCTGGGAAAGTTACGGAAAACTAAACGCCAAGAAAGATAACGTGATTTTAATAACTCATTACTTCTCTGGTACTTCTCATGCCGCAGGTAAATATAAAGCAGATGATGCCCTACCGGGTTATTGGGATGCGATTATCGGCCCAGGTAAAGCTATCGATACCAATAAATATTATGTGATTAGCTCAGATACTTTAGTAAATGCCAACTGGCATGATGAAAATGTCATTACCACAGGCCCTGCGTCAACTAATCCAAAAACAGGTAAACCTTATGGTTTGGATTTCCCTGTGGTTACGATTACTGACTTTGTGAATGTGCAAAAGCGTTTACTCGACAGCCTAGGTATCACTAAGTTACATGCTGTGATGGGTGCATCAATGGGGTCGTTTCAAGCACTTGAGTGGGCAACTCGTTACCCAGATAAAGTAGAGCGTTTAATTCATGTGATTGGCGCTGCAACGATGGATGCATGGACAGTCGCTGCACTTGAAAAATGGGCGTTACCAATTCGTCTAGATAAAAACTGGCAGCAAGGTAATTACTACGGCAAAGAGCGCCCGTTAGATGGTTTAGCGGCAACCATGCTTAATATTACGCAAGATGCGATGCATCCAATTATTTATAACGCGAGCTTCCCTGACTTTAATGTATTGGATGAAGGTGCATTAAAAGATATTCGTACCTTGCCTAAGTTAAACCAAGTACTCGCTCAGCGCGCAATGGCACGAGCTAAAACCCAAGATGCAAACCATGTACTTTATTTGGTCCGGGCATCACAACTATTTACCGCTGGTATGCAAAGCGATTTAACAACGGCACTTAAAAATGTCTCTGCCAAAACATTATTACTACCCGCAACGAACGACTTACTGCTTCGCCCTGAAAACATGCGCACCGTTTTTGACACCATGAAAGCGGCAGGTAAAGACGTTGAGATTTCAGAAATTGAAGGGGGCTGGGGACACCTTGATGGCATTTTCTCAATCGCCCCGAAAGCGCAGCTTATCAGTGAGTTTTTAGAGGAGTAACCCGATGAGCAAAACAGTTTTAATTACCGGTGCAGCCAGTGGGATTGGTCTATATGTTGCTCAGCAACTGGCGATGCAAGGTCACACTATTATTGTGACTGATTTAAATCAGCAAGCTGCACAACAAGCGGCGGCAGGCATTGTTGAGCAAGGTGGTAGCGCCGAAGGGTATGCGCTTAATGTGGCAGATAGTGATGCAATTGAGCAGTTTTTCACTGAGCTTAATCAGCCAATTGATGTACTTATTAATAATGCAGGTATTCAGCACGTGGCAAAGCTTGAAGATTTTCCTGCTGATAAATGGCAGTTCTTACAGCAAGTTATGCTCGTTGGCCCGGCTATGATGACCAAGGCGGTACTCCCTCGCATGCGTGAGCAAGATTTTGGTCGCATCATTAATATTGGCTCAATTCATGCCATGGTGGCGTCTAAATATAAGTCGGCTTATATCGCTGCAAAACATGGCTTAATCGGCTTTGCTAAAACCATGGCACTCGAAACTGGTGATGCCAACATCACGATTAATACTGTGTGCCCAGCCTATGTAAAAACGCCGCTTGTGGAGCAACAAATTGCCTCGCAAGCCAAAGAACATGGCATTTCTGAGCAACAAGTGATCGACACAATTATGCTAGCACCGATGCCGAAAAAAGCATTTATCGGCTTAGATGAGATCCTGCATACCGTTAGCTTTTTAATGGCCGATGCAGCACGCAATATTACCGCCCAAGCAATCGCCATTGATGGCGGTTGGAGTGCACAATAGGAGGAGCCAATGGCAGGTTTTGATAAAGTAGTTACAAGTTATAGCGAAGCAATGGCTGGCCTTGAAGATGGCATGACAGTGATAGCCGGTGGATTTGGCTTATGCGGTATTCCTGAAGGACTGATTGCGCAAATTAAACGTCAAGGCACCCGAGATTTAACCGTGGTATCGAATAACTGTGGCGTTGATGGTTTTGGTTTAGGTGTGCTGCTTGAAGATAAGCAAATCAGCAAGATGGTTGCCTCTTACGTTGGTGAAAACGCGTTATTTGAGCAGCAGCTATTAAATGGTGAACTTGAAGTTGAGCTCACACCGCAAGGCACCTTAGCTGAAAAAATGCGCGCAGGCGGTGCGGGTATTCCTGCATTTTATACCGCAACGGGTGTGGGTACACCGGTGGCTGACGGTAAAGAAACCCGCAATATTAATGGTCGCGATTATTTATTAGAGCCAAGCATTACTGGCGACTTTGCGATAGTTAAAGCGTGGAAAGCAGATCGCTACGGTAATTGCATTTATCGTCATACGGCGATGAACTTTAATCCGATGGCAGCAACCGCTGGCAAAATTACGGTTCTTGAAGTTGAAGAGATTGTTGAGCCAGGGGAGCTAGAGCCAAGCCAAATTCACACGCCGGGTATCTATATTGACCGAGTGATTAAAGGTGAATTTGAAAAGCGCATCGAGAAAGTTACCACTAAGCAAGAGAATCAATAAGGAGCACGCTGATGGCATTATCACGAGAACAAATCGCTAAACGCGTGGCGATGGAACTACAGGATGGTTACTACGTTAACTTAGGTATAGGTATTCCAACCTTGGTCGCTAATTATGTCCCTGATGGCATCGAAGTGATGCTGCAATCAGAAAATGGTTTACTCGGTATGGGGCCATACCCAAGTGCAGACCAAGTTGATGCCGATATGATTAACGCAGGTAAAGAAACGGTCACCGCTGCAACGGGGGCGGCTATATTTAGCTCCGCAGAAAGCTTTGCCATGATCCGCGGTGGGCACGTTGATTTAACCGTGCTGGGTGCGTTTGAAGTGGACCAAAACGGCAACATTGCCAGTTGGATGATCCCGAAAAAGTTGGTTAAAGGCATGGGTGGTGCGATGGATTTAGTAGCCGGTGCTAAAAACATTATTTGTACTATGACCCATGCCAATAAGCATGGCGAATCAAAACTGCTGACCGAATGCAGTTTGCCGTTAACGGGTGTTGGTTGTATCAATAAAGTGATCACTGATTTGGCTCTTTTAGAAATAAAAGACGGTGCATTTCATTTATTAGAGCGTGCCCCGGGTGTCTCGGTTGATGAGATTATTGCTAAAACACAGGGCAAGCTGATTGTATCTGGTGACGTTCCTGAGATGACTTTTAGCTAGTTTTGCGACTTTTAAGCAGCTAATTTGCCTAGATTTTATACTAACCCCCAGTAATGTGCTTTTTGTTCATGATTTTTATGAACAAAAAGCCATTTATCACCATCAATGCAACTTACCCCCTAAACATTTCGTTAATCTATCGTTAACACTATGCTCCAAACCAGATCGCCGTTTGCAGTAGGCCGATCAACGACAACAAATAATTATAATCTGGTGTGGAGTAATTCATGAAAGCAAGTAACACACAGCTCGCTTTAGCCGTTGCAGCGGCGTTAGCAAGTACATCAGCATTCGCACAAAGCGACACTGAACAACTACAGCAACAACTCGATGCACTTCAAAAAGAAGTGGATTCATTAAAAACATCTAGCGGCTTCAACCTAGAATTTGGTGGTCGAGTGCAACTTGATTACAACTATTTCGACGGTGCTTACAATGCCGACAATGATGGTGCTGGAGGCAGCGACTTTTTCCCACGTCGTATCCGTACTTATGTTGAAAGTGAACATGGTAACTGGGATCACAAATTACTACTCGAATTTTCTGAAGGCACGGCTGAAATCGTGTTAGCGCGGGTACGTTATGCATTCGACAACGGCTTAAAAGTAAAAGCCGGTAAAATCCGTGAAGACATGTCGCTCAATGCGCTAACCAGTTCTAAACACATTAATACCATTGAGCGTAGCACCCTTGCTAACACCTTCTCGCCTTTCTTCCGCTGGGGTATCTCGGCTTATCAATACTTTAAAGATTCAGGCTTACGTTACGCCGTGGGTGTTTACAAAAACGATGCGTTTGGTGCCTCAGGCCATGACGAAGATGACAAACTGACATTGGCTGTAACAGGTCGCTTAACGTGGTCTAGTGCAGCGCCGGGTGATGTGATTCATTTAGGTGCTTGGCACTCTTATCGTGACATGGGCGACAATGATTTAAGCGCTCGTTTTGCCCGTGGTGAAGTGCGTGAAACCAATGTTCGCTTCGTGGATTACGCAGTCGGTGGTGAAACCGCAGCGCTAAATAGCATGTCGCAAAGCGGTCTTGAATTTGCCTACCAAGCGAATGCATTCACTCTAGAGGCTGAATATGCCAGCCGTTACCTTGATACGGTCGATAGTAGCAACGAACTTGATGGTGAACGTTTTGATGGCTTCCATGTTTCGGCAAGTTACTTCTTAGGTGGTGAGCAGCGCCGTTACAAAGCAGGCTCAGCATTATTTGTACAACCGAAAGGAATTAAAGATGCATGGGAACTTGTTGCCCGTGTGTCACAAATGAACGCTAGCAGCAAACAGCAAGGTACCGACGTAACCACTTACACATTAGGCACATCTTATTATCTAAGCAGCGATATCAAATTTATGGGCAACCTGATTTACAGCGATGTTGGTGGTGCCGGTGCTTCTACGCTGGTAGGTGATGAAGATTCAGGTATGGGCATCAGTGCTCGTATGCAGTACTTATTTTAGGAGTCGTGCATTATGACTATGTTTAAATCATTAAAAAGATCTGTTTTAGCAGCTTCATTATTAGTAGCCAGCCCACTGGCATTAGCAAACTTACACTTTTTGGTACCGGGTGGCCCAGGCGGCGGTTGGGATACTACAGCACGTGGTGTCGGTGAAGCAATGGTCAAAGCGGGCATTGAAGATAATGCATCATTTCAGAATATGTCGGGCGGCGGCGGTGGCCGTGCAATTGCTTACTTGATTGAGTCGGGCACTAAAAAAGGCGATATGTTGATGGTTAACTCAACGCCTATCGTACTGCGCGCATTATCAGGCAAAATTCCTTACAGCTATCGCGATTTAACACCAGTTGCCAGCATGATTGCTGATTATGGTGCGTTTGTGGTGCGTAATGACTCACCATTTAAAACATGGCAAGACGTTATTGATGCCATGAAAAAAGACCCAGGCTCTGTAAAAGTAGCAGGTGGCTCTGCGCGCGGCAGCATGGATCACTTAGTGGCTGCACAAGCGGTGAAAGCGGCGGGTCTTGATGGTCGTCGTTTACGTTACATTCCTTACGATGCCGGTGGTAAAGCGAAAGCAGGTTTACTGTCGGGTGAGGTCAACTTACTTTCAACAGGCTTAAGTGAAGCACTCGAAGTCGCTAATGGTGGTCAGGCACGTATTTTAGCGGTGACTTCTGCAGATAAATTGCCAGATTACCCAGCAATTCCAACCTTAAAGTCGCTAGGTTACGACATGGAGTTCGTAAACTGGCGCGGCTTTTTTGCAACCCCAGATTTACCAGCAGACAAACTTGCCGAGTACACAGAAAAGCTACGTAAGTTGCAACAAACCCCTGAATGGGAAGCGGTTCGTGCCCGCAATGGTTGGCTAAATCTATTTCAAGAAAAAGAAGCGTTTATTAAATCGCTTGAGCAGCAAGAAGCGCAATTACGCGTTGTAATGAAAGAACTTGGTTTTATCCGAGGCTAAGGTTAGACGATGTTAAACCGTGAACTAATTGGACCAAGTTTATTCTTGGTCCTCTTTACCCTCTACGCCCTTGTGGCTTGGCAAATTCCACTTATGCCATTTGAAGAGTACGAAAGCGTTACTTCTGCAACCTTACCAAAAGTGTATGCAGTATTCGGTATCGTGGTGTGTGTACTATCGATTGGTGCCAACTTATTAAAGCAAGCACCTGCAGAAAAAGTAGAGCTACTCAGTCAGGGCAACTTACTACGTACCTTTGCACTGTTGGTTTTAATGGTTGCTTATAGCGCCATGCTTGAACCGTTCGGCTTTTTAATTGCCACCAGTGCATTTTTAATTACGGGCTTTTTTATCATGGGCGAACGCCGTAAGACAGTGTTGTTGTTTGCTTCTGTGCCTGTGGCCGTGGTTTTTTGGTTTTTAATGACACAAGTACTGGGCATTTACTTAGTACCTGGCAATCTGTGGAGTTAAGTTATGCTTGATGGAATTATGTTAGGTTTGTCGACCGTACTCGACTGGAACAACTTGTTATATGTGATTGTTGGCTGCTTTGTTGGCACGTTCATCGGTATGCTACCTGGTCTAGGTCCAATTACTGCGATTGCGTTGATGATCCCGATCACTTACAGCATCGGTGCTGATTCGGGCATGATTTTAATGGCCGGTGTGTACTACGGGGCTATATTCGGTGGTTCTACTTCTTCAATTTTGATTAATGCGCCGGGTGTAGCGGGTACGGTAGCGTCATCGTTTGATGGCTACCCGCTAGCAAAGCAGGGTAAGGCAGGTAAAGCCCTTGCGATTGCCGCTTATTCATCCTTTATAGGCGGGACGATCGGCGCTATTTTATTGATGGTGGCTGCGCCATTATTAGCGAAAGTGTCATTAAGCTTTCAGTCGCCTGATTATGTTGTACTGATGTTTTTAGGCTTAACGGCTATCGCTGCGTTCTCTAATAAAGGGCAATTTTTAAAAGCCATGATGATGACGGTATTTGGTTTAATGCTGGCAACGGTAGGTATTGATCCCTCTTCAGGTACCGAGCGCTTTACTTTTGGCCAAGCTGATTTATTAGATGGTATTAGCTTTTTATTAGTAGCAATGGCAACGTTTGCGTTGGCTGAGGCACTGATTAATGTGGCGCGCCCAGAAGCTGAGCCAGATAAAAAAATAGACGATCCTGATACGCCAAAAATTGGTTCAACAAAACTGACTAAAGAAGAAGTCAAAGATATGGCTCCTGTGGTTGGCCGCTCATCTTTACTTGGCTTTATAGTCGGTGTTTTACCGGGCGCAGGGGCAACGATTGCCAGCTTTATGGCCTATGCTACTGAGCGTAACCTTGCTCCAAAAGCACTGAAAGATAAATTTGGTAAGGGTTCAATGCGTGGCTTAGCGGCACCTGAGTCGGCTAATAATGCAGCCTGTACTGGCTCATTTGTACCATTACTGACTTTAGGTATTCCAGGCTCTGGTACAACAGCGATCATGCTAGGTGCATTAATTGCCTACGGTATTCAGCCGGGCCCTATGTTAATGCAAGAAAACCCAAGCGTGTTTTGGGCAGTTATTGTCAGTATGTACTTTGGCAACATTGTACTGCTGATTTTGAATCTACCACTGATCCCATATTTCGCTAAAGTGTTGGCAATGCCTAAATCTGTGCTGACCGTGATGATTTTATTCTTCAGCTTAATTGGTGTGTATTTAGTGTCATTTAACACCTTTGATTTATTTATGATGGTGGGCTTTGCGCTGGTGGCCTTGGTGCTTCGATTGTTAGCTTTCCCGATGGCACCTTTATTACTTGGCTTTATCCTCGGTGATATGATTGAGCGAAACTTCCGCCGTGCCATGATGATTTCAGATGGTTCGCTGAGCTTTTTATGGGACCGCCCATTAACACTGAGTATTTTTGTGATTTCGATCTTAGTGTTGTTGTTCCCACTGAAAGACTATATTGTCCAACGTCGTAAAGAAAAAGCAGCTACGCAAGCAGAGCAACATGCGTAGAACAAGGCACTGATATGAGATACACCAATAAGCTAAACCCATTTCAGCATATGGTTAAAAAACCTAAGCGCTTAGAAACGCGACTCATTATTTGGGTTACCGGTCTATGTGTTTTACAGGCTGTGTTGTTTGGCGCATTGGTGTATCAGATCACTGCAGAAAGCTTACATAACCACATGGGTGATAAAGCGCTTGCGCTCGCAACCAGTATTGCCTCACGGGATGATGTGCAAAGCGCATTGCAAACCAAGCAAGGGCTTGATGAGTTAAATACGCAAATTGAGCATATTCGTGAACTCACCGCTGCCAGCTTTATCGTAATTGGCGATAAAAATACTCGCCGCATTGTTCACCCCGACTCTGACAAGCTCGGTAAGCCGATGGTGGGTGGTGATAGTAAAGCGGCGCTGCGTGGTGAGCGGTATGTGTCGATTGCAAAAGGGAGTTTGGGCGAGTCTATTCGTGGTAAAGTCCCTGTGCTCTCAGAGCAGGGCGAAGTTATCGGCTTGGTATCGGTTGGCTTTTTAGTGCAATCAATTGAACCGCTTATTCGTGCTCGTAGTGCTGAAATTATGCTTTGGGGTTTGTTGTTAGTCGGTTTAAGTATTTTGGCCGCGGTGTATATTGGTCAACGGGTTCGTAATGCTATTTTTGGTTTACAGCCTGATGAAATAGCAAGGCTGTTCTCTGAGCAAGATGCTATTTTGAATACCGTTCGTAGCGGCATTATCGCCCTCGATCCTGAAGGTAATGTACGTAACTTAAATCAACGTGCCTGCGAAATCCTCGGTAAACCGACTAGCTGTATTCATCAACCACTTAAACTTGCAGACTTACTTCCTGAACATAGTGAGTTTTTAATGCATAACCAACAGCGTCCGATTGTAGGTTTTGAATTATTTGCCGCCGATAAACGCATTGTGTTGTCGCGATATGCATTGCAAGTGCAAGGTCAGGCTGATGGTATTTTGCTAAGTATGCGCCCTGCGGATGAGCTTGAATATTTATCGCAGCAATTAACTAAAGTGCAAGCCTTTGCTGAGTTATTACGAGTGCAAACGCATGATTACTCGAACAAGCTAAACTTAATTGGTGCGTTAATTCAAATGGGGCAAACGGATCAGGCAATTGAGTTAATTGGTCAAGAAAGTAAAGGCTCGCAAGCGCAGATCCATCATTTACTCGAAAGGATCCAAGATCCGGTACTGGCAGGTTTATTGGTTGGTAAATACCACAAAGCCCGCGAACTTAATGTAATTCTTGAGCTTAATCCAGATAGTTTATTAGGATCGATCACCCGTAAAGATATGCTTGAACGGGTTGTCTCGATACTTGGCAATTTGATTGATAACGCAATTGAAGCTGCTATTCGAGCTAGCGATACACGTACCCCTAAGGTTCGTGTTACGGTTGATGAAACCAGTAAAACACTATTGTTTGATGTTGAAGACAGCGGTTTTGGTTTAGGCGATGACAAGGATGTGATATTTACACCACAATACAGTTCTAAGTCAGGGGCTGAGCATGGTATCGGCCTTTATTTGGTCAAAACCAACTTAGATTCGTGTCGTGGTAGTTTAGAAATAGGTGAGTCTGATCTGATGGGGGCACGTTTAAGTGTCTACATTCCAAAATAATAAAAAATGATCAGCCTATAAATAAAAGGTAAAGAACATGACTTACTCAGTTGTCATTGTTGAAGACGAAGTTGAAGTAGCCCAATTATTGGCGCAATACTTATTACTTCCTCATGGCGTTGCTGGCCAACAAGGGGCACGGCAAACTCTACGTCAGGGGCAATATCAGGTTGTTGGTATTGCAGGCAATCTTGCCACCGCGAAAGCGTTATTATCGGCGATTAATGCCGATTTAATTTTGCTCGATATTCATTTACCCGATGGCAATGGTCTTGATTTACTTAATGAATTACGCCGCGAAGAAATGAAAAGCGAAGTAATGCTATTAACCGCAGCAAAAGAAGTAGAAACACTGGAAAAAGCCATGCAACTTGGCGCCTGTGACTTCTTAGTAAAACCATTAATGCTAAATCGTTTAGATCAAGCGCTGGCGCGATTCGAAGCAAGGCAACAATGTTTGTCAGATGCCGATGAAGTAACCCAATCTATGGTCGATACTTTATTTGGATCGCAAGAACAGTTAAAAACCCCTGTCAGGCTGCCAAAAGGGGTGGATCAGCTTACTTTGCAAAAGATCTTAAAAGCGTTTAAAGCGAATATTGGCACGGCTTTTACTGCTCAACAAATGGGTGATTTAGTCGGCGTAAGCCGCTCAACAGCCCGTCGTTACCTCGAATACTTGCTTGAAGCTGAGCAAGTCAGTGCTGATCAGAGCTACGGAAGTATCGGGCGACCCGAGCGTTGCTATAAAATGACAAGCAGCTAATCGCATCATTTAATTGTCAAATCAGCGCTAAATTAGCGATTTTAGTAGCATAAACTCACTGTTCGGCACGTTAAAAAGTGCCGCTTATCCTGAGCATAGAAAAATTTTATAAAATTGATTGCATTTTAAGCGACTTCGATGGTGATGTTCGCTTTAAGTAATGCTATACTCCCGCCGAATAATTTTTCGACTTTATTAAGAGTAAAATAATGGCAGATTTATCGAAGTACAGAAATATTGGTATTTTCGCCCACGTTGACGCGGGTAAAACTACCACCACTGAGCGTATCCTTAAGCTTACGGGTAAAATTCATAAGACTGGTGAGGTGCACGACGGTGAGTCTACTACTGACTTCATGGAACAAGAAGCTGAGCGCGGTATTACAATCCAATCAGCAGCTGTAACTTGTGAGTGGAAAGGCCACCGCTTAAACGTTATCGATACTCCGGGACACGTTGACTTCACAGTAGAAGTATACCGTTCACTTAAAGTACTAGACGGTGGTATCGGTGTATTCTGTGGTTCTGGTGGTGTTGAGCCGCAGTCAGAAACTAACTGGCGTTATGCGAACGAATCAGAAGTTGCACGTGTAATCTTCGTAAACAAATTAGACCGTATGGGTGCTGATTTCTACCGCGTTGTAGGTCAAGTTGAGAAAGTACTAGGTGCTAACCCACTAGTTATGACTTTACCAATCGGTATCGAAGACCAATTCACTGGTGTTGTAGACGTACTTGAGAAAAAAGCATACGTTTGGGACGAGACTGGTCTTCCTGAAAACTACGAAGTACAAGACGTTCCAGCTGACATGGTAGACAAAGTTGATGAATACCATGAGATGCTTGTTGAGTCTGCTGTTGAGCAAGACGAAGACCTAATGATGGCTTACATGGAAGGTGAAGAGCCTTCTCTAGAAGACATCAAACGTTGTATCCGTAAAGGTACTCGTGATCTTGCGTTCTTCCCAACATACTGTGGTTCTGCATTCAAAAACAAAGGTATGCAGTTAGTATTAGACGCGGTTGTAGATTACCTACCTTCGCCTACAGAAGTTGACCCACAACCTCTAACTGATCCTGAAACAGGTGAGCCTACTGGTGAAGTAGCAACTGTTTCTGCAGATGAGCCACTTAAAGCGTTAGCGTTCAAAATCATGGACGACCGTTTCGGTGCACTTACGTTCATCCGTATCTACGCTGGCCGCATGAAGAAAGGTGACACAATCCTTAACTCAGCAACTGGTAAAACAGAGCGTATCGGCCGTATGGTTGAGATGCAAGCTGACGAGCGTAACGAACTTACTGAAGCACAAGCGGGTGACATCATCGCTGTTGTTGGTATGAAGAACGTTCAAACTGGTCACACTCTTTGTGATCCTAAGCACGAATGTACACTTGAAGCGATGATCTTCCCTGATCCAGTTATCTCAATCGCTGTTGCTCCTAAAGACAAAGGCGGTAACGAGAAGATGGGTATCGCGATCGGTAAGATGGTTGCAGAAGATCCTTCATTCCAAGTTGAAACTGACGAAGATTCAGGCGAAACCATCCTTAAAGGTATGGGTGAGCTTCACTTAGATATCAAAGTAGATATCCTTAAGCGTACTTACGGCGTAGACCTAGTTGTTGGTCAACCTCAGGTTGCTTACCGTGAAACTATCACGAAAGAAATCGAAGATAGCTACACGCATAAGAAACAATCTGGTGGTTCTGGTCAATTCGGTAAGATCGATTACCGCATCAAGCCAGGCGAGCAAAACTCAGGCTTCACGTTCTCTTCATCAGTTGTTGGTGGTAACGTACCTAAAGAATTCTGGCCTGCAGTTGAGAAAGGCTTCGCATCAATGATGCAAGAAGGTGTTCTAGCTGGCTTCCCAGTATTAGACGTTGAAGTTGAACTTTTCGACGGTGCTTTCCACGCAGTTGACTCATCAGCAATCGCGTTCGAAATCGCTGCTAAAGGCGCTTTCCGTCAGTCTATCCCTAAAGCGGGTGCACAACTTCTTGAGCCAATCATGAAAGTTGACGTATTCACTCCGGAAGACAACGTAGGTGACGTAATCGGTGACCTTAACCGTCGTCGTGGTATGATCAAAGACCAAGAAGCTGGCGCAATGGGCGTTCGCATCAAGGGTGATGTACCACTTTCTGAAATGTTCGGTTACATCGGCCACTTACGTACTATCACTTCTGGTCGTGGTCAGTTCTCTATGGAGTTCTCACACTACGCACCATGTCCTGCAAACGTTGCTGAAACAGTAATCGCTGCAGAAAAAGAGAAAAAAGCTGCTAAGTAATTAGCCTTTTAACTTCTTTTAAAAAAACCCGCACTTGTTGCGGGTTTTTTATTGCCTAAAATAGACCGCTTATTAAACGAATTGGTGTGATACCAACCCGCAATAATACTTAATCATTTTGAGGTTTTATTGCCTCAAAATAGACAACTTAATTAAGCGGATTGGTATGAGTGGTATAAATTATAATATTTTAATTTAAATCTATGATAGGTAAAAAGTAGCGGTTTCATAATGAGTTGCGGTCTGGTTTCTTTTTTCTAGTACAAAAGTATTTTTTTGTACCTTGTGTCCCTTTTTTAGACTCTGTAAAATAGCAATCGAATGATTCTTTAATCATTTTGTATTAAACGTCAGCTTATTATCATTAAAATTTTAAGATTCAGCCTCATGAAAACGATAAAGTTAAGTCCTAATTGGACTCTACAGGGAACCAAGATAGCGTTTGCTATTCTTGTTTTATTAAGCGTTACTTTTCTTGGAACATCGCTACTTTTGTTTCTTTTACCTATTTTGCTCTTTATAACTATTTTAAATTTCTTACAACTGCGCTTTTTGCACTGTTATAAAGCGGGAATTTGTTATTCGCGTGGAATTAAAAAGCGTTATATTAACACTGAAGATATTGCTGCAGTTGAGTTCTCTCAGCTCGCATTTCTAACTATTTTTAAAGTAGATTTAGTAAATGGAAAAAGCTGCCAATTCTTTAATTGGCAAGTTAGCGATGAGCAAAAAATTGAGATTGAAAGACTCTATAAGGCAAAAGCCAACTCTAGAGTTGAATCAGTTTTAGAGTGTGAAGTATAAAAAAGGCCGCGATAAGCGGCCTTTTTACTTAATGCGGTGTCGCTTATTTTTTCATGCGACGACGAAGTGCAAATGGTAAAGCAAGTAGACTTAACCAAGCAAATGAACCAGAATCATCATCTTTTGACTCTTCTTCAGTTTCATCTTCTTCAACTTCTTCGGTTACATCATCTGCCACATCATTGGTAATGTTGATGTAGAGTAATTGTGCTTCTGATAAGTTGCCTGCGCTATCTTCTGCACGGATCATTAATGTAAGCTTGTCTTCTTCTTCAAAATCGAGCTCTTTGGCTACTGTGATTTCACCTGTAGCACTGATTGCAATCGCGTCAGCATGCTCACCTTCAATGCTAAAGCTAACGACAGGTGTATAATCAGCGTCACCATCAGAGAAAACAAGTTGACCAATCACAGCGCCCACCTCACTGTTTTCAACGATTTCGAATGATTGCTGAACTTCGATTACTGGCGCTTGTTGTTCTGGAACAGGCTCTGCAGATTGGATATCAACAATCACTGGGTCGTGATCAGATGCACGGTATGCATCGTCAGCGTAAAGGCTAGCTTGTTGTGTCGATGATTTATACTCAAGGTTGTAGTCTAGGCTGATTGGCTCATCGGCATTGATATGCCAATCAGTTGCAGCAATTACTTTGCCAAGCATTGATTCAGAGACTAGCGCGTGGTCAAGGCTACCAATGCGGCCAGAGAAGCTATAAGAGTAACCTAATGTGTCGCCGTCTAGTTCAGCAACCGCACTCTTCAGACCTTTATCTGCAAATGCACGGATAGGATCTTCCATCGCGTATGCGTTCATATCGCCCACTAAGATGATATCTTCATCTTCAACTTCTGTTGGGTAAGTGGCTAACCAATCAGCATATGCATTTGCACCCGCAACACGGATTTCATTCCAACATGCTTGACCATCGCCTAAGTCAGCATTATTACCTTCAGCGCTACCACAGCCGCCTTTAGATTTTAGGTGAGCAACGGCAACAGTGAAGATTTCTTCGCTTTCAAGAGATTGGAAGCTTTGTGCAATTGGCGGGCGATTGCTGTAATCGAAAGGTTCTACTGTGGTATGAGCAGCCTTACCAACTTCAGATACTTTATTTGAGCGATAAATCAGTGCTGTCGTGATTGCATCAGTACCAATTTGGTCAACGCCGAAATCAACGAATGCGTAGGTATTTTCTGCATCTTCATCATTAAGTGCAGATACTAGGCTAGCAATGGCGCTATTTTCACCGAAACCGTCATTTTCGATTTCCATTAAGCCAATCACATCAGCATTTATAGCCGTGATTGCGCTAACTAATTTAGCTTCTTGGCGAGTAAACTCTTCTTCGCTATCTGCACCACGGCTAGTTGGGAAGCCTGCACCTTGGCCGTCGCCATTAAAGTAGTTTAATACGTTAAAGCTTGCTACACGTAGATCTGCATCTTCGTTAAGCTCTGGTGCATCTGTACGAGGGTTAGTTACAGTGAACTCAGGTTGTACTGTAGGGTGAATACGATAACGGTCGAAGCTATAACCCATCACACCGGTAATCGTATTAACAGTATCGCCTAAACGTAATGTGTTATAGGCATCAAGGCCCGTACCTGGGTAAGCAATAGGATCAAGGTTTTGCTTTGTTGAACCATCGTCGATTAAGATTTGTTTTTTCAGGTTTTCAGCTTCAACAGCATTTGCTGCATCGCCTGGAAGCGCTACTTGAGTTCCTTGGTATAAACGCTCAGTACCTAAGTCAACTTCACCATAGCGACCGAGGCCGTAGTTGTTATTAACGACTAAAGGTTGCGCGATGGTTACTAACATACCTTCGTAAGCTTCAAGGTCTGCCACGTCAGTAACTGGTAAAGTGATAGCGGTTGCATCAGTAGATAAACCTGTCGCACAGATCTCAACTTGGCTAACATCGCCTAGTTGTGTTGCGCTGTAGTATTCAGCAACGCTACCTTTAACACGCACATGGTCACCAACCGCAACGTCGGTATCTGCGAAATAAACAAATACACCTTCAGAAGTTAGTGGGTTTGTATCAACATCAGCAGCAAGTGAGCTAATGAAGAAACCTTTTAGTTGATCATCACCTTGGAAGTCAGCTGTAACAACACCTTCAACTTCTACTTCAGTGTTAATAAGCGGGCTGTCGCCGCCTTCACCTTGAATTGCGCTGATTAAGGTTTTTGCTGCACCACACTCAAGGGGAGTGACAGGTTCTGGCTCAGGCGTTGGCTCTGTGCTCTCACCATATTGACCAATATTGCTGAAATCGTCTTGGTCGAATTGCTCCCACTCATCGCTTGGGTTGAACGCAGAGGTTGCATCAGTACGGCCTGTAGTAACAGTTGCTTTACGGCGCAGTGTTTTATTTTGTGTTGAAACGCCGCCTTCATCCCATGCTGAACCTGGATCAACGCCCAGTTGACCAAAGCTATCAACAATTGCACCATCTTTAGTTAGCACTAATGCGTCATCACCGTTGAAGTAAGTGATTGTTGATTCAGTATCTGCATTGGCTTTTAACTCATCAGCAGAGCCCGCATTTACAATAACGTAGGTTGCATTTGCTGCAAGAGTACCGGTTAAAGCTAAGCTGTTATTAGGGTCTGCTAGATCGCCGTTACCATTTGAGTATAAAGAGATGGTGTAACCGTCAAGCGATAGTTCAGCACTCGATGTGTTGTATAGCTCTACCGCTTTATTGTTAGAGCTTCCTTCAACATATTCAGAGATGATTAGGTTGGCAGAAGCAGGCGCGCTCAGGCTTGCAATAACAAGCGCGAGCGGCGTTAATTTTGTATTTATCATTATTTTTCCCGTGTATGTATTATTAAAGTCCCAATATGGGACACAGTACTTTAAGAAAAATCTATGACAAATTAAATACAAAATGTTAATAAAATAGAAATAATGACCTATTTTAAGAACATTTTTTTAAGTTAGTTGTTTTTTAACCATTTTGCAGCTTGTTTTGCAAAATAAGTCAGGATGCCATCGGCGCCAGCGCGCTTAAATGCTAATAATGACTCCATGATTATTGCATCTTCTGCAAGCCAACCGTTATCAATGGCTGCTTTATGCATAGCATATTCACCACTTACTTGATAAGCAAATGTGGGCACACCAAACTCATCTTTTACGCGGCGTACTACATCTAAATATGGCATACCTGGTTTTACCATCACCATGTCTGCACCTTCTTGCAGATCAAGGGCTACTTCACGAATCGCTTCATCAGAGTTGGCAGGGTCCATTTGATAGGTCTTTTTATCGGCACCTTTTAAGTTGCCTGCAGAACCTACCGCATCACGGAATGGGCCATAGTAGCTTGAAGCGTATTTAGCTGAGTAAGCCATGATACGAGTGTGGATATGGCCTTCGGCTTCGAGAGCTTCACGAATTGCACCAATACGTCCATCCATCATGTCTGATGGCGCAACTACATCAGCTCCAGCTTCGGCATGCGATAGCGCTTGTTTAACTAAGATTTCAGTTGTTACATCGTTAATCACATAACCGTCTTCATCGATGATGCCGTCTTGACCATGAATAGTGAATGGGTCAAGTGCAACATCTGTGATCACACCTAATGTAGGAAAAGCTTCTTTAAGTGCGCGTACAGTGCGTTGTGCTAATGCATCTGGGTTATAGGCTTCTTCAGCAAGAAGGGATTTTTTATCGCTCGGTGTTACCGGGAAAATAGCGACGGCAGGTACACCTAGCTCTACAAGCTCTTTCGCTTCCTCAAGCAACAAATCAATAGAAAGACGATCTATACCTGGCATAGACTCAATGGCTTCGCGGCGGTTCTTACCTTCTAGCACAAATACAGGAAAAATAAGGTCATTTACAGTTAGTTGGTTTTCAGCCATTAGGCGACGAGAGAAGTCATCACGACGCATGCGGCGCATACGTGTATAAGGGAAAAGGTCGAGTCCTGATTGGGCCATGCTTTGTATACTCCTAGTCTGGTAGAGGATAACTCACTACGCGATTTCGACCTGTTTGCTTGGCATGATATAAGGCTTTGTCGGCATAGTCAGTGAAAAAACTTGGGTTATTAATGTCTTCAGCAATTGCGCTGTAAACACCTGCACTCAAAGTAAATTTAATCGTTGTTCCGGCAACTATTATATCAGTATTTTGGGCTGCTTTGCGTATTTGTTCGGCAATTTCTAATGCACCTTCTAGTGGTGTATTCGGTAATAACACTACAAATTCTTCGCCGCCATAGCGCGCCACTTCATCGAGAGGTCGTTTAAGATGCTGTTTGATGACATCTGCAGCTGCTTGAATGGTTTGATCACCGGTTAAATGACCATAGGTATCATTGATTGCTTTGAAGTGGTCAATATCTAACATGATGATAGCTAGAGGTGTTTGCTCTCGACGTGAGCGACGAATATCCATCAATAGTTTTTTATCAAAGTAGCGGCGGTTTTTGGTTTTAGTGAGGGCATCTTCCATATTGAGCTGTTCAAGCTCTCGGTTTTTCTCTTCAAGTTCGCGTAATGTCACTTGTAACTCAAAGGTACGCTCTTCAATATTAGCTTCAAGATCTTGGCGTGCTTGCTCTTGCAGTTCAAGGCGCTCACGCATTAAGGTATCTTGTGCTTTACTCTCTGCTAGTGCATTTTGTTGCGCTGCGACTTCAGCGTCGCGTTGCATCAAAAACAATTTTATTACCGCATAACTCAAGCTCAAGCTACAAACTAAAAAGCAAACGAAGGTGAGCGAAAGCATTCCGATATTTAAATCAAATGGATTAAATACACCGAGTGCACTGTAAACAATGGCACAGAAGAAAGCGAACAAAGCAACAAAAAAGCCAATGCACGGCTGCTTATATTCATGATTAAACTGCTTTAGAGCAATACCTGCAAAAATGATAAGCACCACAGGTAAACTCAATAAGCAGAGTGTGATAGCAATATGAATAGGCAAAAAGCACATTGTTACAGTGGCAAGCACAACTGCCCATGCTAGCCAATACTGAAAACGGTTTAAGCGAGATTTGGTAAAGCCGAATATATAGCCTTGCAATGGTACAAATAACGCACCACAGATAAAAAATAGAGTTGGGATTGTCAGTTGTTGAAACGATGAGCCACTAGGTTGTAAATAACGGTAACCAAAGCCATAAAGGTAAGCCAAAGAAAGCCACAGCAAGGTAAGTAATAATCCTGTATAGGCGAAATAGCGGCGTCTAGAAAAGCCATAAAGCACTAAATTAGTGAGTGCGAGTGATAATATAAAACCGACTAATAAACCGTACAATAAATTAAATTTACTTTTATGCTTTAGGTATTCTGAAGGTTTCCAAAGGCTTAGAGGTACTCTTAAACCCCCATTGTTTTTAACTTTAAGATAAACAACTGAATGGCTGGCTTTTGGAATGGTTAATGAGACTAACAGAGACTCATTTTTGATTTGCCGATTAGATAATGGGACTGCATCCCCAATCTTTGTGTTAAATAATAATTGGCTACCTTGAAGATGAAACACGCTCACTTCATCGAGTAAAGGGTTATCTATCGATAATATCAGTGGAATAACATCTAATGAGGTGTTTCTTATCGATAGCTTGAGCCACATTGGTTTTAGAGTCATACCTAGATTTAGGGTTTCGCCTTGGCTTGAATGCCAAGTTACATTGTTACTGCTAAAGGCTTGCTGTTGAGTGATAGGATCAAAGGTGTACTCAACATTAAGCGTATGTTGAGATTTGAATTGTGAACTAACAACAATGGAGTTAGCCTGCAAGTAAGGAGTAAATAAAACAACGAAGATTACGCCACAAAGTGACCATAGGCGCTTCATCTTAACCCTTTATGGAAAATAATTGCTGAAAGTTTAGTGTAGTTTGTTTTGCCACTTCAGTAAATTCTGAGCCTTTTAAATCAGCAATTTGCTGACATACATAAGGAAGGTTCTGAGGCTCATTACGGCGAGTTTTAGGTCTAGGCCTAATATTTCTCGGCATTAAAAAGGGCGCATCAGTCTCAATTAACAAGCGATTTAAAGGGATAGTTGGTACTAAGGCTTGTAGTTGTTCACCACGGCGTTCATCGCAGACCCAGCCCGTAACACCGATATAAAGCCCCATTGCTAGGTAACTTTGGAGTGCGTTTTCGTCACCCGTGAAGCAGTGTAGTACGCCTCGTACCTTGTAATCACTCAAGATTGCGAGCATATCTTCGCTGGCATCTCGCTCATGCAAATACACAGGCATATTTAGTTGCTCAGCAAGCTGTAACTGGCGTCTAAAAACGCTGCGCTGAACATCGCGAGGAGAAAAGTCACGATTGTAATCGAGGCCACACTCGCCAATTGCAACCACTTCAGGGTGTTGGCTGAGAGTTGTTAAGTGTGCTTCAAGGTGATCATCTGCAGTTTTTGCATCATGAGGGTGGACCCCAGCTGTGCAAAATTGCTTAAACTGTTTGGCGAGTTTAAGAGAGGCTTGGCTACTTTGCAGATCGCAGCCAATAAGAAGCATCTGTGTTACATTTGCCTCTGCGGCACGTTGTAACACAGCTTGATGAATATCATCAAATTGATGATTGCTTAAATTGACGCCAGCATCAACTAGCGAATAGTTCATTAGTCAGTACGCTTAACACGAATTGAACGGTTTTGCCCTTCGATTCTTAACAAGAATGAATTGAAAACGCCTCGTTCAATTATGACTTTGTCGCTCACCTCTAGCTTCATTCTATCTGAGCCTACTTGGCGCCACTGTTGACCGTTTTCTAGCTCTATAATCAGCTCCCCGTAAGGCGCTTTTCTAACGCTCTTAACCACTGCGGTTATTTCGTCATCATTTTTTTTTGCAACTTCTTTGTGCTCTAAACCAAAGTCTTCATTTTTTGTTTTTAGAGCTTGTTCACTTGTTGCGGCTGCCGCGGCAACAGGAGCTGCTGAGCTAGTTACAGGTTGCTCAATTTGTTTTTTTGTAGCCGGTTTTGAAAGTGATTTACCTGCCATTACGTTGTCGTAACAAAGTAAGCGGTTAAAATCATTTTCAACAAAAGTACAGGCTTGCAATGCTTGTAAGTTAACTTCGTCTGCCTGTGCAGTACCAGCAATAGTTAAAAGAGCAACGAAGGGAATGAGTTGTTTTTTCATTTTATTCCTCGGATTCCTGTTGAGGTTTGGCGGTATAGAATGCAGCCAAAATTAAACCTAATTCAAATAATAACAGCATGGGTAATGCTAGCAATGTTTGTGACAGTACATCAGGAGGTGTTAAGAACATGGCAACCACGAATACACCTACCACGATATAAGGTCGTTTTTCTTTTAAACTTTTCGTTGTTGTTGCGCCACTCCAGCATAACAGCATGATGGCAACAGGTATTTCAAACGCAATACCAAAAGCAAAAAACAGTTTTAAAGCAAAACTTAAATAACTACTAATATCAGGTGCTAATGTCATCATATCAGGGCCAGTATTAGTAAAAAACCCTAAAATAATAGGTAGCACCACAAAGTAGCAAAATGCGATACCACTATAAAATAGCAAGATACTTGAGGCCAAAATTGGCATTAGCATGCGCTTTTCATGTTGATACAAACCTGGTGCTATAAAGCTCCAAACTTGATGCAGTATCATGGGAATAGCAGCAAATAACGCCACAAATAAGGTGAGTTTAAACGGTGCAAAAAAAGGTGCTGTTACATCCGTTGCGATCATGGTGGCAGTGCTTGGCAAGTTTGCAATCAGTGGAGCTGCAACAAAGCTATAAATATCGTTGGCAAAATACACCAAGCTGATAAATATTAGCAAAATGCTTAACAAAGCTTTCATGAGTCGGTTTCGTAACTCAATCAAGTGGCCAACAAAGCCTGTTTGAGCTTGCTCGGTCATAATTTACTATTCATCATCATTGTTATTGACCACAAAAGCAGAGATTAATTTCACTTTTTTTCGTCATTATTGTTAGTTTCTGCTTTTTCTGGTGTGTCTTTTTTATAACTGTGGGTAACTGACTGAGCAGCCTTTTGAAGTTCGTTTACAGAATCTTGCAGATCTGGTGTGAGCTCTTGCAAATTTTGCTGTTCTGCTTTTTTTAAGTTCTCGTGAAGCTCATGGATACGGAGTTCTTCGTTCACTTCAGCTTTCACTGAATTGGCGACTGACTTTAATGTTTTTACCCAGCGGCTAACTGTACGAATTGCCACAGGCAAGCGCTCAGGACCTAACACAATCAGACCTACGATAAGTACGACAACAAGTTCCCACATCCCCATGTTGATTAAGCCTTATGGTCGTCTTTGCTTTTCTCTACGGTTTCTTTGCTTTGCGTGTTAGAAGCTTGCTCTATTTGCTCGCTTTTGGAATTAGTTTGGTCATCATCAGACACGGCTTTTTTAAAGCCTTTTACTGCGCTACCTAAATCACCGCCAATGCCACGAAGTTTCTTTGTGCCAAATAACAACACGATGATTGCTAAAATAATGATTAATTGCCAAATACTGATACCACCAAAACCCATGGGTTACTCCGTTTTTATCAAATTTATTGAATAGACTTGCCTTGATTATACCCACCAAAACATAAATAGCACTTAGTTTATGCGCTTCGCCATGCTGCAATAAAGCCTGCTATAGCAAAGCCTGCGGTAATTACACTGGCGACTAAGTCATGCTGTAAATAACATAAGCCTGAAACTATTAAACAGCTACCAGCAAAGATACTAAGTAACAAAGGCTTAGCAGATTGCGGCGCTGGCAATTGTACAGGTTGTTGTTGACGTTTTAAGTTTTGATAAATTAAATCAGGTAATTCAGGCATTTTTTCTGCCCAAAATGGCAAGTTCGCATACATTTTTTTCATTACTGCAAGCGGACCAACTTGTTCTTTGACCCAATCTTCTAGAAAAGGTTTAGCGGTTTTCCATAAATCAAGCTGCGGATACAGTTGTCTGCCAAGGCCTTCAACATACAACAGCGTCTTTTGTAGTAACACTAATTGCGGTTGAACTTGCATATTAAAGCGACGAGCCGTATTAAACAGGTTAACTAGCACGTGGCCAAAAGAGATTTCGGCCAGTGGTTTGTTGAAAATTGGTTCACACACAGTACGAATGGCAAATTCAAACTCTTCAATGCTGGTATCGGCGGGTACCCAGCCAGAATCAACATGCAGTTGCGCTACTTGGCGGTAATCACGGTTGAAAAAGGCAATAAAGTTCTCTGCTAAATAGCGTTTATCTTCACGATTAAGGGTGCCCACAATGCCGCAATCAATGCCGATATATTTTGGGTTATGAGGGTTTTCACGTGAAACGAAGATATTACCCGGATGCATATCAGCGTGGAAGAAACTGTCGCGGAATACTTGTGTGAAAAATACTTCGACTCCACGCTCAGCTAGTAGCTGCATATTGGTATTTTGTGCCAGTAATGCGTCGGTATCAGATACTGGAATACCGTAAATGCGCTCCATTACTAATACGTTATTGCGGCTGTAGTCACTGTAAACAAAGGGAATGTAGAGCGAATCTGAGTCTTCGAAGTTACGGCGTAGCTGAATCGCATTCGCCCCTTCACGCATTAAGTCGAGCTCATCGAGTAAAGTTTTTTTGTACTCGTTTACTACTTCAATAGGGCGTAAACGTTTTGCTTCTTTTAATAACTTAGCAACCAAGCGAGCGACTTTTTGCATTAGCATTAAGTCAGCATCAATTTGCTCTTTAATGTTAGGGCGAATGACTTTAATCACCACATCTTGTGGCGCGCCATGCTCATCAATTAAGGTTGCCGTGTGAACTTGTGCAATCGAGGCTGATGCCAAAGGTGTTTGCGAAAAATCACTAAATAATTTACTAATATCATTAATACCGAGCGCCTTTTCGATCAGTTGCTGGGCAAGCTCACCTTCAAAAGGTTCAACCTGATCTTGTAGCAGTGCAAGCTCTAATGCGACATCATGCGGCAGTAAATCACGGCGTGTAGAAAGCATTTGACCAAACTTGATCCACACCGGGCCGAGCTCTTGCAATGCAAGTCTTAAGCGCATACCTGCAGGTTTATCTTTATGTTGGTTACGTAACCAAAATAAGCTGCCACGGGCGAGTTTGGCAAACCAAGGCACTCGTTTACGCGGAATTAATTCGTCTAAGCCATAGCTCAGTAGAGTTTTAGTAATGTAATAAAGACGAGCAGACGACACACAAGTTCCTTAGCGCATTAGCGTGACTGTAACAGCGCGTTAATTCGCATCTCTAATTGAGATACTTGGCTTTTTAATTGGCGATTTTGCTGTTTAAATTCAGCAAGTTCAAGAGGGTGTATGGTCACTGCTAACTCATCTTGGCAAAGCGTTGTTAAGGTATTTTCTAACTTGCTTTTCGTTTGTGAACTACGACGTTTTAAAGCTTGAATAGAGAGCCACAACTGTTGTGCTGGGGCATCGCCAATGTATCGAGAAAAATGTTCTGGCCAATCAATATCAAGCTCAGCAAACGCATTGCTAAAGCCTTGCGCAAGATTTAAATCGCCTTGTAAGTCGAGCTTGTCTTGGCGAATGAGTTGCGTGAGCATTGATGGATCTTTAAGCGCCAATAAGGTGTTGATATCGGCGCTGATCATGCAGTCAAAACTGCGTTCTTGCGTACTGTATAAGTGAATTTGCTCGTCGCTGTAAACGCACAAAATTGACTGTTGCCAATCACGTATCTCAATCAACAGCTGTTTATCAGCAATTGCTGCAAGCTTACCCTTTAACTGAGGGTCTAACTGCAGCAGTTGATTAATGATTCGTTCGACGAGTGATAACAGAGCGTTTGCTAACATCGCGTTACCTACTTAATTTACAGAGTTTTTAGTATTTAAAACCACGGTGAAGGGCAACAATACCGCCAGTAAGGTTTTGATAACTGGTTTGTTCAAAACCCGCATCTTCCATCATGCCTTTTAATGTTTCTTGATCAGGATGCATACGGATAGACTCAGCAAGGTATTGATAAGACTCGCTGTCATTCGCAACCAGCTCACCCATCTTAGGTAAGATATTAAATGAGTAGAAATCGTAAGCTTTGCTCAGTATTTCTTGCTCTGGTTTTGAGAACTCAAGCACAAGTAAACGACCGCCAGGCTTAAGAATACGATACATTGAGCGTAGAGCTTTATCTTTATCGGTCACGTTACGAAGACCAAAGGCAATCGTAATTAAGTCGAAGCTGTTGTCAGGAAATGGCAATGCTTCGGCATTCATTTGTACATATTCAATATTGCCAACACGACCAAGATTACGCAGTTTCTCGCGGCCAACTTTCAGCATTGAAGAGTTGATATCGCCTAAGATAACTTGACCTGTTTCACCCACTAACTGACTAAATTTAGCGGTCAAATCGCCTGTACCGCCAGCAAGATCTAATACATAGTGACCTTTACGAACACCAGAACTTGCAATAGTTTGGCGTTTCCATAAACGATGAATACCGAACGACATTAGATCATTCATTACGTCATACTTTGCAGCGACTGAGTGGAATACATCAGCAACCATTGATGCTTTGTCGTTTTCAGCAACGGTTTTATAGCCAAAATGCGTGGTCTTTTCTTGATTCTCGTTCATGATTAATCTCTATCGTGGCAATAAAGACTAGTGTACTTGATTGTAGCTGTGGGGTGCAATTTGATTATAACTAAATCATCAGATTAGCATTGCTTTTCATGATTTAGCACAGGTTTAAACTTTACTGGCCGGCAATAAAACTACTTTGCCCAAGCGACTTGGCTTTCGCAGCTGCTAAAGAGGCTTTACGGGCTAAGCTGTTAAAGTCGCCATCGCCTTCATGTTTAGCGATACCTAGGGCTAAGGTAATAGCGGGGAGTTTGGTGCCATTTTTTGAGCTGACAAAGCGCAGCTTTTCGACACCATTTCGTACTTTTTCGGCTATTAAGTTGGCAGTTTCAGGCTCAATATCAGCAAGTAAGATGGTAAATTCATCTTTACTTGTGCGCCCAGGTAAGCCGCTTTCTTGTACGTATTTTTGCACCTGCTTGGCGACTTTATTTAAAATTACTTCACCAATCACATCACCATAGTTTTCAATAAAATGGTTTAAGTTCTCAATGTGAATAGAGATAGCACAAACCGCTTTATTTTGGCCGACCCAAAGTTGAGTTTGTTGATTTAAGTAATGGCGCTTGTATAAGCCGGTTTGTTGGTCGGTGATGTGTTGTTTGCGTAATTGAGTGAGCTGTTTTTGGGTTTTTTCTTGCAGTGATTTGGCTTTTGCTATTTCTTGCTTAAATTGACGATGCTGATTGAGCAGGACTTCAGATTGCTTACTGAGCATTTTTAATGCATGACGCGTTTGCTCAATATTGTTTTCATCAATTGAATGAACACATTCTGTGACTTGATCAGCAAAGCGCACAATATTTTGCTCGTTATTGTTAGCATTTCGCGAAAGGGTGTTAATTACTGAGTCAACGTTGCGAACAATGGCGGTTTTCATTTTATGCCCTTGCTCTATAAAATCGAAATAAAGCTGTTCTACATAGACACAATCGATGGTTTTTCTTTGTGCGATGGCACGGTCAATAGCGGCGTTAAGTTTAGGGTTAGACTGGCTGACGTAGGTGTAAACAACTTGGTAGTTAAGTGGTGACGGCGGTAATGCATGATGTTCTAAAAAGATACATACCTTTGTCATTTTTTCTTGAGCAATAGCCATGGGATCATGGAACATCATTTTTCAATACCACTAAATACGCATATCAACCAATTAATCATCTCTTCCGTAAGGTATAGCTGCTTCCAAGCATAAATACTGAGTCTACAGTAATCTGTAATCAGCCTATTTAAAAGCAAAATCGCTTACTTTGGAACTTAAATTTGTTTCGTTTGTGTCTATTAGCTGATTTTCTCAACAACTTTAACAAGTGTAATTAAAAATTGCTTAAACCTTGCTCATTCTTATTTATACACCGTTGTTAATTTGAGCGTATTTAACCTGAGCTTGGTCGCATTTGTTTGGGTTTTAGCCAGTGCTGCGCTACTTTAGCGATACTGACTAAAACTAAAAAGAATGCTATGAAACAAACACTGTCGCGAACTTTAAATCGTTCTGTTATTGCGGTTGCTTTAGCGTGTACTTTAAGCGCTTGCCAAGTAACAAATATTGATGCTGATCAGCAATTTACTCAAGTAGCCGAAAATATTGTTAATTATCGCCAAAGCATCAGCCCGTATGGTAAAGATAATGGCGTTGATGGTTATTTATTAGAAAATCTATCGGCTGAATTTTTAGAACAAAAATACCAAAAGAATACAGAGTTACTTGCCGAGCTAGACGCTATCGACCGTGATAAGTTATCGGAAGAAAATCGCATTAACCTGACTATTTTACGCGGCCAAGTGCAAAATAGTGTCGATGAATATGTGTTTAATGCGCACTATATGCCGCTGACATCTGAATATGGGTTCCATTCTAGCTTGTCATTTATGATCTCCAGCTCAGATTACACAAAACCACAAGATTACCAGCTATATCTCGCTAAATTACAGCAAATTCCTCGCTATTTTTCGCAAAATATTGGCTGGATGCGAAAGGGGCTTGAAGTGGGCCTAACCCAGCCAAAGGCTGTTTTAGAAGGTTATCAAGACTCAATCACGGCTTATATTGTTGATGATGCTACTAAGTCTGAATTCTACAAACCATTTTTAAATAACACGGCAGGCCTAAGTGATAGCGAGTTTGCAGCGCTACAAAAGCAAGCGCAAACCATTATCACAGAACAAGTTATTCCGGCATATCAAGGTTACTTAACCTTCTTTAACAATGAATATCAACCGGGTGCACGTACAGATATTGGTATTTCAAGTACGCCGAATGGCAAAGCGTTTTACGAAAATCGCGCTAAGTACTACACCACCACAGATATGACGCCAAAAGAAATCCATGAGCTGGGTTTACAAGAAGTCGCGCGTATTCGCGCAGAAATGGAAAAAATTATCGAGAAAGTAGGCTTTGAAGGCTCGTTTGCTGATTTTGTGCACTTTTTACGTACTGATCCGCAATTTTACGCAAAAACACCAAAAGATTTGCTAAAAGAAGCGTCTTACATTGCCAAGAAAATGGATGCGCAGTTACCTAAGTTATTCCACACCTTGCCAAGAATGCCGTACGGTGTTGCGCCAGTGCCAGAGAGCATTGCACCTAAATATACAACGGGTCGTTACTCAGGCTCTCGCCGTGATGATCAAGCAGGTTATTACTGGGTTAATACCTATGCGTTAGATAAGCGCCCGTTGTATGTACTTGAAGCATTAACTTTACACGAAGCAGTACCTGGGCATCATTTACAAATCTCGCTAAATGCTGAACTTGAGTCATTACCAAGTTATCGCCGTAATGCATATTTGTCGGCATTTGGTGAAGGTTGGGGCTTATATTCGGAGTTTTTAGGTATCGAAGCGGGCTTTTATCAAGACCCATACAGTGACTTTGGTCGTTTAACTTATGAGATGTGGCGAGCGGCACGTTTAGTGGTTGATACCGGTATGCATATGTATGGCTGGAGCCGCGAGCGTGCAATGAAGTTTATGAGCGAAAACACCGCGCTTTCATTGCATAATGTGAAGACAGAAACTGATCGTTATATCTCATGGCCTGCACAAGCGTTGTCATACAAAATTGGTGAGCTAACGATTAAACGTCTACGCCACGAAGCTGAGCAAGCACTTGGTGCAGATTTCGATATTCGCGAATTCCACCATCAAATATTGCGTCATGGCTCAGTGCCAATGTCAGTGCTTGAAGAGCAAATTCAACTTTATATTAAAGCTGAATTAGCAAAACGAGCAGCATAGCTGTATAGCAGTATAAAAGAAGAGGCGTGATTTACATCACGCCTTTTTTGTTTATTGCACGTAATATAAACACCTTATATGCTTTGAAGGATGTCATTTCACAAAGGGGCCTTGGATGAGTGATTTTATAATTTTTAGTATCGATGTATTTGCCAGCTTGTTTATTTTTGCACTCGGTATAGGTTTGCTGGTGATTGTGTGCTTTTACATTAGTGATGTGACGCAATCTAAACAGGCGATTCGCCGTAATTACCCGGTGATCGGTCGCTTTCGTTATTTTTTTGAACGCCAAGGTGAATTCTTCCGACAATACTTTTTTGCCATGGATAGGGAAGAGCTACCATTTAATCGTGCTGAGCGAAGCTGGGTGTATCGTGCTGCGAAAAATGTTGATCGTACTACGGCCTTTGGTTCAACCCAAAGCCTTGAAGCAACGGGCACTGTGATGTTTATGAACTGTGCGTTTCCGACTTTAGATGAAGATGCACTCGACCCGAGCGAAGTCACGTTAGGGCCTTATTGCCAAGCTCCTTATACAACAAACTCGTTATTTAATATTTCAGGTATGAGCTTTGGCGCATTATCTAAGCCCGCTGTTCGCGCATTATCGCGAGGGGCAAAATTAGCCGGCTGTTGGATGAATACCGGCGAAGGAGGGCTCAGCCCTTACCACCTTGAAGGTGGCGCTGATATTGTGTTTCAGATTGGCACGGCAAAATATGGTGTACGAGATGAGCACGGTAAATTAAGCACCGAAAAACTCAAAGCGATTGCTGAGCACGAACAAGTTAAAATGTTCGAAATTAAAATGAGTCAAGGTGCTAAACCCGGTAAAGGGGGTATGTTACCAGGGCGCAAAGTGACTGCTGAAATTGCAAAAATTCGGGGTATTCCTGAAGGGCATGACTCGATTAGTCCAAATGGTCACCCAGAGATTAAATGCCCAGCAGATTTACTCGATATGATTGAAACGGTACGCAGTACCACAGGTAAACCAACCGGTTTTAAAGCGGTTATTGGTGAATACACTTGGCTCGAAACCTTGTTTAGTGAAATAAATAACCGTGGTATTGAATCTGCCCCTGATTTTATCACTATTGATAGTGCCGACGGTGGAACGGGCGCTGCCCCTCAACCCTTGATGGATTCAGTTGGTTTACCGCTACGAGAGAGCCTGCCTTTGGTTGTTGACTTGCTAAAAAAACATGGTCTCAGAGAACGAGTGAAAGTGATTGCATCGGGTAAGCTAATCGTACCGTCAAAAGTGGCTTGGGCACTCGCGCTGGGTGCTGATTTTATTGTGTCGGCGCGTGGTCATATGTTTTCGTTAGGTTGTATTCAGGCTCTACAATGTAATAAAGATACCTGCCCGACCGGTATTACGACTCATAATGAACGCTTACAGCGGGGCCTAGATGTGACCGATAAGGCACAACGTGTCGCCAATTATAATAAGTTTATTCATTATGGTGCAGGGCTGATTGCTCATTCATGTGGTGTATCAAGTGCCCGCGAGTTAGCTCGCCAGCATGTGCGAGTGGTACAAGAAAATGGTTTATCAGAGCCGCTCGATAAAATGTATGAGCACTACAATAAATAATCTAGTTGAGTTGAATAATTCAAAGGCGCATTGAGCGCCTTTTTACTTTTTGACTATCAGTTTAATAAACTGATTAACAACGAAAAGAACTCGTCTTTATTGTTACAGCTTGTGGCATTGAGCATCAGTTGCTCGCCGAGTACAAGAGTTTGTTGTTGTACTGCTAAACGAGCTTGTGCATCTTCAATACCGTCTATATCTGCAACATGGGCTAAACCAATAGTACGGCGAATAAGTTCAGCGCCACAGTAGCCAATCGCATCACGCAATACGTGTTGTAAGTAATCTTCGCTAAAGGCGCGGTTTGCAAAGCTAATATCAGTTGCTTCCCTGCTTGCTAGGTTTAACCAATGTTGCTCAAATTGGCTATAACAGTCTTGTAAGCAAGTTAATAAATGGGTTTGATACTGACGGCGCTTTGCTTGCTCTGTAATACGGGCGTTTTGGGCACAGTAATTTAGTAGCAAGTTACCCATAAATGAGCCGATATCGAAACCAACAGGGCCAAAAAAGCCGAACTCTGGGTCGATCATTTTAGTGGTTTTGCTATCAACAAAAATGCTGCCACTGTGCATATCGCCATGCAATAAAGTTTGCGGGCACGATAAAAATTTCGCTTTTAATTTAGCTGCGGCTAGTTTTAAAGCACCATTATTACGAATACTTTCGACGTGCTCAGTAAGCTCTGCAGGGAAATTATTGCGCTCATGCTCAATGTACGGATCAGTAAAGAATAAGTCTTCTGTGATCTTACATAAATCAGGGTTAATAAATTGACTGACTTTGGCTTTTTTATCTTCAGCAGATAAGTAAAAATCCGAGTTATAAAAGCCTATACGGCTTAAGTAGAGCGCAACATGACTTGCCAATAAGGGAAATTGCTCTGCGTTGATTTGTGCGCCACGTAAAATTTGTAACTCACCTAAATCTTCTAACACGGTTAATGCCAGCTCGATATTGTGATGTAATATCGCCACGGTATGCTCTGGGCATAACTTACCATGATTAATCAATACTTCGGCTTCGATTCTGGCGCGGTCTAACGATAATGGCCATGACTCACCTACGCAGCGGGCATAAGGGAGTGCTTGCTTTAGAATTACACTGTTGTTGTGCTGATCAGCAACCCGAAAAACTAAGTTTAAGTTTCCATCTCCAAACTCGTATGCAGTCAGTGTTGCATCAGCAGGGAAGACTGAAATTAGTTCACTTTTAACAAGTTCTTTAATGTAATCAACAGCATGCTCTGCATTAAAGGCAGTGTATTTAGCCATGGCTCTATCTCGTAATACAATTAACTTTGAGCATTCTATACCTGTAACCGTTTAGATGTCCATACATCTAGCTTGTTAGTTGTCAAAACTGATGTAAAATAACTATTCACATAAATTAGTTATTCATTAGTTATTCGGATTCAGTATGCAAGATCTCATCGCCAGCAGTATTAAATATCAGCAAGGTACGCTAACCGTGCTTGATCAGTATTTGTTACCACATCAACAGCATTGGCATGTATGTAACGATGTTGAAACGATGAAAGATTTGATTCTGACTTTGAAAATCCGGGGAGCGCCTTTAATCGGCTTAGGTGCTAGCTTATTGGTTGCACACCTAGCTGAGCAAGGCATGAGTCAATCAGCACTTGCGGTTGCTATAGATGAACTAGAAGCGACACGCCCAACCGCCGTTAACCTTATGCACTGCATGGCCAAGTTACGCCTAGCGCTTGTAGAGACTGATTATGTTGCGGCTGTTGTCTCTACTGCTGAGCAGTTATTTAAAGAAGATATTGCCCTTTGCGATAGCATGGCAGAACGTGGTGCTGCCTTGGTTGATAAAGGTGATAACATTTTAACGCACTGTAATACCGGTGCGTTAGCGACTGCGGGTGTCGGTACTGCATTAGGGGTTATTCATAAAGCGCAGCAACGCCACGGTGATATTCATGTTTGGGTTGATGAAACGAGGCCGCTACTGCAAGGCGGTCGCTTAACGGCTTTTGAGCTTGAGCGCTGGCAAATTCCTTATACCTTGATTTGCGATAACATGGCGGCGAGTTTAATGGCTGCGGGCAAAGTAGATAAAATCTTTGTAGGTGCAGACCGTATTGCTGCAAACGGTGACTTTGCTAATAAGGTAGGTACATATAACCTTGCTGTGTTAGCGCATTTTCATAACATTCCATTTTATGTCGTTGCGCCACTTACGACGCTTGATACACAAACGGCGTGTGGTGCGAATATCGAAATTGAGCAACGCAGCCCTAATGAAGTGCGAGGGGTTAGTGGCAGTTTTGGCGAAGCAATATGGGCACCAACTAACGCGAAGGTTTATAACCCGGCATTTGATGTTACACCGGCTAGCCTAGTCACAGGCTGGGTGCTCGATAGCGGCGTTTATAACCAATCCGATATCGAGCAAGGTATTCTAAAACAGTTAATATCGTAAATTACTCTGCGCTTTTTTTAGTGTAGAGCTCAATGCTATTTTGACTATTTGCGGTTAGTAACGAAATCGCCAGCTTGTCATTACTCGCATTGATATGCGTTATATAGTGTAAGGGCCGCATTTTCATTGCTAGATCAACATCTTGTATGTTTGCCAAGTCAATACTATAAATTTCATTATTTGTGGCAATATATAAGCTGTGATGGTTGCTTGTCATAGTGATAATTGAAGGCTTTAGCTCGATTAGTTTGTCAGGAGTTATCAGCTCACTATAAGTATTGCTGTCACTATCTAAAAGCAAATATTTTCCGTATTTAGAATGGACGATTAGCTGATTATCATCATACCAAGCAATTGCCAATGGGGTGTCGATGGTGCTTTTGACAACCTGATCGCTGTTGGTGTGCAAAATCATTAGTTGGTTTTGCTGGTTACTAAGCTCGGTAAAGATTACTGCAATTTTACTACCTCTGACTGCTGCTAGTTTGCTGTTTCCTGGTAGTGTCCAGTGTTTAACTTCTGAAAAGTCATTGGCATTTAATAAGCTTAGCTTTTGATTGCTTTTATTAAAACTCACCAGCTGACTGCTGTCGTTATTTGCAGAAATAATGGTGGTATCTTCACCAATTTTGTCGGTTATATCTATATATTGGTTGTTTTTTCTGAGCCAGTGCTGTCGTTTATAGTATTCAAGATCAGCGAAGTAGACATCATTATTCGGTAGTGCGACAACATCATCCTCATGCTTATTAGCTGTGGCAATATAGCTCATTTGTTTTGATTTTATGTCAAATATAGCCGCATCACTGTCGTGTAAATCAGTGCTGATCAGTACACTTTGTTTATTAAGAGGGTAAGCGTAATTTGCTCGTTTTACTGGGGCTTTAATGGCTTGTCCCCGACTCATGGTATCAAATGAAAATGATTCAATAGTTAATTTACCGCGGTTATACCAAACAAGCGAGTTAGTTTGTTTATCATAAGTTGCAGCCCAAGCTCGGTATTCGTTGGTGGTTAAAAGTTTGAGTGAGCTACCGTCTAAATTCGCTATATAAATTTCTGCTTGGCCAACATTGTGGCGTTCAAAAATAACACGGTTGGGGTTTTTAAGTGTTGTTAAAATATAATCACCAGTGCCAGTAATATTAGGTGATGTAATGCGAATTTCTTCACCGGTCTTTAAGTCTTGCGCATACAGAGCAGATAGGTGAGTTAAGCCACGGTAATTATTACGTCTTGTAATTGCCGTATTACCAATTTCAATGTACTGATCTGGTGTGATATTTAATATAGATTGATTTGTAACTGGCTTTAGTAATACTTCATTTGATAGCAAATTGCTTGCTTGCCAAGCACTACAATCATTGAAGTCACTGTTTTCACATGAACTATAAAATAGCCGCTCGCCATCTTCAGACCAGCCCTGTAAAAAGACAGCGCCAGATGTAATTGAGTACTCTTTTTTTGTCGTTAAGTCGACAACATAAATATGTTGATTGTCATTTTGCAGCACATAGGCAAGCTGCGTTTTGTCGTGATTTAACAATAATTGATAGTGAGTGCCCTTATGCCATGAAATCGTTTCGGCTTGCAGGTCTAAAAATGGCGCTTCGTTTTGTGCTTCATCATTTACTTTAGGTTGCTGTAAGAACAACCAAATAGCCGCAATCAATAAACCAAGCGCTAAGGCCGCAAAAGACCATGGCCAGCGTGAAGAATGCGCTTTTTGCACGTTAAGGGGAGTTGTATTAACTGGAGTTTCAGCTTCTTTATGTTCTGTGTTTTTATCTTCTGTTATTTGTGGGTCTGAAATGGGGGTGGGCTCAAGAGGCTTAACTTTAATAAATAGGCTATAACCTTTGCGGTAATGGGTTTTAATAGTTTGCCCGGGCTGCTTTTCTGATTTGAGAGTTTTTCTTAGTTCAGAGATGGCACGGTTAATAGCATTGTCATCAACAAAACTTTGTTGCCAAATATTCTCAACCAGCTCTTGGCGAGTGATAATGCGATCATTATGCTCAATAAAGAAACACAGCAATTTAAACAATAAAGGTTCTAGTTCACGCTTATGAGTGCCATCGCTGATGGTTTGCTGCTGAGTGTTAAATTGCCACTCACCCACATAAATAACGGTATCGCGTAAGGGTGAAAATGCCGACCCCATGTTTAGTCCTTTAACTAAAAAATATTAATTTTGATAGGGAAGATAATAACAGCTTTTGTTCTTGATTTGGGTCTTTTTGTTTTATATTTGTAAATTAAAGGCTGTTTTTTGCAACATATAGCCAAGCTTGGTTGTTACATTGGAATGTTTCTGCGATTCGTTGATAATCATCTACTTCGTAAGCATCAGCCTGATTGAGCTCACGTTTAGTGATTAAATAAATAGTGCCATTAACAATATCACTTTGTTTGCCTGTTTTGATTAACGCCGGGTGAAAACGTTGACCACTACTTTTAAGCACGGCTTCGTCGGTGATCTCGACTTCACCAATGACATACCCAGTTAGCGTAGCAGGTTGACCTTCGAGCAAACGCCCAAAGGTATTAAGCTGAACCTGCGGGTACTGTAATGTACCGTAAGAAAATAGCTTTTCCATGTTAGTCCAGCAGCGGGAAGTTGGTAGCAATAGTTGACTCAGTGCTTTTAGCGACCCAACCTTCGGTATTATTGAATAAGCGAATTGCTGTGAACTCAGGGTCGCTGCCCATATCAAACCAATGTGGTGTGAGTTCTGGTACTGAAATTAGGTCGCCTTGTTGACACAGCACTTGATACACTTTATCGCCTAGGTGTAAGCAGAATAAGCCTTGGCCTTTCACAAAAAAACGAACTTCATCTTCGCTATGTGTATGCTCAAACAAGAACTTACCGCGTAGTTCGCTGGCATTTGGATTACCCTTAGCAAGCGAAATAACATCCACTGTTTGATAGCCCCCTTCAGCTTTTAAGCGCTCTATATCTTTAGCATAAGCAGTTAAAATTGCGTCATGACTGGTCTCTTGGTCAATCTGTGCTGTTGCTTGCCATTGCTCAAAGCGAACGCCAACCGCATTCAGCTCACTGGCAATAGCGCTTAAGTCTTCACTATGAAACAGTATGTTGCTTGCGTTGTTATCGTTATAAATAGTTAATTGACTCATGCTAACAGCTCCGCGCTAAATTCCGAAAAGTCGTTGATATATGGGTGAGCATCACTTACCGCTTGGCCATCGCGAACAAGGTGCAAAGTTCCAAGACCAGCAGCTTTGGCAGCATCAAGCTCTGCCACCACATCGCTTAAAAACAATACTTCTGCAGCGTCAAATGGCAGCTCGGCAATAATATTTTCATAAGAGCTCTGCTGTTGTTTTGCGCCAACTTTAGTGTCGAAGTAATCACTAAATAAAGGTCTAACATCACCATAATCAGAAAACTCAAAAATCAGGTGCTGGGCTTTTACTGAGCCTGATGAGTAGACATATAAACTTTTACCAGCATGTTTTTGGGCTTGTAAAAAGTCATAAGCGTCAGGGTAAAGGTGGCCAGTAAAATCACCACTTTCGTAGCCCGTTTGCCAAATTAAGCCTTGCAACTGCTTGAGTGGGGTAATTTTTTGATCTGTTTCAATCCAATGAATTAAATGCTTAATGACCGTGTCGATATCGGCTTCGGGTTGTTCAATATGTGCTTTAACGGCCTCAATTTGGGCTGCAACTTCTGGGTCTGTTTGATGTGATTTTACAAACTCAGGTAATTGCCCTGCCGCGTAAGGAAATAATACGTCTTTAACAAATGAGATGCGGGTAATAGTGCCTTCAATATCAGTTAAAATTGCTTTGATCATGGTTGAACTCCAGCTTGAATACCTTCTAGTTTTAGGCGCTCAAGCTCACAGCTAAATAGAAACTCTAACCCTTCTAAATGACGAAGTACTTCTTTGATATCTCGACCAACGACATATAAACCATGGCCACGAATTAATACGGCATGCTCAATAGGGGTGTGAAGGTGATGATCACTGACTAGTAAGCTTAAACGGTCAATGTCTTGGTCATTATCAAAAATGGGAATAGTTAAGGTATCTAAGTGCGATTTGATACCACTTAAAGATTTTTGCATTTCGTAGCCATGCAAATTGATAGCGTGGCCTTTGATAACACGAGATAACACGGTTGCCGCAACAGAATGAGTGTGCAAAACAAATTTAGCTGATGGGATAAGCTTATACATATTCAAATGTAGCTCAGTTTCAGCTGATGGATTGCCAGAGCCTTTAGTACGATTGCCTTCATGATCAAATTCAATAAATGCATGAGTGCCGAGTTGACCTTTATCGAAACCACTTGCTGTGACGACATAACCGCTTGCAGTGCGGGCTGAAAAGTTACCACCAGTAGCAGGGACCCAGCCACGTTGGCTTACCCATTTACCAGCTTCAATTAGTTCTGAAATAGCGGTATTGTTATGCATATATTCCTCGACATTCTAAAAGTTATTTAGACGGCTATACATCTGTTTTAAGCAATGATAGCATCGCTTCGGGCGCAAAACCATCTTTAAGGAACCTCTGTGTTTGAAAGTAAATTGCCGAATTTAGGCACCAGTATTTTTAGTCAAATGACCGCTCTAGCAAATAAGCACCAAGCGCTTAATTTATCTCAGGGTTTTCCTGAATTTGATGCACCAGAATTACTAAAAAAACAGCTCAACCATTATGTACTTGAGGGGGTAAATCAATACGCGCCTTCAAGTGGGGTTGTAAAGCTACAACAGCAAATAGCAGCTTTGACTGCTAGAAAATACCATAACAACATAAATTACGAGCAACAAGTTACCGTCACTTCAGGGGCAACAGAGGCATTATTCGTAGCAATTCAAGCGCTTGTTAAAGAGGGTGATGAAGTTGTGGTATTTGACCCCGCGTATGACTCGTATCAACCGGCCATTGAACTTGCCGGCGGTCGCTCAGTTCACGTTGCCTTACATGCGCCAGACTACAAAATCGATTGGCAAGCCGTAGCTGATGTTATTACAGAAAAAACACGTGTCATCATCATCAACACGCCACATAACCCAAGCGGTAAAATTTTTAAAGCAGAAGATATAAATGCCCTTAAAGCGCTTGTTACTAAGCATGATTTATATGTAATTAGTGATGAAGTGTATGAGCACATTACCTTTGATGGTGCTTTGCATTTAAGTGCGCTGACTGACCCTGAGTTATTTGCACGCAGTTTTGTGATCTCAAGCTTTGGTAAAACCTTTCACAGCACCGGCTGGAAGATGGGTTATTGTGTTGCACCCGCTCAGCTCATGGTGGAGTTTCGTAAAATTCACCAATATGTGACCTTTTCAAGTTTTACGCCTGCCCAGCATGCACTAGCTGATATGCTTGAGTTAGAGCCTGAACATGTTGATGAACTTAGTTGTTTTTATCAACAAAAACGCGACTTGCTCAGCGAAGCACTAGCGCAAAGCCGTTTTAAAATATTACCAAGTGAAGGCACCTATTTTTTGCTACTCGATTACAGTGATGTGTCTGATCTTGATGATGTTGAGTTTTGCCAATGGTTGGTTGAACAAGCGGGTGTTGCAGCTGTACCACTCAGTGTGTTTTATAACAGTGCAAGCAGCGACAAAGTGATTCGTTTATGTTTTGCTAAAAATGATGACACATTAAAATGTGCCGCGGAGATTTTATGCCAACTTTAACCTTAGCTTTAGTGCAGTCATCACTGCATTGGCTTGATAAAAGCGCTAACCTTGCGCACTTTACTGAGCAGCTTAACAGTTTAAACGAGCAAGTTGATTTAATTGTCTTGCCAGAAACATTTGCCACGGGTTTTGCGATTAATCTAGATTGCAGCGAACCAGAACAAGGCGAGGTACTTAGCTGGTTAAAAGCCACAGCTAAGCAAAAAAATACTGTGGTTGCAGGCTCTGTTTTAGTTGCAAAAGGCGACAAAAAGGCTAATCGCTTTTATTGGGTTTGGCCAAATGGCGAAGTGAAGTATTACGACAAACGCCATTTATTCTGTTTAGGTAACGAAGGCAATTTCGTCGCAGCAGGCGAGCATCGCGAGATATTCGCTATCAATGATTTTCGCATTTTGCCGCAAGTGTGTTACGACTTACGCTTTCCTGTATTTCAGCGTAATTGCAACGACTACGATGTGATGATCAACGTAGCTAATTGGCCAGCAGCTCGTCGCCATGTCTGGGATACCCTACTAAAAGCACGCGCAATGGAAAACCTGTGTTATGTCGTGGGTGTCAATCGCATTGGTGCTGATGGTAATAATGTTGCCCACAGTGGTGGAACTGCCGTTTATGATTTTAAAGGTGACACCTTAGCTAAGCTCGAAGATGGCCAATCGGGTATCATTATTCAGCGCTTAGAAAAATCACCGCTTGATGACTTTCGAAGAGCGTTTCCTGCTCACTTAGATGCTGATCAATTTCAGTTACTGTAATTGCTCGAAGCCGCATACTCAAAAATTTGTTAAACTCATGGTTGGATTATTTACTTTAAGCAATCATGAGTCGCAAAATCACCCCCGTTATTCTTGCTGGTGGCATAGGTTCTCGTTTATGGCCTTTGTCGCGTAAAGCGATGCCTAAGCAGTTTTTGTCTTTGCTTAGCGAAAAATCACTGTTACAGAGCGCGCTTTTACGAGTGGCTGACTCACGATTTAATGCGCCAATTCTAGTGTGCAATGAAGAGCATCGCTTTATCGCTAAAGCGCAAATTGCAGAAATCACAGATAGCTATACTTTATTGCTTGAACCTGAAGGTAAAAATACCGCCCCCGCGATTGCCCTAGCCGCTGAATTTGCATTGCAAAATGGTCTAACCGATCCCTTACTAGTCATGCCTGCTGATCACCATATCAGTGATTTTGATAAACTTATTGCCTGCTTAGATAATGCTATAGCGCTTTGTCAGCAACAACAATTAGTAACCTTTGCCATTACTCCCACTGAGCCACATACCGGCTATGGTTATATTCGCCAAGGTGAGCCGTTAGCTCATAAAGGCTGTTTTAAGGTGGCTGAGTTCAAAGAAAAACCAGCTCTGCAATTAGCCGAAAAATACCTTACCAGTGGTGAGTATGGCTGGAATAGCGGCATGTTTTTATTTTTGCCAGATGTGTACTTGAGTGAGCTTAATCGTTTTGCGCCAAAGATTGCTGACAGTGTCGCAAAAGCGGCTAGCTTCACCGCAGATTTAGGTTTTCAACGGCCTGTTGCGGGTGCGCTCACAGCATGCCCAAGTGATTCTATTGATTATGCTATTTTGGAGCGTAGCGCTAACGTTGCTGTTATACCTGTTGACTTAAATTGGAGCGATGTTGGCAGCTTTTCTGCATTATCGAAAATCGCAGAAAAAGACCATCATGGCAACTATTTAGCCTCACAAGGGGTGAGTTTAGATAGCGAAAATAATCTACTGATCAGCGAGGCTGATCACACTATTGCGGCGCTCGGCGTGAGTAATCAAGCAATTATACATACTCACGATGCCACCTTAGTGGCAGACAAAAGTGCGCTCGATAAGCTTCCTGATTTACTTAAACAGCTTGCTGTTGTTGATAGCGATAAACTAACCCACCATCAAGCCGTATTCAGACCTTGGGGCAACTATCGAACTTTAATTGAAAGCACTGGCTTTAAAGTAAAGAAAATAATCGTAAACAGCGGCGCAAAGCTCTCAACTCAACGCCATCAGCACCGTGCAGAACATTGGGTCGTCGTATCTGGAGTGGCAAGCGTGCGAGTAGGTGATGATGAATTTGAATTATCCGCCGACCAATCTTGTTACATCGCGGCTAAGCAGCTACACAGCCTTGCTAATCAGCAATACACGCCACTAATCGTTATCGAAGTACAAACCGGAGCGATACTTGATGAAACTGACATCGAGCGATTTGATGATAGGTATGGGAGGGGATAGCTGGAAGCTTTAAGCTTATCGAAAAGGAGGCTTTTTAACAGAGCTTATGTAAATTCTGTTGTCATTGGTTAAATTTTTACCACCATTTTCTGATGAACTATTTCACTCATCTGGCACTCTTAAAAATAAAAAGCGAGGCGCTTGGGTGTTAAAAGGGAATTACAAAGCATGGATCATCTCGTTATCGCTACATACTGTGCTTTTGTTGTTACTAGCTCGATATGGCAAGTTTGTGAAGTTACACGCCGTCTCAGAACCGCCCAAGGTAATCAACGCGTATGTGAGTGTCGATTTAACAAAGCTACCTAGTTTGCAGAAGACTCAAGACAAACCTTTATCGGATCAGCCGCCAGAAACAGTTGATGAAGCGAAGGCTTTGCCGCTAAGAAAGGAAACCCCTCATAGCAGTCCTAAGCAGAAAAGCGATGATAGGGTTGTTGAATACTCAGTTAGTGAATCCCAAGAAGTGACAACTGAGGTCGCAAAGCCTGATCAGGCACCTGAACACTCAAAAACAACCGAAGTACCCTTTAAAAAGCTCAACCCGTATGCGCCAATTCCAGAGCTTAAGTTTGAAAATGACTCTTCTAATGCATCGCTATTTGGTCAGGTGAACGCCGCAAATAATAATTCGTCTGTAGGCAGGATATCTGTACCTGTGCAATTAACAGTATCAGATAAGGCAAAAGTCGTTTGGCAGAGTGGTGATGGTAGCAAGCGCATCGAGGTGCTAAATGGTATGTGTTATGGCATCGATTTTAATTCGGTGTTTGGTAAATCTGGAGTGCCAAGCGGTTCGCCCAGACCTTGTGAAGACAAGGATGCTAAATTATTTAAAGAAATAATGAATAAGTGGAGTAAAAACTAATAAAAAAACACTTTACCTCAACTTAACTTGAGCTTTTAAAGTGGCGTTTTTAAAAGGGCGCTACAATGAATCCATTAGAAAACTATCTATTAAGCTTGCAGATTAATACTTATAAAACTTCAATTTATCAAGTTATTGAAATACAAACGCGTATTTGGCAATCACTCCAATCAGGCTCTAGCTATGCACTGGCCATGCTGGAGGTATTAGAAGTAGTAAACCATTCAAAACAACAGCAGCATCAAGCACTGTTAAAGCAGGTGTTACAGCTTCTTGGCTATAGTGCCCAATCTCAAGTCGGTAATAATTTACTTGTTGCGCATAAGCGCTTTTCACATTCGTTAGAATTATTATGAGCTGTCATTATTAGGTCACAAAGGTTGGGTGAAATAATACTGTTTTAAGGATTGAAACGGAGTTTCTGCATCATGAATGAGCAGCCAGAGATAATTATTATAGGTAATGGCCCAATAAATACCGAGCTTGCTGAGCTGATTGATTGTTGCCCTCGTGTCGTTCGTTTTAACCGCTGTGCAGCAATGCCTACGCACCTAGGTAGGCGATGCACTGATCTATGGCTACTGGGCCGAGGAAGGCAGGCGCAAAGCTTACTTACTGATCCGCTTGTGATGCCGCTTGAAGGGATAAGTAAAGTTGTCGTCACTGATCCTGCGCCAAATTTACTTATGCAGCACATATTCAAACTGATCCGCCGTCAAAGCCGGCTTGACCATGGTGACGCTTTGTTTAATCGATATGGCAAAGGATTACAGCAAGAAAGGTTAACCCAGCAATTTCGCCAATCAGTCCTTGAGTATCTATTAACGTTAGGGCCAACAATACATAAGCCATATTGCCCAAGTTCAGGAACTTTAGCGATTGTTCACTACCTTAAATTGTTTTCAAAAGTGCATATAGCAGGTTTTGGTTTTCAGGGCTGGAAGCGTCATCCATGGCATTTAGAAAAACGCTATGTATCAGAGTTAATTCACGAAAACAAAGTCATTATGCTTGACTGAAAAAAGGCACTTAGCCGAAACTAAGCGCCTTGGCTTAACGAAGTTACCAAATCATTTCTACAAATTCTGGGCGATCCACAAATGGGTTGCGGTTACCTTGATGTTCATAAGCGGCTTGGTTACGGTCAAGCTCTAATTGGCTAACGGGATCCTCGTTATGCCACTTTAATAACATAGTAACGACCCAGCTCTCAAAGACCTGATTAGATGAACCATTCAGTACAGCGTTACTGTAGGTTGTGTTGTTTTGCCATGAGCCAATCACGTTTTCATAGCGTGTTGCCATATAGAAGTACGCTCTTGCAAAGTCACCTTTAAATTCATCAATTGGTTCAAAAACCGTTCCTGAGTAATTTAATGAGCTGGCTGCACTACCTACTTTGCTGCCGTTACTAGAGGTATAGTTTGCACTAGCTACTTCACCAAATGGGTAGTTACTGCGTTTTGAATTGACATAACCGTCAGTGGCAAAAATATGATGTACGTCTGAATTCATTGGCTCAATTGTTCCACCAAACCAACTTTTCGGGAAAGAATGCTCACGGTTGTAGCAGTCTGCTTCGCTGTTGTATGTCCCACATTGGTCGCTCACAGCAACATAGTTGTAGCTGTCTTGGCCTGCAGGGTTTTCTGAATAACGATCTAAAATAGAGTTGTCGTTTTCAAAATACTTATCGCGTGAAGCAACATCGTAAAAGCTCCAAATCGCAGAATAGCCTTGTGAGTTGTGATCTTTAATGATGTTGTATAACTCTGTTTTTAGTGCATAACCACTAAGGCCTTGCGTTGTAACATAGTATCCCGATGGCTCTGTTGGGGTTGTACCACCACCGTCACCGCCGCCTGAGCTATCGCCTAGGCTAAACGGCGTTGCTTCTGAGCTTTGGAAGCTTGCACCACTGGCAAGTACTGTTTGACCTAATGAAAGGCTGTAACTGCCATTGCCGAATGAGCAGCATATGCCATCACCATAACTATCAAAAATAGTAAAGCTATAGTCACCATCCGTTAAACATGCTTGCTCACTGTACTGAGTATTTGCTGCATAGCTGCCGCCTGATGCTACTGCACTACCTTGGCTATTGGTGATTTGCCAGCTGGTTTCTTCTCCATAGTTATCGGTAGTGAGGGTTAAAGACACTTGGTTATAGGCGCAGCTGCCCGAAGGTGGTGGGGTTGCGCCAGTGCTTGGTGCAAAGTTATCTACATAAACTACTTCGCTGCCATCAAAACCAGTTACGTCGTAAAAGCGCAGGCCAACATTAATTGATGTGGTAGCAGAGGCTGTGTACTGATAACTGATTTGTTGCCATTGATTAGTTAATGCTGAATTAGAATAGCCTTGATAGCCATCAACCACTAAGCGAGCTCTTACGCCGCCTTCTGTATGGTAAACCCAAGCTGAAAACTCATAAGTTTCACCCGCCACTACATCAACTAGCTGCTGTAAATCGGTATTACTTTGCGTGCCAGTATTAACCACGACTTGCGCTGAGTAATTACCTGAGTAAACCACATTACTATTAGCGCTAAGGCTAATACCGCTATCTATGGTGCTCCAGCTTGCAGGGGTGTTTGCTGACCAGCTTTCGAAGCTGGCGTTATTAACATTTGCCAATGCTGAACTCGCTAGGCACAGCAAGCCACTGGCTAGCATATATTTTTTACATGTCCCGTGTGACATTGTATTTTCCTTTTCATATTTTTTAATAGTTATTGCTGTTCTTAAAATGAACACAGCGAGTATAGGCTAATTGTCTTATGTTGCAATAATGTTAATTAATAAAAGTTTCTTATTTGGGAATTTTTGCTTTTAACATGTTTTTTTTGGATAAATACTAAATTAATAACTAAATGGAATATCAAAGCAGATTCTATTCTTTTTTAATCGCCTCAGACCTCGTTATTCTTCACGCTCAGATAAACCTTTAAAGCGTTTTTATTAGGTCTTTAAAGTCGAAAAAATTGTTCGCGAAATGACAGTAGCAAGTTCGTTTCGCAGTTAACTTTTCAGGGTTACGAGGAATAAATTCATGTTGTTAAGTCAACTAAATGCAGCGGCGAGCCCGCTATCGCAAGAGCAAGTACAAAAGCTGCAAGGCTTAGTGGCTGAACTTAATCCAATTCAGCAAGCGTGGGTAAGTGGTTACTTAGCTGCAAATGCCAACGCAGGTGCATTAACCGGTGGTGTTGCAGCCGCTCCAGATGCAGGTGATGCGGCCCCGCTAACTATTTTATACGGCTCTCAAACGGGTAACGCAAAAGGCGTGGCAAGTAAGTTAAAAGAGCAAGCAGAGTCGCGCGGTCTAACGGTTAAGTTAGTAAACATGGCTGACTACAAACCAACTGCCCTGAAAAAAGAAAAGTTCATCACGGTTGTTGTTTCAACTTACGGTGAGGGTGAACCACCAGAAGACGCTGAAAGTCTGCATGAATTCTTAACGACTAAAAAAGCACCAAAACTAGATGGTGTTAAAGTGGCTGTGATCGGCTTAGGTGATTCAAGCTACGAGTTCTTCTGCCAAACAGCAAAAGATTTTGAAGAGCGTTTTAACAAGCTTGGCGCAGAAACTATTTTCCAGCGTGCTGACTTAGATGTTGATTACGATGATGAAGCTGCTAAGTGGATTGACGGTGCACTTGATGCGTTTGAACCTGATCTTAAAGCGCAGCAGCAAGCAAGTGGTGGTCAAGTTGTGGCGATGCCATTTGGTGCCGCGGCACCAGCAGCAAGCCAATACACCAAGCAAAACCCATTTGCTGCAGAGCTAAGCGTTGTGCAAAAAATTACCGGTCGTGATTCAACCAAAGATGTGCGTCATGTTGAAATTTCATTAGAAGGTTCAGACATTACCTATACACCGGGTGACTCGCTAGGCGTTTACTTCTTAAATGACGAAGCGCTTGTTGATGAAGTCCTTGCGCTTACACAAATCGATTCATCTAGTACGGTTAAACTCGGCGACGAAGAACTAAGTATTCGTGATGCATTAATCGAAAAATTAGAATTAACTCAGTCTTACCCTGGCTTTGTTGAAAAATATGCAACAGCAACGGGCAACCCTGATTTATTAAAGCTAGTTGAAGATAGAGCGGCAATGCGTGAGTACATTGAGCCTCGCCAAATCTTCGATATTATTCTTCAAAACCCAGCTCAACTAGAAGCGCAAACATTAGTAGACTGCTTACGTAAACTACAAGCACGTTTATATTCGATTGCATCTAGCCAAGCAGAAGTTGAAGAAGAAGTTCATTTAACGGTGGGCTTGGTTGAGTTTGATGCATTCGGTAGCGAGCACTTAGGTGGTTGTTCTGGCTATTTAGCACGTCGTGCTGAAGAAGGCTGCAAAGTAAAAGTATTTAGCGAGCATAACGATAATTTCCGTTTACCGGCTAATGATGAAACGCCAATTATCATGGTGGGTCCGGGTACAGGTATTGCACCTTTCCGTGCGTTTTTACAAGAGCGTGATGCCCGTGAAGCAAGCGGTAAAAACTGGTTATTCTTTGGTAACCCACACTTTACCCAAGACTTTTTATATCAAGTAGAAATTCAAGGTTACTTGAAGTCAGGTTTACTGACAAAAGTGGATGTGGCGTTTAGCCGTGACCAAGCGGAAAAAGTATATGTTCAAGACAAACTTCGCAAAAACAGCCAAGAAGTATTTGCTTGGTTAGAAGCGGGTGCTCATTTCTATATCTGTGGTGATGCAAACCGTATGGCGAAAGATGTTCATCAGGCGCTTGTAGACATTATCAAAGAAAATAGCGGCAAAGATGATGAACAAGCTGAGCAATATTTAAAAGATTTACGTAGCGCAAACCGCTATCAGAAAGACGTGTACTAATCACGTTTAAAGCTAACAGCCGTCACTGTAACAAATTTAGGAAATACCATGAGCGAACAAGACAAAAACGTAAAGCTTTCTGATAACGAGCGTTTGAAAAGAGAAAGTAACTTTTTACGTGGCACCATTGAGCAAGATTTAAAAGACGAGATCACCGGTGGTTTCACTGCTGATAACTTCCAACTGATCCGTTTCCACGGCATGTACCAGCAAGATGACCGTGATATTCGCCCTGAGCGCGCCAAACAAAAACTAGAGCCGTTACATAATGTTATGTTACGTGCTCGTATGCCTGGCGGTATCATCAAGCCAGAGCAATGGTTAGCGATTGATAAGTTTGCTGAAGAGAAAACCAGCTATGGCAGTATTCGTTTAACCACACGTCAAACATTTCAGTTCCATGGTGTGCTTAAGCCAAATATTAAAGGCATGCACCAAATGCTTAATAGCGTGGGTATTGACTCAATTGCAACGGCGGGCGATGTAAACCGAAACGTGTTATGTACAACGAATCCTGTTGAGTCTGAGCTGCACCAAGAAGCGTACGAGTGGGCAGCGAAGATCTCTGAGCACCTATTACCAAAAACTAAAGCGTATGCTGAAATTTGGTTAAATGGCGAAAAGAGTGAAACCACTGAAGAGCCAATCTTAGGTTCAACTTACTTACCACGTAAGTTTAAAACCACAGTGACAATTCCACCGAACAATGAAGTGGATGTGCATGCGAACGACTTAAACTTTGTAGCAATTGCAGAAAACGGCAAGTTAGTTGGTTTTAACGTGTTAGTAGGTGGTGGTCTTGCGATGACTCACGGTGATACAGCAACGTATCCTCGTAAAGCAGATGACTTTGGTTTCATTCCACTTGAGCACACGTTAAAAATTGCTGAGCACGTGGTGTCTGTACAGCGTGATTGGGGTAACCGCTCAAATCGTAAAAATGCGAAAACTAAATACACACTAGACCGTGTAGGTTCTGATGTATTTAAAGCTGAAGTTGAAAAACGTGCCGGTGTTCAATTTGAGCAAAGCCGCCCGTATGAGTTCACTCACCGTGGTGACCGTATCGGTTGGGTTGAAGGTATTGATGGTAAGCACCACTTAACGCTGTTTATCCAAAGTGGCCGTATTTTAGATTACCCAAATCAACCTCTTAAAACAGGTTGCCGTAAAATTGCTGAAATTCACCAAGGTGATTTCCGCATGACTGCAAACCAAAACTTGATCATCGCAGGTGTTCCGGCTGATCAAAAAGCGGTAATCGAAGAGATTGCTCGCAACCATGGCTTAATTGATGACAGCCATACAGAGCAGCGTAAAAACTCAATGGCGTGTGTGGCATTACCAACCTGTCCGCTAGCGATGGCTGAGGCAGAGCGTTATTTACCAAGCTTAATTGAGAAAACAGAAGCGCTATTAGCTAAGCACGGCATTAGCGATGACAACATCATTATGCGTGTCGTGGGTTGTCCGAATGGCTGTGGCCGCGCAATGTTGGCAGAAGCGGGTCTGGTTGGTAAAGGTCCGGGTAAATACAACGTGTACTTAGGTGGTAACCGTGAAGGCACGCGTATTCCAAAATTGTATTTAGAAAATGTTGGCGAAGACGTATACCTAGACGCATTCGATAAGCTAATTGGCCAATGGGCAAGTGAGCGTAATGAAGGCGAGTGTTTTGGTGATTTTGTAATTCGCAAAGGCATTGTTGCTGAAGTTAAAGTTTCAGTAACCGATTTTCACGCATAATTTTATAAGCGACACCGCTTTAAGGTTTGGAATTAACCATGAGTGAATTTAAAGACATCTTAACGATGAGCAAAGAAGACCAAACAGCCATGCTGGCTGATATTAATGGTCTTCTGACTGATAAAAGCGCAGAAGAGCGTGTTGCGTGGGCACTTGAAAACTTACCAAGCACGCACTTTTTGTCGTCTAGCTTTGGTATTCAAGCGGCGGTGATGTTGCACTTAGTGACATCACAGCAGCCAGATATTCCTGTGGTACTGACTGATACGGGTTATTTGTTCCCTGAAACCTATCAGTTCATCGAGCAAATGACGGAGCGACTTTCGCTTAATCTTAAGGTTTATAAAGCACAGCTTAGCCCAGCGTGGCAAGAAGCAAAGTTTGGTAAACTTTGGGAGCAAGGTGAAGAGGGTATTAAGCAGTACAATCAACTGAATAAAGTTGAGCCAATGACTCGCGCTTTAAACGAGCTGCAAGCAGGCACCTGGTTTAGTGGTTTGCGTCGTGATCAGTCATCAAGCCGTGCTGATAAGCAAATTGTTGAAATTAGCCGTGGCACAGTGAAAGTGTACCCACTTATCGAGTGGAATAACCGCGATATTTATCAGTATCTAACTAAGCATGATTTGCCGTATCACCCGCTTTGGGAGCAAGGTTATGTGTCTATGGGTGATGTTCACACCACCCGTAAACTTGAGCCTGGCATGACAGAAGAAGAAACGCGTTTCTTCGGTTTAAACCGTGAATGTGGCTTACATATTGATGGTGACGGTATCTAATCCTAAATTCCTATCAGAATTTTCTCAAAGCGCAGCTTAGCCTGCGCTTTTTTTGTGCTATTTATATACAATCCCTGGCTCAATTTTATGAGAGAAAATTATGAGTCGTGCCGTTGTTTTTTTATTATTGCTATTAATTACGCCTTTAGTGCGAGCAGAAACTTTACGTGTTGCGTTGTATGACACGGATTACCCACCTTATCATTTTGTTGATAGCGGTCAAAAAGGCCTAGTCGCTGATCTATTAAGCCGCTTTGCCGAAAAATATAATTATGATCTTCAGTACATGCTGGTACCAGAAGTGCGTTCGCAGCATTTACTTGATGAGGGTCAGGTTGATGTTCGTTTAGAGTCTGAGCAATGGTATCGTGGAGATAATCAATATTATTGGAGTGATAGTATTGCGATTGTTGAAGATATTTTAGTTATGCCCAGAGGTTGTCATATTCCAGCGATTGATGAGCTCGGCGGCTATGTGTTGATGGCTCGCTTTGGTTACACTTACCCGCAATTTGAAGCATTGTTTTCAGCTGGCAAGTTGCATCGTGAAGATTTTTACTCTGAAATAGATATGTTGAATGCTTTAGTCGATATGCAGCAAAATCAACGTGTTGCCGTCATCTCAAAAAACACATTGCAGTGGTATGCCTCAAGAAATCATGTCTTTAAGAAATTCACGGTAAGTGATTACAGTGTGGGCAGAGCGCCGATGCAATTACAGTTTACATACAATGAAAAAGGTAAGCATATGAGCGAGCAATTTAACGAATTTATGAAAAATCTTAAATCATCCGGTGAATTTGCTAAGATTGAGAGTAACTACCAATAATCGGTAAATGGAATGATTAAGCGTTTTTGTTATCTTGCGGTTATGTTGCTACTGACCAGTGTTGCCCTGCTGTTTTATATTAAAAAGCCAGACGGTAAACCTTACCTAGAGCTGAGCATGTTCGAGCGTTACTCAGAAAAAGTAAGTGGTGATGTGAGTGATTTTGCTTCGCAAGGTGCCGATACACTGACCAGCCAAGCAAAAAAGCTCACTGAGAAGTTGAGCTTGAGCAAAAACGCGGATGCACCTGTCGTCGTGTATAAATGGCAAGATGAACATGGTCAGTGGCACTATGCTGATACCCCTCACCCTAATTACGTTAGTACTACAGTAACTTTGGATCCGAACGATATAACTGTGTTACCTGCAGAGACTTTTCAAGCTGATGAAAAGCAAGCAGCAACAGTTAAAACTGACGAAGTACCTTCAGTGCTTGGGGTATACGACCCTAAAAATGTACAAAAGATGATGCAAGATGCTGAGCAAGTAAAACAGCTTATGGAGCAACGTAATAAGCAACTTGAGCAGCAGCTCAAAGAGTAAGGTGGGAATTAGCTTTGTTTGTTTTGCGCTGTGAGATCGCTTTCCATTTTCATCAGTAAAATAGTGAGATAAATTTTGGTGGGTAACGAGAACAGCACACCAACAGCAATACACACTGCGCTTATCATAATGCCATGTATACCCATGCTATCACTTAAGTAATTGCCGGCTAATAAAGAATGCCCCAAAATGATTAGACAAATACCTAAAATAATAAAGGTTTTTAAGATTCGAATGATGGTTTGTTCAGTCATACAAGCACCTCACTTTAGCCTTAATTAAAGTGTAGGTACTGTTGTCATTAAGAGGATTGTTCTAAATCAAGCAAGTGTCGGTTATTTGTCTAATTTTAACGCGCTGGTTTTTATGCGCTTTTCATTTTTTGTAAATAAGTATGTTGGCCTAAACTGCAATTTATTGTAAAAAAGGGGCTGAAAATTCAGCCCCTTAGTTAACTTAAAAGCAATTACTGCTCAGCCAGCATATTACGCAGAACATACTGTAAAATACCGCCATGTTTGTAGTAGTCCCATTCTTTCGGGGTATCTATACGAACATCAACACTAAAGCTAATTTGTTTGCCTTCGCTGTTAGTGGCAATCACACTGACTTCATTGGTTTTGTCGTATAAGCCTTCAAAATCGAACGACTCTTGGCCGGTTAAACCGAGTGACTCATAGCTTTCACCTTCTTTAAATTGTAGGGGTAAAACACCCATACCAATCAGATTTGAACGGTGAATACGCTCATAACTTTGTGCAATAACGGCTTTAACACCAAGTAAAAGTGAACCTTTAGCAGCCCAGTCGCGTGATGAGCCTGTGCCATATTCCGCGCCCGCTAAAATAATCAGTGGCGTACCATCTTGCTGATATTGCATCGCTGCATCATAAATACTGGCGAGCTCATCACTTGGTTGCATACGGGTCACACCACCTTCGGTACCCGGTGCTAATAGATTACGTAAACGCACATTAGCAAAGGTACCGCGCATCATCACTTCGTGGTTACCACGACGCGAACCATACGAGTTAAATTGCGCTTTTTGCACACCGTGCTCTTGCAAGTAAAGACCTGCTGGCGCATCCGCTTTAATCGCACCTGCTGGCGAAATGTGGTCAGTGGTAACTGAGTCACCTAATTTTGCTAAACAGCGCGCACCACTAATGCTCGGAATGCCCGGAGGCTCAATCTCCATGCCATCAAAGTATGGCGCTTTTTTGATGTAGGTTGACGCATCATCCCAATCATAAAGTTTGCCATCAGGAATTTGAATTTTCTGCCAACGATCATCACCTTGATACACATTGCCATAGCTTGATGCGAACATTTCTTTGGTCACGGTCTCGCGGACGAGTTCGTTTACCTCACTAACACTTGGCCAGATATTTTTTAGATAAATGTCATTACCATTAGGGTCTTGCGCAAGCGGCTCGTTATACACGTCTATATCTGTACGACCCGCAATTGCGTATGCAACCACAAGGGGTGGTGACGCTAAAAAGTTCATTTTCACATCTTGGTGAATACGGCCTTCAAAGTTACGGTTACCCGATAAAATAGAGCTTACAACTAGTTTATGCTTTTGAATAGCTTCACTGATTTCATCAGCTAGTGGGCCTGAGTTACCGATACAGGTTGTACAACCATAACCGACAAGGTTAAAGCCTAACGAATCTAAATCATCCATTAAGTCGGCTTTTTTCAAGTAATCAGTCACAACTTGTGAGCCAGGAGCAAGTGAGGTTTTAACCCATGGCTTAACCTTTAATCCTAATTGTTTGGCTTTTTTAGCCACTAGGCCAGCAGCTAAAATAACACTTGGGTTTGACGTGTTTGTACAACTTGTAATTGCAGCAATGACACAAGCACCATCATTAAGCTCAAACTCTTCGCCTTTAAAGTTAACCTTAGCTGCGCCCATAAACTGTGCTTCGTTTACTGGCTCATCAGGGTTAGTGGTTGGGCCCTCGTCTTCAATGCGCGCCTCTTGAACATCGCTTTTATCGCGATGTTGCATACGTTCTTCTTGAAAGCCTTTTAAATGCTCACCAATGATGCTACCTGCTTTATCAAGGGCAATTCTATCTTGCGGGCGCTTAGGTCCAGCAAGGCTTGGCACAACATCGTCAAGTGATAACTCTAGTGTGTCGGTATAATGAGCTTCATCGCCAGGGTTACGCCATAAACCTTGGTGCTTAGCATAGTCCTCGATGAGTTTAAGTTGTTTGTCATCGCGGTTAGTTAAACGTAGGTAGTTGATGGTTTCATCATCAATTGGGAAAATACCGCAGGTTGCACCATACTCAGGCGCCATGTTTGCAATAGTTGCACGGTCTGCAAGCGGTAAATCAGCAAGACCATCACCATAAAACTCAACAAATTTACCTACTACGCCATGCTTACGCAGCATTTCTGTCACGGTTAGTACAAGGTCGGTTGCAGTTGTGCCTTCTGGCAGGCGACCATTGAGCTTAAAGCCAACCACTTGTGGAATAAGTAAGCTAATCGGTTGACCAAGCATTGCGGCTTCGGCTTCAATACCACCGACACCCCAGCCTAGTACCCCAAGACCATTGATCATGGTGGTGTGCGAATCGGTTCCGACTAGGGTATCTGGGTAGGCGAGTGATTTACCATTTTTACTATCGTTAAATACCACGCGGGCTAAATATTCTAAATTAACTTGGTGTACGATGCCGGTTGCTGGTGGCACGACTTTCAAGTTATCGAAGGCAGTTTGCCCCCAGCGTAAAAATTCGTAACGCTCTTTGTTACGCTCATATTCAAGTTTTGCATTTAAGTCGAATGAACCATCTTCACCGTAGCCGTCAACTTGTACTGAATGGTCAATAACAAGCTCGGCAGGCGACAGCGGATTAATCTTCGCAGGGTCGCCGCCAAGTTTTTCCATGGCATCACGCATCGCGGCTAAATCGACAATGGCGGGTACGCCGGTAAAATCTTGCATGACAACACGAGCAGGCGTAAACGCTACCTCTGCTGATGGTTTCGCTTGAGGGTCCCAGCTTAATAAGGCATCGATATCTTGCTTTTTAATATTAACGCCATCTTCATTGCGCAACAGGTTTTCAAGTAAGATTTTTAGAGAGAATGGCAGACGTTTTGCTTTGTCGCCTAAACCTTGTAAAGAGTGAATATGATATTGCTCACCATTAATCGTAAGCTGCTTTTGGGTATCAAAACTGTTATTCATTATTTGCCCCTGTGGTTTGAGCAAGCAATTTGGCTTGCTTTGTTGTTTCCTTTTCGAAATAGACACAGTGTTATTGCAAACTTAATACCAGCTGAGAAATTCATCTAGCTGATGAAAAAATATGCTACCTAATATAGTTGCTGCTGATGTGATTTATTTCAAGGGAAGGAGGCAGATAAAAAGGGTAGTCACTTTAAACTACCCTCAGAAATAAGTGTTTTTAGTTAAGCCAGTTTTGTTGTTTACCTTTATGGCTAATAAACAGTAATAGTAAACCAATAACGATAACACACAATGGCATTGCTAATGCGCTAGTACCAAACATAGCAAGGCTATCTATCACCACAAAATTATAATATTGCTGGACTAATACGGCGATAAACGAGATTAAAAATAACTCGCGCGCAAGGGCTTTTTTTACCAGTAATAAGATGCTCGCGAAGCTTGCTGCAAACACGGCTATCGCAAAGGCAGCCGTTGACCAGAGCGGTATGTCGCGGTATGCGGCTTGTTGTGCTTCGGGGAGTTGGTTAATCATTTCGGGTGTGATCAACAGTTGCATTATAAACGCAATGACACCTAAAAGATTCCAAACAAGGGCTGCCCAAGCAAGTGGCTTGAGCCAAGCTGGAGGATTCATAAATCACCTTTTATTGTTGTTATTATCTGGTTCAATTAAAGGTGATTTATGCTAACTAAGCAAGCTCTAGTTAACCAAAAGAGATAGGGCGGCGACCGGTTTTTTCGTCTACTTTTGGTTTTTTAGTACGTTTACGCTTCGATTTTTTTGGCGCTTCTTCAGTACTTTGTGGTTGTGCTTTTTGTACAGGTTCCGGTGGGCGAGGATTCGGTGTTGCATTTTCGCTTAAAGTAAGTTGGAACAACTCACCATCGAAAGCCAACACGTCACCACTGTATAATTTTTTCCGTTTTATTGTACAAATTTCATAGTTAACCCCAACATAACCTTCACCAATTAAGGCTTTTGCTTGGCCGCCTGTTTCGACTAGGTCGAGCACTTTTAACAAGTTGCATAACTCTATTGGCTCTTCTTCTAGTTCAATTTCGATGAAATCTTCGTTCATGTTGGTCTCTCTTAATTCAATCGCAGCCATTATAAAGCCTAGCACTCAATTGAACCAAGATTAAATTTTTAAGCTCTTCAGGCGGTTAAAATTTACAGCAATAAAAAATCTGACATTTTTATAAACAGTAAAAAAACTGCAGTATTTACTGGGTACACTGCGCGCGTTCGGAATTGGTGTACAAATTGCTAAATGCATGTCCGTTTCATTTTTTATTCGTTCAGGAGAAGTTGTAATGGGCGTAAGATCAGCGCTAAGAAAAGAGTTAATGGGTTTGCAAGATTCGTCATTGCTTGCTGCAGATGATGTGCGAGCTTTGTTAACGCAAACAATTAAATCTCAGCCTGAAAAGTCAGAACAAGGTTTTGCGTTAATTTCGCGTTTTAATGATAATCATAGCCAGTTAAGTTCAGGTGAAACAAATAAAGAAAAACTGCTTCAGCATCAAACTCACCGTTTATTTAAAGATATTTTATATACCCGTCAAAGTGTTAATAGTTGGCTAAAAAAACATCTTAATTAATTGATTTATTGTTTTTCTCACTTTAGACTACATTTGTAATCTAAAGTGAGAAAGAATATGAAAAGGATAATTTCGGCAGCCATATTTTTAATTTTGGCTGGTTGTCAGCAAGCTACAGTCTACGTATACACAGAAAATCTTGAACAGTCGCAGTTGCAATTATTAGAGCAAGCATTAAATAAGCAAAGCTTACCCTATGAATACACTCAGCTCCCAGTGCCAAGAGAGTTTGCGGATGCAACCTTAATGTTATCGAGTGATAAAATCCTCACTCATGAAACTGAGCAACTTGCTGAAATTATGCAAGGATTGGGTTATGAAGTTGAAATCAAATACACCACAGATGCCAACCACTTTTACAATCATGGCAATATTGGCTTTTATTTAAAAGCTAAAAATACTACCACTAATTTTACTATGCCGGCTCGTGTACTCACCACAGGATGTGTTGAAGACAAGTATAATGATCTTGTTGTTACATTCAGTGATAAGCAAGCTCACTTTACTCTTGCTGGCGGTAGTAAAGTTACTCTTGATTGGGAATACTTATACGGCCACCTAGTCATTTATTATAAAAACTATTCGCAAAGTTACAGCCATTTAACGCCAGAAGTGAGTACCCCTTTTGGTATGAAACCATCAGACACCTACCGTTACACGGCTCGCGTTAATAGCCCAAGTTGGTTAAATTGCTCATTTCAAATTGTGTATATGGACTAGCTACGTGACTCAAGGTAAGTGCTTAACTTAGTAATACGTTCACTCATACCTTCGATTATGCGATCTTTAATTTTCTCGCGGATCACATTCGGCAAGCGGGTAAGTGCTTCAGGGGTGATAGCTAACAAAATGGTATCAACTTTTGCGCGCGCACTCGTACTGTGCTCGCGGTTATTGATAAAAGCACCTTCACCGATAAATTCACCAGGCTCAATCGTGCCAAGTTCAAGAAGATGGCTTTGTTTGAATACCATCAGTGAGCCGCTTAGCACAATATAAAGCCGCTTATCAGTATCGTATTGTTTGAAAACAGCGCGGCCTTGCTTGACCAAATATAAATGGCTAAATGACTCTAATAACACTTGTCGTTCGCTTAATGTGAACTCTCTAAAAAATGGTAATCTGTTAATAATTTCCATTTGTTTAATTAGTGGAATGTGCTCGATTAAATTCATTGACTCACATTGGTTTGCGCGAAATTAGCTAATATTGCGCTCTTTTAGCTTGCGGGTCAATGTATTACGACCCCAGCCGATCTTCACTGCGGCTTCTTGCTTGTGCCCAGCACAGTTGGCAAGAGCAGTTTTAATCAAGCGAGTCTCGAGTTGTGCTTGAATGGCAGGCCAAATATTCTCTTTACCTTGTTTAAGTTCAAGGTTAAGCCATTGTTGAAATGCATCTAGCCAGTCGCCTTCTTGCTCGATTGGTGTAACTGCGACGATTTCAGGTGGTAAATCTTGTTCACTAATAAGTTCACCCGGCGCCATAACGGTTAACCAACGGCAGGTGTTTTCTAATTGGCGCACGTTACCTGGCCAGTTAAATAGGCGTAGTTGCTCAGTGGCTTTTGGGCTTAAAATTTTGCTGTCAACTTGCAGCTCTTTGGCACTTTTATGTAAAAAGTGTTGTGCTAGTCGTTCAATATCTTCCGTACGCTCACGCAGCGCGGGTAAGCGTAAACGCACTACGTTTAAGCGGTGGAATAAGTCGTCACGAAACTTACCTTGTTTTACCAAGTCTTCGAGGTTTTGGTGCGTTGCAGCAATAATACGTACATCAACTTTAATACTTTGATGGCCGCCCACGCGGTAAAACTCACCATCGGCTAACACGCGTAATAAACGTGTTTGAACGTCGAGTGGCATATCACCAATTTCATCTAAAAATAAAGTGCCACCATTCGCCTGTTCGAAACGGCCTTTACGAATGCTGTCGGCTCCAGTAAATGCGCCTTTTTCGTGGCCAAATAACTCTGACTCAACTAATTCTTTAGGAATGGCAGCCATATTCAGAGCTATAAATTGGTTTTCTTTGCGTGGGCTGTGGTTATGCAGGGCGCTTGCAACTAGCTCTTTACCTGTCCCTGACTCACCATTAATCAGCACGCTCATACTTGATGCTGATAATTTACCGATCGCGCGAAACACCTCTTGCATTGCAGGTGCTTCACCGATGATATGCGCATTGGTTTGTGGTGCTTGTTTGCGTTTAGTTTTCTTCGTTGAGTTAGCACGACAGGCGCTTTCTACCAGTGCCACGGCTTCGTCTAAGTCAAACGGTTTGGCGAGGTACTCAAACGCCCCTTTTTGGAAGGCATTTACCGCCGAATCTAAATCCGAGTGAGCTGTCATGATAATAACAGGTAAGCCAGGATTTTGCTCGGCAATTGTTTCGAGTAACGCCATGCCGTCCATGCCAGGCATACGCACATCAGATACCAATACCGTGGGCTGGCTAAACTTTAATGCGTTAAGCACATCTTGTGCGTTTGCATAGCTTTCAGTGTCAAATCCTGCACGTGCCAACGCTTTTTCCAATACAAAGCGAATTGAGGCATCATCATCAACTAACCAGACTGTTTTCATGACTACTCCAAAAAACCATTAATCCGTAAAAGGCAAATAGATATTAAATTCTGTATGGCCTGGCCAACTGTCACAATCAATGTGGCCGTCATGTTGGTCAACCAAGGTTTGCGCTATCGATAAACCAAGCCCTGATCCATTTTCTTTGTTGGTGATCATTGGGTAGAACAAGGTTTCACGTAAGCTCTTGTCTATACCTGGGCCGTTATCCGAAATTTGGATCAGCAAGGTTTTTTTCGGTGCCTTACCCGGGCGCCTGTGTTGATGATTGATGCGAGTTTTTATTCTTATCTCGCCACCATCAACAAGTGCCTGTTGTGCATTACGAATAATGTTCAGTACCACTTGCTGAATTTTACTCTGATCTATGTATACACTCGGTATACTTGGATCATAGTCTTTCACTAAAGTGATATTGGCATTGTTGTCTAACATGCTCAGTTTAATCACCGACTCTAACGCTTGGTGAATATTGCCATGGGATTTGTGTGGCAGTTGATTCGGACCAAGTAAACGGTCGACAAGCTCGCGTAAACGGTCTGCTTGTTCAATGATTAATTCGGCACATTGATCACGTTCTTGCTGATCAACCTCATACTGCAATAATTGCGCCGCTCCGCGAATTCCACCTAAAGGATTTTTAATTTCATGTGCTAAACCACGAATAAGGTTACGGGCAGCTTGATATTGATGCATTTGATTCGAAGCTTGGTCATGGCGAATTTCATCATCCATTTGGCGGCATTCGAACAGGATATAATTTTCATCGTTGCTACTTATTCGGCGTGTGCTAATAGTTAACTTGGCATGGCGAGAATCGACGAACACCACGTCAGCTCTATGTTGGTGGCAATCGACACCATCAAACAACGAATACTGAGCAATACGTTTTAAATCTATCGAGTGGTAGTTAAATAGGTTGTCGAACGGTTGGTTGATGATACGTTTTGGGCCTAAACCTAAAAGCTCACTGGCGCTATCGTTTGCGTAAACCAGTTTAAAATCATGATCGAGTAAAATAACGGCAGTACTTAAATTTTTCCAAATACTGTCGAGTAATTGAGAATTAAAATGTAGATCTCTGAGCATGTTTGCACCATTTTAGTGCGTTTCAATTTAGTGCAGCTTAGCATAGTCTTTTTGCTTTGCGAGACATCATGTCGAAAATTCTAATTTCCGTTATTAATTGAAGTTCTGTGCATGAAAAAAGTGCTGACAGGGCTAACTGAAACGAGTTTATTATTTGCATCAAAAAGTTTCGCTTGTAATGTGTGTTCGCCTCGAAAGACCTCTCTTAGAGCAAAGGTCGTGCTATTACTTGGTGCGCCATGAGGTGAACCATCAACGAGTAATTGAACTTTGAAACCAGTTTCAAAACGGGGGCTGATTCGTGTAGTAACATAAACAGAACCTGTATTTTCTCTCACAGTTTCTTCATTTGCGGGGGCTGCAATTGACACTTTAAAGTTAACAGGGACTGCACTTGGAGCAGTATCAAGAATACTGGTATCAGCTGCAGGCATTGTAAGGTTTTGGGTATTTAACTTGACCTCAGTAGCACCGGGGCGAGGAGTATCAGAAAATACTAATACACCATTCTCATCTTTCCAAGAATAGACTTTTTGTGCTGCTGTATAACCAAAAAAGCTTGCAAATAAAAACGATAATACCAATAAGGTTGTGCTTTTCACCCTGCGACCCTGCATTTTTTCACTTAACTAAAACTGTAGAGTAGAACCCGCTCAATTACCATTAAAAAAGCCCGCAGAGCGGGCTTGAGAACACACATTTATTATCTTTTAGATAATTCTGATACAGCGTGTATTACACGCTGTAGTACATTTCGAACTCAACTGGGTGAGTTGTCATGTTAAGTTTTTCAACTTCTTGGCTCTTAAGCGCGATGTATGCATCGATTAGGTCATCAGTGAATACGCCACCTTGAGTTAAGAACTCACGGTCTGCGTCTAATGATGCAAGTGCTTCTTGTAAAGAAGATGCAACTTGTGGGATCTCAGCTGCTTCTTCAGCAGGTAGATCGTATAAGTCTTTATCCATTGCATCGCCAGGGTGGATCTTGTTCTTGATACCGTCTAGGCCAGCCATAAGCATTGCAGAGAATGCTAAGTATGGGTTCGCAGTTGGATCAGGGAAACGTACTTCGATACGACGTGCTTTTGCAGACGGTACCACTGGGATTCGGATTGAAGCAGAACGGTTACGTGCAGAGTATGCAAGCATTACAGGAGCTTCGAAGCCTGGTACTAAACGCTTGTATGAGTTCGTTGACGCGTTAGCGAATGCGTTGATTGCTTTAGCGTGCTTGATGATACCACCGATGTAGTAAAGTGCTTCTTCAGAAAGACCTGCGTATTTGTCACCCGCGAAGATGTTTACGCCATCTTTACCTAGAGATTGGTGACAGTGCATACCAGAACCGTTATCACCTACGATTGGTTTAGGCATGAATGTCGCTGTTTTTCCGTATAAGTGAGCCATGTTATGGATAACATATTTCATCTCTTGGATTTCGTCAGCTTTTAATACCATTGTATTGAAGCGAGTTGCGATCTCATTTTGACCTGCAGTTGCTACTTCGTGGTGGTGAGCTTCTACTACTTGACCTAGTTCTTCAAGAACTAAACAAGTTGCTGAACGCCAGTCATGTGATGAATCAACAGGTGAACACGGGAAGTAACCGCCTTTAACACCTGGACGGTGACCCATGTTACCGCCTTCATAATCTTTATCTGAGTTCCAAGCTGCTTCTACAGAATCGATTTTGTACATAGAACCAGACATGTCTGATTTGTATTTAACGTCATCAAAAAGGAAGAATTCTGGCTCTGGACCGAATAATACAGTGTCAGCAATACCAGTAGAGCGCATGTACTCTTCAGCGCGTTTTGCAACAGAACGTGGATCACGCTCGTAACCTTGAAGTGTTGAAGGCTCAACTACGTCACAACGTACGATTAGTGTAGCTTCTTCAGAAAACGGGTCCATTTTCGCAGACTCAGGAACAGGCATAAGTACCATGTCTGATTCGTTGATACCTTTCCAGCCAGCAATTGAAGAACCGTCAAACATTTTGCCGTCTTCGAAGAAGTCTTCATCAATTTGATGATGAGGAATAGAAACATGCTGTTCTTTACCTTTGGTATCAGTAAAGCGTAAATCAATGAACTTAACGTCATTTTCTTTGATAAAATCTAAAACCGATTGTGACATGTGTCCTCCAATTGTTGGGTTTTATTTTTGCTGCATTATTGCTTTTCGCTTATATAAGCTGGTTTCGTGCCATGTTTTTAACACCTTGTTTAGGCTTGTAAAAAGTGAACAGGGTTTCGTTTTGTTAACTTTTATTGCACTAAGTTGGTGCGTAAAAAGATCATTCTGGTGCGTAAAAAGTGCGACCTTGTTTTGCACAATTATTAAGCGTGCCAATTTTTCGGTTATGAACACGATTTAGTGCCAAAATATGGTTCAAAAACTAAAATTTCGCCAGTTTTGAGCTCAGATTCACTTTAATTTTCATAAATTTGTCATTTATAAAACAGATACTTATAAAAAGCCTGAAGAAAGTTTATAAATTTATATTGGATAAACTTTCATCCATGCCATTATTAAGGGATAATATGCGCCCTTTTAAATCCTATGCTGGGACATCTGGTGAAAACGCAGGTGACTGCGTAGATCTTGCAGGATCAATGAGATTCAATTTCTCTGAGAAAAAATATGAGCATCGAAAAGTTAAGAAATATAGCGATTATCGCCCACGTTGACCACGGTAAAACAACTTTGGTTGATAAACTGCTTGAGCAATCAGGCACATTAGAAACGCGCGGCGGTAACGAAGAGCGCGTAATGGACTCAAACGACATTGAGAAAGAACGTGGTATTACCATTTTAGCTAAGAACACAGCTATCTCTTGGAACGACTACCATATCAATATCGTAGACACCCCAGGACACGCCGACTTCGGTGGTGAAGTAGAACGCGTACTTTCGATGGCTGACTCAGTATTACTACTTGTTGATGCTCAAGAAGGTCCAATGCCGCAAACGCGTTTCGTAACGCAAAAAGCATTCGCACAAGGTTTAACGCCGATTGTTGTTATCAACAAAATCGACAAACCTGGTGCACGTCCTGACTGGGTTATGGACCAAGTTTTCGATTTATTCGATAACCTAGGTGCAACTGACGAACAGTTAGACTTTAAAGTAATCTATGCATCAGCTATCAACGGCTGGGCAACAATGGATTTAGACGAGCCATCAGATAACATGGAACCAATGTTCCAGATGATCGTTGACGAAGTATCTCCACCGGATGCAGATCCTGAAGGTGCTTTCCAAATGCAAATTTCTCAGCTTGACTACAACTCATACATCGGTGTTATCGGTGTAGGTCGTATCAAGCGTGGTACTGTTCGTCCTAACCAACAGGTGACTGTTGTAAGCGCAGACGGTACTAAGCGTAACGGTAAAGTTGGCCAAGTAATGAGTTACTTAGGCCTTGAGCGTCATGAAGCAGAATCTGCAGGCGCAGGTGACATCATTGCAATCACTGGTCTTGGTGAGCTGAAAATCTCAGACACTATCTGTGATGTAAATACCGTTGAAGCATTACCACCACTAAGCGTTGATGAGCCTACAGTAACAATGACGTTCTCTGTAAACACATCACCATTTGCTGGTAAAGAAGGTAAATTCGTAACGTCACGTAACATTCTTGAGCGTTTACAAGCTGAGCTTGTTCACAACGTTGCATTACGTGTTGAAGAAACTGACAACCCAGATAGCTTCCGTGTTTCTGGTCGTGGTGAGTTACACTTAGGTATCTTAATCGAGAACATGCGTCGTGAAGGTTACGAGCTTGCGGTATCTCGTCCACAAGTAATCCTTCGTGAAGTTGATGGTCAAAAAGAAGAGCCATACGAAACACTTACAATCGACTGTCAAGAAGAGCACCAAGGTTCTATCATGGAACAAATTGGTCTTCGTAAGGGTGAACTAACAGACATGTCTCCAGATGGTAAAGGCCGTGTACGTATGGACTTTATGATCCCAAGCCGTGGCTTAATTGGTTTCCAAACTGAATTCATGACATTAACGTCTGGTTCTGGTCTTCTTTACCACACATTCGATCACTACGGTCCACATAAAGGCGGCACTATCGGTGCTCGTAAGAATGGTGTAATGATTGCAAACGCAACTGGTAAAGCACTTACTAACGCATTATTCAACTTACAAGACCGTGGTAAGTTATTCATCGGTCACGGTGTTGAAGTTTACGAAGGTATGGTTATCGGTATCCACAGCCGTGACAACGACCTAACTGTAAACGCGCTTAAAGGTAAGCAACTTACAAACGTTCGTGCATCGGGTACAGATGAAGCACAAACGCTTGTTCCACCACTAAACTACACGCTTGAACAAGCGATTGAGTTCATCGATGATGACGAGTTAGTGGAAGTAACTCCTGAGAACATCCGCATTCGTAAGCGTCACTTAACTGAAAGTGAGCGTAAGCGTGCGAGCCGTGCAGCTAAAGACTAATAACGTTTTTTAGTTTTGCAAAATAGAAGCCGCCGTATTGAAAAATACGGCGGTTTTTTGTTGTATGATTAGCCGTTAGCCGTTAGCCGTTAGCCGTTAGCCGTTAGCCGTTAGCTGTTAGCTGTTAGCTGTTAGCCGTCAGATCGAATGGAAGATTAAATGTTTTTTGGGTATGAGTTTTATTACTGGCTCGGATGGTTAGCGATAACAGTTCTTGCTGCAAAGAAATATGGCTATCTAGGCTTGTTCATTGCGCATTGCATAATTTTTGTGAGTGTATTTGCTAGTGACTTACGCTATGTGTCGCAACTAATGTCCCAACCTGAGTGGGATGGTAATCCTGACCTTGATATTATTTTTCTTGTTGGCGTAATATTTCGTACTATAGTGATTAATGTTTTATTGCTACCTACAGGAATTTTAGGAAAATATTTCCATAACAAAGTTAATACCACTGGAATTTAGCCTAAGCTAATTTTCTAGGAGTAAATTGTTCCAACATTGCTATCAGAATTGTAGCTTTACTTATTTTGTTTGTATTTCTAACCTAGTTAATTAGTTTATTGAGCAACTCGCAACTCGCAACTCGCAACTCGCAACTCGCAACTCGCAACTCGCAACTCGCAACTCGCAACTCGCAACTCGCAGCTAGCAACTTTTTACTAACTCCCCCATCTGTACTATCTTTTCTAAATCCAACTTGCAGGAGAGTAAGATGTATTTAGTTAGACTGATTTACACAAGTGAAATTAGCGATGGGTTTGGGCCTAATGATATTGAGGATATTCTCGAAAAGGCGAAAAAGAAAAATGCTGAATGTAATGTAACAGGGCTACTTTGTTTTAATAGTACTCATTTTATGCAGTGTCTTGAAGGATCGCGAAAAGCAGTGAATGCAACGTATCATCGTATTTTGAATGATAAAAGGCATCGCAACATTATCATGCTGAACTATTGCGAAATTGCAGAGCGGGAATTCGAAAAATGGTCGATGGGGTACATACCATATTCAAAATTAACAACGCCATTAAATATTAAATACTCAGGTACTAGCGATTTTAATCCATTAGCAATGTCAGCAGGAAGTGCTCACAAATTGATGCTTGCTTTGCGAGACTCCATGCTGGATAAAGTTATTTAATATTAGCCCGTACCTTTAAAGCGAGATTTGCTCTCCTTCGTTCATTATATAAACCGGAACTTGGCTGTTCATCTGCTTTTGCATATTTAACAACCTAAGTAATGCCGAATGACTTGAATGGTCACCCATTTGCCAGCTTGAGTTGCCGTAACCCCATGGGATCATCACTTTACAGCTTAACTCTTCCGCCGCGTTTAATGCATCTTCAGGTGTAGTATGAACATAACGATACCACTTACCATCTTCTTCATGGTAGTAGGAAGCAATTGGCATTAAGCACACATCAATCTCGCCGTATTTTTGCTTAATATCTTGAAAGTGTTTTGAGTAACCGGTATCACCAGCAAAAAACAAGGTCTTACCATTTTGCTCAAGTAACCAACCATTCCATAAGTCTTTATTGTGATCGTCGTAAATAAAGGGAACCATAATGCGACTACTAAAGTGATGGGCCGGCACCGAATGAATCGTTAGGTCATTAATTTGTGTACTTGCATACCACGCCATCTCTGAAATATTAAAGCCACCAGTCGGAAAATTATCTGCAAAGCCTAGTGGCACTAAATAGCGGGGAGCATTACCAATTTCTTCGATATCTGCTTTATTAAAATGGTCATAGTGAATGTGTGAGTACATTACCGCGTTTAAACCTTCGAGCTCTGACTTAGTAGGCCAAAATCCGGGCTTACGATAACTGCCACCAGCAAGTTTAAAGGCCAAGTCTACGGGTGAGTCAAACTGATCTTTAACAGGGTCAAACAACAGTTGTTCACCATTTGGTGATTGAATATAAAAGCCTGCATGACCTAACCAACGGACTATAAACCCTGTATTTGTTGCTGGAACTATTTGTTCTGCTTGATATTGGCACTGAGAATTGCTGTCATCACATATAAGTAGCTCTGATGGTTCATAGCAATTGTCTGTACAGGTTGTTGGGTATTCTTTATCACCCGGATAAAGGTTGTGATAGCGACCTTCGAAGTCACCTTCAGTTTTTAATGGGGTTATAGTGCCTTCACCGGCAATAACATTCACTGTATTTGAGTTGCTACATGCGCTTATAAGTGCTGCTGCAATAAGTGTTGAGAGTGTTTTTAAATACATACTATGCTTACTTTTTATTCTTTGCCGTGAGTTTAGCAAAATAAAAATTAAGATAAATCATTAAAAAGTAACAAGAGGTTACACAAAAAAGCCTACGTTTAAGTAGGCTTAGATATTAATAGCTTGAGCTGATTAGCCCGCTTTATTCATTTGCTCAATGAACTTATTCGAGTCTTCAATTGATTTGTTCATATCGTCCATTAACACTTTAATATCCCGTTTAAGATTTGTGAACTCACCTTTGATAGCTGTAACAGCCTGTGCGTTTAGGTTATGTTTTAAGTACAAAACATTGTCATGTAAAGATGATAACACCGGCTCCATTTTGCTTTCTGCACTGCGCATTGAGCGAAGTAGTTGATCAAACTGGCGCTTAGTTGCATTGAGCTTTTTGCTGCTTTCACGTTTTAGTGAGGCGCTTTTGTATTGTTCTAGCTCGTCGGCCCATTCATCAAACAGTGCCTCAGCTACATCTTCTACTTTATTGATATTGTTTGTAACGTCGTTCGCTGCAGCTAAGCTCGACTCGTAATCATCATTCAGTTGATTGTAGGCATCTTGTAGCTCACCACCATCAAAGTTGATCAGCGTGGTTAATCTGTCTAGTGCTGATTGAAACTCTTCTTGTGACTCTTGCTGTGCTTCTTTTGTTTCTTCTACGCGGTCCACTAAAATGTCGCGTTTATGTACACCGACAGACTCCATGGCTGAGTAATAAGCTGACTGGCAGCCCGATAATGCCATTGTAACTGCAAATAGTGGTGCACTTAAAAGTGTCAGTTTTTTCATTGAGAATCCTTTTTAGGTACCTGTCATTTCAAATTATGTGGTGGATTGCTATGATTATCAAAACATTTTAGCAGAAATTAGATTCTATGGACGAGAAGCTCAGTCGGTATAAGCTGCAAATAAGCATTTTCTTAAAACAACAACCTGCTTGGTGGATGCAGTATCTCAATCGTTGTATTGACGATCAAATCACAGTCAATGCGGGTTATTTGGCTTATGTAACCTTATTATCAATCGTGCCTTTAGTGGCGGTTGGTGTGGCTATTTTTTCTGCTTTTCCAGGATTCGAAAGCACGTTAGTGACCATAGAAAACTTCTTGTTTACTAATCTTGTGCCGACCTCTACAGATGTAATTAAAGAGCATATCAGCGCTTTTGCCGGTAATGCGAATAAAATGACTGCCGTTGGTGTGGGTTTTTTAGCGGCGGTATCTTTGTTACTTATTCGCAATGTCGATGCTACATTAAATCGAATTTGGCGTATTAAGAAAAAGCGTCCAATGATGATTTCGTTTGCCGTTTATTGGATGGTGCTTAGTCTAGGCCCTGTATTATTAGGGGCTAGTATTGGTGTTACTTCATACATCGTGTCGTTAGTGTCGTTTGCCGATCAAGGTATCCCCGGCTTTAGCGGCTTTTTATTGAAGTTATTACCTTACATAATTTCAATGATTGGCTTCATTATGCTCTATACTTTAGTTCCTAACACACGAGTTCCATTTAGAGCGGCAATTCCGGGCGCTTTGTTTGCAGCTATGTTGTTTGAGCTGACAAAAAAAGGCTTTGCTTTGTACATCAGCCACTTCCCATCATACGAAGTTATTTATGGGGCGTTGGCGACAATCCCTATTTTATTTGTATGGGTGTATTTGTCGTGGATTGTCGTATTACTCGGTGCAGAATTTACTGTATGTATCAGCCCTGAGAATATCGAGGACACGCCTGATATAGAGGTTTAAATTCACTGCACCTAAGGAGAGCGAGGTGCAGTTACATCCACAATATGTTGCCAACCGTGATTATCACTTAAGTGTTGGCGATGGTCATCAAATCCATGTGCAAGAATATGGTGCGTCTACAGGGATTGCTGTGGTGTTATGCCATGGCGGTCCTGGTGCGGGTCTATGCCCTGAAAATTGCCGCTTTTTCGACTTAGAACGTTTTCGAGTGATCATGTTCAGTCAGCGCGGTTGCGGTCACTCAACACCCCATGATAGTTCAACCAATACCACCTCAGAATTAGTTGCCGATCTCGAGTATTTACGCCAGCAACTGGGTATTGAAAAGTGGCTGGTGTGTGGTGAGTCATGGGGTGCCACTTTGGCACTTGTCTATGCTATTCATCACCAAGAGCATGTTGCAGGGCTTATTTTACGGGCTAGCTTTTTAGCATGTAACAGTGACTTCGAGTGGCTTTACACAACAAAAGGAGCCGGCGCGCATTTTTACCCTGAGTGCTTTAATGAATTTGCACATGATTACACTGATTGGCGTGCCTTACTCGACTTTTATCAGCAGCAACTAAACAATGATGATCAAATTAAAGCCAGTAAATTTGCCAAGTTATGGTGTCATTGGGAGCAGGTGCTATGTCATGGTGAGCCTTTGACAAACTGGAGTTTACAGGAGCCCCATGTCGGGTTAAATCAAGCAAAGTTAATGGTGCATTACTTTCGTCATCGCTGTTTCATTGAAGAAGGCTTTATCGCAGAAAATGCACATTTACTGACTCATTTACCGATTTGGTTTATTCATGGCCGCGCCGATTTGATCTGTCGATATAGTGCCGTACAGCAGCTTGCTGAACAGTTAAATGCACAATTATTGATTTTAGATGGCATTGGGCACAGCAGCGATAATCAGGTATATTTGGCGGCAATGCGACGTGCCGCAGATTTAATGTATATCAAGTTATCGAGGGATCAATGCAAGGCTTAATTCAAAGAGTAAAACAGGCAAAAGTAGAAGTGGCAGGCGAAGTAGTGGGTGAAATTTCACAAGGTATTTTGCTGCTATTAGGTGTTGAAAAACAGGATACCGAGCAAAGCGCCCAGAAGCTTTTACACAAAGTCAGCAATTACCGCATTTTTACCGATGAACAAGGAAAGATGAACTTAAGTTTGAATGATATCAAAGGTGAGCTTTTAGTGGTTTCGCAGTTTACCTTAGCAGCCGACACTAAAAAGGGTATGCGTCCAAGCTTTTCAAGTGCTGGCACGCCAGAGCAAGCCAATACGCTCTATGAGTATTTTATTGCAGAGGCTAAAAAAGCAGGCTTAACAGTGGCTACAGGGCAATTTGGTGCTGATATGCAAGTAAGCCTATGTAACGATGGTCCAGTTACTTTTAATTTATCTATTTAACAGACAACTACTTTTTGATCATCACGATATGATTCACGTAGTCGGGGATTTTTACAATGCTTGGGCGCTTGCCAAACTCGGTGATTAGCAGGTGCTCAAGTTGCTTTAGTTGCGATGGGTGATTGGATAAAAAATTAATGAACAACAAGCCATCTTTTGCCATCGCTGCTCTTAGTTTGGTGTAAAACAGGTGCTTGTATAAAAATAATGGTGCATCTACCTCACTGAATAAATCTAAGATGATCCAATTGTATTCGTTGTTTTGCTCTAATACTTGCTGCGCATCAAAACAGTGCAGGTTACTGGCATGGTCGCCACCAAAGTAACGTTTATAGCAGTGAATTATGTCGGGGTTTTTATCAACCGATGTCAGTTGGCTATCAGGGTAGGTGTGCTGTAAGTAGTTACGAATAGCACCACCACCTAGGCCTAATTCTAAAATATTTTTCGGTCCCTCTAAGTCTTGCCAAAGCTTTGCAAGGTATTGTAAATGAGGGAAAAGTAATCTGGCAGGTCGGCGTTTTTCAATGACCGATTGCAGGGTTTCGTTGATCAGTAACCAGCGTAATTGGTTAAGTTGCCTAACTTGAATACTGTAATTGCCTTGTTTATGCCAATAAATGAGCTGCCCTAATCGGTGACAGTCCTCAATAAAACTATGTTTTACTGCGCCACTGGGTTCAAGAAAATGTTCCATATTTCGGGCCTTTAGCGTGTTATTATAATAATTAGACAATTATTTCAGCATAGACCAGTAAGCATAAAGTGCAATTGTGCATTAGTTTTTACAGCCATGAATAATAATTTAGGCTGGGTCACCAAAGTATTATTCCAACTTGATAGAAGATCGCGTATCGTAATTCGCATTGCAAAGGCCACGACAGAAAAACAACAGACCCGTGGCTGAATTATCACAGGAGTTTTTATGTTTAAAGTGACCACCCCGCAAAGCAGCGAAGATTGGCAAGCGTACTATTCATTACGTTGGCAGGTTTTAAGAGCACCCTGGGGCGAGCCGCGCGGTTCTGAACAAGATGACTTAGAGCAAGACGCAGAGCACCGCTTTATCAAAAATAATGATGGCGAAGTATTAGGCGTAGCTCGCCTGCATTTTAATAATCATCAGCAAGCGCAAGTTCGTTATATGGCGGTTGCTGAAGGTAATCGTAACCAGCATATTGGTAGCCGTTTATTACATGAATTAGAAAAAATCGCATGGACTCAAGATGCAGATGAACTGGTATTGTTTGCTCGTGAGCGAGCCCTTGATTTCTATAAGCGTCATGGCTACGAATTAAAAGAAAAAGCACACCTTGCCTATGACGATGTACAGCATTGGAAAATGGTAAAACAAAAACCCTCTGAGCCGGGTTGGTTCCGTCATCCAAACTGGACACAAGTACTACAAAACACGTGGCGTGAGTCGATCCCTATCAGCGATGCAATGGGAATTAAAGTAGAAAGCTATACCGATTGGCAGTTTACTACGCGCGCTGATCTAGATGCGAACTTAAATCTTCATAACACTATGTTTGCAGGCTCGATTTATAGTTTAGCGACCTTAACAGGCTGGGGCGCAACTTACCTAGCGCTTAAAGAAGCTGGCCTTGAAGGGAATATCGTGTTAGCGGATGCCAACATTAAATACCTTAAACCACTGAATAACGATCCTCGCGGGAGTGTTGAGTTGGCTGGCTGTAAAGGCAAGTTGGCGGAGCTAGAGGACAATGGCAAAGCAAGCTACCATGTGCCAGTGAATGTATACGATGGTGATGTGCTAGTAGCAGAATTTGAAGGTCACTTCATCGTTAAAAAATAACGAATATTCAGAGCGAGCTAACTAAAGCTCGCTCTTTAAGTTAAAGCAAGTCAGTTAAAATAACAATTAAAGCAAGTCGGTTAACAGAATACCCACACCAAAACGTTCAATATCGGCGTTGTAATCAATCAAGCTCTCACCATAACCATTAAAGTATTGTGCATAACCACGTAATCTGCCCCAAAGAGGGAAAGACCAATCTAATTGAATTGCACCACGGTTATCTGAATTTAAGTTATTACGGGTCATAAAGCTAAACTCATGCTCGTTGTAACGGTATGCACCCGAGAATTCAAAGTAACCCATGTATTTGTAGATATCAGGGTTGTCATCACCTTTAGCTTCTAGTTCATCATCTTTTTTATCTTCAGGAATGCGGTACCAAGGCTTAAAGCTAAATACAAAGCCATCTTTTTCCCATAAGAAGTCAGCATAAATACGGTTCCACGAACGTGAATTAGGCTGGCTGCGGCCATTAGATTGATGTGAAGCACCAATTGCAATCGCCATTTCATCGCCCCAAAGCACATGCTCAGGATCAAGGTAGTTCACCCAGAAGATCTCTGGTTCGTAGTTTGTTTCACGAAACGGCGATGAAATATCTTTGTTATAAAACTGCCAAAACGATTGCATGGTAAATGCAAAAAATACGCCTTGGTCTTTATCTGAGAAGCCTTCGAAGATAGGCACTTTGATTGATAATTGATATTTTACTTCAAGATTATCAAGTGGCTCGCCATCGACTTCTTCAGCGAGGTCTTTTAGGCCATCAAAAGGGCGCTCATTCGGATTAGATACGTAAGAAAGCGGTAAAATATAGTTACGCTTATGTGGGGTGATCACATTACGGTTTTTCTTGCTTACTTCTTCACGGGCTTTACGTTTGTCTAAAGCGGTGAGCTTTTTGCTTTCATCTAAATCAGAGCACTTTTTACGAAGTTCTTCGAGTGTTTGCTTGCCGTCACCGCCAATAGCTTCGTTCAAAATACACTGCTTTACGAGTTCTAGTGCATCATCTTGTTCGTTAGTTTGTGGTTGTTCAGTTTGAGCAAATACAGGTACAGAAAATAAGCCAGCGGCTGCCAGCCAAATGCGCCATCCCATTGCAGTTCCCTTTCAGTAGACTTGTAAGTAGGTATAATTATAACGATTTTTACATAAGTAACCGTGAACTTGTACTGAATTGTTGAAATTTTAGGTAAATAGAGAGCCCCAAGCTAAGCTTGGAGCCCTGCTGTAACGGCCTAAGAGCATAAGCCGTTGACTCTCACGCAATGAGAAGGGATGAGCTTATAGCTCAAATACATTGGTAAAAAACTTATAAAGTTCGGTACCTTGATTCACGCTTGCTGAAGCAAAATGCAAAATAGCAATGGCGTCTTTATCAAAACTTAATGTTTGTAGCGGCTGCTCAGAAAGGTAGCGCTCCATTCTTAAAATATGGGCGATAGGCTCACCAGCTTTAATATGGCCGCCCAGTGGGGCAAGGTATTCAACCATGCCACCCATAGGTGCATAGTAAGCTACATAATCTTCAAGCATGCAGGCATAGCGTGTCATCGCTTTTGGATGATACGCAGCATCAACTAATACCTCTTTGTGATTGAGGTAACTTAAAATGCTATTTGCATCTTCAAGAGCCGCACTTAAATCGATTTTTTCTTGGCTACCTAGCTCAACGGTGAATGCTTCGACTTGGACAGCGAATTTACGGCCTTGTTTGCCAAGCTCTTCAGACAGTGACCACCATGGACAGAAACTCGCTTCATCCATCGCGCCATCAAAATCACTTGGGATCAATAACACATGTTCGATGTTGAAGTAGCTCGCGCTGTCTTTGGCGTATTCAGGGCAATATAAGTGCTTACTTGAGATAGGCCCAGTGTGAAGGTCTAAAACAATATCTGCCTGATGGGCGAGCTTTTGCAAGTTAAGGGCAATACGCTTACCCGTTGTTAGGCTGTAATCTGGGCCCGTTAATTGACTGTCTATGTCAGCTACGAGTGCCTGTTTAAACGCCGCTTTAAGGGTCGCATCATTACTGTCTTTATGCTGTTCAGCAATCTGTGACGGTAACGCTTTATTAAAGCGGTACATGCGGTTCCAGTTGGTGCCCGTAATTGGATCGAAGCGACCTAAAGTAAACTCACCTGATTTTTGATTGCAACCAATAGGGTTGGCATAAGGCACTAGGGTAATATCGCCACGCAGCTTGAGTGATTTTAGCTGCTCAAGCAATTGATAAATTACTGCATTACCTTGTACTTCAGCGCCGTGCATATTGGCTTGTATATACACGTTTGGGCCTGTGCCATCCCCTTTTAAGCGATACACTGGGATTGTCAGAGGTAGGCCGTTGGCAATCTCGCCAACCACAATATTCTCTTGGCTGATTAATTCTTTACTCATGGCGATTACCTTAAATAATAACTGGCATCTTCAGCGCTACGAATGCACTCAATATTGCCTTGTTCAAGGATGTATTCAGCGGCTAATTCGTGGCATAAAAAGTACGGCATACTTTCGGTAAAGCCATACGCGCCACATTGGCTGAATACCAACCAGTCTTGCTCATTTAAATCGCTCGCTAATTGGTGTTCACCTAAGCAATCAAGGGCGGTGCAAAGCGGGCCGTATAAAGTCATTGCCGCAGGCTCAGCCGTCGATTCGCGAAGTAAGGCCGCAGGGAAATCTTGGCTTGTCACAGCTGGGCGAAGTAAATGGTTAATACCGCCTGATAAAATCACCTGCTGTTGATTGTAATTTACTTTACGCTCAACAACTGGCGTTGCGTAATGGCCGCATTCGCCCACCGCATAGCGGCCAAGTTCCATCCAAAGCTCTTTGACACCGGCATCTGCTTTAATGCTAGCCAAAGTCTCAATAAGTGCAGACCAATCGAGTCGGTTAGCACTTTGAGTATAAGGAATGCCTAAGCCACCCCCTAAATCGAGAATATTAAGATTAATGTTTAATGAGCGTGCTAGCTGTTGCAGTGGCGCAATCATCGCGCGCCATAGCTCGGCGAGCTTGTCAGTGCTCAGCATATTGCCCCATTGGAAAATATGCAGACCATCAAAGCTAAGAGCAGGGTAATCACTTGCAGTGAGTGCTTGCCACTCATCGCAGCCCAAACCAAAAGGAGTAAGACTATCGCCGCCAAGTGGATTCTTTTCGCTGTCTGGCCAACGAAGTTGAACACGCAATAGAACTTGCAGCTGACAATTTGCTTTTGTTGCTTGTTCGTTTAACCAGCGCACTTGGTTAATGCTCTCGGCGACAAAAGTACGTACGCCGCGAGCAATAAAATGTGAAATTTGTTTAGGGCTCTTTGCAGGCCCAGTGTTGAGCACGCGCTCGCTATCGATGCCTTGGGCAAGTACTTGCTCAAGTTCACCTTTACTTGCAACATCAAAGTTAAATCCTGCGCTGTCTAAACATTGAAAAATGCGAGACAACGGGTTGGCCTTAACGGCATACCAAAGTTTCACATCGGTTTGCGCAGTCAGTTGATTTAAATGTGCAGTTAATTTATCTAAATCATAGATAAAAAATGGCGTATCAAGATGCGCTGAAACTTGCTCAACCGCTTGCTTGATATGCGTGCTCAAAAAGCTCATTAACGTAAAACCTCTTCTAACAGTAATGATGCATCGCTTTGTTCATCACGGTATTTCACGATCAATGCACACGACATGCTAAGACCTTGTTCACGAGCCCATGCATTTGAAGCTGGGCGAGAGCCTGGGATCACAATCGCGTTTTCAGGGATGGCTTCACCTTTGTCTAGCTGGCGCTCATTAACGCAATCGTAAACAGGAATGGTTGCCGATAAACGTACACCCGGCGCAAGTACAGCACCTTTTTTCACAACCACACCTTCAACAATAACGCAGCCTGCACCGATGAATGCGTCATCTTCAATAACCACAGGGCTGGCACCAATTGGCTCAAGCACACCACCTAATTGTACTGCTGCACTTAGATGAACATTTTTACCCACTTGTGCGCATGAACCCACTAATGCGTGGCTGTCGACCATCGTGCCTTCGTCGATGAACGCGCCAATATTTACATATGCTGGTGGCATGATAATGGTGCCTTTAGCAACGTGTGCGCCACGACGAACACTGCTACCACCTGGTACCATACGCACGCCAGCATCGGCTGCAAAGCCTTGTGGAGCTAAGTTGTGCTTATCAACAAAACCACCCGGGAACTCAGTGTTTGTGCCATTTTTAAAGGCTTCTAAAATGCCTTGTTTAACTTCAACATTGGCGTGCCAGTTGCCGTTCTCGTCCTGTGTTGCCGCGCGAACTGCGCCTGATTCTAAGTTGTTTAATAATTCTAACCAGCTCATGATAAAACCTGTTTTTAGTTCCAAGATAAAATTGTGTTGTTTGCGTGGGTGATGCTGTCTGTTTGCTCAAGCTCTAAATGCGTAAGCGGCGGACGTAAATGCGGGGTATTTATTTTACCTTGCAGGTGCATCAGTACTTTTACGGGGATTGGATTTGCCACAGCGAATAAACTTTGAATCGCTTGCGACCAATCGGTGAATAGATTTGGGTATTGACCACTTAAACTGCGTTTAACAAACTCATGGGTTTGACTCGGCCAAGCATTCGCGGCAACCGAAACTAAACCTTTTGCTCCTGCTTGAGCAAAATACGGCATAAGAGCATCATCGCCACTAAATATGGCCAGTGTTGGCGATGCCGTTCTAAAGCCTTCAAATTTGCTAATGTCGCCACTGGCTTCTTTTAAAGCCCAAAGATTTTTGTGGTCAGCAAGGTTTTTGATCACCTGCGGTGAAATCTCAACTGCACTGCGTCCAGGTACGTTATACAGCATACATGGGTGATTACTTGCATCAAGAAGGCTTTCAAACCAATGTGTTTGGCCAACTACCCCAGGTTTTGCATACAGAGGTGAGCCCAATAGATAGCCATGAATAGGTAGTTGGTTGCAGTATTCAACCCAAGCAACTTGTTGCTTGAGGTTCATGCCGCCCACAGCAACCATGAGTGGTACACTCGGTGCTAATTGGCAAACATGCTCAACGATGGCTTGTTGCTCTTTGAGTGAAAGCGCCAGTCCTTCACCGGTACTGCCAAGTAATAAAATGCCGTTATTTGCATCTTGCTGCTCAGCGACCAGTTGTTCAAGGGCCGTGTAATCGACCTTGCCAGATTCAGAAAATGGCGTGACAAGCGCTGTCCATAATGGATAGTCGTTTAAATCAAAATTGTTGATCATCTCTCACGAACTTATAAGGTATTCGAAGAGTTTATGCGGGAACATTTGAATGGAGCCGCATGTCGTCGTTCGAACAAGGTATAATTCGAAGAGCGAATGGGCTTAAAATAATAAAGACGCGACGGCCTTATTATACTAAGACCAGAAGCTCTCCACCAAACTAATCAATAGCACTTTGCTATTGTTGGTGACAGTCGCTGGGATTCAGCCCAGTCGCCCGAAATAAGCACCTCACAAACGGTGTTACTTCTCGGCGTTAATTCCCCTCACGTATGATCAACAGAGTCTGTGCTCTTCCCATACGCTACCTGAATAACGCACCTCTTCCAGCCCTTTATGCTCGCTTTAAAGGTTAAAGCCAACATAGTTAAATAGGGTATTTGCAGCGATTAAAGCATTTTAGCCGTCTAGGTGTCAAGGCGAGGAATTTGTTTTTTAGTGACCGAATTTGCAACATGGTTACGTATAACCGTGTTTTTACGTACACTTAGCGCTAACCAAATCAATTGGAAAAATGATGGAAAAATTTAACGATATTTATCAACGAGCCGTATCTCGAAAGGGCAGTGAAGAAATGCTGCAAGCACTGTTATCAAACCCGCTCGACGATGCTGATATTGCTAAAATGCATGACGATTTATGGTTAGAAGAGTTCTCGCGTAAAGTCTTTCAAAGCGGTTTTTATTGGTCTGTTATCAATAATAAATGGGCTGGTTTTCGTGATGTGTTTTGGGATTTCAGTGTAGAAAAATTGTTGATGATGCCGCCAGATATGCTCGAGCAAAAAGCCAGTGATGAGCGAATTGTTCGTAATTTTAAAAAAGTACAAACGATCCCAGAAAATGCGTACATGATCCACGAAGTTGCTGAGAAGCATGGCAGCTTTAGCCAATTTATTGCAGATTGGCCTACTGACAATATTATTGGTTTGTGGGCTTATCTTAAAAAGCATGGTGCGCGTTTAGGGGGAAATACTGGCCCATACGCTTTACGAGCGCTTGGTAAAGATACTTTTTTACTTTCTCGGGATGTAGAAGCCTATTTGCGTGCCCATGAGTTGATAGATGGCGGCTTACAAACTAAAAAGTCACTGCAAGCAGCGCAAGGTTTTTTCAACGAATTACAACAGCAAAGCGGTTACAGCCTGCAGGCACTAAGCCAACTAGTGGCCTATGGTGTAGGCGATAATCGTGTGGGTGTCGCAACACGTTAAGGACAGTTATGAAACTGCAAACTCGATACACAGATATTAGTGAACTACTTGCTATCAAGGATATGCCGAGCGCCGTTGCCGAGCCGCAATTACTGCTATTTAATGACAAGCTAGCTGATAATTTCGCAATTAAACACGACAGCGAATTTTTAGCTAAATTGCTATCTGGTTCAACGATAGATAACGACGTTGCGCCGGTTGCTCTTGGTTACTCAGGTCATCAATTTGGTCATTTTTCACCGCGTCTTGGTGATGGTAGAGCGCATTTACTTGGTGCTATTGCAGATAAAGATGGCACATTGTGGGACTTGCAGCTAAAAGGCGCTGGAGCAACAGTGTTCTCGCGCGGTGGTGATGGTCGCTGTGCCATTGGTCCAGCTGTTCGAGAGTACATTATGAGTGAGGCACTTCATGCGCTTGGCATCGCAACTACGCGCTGTTTAGCTGTGGTTACAACTGGCGAAACGGTATATCGTCAGCCACCACGCCCGGGGGCAGTTGTTACTCGCCTAGCTAAAAGTCACATCCGTGTTGGTTCATTTCAATACTTAGCTACACAAGGTGATATAGAAGGGCTAGAGAAGCTCGTTGATTACGCAATTAGCTGCCACTACCCAGGCATTAGCAGTACGGGTGAGCAGCGTTATATTGAGTTTTTAACTGCTGTACTCGATAAGCAAATAGAGCTGGTTATCAGTTGGATGCGAATTGGCTTTATACACGGTGTGATGAACACAGATAATACCTTGATTAGTGGTGAAACCATTGACTATGGCCCTTGTGCGATGATGAATCAGTTTGACCTAGACACGGTATTTAGTTCGATTGACCATCAAGGGCGTTATGCATTTGGAAATCAACCGAATATTGCTAATTGGAATATTGCACGCTTGGCTGAAAGCTTAATTCCGTTATTTGCTGATCAAGAGAGTGCCGTCGAACAACTCTCACCGGTTGTGAATGGCTTTGCAGCTAAATTTAATGATGCATTTAATACTATGTGGCAGCAGAAATTAGGATTAGCTGGTCAGCATGAAGGCGATCATGCTTTAGTTTCAGAGTTGCTAGGTTTAATGAAGCAACATCAGCTCGATTATACTAATACTTTCAATGCTCTGACTGAATCTTTACTTGCGGATTTCGCAATTCCAACTAGTTTAAAAGAGTGGCATAAAAAGTGGAACGTGAGGATTTCGTCTAAAAGTTATGAAACTATGCGCGCTGTTAATCCTGCAGTCATTCCACGTAATCATACTATTGAAATGATCCTAGCGGAATACGAAGCATCGGGAGAAAGTTCATTAAAAGACGCCTTTTTAGAGGCATTTAACGATCCATATGTTTACGATGAGCGTCACTTTGAATGGCTTCAGGCCCCAAAAGATTATGATAAAAATTATCAAACTTTTTGTGGGACCTAGTCATTTAAATTAACTAGGAAAATTCCTATTTATTGAATTTAACTGTATGCTGATTGAGCGCTCTAATAGGCGGTGGTATTATAGATTTTAGGCTAATCTATTGCTTTAAAAGATGATCTCATACGGTATTCGAAGCTGGTTTGGTCATACATTTAATCGCTTATCTACGAAATTAGGCTAGGCTATTATTAGTACCTTAATAGTTATGGATTAATTAATAAGTTGAATGTCAATGCAAAGTAACTAATCGTTTTTTGTATTGTTAAAGTTTTGATTACTCAAAAAATACGAGCTCTTACGAGCTTTATTATGAAAATGGGAAGGAAACAATGAAACTGAAATCACTGACTATAGCTTTGGCACTTGCTGCAACTAGTGCTTCAACATTTGCTGCTGAGAAACAAGGTTTTTATATCGGCGCATTTGGCGATTACTATGATAATTCATGGGAAAATGTTCGCGATTACGCACCAGGCGGCCTTGATGTTGATGATTCAACAGGCTGGGGTTTAGAGCTGGGTTATCGCTTTAGCGATTACTGGAGTGCTCGCTTAGAATATGCTGATATGGATTTTGACTGGACCGCTGAACTAAACGATGGCACATCGATGAGCGGTTCTGAAAGTGGTAAGCGTTACGGTATTGATGGTTTATATCACTTCGGTGGTGGCCCATTTTACGGTATTTTTGGTTTGAAAAACCTTGATGCTGTTGATGAGGATTTAATGTTTGCAAACGTTGGTGCTGGCTACCAACACTACTTCACAGATAACTTTGCTTTCAATGCCGAAACTTCTTTGTACCAAGGCCTTGATCGTGGTTACACCGATGTGGGTGCTAAGTTAGGTTTAAGCTATATCTTTGGTAATCAAAGCAGCTCTGCGGCTCCTGTTGAGCCAGCTCCTGTAGTAAGTGGTCCTACAGATAGCGATAACGATGGCGTAATGGACGCTGATGACCAATGCGCAAATACACCAATGACTGATGCGGTAGATAGCAAGGGCTGTACTCTTTATGAAGAAAAAGAGGCAACAATCACTTTACTAGTTACTTTCCCGCATGATGTTGCAGAAGTACCAAATAAATACTTCAGCGATATTGCTGATGTTGCAGCATTTATGAAAGAAAACGAAGGCACATCAGTTGTTCTTGAAGGTCATGCATCAGCAGTTGGTGATGCGGATTACAACATGAAGCTTTCTGAAAAACGTGCTAAAGATGTAGCTGAAGAGTTAGTTAAAGACGGTATCTCATCAGATAGAATCTCTACGGTTGGTTATGGTGAAGAACGCCTGAAGAACAAAGCATATACGCTTGAAGCGCATGCAGAAAATCGTCGTGTTGAAGCACAAATTAGTACGGTTGAACGTGTAAAGGTTATGCGTAAGTAATAGATTACTATTAGCTTATTGTAATTTATTAATAATCTTGAGATTAAAGCTGAACTATTTTTATGGTTCAGCTTTTTTTATACCTTAAAAACGCATTTACTTTTTTAATAAACGCGATACTCTTAAAGGTATACGGCATGGTATAAAAATAAGGTACACTTATATTGATTTGAATCATCGCAGCAAATGGGTGATTATTGTACTATGTTCTTATTGTTATCTCGTGTAATTATCACTAGGTAAATTAGAGTTTTTTTGAGCACTGTTAATTTGGTATGCCATTCTATGGTATTTCGACGGTGCTAAACGTCACTTTTTTAGGTGGTGTTTTGAAATTAACAAATTTATTGTAGTTTTAGTTTATTAAGTTTGGATTAATTACTCATCATCTATCTTGACAGAGTTTAGGCTACACAGCCTTTAGTTACTTAAATGGAAGGGAAGGAAACATGAAACTAAAATCACTAACTATAGCTTTAGCTCTTGCTGCAACAAGTGCTTCTAGCTTCGCTGCTGAAAAGCAAGGTTTTTATATTGGTGCGTTTGGCGATTACTATGATAATTCATGGGAAAATGTTCGTGACTACGCACCAGGCGGTCTTGATGTTGATGATTCAACAGGCTGGGGTCTAGAGTTAGGTTACCGCTTCAGTGATTACTGGAGTGCGCGTCTAGAATACGCTGATATGGATTTTGACTGGAAAGCTGAATTAAACGACGGTACGTCGATGAGTGGTTCAGAAAGTGGTAAGCGTTACGGTATTGATGGTCTTTACCACTTTGGTGGTGGTCCTTTCTACGGTATTTTTGGTTTAAAAAATCTTGATGCGGTTGATGAAGATTTAATGTTTGCTAATGTGGGTGCAGGTTATCAACACTACTTTACAGAGCATTTCGCATTTAATGCAGAAACGTCTTTATACCAAGGTCTAGACCGTGGTTATACAGATGTGGGTGCTAAATTAGGTCTTAGCTACATCTTCGGTGCTCAAAGCGCGCCAGCTGAGCCTGTAGAGCCTGCTCCTACGGTTGTTCCTGTTGCTGTAGAACCAGTAGATAGCGATGGCGATAATATCCCTGATGCAGACGATCAATGTGCAAATACACCAATGACTGACGCTGTTGATGGCACTGGTTGTACGCTATATGAAGATCGTGAAGTAACTAAGAGCTTACTAATCACGTTCCCTAACAACACATCTAAAGTATCTCAACAATACCTAGATGATATTGATGCTGCAGCAGCATTCTTAAAAGAGCACCCAGGTACTGACGTAGTGCTTGAAGGTCATTCTTCATCAGTAGGTAAAGCTGACTACAATAAGTGGTTATCTAAGAAACGTGCTGATGCGGTTGCTAAGAAACTAATCGAAGATGGCATTGATCCAATGCGTCTAACTACTGTTGGTATGGGTGAAGAGCGTCTTAAAAACCCAGCAAACACACCAGAAGCTCACGCCGAAAACCGTCGTGTTGAAGCGAAAGTAACTGTCATTGAGCGTGTTAAAGTAGAGCGTTAATCTAACTCTTTACGCAAATTTTAAAAACCCAGCCTAGTGCTGGGTTTTTTCTTTTCTAAGTACTAGGAATTGGTTAGATAGGAATGATTCTTAATAAATATTCATTTGAATAGCGTTTTTTTCTAGTACTATTCATGGTATTTATAGTGACTATTAAACTCCTTACTTACCGCATGGATTTTCATCTATACTTAAAAGCTTTATAATTAACTGTCAGAATACTATAAGTACTGGGTCTTAATTGGTATTTAGCTTAATACTACCGAGTACTTTCACGTCACCAAGAGGGCAATATTGTGCTACAAGAATATCGTAAACACGTAGAAGAACGTGCCGCGTTAGGTATCGTACCAGCGCCATTAGATGCTCAGCAAACGGCTGATCTTATTGAATTAATCAAAAATCCACCGGCAGGTGAAGAAGAGTTTATCGTTGATCTTCTAGTTAACCGTGTACCACCAGGTGTTGATGATGCTGCTTACATCAAAGCAGGTTTCTTGGCTGCAGTTGCAAAAGGTGAAGCGAGCTCTCCACTTGTATCAAAAGAAAAAGCAGCTGAGCTACTTGGTACTATGCTAGGTGGTTACAACATCGCGCCTATGATTGACCTTTTAGATGACGAAGCGTTAGCGCCAATCGTTGTTAAAGGTTTATCAAACACATTATTAATGTTTGATGCTTTTTATGATGTAGAAGAAAAAGCGAAAGCGGGTAACGAATTTGCTAAGCAAGTAATCGAATCTTGGGCAAATGCTGAGTGGTTTGTGAACAAGCCTGCAGTTGCTGAAAAAATCTCAGTTACCGTATTCAAAGTAACTGGCGAAACAAATACTGATGATCTTTCACCTGCTCCAGATGCATGGTCTCGCCCTGATATTCCACTACACGCTTTAGCAATGCTGAAGAACGAACGTGATGGTATCAATCCTGAAAAGCCAGGTGAAGTTGGTCCAATCTCACAACTAGAAGAGCTTAAAACGAAAGGTTTACCTCTTGCATACGTTGGTGATGTAGTTGGTACGGGTTCATCTCGTAAATCTGCAACTAACTCTGTACTTTGGTTCATGGGTGATGATATTCCTCACGTACCGAACAAACGCGTTGGTGGTGTATGTTTAGGCGGTAAAATCGCTCCTATCTTCTTCAACACAATGGAAGACTCTGGTGCATTACCAATCGAACTACCTGTTGATGAGCTAAACATGGGTGACCAAATCGATATCTTCCCATACGAAGGTGTTGTTAAGCGTCACGGTACTGATGAAGTAATCTCGACTTTCTCTCTTAAATCAGACGTAATCCTTGATGAAGTGCGTGCTGGTGGTCGTATTCCACTTATCATTGGTCGTGGTTTAACTGATAAAGCACGTGCATCACTAGGTATGGAAGCAGAAGATATCTTCCGTAAGCCTGCGCTTGTAACTGACTCTGGTAAAGGCTTCACATTAGCTCAGAAGATGGTTGGTAAAGCATGTAACATGCCTGGCGTACGTCCTGGTCAATACTGTGAGCCGAAAATGACAACTGTTGGTTCGCAAGATACAACAGGTCCTATGACACGTGACGAACTTAAAGACCTTGCGTGTTTAGGTTTCTCTGCAGACTTAACAATGCAGTCTTTCTGTCATACATCAGCTTATCCTAAGCCAATCGACGTAAACACTCACCACACACTTCCTGATTTCATCATGAACCGTGGCGGTGTATCACTACGTCCTGGTGACGGTGTAATCCACTCATGGTTAAATCGTATGTTATTACCGGATACAGTAGGTACTGGTGGTGACTCACATACTCGTTTCCCTCTAGGTATTTCTTTCCCAGCGGGTTCAGGTGCGGTAGCATTCGCAGCAGCAACAGGTGTAATGCCTCTTGATATGCCTGAGTCAATCTTAGTACGTTTCAAAGGTGAAATGCAGCCAGGTATCACACTACGTGACCTAGTTCATGCTATCCCTTACTACGGTATCAAAGAAGGTCTTCTTACAGTTGAGAAGAAAGGTAAGATCAACGAATTCTCTGGTCGCGTACTAGAAATCGAAGGTGTTGAGCACCTAACAGTTGAGCAAGCTTTCGAACTTTCTGATGCATCAGCTGAGCGTTCAGCGGCAGGTTGTACTGTTAAACTTTCTAAAGAGTCTATCGCTGAATACCTTGAGTCAAACATCGTAATGCTTAAGTGGATGATCTCTGAAGGTTACGGCGATGTTCGTACTATTGAGCGTCGTATCACAGCAATGCAAGAGTGGTTAGCTAACCCAGAACTTATGGAAGCTGATGCAGATGCAGAGTACAAGCACGTACTTGAAATCGATCTTGCAGACATCAAAGAGCCAATCCTTTGTGCTCCAAATGACCCAGATGATGCGCGTCTTCTTTCAGACGTAACAGGCGAGAAAATCGACGAAGTATTCATCGGTTCTTGTATGACTAACATCGGTCACTTCCGTGCTGCAGGTAAACTACTAGATGGTTTCAGTGGCCGTATCCCAACTCAACTTTGGGTTGCACCACCAACGAAGATGGATAAAGACCAGCTTACTGACGAAGGTTACTACGGTATCTTTGGTCGCGTAGGTGCACGTATCGAAACGCCAGGGTGTTCACTATGTATGGGTAACCAAGCACGTGTTGCTGATAAAGCAACAGTTGTTTCTACCTCTACGCGTAACTTCCCTAACCGTCTTGGTACTGGCGCTAACGTATTCTTAGCATCAGCTGAGCTTGCAGCAGTAGCGGCAATCTTAGGTAAACTACCTACACCTGCTGAGTACCAAGAGTATGCAGATAAGATCAATGCAACTGCAGCTGATACTTATCGTTACCTGAACTTCCACCGTATGCCTCAATACACTAAAAAGGCAGACAAAGTAATCGTTCAGCAAGCTGTTTAATTTTAGCTAAATTAAATGACAAGAAAGCCCGCTTTTAGCGGGCTTTTTATTTTAGATAAAATTTCTAAAATATTTATAAATACGATCTTAAAGCTACATAAATCATCATCAGCGTTTACATAATAACGCAAAAATTTCCTACCAATTGCATTAAAATCCTCGCCAATATTCTCAACGTATTAAGGCGAGATCGAAATGACTACATTAAACAACCAGAACCTTTTACAGCTTCGTTTTGTAAGCCAAGCACATATTGACGCAGTTAAGCCTTCTTTTGCTAACCTACCTGCAAACCCATACGCAGATGGTGAATTTCGTAAGCGTCGTTATTCAGTAATCAAAGTTGTTGATGGTGAATTAAAACTACAACCAACAAAAGCATTTGTGCAAGATGACTCAATCAATACCTTCCAAGGTAATGTTGAGCGTACTTATGAAAATCTAGAAGATAGCTTATTAGCGACTGATGGCATGAAGCAAATCGTTAATCAATTTCGCGATATGACGGGTATCAGTGATGATCGCGTTATTGAAATTCATCAGTTCAGAATGCTTGCGATCGACAGCGACACTCCAGCTGCACCTGAAGGTGTTCACCAAGATGGTTTTGATCACGTATGCGTATGTGGTGTATCACACGAAAACCTAGAGGGTGGTGAGCTACTTGTTTATGAACACCAACAAGCTGAACCATGTTTCAAAATGGAAATTAAAGACGGCATGTTCGCACTGATTAATGACCGTGAAGTATGGCACAACGCTACACCAATGAATAAATTAGACGCAAGCAAAGAAGGTTACCTTGATTGCTTCGTACTAACTGCGTAAGGGTAAACCATGAACTTAACGCAATTACGTCGCCAGTTCCCTGCACTTATGCAACAAGTTGCAGGTCAGTCACCGATTTTCCTTGATGGTCCGGGTGGCTCGCAAGTACCACAGTCAGTTCTAAGCGCTATGAGTGCATATTTGGGTTACTTCAACTCAAACTTAGGCGGTGCATTTTTCTCAAGTGATAAAACGGTAGAGTTAATGGCAAATGCTCGCCAAGCTGCAGCCGATTTATTAAATGCGCCATCTAAAGAGCAAATCGTGTTTGGTGCAAACATGACAAGCTTAACGTTTAGCTTTAGTCGTGCCATCTCACGTGATTGGACTGCTGATGATGAAATTATTGTCACCAATGCTGATCACTTCTCAAACGTATCATCTTGGCAGCAAGCTGCTGAAGATAAAGGCGCGACAGTAAAAACTACCCTTATCAACGAAGCTGATTGCAGCCTAGATATGGCACATTTTGAAAGCCTTTTATCTAGCAAAACAAAGCTTGTTGCTGTGACATATGCATCAAACACCACTGGTTCAATTAATGACATTAAACGCATCGTTGAGCTTGCACATGCTGTTGGTGCGCTAGTTTATGTTGATGCCGTACATTATGCACCTCATGAGCTAGTAGACGTACAAGCACTTGATTGTGACTTCTTAGCCTGCTCTGCATATAAGTTCTTTGGTCCTCACCTTGGTATTGTCTATGGCAAACGAGAGCACCTTGAAGGTTTCACACCATATAAAGTTGAACCTGCAAAAGATGTTGCGCCAGGTCGCTGGGAAACAGGTACACAAAGCTTTGAAGCGTTAGCTGGCTTAATTGCTGCTGTTGATTACATTGCTGCAATTAGTGAGCTTGACGATAGTTATTCACGCCGAGATAAATTAGCGGCCGCATTTACTATGACTAAACAGCATGAAATGGCATTAAGTAAGCATTTCTTAACGCGTTTAGCAGATTACCCGCGCATTAAGTTATTTGGTATTGATGGTCTAGAGCGCGTAGCTTCACGCACACCGACTTTTGCTTTAACGTTTGAAGGCATCGAGCCACGCGTTGTGTCTGAATTTTTAGGTAAGCAACATATTTGCGTGTGGGACGGTAACTTTTATGCACAAGGTCTATGTAAGCAGCTAGGTGTATTAGAAACCGGCGGTGTAGTACGCATTGGTTGTATGCATTACAACACTATTGATGAGCTTGATAAGGTTTTCGATTTATTTGATCAATTACTGGCAGATTAAAGCTGAGTTGTTGGTTTTAAGCTATAAGTTTTAAGCAGCCCGAGTGGGCTGCTTTTTGTTAGCATAAAAAGCGTGATATCAAACGTTGCATTCTTTCTACTAACAGCTTGCCGCTAAGATTGTGGTTGCCCATAAATTTGTTCTGCACGGTTGAATAAGACCCACGAGGTTAAAATATACTTGTCATTTGAAATAGGCTTATTACCACGGTGCGTGTGGGTAAAATAGCCCGGCGCTACGACCATAGTACCTTGTTTTGGCGATATTTTTCGTTGTTGATAGTAAAACTCTGTTTCACCACCTTCATCTACATCATTTAAATAAAACATAAATAATAACACGCGATGAAGGGCCTCGTTATGGCCTGCTTGCGGGTATACCTCACTATGCCAATAAGGGTAACCACCTTTATTGATATCGTATTTTTGTGCTTGAATTGGACCCATACGAAAAATCTGCTGCACGAGTAATGGCAATTGTGGTTTGCCGACTTCTTCAAAGTTATCTTGTGTTAGGTCAACAGGTTTGCCTGTTTGCGGATGGTAAACCTTTAAACCAAAGGCGCCAATCATCATAAAAATATGCTCTTCAAGGTATTTGAAGACGTAACCCGCAGTCGTTTGTTGAATATGCTTAAGTTGCTCAGCGTATTCAGAGTGATTATTAAGGTATAAATCGCGGCTGTCTTTTTTCGCTAAATCTACTCCGCCTGAGGTAGTGCCTTGTTTTAAATGCGGGCTTTGTTCAAATACCGTGATAAAGTTGTCGCAAAATTCTTTGCTGAGGGCGTTTTCGTATACGCGAATAAAGTCCGTCATGAGCTACCTTTAGTTTATATTTTTTATAGGGTTACTATGTTTACTGAAACTATCACACCACGCTTTAGCGAAACAGATGTGCTAGGGCACATCAACAATACCGTACTCCCTGTATGGTTTGAAGCCGCCCGAGCGCCTATTTTCAGGTTTTTTACGCCTGATTTAAACCCTTATGAGTGGAAACTGATCATTGCTAAGGTTGAAGTAAGCTTTGTGGGTGAGTTGTATTATGGTCACGATGTCACAGTGAAAACCAGTGTCGAGCATGTCGGCTCAAGTTCATTCGTACTGCGCCAAGAGGCTTGGCAGCAAGATAACTGCTGTGCCGTTGGTAAAACCGTACTAGTACGTTACGACTTTGCAAATAAATGCTCGCAAAAACTTAATGAGCAAGAAAGGGCAGACCTTACAGCGCATCTAATCGCTGAGGAATAAGCCATTTTTTGCCGACATTTATGTGTGCTTGGGGTAAAATGCGCCTTCATTATTTTGACTGAGTAATTTTGGGTTACACGCAATGCTGTTAATGATCGACAATTATGATTCGTTTACATACAACCTAGTGCAATATTTTCAGCGCTTGGATCAAGATGTATTAGTTAAACGAAACGATGAGATCAGTATCGCTGAGATTAAACAACTTAACCCAGAGCACATCGTACTTTCACCTGGGCCCTGTTCGCCAAACGAAGCGGGTATTTCTTTACAAGTGGTGGAACATCTAAAAGGGCAGTTGCCAATTCTCGGTATTTGCTTAGGGCACCAAACCATTGCTCAGGCTCTGGGTGCTGATGTTATTCGCGCTAAGCAAGTGATGCATGGCAAAACATCATTAGTTAAGCATAGCAACCAAGGTGTGTTTAATGGTTTAGCTAACCCGCTGACGGTGTGTCGTTATCACTCACTTGTGGTTGATAAACAAAGCTTACCTAGTGACTTCACTATTACTGCATGGACAGAACAAAATTCTGATTTTGATGAAATTATGGGGATCATGCATAATGATTTAGCACTTGAAGGCGTGCAATTTCACCCCGAAGCAATTTTGACCCAACAAGGGCTTGAATTACTTGCTAACTTTTTAACTCGCTTCTAATCTTAGGCTAGTGAATTAACAAATATGACCGACAATACGCCTGTGCAAATGACTGAAGAAACCCGACAACAAAGGACTGCGATGGTGCTTAATGAGCGCGCGCACGATCTTTTGCTTGGTCATAGTTTTGCGCAGCGCCAAATTGGCTTTATTCATACCTTAGAAATCGATTATGGCGAGTCAATGGAGCAACGTACTTTATTAGAAGTAGAAGTTGCTGCTGAAAAAAAACGTCAGAAGGTAAGCACGGCGCATCATAAATATCGTGCTCAAGCGAGTAAGCAGTTACATCAAGTTATTGAAACAGCGATGAATAAGCAGCTTGAAGATATTGATACTGTAATTCACGAAACGATTGGGATTCAAGACAGTGTACCTGCTATTTTAGATATTTTAGCTGTACGTTCAGCTTCAGTGGGTCGACTTGAGCCTTTGGTTAAAGATTTAAGCTGGCTGGGGCGCGAGCTAGTCGCGTTTGTGAACTTGCCTTTTTACCGTCAACAACGTAATAAGCATACTTCCGTTAAAGTTGATAACCCGCTTTTAGCACTTCGTTACATTGGTTTAGATAACTTGAAGTTTGTTGTGCCGACATTTGCTGTACGCCACTGGATGCCTCATAGTACTGAGCCATTCCCGCTTTTAAAGCGTCGACTAAGAGATAATTCAATGGCGTGTGCCATTGCAGCGCAAGAAATAGCAAAGCTAAATGGCGTAAATGAAGAACATGCATTTACGCTTGGAATGCTGCTTGATGTTGGGAAGATTGCCTTAGTACGTCTGTATTTACGCACTTTTGAGCGAGTTTGGCAGCGTAAAGTAACTATGGCGCGTGATGAACAAAAGAAAGACTTACATACCGCATTATTAGAGCTCAAGCCTGATCCTTTGTTTTTAAGTAGTTTGCTTAGCAAGTTGTCATTAAAAGTAACCGCAACAGTAATTGAACAAATGGCCTTTAGGTATTTACCATTTAATGCGGTGATGCAGCAGTTAACGACTCCATTAGCTAAAAACGATGAATATTTGCCGCTTACCAAGGTGATTTTAAAAGCACGTTGTTACGCTCAGTTTTTAAGTTTAAATGAGCATCAATTGGTCGAAAGTGACGAAACTGAGCGTTGGTTTGCACACTTCGATTTCACTAAGGAAGAGCTTGAACAGTTAGCTAAATGCAGTTTTGATCACTTTCATATCCAAATTAATTAAAAAAATTGTTAATTTTTTTGCGACTATTCATTCATTGTTTATCAATCCACAGCGACAAAGTTTTTGTCATTAGCCAGTGCTTGGCTCACTAGCCTTACGCCTTTTTGTAGTATTTCGAGCAAAAAAAGGCCTTCAAATAGTTATTCACTATCCATGAAAAAATATCTCAAGCCCTTTGTTTTCAAGGCCTGCATGAAAGTTTTCTAAGAGACATAACGAAAATTTTCTGAAATAATGGATGAATGAAAATTGAACCAAAGAGTAATTTTGGTGATTTTGCGCTAAGCTCAATCGGCTAAGTAAAATGGCTTAGTTTTGCTTTAAAGCGCCACCAAACTCTGTGTGTGCTTACAATTATGAGGATATAAAATGACAGTCAATCGCGAATTATTTGATCAAGTAATGGTTCCAAACTATGCACCATCAAGTGTTATTCCAGTTCGAGGCGAAGGTTCTCGCGTATGGGACCAAGAAGGTCGTGAATTTATCGATTTTGCGGGTGGAATTGCTGTTAACTGTCTTGGCCATTGTCACCCAGCTCTTGTAAGTGCATTAAAAGAGCAAGGCGAAAAGATTTGGCACTTATCAAATGTAATGACTAATGAGCCAGCGCTTCGCTTAGCTAAAAAGCTAACTGATGCAACGTTCGCTGAAAAAGTATATTTTGCTAATTCAGGTGCAGAGGCAAATGAAGCGGCACTTAAACTTGCACGCCGTTTTGCACTTGATAACTTTGGTGAGCAAAAGTCACAAATTATCTCATTCAACAAAGGTTTCCACGGCCGTACTTTCTTCACTGTAACAGTAGGCGGTCAAGCTGCATACTCTGATGGTTTTGGTCCAAAACCTGGTGATATCGTTCACTGTGACTACAACGATTTAGCGGCATTTGAAGCGCTTATCTCAGACAATACTTGTGCGGTAATGATGGAACCTCTACAAGGTGAAGGTGGCATTATTTCGCCAACTGCTGAGTTTGTTGAGGGTGTTCGTGAACTGTGTACTAAACACAATGCACTACTAATCTTTGATGAAGTACAAACCGGTGTTGGCCGTACGGGTGAGCTTTATGCTTATCAAGGTCTAAATGTAACTCCAGATATCTTAACGACTGCAAAAGCATTAGGTGGTGGTTTCCCTATCGGTGCGATGATCACCACAACTGATATTGCTAAGCACTTAAAAGTGGGTACTCATGGTTCTACTTACGGTGGTAACCCACTTGCGTGTGCAGTAGCTGAAGCTGCATTCGACACAGTAAATACACCAGAAGTACTTAACGGCGTTAAAGAAAAGTCAGAGTTATTCCGTGAGTTACTAACTGCGATTAACGAAAAGTACAATGTATTCACTGAAATCCGTGGCGAAGGTCTATTAATTGGTGCTGTAGTAACAGAGCAATTCAAAGGTCGTGCAAAAGAGTTTTTAGTGGCTGGTACTGCAGAAGGCGTTATGTCTTTAGTAGCTGGCGCTGATGTTGTTCGTTTCACTCCGTCACTTGTAATTCCAGAAGCTGATATCCGCGAAGGTATGGCTCGTTTCGAAAAAGCAGTTGCAAAAGTCGTTAACGGCTAAACGAAACTGTCATTTCAGGGCAAGTTAAGCTTGCCCACATTTCTTAATTTACCGTTATTTATAAGGGAGCAAGCGGACTTATGATGATCCTTCGCCCAATCCAGCAAAGCGATTACCAAGCGTTAGTAAAGATTGCTGATGAGTCAGGCCATGGCTTTACGTCTTTGCCTAATAATGAAGAGTTATTACAAAAGAAAATTGATCATTCTGTCAGCTCATTTGCAAAAGCTGCGCAACAGCCAGGTGATGAAGGTTACTTGTTTGTTCTTGAAGATAGCGAAACGGGTGAAGTTGTAGGGACTTCGGGGATTGAAGCTGCAGTTGGTTTAGATGATGCTTTTTATCATTATCATCTAAGCAAAGTGATTCATTCTTCTCGTACGTTAGACGTGTATAAAGCCGTTGATATATTAACCCTGTGTAACGATTACACCGGCGCAACTGAGCTGTGCACATTATTCTTAAAAGATGGCTACCGTAAAAATAATAACGGTAAATTGCTTTCAAAAGCGCGTTTTATGTTTATTAATCAACATAAAGAGCGTTTTGCTGACACCGTAATTGCTGAGATGCGTGGTGTTTCTGATGACAATGGCGAAAGCCCATTCTGGCAATGGCTAGAAGAGCACTTTTTCTCGATGGACTTTCCAACGGCAGATTACTTAACGGGTATTGGACAAAAAGTATTTATTGCCGAGTTAATGCCTAAATATCCTATTTACGTCAACTTACTGAGCAAAGATGCGCAAGCTGTGATTGGTCAAGTGCATGATAATACACGCCCTGCGATTGAACTTTTAAAGAGCGAAGGTTTTACCTTCAATGGTTATGTAGACATTTTTGATGCAGGCCCAACTGTTGAAGCAAAAGTTGATAACATTTCTACAGTGAGAAATGCCCAAACGGTTAAAGTAGAAATTGGTGAAAGCCAAGGCGACACTACGGTCTTGTTAGCAAATGATAAAATTGCTGATTTTAGAGCAACCGTGACTCAAGTTAGCCTATCATGTGATGCCGATAGCATTACAATCTCAAGTGAATTAGCAAAAGCACTTCACTTAGAAGCGGGTGATTCAGTATCACTTGCAAAACTATAGAATTCAGGAGACATATTAATGACTCATGCAGCGCAATTTATTAATGGTCAATGGCAAGCAGGCCTTGGTCATACTTTTCAATCTGTAAACCCAGCAAATAATGATGTAATTTGGCAAGCAAACACTGCCACTGCTGAACAAGTAGACGGCGCAGTCGCTGCTGCACGTGAAGCGTTTTATAGCTGGGCTGATAAAACATTTGCAGAGCGTTTAGCGATTGTAAAAACATTCGCAGAAACACTGAAAGAGCACAGCGAAGAATTAGCGATTGCTATCGCACAAGAAACAGGTAAACCACTTTGGGAAACACGCACTGAAGCAGGTGCGATGGTGGGTAAAATTGCTATCTCTGAAAAAGCATTTTTAGAGCGTACAGGCGATGTTGAAAACCCAATGCCACAAGGTCGCGCGATGATCCGCCACAAGCCTCATGGTGTTGTAGCGGTGTTTGGCCCTTATAACTTCCCTGGTCACTTACCAAATGGTCACATTGTACCTGCACTATTAGCAGGCAATACCGTGGTATTTAAGCCGTCTGAGCTAACGCCAGCAGTTGCTGAGTTAACGTTAAAGTTATGGCAAAAGGCTGGCCTGCCTGCAGGTGTTATCAACCTTGTGCAAGGTGAAGTCGAAACGGGTAAAGCGCTGGCATCTCATAAAGGGATTGACGGTTTATTCTTTACGGGCTCTTCGCGCACTGGTCATATTTTACATGAACAGTTTGCTGGTCAACCGGGTAAAATCTTAGCCTTAGAAATGGGTGGTAATAACCCGCTTATCGTTACTGATGTTGCTGATACTAAAGCGGCTATCCACGATATTATTCAATCTGCGTTTATCTCTACAGGTCAGCGTTGTACATGTGCGCGTAAGTTATTCTTACCAGCAGGCGAGCAGGGTGACGCCATCCTAGCGGGTCTTATTAAAGCAACGAAAGCAATTAAAGTCGGTGACTACGACGCAGAAGATCAACCTTTCATCGGGTCAATGATTTCTTCAGCGGCAGCAGCTGGTATGGTCAAAGCGCAACAGCAGCTTGTTGAGCTTGGCGCAGAAGTGCTTGTTGAGCTTACACATAAAGAAAATACCGGTTTTGTAACTCCGGGTATTTTAGAATGTACAAATGTAGCTAACTTCCCAGACGAAGAGCACTTTGGACCACTGCTTAAAGTATTCCGTTTCACTGATTTTGATGCTGCTATTGATAAAGCGAATGACACAAGCTTTGGTTTATCAGCTGGCTTATTAAGCGACAGTGCAGCAGATTACGACCATTTCCTACGTCGTATTCGTGCGGGTATCGTAAACTGGAACCGTCCTATCACGGGTGCATCAAGTGCTGCACCATTTGGTGGTATTGGTGCATCAGGTAACCACAGAGCAAGCGCATATTATGCTGCTGACTATTGTGCATATCCGGTTGCTTCGGTAGAACTTGAAAAAGTAGCAATGCCAGCGACATTAAGCCCAGGCTTAAAAATTGATTAATAATCGTAAATCATTACAAAAAGCAGCTTCGGCTGCTTTTTTTGTATGAGATGCTTGGCAAAGGTAGCAATTAAAAGCGCTTTCTGCTTAAATCTAAAGAGATAGTTTTTTATTAGGTGTGTAGTCGTATGGTTTTAGATAGGCAAGGGTACGATGATCTTGTCATGTATCTCACTCAAAATTTAGCGCTTTTTGAGAAGCCGGGTCAAATTAAACCAGGAGCTCCAACAGTGTTAGAGCTGATTGAAGATGTGATAGCAGAAAATGTCATGTTACTTTGCGAGCAACACACTGAGCTTAGTACTGAACAACGAAGCCAAATTGTTCGCGAAGTCGACGGTATCGTATATGACTTACAAGAAGTGCTAAGCAGCGTCACCAATCATACAGTAACCGTTGAACAGCACGCGTTTATAGATGAGTTTGCTGGATTAGTGAAAAACTTATTTGATAGTGCTGTTGTAGAAAGTGCCTAATGTATAAAGCACAACACAATTTCTAGTCTTTAAGCGAGCAGCTCAACGTTAGGCAACTCGCTTTCCTTTAAAGCTCACCTCTTATCCCTTGCATCTGTGTGTGACTTGCTTACAATCAAGCAAAATAACTTTAAGAGATAAAGCACATGCAAGCGAATGTAAAATGGGTAGAAGGCGATACGTTTATTGGCCTTTCAAATTCAGGTCATAATGTAGTTTTTGATGCAGGTAGCGATAGTGCTGCGCCAAGCCCAATGGAAATGGTTTTAATGTCAGCAGGTTGTTGTTCATCTGTTGATGTTGTTAGTATTTTAAAAAAAGCCAAGCAGTCATTTTCTGATGTGCAAGTTAAGCTAACAGCTGAGCGTGCTGAATCAGCGCCTCGCGTGTTTACTAAGATTAACCTACACTTTGTGGTTACCGGTGATAATGTCTCTGAAAAGCACCTTGCAAGAGCGGTACAACTGTCTGCTGAAAAGTATTGTTCTGTAGCCTTAATGCTTGATAAGACAGTAGAAATTACGCATAGTCATGAAGTTGTGCAAGAACAGGTAAAATAACGCTTTTTCCGAGCAGAAAATTCGTATAAAATCCGCGAACTTTTATTTCTGCTGGTGCAGGTTTCACTCGTTTTAAGGTTGGTTTAGCATGAATAAACCCTTCGATAAAATTAAGCTTCATGGCTTTAATAACTTAACTAAGAGCTTAAGCTTTAGTATTTACGATATTTGTTACGCAAAGACGGAACAACAGCGTAAAGAATATATTGAATATATCGACGAACAGTACAGTGCTGATCGCCTTACCGATATTTTAGGTGAAGTTGTGGATATTATTGGCGCAAACATTCTAAATGTTTCTCGCCAAGATTATGATCCGCAAGGTGCCAGCGTGACAATCTTGATCTCTGAAGAGCCAATTGAGCAACAAACAACGTATGACGTTGATGAGGCGCCGGGCCCTCTTCCTGAAACAGTAGTAGCGCACTTAGACAAGAGCCACATCTGTGTTCACACATACCCAGAAGCACACCCTGATGATGGTATTTGTACGTTCCGTGCTGATATCGAAGTATCAACGTGTGGCATTATTTCGCCATTAAAAGCGTTAAACTTCTTAATTCACAGCCTTGAGTCTGATGTTGTAACAATTGACTACCGCGTACGTGGTTTTACTCGTGACGTAGATGGTGTTAAACACTATATCGATCACGCAATTAACTCAATTCAGAACTACATGACTGAAGATACCAAAGAAGCGTACCAAATGATGGACGTGAACGTGTATCAAGAGAACTTGTTCCACACGAAGATGATGTTAAAAGAAACTGACTTGAATACTTACCTATTCGGTGTTTCTACAGCAGATCTTTCTGAAGAAGAAGAAGAAGTTATCTACTCTAAGCTGACCCGCGAGATGCAAGAAATCTTCTACGGTCGCAACTTACCAGACACTGAGTAAGTCACTAAAGCTTTAAAGAAACGGCGCGTAATGTAAGTTACGCGCCGTTTTTTTATGCCTCATTGACTGCACTTATCTGTGCTTATATGCTGATTAAAAGGCCAATTTAAGGATAGATATGTCAGTTGTTCTCTCGCAGTCAGTATTTTTAGCAGAGCAAGTGCGTGACCATGAAGGACCCGCAGCTAAGCGTTCTGGTATCACCTTGTATGAGCTTATGGAGCGAGCAGGGCTGGCAACTTATCAGCAAGCTATCAGCTATTTTCCTAAAGCAAGAACATTCGTTGTGTTAGCGGGCGTTGGTAATAATGCCGGTGATGGTTATGTTGTTGCTCGTTTAGCTAAACAAGCGGGCAAACAGGTTACGGTTATTGCAGCAATACCTGATAAACCGCTCAAAGGTGATGCGCTCAGTGCTCAGCAAGCTTGGCTCAACGCAGGAGGGACAATTACCGCTGATGCCAGTGCTATTGAGCAAGCAGATATCATTATTGATGGCCTGCTTGGCACGGGAATTCAAAGCGCGGTGCGCGAGCCTTTTTCACAGCTGATTAAAGCTGCCAACGAAAGCCAAGTTCCGATAGTTGCTATTGATCTACCTTCAGGCATTCATGCCGACACAGGTGTCGTACAAGGAGTGGCAATAAAAGCCGCGCTCACTGTGACTTTTGTGGGGATTAAACAAGGTTTAGTGACAGGGCAAGGTAGAGCGCATGCAGGGACATTAGAGTTTAATGATTTAGGTATTGAAGATGCCTTTTTAAAACTGACATCACCCACGGCAGAGCTTATCAATTATCAGACACAGCCGAGGCTTTCTGATCGCGATAACAACAGCCATAAAACCAGCCATGGTAAATTGCTGTGTATTGGTGGTAATTCAGGCACTGCAGGCGCTATTCGTTTAACTGCAGAGGCAGCGCTTCGCACCGGTGCGGGTATGGTCAAAGTGTATACCCATAGTAGCTCTATTCTACCAGTGAGTATTGGCCGGCCAGAACTAATGGTGACAGATACAAACCTGATTAGCGCCCTAGAGTGGGCAACCTGTGTGGCTATTGGCCCAGGACTTGGTCAAGACACTTGGTCGGAAACAACCTTTGAAGCAGTAATGCAGTATTGCTTTACTAATAACAAGCCTCTGGTTATTGATGCAGATGCACTTAATTTAATGGCTCAGCATGCTTCGTCATTTCCATTGGCTAATACCGTAATCACACCACACCCCGGTGAGGCTGCAAGGTTACTTAATTGTCGCGCTCGCGATATTGAAGAAAATCGCTTTCATGCGGTAAAGCAGCTCGCACGTAGCTATACCACTACTTGTGTACTCAAAGGTGCTGGCAGTTTAATTGCTGATAATAACCAAACATGGGTGTGTACCGACGGTAACCCTGCACTTGCGGTTGGTGGCAGTGGCGATGTATTAACAGGTATCATAGCGGCACTAATCGCACAGGGGCTTACTCCTCAGCAAGCAGCTTGCTTAGGCGTAACCTTACATGCAAAAGCCGGTGACATTGCCGCAGAACGTGAAGGCGAAAGAGGCATGTTACCGAGTGACTTGTTTGCGATAGTGAGGGAGTTGGTTAATGGCAGCTTTAAGCTGTAAGTTTTAAGCGATAAGACTGAGTGGAATACATCATAAATCGAAGAATTTATATTAAGAAAAAGAATGCAAGAAAATAAAAATCATATCTGCCATTACACATCAGCGGAAGGCTTGATGGGAATACTTCATAGTCAGCAATTATGGGCAACACATCCTAGGTATTTGAATGATACTGGGGAGTTTAACGCGGCTTTTAATTATATTCTTAGGGACAAAGATAAAATTCAAAGAATAGTAGAGGATTTATTTGGAAGCTATTATTCACATCAACAATTATCTCAAGGCAAGAAAGGACCGCTTGATTTTGCAAAGAGTGAAGAGGAAGTGAGCTTCGTAAAAGAGCAAGTCAGAAAGCTAATATTTGAAGCAGAACAGAATATGAGTGAACACATATATGTTACTTCATTTGCTAATTATGAAGGGATAGATAGCAATACACATTGGCTATCTTACGCCCATAATATCACTGGGTATTGTATTGTTTTTGATAAAACGGAGTTGATTGAAAATGTAGTTGAGGGAGTGAATATGGAATTTGAAAGTGTTTACTATGGAGAAACACCAGACGAAATTTTGAATCAAATTGCTAAAATAATATATGAAGAGCTTGTATATTTTTATCAAATAGCAAAACTATCAGAGAAGCAAGGTCATAGTCTAGATAATGAGGCTGCAATTCATAGGGCTAACTCGTTTTTGAAAGTCAACAATTTATTGGCAATGTATAAACAAGTTTCTTATAAAAACGAATTAGAAATTAGATTACTTGTGTCGAGGTTAGATCGTATAAAAAATAATGGCCAAGTAATAGAAGAGTATGATTCTTCGGAATTCCCAGAATTAAATTTTAGAATCTCAACCAATGGTGCATTCATACCATATCAACCTGTGCCGATAAACCTAAATGCTATCAAGAAGATTATAGTCAGGTCTGATTCTCATATTGATAGTAAGGTAAAGAGTACAGAGATGTTACTCAGGAAGTTTGATGTTGAAGCTATTGTTGAGAAAAGTACGGCTACTTTAAGAACCACCTTATAAATTGTCATTTTTCCAATCTAAGCATAATTGTATAGAGCCTAGAGCCTAGAGCCTAGAGCCTAGAGCCTTTGTGTTGGGGTTCGCTTCGCTCAGCCCAACCTACAAAGCAAAAAACCCAGCCGGGGCTGGGTTTTTAAAGCGAGGTGCTTAGGAGGTGATGTTTATCACATCATGCCGCCCATACCACCCATGCCGCCCATGCCGCCCATATCTGGAGCAGCTGGCTCATCTTTCGGGATTTCAGCAACCATTGCTTCAGTTGTGATCATAAGACCCGCGATTGAAGCTGCGTACTGTAGTGCAGAACGCGTTACTTTAGTTGGGTCTAAGATACCCATTTCGATCATGTCGTTGTACTCGCCTGATGCTGCGTTGTAACCGTAGTTACCTTCACCGCCTTTTACTGAGTTAACAACAACAGATGCTTCGTCACCTGCGTTAGTTACGATTTGACGAAGTGGTGCTTCCATCGCACGTAGTGCAACTTTGATACCGTGGCTTTGGTCTTCGTTGTCGCCAGCAAGTTCAACAAGTTTGCTTGCTACGCGAACTAGTGCAACACCACCACCTGGTACAACACCTTCTTCAACCGCTGCGCGAGTTGCGTGTAGAGCATCTTCAACGCGGTCTTTTTTCTCTTTCATTTCGATTTCAGTTGCTGCGCCAACTTTGATTACTGCAACACCGCCAGCTAGTTTAGCCATACGCTCTTGTAGTTTCTCTTTATCGTAGTCAGACGTCGCTTCTTCGATTTGTGCTTTGATTTGTGCAACACGACCATTGATGCCGTCTTCTTCGCCTGCACCGTCGATGATTGTTGTATCATCTTTAGTGATCACAACGCGCTTCGCTGTACCTAGGTCTTCGATTGTCGCTTTCTCTAGCTCTAAACCGATTTCTTCAGAAATAACAGTACCACCTGTTAACACTGCGATGTCTTGTAGCATTGCTTTACGACGGTCGCCAAAACCAGGTGCTTTAACCGCAGATACTTTAACGATACCGCGCATGTTGTTTACAACAAGTGTTGCAAGTGCTTCACCTTCAAGGTCTTCAGCAATGATAAGTAGTGGCTTGCTAGCTTTAGCTACTGCTTCTAATGTAGGTAGTAGCTCACGGATGTTAGATACTTTTTTGTCTACAAGTAGAATGAATGGGTTGTCTAGCTCTACAGCGCCTTTTTCAGCGTTGTTGATGAAGTATGGAGAAAGGTAACCGCGGTCAAACTGCATACCTTCAACTACGTCTAGTTCGTTTTCTAGTGACTGACCTTCTTCAACAGTGATAACGCCTGAATCACGGCCTACTTTTTCCATTGCTTCTGCAATGATGTCACCGATTTCTTTATCAGAGTTAGCAGAAATAGTACCTACTTGTGCAATTGCTTTAGTGTCTGCACATGGAACAGAAAGTGCTTTAAGCTCTTCAACTGCCGCAGTAACTGCTTTGTCGATACCGCGCTTAAGGTCCATTGGGTTCATACCCGCTGCAACTGCTTTTAAGCCTTCGTTTACGATAGCTTGCGCTAATACTGTTGCAGTTGTTGTACCGTCACCTGCAGCGTCATTCGCTTTAGACGCTACTTCTTTAACCATTTGTGCGCCCATGTTTTCGAACTTGTCTTCAAGCTCGATTTCTTTTGCAACAGATACACCATCTTTAGTGATCACTGGAGCGCCGAATGATTTGTCTAATACAACGTTACGGCCTTTAGGACCTAAAGTTACTTTTACTGCGTTTGCTAAAATGTTTACGCCAGTTAGCATTTTGCCACGTGCGTCACCTGCAAAAAGTACTTCTTTTGCTGCCATGATTAAATTCCTCTTAAATTCTGTAAACGGGTTGCTAAACGAAAAGTAGGATTAGCCTACAATGCCTAGAATGTTATCTTCACGCATGATCAGGTACTCTTGACCTTCGATCTTTTCAGCTTTTTCAACATAAGAGCCGAACAGCACAGTGTCACCGGCATTAACTTCTAATGCTCTTACTTCACCGTTGTCTAAAACACGGCCATTACCAACAGCGATAACTTCTCCGCGAGTTGATTTTTCAGCTGCAGAGCCAGTTAATACAATACCGCCAGCAGACTTAGTTTCTTCTTCTAGACGCTTAACGATGACGCGATCATGTAAAGGACGAATGTTCATTTATTTAGTTCTCCTAACAGTTTCTGAACAGTACAGAAAAAATCTTGTGTTATTGCAGGGGAGTGCTAAGCCACCCGTTGCGTTTCATTGCATTCATTAATGGGGGTGGCTTAAAAAAATCCAAGTACAAAAATTAAAAAATTTTAATCTTTTCGCTCAAATTCACCATCAATAGTTGTAGGTTGATGGTTTGGCTCTTCATGAGTGGTTGTTTTACTATGGTATTGGAAGTGTGCAGAGCCTTGATTTGCCTGTGAACTCATACGCACGGTCGCTTGACTAGCAAGGCCTGCAGCCAGTTTGTTGCGGATTGCTGGCGTAAGTAGTAAAAAGCCAAAAAAGTCAGTCATGATGCCTGGTGTCATTAATAAAACACCGGCGATAATCACACATAATCCAGTAAATAATTCTTTTGCAGGCATTTGCCCTTGTGCCATTTGTAATTGCACGTTTTGAATCGCGCCCATACCTTGCTGCTTCACTAATTTCGCACCGACAATCGCGGTCACAATTACAAGCGCTATGGTGGCAAAGCCGCCGATCACTTCACTCACTTGGATGAGTAACGCGATCTCCACAATCGGCACTAAAATAAATAACAAAAACAAAAATCTAAACATAACGCTCTCTAAAAAATGTCATTCTCTTTCGAGTCAGTGAAATATAAATTGGGGTGAGCAGGTCATTTTTCAAGACGGAACCTAGGATCACCTTGCTCGCTACACATTATAGTTACTATCGGCTACTATGGTGCGACTCACGTAATCAAATAAAGGTTCCTTATGACTACGCATTTTCGACTTATTTTTACGACTTGTGCAAATGAGGCTGAAGCCCGTCAGTTGGCGCAACATCTAGTTAAAGAAAAGCTAGCTGCTTGTGTGAACATTTTGCCTACTATTGAATCTATTTACATGTGGGAAGGCGAGGTAACTCAAGCTATTGAGAGTAAGCTACTGATCAAAACTAAGTCAGAAAAAATGAATGAGGTGATCCAAACTATCAAGAAATTGCATAGTTATGAGGTGCCTGAAATTCAGGTCGTTGATGTGGCTACGGGCAATTTAGCCTATTTTAATTGGATGGATGAGGTACTTAATTAATGCGATCGTTCCTTTTATTACTTTGTGCATTGTGGCTTATGCCAGCAAGTGCAAGTAATAACAATTTACTTGGAAATCTACTACAACCTGCGGAGCAAACATTTCTCCCGGTTGATCAGGCGTTTGTTTTCGATTTTGACCAGCAAGGCAAAACCTTATTTATTGGCTGGGATATTGCGCCTGATTATTACCTTTACAAAAAGAAAGTCGAAATTATTGCCAAAGGCGCTGATATTGAAGTTCCTGATCTTGGCAAGGGCGTGATTATTGAAGATGAATTTTTTGGTAAGACCGAGGTATTCTTTGATTCGTTAAGTGTGGTTTCTAAGCTCAGCAACGTCACAGAAGGTGCAGTTGTTAAAGTGCGTTTTCAAGGCTGCGCCGAAGCAGGGTTATGTTATCCGCCAGAAGTTAGAACCATTCCTTTATCTGTGATTGCAGGTGAGCAAGTATCACAGACTGCAGATGCGGGGAACGCATTAGCGGCATTAACACAAGCAGCTGATACAAATGAAGCATCATCAGCGCCCTCTCAAGAAGCATCAAAACCAGCAGGTGAGCAGTCGTATACTGATAAATTGGCATCGCAAGGTTTACTAACGAACCTAGTAATCTTCTTTTTAGTGGGTATTGGTCTGGCTTTTACGCCTTGCGTATTTCCAATGTTTCCGATTTTGTCGAGCCTTATTGCGGGTCAGCAGAATTTGTCGACTAAAAAAGCGTTCTCGCTGTCGTTTGTATATGTACAAGGTATGGCCGTTACTTACGCAGCACTGGGCTTAGTGGTTGCATCATTAGGTGGGCAAGTACAAGGGTATTTACAGCATCCTACTGTACTAATTAGCTTTAGTATCTTATTTGTATTGCTGGCAATGTCGATGTTTGGCTGGTACGAAATCAAGTTACCTAGCGGCATGATGAATAAACTCACTCAGGTTAGTAACCAGCAAAAAGGCGGCAACTATGTTGGCGTATTTATGATGGGTGTACTGTCTGGTTTGATTGCTTCACCGTGTACAACAGCACCTTTATCTGCTGCTTTACTTTATGTGGCGCAAAGTGGTGACTACCTCGTTGGTGGTTTGACGCTCTATGTACTTAGTTTAGGCATGGGCTTACCGCTGTTATTATTGGGGACTTCTGGCGGTAAATTACTACCAAAAGCAGGTGGTTGGATGGAGCAAGTGAAAACCCTATTTGGTTTCATCATGCTGGTCGTGCCGCTTATTCTGTTAGAGCGTATTGTTGATATTGAAATTATCTGGTTAATGGCAGGTTTATTGGCACTTGCTACAGCGCTTTATTTACACCATTGGCAAAGTGATCAATCACAGGGCAAGCTAAAAACAGCATTGTGGTTTGCAGCAACCTTATTGGTTGTGACTGGGGCGAGTTTAACGAAAAATTATTTTTGGCCTAGTAAAGCGGTGGTTGCTGAAGCTGCTGTACAAACACATGGTTTTAGACAAGTTGCTAATCTAAGTGAATTAAAAGAAGAAATTGCACAGGCAAGTAGCGAAGGGCGCTTAGTAATGGTCGACTTATATGCCGACTGGTGCGTTGCCTGTAAAGAGTTTGAGCACTACACGTTTCCTGACGCTAAAGTACAAGAGCAATTTACTCACTTTGAATTAATTCAAATCGATTTAACCGAAAGTGATGCAAAAACAATTGAGCTAATGGAAGAATACACGGTATTTGGGTTGCCGAGCATTTTGTTCTTTGATAGCCAAGGTAATGAGCTTTTAGAGCAACGTGTAACAGGCTTTTTAAATGCCAAAGACTTTGCAGAACATTTAGCAACAGTACGAAATAGCGCTAAATAAACGCAAACGTGCAAGAAAATAGCAAAACGCCACTCATCTGAGTGGCGTTTTTGTATCTGCATCGTAAAAAATACTTATTTTAAGTGAAAAATGGCAAATTCACTGATTGAAGCTCAATTAATCAGCAGGAAAACAGCTGGAATGACACTGTTGTGTGCCTTGCTATGCTTGACTTTGCCACGAATAGGGAGTGATTAGACCAGTATTTTGCTGCTATTTACGTCGAAATATCTATAATAGGTGGTTAACGTGAGAAATAGTTGCTATTTTACATCAGCACGCTTAGGTTAAGCGTGGGTTTATGATGAATATGGTTAAACTGCTTACTTATAGGATATATCGCGTATTATGGCTGCAAAATTCAAACTTTTAGTTCTAAATGGGCCAAATTTAAACATGCTTGGCAAGCGTGAACCAGAAAAGTACGGTACTCAATCTCTTGATGAGATTATAGCTGAACTTAGTCAGGTTGCTGCCGGTCTCAATGTTGATTTAACGCATTTCCAAAGTAACAGTGAAGCTGCATTAATAGAACGCATTCACGATGCATGGCAAATGGTTGATGCAATAATTATCAATCCTGCTGCATTTACGCACACAAGCGTAGCCTTACGGGATGCATTACTCAGTGTAAACATTCCCTTTTACGAGGTGCATTTAAGTAATGTGCATGCTCGAGAAGCATTCCGTCATCATTCGTATTTTTCGGATGTGGCACAAGGCGTCATTATTGGATTAGGAGCAATGGGTTATAAGGTGGCACTTGAAGCTGCTGTTAGCCGGTTGCAAAACACACATTAATTTTTTAAATAACTAACAGGCGGGTCGTTCAATGGATATTCGCAAGATCAAAAAACTTATCGAACTAGTAGAAGAATCTGGTATTGCTGAATTAGAAATCACTGAAGGTGAAGAGTCAGTACGCATCAATCGCAACAATATGTCTGCAGCACCTGCAATGCAGTATGCACCACAACAGTTTGCAGCACCTGCGCCAGCAGCGGCACCAGCTCCAGTAGCAGAGGCTCCAGTAGCAGAAGCGGCTGCTCCAGCTGCACCGACTGGCCATCAAGTAAAATCTCCTATGGTAGGTTCATTCTACTCAGCGGCTTCTCCAGAAGCAGCACCATACGTAGAAGTAGGTTCTAAAGTAAATGTTGGCGATACGTTATGTATCGTTGAAGCAATGAAGATGATGAACCAAATCGAATCTGATAAAGCAGGCACAGTAAAAGCTATCTTAGTTGAAAATGGCGAGCCAGTAGAATTCGATCAACCTTTATTCATCATTGAATAATAGCGCAACAAAAGGCCAACTCTATGTTAGATAAAGTAGTCATTGCAAACCGAGGTGAAATTGCACTTCGCGTACTGCGCGCCTGCAAAGAGCTTGGGATCAAAACTGTTGCTGTGCATTCAACGGCAGACCGTGATCTTAAGCACGTGTTACTGGCAGACGAAACAATTTGTATTGGTAAACCAGCAGCCACTGAAAGTTACTTAGATATTCCGCGCATTATTGCAGCGGCAGAAGTAACAGATGCAGTTGCTATCCACCCAGGTTATGGTTTCCTTTCTGAAAATGCAGACTTTGCTGATCAAGTTGAGCAAAGCGGCTTTGTATTTATCGGTCCTAAAGGCGACACAATTCGTTTAATGGGTGACAAAGTTTCTGCAATCGAAGCGATGCGTAAAGCCGGTGTACCTTGTGTACCAGGTTCTGATGGCCCATTAACGGCAGACAGTGAGCGCAACATTCAAATCGCTAAGCGTATTGGTTACCCTGTAATCATTAAAGCAGCAGGCGGCGGCGGTGGTCGTGGTATGCGTGTTGTTCGCAGCGAAAAAGAACTGATTGATTCAATCGCTCTTACTCAGCAAGAAGCTAAGCAGTTCTTCGGTAATGGCATGGTTTACATGGAAAAATTTCTTGAAAACCCACGTCACATCGAAGTTCAAGTACTGGCAGACGGTCAAGGCAATGCAGTTCACTTAGGTGAGCGTGATTGTTCAATGCAACGTCGTCACCAAAAAGTTGTTGAAGAAGCGCCAGCGCCAGGTATCACAGCTGAAATGCGTAAGTTTATCGGTGACCGTTGTACTCGTGCATGTATCGAAATTGGTTACCGCGGTGCAGGTACGTTCGAATTCTTATACGAAAACGGCGAGTTCTATTTCATCGAAATGAATACCCGTATTCAGGTTGAGCACCCAGTAACAGAAATGGTCACTGGCGTTGACTTAATCAAAGAGCAGCTAAAAATTGCAGCGGGTCAACCATTATCATTCACACAAGAAGATGTGGTTATTCGTGGTCATGCAATTGAGTGCCGTATTAATGCGGAAGACCCAGACACTTTTATTCCGTCACCAGGTAAAATCACGCGATTCCACCCTGCAGGCGGATTAGGTATTCGTTGGGATAGCCATATCTACGCAGATTACACAGTACCACCTCATTACGATTCAATGATTGGTAAGCTGATCTGTTACGGTGAAAACCGTGATGTAGCTATTGCTCGTTCACGCAATGCGTTAAACGAATTAGTAATTGATGGCATCAAGACCAACACACCACTGCACAAGAAAATCTTGGCAGATGAAAACTTCCAAAACGGTGGTACAAACATCCACTACCTTGAGAAGAAACTAGGTCTGTAAACAAAATTCTGTTTAAGCTAAAAAGCCGGCAACTTTGCCGGCTTTTTTTTGTCAAACGAGGCATAAGAGCGGCTCTCGCCTTACAAAATTATTCTGGTATGATTAACAAAGTAATGTGTTTTTAGTTTTTCATGAGGTAATAATGACCGACAGTGTTGGTTTTCCACTCGCTGATGAAGCAGCAACGGTTAATATGGGTAAGCAACTTGCAACCTTGATGGAGCAAGGGGCAGTCATCTATTTACATGGTGATTTAGGTGCCGGTAAAACGACATTAACCCGTGGTATCGTGCAAGGTTTCGGTCATCAAGGTAAGGTTAAGAGTCCAACTTATACACTGGTTGAGCCTTACCAATTAGCTAAAGCTGATGTCTATCACTTTGATTTATATCGCTTAGGTGATCCTGAAGAACTTGAATATATGGGAATTCGTGACTATTTTTCACCACAGGCCATTTGTGTTGTGGAATGGCCTGAAAAAGGCGGCGAATTTATTCCAACACCAGATCTTGATATCACCCTACGCTATGAAGGCGAGGCGCGTGCTATTACAATTAATAGCTTAACCGAGCGTGGTAAGGCTATTGTTCAGCAACTTACGAGCGCGCAAGAATAAACATATAAAAATAAAGGTGTATTAGTAAAAATGGGTCGTTGTACGTTTAAACTATTAACTACTTTGATGTTATTGGTTGTTAGCCAGATTGCGCTTGCACAAAATACCATTAATAGCGTACGAGTGTGGCCCTCACCTGACAGCACTCGAGTGGTCTTTGATTTAAACGATAAGCCTGATTTCAGCTATTTCATGCTGAAAAACCCAGCTCGTTTAGTCATTGATTTAAAAAATACCGACAAACTAGATAGCTTGCCAGCTATTCCTCAAAAGCATCAGATTGTTTCCAAACTGCGTTACTCAAAACCAAAAGACAGCAAAAGTGTGCGTTTTGTCTTTGAGCTAGCCCGTGCCAGTAAACCTGTTGTATTTGCTTTACTACCAACCGATCCCTACAAGCATCGTTTAGTGGTTGACCTTGTTGATAAAACACCGAAGGCAGAACCTGTTGCTTCGACCAATACCAGTGTGAAAAAACGCGAACTTAATCAAGAGCGCGATATTGTTATTGCCATTGATGCAGGTCATGGTGGTGAAGACCCCGGTTCAATTGGTCCATCAGGCACTTATGAAAAAGATATTACGCTACAAATAGCGAAGCGCTTAGAGCGAATGATAGATGCTGAAAAAGGCATGATTTCGCGTATGGTGCGCCGCAGTGATTACTTTGTAAATCTAAACACCCGTACCAGCATAGCTCGTAAGAAAAAAGCTGATTTCTTTGTGTCGATTCATGCGGATGCCTTTACTAGCCCGCAGCCAAACGGTGCCTCAGTGTGGGTGCTATCACTGCGCCGTGCAAATTCAGAAATTGGTAAATGGATTGAGGATAAAGAAAAACACTCAGAGCTTTTAGGTGGTGCAGCTGGGGTATTAAAAGATACTGCAAGCGAAAAATATTTAGCACAAGCACTGCTAGATATGTCGATGGATCACTCGATGAAAACAGGTTTTAGTGTCGCAGAAGAAGTGGTTAGCGAATTACGAAAAGTGGCTAAAATGCATAAAAAACGCCCGCAAGCGGCGAGCCTTGCGGTATTGAAATCACCCGATATTCCGTCTATTTTGGTCGAAACAGGGTTTATTTCGAATCCGCGTGAAGAGCGAATGCTAAAAACGGCGCAGCATCAGGAGCGCTTAGCTAAAGCAATTTTCACCTCGATTAAAAATTACTACATGAAGAATCCGCCAGATGATTCACTATTTGCTAAGTTAAAGTCGCAGTTTCCGACTAAACACAAAGTTCGCCCTGGTGAATCGTTAAGTATTTTAGCAAGCAGATACAACACCTCTGTGAGTAAGCTAAAAACGGCCAACAACTTAAAATCGAATACCTTATTTATTGGTCAAGAGCTTGATATTCCTCAAAGCTAGTCAATTTTCGTGTTAGGAACACTATGAGTATAGAAATACTACCCGCGCGATTGGCTAACCAAATTGCTGCGGGTGAAGTGGTTGAACGCCCAGCATCCGTTGTTAAAGAGCTGGTAGAAAACAGTTTAGATGCTGGCGCAACGCGCATTCAAATAGATATTGAGCGTGGTGGGCATAAGCTAATTCGTATCCGCGATAATGGCTCTGGCATTAATAAAGATGAGCTAACATTAGCCTTGTCGCGCCATGCTACGAGTAAGCTTAAGTCACTCGATGATCTTGAGAACATTTGCTCACTGGGTTTTCGTGGTGAAGCGTTAGCATCTATTAGTTCTGTTTCTCGCTTAACTTTAAGCTCAAAAACACAACAGCAAGAGGCTGCATGGCAAGCGTTTGCTGAAGGGCGCGATATGGCGGTGCAGATTAAGCCAACGGCACACCCTGATGGCACAACCATTGAGGTGAAAGACTTATTTTTTAATACCCCTGCGCGCCGTAAATTTCTTCGCACCGAGAAAACCGAGTTTTCACATATTGATGAGCTTATTAAGCGTATTGCGCTGAGTCGCTTTGATGTCTCTATCACCCTGACTCATAATGGCAAGGTCGTGCGTCAATACCGTGCTAAACCAAACCCTGAGCAAGCGATAAGCCGTGTTGCACAAGTGGCGGGTAAGGCATTTAGTGAACAGGGGCTGCATATTCAGTCAGGTGAAGCAGGTTTGATGTTGCGAGGTTGGGTATTGCCCGTGGGCTCAACGAATAGCACGCAATATACCTATGTGAATAATCGCATGATGCGCGATAAACTCATTTTGCATGCAATCCGCCAAGCCTTTGAAGAAGTCGCAGGCTCTGAAGAGCTGCCAGGTTTTGTCATTTATATTGATATTGACCCACGTCAGGTCGATGTAAATGTGCACCCAGCTAAACATGAAGTGCGTTTTCATCAAGGCCGTTTAGTGCATGACTTTATTCTACAGGCAATAAAACAAGTGGTGGTACCGCTTCAGCATGAAGCTGGTTTTACAGAGCATAATGACACTGCTTTTCAGCATGCTTCGTTTGATGAGGCGCACTCAAGCAGCATGCAGCCAAGTTTTACTCAATCAGCGCCAACAGAGCAATATGATTACCCTAAATCTGAATTACAGCCGACACGTTCAGCGAGTTATTCAGGGGCAACAGGAGCAGGGCGCTCTGGTGGTGGCTTTAGTAGCGACAGCCAAGGCCGCAGTAAAACATCGCATCAAGATGTCAATGCATTTTATCAAGGGATCAGTGAGCAACATGCTGCGCATTTTGACCAAGTACGCCCAGAGCCAAGCTTTACAGCACCGGTTGTTGAGCAAGCTAAGCTTGCCAAACTCATCCACGTACGCGAGGGCGAATGCGTATTTAGTGAAGACAACCAACTCTTTGCTGCGCACTTTAAGCATGCTTTAGCACTCGACTGGCAAGCGCACGTAGAGCAAGCAGGTAGCCTTGATGGCAAAGCCTTGTTGTTACCTGTGCGAGTAAATGTAAGTGCTGATGATATTAGTGCGTTAAATGCTCAGCAGTCGTGGTTTACCTTACTTGGTTTTGATTTAGTAATAGAAAAACAGTTTGTGATGGTTAAAAAGCTTCCGCCTTGCGTGTATTTACTTGATGTAAGTGATGCTATTGAGCGGCTTATTGCTGGCTGTAAAGCCTCACCAAGTTCACTCGATGAATGGTTAGCTTGGTTAACTCAACAAATACCAACACGTTATTACGCAAGCCAAGCCTTTATGGAGCAAGTGGCTCGGTTAGAAAATAATCCACAAACTATGCAACTTTTACGTCAAAAAGCAGTTAAAATAGAACTATCTCAGTTTTTAAACTAAGCAAGGTATTTAGGCTTGAATAACTTACCCGTCATTTTTTTAATGGGACCAACCGCTGCAGGGAAAACAGATTTAGCAATTTCGCTGTGTGAGCATTTAAACACAGAAATAATCAGTGTTGATTCAGCATTAGTCTATAAAGATATGGACATCGGCACGGCAAAGCCAAATGCCGAAGAGCTTGCTCGTGCGCCGCATCACTTAATTGATATTATTGACCCAGCAGATAGTTATTCAGTGGCAGATTTTCGCCGTGATGCAATTGAAAAGATTGATCTATTTCATCAGCAAGGTAAAGTACCTGTATTGGTTGGCGGTACAATGATGTATTTTAAGTCGCTTATTGATGGCTTATCACCGCTACCAGAGGCATCACCTGAAGTACGTGCTGAACTCGAAAAAGAAGCAGCGCAGTTTGGTTGGCCACATTTGCATAAAGAACTTGTGAAAATCGATCCTGATGCAGCGAAAAAAATGAGCGAAAATGATTCGCAAAGAATTAATCGTGCATTAGAAGTGTATCGTATAACAGGTAAAACAATGACTGAGCTGCAAAAACAAAAGCAGCCTGAGCTTCCTTATACTTTCTATCAATTTGCCATTGCACCTGATGATCGCAGTGAATTACATCAGCGAATTGAGAAAAGGTTTAAAATAATGCTCGATCAGGGGTTTGAAAATGAAGTTTCATCCCTATATAAACGTAAGGATTTACACCCAGACCTACCTTCGATTCGTTGTGTGGGTTATAGACAAATGTGGGATTACATTGCTGGCGAAATTGACTATGATGAAATGGTCTTTCGTGGTATTGCAGCCACACGGCAGTTAGCCAAGCGACAACTGACTTGGTTAAGAGGTTGGCCTGAAGTAATTTGGTTGACTACGGGTGATGAAGAAAACTTGCAACGTGTAGTAAGTTCGCTAAGCTAGTAGTAGCTGAAAGTTTTTTAGCTTTGTTAAATTAGTTCAGCTACTTAATTATAATAACACCTAGAACGAAGGAAAATAACATGGCAAAAGGCCAGTCGTTACAAGACCCATTTTTAAATGCGTTACGTCGTGAGCGCATTCCAGTATCAATCTTTTTGGTTAATGGCATTAAATTGCAGGGTAAAATCCAGTCATTTGACCAATTTGTTATTTTACTTGAAAACACCGTAAATCAAATGGTGTATAAACACGCTATTTCAACTGTTGTTCCAGCGCGTTCTGTTAACTTCCAAGGCGTTCAAGGAAGTGATGATTCAGAAGAGCAAGAATCTGGAAATTTTTAAACTTAGGAGCGTAATGCTTGTTTGACCGTTATGAAGCCGGCGAACAGGCAGTTTTAGTTCATATCGACTTACCTAAAGAGGGAGATCGCGAAGATCTTCACGAATTAGAGTTGTTGGTATCTTCTGCTGGTGTTAGTAGTTTGGCGATTGTGCAAGGCAGTCGTCAAGCACCGCATCCGAAACTTTTCGTCGGGACCGGAAAAGCAGAAGAAATCGCTGAAACTGTCAAAATCCACAATGCAGATGTCATTATTTTCAACCATCAACTTAGCCCGTCACAGGAACGCAATTTAGAGCGCGTTTGCCAGTGCCGCGTTCTTGATCGTACGAGTTTGATCTTAGATATTTTTGCGCAGCGAGCGCGAACTCACGAAGGTAAACTTCAGGTTGAGTTAGCTCAGTTACGCCATATTTCTACTCGCTTGATCCGTGGTTGGACCCACCTTGAAAGACAAAAAGGCGGGATAGGGTTACGTGGTCCGGGTGAAACCCAGCTCGAAACCGATAGACGATTACTGCGCGCAAGAATTAAAAATATTCGTGCCCGTTTAGATAAAGTTGCTGTTCAACGTGAGCAGGGGCGACGTGCGCGTACGCGAAATGAAATTCCAACTGTGTCACTAGTAGGTTATACCAATGCGGGTAAATCAACGTTATTTAACCGTATTACTGACTCAGATGTGTATGCTGCTGATCAGCTATTCGCAACCCTAGATCCAACCTTACGTAAGTTAGATATCGGCGATATAGGTCCAATTATTTTAGCGGATACGGTAGGTTTCATTCGTCACTTACCTCATGACCTTGTTGCAGCATTTAAAGCGACCTTAACAGAAACCCGTGAAGCTGATTTACAGTTGCATGTTATCGATGTGGCAGACCCTCGTCGAAAAGAAAATATTGAGCAAGTACAGTCTGTTTTAAAAGAAATCGAAGCAGATGAAGTGCCGCAATTATTGGTTTATAACAAAATTGATGCGCTAGATGACGTTGCGCCACGTATAGATAGAAACGACGAAGGTCAACCGGTACGAGTCTGGTTGTCGGCGCGCACTGGTGTTGGCTGTGAACTGCTAAGTGAGGCAATTAATGAGTTACTTGCCAAGAAGATGTTTGCTGATGAGCTAAAGTTACCACCACAACATGGTCGTATTCGTGCAGCATTATTCAACTTAAACGCAGTTCATCAAGAACGTTTTGATGAGCAAGGAAACTGGTTATTATCGGTACGCTTGCCAATGGCAGAATGGAATCGCTTAAAAAAAGAGATGGGACAAGACCTCGACTCTTTTGTAGTGACTGATTAAAAATCGCCAGCATTTGTCTTTTTTAGTATGAGAAATGCTGTAGATTTGATAGATTTAACCTAATTCATTTAGATAACAATGGAGTATAGCTATGGCCTGGAATGAACCGGGTAATAATGGCAATGATAAAGATCCGTGGAATAATAAAGGCGGAAAAGATCAAGGCCCACCTGATTTAGACGAGGTAATGCGTAAATTCGGCAACAAGTTTGGCGGTTTATTTGGTGGTAATAAGCCAGGTAAAAACGGCGGCGGACTTGGTGGCGCAGGCATTTCTTTCATCCTTATTATTGCCGTCATTGTATGGGCATTAAGTGGTATTTACACGGTAAAAGAAGCCGAACGCGGTATTGTTTTACAATTTGGACAATACAATCGCATTGCAGAACCTGGCTTACGTTGGAAAATGACCTTCATTGAACGCGTGATCCCTGTAGATATTGAAGCGGTTCGCTCGTTATCTGCAAAAGGTTTCATGCTGACAGAAGACGAGAACGTGGTAAATGTAGAGTTTGAAGTACAATACCGTGTTATCGATCCACACCTATACAAGTTTAGCGTAACCGACGCAGATGGCAGCTTGAAACAAGCGCTTGATAGTGCTCTTCGTTATGTGATTGGTCATGTAAAAATGGACCAAGTGCTAACAACTGGTCGTGAGTTAGTGCGCCAACAAACGTGGGATGAACTAAACAAAATCATTGAGCCTTACAACTTGGGTATTATCGTAAGCGATGTGAACTTTAAAGATTCACGTCCGCCGGGTGAAGTAAAAGACGCGTTTGATGATGCTATTGCTGCACAAGAAGATGAAGAACGCTTTATCCGTGAAGCTGAAGCTTACGCTCGTGAAATTGAGCCTCGTGCCCGTGGTCAAGTTACGCGTATGACACAAGAAGCAGAAGCGTACCGTGAGCGTATTACTTTAGAAGCGCAAGGTGAAGTAGCACGTTTTGAAAAACTGTTACCTGAGTACCAAGCTGCGAAAGAAGTAACCCGTAAGCGCTTATATATCGATGCGATGGAAGAAGTGCTAGGTAACAGCTCTAAAGTGTTAGTTGATGTAGAGGGCGGTAATAATATGATGTATCTACCGCTTGATAAAATCATGGAAAAGCAAGGTACAGCAACGCGTGTTGCGCTACCAAGCTCAAGTGATATTCAAGATCTTCGCAATAAGTTAAATCCATCACGTAACAGCACGGTTAATTCAAGTAATGATCGTTTCGCAACTGACCGTTTTAATGAGGGGAGATAAGTAAGATGAAAAATTTTAGTTTAGTAATACTTGCCCTTGCAGTTGTGCTGTCTTTTTCTGCGATTTTTGTTGTACAAGAAGGCGAAAAAGCAATTGTCTTATTATTCAGCAAAGTTGAAAAAGACAGTGACGATAACGCTGTAGTATATGGCCCAGGTTTACACTTAAAAGTACCTTTCTTTAGCCAAGTACGTCGCTTAGATGCACGAATTCAAACGCTAGATGGTGAAGCTGACCGCTTTGTTACTAGTGAGAAAAAAGACTTAATCGTTGATTCTTATGTGAAGTGGCGCATTAATGACTTTAGTGCATTTTACCTACGTGCCCGTGGTGATAAGCAATATGCTGAAACACTGCTTAAGCAAAAGGTGAACAATGGACTTCGTACTAATTTCGGTTCTCGTACAATCAAAGAGATTGTCTCTGGCGAGCGTAGTGAACTGATGGAAGAAGCGTTAGTTCAAGCGTCTGAAAGTGCGCAAGAGCTAGGTATTGAAGTGCTTGATGTGCGTGTTAAGCAAATTAACTTACCACAAGAAGTGAGTAGCTCAATCTTCCAGCGTATGCGTGCTGAGCGTACTGCAGTAGCTAAAGAGCACCGTTCAGAAGGTCAAGAAAAAGCTGAGACAATTCGCGCAGAAGTAGACCGCCGTGTAACCGTAATGCTGGCAGATGCTGAACGTAATGCTCGTACAGTACGTGGTCAAGGTGATGCTGATGCTGCTGCTATCTATGCTAATGCATATAACAAAGACGCTGAATTCTTTGGTTTTATGCGCAGCCTAGAAGCATACAAAAATACCTTTAAAGATAAACAAGACGTGATGGTAATTTCACCTGATAGCGACTTCTTTAATTATATGAAAGGTACAAAAGTACAGTAAGTAATACTCGTATGATCAAAAGCCCCGCAATTTGTGGGGCTTTTTTGTCTCTGTAAGTGATTAATTTTTATTCTTAACAATTTTATAAACCTCTGTTCTGCATGTAGTTGTTTAAGTAATTGAGAAGATAAAAATTCAGGCGCAGAAAAAATAAGCTAAACGGGGTGATCTTTCACCTCGTTTTCTGATAAAATCTCGTCCTAATTTTTTCTAAGTGAATTTGCAATGGGTAAAAACGTTGTTGTACTAGGCACCCAATGGGGTGACGAAGGTAAGGGTAAGGTAGTTGACCTCCTTACAGACAAAGCATCTTTAGTAGTTCGTTATCAAGGTGGTCATAACGCAGGCCATACTCTGGTAATCAACGGTGAAAAGACGGTTTTACACCTTATTCCATCGGGTGTATTACGTGACAATGTTAAGTGTGTGATCGGTAATGGTGTTGTTTTATCACCAGAAGCATTAATGAAAGAAATTGGCATGCTAGAAGAGCGTGGCGTACCAGTACGTGAGCGCTTATTAATCAGCGAAGCATGTCCATTAATTTTACCTTTCCACATTGCATTAGATTTAGCCCGTGAAAAAGCACGTGGCGATAAGCCAATTGGCACTACAGGTCGTGGTATCGGTCCAGCTTATGAAGATAAAGTAGCACGTCGTGGTTTACGTGTAGGTGACTTATTCAATCCTGAACAGTTTGCTAGCAAGCTTAAAGAAGTATTGGAATACCATAACTTCACTTTAGAGCATTACTACAAAGCTGAACCAGTTGACTTCCAAAAGACATTTGACGATGCAATGGCTATTGCAGATATCTTAAAAGCAATGGTTGTTGATGTTACTGAGCTTCTTGACCAAACGCGTTTAGCGGGCGACAACATCTTATTTGAAGGTGCGCAAGGTACATTACTTGATATCGACCACGGTACTTACCCGTACGTAACATCATCAAACACAACAGCTGGTGGTGTAGCGACTGGTGCTGGTTTTGGTCCATTACACCTTGATTACGTGTTAGGTATTATCAAAGCTTACACTACACGTGTAGGTTCTGGTCCATTCCCTACAGAGCTTTACGACGGTCTTGATAAGCAAGATCCAGTTGGTAAGCACTTAGGTGATAAAGGTCATGAGTTCGGTGCGACGACAGGTCGTTTACGCCGTACAGGTTGGTTAGACGCAGTGGCAATGCGCCGTGCAGTGCAAATCAACAGCATCTCAGGTTTCTGTTTAACTAAACTAGACGTTTTAGACGGTTTAGAAACATTAAAAATCTGTACTGGTTACCAGTTAGAAGATGGCACAGTAACGAACGTTACACCATTAGCAGCTGAAGGTTACGAGAAAGTAACACCAGTATACGAAGAGATGCCAGGCTGGTCAGAAAACACAGTAGGTGCTACGTCAGTTGACCAATTACCGCAAGCGGCACTTGATTACATCAAACGTATTGAAGAAATCACTGGTGTTCCAGTTGATATCATCTCTACTGGTCCAGACCGTGTAGAAACTATGGTATTACGCAGCCCATTTGCATAATCGTCATAGTGACTGAAAAAGCTGCTTCGGCAGCTTTTTTTGTGCCTAAAATTCACTTGGTATAATATTTGTATATTATTTGCTAAGACTGACTTTATTTAAGTGATTTTGATGCGTGTTTTATTGCCTTTAACATTACTCTTCTCAAGCCTGAGTATGGCTGAAGAGCCTATCACAGCTGTGCCTCTTTACACAGAGAGCGAGTTAATAGGCTTGATCAATAAAAATACACACCTTGCACGTGTCAAGGCAGATGATTGCCAGTTAGTGCAAGATATCGAAGCGCGAGCCAATAAAATGGCACTGCCATCATATCAGTTCCTGTATGGCGATATGCTAGCTTATGCGGTGTGTGTAGACCGTAATGTAGAGTTAGGGGTTTATTACATGCGTCAGGCCGCTCAGCAAGGGCTAGGCGCGGCTTTAGAGCAGCTTGGTCGCTACTATGATGTTGGCCAGTTAGTGCAGCAAGATAAAGCAATGGCGGTGACCTATTTACGAGAAGCATCAGCTCAAGGTAACCTAAAGGCACAAATGCGTTTGGTTAATCTATTTAATCAAGGTTATGGCAGCCCGCGCGATTATGAAGACGCCTACCGTTGGTTATTTCATTCAATGGTTGCCGATAAAGCAACTCACAAGAAAGTCGAAAATTTACTCGCTAAGCTTGCCGAAAAAATGCCAGACAGCGTCGTTGCACGCGCCCGTTTACCTATGTAGGCAAATACAAATACATATAAAAAAGGCCAGCTAATGCTGGCCTTACTGTTATTTCTCTTCTTTATTTTCTTTCGGTTTGCCGTTGTTCGGGTCTTTTAGCACCGATAGTTTAGGCGGTTGAAGTGCCACAATACGTTCACCTACTTGTGGAGGTTTTTCCATATTTGTAGTGAACGGGCGAATTTTAATAGGCGTATCGTCATCATCGCTTTTTTCACCATTTAAAATAAATAATGGGATTGCTTCGCTATTAACTTCTTTATATTGATCCCAACTAAACTCTTCAGAAATACGCGTCGCACTAACTTTGCCGCCTTTGGCAATTAAGCTGCTTAAACGGGCATAAGCGCCATTGTCGCCAAACAGAATTTGTCGTGACAAGAAGGTCGCACTGTCTTTATTCGCTTTTGCATGGTTAGTCGAAGAGCGCAAAGAAAATACATTCTTTTCGTCGAACAAATGCGAGAAGTATTGTACGCCTAATGCATTGTGATGGCGGTTCGGTGAAAGCGCGAGTACGCTACGAATTGTTGTTAATGGTAAATACCGCTCCGCATGCTCTGACTGCGGATTACCATAGTAACAAGGTAAGCCATCCATGCGTGCCATTTTACAGTTTTCCCATGCAGGATCAGATAAGTGCACCGGAATATTTTGATCTTTTAAGCCGCAAGCAATAGCACGGGCTACATGGTTTGCGCCAATAATTAAAATAGTATTTGGCGCAGGCTGGCGTACTTTTAATAACTTTGCCAACGGTGTTGCTGTAAGGCTTTGCAGTACTACAGTAATAATAATTACAGTAAATATAAGTGGCACTATTTTTTCAGCATCGGCAATGCCAGCTTCGACCATACTTAGAGCAAATACAGAGCCCACCGCAGCGGCAACGATACCCCGTGGTGCAATCCACGACAGAACTAAACGAGACTTAAGTGGTAAATCAGTTTTAAAGGTCGATATTGCAATACAGGCTGGGCGAGCCACAAAAAGCACGATGGCTAAGAAAATAAACACATCGCTATGTAACATCATTAAATCTGATAGCTGTAGTCGGGCTGCAAGTAAGATGAACAGTGATGAAATTAAGATCATCGAAAGGTCTTCTTTAAATTCAAGCACAGAGTCAATTTCGAGATCATCTTGGTTAGCAAGCCAAATACCAAACACGGTAACAGCAAGGAGGCCAGATTCATGGCTTAGGTGGTTCGAAACCGTAAAGCTAATCAGTACTAAGGCTAAAATGCCAAACTTGTGTAACTCAAATGGTAGCCATTCTCGGCGTATCAGCAATGTGGTAAGCCAACCGGCAACGACACCAATGGTTAAACCAACTCCCAGGGTTTTAAAGAGCGCGATAATGGTATGACTCAGTACTTCACCTTGACCTACAAGCATGACAGCTTCAAATACTAGTACTGCGAATAATGCACCTATAGGGTCTATAACAATACCTTCCCAACGCAAGATGCGGTCAATATCTTGAGTAGGTCTCATAGAGTTTAACAGCGGCGCAATAACTGTAGGTCCAGTTACAACAAGCACCGCCCCAAGTACTGCAGCAACTCGCCAGTTCAGCTCTAAAATCCAATAAGCGCTGAAGCTGATTACTAAACAAGTCGTGAGCATTCCTATAGAGCAGAGGTTACGAACTACCTTACCAATCCCTTTTAACTCTCTGAAGTGTAAGGTTAGTGAACCCTCAAATAAGATCACCGCCACACTTAAAGAAACTACAGGGAAGAGTAAATCACCCAGTAGAGCGTCAGGTTCTAGTACGCCACTAAATGGCCCTAAAACTAAACCTGTTAGTAGTAAAAATAAAATAGCGGGTACGCGAAACGCCCATGCGACCCACTGTGCTAATACTGAGCACAATGCGATCCCTGCTATATAAATTGCTGACATAGAATAAATTATCCTTTTGTTACTACTGTTCAAAAAAGGTCGAATCACATTATTTATGATGTAATGCAATCCTCAATTAGACCTTTGAAATAAAATTGCCTGCTTATTAAAGCTTACTCATCACTATAGACACAAGCAAACTTGATGCTTCAAATACGATTTTAGTCGTTATTACTACTTTTTGGGGTTATATCTAAAACAAAAGTCAGGTTTGCAGAGAAAAAATCATTAGGGCTAACATATGGTGATCTAACTTATTGTTAAAAAGTATTTATTTTTCCTATTTATGGCAAGTATAAAAGCTGTGATTACTTTTCGCCCTTGATCTTTACCCCTGATTTCCCGTATTATATTTCGTGTTCAAACAATTTGATATCTAAATGTTTATCGGTGTTGCTACAGTTTTCTAGAGCTTTACCTCTAAATAATCAATTGTTTGTAACAATTTTAGTGTTTTATACACTTTGTTTTCTAATTAAATAGAAATGAGCTTACCCGTATTCAGTGTGTATTTATTACGTGTTGAATAGAATGTAAGTTCATTATCTGGTCAATGTTTAGTTCCCATCGTGGCAGCTAAATCTCGGTCATACAATCTACACCCTATCTGTTGGTGTACCAGATTGTATAGGCTCTATGTATGTTGTTATTAATAAAAGCCTCACACAGCTTTTTACAGCGATACATAAACAACACTTATCTCTTTTTATCAACTTATGGTTTATAACCGTTTGGTCTACTGACTGAATAAAAGTTGTGCTATATCTAATCGCAGTACTTGCGTGGCGTAGTCGTGTGCATAGATAAGTTGTTTGGCAAAGTGATAATAGTCAGTGCGTTTAGTAAAGCTGAACGCGAGTCTTTTAATCAGTGGCAAATTGGCACTGAACAGATAGTAAAATGGAAAGTTGAACAGTTATGCAAAAGTTAAATTGGCGACGTATAGTACTAAAAGTAGGTAGCGCATTAATCGCACCCGAACAAGACGGGTGTCGCTCACGTTATTTACTGACCATTGCACAGTTCATCGTTCGCTGTCGAGCGCAAGGTATCGAAGTTATTTTAGTATCATCGGGTTCGGTAGCTGCTGGTTCGCATTTATTTCCTGAACAAGAAAAGCGTTCAGTGACGATGAAAAAAGCAATGGCTGCTGCCGGTCAGACAGAAATGATGGCGATGTGGGATCGTTTCTTTGATTTCCCATCGGCACAGATTTTATTAACTCATGGTGACTTACGTGACCGTGAGCGTTATACCAGTATTCGTGAAACAGTTTTCACCTTACTGGAGCATGGTGTATTACCTATCATTAATGAGAATGACACGGTAACAACTGATGATTTAAAAGTTGGCGACAATGATAACTTGTCGGCAATGGTAGCCGCAGCGGCGGACGCAGATGCATTGATGATTTTTTCGGATGTTGATGGTCTTTATGACAAAAATCCGAATTTACATGAAGATGCAGTGCTATTACCAGAAATTGATAGCATTGATGAATCAATTTACGCCATGGCCGGTTGTGCAACCAGTGCCGTTGGTACAGGTGGTATGAAAACGAAAATCGAAGCGGCTGAAAAAGCCACTTCACATGGTATTACAACCTTTATTTTAAATGGTTTTAAAGAAGAGACATTTAACCGACTGCTTGCGGGTGACAACCCAGGTACTATCTTCAAACCATATGAGAAACCGATGCAAGAAGCAGTGCATTGGATGACTCACACAGCTAACGAGCAGGGTGAGGTTGTCGTTGAAGGTTCATTCGATGAATCATTAAAAGATGAAGACGGTTGTATTCGTAGCGATGAAATCGTTGCAGTACACGGAGAATTTGGCGTAGGCGATACCATTTTAGTTCGTAGTGATGATGGTACGCGTCTAGCAAAAGCAACAGCGAACTACAGTAGCTGTTTATTGAATTTTATTGCTGACAACGAGCAAAGTGAATTTAGCGAAAAAATGCAAGATTCAATCGGCCCAGTTGTTTCAGAGAAAGATATCGCATTATTGGAGAAGTCATGAGTTTAATTACGGATATTTCGAGTCAAGCTGCAAAAGCTGCAACCCAGTTAGCTTTACTTGATACTGCTACTAAGAATCAAGTGTTAACTGAGATGGCAGAGGCGTTACGCGAAAGCAAAGCGTTTATCATCAAAGAGAACGAAAGCGATTTAGCGGCAGCACGTGATAATAACCTTGCTGCGTCTATGATTGACCGTTTAACGCTTAACGATGAACGCATTGAAGCAATGGCTGAAGGCATCGAAGTCATTGTTAGCCTTGATGATCCTGTTGGTCAATTACGTGAAATTTCAGAGCGTCCAAACGGTATTAAGATTAGCAAGATGCGCGTACCACTGGGTGTTGTGTGTATGATTTATGAAGCACGCCCGAATGTGACGGCTGATGCCGGTGCGTTATGCTTTAAATCGGGTAATGGTGTTATTTTACGTGGTGGTAAAGAAGCACTTCGCAGCTCGCAAGCAATCGCAAGTGTAATGCACAAAGTACTTGAAAAGCATGGTTTACCTGCTGCGTTGATTTCAGTGATCCCAGATCCAGACCGTGGTCTGCTCATGGAGCTGATGCAACAGCGTGACACTATTGATTTAATCATTCCGCGTGGTGGTGAAGGTTTAATTAATTTTGTAACAGAAAACAGTACTATTCCAGTGATCCAACATTTTAAAGGTGTATGTCACCTTTATGTAGATAAAGACGCTGATCTGAACGTAGCAATCAATTTACTATTAAATGGTAAAACCCAGCGTACAGGTGTGTGTAATGCCCTAGAAGGTTTAGTGGTTCATCAAGATATCGCTGATGAGTTTTTAAACCTATGTGCAGTTGTTCTTCGTCAAGAAGGCGTTAAAGTAAATGCAGATGCGAAAGCTGCCGAGTACTTTGATAATGCAACAGTACTTGCTGACGACGAGTTTGGTGAAGAGTACTTAGATTTAGAAATCGCTATTAAAGTTGTACCTGACTTTGCCGGTGCCATTGATCATATTGCTAAGTTTGGTTCAAACCACACTGAAGTGATTTGTACTAAAGACCAAGCTGCGGCGCAGTTATTCCAACGCAGTGTGGATGCATCTGTGGTAATGGTTAATGCATCATCGCGTTTTTCTGATGGTTCACAGCTAGGTTTAGGTGCCGAGATTGGCATTGCGACAACTAAGCTGCATGCTTACGGTCCAATGGGTCTTGAGTCACTTACAACTGAAAAATACTTAGTGAATGGCGAAGGCCAAATTCGTGAGTAATCACTAAAAAGTAATTGCTTTAAAAAGCCGGGCTTTGCTCGGTTTTTTTGTGTCTAAAACAAATAAATAAAACGAATCGAAATATGAATATGAGTTTGTTTAGATATTTAATTTGGCAGATTGCCTAAAGAGAGGTAGGAAAGTGGTGGAGCTAAGCAGGATCGAACTGCTGACCTCCTGCGTGCAAGGCAGGCGCTCTCCCAGCTGAGCTATAGCCCCACATTCCTAAATACAGGATGCTTAATTCTTGCGTCTCAAGCGGGGTGAACTTTAAATATTTTTGCATTTGTGGTCAAGTATTTTTTTTAAAATGTTCGAATTTTTACTCTGTTGTTTTATTTTTGGTAGACTAAAGCGCATTCACTGTTTAAGGCTTATCCAATAATGAAAAAAATAGCATGGCTTTTGGTTGTTTTACTTGCCGGTTGCGCAAGCCAAGAAGAAGCGCCTCCTTTTGAAATCAATAATAAACAGTTTTACGAAAAGAATGACGAGCAAGGCAATAAAATCTTTGCCTATGTGGTGTCAGTTAAAGCTCAGGGCAGACGCCCAATTAATCTCGATAAGCCAATGACACGTAGGCAGTTTAAAGATTTTGCCGAGCAAGAAGTATTTGAAGAGTCGAGCAACTTAAAACTTATGCTCGAAGACCAAGCGGTTGAATTATTAAATGAAGAGCTTAAAGAGCGACAATACTGCGACGATAAACACGTTATTGACGAAGTATTATGGCGTGATTTAAGTGTGCAATTACGAGGACATTGTTTGTAAATGTATGCAGATAAAAGCAAGTTAGCTGCTACGCTAGCTCAATTAGATATTAATTATGATGTGATTGAGCATCCACCATTACACGGCAGCTTAGATGCCGATAAGTTTATGCTCGATAGACCGGGCACTCGATTAAAAAATCTGTTTTTACGAGATAACGAAGGTAAGCGCCACTTTTTAGTGATCACTGCTCACGATAAGCAGCTCGACTTAAAAGCCATAGCTCAGCAGCAGGGGTTATCGCGTTTAGGGTTTGCATCTGATGAGCGATTAGCGCGTTATCTTAAAGTGCCACCGGGCTGTGTTTCTATGTTGGCACTGTTAAACGATAAGCAAAATAATGTCACTCTTTGGCTAGACCAAGAAATTTGGTTTAACGAGCTTTTTCATTGTCACCCTTTTGAAAATACTGCCACTTGGCTGATGAAAAAAGAGGATTTAGAGCTGTTTTTTGAAAGTACCGGGCATCAACCACGTATTGTATTTCTACCTGCCAAATAAACTAAGCTTAAACCCACTAAGCAGACTAAAAGTAGCACGGTCATAAAGGCAACTTGGCCGTGTTGCTGATATACCAGCCCTGGCAATAATGAACCTAATGCCCCACCGCTATAATAAAACGAGACATAACCGCCATTGGTGACACTTGCAGGTGCGCTGCTGATTTTATTTACCAGTGGAGCGGCACTTGAGTGGATAACAAACATTGCACCGCAAAAGCCAGTAAAAGCAATAACAAAAAGTAATAACTGTTGGCTCATCAATAGCACCATCGTCAGGCTATAGAATACAAAAACCCAGGTTAATAAACGCCAAGGTGTTGATGACTTTCGTAACAGCCAAGGTGTGGCTATGGAAGCCAGCGCGCCTAACAAGTAGCCGCTGTAAACCAGTCCGATGTCTCGGGTGTTAGTGATAGCAAAACTGTCTTGCAGAATGAAAGGTAAATAATTTAACAGTGCCGCAAAACAAAAGAACATACAAAACACCGCTCCGTAGAGCTTTAATACCAACGGATCTTTTAATTGCTTTAGATACAACAGCGGCGACTTTGCAGCATGAATACTCGCGCCTTTACCTGATTTAGGAATGGCGAGTGCAAATAGTACTAACCCAAGCGCAATCACATAATAAAAACTTTGCCAGCTCAAAAAGTCAGTAAACAAGGCGGCGAGCATACGTCCGAAGTAGCCACCAACAATGGTGCTGCCAATGTAAAGCGTCATGTTACGTTGTAATTGGTCAGCCTGAAAAGTCACACCAATATAACTGGTCATGGCAGTGAGCGCTGCGGGTAGGGTGATCCCTTGTATAAAACGAACCAGTAATAGCAACTCAAAGCTTGGTGCTAAAGTAAAAGCGATACAGCTGATTGCTAACACAAACATGGCAATCTTTAAAATTGTGAGTGGGTTTCGCTTAGCTAAAAACAAGCCATACACTAAAGGAGCAATGGCTAGTGGCAACATAGTTGCGGTCATTAAGCTACCAGCAGTGGCTGGCGATACAGAAAAATGACTGGCAAATAATCCAAGTAAGGGTTGTGGGGCGTATAAAACAAAGAAAATAAACACAGAGCAAAGTAACAAATGTCGCAGCTGCATTTTTAGCTCCCAAGAGGAAAAGCCCTAGCTTATCGGGTACAGGTTTTTTTACAAGTTCAAAGGCGACTAAAATGATAAATCTTGCGTTAAATCAATATGTCATGATTTCATCGCGTGTTAATCTCACATCAATATACTCGATTGCTGTGAATCAAGTGGGCTCAGTACTGTTATTTGTTGGCAGAGCTGATTAAAATAACCCTAATACGCATTAATAAATTGGAATTTCGTCATGGGTTCATTACAAGATCAATTACTTAAAGCTGGTCTTACTACGGCACACAAAGCTAAAGTAGCCAAAACTGAAAAGCGCAAACAGCAAAAGAAGAAAAAGAAAGGTGCGACGAGTAATCCTAGCGATCTGCAAAAACATATTGAGCAAACTAAGCTTGAGCAGCAGAAAAAAGCCGACGAGCTTAATAAAGCGCGTTTAGAAGAGCAAAAGCAACGTGAGCAAGTAGCGCGCGTTAAACAGATTTTAGAGCATCACAACCAAGATGAAATCCGTGGTGATCGCACATTTAACTTCACTTATCAAAATAAAGTGAAAGAGCTCGAAGTAAATGAAAAAACACAAAAGGCCCTAGCTGGTGGCCGATTAGCAATTTGTGTTTTAGAAGGCCAATTTTTTGTACTGGAAGACGAACCAGCACGAAAAGTCGCTGAAGTCAGCGAAGACTACATAGTGTTCCATGTTGAGCCTGAAGATAAGCAAAAGGATGAAGATGATCCGTATGCTGATTTTGAAGTACCTGATGATTTAATTTGGTAGTGACTGTTTCTATTGCCGTTACAATTTTCGGGTGCAATATTGTTAAATCATGGTCTACACTAAAGAAAATGTTTAATAACCCGTCAAAAAAGAGAAAATAGATATGAGCAAGATCACGAAAATTTTATGTGGGGCTGGCATTGCAATGGCTGCAAGCCTATCTTTCAACACTATGGCTGCGGATGGTGCAACACTATACACAGCTAAGCTTTGCCAAACTTGCCACGGTGCAGAAGGTAAAGCGCCTATCATGCCTCAGTACCCTAAATTAAATGGTCAAAATAAAGAGTACTTACTAGCACAAATGAAAGACATTAAGTCAGGTGCGCGTAGCAACGGTATGGCTGCTGCGATGAAAGCAATGGTTGCAAACGTATCTGAAGAAGAAATGGCTGCAATTGCTGATTACTTATCACAAGTAAAATAAACACCATTTTAGCGTGAAAAGGCCACATCAATTGATGTGGCCTTTTTGTATCACCTATTGATCATCTATTAATAGTAATTTAGACTTCTATACATCTATTTGTGCAGTGTCACATATACAAGGTTTTCCATGTTTGACTTACCAAAACTCGATTTAAAAAATAAAGTATCTGAACAAGAATGGCAGCTTCGTGTTGATTTAGCAGCATGTTACCGTTTAGTTGAGCACTTTAGATGGGGGGATTTAATTTATACCCACCTATCGGCACGTTTACCGGGCACAGATCACTATTTAGTTAATGCATTTGGTCTTAGTTTTGATGAAGTGACGGCATCAAACCTTGTAAAGGTCGATTTAGCTGGCAATATTCTTGATGACACGCCATTTAAAATTAATCCGGCTGGTTTCACTATTCACAGCGCGATTCATGAAGTTCGTGATGACGCGCATTGTGTTATTCATTTACACACAAAAGAAACTATCGCCGTTGCAACGCAAGAAAAAGGCCTATTGCCACTAAGCCAATACTCAATGTTCTCATTGCCATCATTGTCTTATCATGGCTACGAAGGGTTAGCGGTAAACAGTGATGAGAAAAAGCGTCTACAAGATGATTTAGGCACCACTAATCACATGTTATTGGTTAATCACGGTGGCTTAACTGTTGGCCCAACGGTGGGGGATGCCTTTATGCGCTTTTATGATTTGCAGCGCGCCTGTGAAATTCAATTGGCTATTCAAGCCAGTGGTCAAACGGCAATCCCGGTACCACAACCTATTATCGATAATATTTATAATCAAGCGAATGTCGTGCATAGCGGCAGCACCGGTGGTCAGTTAGCTTGGCCAGCCATGTTGCGTAAAGCTTATCGTCTTGATCCTAGTTTTGCTCAGTAAGGAGTAACCATGAAAGTTAATCGCGTCGAAGTGTTCGATATTCATTGTCCAGACAGACCTGCTTGGACACCTGTTTTTGTGCGTATTCACACCGATGAAGGTATTAGCGGTGTGGGTGAAGCGGGTCTGGCTTATGATTTAGGTCATAGTGCAGCTGCGGCAATGATCAAAGAAATGGCTGATGCCTTTTTAATTGGTCATGACCCATTTCAAACAGAAAAACTGTGGTCACGAATGCTGCGCGAAAGCTTTTGGGGTTTAGGTGGCGGTCCTGTTGTGTATGCAGCAATGAGCGCCATTGATACTGCACTTTGGGATATTAAAGGTAAAGCATTAGGCTTGCCTGTTTACCAACTATTAGGTGGTAAAGTTAACGATAAGCTACGTACTTATGCATCACAATTACAGTTTGACTGGGACAGCGAATTTAAAGCGCTTGTTCACCCAGAAGAATACGCAGAAGCAGCGCTTAAGGCGATGGCTGAAGGGTATGATGCGGTAAAAGTTGACCCAATCCAGTACGATAAAAACGGCAATACTTATTACGATCGCACTAACATTATTTCTCGTGCAGAAATGAAATTATATCGTGCGCGTATGCAGGCTATTCGTGAAGCAGTCGGTGACGAAGTTGACATTATTTTTGAGTGTCACAGTTTACCAGGCGCAACATCAGCAATTCAAATTGGTGAAATTGCTGAAGAGTTCGATTGTATGTATTACGAAGAGCCTGTGAATTACTTAAATCATTCATTACACGCAAAAGTTGCTGACAAAGTAGCGGTGCCAATTGCAGGTGGTGAACGTTTGTATAACCGCTGGGGGGTGCGTCCATACTTAGAAGATCAAAGTATTGATGTGCTACAGCCAGACTTAGGCTTGTGTGGTGGTTTCACTGAAACTAAGAAAGTGTGTGATTATGCTGATATCTTTGATGTGCGTATTCAAGCTCACGTGTGTGGCGGCCCTGTAGCAACTGCAGCTTCGTTACACTTAGAAACTGCGATTCCTAACTTCTTAATTCACGAACATCACACCTACGCGATTAAGAAATGGAACCGTGAATTGTGTATTCAAGATCCACAACCTAAAAATGGTTTCTTCCAAGTATCAGAAGAGCCAGGTATCGGTATTGAATTAAATGATGAAGTCGTTATGCGATCTCAACGTGTTGAGATTAAGTAATATTCACCAACATATTATAAAAAAAAGCCCGCAAGGGCTTTTTTTATATCTACTTTTTAGCTTTGAATTAATCAACTGGTTTGCATTTCACCAAAGGAAGAGGCTCGGTCGCTTTACTATCTAAATGGCGCACAAAGCATATTTGGTTTTTAATAAGTAGCTCAAAGCGTTCTGGCATTGACAGTTGCTTGCCCATTATAAGGTTACCTTGCCCATCCATTACATTCATACTGTCAGTGACAAGCACACTGGTATTCATAAAAGCATCATCAGCAACAGCAATTGGCTTGCTGTGCATCAACCTTGCGATGCCTTGCGCTATTAGTTCACTTTGCGGCTCAGTAAGCCGTGCATGTTGCAATTTAGGTGTAGGCTCTTGGCTTTGAGCACTACAGCCTAGTAAGGTCAAAAGCATTAATAAGCTAGCTAATTGAACTCTCATGATTCGCTCCTATTGCTTCAATATTTTACTTTGTTGAAGCAAGGTTGAAGTTCGTATATCACGTACTTGCGGCGTATCGTTATAAGTAGCAGGTGCAAAGCCTTGCTCACTGACTGTTGAAGTAGCTACTGGACAGCGTCCATTCTCTCGATAGCTAAGTGCAGCACTGAGCATTGCTTCATTTTCATCGCCTAGTTGGTGAGTGAAATCATCAGCAATTGCACAGCCTGGGATTTTTACAGGTTGAAATTCACTATCGTTGCTGTTTTGTGGTGAGAAACCATCAGCATACTCACCAAACCCTTTATTATTGACGCCAGTAAATTGAATACTGAAGTATGTGGTATCGCAATTATCAGTTGGATAAAAACCATAGGGTTTACCGCAAGTTGTTTCGCCTATTTGAATTACTTCTATATTAGCGCCCCTAAGGCCATTGATCACAGCTTCACTTGCTGAGCAGGTACTGTCTGTTGTCAGCACAAAGACTCGCTCTAAATTTAGAGAAGGTAACGAAGTACCAGGCGTAATCGCAGGATTGTCTGCAAAACCTAAAAACTCATTAGTAAACTGAACAGGCTCTAAGCGCTCCCCAGTAATAGGGTTAAAAGTTGGGTGTTGATCATTAAAAATAGTCTGTTCAAATATTTTGCCACTGGTATTACTCTCGCCTGCCACCATATAAGCAACCTGACTTGCCATTTGAAGGAATCCGCCTGGGTTGTAACGCATATCAATAATTAAATCTTTAACATTACTTGCTGCTAAGCTGTTAAATGCGTCGTACAGAGGTTTTTCTGCAACTGCATTATGGCGATTAAACTGGAAATAACCCACTTCACCATCCGCAAATGTTTTAACGTTACTAACTGCTTGGCCAGTAATAGTTTGTGCAGTCATGCTCACTTCACGAATTTCACTGGTATTTATATCTCGAAATACAAATGAAGTAACTTTGCCGGACTCAGATGGAAATAGGCCTGCATTCAATATATCAACCTCTGCTTGGGTCGTTGCATTTACAAAGTCGACACCATCCACTTCGATTACTTCTAATCCTCGGCCAAGATTCAAGTTTGATGCAGGAGAGTTTGGCTCAGTATAGGAAATAATGCCTTGGCGGGGGGCGCCCGCACTTATCAATCTAAGTTTGAAACCATAACCAAAAGATTGCCCTGATTGGCTTTGAGCTTGCCATTCAGCTGTGGGTAAACTACTGTGGAAATTATCTTTTTTAGCACCTGAATCTGTAGTGTTTTCAGTTTTTAATAAAGCGAAATAATTTAATACCCCTTCAGTTAGCGCAGGGTCTCGATCAACTATTTCGTCATACCACAGATAAGTTTCATGACTCCAAGCTCGTAACCAATGCTTCTCATTGAGTGCTTGGCATTGTTGATCAAATTTGCTTGATGGCTCAAATACACCTTGAGTCCAAGTGATGTCTTCACTAGCAATTACGTCTGAATCTGAACTGCCGGAACCACCGCAACCAACTAAAATCAGTGAGCAAATAAAGGCACTACTTGCCATAGGTTTTTTTAAAGCATTAAACATAAAACAGAGTTCCAGATAAATTAACTTATTTGAATATAGCTAGTTTTTAAGCAATTAGATAGATTTCGTAGGCGTTTTTATAGCTAAGTTGATGCCATAAACTCGGCAGCGAGCACAGTGAGTGATAGTGTTGCCAGCAGTTTTCGTAACTGGTATTTATTTGGCATACAGGAAAGTTACTGGCAAACATAACGCGATGCTCACCAAAGTACTTAACTAAATTATTAACCAGCCATAGGTGTTTGTTTGTGGCAATTTGTGTGAACTCCAACCCTGAGAACTTTATCGCGATATTATCGCAGCGGCTGAGTTTAATGATTGCTTCAAGCCATCTTTGCTCATCACTAATAAAGCCTAAATGATTAATCACCACACGTAGTGATGGTAGTGCTGTGCAATACTTAATAAGCTGCTCAGTTACCTGTATGTTTTCAATTTCAAACTGTGCTTCAAAGTGTAAGTTTTCGGCTGCGATAAAAGCTAGATTATCTAGGCAGTGGGGAGTTAATAAGCGCCTAGCTTCATCACCTTCTGTTATATCGCGAATACCAACTAAAGATGGATGTTCTAACTTATTGAGTGACGCTTCAAATTGCTTGGGAGATGCGTCAATCGGGCTGTAGCTGATTGCGCGATACGGAATGTCGTCTAAATGCGTTGCAAGCCAATTGAGCTCATTAATTGGTGCTTGATTATCAAAGCCAGCTTCAATATGCACCAAGGCTTCTAGTTGAAATGGACAAGCAGCTTTAAGTTCAGAAGCGACAATTTGCTTTTTAATTTTATCTAGATTTGGCCAAGCGGGGGGATTACTACCTTGTAGCCAAGTGTATTGACCCTCAGTGAGGTTAAAAAAGTGCACATGAGGGTCAATAATTTTGTCGCTCATTGCGTGGTGTATCCACCATCAATACTTTGTAAGCTGCCAGTAATAAAGCTCGCTTCTGGGCTTATTAAAAAATTAACCAAAGCAGCAATTTCTTCGGGTTGCCCTAAACGGCCTAACGGCTGCAGCGCGGCTTCTTCAGCAACAATCTCTGCTTTATCTGCACCACTGCGCTGACAGTAGGCATCAATCGCATTATGAAACAGTGGTGTTTCTATTGTACCTGGGCACACAGCGTTAGCACGAATGTTAAACGCGGCATAATCCAGCGCTGTCGTTTTTGCCATTGAAGCCAGTGCATGCTTGGTCAGGTTATAAGCAAACGAGTTTGGTTTGCCGATAATTGCCTGATCAGAGGCAACCACTACAATACTGCCGCCTTGCTGACTTTTCATGCTAGGTAATACAGCTTGAATTGCGGCATAGGCACCTTTCACATTGAGCGCAAATAGGGCATCAAACGTTGCTTCGTCTGTATTTTCAATGTTGGCACTTAAATGACGACCTGCATTAGAAATTAAAGCATCGACACGACCCTCTTCTGCAACAATATCGGTGATAGCCGACTTCACTTGCTGAGTATCACTGACATCACAGTGGCGATAATTGCCCTCTGATGGGGTAATATCTAAGTTATAAACTGTGTAGGCTTCACGTTCTAAACGCTCGACTATCGCTTTGCCAATACCTTTACTGCCACCGGTGACAATTGCAACGTTTGTCATTATTTACCCTTAGTGGCTATGGCCACAACCGCCTTCACCGTGCACGTGGCCGTGAGATAATTCTTCAGCTGTCGCTTGGCGAACATTAATTACTTCAACGTCAAATGTCAGCGTTTTACCTGCAAATGGATGGTTTAAGTCACAATCTGCATTGAAACGACCTACTTTAACGATAGTTACTTGGTGACGACCTTGATTTGAATGAACGATAGCAGTCATACCTGGCTTCCACACTTTTGTGTTGCCTTGTAAGTGCTTAAGTGGAATACGTTGAATTAGGTTATCAACGCGCTCGCCGTAAGATTCGCTAGGCTCAAGTGTTACGCTAAAATTATCGCCAGCCGCTTTACCTTCAAGGGCTTTCTCAAGACCAGGAAGCATGCCTTCAGTACCATGGATATATGAAAGTGGCTCGCCATCTTTACTTGATTCGATTTGCTCGCCTGCTTCACTAAGTGTGTAGTGAAACTCAACTGCTGCGTCTTTACTGATCTGCATGTTATTTCTCTTTAGAATTTAAATATAGGCGCTGATTTTACGCTAACCACAAGTGCTGAGCAATCAAGGCTTTTTCAATGAGCTTTCAATCCCTGACAGCATGGTTTCACTTGCTGGCACTTGTGGTTCAGTTGGCTTAGCTTGAGGTAAGTGCAATGTTAAAATAGTACCGGGTTTTAAAATGCTGGTAGCGCTGAGCTTATTCCACGTTGCAATATCTTTATGCGGTACATCATAAAGTTGACTAATACTCCAAATTGAGTCTCCAGGTTTAACCTGATAGTCGATAGCGATTGTAGAAATGACTTCTTCATGTTGCTCAAGGTAGGGACTGATATTGTAATCAACCAATAATGATTCCGGCATGGTTTGTGGTTGTGATAAGCGCAATTGTTCACCTACCTTAATCAAATTTGTTGTTTTATCGTTGAGAGTTTTTAGATCTTTTACAGACATTTTAAAACGCCTTGAAATTCTGTAAAGGGTATCGTCTTTTTGTACTGTGTATTCTCCAGCAAAATTGTTGCGAAACAGTTTGCTTTGTAACAGCGTACGGCGCTCTATTGGCAGAAGTAAAGTATGTGGGCCATTCGGGGAACTTTGGTTTTTTAAATACCCTGGATTTAATTTATGGAGCTGATTATGGCCGATGCCAGATAAATTAGCGATCACTGAAAAATCAAATTGTTGGCCTACATCAAACTCTGTGGTGAGTGCTTTATTCGCTAATTTCGGGCGTTTTAAACCTTTTTCTGGGTGCTTTAGTAAATAGCTAAGCGCCAAAAGTTTAGGAATATATTCAGCGGTTTCTTTTGGTAACGATAACGACCAATAATCAGTTTTCTTGCCAAGCTTTTTATTTTTTTCGATCGCTTTTTTAACGCGTCCTTCACCACTGTTATAGGCGGCAAGGGCATGCAGCCAATCACCATCAAAGCGTTTATGTAAGTAACTTAAATAAGCTAATGCGGCATCGGTTGAAGCAAGTATGTCTTGGCGGCCGTCATACCATTGGTCGCTTTGCACACCAAAATGATAAGCTGTCGCGCCGACTAGCTGCCAAACACCTACCGCTTGCTCTGATGATCGTATTGTTGGTCTAAAATCACTTTCAACAAAGGGTAATAAGGCCAATTCCATCGGTAGCTTTTGTTGTTCGATGCGTGTGACGATATGGTACAAATAGGGTGCAGCACGTTTATTCACTTTAATTAGGTAATTGGGTTGTTTTAAATACCATTTTACTCGTGCAGATGTATGTTTATTGGTTTGAAATACCAGCGTTAAATTGTTGGCGATATGCTGCCATAGATCTTTCGCGCGAGGCTTTGCTAGTGGAATATTATTGACTGCTATGGGCGCAGCAATAGGGCGAGGTTCAACAGCTGTTGAATCGACAAACTCACTAGGTGCTTGTTGGGTTGTTAAATCGGGCTCGTAATGGCTAAAAATCTCCGGCCTTGCCCGTTGCTGTTCTGTTTCTTGCTGAGTTACTTGGCATCCTTGTAAGCCAATAAACAAGCTCAGCAAAAGTAAATATTTCAAACTTACTTGAGCCATATAATAAAATCCTTTTACTATTTTAGCCCTATTTTGACAACTTGCCCTGTTTAAGTCCAGCTTCTAAAAACATAGAAAACGCTCTTTCACCCACTTCATCTAGCTGGTATTGCTGTTTTATCTCAGTAGGAAAAAGCGGAATTAATTCACCCACTGGTTTATCTGGCGAGGAATTTGTCATCTCTTGAATGGTTTTTAAAAACCTTAAAGGGAGTGCAAGTTCAGCAGGTGTCAGTGGCTTACCGTGACCCGGTAAAATTGTTGTCAGTGTGGTATTTTTTTGGATACCTTGCAGCGTGGTTATCCAGCTAGAAAACGTACCATGCCCAGGATAGGGTAAGCTGTCGACTATATCGCCACCTAACAGCACGCGACCTTGATCTGCACTTAAAGTGAGATCGCCCTTAGTGTGTGCTTGATACGGTGTAATAACGACGGGGTAGTTACCAAGGTTTAGCTGTGTTGGTTCAGTAATGCTAATCGCTGGTGGCTTTAAGGTGAGCTCTCGCCAGCGAAATAAGCGTTTTTTAGCAAGTTCTAGTTTGTCGCGCCAAATAGCTTGTTGATCTTCAGGTTGATTGGCAAGGCGTTGATAGCTCAATTCAATACTTTTTTCATAACCATCTAATTTATCTGTCAATGCTTGCTGCATTGCTACAAACTCAGTTACTACTTGCTGATGCACAATAAGCTTAGCTTCAGGGAACTCAGCCTGTAAAACGGCCAAGCCAAGCAGGTGATCATCATGATAATGGCTCGCTACTAAATAACATAATGGTGTTTTTAAGCGTTTTTTTAACTGCACTGCGAGCTTTTCTACTTCGGCAAAATTACCACTGGCATCAAACATTAATGCGCATTCTTTACCTTCAATCAGCACTTGATTCGAATCGTAAAAACGCAGTTTATTTTGTTGTTGTAGAAATTGGATTTCGGGAGTGATGCTATGCCAGCTAACGCTTGCTTGGGCGCTATAACTTACGAAAAGACAGATTAAAAAAGCACAAAATCGCATGGTGTTTCGCTCGAATAGGTGTCAGTGCTGTTGATTGTAAACAAAAAAAGCGCCAGATGCGCTTTTTTCTAAATACTAAGGTGTTGGCTGAGCTTATCTATTAAGCTGTCATGTTGTTGCTCTTGTTCTGCTTGTTGCGATTTTACTTCAAGCAATTCATGACTTAGATGTAATGCTGCCATCAGCAACGCTTTTTGGTCATTGCGAACCGATGAGCGTTGTTTCATTTGCTCCACTAAGTCATTCAAATTTTGTGCAGCAGCAACTAGGGCATGCTCTTGCCCAGGAGGGCAAGAAAACTCATGTTCTTTACCTAGTAGCTCTACGGTGACCCGCTGACTTTGTGGGCTGCTCATTAGCTAGCCTGTTGAACGCTTTGTAATTTCTCAAGCAGGCCAGTCAATGTGCTGCTTGTATCTTTTTGTTTTTCTTCGTTTTCGAGTACTTCTAGTTGCAGAGTTTCGTTCTCATCTAAAAGCTTAGCGGTTTGTTCTTGTAAGCTTTTAACTTCACTTTCAAGCTCGCTGTTGCGAAGGATTAATTTGTCGATCAGTTGTTCGAGTTGGGAAAGAGTTTCGTTATTCATAAATGCGCTCATAAAACTGTGATTATTGTCATGCAAATGTAAAGGAAAGTGTCTTGATATGCCAGCATTTACGGCCGTTTTAGGGGATTTTTATTTATTATTAAGGTGTAATTCAGCGTAGCGGCTTTTTTATTCATTTATGATTCACCAAAGCGCCAGATGCTAGGATCATTTTCTGTTTATCATGTACAATATGGCTATTCATTTTTAATGCAGTTTTGCATTTGGCGATTTATAAATATGCTTAGTTATCGACACTCCTTTCATGCAGGTAACCCTGCTGATGTGCTAAAACATCTTGTTCTAGCTGAAGTTCTTAAGTACCAAACAATTAAAGACAAACCACTTGATTATGTGGACACCCACTCAGGTGCTGGCTTTTTTGAACTTGCAGGCAGTGATGCACAAAAAACACAAGAGTATTTAGATGGGATTGCTAAGCTTTGGCGGCACAACAGTGAGCATGATGCACTTAATGAGTATATTGAGCTGATTAAATCATTTAATTCAAATGGTAATTTAGATTTTTACCCAGGTTCGCCAAAAATTGCAGAGCACTTTTTACGTCGCCAAGATAACGGTTGGTTCTTTGAGTTGCATCCACGTGACTTACAGTTACTGCAAGACAACATGAAAGGTAAGCGTTCTATTCGCGTACGTGGTGAAAACGGCTTTCAAGGCTTAATTGGTTTATTACCACCAGCATCACGTCGAGCTTGCGTGCTTATTGACCCTCCTTACGAAATAAAAAGCGATTACGATACGGTTGTTAATACTCTTGTTAAGGCGCATAAACGCTTTGCTACGGGGACGTATATGATTTGGTATCCGGTTGTAGACCGTGAACGAATTGACAGAATGGAGGCGGGTTTAATCGCATCGGGTATGCGTAACATTCAGCTTTTCGAGCTTGCAACAGAGGCCGATACCGACGTTCATGGTATGACTGCATCGGGTATGATAGTGATCAACCCGCCATGGAAATTAAAGCAAACGATGGATGCTGTATTACCAGAACTTGTTTCCATACTAAGCGATAGCAGTGGTTTTTATCGCAGTGAACAATTAGTTGAAGAGTAATTTCTTCAAAACAAAAACGCCCAGCAATTGCTGGGCGTTGTTAATTTAACTGTTGTTAATTCATATAAGTCGCTGCGAAGGTCGCAAGTGGCTCATCACTATCATCTAACAAGGTTAACTGCTCACCATTGATTGAGTACTTAGCCGTGGCTGCAAGTGCTGCCGACATGGCCGCTTCAATATCCATTTGTGATACACACATTTTTTTGGTGCTTGCTAATGGCTTGAATGTGAGCGCCTGCTCATTAACCTCGTAACTACCTGAGAAGTTATTACAACCTAAGTGACCATTGGTTGAACCATCGTCTTTAAATTGTACGAAAGGTTCTTTATTTTCAACGGTGATAGCCTCACCACTGATGGTAACTGCTTTCCAATAGGTATTGGTCAAAGTCACGTCTGGCTTTTTCGCTGATACTTTAGTCACCGTTACCTCGTACAGATCGCCAGCGGCATCTTCGGCAAATGGATTATTGTGAGTGGTGCTGATGTAAAGTAATTTACCTTGATTCTCAATGCGTGCACTTACACTGTAGCGGTGACGGTCAGCAATTTTGCTTTCGTCATATTCAAGTGCTACATCATATGGTGGTGCACCATCTAATTGGATTTCTTGTTCGCTAATTACTTCAGCCTTGACATCCATTTTAGAAACATCAGCGAGCTGTACTTTTAATACTGAACCCGGAGGTAGCATACTACGATCTAAATAGGTGATTTGAGTATTCAGGGTTTTCATTGATGATTGCTCAGCTTGTGGTGCACTAGAGTCTTCACCACAGCCTGTTAAAACCAAGCTGCTCCCTAAGATCATTAAACTGCATAGAGAAGCGCGTTTGAAAGATGAAAAGGTATCCGAAGCCATGATTATTTTCCTTGCGTTTAGGGTTATGCATCATATTTAATTGCCTAGCATAAAGTTCGCTGTCTTAATCATAGCTTAATTAACAAAAAATGGGCACTAAGCCCATTTTCGTAATAACGAATCGCTTTAAGAACATAAAGCGCATAAGAATAAACGTTATTTTTTCACGTATTTGGTAAGAATAACAATACGTTGACCATCAACACGGCCTTCAATGTGTTCTGGGTTGCTCGTTAAGCCAATGTTTCTTACTGCTGTGCCACGCTTAGCAACAAGGCTGCTGCCTTTCACATCAAGATCTTTAATAAGTGTCACTGTATCACCCGCCTGCAGCACAACACCATTACTGTCGATGTGTTTAATGTCGTCATCTTCAGCTAGCGCTGTTTGCGCCCATTTTAATGTGTCTTCTTCAAGATAAATCATATCGAGTGCATCTTGTGCCCAGCCGTTATCAGTAGCTAAGCGTTTCAGCATGCGGTAAGCGACAACTTGTACCGCTGGAGTTTGACTCCACATACTGTCATTCAAACAGTGCCAATGGTTTGCAATTAAATCAGCATTGTTTTCGATTTGATCTTTACAAGTTTGGCAGACATAAATGCATTTATCAGAATGAGCCTCTGTAACAGGCGGCACTTCGTATACAGATAGGTTATCTGTAGCGGCACAAAGTTCACATTGGTTATTACTGCGTTCGATTAGGGCTTGTTCAATGCTCATAGGAGGCTCTTTTAAGTTTACAAGGTAAGAAAAACAGCGCGCATTATAGCAAAAGAGGGACTGAAGCGGAATATCCCTAGTTATTATAGGGGTATAGTTTTTGTGTATTTATTGATTATGGCATCTAAGCTGCCAGAATTTTTAAGTTCTTTGATTGCTGCATTTATTTTTGGTAACAATGATTGATGTTCACTGCGCAGGCGAATTTTTAGGTTGCCTAGCGAGTGTAATGCGCCAAAACTGATATCAGCATCAAATTGCTCAGCCCAATATAATGCTGGCAGTTTATCTATTATGACGACCTCAATTCGGTGTATTTTTAGTGCCTGAATGAGTTGTTGTTCAGAGTGAAAATCAACCCGTTTAAAGCGGTTATCGTCATAATAGTAATAGCCTAAAACAGTCCCTACGGGTTGATTACGAATACTGTTGAGTTGCTGCCATTGAGCCACCGAGCTTTTTAAACTCACGAGATACTCCTCAACTGCAAACAGGGTGTCTGAGTAACTAAATTGTCGGTTTTGTTTTTCTGTCTGGCTCAGCCACTCGGGGCTTATGACATCAAAATCAATATTCCCTTGGTGAAGGTATTTGACGGTTCGTTTTGCAGGAAGCTCGACATGCTTTACTTGAACATCAGCAAGCTGCATAACTTGCTTGATCAGTTCGGGGAGGATCCCTGGATTGCTTTTGTCATCAATATAATAAGGATAGTAGTTCCCAGAGCCGGTTACATTATATTTCAGTACAGGCTGCTGCTCAGCCAAAACTGCTTGAGTAAGAAAAAGTAACAGTAAGAAAATCGAGTTAGAGAAGCGCAATGGTCTGATTGAATTCGTTTTCATGTACCTAGTTTGGTTGGGTTTTTGTTTTTTAGCAAGGCAAACATCTTTCACTATACTTATAACAATAGTAATGTGGAGTTAGCCACATTTTAGTGAGAAGTTGAATGTCAGAATTAAGTATGGAAGGTAATAAAAGTCAGAGCATGACTCAGTATATAGCCCGGCAGCCAATATTTAATGCTGATAGAAGTTTATATGCTTACGAATTATTGTATAGAGAATCGAGCGATAATGTCTTTCCGGTAGGAACGAGTGATGGCCAAGCAACGGGGCGGCTGTTTTTTAACGCGTTAATGTTGATGGGACTCGAGAAGCTAACAGGTTTTCAACCTGCGTTTATCAATCTATCGACTGACGCTATTTTGGATGACTTTCCTAAGCTGTTGCAGCCACGCAGTGCGGTTATCGAAATAGTGGAGCGGGCTACTAGCATTCCAAAAGTAGTGAACCGCGTTAAACAATTAAAACAAGAAGGCTATTTGTTCGCGCTTGATGATTATGATGGCACAGAGAAATGGCAAGATATTTTGCCTTTGATGGATTTTATTAAGCTTGAAGTTACGCAGCCGATTATCAAAACCAACATGATGATCAAAAAGCTTAAACGCAGCTTCCCAGAAACCACTATCATAGTGGAACGCATTGAAAATTATGAAGACTTTCAACAACTAAAAGCAGCAGGTTGCGACCTGTTTCAGGGCTACTTTTTTGCTAAGCCGGAGCTTTTGAGTTTTGGTAATGTTGAACCATCAAAAATTGCTGTGCTTGAATTACTTAACTGTACTGCGCAAACAGATTTAAATTTTGATGCAATTCAACAACGTGTTGCTAAAGATATTGGCCTTACTGCACGCATTTTAAAATTAGTTAATGCGCGTATAAGTAATAGCCGGCAAACAATTCGTTCGATTTCACAAGCGGTTATTTACCTTGGTGAAGATGCGATTAGACAATTTGTGCGGGTATTAGCGCTAAGCGAATTAGGCAATGACAAACCGCAAGAGCTAACTAAACTTGGTTTAACAAGAGCTAAATTTATTGCTTTGATGCTTGAACCCGGCGGTAAAGACCTAGCTGAACAAGGCTATTTAGTCGGCTTACTCTCTGTTTTAGACGCTATTTTAGATATGGAGCTTAATATCATTGCCAAAGAGTTTTCATTGGGTAGTGAGCTTTCGAGTGCACTGTTAAACTTTAATGGCATGCAAGGGGCGAGCTTACAACTTGCTAAAGCAATGGAAGAAGAGCAGTGGCACACAGCCCTTGAACTACTCAAGATGATCCGCCCAGCCTCAAAAATGGATGTGGTTTTTCAAGCTATGTATGATGCCCGCGCATACGCAGATGAAGTATTCGCAAGCTTATCATCGGTTACAGACTAGGAGCGCAGAGTTCGTTATGATGCAGACTCTGAGTATTAAAAAGGTTTGTAACTAATGCGTGTTGTTTTTCCTATACTGGCTATTTTAATTGCCTTAGTGTTACTTATTCCCGGTGTAACCCAGCCAGTGCTCACCCTTGAAGGAAAAATTGATAAATCTAAGCTTGCCAAAACAGGTATTGAAATGATTGCCGATGAAGGCGATCGCAATACCCGTAGCGTGTTAATGATGGCATCAAGCATGCTGGGGCTTGATAAGCTTGAAGGAGAAATCGATGCCTACAAAAAAACACGCAGCATTTGGGGCACCGTGAATGAGCTTGCTAATAACAAAAACTACCTTGTTGCCGCGCTTGTAGCAGTGTTCTCGATTGTCATTCCCACCTTAAAACTCCTGATGCAATTGCTTTATTGTTTCTTACCAGTGAATAGGTTTAAGTATTTGCTCGGTCAACTCATACAAGGCCTAAGTAAATGGAGCATGGTCGATGTGTTTGTGATTGCATTGATCGTGTCTTATTTAGCAGGTAATGCCGATGGGCAAATGGGCGAGTTGATAAAAATGCATGCTGAATTGGGTGATGGATTTTGGTATTTTACAGGTTATTGCTTGTTTGCTATTGCTGCCAGCAGTAGCATAAAAATAGATAAACCCTTGTCGAGTTCGTAAATTTCGGGCTACAATTTGGGCACTTAATTTTTAAGGTATGATGATGACGCGACTTTCAAGCTACTTATTGATAGCTATGATGCTGCTCACTTTTGTGGGTCAGTCAGTTGCGTCTGTTGCTATGGTATGTGATATGCCACATGCCAGCATGCAAATGGATCATCATGCTAATATGAATGCTGACAGCGACATGAGTGATATGGATTGTTGCCATGAAGACGTATTGGATAACAGCGATTGTGCGTGTCCGTTCAATGCCTGTACAGCTCACTCACTCCTGCCGTTAAATGATTTAGTTGTTAAATCAATAAAGCAATCAGAAAAAGTCACCATGTTAGGCGCCAGCCAGCTTAGTTTTCACGTCAGTTCTTTATATCGTCCACCTATTACTGCTTAAGCAGGATAGGTCTGTCTAAAATTCAGTAAAACGCTGAAATACACCTCATTCTGCACCCAAAATCTATTGTTTTTAACCATTTTTAAGATTTTTGGAGCATGTGATGATTCACAGCAAATTGATTAAGGCGCTTTCTCTAGGCGCAGTATTGATAACCTCAAGTTTAGTGAAAGCAGAGCCGTTGGCACTCAATCAGGTGATTGATTATGCATTGACTCACGAGCCTTGGTTACAGGCAAATAAATACCAGCAGCAGGCGATAGAAGCGCAAAGCATTGCGGCAGGTACCTTGCCAGATCCAGTGTTAACCGTTGGACTTATGAACTTACCAACCGATGGCTTTGCCTTTGATCAAGAGGGTATGACGCAATTCAAAGTGGGCTTGTCACAACAATTTAGCCGAGGTGATAGTCTTGCCTTACAGCAACAAGCTTTAAAACAATCGGCTGAGCAATACCCTTGGCTTAGAGCAGACCGCCAAGCACAGGTTAAAGCTATTGTTAGCGAAGCATGGCTAAATGCCTATCGCGCACAAAAAAGCATTCAACTGATCAACCAAGATAAAGCCTTATTTAATCAACTTATTGATATTACAGAAGCAAGCTATGCCAATACACTTGGCGCAACTCGCCAGCAGGATATTATTCGCGCCCAGCTAGAGCTGACTCGGCTTGAAGATAAGCTGGTGATGTTAGAGCAACAGTTTGATAGTGCCAAAAAGCGACTAGCACAATGGCTACCTATTGAAATGCTAAACGGTGCAGTGAGCGATGAAAACACCAAGGTGGCCGCAGTAATGCCTTATCAAGAGCTTGCATCATCGGGGGTGACTGAAGTGCTGATGAGCCACCCGGCAATTATCGCTATTGATCATGCTATGCGTGCCAAAAACACCCAAGTGCAAGTGGCTAAAGAGGCGTATAAGCCGCAATTTGGTATGAACCTAGGCTATGGCTATCGTGATGATACCCCGATGGGTGACTCTCGCGCTGACTTATTCTCTATAGGGGTGAGTATTGATTTACCGCTGTTTACTGATAACCTTCAAGATCAACAAGTTAATGCCGCAATAGCTAATGCCGAGGCGGTAAAAACCAACAAGCTTATTACTCTACAGAAACTGCAAGGTCAGTATTTTAAAGAGCTTAGCCAACTAAGCCGACTTGCTCAGCGCAAAGCACTGTATCAACAGCAGCTATTACCGCAAATGGCAGAGCAAGCGGAGGCGACGTTAAATGCTTACACCAATGATGATGGTGACTTTTCAGAAGTGATGCGTGCTCGCATTAGCGAACTTAACGCAAAAATTGATGCGTTGAATATCGAAATTGATAAACAAATAACCCTCGCTCGCCTTAATTATTACGCAGCAGCAAAAGATAACCAAATAAATGCAGCACAAAGCCAAGGAGCTAGCAATGAATAACACAGTGAAATTAGTTATCGCTTTGGCGGTGGGTGCAGCATTGGCAACGGCTGTAAATAAATTGGCTGAGCCAGAGCATGCACAAATGCCAAGCGCTGAGAAAAAGCCGCTATATTGGGTGGCGCCCATGGACAGTAATTACCGCCGTGATGAACCGGGTTTATCACCAATGGGTATGGAATTAGTGCCCGTTTATGAGGAGCAAAGTAGCGCTGAAGACAGCCCAGGAACTGTGAGAGTTTCACCGGCGGTCGTTAATAACTTAGGAGTAAGAACAGCGCCCGTAAGGTTTAAATCATTACAAACGACGGTTGATACGGTTGGTTATGTGCAATACGACCAAGACCAACTCGTGCATATTCACCCTCGTGTCGAAGGTTGGATAGAAACCTTATATGTAAAAGCCGCAGGTGACCAAGTTAAGCAAGGCGAGCCACTTTATACCTTGTATTCTCCACAGCTAGTGAATGCGCAAGAAGAGCTACTGCTTGCCCTAAAACGTAACAATGCGGTGCTTATACGTGCGGCAAAAGCACGCTTAGCCTCACTGAATGTTTCTGACGATTTTATTGTGCGATTAGAGCAAAGCCAAAAGGTCAGACAGAACATTACCTTTTATGCCAAGCAAAGTGGCGTATTGGATGAGCTAAATATCCGCGAAGGTTTCTTTGTGAAACCAGGCACAACCATGATGAGTATTGCTCACCTAGAAGAGGTTTGGGTTGAGGCTGAAGTTTTTGAGCGCCAAGCAGGGCTTATTCATAAAGGCTTGCCAGTGACGATGAGCTTAGACTACTTACCGGGCAAACGCTGGCAAGGCAATGTCGATTATATTTATCCAACCCTTGATGAGAAAAACCGTACCCTGCGCGTGCGTTTACGCTTTGCTAACCAAGATGGCTTATTAAAACCGAATATGTTTGCTGAAGTGAGCATTACTACTAAGCCAACTGAGCCGCAATTAGTGATAGCCAAAGAAGCGGTGATCCGCACCGGTAGCCAAGACCGTGTCGTGATTGATTTAGGTGAAGGGCGCTTTAAGTCAGTGGCTGTGACGCTAGGCCGTAGTGATAATCATGATGTCGAAATTTTATCAGGCTTATTGAAAGACGATATCGTTGTGGTTTCAGCGCAGTTCTTAATAGATTCCGAATCAAGTAAGAGTTCTGACTTTATGCGTATGCAAGAACCAGATAGCGAGAGCGCAATGGTGAATGGCGTGATCAACAGCATTGATCGCGAAGCCCGTACTGCCGTGATTAGTCGCGAAGCCATCCCTAAGTGGGGGCGCGGGGCTGCAACTATGGAGTTTCACTTTTCGCCGCGCATCGATATGTCTAGTTTACAAAGCGATGATGAAGTGCATTTTACCTTTAAATTGGTGGACGGTGAGTTTGTGATTTTTGACATCATGACCATGAGCCACCCTATGCAAGGAGAAATGCAATGATAGCTGCCGTGATCCGTTGGTCAGTCGGTAATCGCTTCTTTGTATTACTGCTGTCTTTAATGTTGGCAGGTTTTGGGATGTTTTCTTTAAAGAATACCCCAGTTGATGCCTTGCCTGACTTATCTGATATACAGGTTATTGTAAAAACATCTTACCCAGGACAAGCGCCACAAGTGGTGCAAGACCAAGTAACGTTTCCTATCACTACAGCCATGTTGTCGGTGCCGGGTGCTGAAACGGTAAGGGGTTTTTCGTTTTTTGGTGACTCTTATGTATACGTTATTTTCAACGAAGACACCGACCTTTACTGGGCCCGTAGTCGGGTGCAAGAATATTTGAGTCAAGTAAGTGCTCGCTTACCGGATTCAGCGAGGCCTGAACTTGGCCCTGATGCAACAGGGGTAGGCTGGATTTACTTGTATGCGCTGGTGGATAAAACTGGTAAGCACGATATTAGCCAGCTACGAAGCTTGCAAGATTGGTTTTTAAAGTTTGAGCTGCAAACGGTGCCGGGCGTATCAGAAGTAGCGTCTGTTGGCGGTATGGTTAAGCAGTATCAGGTTAATGTCGACCCCGATAAATTGCGTGCTTATGGTATTCCGCTAAGTTTAATTCAAACAGCAATTAAGCAAGGTAACCAAGAGCGCGGTGCCTCAGTGGTAGAAATGGCTGAAGCCGAATACATGGTATCGAGCACAGGTTATATTAAAAGTGTCGCCGATTTAGAGGCTATTCCGCTGGGTACTAACTCCAATGGCACGCCACTGCAATTACGTGATGTGGCCGATATAAAACTTGGGCCGCAAATGCGCCGTGGTATTGCCGAGCTTAACGGCGAGGGCGAAGTAACAGGTGGTGTAGTGGTGATGCGTTTTGGAGAAAACGCCGAAGCAACCATCAAACTAGTAAAACAAAAGCTAGAGTCGCTCAAAAAAGGTCTGCCTGAGGGGGTTGAAATCATCCCTGTGTACGACCGCTCAAACCTTATTACCCAAGCGCTTGATAACTTAAGCTCAAAGTTAATTGAAGAATTAATTGTCGTGGCCTTAGTATGTGTGGTGTTTTTATTCCATATACGTTCATCGATCGTAGCCATTATCACGTTGCCAATGGGCATTTTAACGGCTTTTGTGGTGATGTATTGGCAAGGTATAAACGCCAATATCATGTCGCTTGGCGGGATAGCGATTGCTATTGGTGCAATGACCGATGGTGCTATCGTGATGATAGAAAATATGCATAAGCATATGGAGAAAACCCCACTGACCGATGAGAACCGCTGGCAAGTGGTGATGGACTCAGCCTCAGAAGTCGGGCCCGCGTTATTCTTTAGTTTATTAATTATCACAGTCAGCTTTATGCCCGTGTTTATTCTTGAAGCACAAGAAGGGCGTATGTTCTCGCCACTGGCTTATACAAAAACCTATGCGATGGCAGCTTCGGCGGGTTTAGCGATTACACTAGTGCCGGTATTAATGGGCTACTTTATTCGCGGTAGGGTTATTTCTGAGCAGAAAAACCCTGTAAACCGCTTATTGGTGGCAGCCTATAAACCTTTATTAAGTGCGGTGTTAAAAGCGCCGAAAACAACATTGGTACTGGCCTTGGTGTTGGCTGCTATCGGCTTTTATCCGGTTAATAAAATTGGCAGTGAGTTTATTCCTCCCCTTGATGAGGGCGACTTAATGTACATGCCAACGACTTATCCAGGTATTTCCATTGGTAAGGCCCGTGAAATCTTACAACAGACCGATAAGTTAATTGCCAGTGTGCCAGAGGTCGAGTCGGTGTTTGGTAAGGTAGGTCGCGCAGACACTGCCACAGATCCTGCGCCGCTTACCATGATCGAAACCTTTATTCAGTTAAAGCCAAAGTCACAGTGGCGCGAGGGCATGACAACCGAGAAACTGAAAAAAGAGCTCGATAATCTGGTTAAGTTCCCAGGGCTTACCAATGCGTGGGTTATGCCAATCAAAACCCGAATCGACATGCTTGCCACTGGGATTAAAACGCCTGTGGGGATCAAAGTTGCAGGGCCAAAGCTGAGTGAAATTCAAAAAATCGGTGAGCAAATTGAAGTCATCCTAAAAGATTTACCGGGCACAGCGTCGGTTTACTCAGAGCGTGTTGCCGGTGGTCGCTACATCAAAGTTGATATCAACCGTGAAAAAGCAGCGCGCTATGGTTTGAACATTGCTGATGTACAACAGGTAGTTGCCACCGCTATCGGTGGTATGAATGTGACAGAAACGGTTGAAGGGCAAGAGCGTTACCCAGTTAACTTGCGCTACCCGCAAGATTATCGCGACTCGCCAGAAGAGCTTAAGTTGTTACCGATAGTGACACCAAACGGACAGCGTATCGCATTGGCTGATGTTGCCCATGTCTTTATTGAAGATGGCCCGCCGGGTATTAAAAGTGAAAATGCACGTATTAATGGCTGGAGCTTAATTGACATTGAAGGCAGTGATATCGGCAGTTATGTTGAGCGTGCGCAACAAGCGCTGCATGAGCAACTCGAGCTACCCGCTGGTTACTCAATTACGTGGGCGGGGCAATATGAATATATGGAGCGCGCAAAAGCCAAACTCAGTTACGTGTTGCCACTCACCTTGGCAATTATTGTGGTGCTGTTATACCTCAATTTTAGAAGCTTTATTGAGGTGGCAATGATCATGCTAACCTTACCGCTTGCAATGATAGGCGGTATTTGGCTGATGTACCTTGAAGGCTTTAACTTCTCGGTTGCAGTTGGGGTTGGTTTTATTGCCTTAGCTGGAGTTGCTGTGGAAATTGGCGTGATCATGCTGGTTTATCTCAACCAAGCTTATCAAGATGCTAAAGCGCAATCAGCACAGTTCACGGTTACAGAGCTGCGCCAAGCAATCATCAATGGTGCAGGCCTTCGGGTTAGACCAGTGATGATGACAGTTGCCACTATTATCATAGGGTTACTGCCAGTGCTTTATGGCACTGGAACGGGTAGTGAAGTGATGAGCCGAATAGCAGCGCCTATGGTCGGCGGGATGCTCAGTGCCATAGTTTTAACGCTACTTGTGTTACCTGCGCTTTATTTTATATGGCGTAAACGCGACCTATAAATTTTACAGCCAGTGTGTAACTTGTACGCTTTTACTGGCTGCAAGTTACACATTTTATTTTTAAGTTGTTGATATTTATTGTTTTTGTTGCTGGTGTGATTTATGCAAAGTCATATTAAATTGATTTTAATAAGGAATGCACATGCAAGTTAAAACAATACAACAAGTTTATGATTGGACAGTGTTATTTCATACTCAAATGGCAGCCAATTTCCACAGTGTTAAAGACTTACTGGACGAGCATAATCAAATGCTGGTGGATTATTACCTGCAATATGAGAAGAAACTAGCAGAAGATCTCGTTGGCTTTAAAGCCATTACAGAAATAAACACGCTTGATACCTATTGCTATGAGTATTTTGCTGAAAACCCAGAGCTAATTACTTTTAACGATATCAGCACAGATCAGCAAATTGATGAAAAGGCGATTCAGGTTTACTTAACCACGCAACACCAAAAAGTCATCGACTTATACGAGTACTTGGTATCGCGAGCTGATACAGAGCAAAGCAAAGAAAAGCTCGAACGTTTACTTGAGCTTGAACATCAAGGCCTTAAGCAAATGATGCAAAGCTCAAACCGTCATATGGATATGTAATCGATTAATCTATTAATCTATTAATCTATTAATCTATTAATCAGCTTAATGAAAATCGAGTAAGAAGCCGACTTTTTTAAGGTATTTTTGCTCTTGCTGTAAGTCAGCTAAAAGCAAGGTATGTTCTTTAAGCCACTTATTGTGAAACTTTAAGAACATACTATTTTGCTTGGCTGTTACCTCAAGTTTAAAACCTTGATCGGTAATACGCTTTTGATTTAGCAGTACTGCTAAGCGCAAAATCACAATAAGTTGCAATATTTCATAATGCTGCATGGTATGCAGTGTAGGAAACTCTTCTAAGCGGATCTTTTTCCGATAAAAACGGATCATGCAACTAAGCAAGGTTTGTTGTTGCTGCGTAAAGCCAGGTAATTGGCTATTCGCCACGATATACGCGCTGTGCTTATGTATCCCTGATGAATTAACCCCTAAGCCAATTTCATGCAGCTGCGCAGCCCAATCCAATAAATTTATGTGATCTGAGTCGGTCAGATGCCATGTCTCTCTTACTTGTTCAAACAGCCACTTTGCAGTTGTCGAGACACGATTAGCATGCTCTTTATCTATGGCGTTACGTTCAGATAAATTCTCTATGGTATTTGTGCGAATATCCTTATGGGCGAGCTTTTGCTGCATTTCATGAAGCAGGCCTTCACGCAGTGAAAAGTCGCTGTACTGCATCGCTTCGATTTTAAACAGCCTAAATACCGCGATTAAAATGGCTAAACCACCACAAATACTCACTTGCCGCTCAGGCGTAAGACCTTCAATTTGCAGCGCTTGTATTTGTTTAGCTGCAATAAACTGGGTTTTTAGTTCTAATAGCCGCTCTAAAGTAATTAGCTCTTGCTCTGCATCATTGGCATTGATCATGGCAAGGATAGATTTAATTGTGCCTGATGTTCCCACCACAGATTGCCAGCCAGCCGATAAGTAATTAGCAAAAATTACTTCGAGTTCTTGTTCTGCGCGAACTTCTGCTTTAGCGAAGCGCTTAGCAGTGATTTGTCCATCTGCAAAATACTGCTTGGTATAGCTAACACAGCCCATGTTGCGACTAGCAAGTAACTTGTGCTTAAAGTGTTTACCAATGATGAGTTCAGTACTGCCGCCACCGATATCAATAACTAAGCGGTTTTCATCGTGATGAATATAATGGGCAACACCTTGGTAAATTAAACGTGCTTCTTCTTGCCCTGATATAACTTCAATCGGGTAAGGAAACACCTTACTTGCTTGCGTTAAGAACGAATGAATATTTTTCGCGCGGCGTAATGTGTAAGTTGCCGCCACTTTGACATTCTCAAGGGGAAAGTCCTGTAAGGTAGTAGCAAACTGCTTAAGAATCGCCAGCGCGCGCTCTATAGCTTCTTGGCTTAAGTGATTTTTATCATCTAAACCATCAGCTAAATAAACGCGCTGCTTTTCTTTGTGTAAGATTTGCAAAGAGCCATCGACCTCTCTTGCCACCACTAAATGAAAACTGTTTGAGCCTAAATCAACGGCAGCAATTGAGGGATAATCATTCATTATTATAGTTACTTTCCCATTTCTTAAGGTGGTCATAAATGGCAATTTGCGAGCGAATTTTTTTACGATTGCCACGGCGCACATAGCTGTTTTTTTGTTCGCTATCGATTATGCGCGCTTTTGATCTATCTTTAAACTGTAGCTCAAGAATATCAATAATAAGCTGTTTTAATTTTTCATCATAAATCGGTGTGGCGACTTCAACACGGTGATCAAGATTTCGAGTCATCCAATCCGCTGATGAAATATACACTTTTTCTTCGCCATTATTATGAAACACCATCACCCGAGGGTGCTCTAAAAAGCGGTCAACAATACTAATAATACGAATGTTATCGTTCACGGCAGAGGGCACTAATGAACACATGCCACGCACAATAATGCGAATTTTCACGCCGCGTCTTGCGGCAAAATAGAGGTGATCAACCAGCTCTTTATCAACAAGATTGTTTATTTTTAGCGTAATTTTGCCAGCCTTACCATGCTCTACATTGGTTATTTCAGCATCAATTAGCGACATAATAGTTTGTCGTGCGTTGACTGGTGATAGCATCAAGTGATCAAACTGAAATGGTTTATAGCTACTTTCGATGAATCTAAAAACGCTATCGCACTCTTCGCTAATACCTTCATGTCTGGTAAATAAACTAAAGTCAGTATAAATTTTGGCAGTTTTCTCATGGAAGTTACCCGTGCCTATATGGGCATATTTCACGATGTTGTTCTTTTCTTTACGATGAATAACGCATAACTTGCTGTGCACTTTCAATGCAGGAATACCAAAGATTACTTTAACACCGGCATTACTCAGAGTTTTTGCCCATTCAATATTGTTTTGTTCATCAAAGCGCGCTTTCAGCTCAACCATTACGGTGACATGTTTGCCATTTTTTGCTGCATTAATAAGTGTAGAGATAAGACGAGATTGACTCGCAACGCGATAAATATTGACCTTAATTTGGGTAACATCAGGGTCAAAAGCGGCTTGGCGTACAAACTCAAGTAAATGGTTAAAGGTGTGATAAGGGTAATACAGTAAAACATCTTGCTCAGAGATGGCATCAAACACACTCGAGTGATTGTTAAAAGCTGTGCTTTGTAATGCAGGCAGTGGTTTGTTTTCTAAATACTGACGACCAACATTCGGAAACGCAATAAAATCGCGGAAATTACGGTAACGACCGCCGGGGATCAACGCATCATGTTGACTAATATTAAGACGCTTTTTCATCACTTTAAGCATTTCAGCTGGCATGCTCTCGTCATAAACAAGGCGCACAGGCTCAGCAGAAATACGTTGCTTAAGACCCTTTGACATTTTATCAAGCAAGCCTTCTTCTAGCTCATCATCCAAATTGTATTCGGCATCACGGGTGAGTTTGATGGCGTAACATTGAATATCATCAAAACTAAAAAAGCTGCTAAACACATCGCGAATAAAGTAGGCGATGATGTCATCTAGCATCACGATGGTTTTGTGACGGCGTGTTTTCTCTGGTGGCAAAATAACAAAGCGTGAGACGCGGTCGGTTGGCACTTCCATCATGGCATAATGACTTTTTTGATTGGTCATCTCGACGAACAAATAAGTCATGGTGTCGTTGATTTGATCTGAGTAGTCTTTCTTTTCAGAGAGTAAAATCGGCAATATGTGTTGTAGCACATTGTCGTGGAAGAATTTTTTCAGCCAACTCAAATGAAATTCAGACAACTCTTCTGGTTGTTCAACATGAATATTATGCTCGTTTAAGTCATTTAAAATATCTTTATGAATTTGGTTAAACTTTTTACCAAGTTGGAGCACTTTACTTTGGATCTGATGAAGTAATATTTCGTCTTCTTCAAAGTTCGCATCAGGAATTTTATTAAGTAATATGCGGCGTTTTACATCGGCAACACGAACACGAAAAAACTCATCCATGTTGTTTGAGTAAATACCTAAAAAGCGCATGCGCTCAATAATCGGGTTCGATTTGTCTTTGGCTTCTTGCAGCACGCGTTCATTAAAAGACAGCCAACTTAGCTCTTTGGCAAAGTAATTAACGGCTTGAGAAGAAGAATGTGATGCGTTCATCTGGTTTTCCAACGTTTATAGCTAGTTAGAATGTAGAGGATGCAGATGACACAAGTATGACAAGCGTGTCAGTTTTGTGACACGCTTAATCTAACTTTAGTTGTAGAAGTGGTACTTGGTTTAAGCATCCTCAATATCAACAATTAGATCTGTGGTAATAGACTCAAGTGCGTTGATCACTTCGTCTTTGTTCATGCCTATTGGCAAAGCAACGGTCGCAACAGCACTAAAAATTGGCACGCCCCAGTTAGGTGCACTTTGTTGTTTTGAATTTAGGTGAGTGATATTCGCTCCTTTGTGACGAATAACGCTGGCTAGCTCTTGTACAATGCCTGGTCTGTCGTTACCAGTAATCACGAAGTTAATTTCCTCAGACGGAACATCAGGCAAGGTATCAGTTCCACGTTCAATTCGAACTTCAAGATAAGGTAAGCTGTGAAGAGCATCTTGTAATTCTTGCAAATGCTCTTCAGGTACTGCGGCTTCGATAATTCCGGCAAAATGACCTGCAAGGTGGCTCAAATTACTTGTCAGCCAGTTACCATGATGGTTTAAAATTGTGGCAGAAATATCTTCAACTAGGCCGGGTTTGTCTGGCCCTAAAATAGTAATTACTAACTGCTTCATACTTAAATCTCTATAAAAAAGCCTCAGAAAAATGCAATAAAAGGGAGGAGGCGTTGGTTAAAAATGATTCTTATTGTTGAAAAAAATAAGTCTCATTGAGTATTGATGCTGTTTTAATGTTTGTCCAATTTTTTCACTGTAGTTATAAAAAATTAGTTATAACAATTTGTTAGCTTGATTGTGGTACTGTAATAAAAGTGCTCCACAATGACTTATTTTGGTCATTTTTTAACTTCAAAATACGTCCCTGAAATACTCGCTTTATTACACTGAATTATGACGTTTGTAACATTACTGTCATCTTGGTGAAATATAATTCGCGCAACGTTAAGTTTTAAGGGTGTTTTGATGACTTCCAATCCGAATAAACCTACCTTTCATACGGATAGAAGCCGTCTATTTAAAGACAGGTTTGCCAAGTGGGGTATTTCCGCGGGTGGCGTAATGGTGCTTGTAGCACTGCTACTCATATTCTTTTACCTTCTTTATGTTGTTCAACCTATTTTTGAATCAGCAAAAGTAGAAACACGTAATAGTGTAAAACTACAAAATGCGTCAGAAGTTGTTGGACTTGGCATTGAAGAGCAAACAGAAGTTGCCTTTTTACTCGGTGAAAAAGGTAATGTGGACTTTTACAATGTTGAAAAAGAGCAATTTGGTAAAAAGATCACCACTCTTAATACAGAACTACCAAGCGATGTAAGCAGCTTTGCAAGCTCTGCACCGTTTCAGGGGCAATACGCATACGGCCTAGAGAATGGCTCTGTTGTTGTGGTTGCGCCAAAATTCTTAGTGACATTCCCGAACAACCAACGCCAATTAACACCGCGTTTAGATTACCCGTTGGGTGATATGGCGCTTGAGGTTGACGATCAAGGTGCGGCAATCACTAAATTTGCATTTAGCCACTACGAAGATAAAACAGCTGTTGTTGCTTTAACCGCTGACAAGCGCGTTTTATTTAGCAGCTTTGTGGGTGAAGAAAACATGTTCACCGGCGAAGTAGAGTGGGTTGTTGAGCGTACTGAGCTTGATATCGAAGGTCGTGTTGATGAGCTATTAATCTCACCAGATACAACACGTACATTCGTGCGTTCAGCAAATCAAATTTACGTATATGATACCCGTTACCCTTCTGAAGTTGAGCAAATCCAACTGCTTGCAGCGAACGAAGAAAACGCGAACCTAGTTTCAACTCAGCTATTAGCGGGTGCCAACTCACTGATGCTTGCTAACGATAATGGCGAAGTATCACAGTGGTTTGAAGTAAACACTGAAGATGGCCGTGAGTTCCAAAAGATTCGAGCATTTGAAACCAGCAAGCAATCGAAGCTAAATATTTTTACTGAGTTCTATCGTCGTACCTTCTTCACAGCGGGTGCTAACGGTGAGCTTGGTATTTATTACACAACCAGTGATGCAAAACTATGGCAAGGTAAAGTAAGCGAAGGTCCAATTCAAAACTTTGCTATTTCACCACGTTCAAATGCGGCACTGATTCTTGCTGATGACGCGTTAAAAGTGATTGAAATCCATAACGAGCACCCAGAAGTAACCTGGTCTGCATTATGGCAAGAAGTGTGGTACGAAGGCTATCCAGAGCCGGGTTATATCTGGCAGTCAACGTCTGCGAGTGATGACTTTGAATCTAAGTTCTCGTTAGTGCCAATTTCATTCGGTACGATTAAAGCTGCAATGTACGCAATGTTATTTGCGGTACCCATTGCGCTTTCAGCGGCAATTTACACGGCGTACTTTATGTCGAGTGAATTACGTAAAGTGGTTAAGCCGACTGTAGAAATTATGGAAGCATTACCAACGGTAATCTTAGGTTTCTTAGCAGGTCTTTGGTTAGCACCATTAATTGAAGAACATTTACCAGCGATTGTCGGATTATTGGTGTTGCTGCCAATTGGTATCTTATTAACTGCATTCGGCTGGAACAAACTACCGGCGTCAATTCGTCACCGTATTCCTGAAGGTTCGCATTCAATTTTACTTATCCCAGTGGTTATCTTTATTGGCTGGTTATCGTTTGCGATGAGTAACTCAATTGAGCTTTGGATGTTTGACGGTAATGTGCGTCAGTACCTAACCAATGAATTAGGTATGACATTCGACCAACGTAACTCACTAGTTGTTGGTATTGCGATGGGCTTTGCTGTTATCCCAACTATCTTCTCAATTGCTGAAGATGCGGTATTCAGTGTTCCTAAGCACTTATCAAACGGTTCATTAGCACTTGGTGCAACGCAATGGCAAACATTGGTTCGCGTAGTACTACTAACAGCAAGCCCGGGTATCTTCTCAGCAGTAATGATGGGCCTAGGTCGTGCGGTAGGTGAAACAATGATTGTACTAATGGCAACAGGTAATACACCTATTATGGACTGGAGTATCTTCCAGGGTATGAGAACACTTGCAGCGAATATCGCGGTAGAAATGCCAGAGTCTGAGGTAGGTAGCTCGCATTATCGCATCCTATTCTTAGCAGCATTTGTATTATTCATATTCACATTCGTTTTCAACACAGTGGCTGAGTTTGTTCGTCAGCAACTGCGTGAAAAATATAGTTCAATGTAGGTGGAGAGACACGACATGGTAAAGCAGTGGTTTAAGTCTGGTTCTCCTTGGATTTGGATGACCGGCGGTGCGGTAAGCATCAGTTTAATCTCGGTTCTTGGCTTACTAGCCATGATTGCTTGGAAAGGTTTAAGCTTTTTCTGGCCATCAGAAGTAGTGCAATTTGAGCTGCAAGGTTCAGTTGCAAAACAAACAGTGATCGGTGAAATTTATGACCGTGAACTAGTTGCAAAATCACGTATTGAGGCGACGGGCGTTGATTTATCTCATTACGACAAAGAGCAGCTAGAGCGCTTACTGATCAAAACAGGTAACCGTGAGTATGTTGATCTCGATTTCCGTTGGGTACTAGAGACAGACATTACATCGCGTACTGCGCCAGCAGAGCTTGCAGTATTCGAACGTAGCAAAAACGGTAACTTTTACGGTTATGTTGAGCAGGTTATTAAAGACGGTGAAGTTATCACAGATAACAAAATCGACGTGCTTTATGATCTTGTAGAGCGTGCAGTTGACCTAAATGACCAAGCACTCGATTTACAAAACGGTGATATTGGTCATATTAACTATGAACTTGAGCGTTTACGCTTAAAAGAAAAAGCATACCAGCTTGATAACGAACTAACCGATGAGCGTGTTGCTGAGCTTGCACAAACTCGTGCTGAGTTACGTGCTGAATACACAGTGTTAGAAAAGCAGTTATTTGCACTTCGTAAAGAAGCAAAGCGTGACCAAGTAACTGTGAGAGACATGCGCGGTGAAGTGGTTACTTTACCTCTGTATCAAGTTCTTGATGTGTGGTTCCCTAATGACATGGGCTTCTTTGCTAAGCTTGGTCACTATTTTGTACAACTTGGAAAGTTTGTAGCGGATGACCCACGTGAAGCAAACACTGAAGGTGGTGTATTCCCGGCAATTTTCGGTACTGTATTCATGGTATTACTAATGGCAGTGATTGTGACGCCATTTGGTGTGGTTGCAGCGATTTACTTGCATGAATACGCAGCAAAAAATGCCGTGACTAAGATGATCCGTATCGCGGTAATCAACCTTGCGGGTGTACCTTCGATTGTATACGGTGTATTTGGTCTAGGTTTCTTTGTATACATGCTCGGTGGCAGCATTGACCAATTATTCTACCCTGAGTCGTCGCCAAGCCCAGTATTTGGTACGCCAGGTGTGATTTGGTCTGCATTAACGCTCGCAATTTTAACGCTGCCTGTTGTTATTGTTTCGACAGAAGAAGGTTTATCACGTATACCAAGTACGGTTCGTCATGGTTCATTAGCACTTGGCGCAACAAAAGCAGAAACGCTATGGCGCATCATCATTCCGATGGCAAGCCCTGCGATTATGACAGGTTTAATCCTAGCGGTTGCACGTGCAGCCGGTGAAGTAGCACCACTCATGCTTGTTGGTGTTGTTAAGATGGCACCAACACTGCCTCTTGACGGTAACTTCCCATACATACATTTAGATAGAAAATTTATGCACTTAGGTTTCCATATTTACGATGTTGGTTTCCAAAGCCCTAACGTAGAAGCGGCTCGTCCGCTGGTATATGCCACGGCATTCTTACTGGTATCAGTAATTATCGCCCTGAATATCACCGCGATTGGTATTCGTAACCACTTACGCGAAAAGTTTAGAGCTCTTGAGCATTAATACAGAATTTTTATAGGTAGACAGAGATGATTACAGTTGCACCACAAGTAAACCAAGCGAAAAGCGCGGCAAAGCTAGATTTAGATAACCTAACTGCAGAGCAAACAGCGTTAGAGATTAAAAACTTAGATCTATACTACGGTGATAAACAAGCGCTTAGCGGCGTAAATATGAACATCCCGAAAGGTCAGGTAACAGCATTTATCGGTCCATCGGGTTGTGGTAAATCAACACTTTTACGTTGTATCAACCGTATGAACGACCTTGTTGATAGCTGTCGTATTGATGGTGAGATCTTACTACATGGTCACAATATCTATGATAAGAATGTAGATGTTGCTGCACTACGAAGAAATGTCGGGATGGTATTCCAACGTCCTAATCCATTTCCAAAATCAATCTACGAAAATGTCGTTTATGGCCTACGCTTACAAGGTATTAAAGAAAAGCGTAAACTAGACGAAGTGGTTGAACAATCTTTACGTGGCGCGGCGTTATGGGATGAAGTTAAAGACCGTTTACACGATAGTGCATTTGGCCTATCGGGTGGTCAGCAACAGCGTCTTGTAATTGCTCGCTCAATTGCTATCGAGCCTGAAGTACTACTTCTGGATGAGCCTACATCGGCACTAGATCCAATTTCTACTTTAGTTATCGAAGAGCTAATTAACGACTTAAAGAATAAGTTTACCGTGGTAATCGTTACTCACAACATGCAACAGGCTGCTCGTGTATCAGACCAAACTGCGTTTATGTACATGGGTGAGTTGATTGAGTATTCAGATACCAATACGTTATTTACAACACCAAGCAAGAAGAAAACAGAAGACTACATTACAGGCCGTTACGGTTAGTTAATAAAGTTACTTGGTACCGTAAACGAAATTTATAGAGGTAGACAATGGAACATAATATCAATAAACACATTTCGGGCCGCTTTAATGAAGAGCTTGAAAATGTGCGTAACCATGTATTAAACATGGGTGGTTTAGTTGAACAACAACTAAACAGTGCACTGGATGCTGTTAGCAATGGTGATGCAGATCTTGCACAAAAAGTTCGTGAAAACGACTATAAAGTAAATGCAATGGAAGTGAATATTGACGAAGAATGTACACGCATTATTGCTCGTCGTCAGCCGGCAGCGAGTGACTTACGTCTTGTCATTGCCATTGCAAAAACAATTGCCGATTTAGAGCGTATTGGTGATGAAGCTGAGCGTATTGCTAAAGTTGCGCTAGACTCATTTACTAAAGATCAGCAAGACTTATTGGTAAACATTGAAAACATGGGTCGCCAAGTATCGAAAATGCTTCATGATGTACTCGATGCATTTGCACGTATGGATGTGCAATGTGCGTTTGAAGTACATAAAGAAGACGCTAAAGTTGATCGTGAATATGAAGCAATTACTCGTCAAATCATGACATATATGATGGAAGATCCACGCTCAATCCCGAAAATTATGGATTTAGTGTGGTCAGTACGTTCATTAGAGCGTATTGGCGACCGTTGCCAGAATATTGCTGAATACATCATCTATTTTGTTAACGGTAAAGATATTCGTCATACATCTCAAGCAGATATAGAAAAGTCGCTGTAATTAAGCCGCTACTTTTCATTATTAAATCGAGCGGCCCTAGGGCCGCTTTGTGTTTTATTGCTGATGTAAGGCAGAAAAAGCGTTCACAATCGAACACAATGCTGTAAAATTCGCAGCTGCCAAAGCATACTAATTTATAAAGGGTCAGTTATGCCTACAAATGCATTTTTAGGGGTTTTTGCTAAATCACCTATTAAGCCTATGGAAGATCACATTAAGAAAGTACATCAAGCAAGTAAAGCATTGATCCCTTTCTTTAATCACGTGTTTAAAGAAGAGTGGCAAGAAGCGGAAGAAATCCGTTTAAACATTCGTAATTTAGAGCGTGAAGCTGATGAAATGAAACGTAACATCCGCCTTCAACTACCTCGTGGCTTATTCATGCCAGTTGAGCGTACCGATTTGCTAGAGCTTGTTACTCAACAAGACAAAATTGCTAACAAAGCAAAAGATATCGCAGGTCGTGTAGTTGGTCGTGAGATGATCATACCTACCGAAATCCAAACAGATTTCCTTGCTTATGTAACTCGTTGTGTTGATGCGACTAAACAAGCGTCAAAAGCAATCAATGAGCTAGATGAGCTGCTTGAAACGGGCTTCAAAGGTCGCGAAGTGACTTTAGTTGAAAAAATGCTCGTTGAATTGGACGCTATTGAACAAGACACGGATGACATGCAGATCAAAATTCGCCGTCAATTGCGCGCCATCGAAAATGAACTTAACCCAGTCGACGTGATGTTCTTATACAAGATCATTGAGTGGGTGGGCGAGCTTGCAGATATTGCAGAGCGCGTAGGTTCTCGTCTTGAGCTGATGTTAGCTCGTTAATTAAAAATCAGTTCAAACACGAAAAAAATTAAAGGTTCACACAATGGATATCATTGCAAATTACGGCACGTTATTGGTTTTAACTGCCGCCGCAGTCGGTTTCTTTATGGCTTATGGTATTGGTGCAAATGACGTTGCCAATGCAATGGGTACATCAGTAGGCTCAAAAGCACTTACAATTAAACAAGCAATCATCATCGCGATGGTGTTTGAATTCGCTGGCGCATACCTTGCCGGTGGTGAGGTTACATCTACAATCCGTAAAGGGATTATCGATGCTACGCCATTTATGGACATACCTGAGTTAATGATACTCGGTATGATTGCCGCGTTATTCGCTGCAGGTAGCTGGTTATTAATTGCCTCTTTCTTAGGCTGGCCAGTATCTACGACTCACTCAATCATTGGTGCCATCATTGGTTTCGCATTGGTTGCAGTAGGTAGTGAAGCAATCCAATGGAACAAGGTAATGGGTATCGTAGGTAGCTGGATTGTTACCCCTGCTATCTCTGGTTTTATTGCTTATTTGATTTTCATGAGTGCGCAAAAGCTAATTTTTGACACTGATGCACCACTTAAAAATGCTAAGCGTTACGTGCCTATCTATATGGGTCTAGCGGGCTTCATCATGTCACTTGTAACAATCAAGAAAGGCTTGAAGCATATCGGTATTAACTTAGGTGCTGTTGAAGGTTATGCGCTTTCTATCGCGATTGCTGTTGTAGTTGCTATCATCGGTAAGATTGCGATTGCTCGCCTTAAAATCGATCCTAAAGCTGATAAGAAAATGCAGTTCAACAACGTTGAGAAAGTGTTCGCAGTACTTATGGTACTAACAGCATGTTGTATGGCATTCGCACACGGTTCAAACGACGTTGCTAATGCGATTGGTCCATTAGCTGCTGTTGTAAACATTGTTGAGCACAACGGTGAAATCGCTAAGAAAGCGGCTATCGCATGGTGGATTTTACCACTAGGTGGTTTAGGTATTGTTGCTGGTCTTGCTATCTTAGGTAAGAAAGTAATTAAAACAATCGGTGAAGGTATCACACACTTAACACCAAGCCGTGGTTTTGCTGCTGAACTTGCTGCTGCTTCAACAGTTGTTATCGCATCAGGTACTGGTTTACCTATTTCTACTACGCAAACACTTGTAGGTGCGGTACTAGGTGTTGGTATGGCACGCGGTATTGCGGCTCTTAACATGGGTGTTGTAAGAAACATTGTAGTTTCTTGGGTAATTACATTGCCAGTTGGCGCAGCCCTTGCTATTGTTATTTTCTATGTACTGAGAACTGCCTTCGGGGTATAAAAAGTACTAAAAGACTTTTAGCTTGAAAAGATCTCAATGCCTTGGGTATTGGGGTCTTTTTATTTGCAGGTAGAGAATGAATAACTTACCAAGTATTAAACAACTACAGTATTTATTAGCAGTCCACCAACATCAACACTTTGGCCGCGCAGCAAGCGCCTGTTTTATTGGTCAATCAACCTTAAGTAGTGCAATTCAAAACTTAGAAGAAACCTTAGGTTGCCAGCTTATAGAGCGCGAAAACCGCAGCTTAATGTTTACCGCAATTGGTGAAGAGGTCGTCGAAAAAGCACGTAAGATTATTGACGACACCCTTAGCCTTAAAGAGCTGACAAAGAGCTTTTTAACGCCATTAAGTGGCACACTCACGCTTGGTGTGATCCCAACGATTGCCAGCTTTATTGCTGCACCTTTATATCATTTCTGCAAACAGACCTTTACCGAGTTAGAGCTAGTGCTAGTTGAAGACACCAGTGACAAACTGCTCGACAAACTTGAACATGGGCAAATTGATATGGCATTGCTGGCTTTACCGTATGACACGGAAAAGTTTCATACACAAGTACTTGCTAAAGACCACTTCAGCCTAGTGCATCATAAAGATTATACTCCAGCAGATGGTGTGGAAGATTTTAATCTTTTACCGGATGCGAGTGTGTTTTTACTAGAACGTGAGCACTGCATGACTGGCCATGCACTAAGTGCTTGCCATTTGAATCGCTCAAGTTGTATTAACCCATTTGAAGCGGCAAGCTTACATACGCTATTAAGTATGGTTGAACACCAGCTTGGTGTTACTTTTTTACCACAAATGGCTATCAATGCGGGCATTTTAGATAAAAAAGAGATGGTCGCAACACCATCGCAAAATGATGCATACCGAGATATTGGTATCGTGTGGCGTAAAACAACAGGCCGGATCAGAGATTTTAGGCTGTTTAGCCAGCAGCTAGAGCTGTTTCTTAATAAGCAGTGCAGCTTAGACGGCCAATGAACAAAGAACCCCAAATAAAAAATATTTGGGGTTTTTTATTATTTAAGCAAACTATTTTTTTCCTTCCCTCGACTAACATAATAACAAAACCATTAAAGGCAGATCAGATGACGAGGCTAGTTTGTTTTTTCAATCACTTGAAACACTAATTGCTAAAGCGCAACAGGGCAATAAACGGGCGTGGTTGAAATTAGTCAAGCAGCACGAAACACAGGTATATAACTATTGCCTAAGGATGTTAAGTCACCCTGATGATGCAATGGATTTAATGCAAGAAGTGTTTATTTCTGTTTATAAAAGCTTACCGAGCTTTCGTGGTGAATCGAGTTTTAATACTTGGCTCTATCAAATTGTGCACCGGCGTAGTGTTGAATATTACCGCCGCCGTAAGCTGCATCAAGGTTTAGACGATATACCAGAAGAAAGCTGCGAGCATAGTGAGTTAGAAACCAATCAACTGCAATCTGAGCAGCATCATGAACTCAAAGCAATGATGAACAATTTACCCTGGGAGCAACGCTTGGTGGTGGAGTTAAAGTTTTTTCAGCACTGTACATTTGAAGAAATCGCTGAGCAATTAGGTATTTCGACCAATACAGCTAAATCAAGACTATACAGTGCTCTAGGCAAGTTAAAAGTGCATTTGGAGGCCGTAGATGGCTAATTTAGATTCATTATTTACCGCATGGTTAGAAGGCGAAAGCCTCACTGAAGAGCAAATTGCGTTGCTACAAGCCAATGCTGAGTATGCATCAATGATGAACAATGCAATACAGTGGCAACAACAAAGTCAACATTATGAAACGGTACCCGTACCAAATTGGGATCGAGAGTCTACGATGCCCAAAGTGCAAAAACAAAGTCTGTTTTTTGGTGCTGGAATGTGGGCAGTGGCTGCGTCAATAGTATTTTGCGCATGGGTTTTTGTTAGTAATCCACAGCAAGGAAATCAGCAGTTACTTGAGCAAGTGGCCAAGCAAACCAATTTATTAGAGTCACAACAAAAGCAAATTGATCAGTTGCAAAACATCATTACTGCGCAAAACGAAGTGCAGCAACAACAGATGTACCAACTGGCCAAAGAAGCGATTAAAACCGGGCGAGTAGAGCGCCAAGAAGATATTGCCAGCGTGCTGGCTTATATCAAAACACAGCGTGCCCAAGACCAAGCGTACTTACGTATGCAGTTAAATGATTTAGCAGAGCAAGTGGAAGGCGGACCATTGCCAACCGTTGCCAACAATTTGGAGTATTAAGATGTCAAAATACAAATCAACTACGGCAGCATTATTGCTTTGCGCAGCAGTAAGTGTGCAAGCACAAGCAAATGATGAATTGGATAAAATTCAGCGTGAAGTCGGGATTATGGAAAAGATTCTCTCAGCGGCGTTAAAACAAGACACTGATAACAAGGTAAGGAATGTCTCTTCGAGTTATTTGCAGCATCAAGGCGTGGTGTTTAGTTTTGATGTACGAGGCAGTTCACGCTGGTCTACAGTGTTTGCCTCTGTGCCCGATGCGCCGTTGCCACCAATGCCTGATATTGATTTTGAAGAACTCACTGAAATAGAAGTACTAGGCGAGCATGTGCAAGTGATCAGCGATGCGGTGGTAGTGAAAACGCAAGAAGCCTACCAACAAGCTATGGAAGTGATGCGCGAAAGTGCAGAGCGAGTACGTGAAGTGGCTGAGCAAGAGCGCGATGTAAGCCGTGAAATTCGTGATCTTGAGCGTGAAAAGCGCGACCTTGAATTTGATCGTCGCCACGATAAAGATGCCAAAGAGCAAGAGCTCGAAAAACGTAAACAAGCATTACAAGCATCGATTAAAGAGCTTGAAAAGCAACAGCTAAAGTTATCACAAAAGCAGCAGCAAATGCGCAAAGAGTTAGCTGAGAAAAAACAAGCCCGCGTAAAAGAGCAAAAGCAACAGCTAGCAGCCCTAGCACAGCAAGTAGATAAAAGCTTATCTCTGACTCTATGTGATTATGGTAGCGGTTTAAGAAGCCTGCCTAACGATGAACATGTGAGCTTTATCATCCGTGGTGTTAGCGAAGGTAAAACTGAACAAGTAAAAGTGTTTAAAAAGTCAGACATTAAAAAGTGTGTGGTTGGCGATATAAAAGCCGCGCAATTACTCGAAAAAGCATCAAGTTATAGTTTTTAAATTCTCCCAACTAAAAAAGCAGCCTAAAGTGGCTGCTTTTCATTCATTGAAAATGGTTTTAAGTCGGGTAAAAACAACAAGTAAACCCACACGACTAAGTTAAAGTAAGGTACTAAACCTAACCCTGTAAAGGTTTTTACCGGATACCCTTTTAAGCTCGCATTACGGTAACATTGATACGCTATCCCTAGATTTACAATCAGCAACAAAACGATTAGTTGTGTCATCACTTTTCTCCATTATACCGCCAATACATGGACTTAACGATGTTAAGTTATGCTTAGTATGTTTAATATAATAAGTAATGTCATGTTTATTATGGATAATCACCATAAAAACACGACATTTAACCTTGCTGTGGATTTAAGTATAGATGAGTATTGTCAGTATGGAAGCAAAATTTCTTAGAAAAAATGTTTAAAAATGTATCAAGCTTTGCTCTAAATAGGCTAGATAATTGTTAGTTAAACAGATTATTTTCAGATATTTTTTTAAGTTCAGCCGTTATTTTTTCAACAGGCATCGGGCGAGCAATGAAGTAACCTTGCCCATAATCTACGCCGATATCTTTTAGCGCTAAAAATATCTCTTGATTTTCAACATATTCAGCAACAGAGCGTTTATCAAGGGAACGGCTAATATCATTAATTGCTTTTACCAGCGCTAAATCGATTGGGTCGTTCAGCATGTCGCGAACAAATGAACCATCAATTTTTACATGTTGAGCCGGTAATTGTTTAAGGTAGTTGAAGGTACTAAAGCCTGTACCAAAGTCATCAATTGAGAAGTGACACCCTAAGCCGTTCAAACGCTCGATCATGGCACGGGTTGCAACGAGGTTATTAATACTCGCAGACTCGGTGATCTCAAAAATGATACGTGTTGGTTCAACAGCATATTCTTTTAAGCTCGACTCTATATGAGGCAGTAAGCGTTCATCTAAAAACGACTGTGCTGATAAGTTAATTGCTATTTGATTGAGCTCCGGGTACTCGGCAACACTCTTAATTGCATTACGAATAACACATTGATCCATTAAAAATGTATCGTTTAGAAGTTCAAGAGCTGGGATAAATTGATTTGGGTAAACAATTTCATCGTTTAATTTTAAGCGTAATAGCGCTTCAAAATAGGCAACATGGCCGCGCTTAAAGTCCCAAATAGGCTGATAGTGAAGCTCGATAGCATCGTGCTGTAATGCCTGACGAATACTGTGCCCCCACTCTAAACCCGCTTGTAAGCTATTGTGGCTGGAGTCTTCTTTAGAGTAGCAATGAACGAGGTTACGTCCTAAGCTTTTTGCTACATAAAGAGCGATATCAGCTTGTTTTAAGCATTCACTTGGATCGTTATTTTGCTCAGTGATTTGTGTTAAACCAATTGAACAGCTAATTGAGTACTCTTGGCCTTCTGAATGAAAACGGTGTTTTTCAATCGCCATGCAAATGCTTTCTGCAACCAAGTGTGCATCGAGTAGGTTCGTATTTTTTAAGATCACGGCGAATTCATCACCACCGATGCGGCACACTAAGTGCTCATCACTGATATTCGCCGTAAATAACTGAGCAACTTCTTTTAGAACGATGTCGCCTTGTTGGTGACCTTTACTGTCGTTGATGATTTTAAAGTGATCTAAGTCGATATAAATCAGCGCATGCTCGGTATCGTTACTGGTGTACTTGGCCTTACAAATACGTTGTAATTGTTGGTCAAAGTAATAACGGTTATGCAGCTCTGTGAGCGTATCGTGCAAGGCTAAATGACGAAGTTGTAGCTCTGCCTGTTTACGCTCATGAATGTTATCGATAGTGGCGGTAATAGTCGCTGAGTTTTGGCTATTTTTTATTAGTTGTAAGCGACATTCAACCCAAATGGCATTACCATTTTTATGTTTTAGCTGGATCTCGACCTGTTGCTGTTGCTCACCACCAAGCAAAATACGCTGAATGGTATCTTGTAGCTTTGTTTTGCACTCCGGTAAGCAAAAGTCTGTTAGTGACTTTGCTAAACTAGATTTAATGCCATAGCCCGTTAAATGCTCCCAAGCTGGGTTAATAAAGCGAATATTACCCTCTTGGTTAAACTCAAGTACCACCGTATTTAGGTGTAATAAAATACGTTGGTGGGCAGAAAACAGCTCTTTATAACGGCTTTGACTTTGGCTTAGTTGTTCTACTTTTTGTGCAAACTCTGCGTAGCTCACCATGAAATCTTCACGACGAGCAGCGTGGTCACACACTTTGCTTAATAAAGAGTGATCGTAAGGGGCGCGAATAAAATCAGTAACGCCAGAAAGTAACAACTGCTCCGCGTAATCTGCATCATTGTTATCAATGATGGTTACAATCGCTTGTTTTGGGTTGTGTTGTAATATTTCGCTAATTAACCCAGCTGCGGTATCAGAATGAGACTCGGTGGCGTCAATCAATACAATGGCAAATTTTTGTTGTAAAAAAGTAGCTAGCGTCGCTTTTGTAGACGTGGTGTGAGTAATAGCAAAACTGAGTTTAAGCTGCTCGCTAATATCTTTTGCTTTGCGACTATCGGTTTCAAGTAGCAATAAATTAAGGCGACTACTTTTCTCAAGATGGGTTGATAACACGTTGGCTAACATTTGCGGCAGCATATCTTGGCGTTCAAATGGCAATACGGCATCAATGCCATAGCTGCGAGCCGTGGTTTCGGCTATACGTTCACAATAAATTGGTGGAGTAAGTAAAATAGGTGTGTTTTTTGGTGTTTTTAATAACCCTGAACGGATCATGCGCGAAAAACGCCAACCATCAATCTTACCAACCTCAAGACCGGTAATGATAATATCCACTGGATGGCTTTTAAGAATTTTTAGCGCATCTTGAGAGTCACTGGCTTCGATAAACGTGAAGACATTAAGTTTGTTTAATGTGGTCTTAATTGTTTCACGCTCAGCAACGCTTGCGTTTAAAATTAGCAGTTTCAACTGCTTTGCCATGGCGCTACTACCTCTTACCTAACCCATGTTTATTGAATAGGCTAGAATAATGACATTTTGCCTAATCTACAAGCAAACTTTACCTAAAAGCGGTTAATAAGCACTTAAGTGTGTAAACCTGTAAACGGCCATTCACTTGGTCTAGGGCTTTGCTTGAGGTAGTAGGCGTATCAGAGTAAACTTGACGCGTTTTTATTAATGAGAGATATGCTCTATGCGCGTAGCTGATTTTAGCTTTGACCTTCCTGATGAATTAATTGCTCGTTTTCCGAAAGCAGATCGAACTAGCAGTCGTTTACTGACGCTTGATGGCCCATCAGGGCAAGTTGAGCATAAAGTATTTAGTGATATTTTATCGCTCGTTAATGAAAATGACTTATTAGTTTTTAATAACACCAAAGTGATCCCTGCTCGCATGTTTGGGCAAAAAGAATCAGGCGGTAAGCTTGAGGTGTTAGTAGAGCGTGTACTTGACGAACACCGTGTGCTTGCGCATGTACGAGCTAGTAAATCGCCAAAACCAGGCTCAAAAATCATTCTAGAAGGTAAAGCAGAAGCAACCATGGTTGCGCGTCATGGCGAGCTTTTTGAGCTTGAATTTGCCAAAGACGAAAATGTACTCGATATCCTAAACGACATCGGTCATATGCCATTACCACCTTATATTGACCGCCCTGATAATGAGTCAGATCGTGAGCGTTATCAAACTGTTTATGGTGAAAAGCCAGGTGCCGTAGCCGCGCCAACAGCTGGCCTGCATTTTGATGATAAATTAATGGCAGCCTTAAAAGACAAGGGCATTAACATGGCCTTTGTGACCTTGCACGTGGGCGCTGGTACATTCCAGCCTGTGCGCGTTGACTCAGTTGATGAGCATGTTATGCACTCAGAGTACATCGAAGTACCAGATGAAGTGGTTAAAGCGGTAGCCGAAACGAAAGCAAAAGGTGGTCGTGTAATCGCTGTAGGGACTACATCAGTCCGCTCATTAGAGTCAGCAGCTAAAGTGCACGGCGGCAAACTAGATACTTACTTTGGCGATACCGATATCTTTATTTATCCGGGTTATCAGTTCAATGTGGTTGATGCCATGGTGACAAACTTCCATTTACCTGAATCAACGTTAATCATGTTAGTAAGTGCCTTTGCAGGCCAAGAGAACATAATGGGGGCTTACCATACGGCTATTGAGCAGAAGTATCGCTTCTTTAGTTATGGTGATGCGATGTTCTTAACGCGCAAATAACGTTAAAAAGCCCAGTTTTTGAACTGGGCTTTTTATTTTCGAATTTAGCTCAATTAATAGTAATAAACCTGCAAACAGGGTAGAATCGAGCGGTTAAATTATAGCTTGTTGGACTGTTTTTCCGACACTGAGGATAATATGAAATTTGAATTAGACCGCACTGACGGTAAAGCGCGCCGCGGCCGCTTGATTTTTGAACGTGGTGTTGTAGAAACGCCAGCATTTATGCCGGTAGGTACTTACGGTACTGTAAAAGGTATGACGCCTGACGAAGTGAAAGATACTGGTGCACAAATTTGCCTAGGTAACACTTTCCACTTAATGCTGCGTCCTGGTACAGAAATCATTAAGCAGCACGGTGACTTACACGACTTTATGAATTGGGATCGTCCAATCCTAACTGATTCAGGCGGTTTCCAAGTATTCAGCTTAGGCGCAATGCGTAAAATCACAGAAGAAGGCGTGATGTTCAGCTCACCAGTTAATGGTGAAAAAATCATGCTTTCGCCAGAAAAAGCGATGCAAGTTCAGCGTGATCTAGGCTCTGACATCGTAATGATTTTTGACGAATGTACGCCATACCCAGCGACAGAAAAAGAAGCGAAAGACTCTATGGAGTTATCACTTCGTTGGGCTAAACGCTCAAAAGAAGGTCATGGTGATAACCCAGCTGCGCTGTTTGGTATTATCCAAGGTGGTATGTACCCTGAGCTTCGTGCACAATCGCAAAAAGGCCTAGAAGAAATTGGCTTTGATGGTTATGCATTAGGTGGTTTATCGGTTGGTGAGCCGAAAAACGAGATGATCAACATTCTTGACCACTGTGCTTACAAAATGCCTGAAGACAAGCCTCGTTACTTAATGGGCGTTGGTAAACCAGAAGACTTAGTTGAAGCGGTTCGCCGTGGTATCGATATGTTTGACTGTGTAATGCCTACGCGTAACGCACGTAACGGTCATTTATTCGTAACTGGCGGCATTGTTAAAATTCGTAATGCAGTACATAAAACAGACACCGGTCCATTGGATCCTGAGTGTGATTGTCATACGTGTAAAAACTATTCACGTGCATACTTGCATCATCTTGATAAATGTAATGAAATCTTAGGCGCACGTCTAAACACGATTCACAACTTACGTTATTATCAACGCGTGATGGAAGGCTTACGTAATGCCATCAGTAATGGCAAACTAGACGAATTTGTTGCAGATTTTTATGCACGCCGCGGCCAAGAAGTGCCAGAGCTTGCAGATACATCAGATTAAATTTTTAGAAAAATTAAAGAGGAAGTGAAATGAGTTTATTCATCTCAAACGCCCACGCAAGTGCGGCAGGTGCAGCACCAGCAGGTGGTGGCATGGAAATGCTAATCATGTTGGGTATTTTCGGTCTGGTATTTTATTTCTTAATCTACCGTCCACAAGCTAAGCGTGTAAAAGAGCATAAAGCCCTAATGAGCGCAATGGCGAAAGGCGACGAAGTACTAACGCAAGGTGGTTTAGTAGGTAAGATTGCTAAAATCGCTGATGACAAAGACTTCATCGTGATTTCATTAAACGACCAAGCAGAAGTAACAGTACAAAAATCAGCTGTTTCTGCAGTATTGCCAAAAGGCACTATGAAGTCGCTATAACAATAAAAATAAGGACTCACACGTGTTAAACAAGTTTCCATTATGGAAGTATTTACTTGTTCTTGTAGTGTTAGTCGTTGGTATTTTATATGCCTCTCCTAATTTGTATGGCCGAGACCCGGCCATACAAGTATCGGGCACTAAAGGTACTGATGCTGACCTCAGCGTACTCGATAAAGTAAATGCGACTCTCAAAGAACATAACGTTACTGTTAAATCAAGCAAACTTGAAGATGGACAAATCCTCGTTCGTTTTAAGAATGTTGAAGACCAACTAAAAGCGCAAGATCTACTGCGTGATTCCCTTAGTGAAGATTATATCTCTGCAATCAATATGGCGCCTGCTCAACCAGAGTGGTTAAAGTCACTGGGTGGTAACCCAATGAAACTAGGCCTAGATTTAAGCGGTGGTGTTCACTTTACTATGGAAATCGACATGGCGACGGCGGTTGATACTCAGCTTGAGCAAATGGAACAAGATTTCAAAAGTGACTTACGTGAAGAAAAACTACGTTATCGCACTATTCGCCGTGTAGCGAACAGCGAGCGATTACGTGTTGAAATGCGTAACGAAGAAGATAAAGACGCAGCTGAGCGTTTCTTATCAACTCGTTACCCATTAAACGTTTACGTTGATGATAGCAGCAGCGACAATGCTTTTTATGCCAGCATGAGCGAGCAAAAGCTAAAAGAAATTCGTGACTACGCTATCAAGCAAAACGAAACGATTATCCGTAACCGTATTAACCAAATCGGTGTTGCAGAGCCTAACGTACAGCGTCAAGGTGCTGAGCGTATCATCGTGCAACTTCCGGGTGTACAAGATACAGCGCGTGCTAAAGAGATTCTGGGTGCAACAGCAACTCTAGAATTCCGCGAAGTTGACGAAAACGCAGATGCAAGTGCAGCGCTTCAAGGCCGTTTACCGCCTGGTACAGAAATGATCATGGCGCGTGAAGGTTACCCAGTGGTTCTAAAGCAGCGCATCATTCTTGAAGGTAGCCACATCACTGGCGCGCAATCAGGTATGGATGAGTATCAACGTCCACAAGTTAGTATTACGCTAGATAGCAAAGGTGGCGCAAAAATGAATGCGTTCACTAAGCGTGCTATCGGTAAACGCATGGCTACAGTATTTATCGAATACAAGCCATCAGGTAAAACAGATGAAAACGGTAAAGCACTTCCGCCAATTAAAGTTGAAGAAGTGATTAACGTGGCGACCATTCAAGCGCGTCTTGACCGTTCATTCCGTATTACAGGTATCGATAACCCAGCTGAAGCACATAACCTTAGCCTATTACTTCGTGCTGGTGCACTGGTTGCGCCAATTCAAATCGTTGAAGAGCGCACGGTAGGTCCAAGCCTAGGTCAAGAGAACATCGAAGCGGGTATGACTGCCGTTGTGCTTGGTTTCGTGTTTGTACTGGTATTTATGCTTATTTACTACAAAGGTTTCGGCATGGTGGCGAATATCGCTCTGGGTGCCAACCTAGTATTAATTGTTGGTGTGATGTCGCTTATTCCGGGTGCTGCGTTAACGTTACCGGGTATTGCAGGTATCGTATTAACCGTAGGTATGGCGGTTGATGCCAATGTACTTATCTTCGAACGTATTCGTGAAGAACTTGCTGATGGCCGTAGTCCACAACAAGCCGTTCATTTTGGTTACGACAGCGCGTTTAGCACCATTTTAGATGCTAACATCACAACGCTTATCGCAGCAGTGATTCTATTTGCAGTGGGTACAGGTCCTATTGCTGGTTTCGCAGTAACGCTAGCGATTGGTATTATCACCTCTATGTTTACAGCCATTGTTGGTACCCGTGCGGTAATCAACTTGTTCATTGGCGGTAAGCGTATTGATAAGTTGTCGATTTAGGAGTCAGCATGCAAATTTTAAAACTCGGTGGTAGAACACTCCCGTTTATGAAGTTAAGAAAGTTTGCCATGACATTATCAACTTTGTTGATTTTGGCTTCTTTCGTGTCGTTTTTTACTAAAGGCTTAAATTTTGGTCTCGACTTCACTGGCGGTACCGCTGTTGAGGTAGGCTTTACACAAGCACCTGATCTTAAAGAAGTACGTGATGCAATCACTGAAAGTGGCTTTGAAGATTTCTCAGTGCAACTGTTTGGCTCAAGTAAAGAAATTCTAGTGCGTCTTGCTCCGCAAGGTGCTGGCGTAAAAGCAGAAGTAATTGGCAACCAAATCATTACGGCATTACAAAAAGTTGAGTCGACAGTAGAAATGCGTCGTATCGAATTTGTTGGCCCAAGTGTTGGTGAAGATCTAAAAGAGCAGGGTGGCCTTGCCATGTTAACTGCGCTTATCTGTATCTTGATTTACGTGGCGTTTCGTTTTGAATGGCGTTTTGCGGTAGGTGCTGTATCAGCACTATTACACGACGTTATCATCACACTAGGCTTATTTTCAGTACTAGGCCTAGAGTTTGACTTAACGATTCTTGCGGCGATTTTGGCGGTAATAGGTTACTCACTCAACGATACCATCGTTGTATCTGACCGTATCCGTGAAAACTTCCGTAAAGTGCGCATTGATGACACGATTGAAATTATCGATATTTCATTAACGCAAACGTTAAACCGTACCCTAGTAACATCAATCACCACTATCCTAGTATTGATTGCGTTATTTGGCTGGGGTGGTCAAACGATCCACGGTTTCGCAACCGCATTACTATTTGGTGTGTTCATCGGTACTTATTCATCTGTTTATGTTGCTTCAGCTGTAGCAATTGCAATGGGTGTAAGTAAAGAAGACTTAATTCCTGAAGTAATTGAAAAAGAAGGAGCGGATCTCGATCCTATGCCTTAATCAGTGATACAAAAAGAAACCGCCCTAGGGCGGTTTTTTTTATTTTTAAACTTACTCTGCCTGATACTACTTGGCCTTATAACTACTTAACACCGCCTCCATAATCTGCTCAATTGCCACTCCCGCATAGAGTTGGCTGATGTAATATTTATATTCATTACAAAATGACTCGTTCTCAATAATTGAGCCGAAAATGCTCGGTTGCTCAAGAAAAGCAAGTGGTGAAATGCGTGATGCATGAGCAGCCTGCTGTAATGTTTCAGCCATATCATCGATAACCTCTAAAGGCTGACCTTGTTGAGATGAATGCGTGTCGCTGTATAAGCACCAAGCTGCAATTACTAAATTAGCAATCGCACCATTCTCACCAATTTTAAGGTTCTCTACTATCGTAGGTACTAAAAAGGTGGAGACTTTACTTGCGCTTTGAGAGCAAATTCGTGCAAGGCTATCCTTGATGTTAGGGTTTGCAAATCGAGCTATCAGTGTTCGCTTATAATCACTTAGATCAATACCAGGTACGTCATCTAAAATCGGTGTTACTTCGTTATCCATGAAGTTGCTTACCACTGTAGCAAATAAGGGATCTGAAATTGTTTGCTCTATGGTTTGATAGCCACGCAAAGATCCGAGTATTCCCATAACAGTATGGCTTGCATTTAATAAGCGAATTTTCATGGTTTCATAAGGCGTTACATCATTGACTATTTGCGCACCTACTTTCTCCCAAGCTGGGCGTTGTTGACAAAATTTATCCTCGATGACCCATTGGTGAAAAGGCTCACACGTGACAGGCCATGAATCAATCACTCCCAGCTGTTCTGCTAGAGCAATATCTTTATCTGTGGTTGCAGGCGTAATACGGTCGACCATTGCATTAGGGAAGCTAACTTGATTTGCGACCCAATCAGCAAGCTCTGAGTCATATGAACTAATGTAAGTAACTAACATTTTTCGTATGACATCACCGTTGTGTTGAACATTATCACAAGACTGAACTGTAAACGGTTTTTGACCACTCTTTCTGCGGCGATCTAAAGCAGCAGCAAGGTAGCCAAAAATCAGCTTTGGCTTGTTTGGGTTTGCTAAGTCATGTTGTATATCGGGGTTTGAAAAATCGAACTCGCCGGTTGATGGATCATAGTTATAACCCCCTTCGGTTATTGTTAATGAAACAATCTGGGTTTCCTCAGCGGCCATTTTATTTATAACAGCTTCTGGATCATCTGGCGCTAAGAGAAAATCGGTTAAACAGCCAATTATTTGCGTATCAGTTTTGCCATTTGGGTGCTTTACCAATAGGGAGTACAGATAATCTTGTGCTTCTAAAGATTGCTTTATAGCCCGATCAGCCTCGCGCAAGCCTATACCGCAAATGCCCCAACTTAGATCGCCAGTATGGTTGATGTAGTTATCAGTATAGAAAGCTTGATGAGAGCGGTGAAACCCGCCCACACCAACATGGACAATCCCAGCTTTTAGTGATTGTCGGTTATAACGCGGCACTGATATAGATGTAGGAAAAGAGCTCAGTGTTGAGTTATTTAAAGAAAGTGCGCTCATGTTTTGCCCCCGAGCAGTTAAACGGCTGAAAATTGTTTTTTACGCTGCATAGCCCAATACGCACTCGCGAAGTAAATGATGGTACAAGCGAATCCACTATTGAAAAATAACGTTCTATTGTGCTCATAGGAAGCAACATCTGGTGAGTTGAACATGGCATTTGCTGCTAGCACCACAGTAACACCTAGACTTAACCAAGCAACCGCAGTGAGTACTTTGGTTAACAGGCGCTGATCAAGAATAAATGCTGGCTCATTGGCTGCTTGTTCGGCGTGAAATCTTTCTACTTTTTTATCAAAATTAGCTAGCTCTGCTTCTTCTTCAGGATACTTCTGCGCAGCGCCATTTCGTTTTGCTAATAAAATATATACGACAATACTGAATACCCAAGTTGGTAAGAAAAGGTAGTAGAATGGGATTATATTGATCGCGTTTAGTGTAAATCCGAACACTAGGCCAAGTGCCCACGCAATAACAGCCGCAGAGCTATGCTCAAGCTTTTTGTAGGTGACCCAATAACGAGTTAGACCTATCTTTGGAAATAAAAAATGTTCAGCAAAAACGATAGCGCCAACAGGTACGACTAAAAGTCCTGCGTATGTAAGAAGTGGCAGTAGCTTAGTAAATACAAATGGAAAGCAAGCAATTAAAACAGTAACAATGCCCACTAAAAATGTCGTTCTGGTACGCGAAAGGTTACTAAATATAGCTTGTGCAGCAAGACCAGCTCGGTATAAGTTTGCATTTGCTGTAGTCCAACCTGCAACAATAACAATAACTAACCCAGATAACCCAAGTGCATGGAACGCAACATCGCCAGGATCTAGCTCAGTAATCGACTTTTTCACCAAAACTGCTGTACCCGCACCCATAATGCCTGCAGAGATCCAAGCGATATAGTGACCAAATAACATACCGGCTGATGTGCATAAGCCATAGCTTTTTTTCTTCGCGTAACGCAGTAGAGCCATGTCTATTAAACCAAAGTGAGTGATGGTGTTTGCTGCCCAAGAGAAACCAATGACTTCTAATAGTCCTATGCCTGGCTCACCATTGGCATCTAACCCAGTCCATACAGAGACACTGCCAATGTGCATGAAGTCTCCCCAACTCGAGACAGAGGTTTCACCAATGACCGAATTGGCAAGTTCAGGCATGAGTACTAATGGACCGCTGATGAACATAACAAATAACCACGGAGCACAAATACCTGAGAATTGCGATACAGCGTTAAAACCATACATAGCAACCAATACAACGATAATGCCTACGGCAAGAACGACCATGACAAACCATGCGTTTGTTGGATACCAATTTAATTGCGCGGGAATATCAAGTGCAAAGCGAACAGCCGTTGCAGAAACGGTGATCATAGCAGCAGAAATAACCGTAAAGATTATGACGTTCGCCCAGTTATATAACCGGGTCATTGAGTTTCCTGCTATTTTTTGAAGGTAAGTATATAGACTCAGGCGTGTTTCAACAGCAATTGGGGTGGTGATTAGTGTCCAGCTTAGCACGGCGAGAATATTACCAATTAGCAAGCCAAGCAGAATATCCGTCATGGTTGCGCCAAGTGCGACAAAGGTTGCGCCAAATACAAATTCAGTAGCAGCAACATGCTCTCCTGCGTATAAACCTAAAAAATGTCTCCATCCTTTGAGCTTATGTTTTGCAATAGGTAATTGCTCTTCTTCTATATGGTTTAGGTCTTTATGATTAGTATTCATAAGTAACGATCCCAGTACTTTTTAGGCATGCTGATTTGTAAGCAAATAGCTTAACTGCATCTTTATTCGTGTGTTCATTGTTTAACACTAAAACTTTTTATTAGATAAATAGAAAATTTCAAAAATCAACACGCCCATGATTGTTGTCATTGAGTATTTACATAAAGTAAATCTTCCTGTTTGGGCAAATGGGTTGCACGTGGGCATAATCCTATTTTGATTGCTGTTTGTCAATGTTAATGAATCAGTCTATTTAACCGGCTGATTGTCATTAATAAGTCGAAGTAATTGCTCTTGTTCTCAAATTAAAGCTTCATTAAATCAATCTTGATAAAGTTGTTGTTTTTTAGTTGGTTATGCTGGTGTTTGATTTTTCCTGAAATGGTGTTCATATGAAAGAGAATTAGTTTTATCCATTTTAATTTCTCTTTCACAGATTCTAATTTCTTTTAATTAGAATTTGAGCTCTATTTTTTGATGTTGACAAATATATTCTGCGTTAGGAATATGCTCATATTTATGTCATTTGCTCTTTCTTGGGCGTTGAATACTAAGATGTTGATCAGCTAGGGCAAATTAAAATGGAGAACACGCATATGAACACAAATCAACAGCCAAAGTTTTATCGTACATGGAAAGGGGAAAGTGAACGCTATTTAAACGTCGCTCGGCTTAAATCTATAGCAGCCATTATGTTGCTGTATTCTCAGTCAGGTTATGCAGATGAAAGTTTTGATGTTCACAGCCATCTAAGTGGCGGTTGGTTAGGGGCAAGAGATAAGCTAGCAGAACAAGGTGTGGATGTTCGCTTAGGCTACTTCAGTCAAACAGCTCACAACTTAAAAGGGGGAGAAAGTACAGAAACGGCTTATGCCGATCAGTTTTTTGCCGGTGGCTACTTTAATTTAGAAAAATTGCTTAATTGGTCGGGTGCCGAATTTAAGGTGGAGCTTACCAACCGTAATGGCGAGCTTATTAATGAAAAAGCAAACCTGCCAGTTTTGCTGCAGTCGCAACAAATTTATGGTCGTGGCAATGTAACGCGTTTAACTCAATTCTCTCTAACTCAGCATTTATTTGAAGATCAACTTAGCATTAAAGTGGGTCGAATTTACCCAAGTGCTGATTTTTTTGCCATGAGTTGTGCCTTTCAGCACCTAACATTTTGCAGTGGTGGCTCATCCAATTATTTGAGTAGTAGTTGGTATGGTGACCCCCTTAGTGCACTAGGCGTGCAACTAACATACAAAGTTACTGATAATTTACTTTTTAAACTAGGCAGTTATGATGCAAACCCTGCAACCATGTCATTAAATCAAGGGTTAAAATTAACAACATCAGGGGAGGTTAACGGCACGACCTTGGTAGGTGAGTTGGAATATAAACGCCAATACAAGAATGGGTTAGATGGAGATTATCGATTTGGCGTTGTCCGCAGCAGTTTAGATAAAACTAAATTAGTCAATAATGCGGGTTACCCTGCTGGCACGACAAGTGATATGGTCGCTATAGAAGATACTGATAATGCATTTTATTTTAATATTGAACAACAGCTAACTCGAAACACATCAGGAGGGGGCTTACGAATATTTGTGAGTATGATTCACGCAGATCAAAACGTCAGTGCTGTTGGCGAAGTTTTGGCGTTTGGCGGATACATTGATGCACCTTTAGTTAGTAGACCACACGACCGTATAGGTTTTGCAGTGGGCCGAAACAGTGTGAGTAATGAGCTTAATGATGCTCAGCGCTTTTATAACGCGAATTTTTCAGATGATGAAGTAATCGTAAGAGACCATGAGTACCCGATTGAGTTAAATTATAATTATGTTGTTACCCCAGCAATACAATTAATGCCTAGTATTCAGTATATCATCGACCCTAATGGTGATAATGATGCTGAGAATGCATTGATTGCTGGTTTGCAGCTGAGTTTAAATTTTTAGCTAAAGCTTTTAAACCGGCGTTATTTGTCAGCAAGTGCGCGACTTTTGTCGTGCAGTTGCGAAGGGGTTCCGGTTATTAACACTTTATGAAATGCGTAGGCACCTCACTAATTTTGAAACAAATTTAGTTAGGTGCTTTTTAGTTTAGAGTGTGAACCCTAAAATTGTTATTCATGACAGATTATGTATAGAATAGCCGCTGCATAGCTGATTTTGCTAATCATTTACCTCATTTATTGTTCAAACAGGCGTATAAAATGGCTTCAATTCCTAGCAATGATAATCAAAAATTAGAGGAAGCAGCGAGGGCTGGCTGGCTCTACTATGTTGCTGGTAAAACACAAGATGAAATAGCTAAGCAACTTAATACGTCTCGCCAATCTGCGCAAAGGCTTGTTGCTTTAGCAGTATCTCAAGGGTTAATAAAAGTACGATTAGAACATCCAATTCGACGCTGTATGGAGCTTGCTGATGCGCTACAAAATCGATACGGTTTGCTTAGTTGTGAAGTGGTGCCTAGCGAGAGTAACGATATTAATTCTACCATTGGCTTGGCTCAAGCGGGTGCCGCAGAAATTGAAAGACAACTAAAGCAGCGCCATGCAAAAATCATTGCGTTTGGTACTGGAAGAGTGTTGCGCGCATGCGCAGAAGAGCTACCTACGATGCAATGCCCACACCATCGTATTGTATCTTTAGTTGGAAATATTGCTCAGGATGGCTCAGCAAGTCGCTATGAAGTAGCTATTCATGTTGCAGAAAGGGTTGGTGCGCAACATTTCCCTATGCCAGTTCCAGTTATAGCAGAATCTGAAGCTGATAAAGCAGGTTGGCAGCAATTAACGCATGTTAAAAATGTACATCAACTGGCATCACAAGCGGATGTTTCTTTTGTTGGTGTTGGAGATTTAGGAATAAATTCTCCCCTTCATTTAGACGGCTTTGTTACTCGGCATGAACTAGCTGCGCTTGACGCTATTGGTGCAACAGGTGAAGTAATTAGCTGGATTTTCGATAGTGAAGGTCATCTCGTCGAATCAGAAATAAATAATCGCGTGACGAGTGCGGTGCTTTCTCCATCAAATGATAAACGTGTTATTGGGATTGCTGCGGGTGACAGTAAAGTGCCAGCCATTGCAGGAGCGATCGAATCAGGAATGATCAATAGTCTCATTACAAATGAACTAACAGCAGAAGCACTGTTGCTGAGGTAAGTCTTGGTATTATTAAGTTTACTAATTTGGTAACAAGTGACAGTTTTACAGCTGTTTATGATTTTTAAAAACGAGTCTAACTATACTCTCGGAGACATTATGAAACACCTGATGTTTAGCGTGTTTATACTTTTAATGCTCAGTGCTTGTGAAGATAAGCCAGAGCCAAAACAGACAGAAGTACAGCAAACACCTGAGGTAACACTTCAGCAGCAGTTCGACAGCTACCAAGGTTTAGCTTGGCAAGTTGTAGAGGCACTACAAAACCAATCAGCTGCTCAGCAATTACAAGACCTGACGTTCAAGTTAATTACTTCATCAACAGGTTTGTTTTTAAACCTAAAAGCACAATTGCCAGAGTGTGAGGCAAGTTTGCATGCGCTGGCAGACGCAACAGAGTTTCAACAACAAAGTGATGACGCAGATGCATTGCAGAATGAAATGACAATTAATGTAGAGCCAGAACTACCTGAGTTTGCGGCGCCAAGCTGTTATCACGCACAGCAGTTATTACTTAATCCACTTGCAGTTTATAAATTAGCGCAACAAGCTGATTTAGCTACGAGTGATTACCAAAATGCTAAATTAAAAATGACTGATAGTTTTGCCCGCATTAAGCAACTTGAGCTCATCACCGCTATTGAGTAGTCTGCACTCGTCATAGCCTTGCCATAAAATTGTCATACAAGGTTGATAATTTACCCACCTATTTGTATTACTAACGCTAGGTGTAAGGTGAACGCACAACTACAGCAGATCTTAGATAACAGTGCAATTGAGACCTTGTTTCAACCTATCTTTGATATTTCTAATCAACATATTTTGGGCTATGAGGCATTAAGCCGCGGCCCAAAAGGGTCTGAATTAGAAATGCCGAGTGCATTATTCAGCGCAGCAATTGCTTGCCATAAGATCTCTGAATTGGAGCTACTTTGCCGCAGTAGAGCAATTGAGAACTTTGTGAAACTCAATTTACAAGGCAAGTTATTCTTAAATGTAAGCCCTAAAACCTTACTCGACCCTTGCCATCCTAAAGGTGAAACATTACACCTAGTTGAACACTTTGGCCTTGCAACTAACCGGGTAGTAATTGAAGTTACAGAGCAAGAAAAAGTCGATGATGGCTTTTTATTGTTAAAAACCATTGCTCATTATCGTGAGTTAGGTTTTTCGATTGCAATTGATGACTTAGGGGCTGGCTATTCGGGCTTAAAGCAGTGGTCTGAGCTATGCCCTGAGTTTGTAAAAATAGACCGCTACTTTATCGACCACTGCGATCAGAGTGTGGTTAAAAAAGAGTTTTTAAAGTCAATTATAGAGCTTGCAAAAGCCACCAATACGCAAGTTATCGCAGAAGGCATAGAACGGGCAGAGGAGCTTCGTTTACTCGAAAGCTTAGGTGTGCAACATGCACAAGGCTTTTTACTTGAAAGGCCGAGCTTACAGCCAAGTTACGAAATAAATATTCACTGCTTAAAGCACTTAGAGTCATCAGATAATAGCAATACTTTTGAGCAGTCTATGGCGATTGGTTGGTTGGCGGTCGAGCACGCCAGCATAGAAGCAACAACCCGCTGTAAAGATGCCCACAGTATCTTTGAGCAAGATAAAACGCTAACTAGTCTTGCCGTATTAGAGCACAATATTCCTGTTGGTTTATTACACCGAGATCAACTCACTGAAGTGTTTGCTGCTCCCTATGGCCATGCACTTTATGATAAGCAGCCAGTTACTTCTTTAATGGATAAACAGCCGTTAATCGTTGACGAAAACGAGTTACTCGATACGGTGAGTCAGCAAATTACCGAGTTTGAGTTTGATATTCGACGCCATATTGTGATCACTCGAAATGGTGAATACTTAGGTTTGGCGCCATTGCGTAATATCTTAAAACACATTACCGAAGAAAAAATCCGCCATGCACAACATGCCAACCCGCTGACTATGCTGCCGGGTAATGTCGCGATTAACGAAGCAATTGAGCTGAGACTTCGTAATAACTATCCGTTCTCACTCGCATACGTTGATTTAAACCACTTCAAACAATTCAATGACCTGTACGGTTATGCCAGTGGTGACAGCGTTATAAAATTACTTGCTGAAGTCATCGTCGAGGCCTGTAGTACTAGCAAAGGGTTTGTCGGGCACATTGGCGGTGATGACTTTATGGTGGTGTTTGATAAAAATGATGCAGAGCAAGTTTGCCATAACATTATTAGTAAGTTTGAGCTGCAGTCTCGGGCCTTTTTCACACCAGAACATATTGAGCAAGGGGGTTATTGGGCAAGCAATCGAGAAGGTAAAAAGCAGTTTGTGCCACTGCTTACATTATCAATCGGTTTAGTTAAGCCTGATTTAGAGCTATGTATTAACAGCCACCAAGTCGCAGCGCTGGCAACTGATGCGAAAAAAGAGGCCAAACGTTATCAGAGTAGCCACTTGTTTGTATGTAAACGTAGCCGACCAGCCCCCGCAGTGGTACGTTTAAGCAGCCATAAAGATGAAGCGATATCTGCCCGCTCATGAAGAAATTTTAAGTTTGCTTAATTTTACTTGTGTCCCTGTTTAACTGGGTGTAGCTTAAAAAAAACACAATAAACAAAATAACAATGAAGCGACTATGTAGTGCAATCCTAGTATTGCTAAGCCTAGGATACAGCCTTACCACAGAAGCTAAAAATGTGGTCAATTTAGCGATTGAACAACGCCCACTTTATAAACGCGATTATTACCTTCATGAATTGCTGGCAGCGGCTTTACGCGCCAGTAATTATCAAGCAGAAATCAACGAAGTTCTGGTTCACCCTCATCAACAGCGCACTTTGCTGATGCTCGATGAAAAGCAGGCCGATGTGTTTTGGAGTATGACAAGCCCCGAGCGAGAACACCTTGCAATAGCAGTCAAAGTACCTCTGTTTAAAGGCTACATTGGTAAACGCGCATTACTCACTAAACGAGCGTTTCTACCGCGTTTTAAAGATGTAAAAACGAAACAAGATTTAGCGCAGTTTAGTGCCATTCAAGGCCATGATTGGCCTGATACAAAAATCCTTGCGCAAAACGGCTTAACAGTCAGGCCACTGGCAAATTATCAAGCGATGTTTAACTTAGTGATTAGAGGGCGAGTAGATTATTTTCCACGTTCGTTTATTGAAGTCATGTCTGAAATGGAACAAATCAAAAGTGACGAGCTGGTTATAGTGCCTAACCTTTATATTAGTTATCCAACAGCATTTTACTTTTTTGTCAGTAACCACAAGCCTGAACTAGCTGAGGTATTATTAAAAGGGCTCAACACGATGAAAAGCTCGGGCGAATTTGAGCAATTATTTGCCAGTTACTTTGCTGAAGACTTAGCTAAGTTGCCATTTAAAGAAGGTGAAGTCGTAGAGATAAAACTCGACAACGATTATTTTCAGCCACAAAAAAAGGAGCCTTAGCTCCTTTTTTGCATTTTTACATTACAACCGCTATTAGCGAAGTAGTGACTCAGTTAACACTGGGCGAATTTCACGAATGATCGCTTGAGTTAACTTAGGTGCACCACAAATGATGTTGCCGCTTTGGTTATAGTTAATACCACCTGCGAAATCAACAACCATACCGCCAGCTTCTTTAACTAAAAGCTCGCCTGCTGCTGTGTCCCATGGCTTAAGGCCAATTTCAAAGAAACCATCAACACGACCCGCTGCAACATAAGCCATATCTAATGCAGCAGAACCTGCACGGCGGATATCAGCAGTGTGCACGAAAAGTGCTTTAAATGCTTCAGAGTATGCGTCTAAGTGGTGCTTTTGTTTGAATGGGAAACCAGTTGCGAGTACAGAACCTGCTAATTCGTTAGTTTTAGTTACGCGTAAACGCTTGCTGTTAAGCTGTGCGCCTTGACCACGAGAAGCAGTGAATAATTCACCGCGGATTGGATCATAGATAACAGCTTGATCTAAACGACCTTTAACTTTAAGTGCAATAGATACTGCGAAATGAGGGATACCCTTGATGAAGTTAGTTGTGCCATCAAGTGGGTCTACAATCCATTGGTAATCTGCATCTTTACCTTTATGCTCACCAAGCTCTTCACCTACGATAGTGTGATCTGGGTAAGATTTTAAAATAGTGTCACGAATTGCGGCTTCAGCTTCTTTGTCGATGTTAGTCACTAAGTCGTTAGTGCCTTTTTGTTGTACATCAACTTTTGATAAGTCTTCACTTGCGCGAAGTAAAATTTTGCCTGCGTTACGCGCAGCGCGAACCGCAATGTTTAACATTGGATGCATAGCATTACCTTTGGGTTGTAAAAGAACGAATATATTTAAGCCGGCGTATTCTAGCGATTTCTAGCGTAAAGTAAACAATAAACTCGAATAAATTAGGTTGTTTTTTGTACGATTCTGATTTTGTTATTGATTTAATTTCAGAAGAAGGGGTTAGTGGTCAGAGGAAGTGGTTAGTCGTCAGAAGTTAGATATCAGTGGCCCGAGTGGGTTTGGTATCTTGATGGCTCCAACAAATATATAATGATTATTGTTTATAAGGAGGTATTGCGTAAAGTTACTGAAACCTGAAACCTGAAACCTGAAACCTGAAACCTGAAACCTGAAACCTGAAACCTGAAACCTGAAACCTGAAACCTGAAACCTGAAACCTGAAACCTGAAACCTGAAACCTGAAATCTGAAATCTGAAATCTGAAATCTGAAATCTGAAATCTGAAATCTGAAATCTGATACCTGATAACCAATAGCTATGTTATAATCCCGGCAATTTTTGACTTTCAGTAAGTAACAACGCAATGACACTTGATGATATTCGTATCGTATTAGTTAACACATCACATTCTGGTAATATTGGCTCAGCGGCACGTGCTATGAAAACGATGGGCTTATCAAATTTATATCTTGTTGATCCTGCTTGTGAAATTGACAGTCATGCGAGTGCGCTTGCAGCCGGTGCAACAGATGTTTTAGGTAAAACAGTGGTTGTTGATACACTGGCAGACGCGATTGCTGATTGTGGCTTAACAATTGGTACCAGCGCACGCTCACGTACTTTATCTTGGCCTATGGTTGAGCCGCGTGAATGTGGTGAAAAATTAGTGGCTGAGGCTGAACAGGGCCCTGTTGCACTCGTGTTTGGTCGTGAAAATAGTGGTTTAACGAACGAAGAGCTACAACAATGTAATTACCACGTATGTATTCCTGCAAACCCTGAATACAGCTCACTAAATCTAGCAATGGCCGTGCAAACGCTGTGTTACGAAACACGTATGGCGTATTTAAACAAACAGCCAAAAGCACAAGAAGAAGACGAAGCAACCTATCCAAACGCAAAGCAAACTGAGCTGTTCTACGAACACTTAGAGCAAACATTAAATGACACGGGTTTTATCATCAAACAACACCCAGGCATGGTGATGACTAAATTACGTCGTTTATTTAATCGCGCGCGTCCAGAAGAAGCTGAGATGAACATCTTACGCGGTATTCTTACCTCTATTAATAAGTCTATTAAATAATCACAGGTTATAAGTATAATACTTGACTAAATTACTCAGGTAATTACAATGTACCCAGTACTTGACTGTTTTTGTCAAGTATTCGGTTTTATCAATGGCAAGTATCAATTTTTATCAAGTGATAATACTTGACTATTTTGGTCTGGTAATTAAAATTTGCACACCTTAGCGTGCAGTAACATCGGGGGCTCCATGAAGTTAACATCAAAAGGCAGATACGCAGTAACCGCCATGTTGGATGTTGCACTACATACAAATGTGGGTGCAGTGCCTCTTGCCGATATTTCTGAACGCCAAGAGATTTCGTTATCTTACCTTGAACAACTATTCGCCCGTTTACGTAAAAACGGCCTTGTGACCTCTGTGCGTGGCCCAGGTGGCGGATATTTACTAGGTAGAGAAGCGAACGAAATTTCTGTCGGCGATGTGATTAACGCCGTTGATGAGTCTGTTGATGCAACACGTTGCCACAATGCAACGGGTGGCTGCCAAAGCGGCATGCGTTGTTTGACTCATACCTTATGGTCGGACTTAAGCGCACGTATCGAAGAGTTTTTAAATAGTATTACCCTTGCTGAATTGGTGGAAAAGTCTGATGTGAAAGAAGTCGCATCGCGCCAAGATAACAGCATCAACAATGCAATTAAGCAACTGGAAAACATTCAAGTAAGCTGTCAACTGTAGCTTGACGAAAGCGGAGAGAGAAATGAAGTTACCGATTTATTTAGATTACGCAGCAACCACGCCTGTTGATGAACGTGTGGCAAAAGAAATGATGCAATGCCTGACTATGGACGGTAATTTTGGTAACCCTGCATCACGCTCACACCGTTTTGGTTGGCAAGCAGAAGAAGCAGTTGATCAAGCGCGTACAGATATTGCTGATCTGATCAACGCTGACCCGCGTGAAATTGTTTTCACTTCAGGTGCTACAGAATCAAATAACCTAGCAATTAAAGGTGCTGCTCAGTTCTATAAAAAGAAAGGCAAGCACGTTATCACGGTTAAAACAGAGCACAAAGCAGTGCTTGATACGTGTCGTGAAATAGAGCGTCAAGGTTTCGAAGTAACCTATATGGACGTTGAAGAAAACGGTTTACTTGACCTTAAAAAGCTTGAAGCTGCAATGCGTGACGACACAGTACTTGTGAGCGTAATGCACGTAAATAACGAGCTAGGTGTTATCCAAGATATCGCGACAATCGGCGAAATGTGCCGTGAGCGCAAAATTATGTTCCACGTAGATGCTGCACAAAGCGCAGGTAAAGTACTTATCGATGTGCAACAGTTAAAAGTAGATTTCATGTCGTTCTCTGGCCACAAAGTATATGGCCCGAAAGGTGTCGGCGCACTTTATGTTCGTCGTAAGCCACGTGCACGTTTAGAAGCACAAATGCACGGTGGTGGTCATGAGCGTGGTATGCGTTCAGGCACACTAGCTACTCACCAATTAGTTGGTATGGGTGCGGCATTTAGAATCGCTAAAGAAGATTTCGAAAAAGACCATGCACACATCAGCGCACTTCGTAAGCGTCTGATTGATGGCATCATGGCTGATATGGACGAAGTTTACTTCAATGGTGAACCAAGTCACTCAGTTCCAGGTATTGTAAATATCAGCTTCAACTTTGTTGAAGGTGAGTCGTTATTAATGGCTGTTAAAGACATTGCTGTTTCATCAGGTTCAGCCTGTACCTCAGCAAGCTTAGAGCCTTCTTATGTACTACGTGCATTAGGCCGTAATGACGAGTTGGCACACAGCTCAATTCGTTTCAGCATTGGCCGCTTTACGACTGAAGAAGAGATTGATTACACCGTTGAACTAATCAAAAACTCGATCGGCCGTTTACGTGAGATGTCTCCTCTATGGGAAATGCATCAAGAAGGTATTGATTTAGATTCAGTTGAGTGGGCGCATCACTAATCAGTGAACGCCGCCGCTAGCAGGTAGTGAGGATAGTATTATGGCTTATAGTGATAAAGTAATCGATCATGTTGAAAATCCACGTAATGTGGGTGCTTTAGACAAAAATGATCCGTCAGTTGCAACAGGTATGGTGGGTGCACCAGCATGTGGTGACGTAATGAAATTGCAAATCAAAGTATCACCAGAAGGTGTAATTGAAGATGCAAAATTCAAAACATATGGTTGTGGTAGCGCAATCGCTTCTTCTTCACTTGTAACTGAGTGGGTAAAAGGCAAAACATTAGATGAAGCTGCAACAATCAAAAACACTGATATCAGTGCTGAGCTTGAATTACCGCCAGTGAAAATTCACTGTTCAATTTTAGCAGAAGACGCGATTCAAGCAGCAATTGCTGACTACAAAAGCAAACAAGCGAAGTAAGAGATAAATTCATGGCAGTGACATTGACAGATGCGGCAGCAAACCGCGTAGAATCATTTTTAGCAAATCGCGGCAAAGGCATTGGCCTACGCGTTGGCATTAAAACGACGGGCTGTTCAGGTCTTGCTTATGTTCTTGAGTTTGTTGATGAGTTAGCAGACGGCGACGAAATTTTTGAAAGCCGTGGTGTGAAAGTGATCGTTGACGCCAAAAGCTTAGTCTACATTGATGGTACTGAGCTTGATTACACCAAAGAAGGTTTGAACGAAGGGTTTAAGTTTAACAACCCGAACCAAGCCGATGAGTGTGGTTGCGGCGAAAGCTTCACCGTTTAAGCTTAAAAAACTTTCTTTGCTTGAAGCCCTGCCTATGTAGGGCTTTGTTCTTTCCTGTTTACCGAGTTGGATTATGTAATGCGTTACTTTGAGTTATTTGCAATTCCAGTAGATTACAACATTGATTTAGCGACTATTAATAAACACTACCTTGAGCTGCAACGTGCAGTTCACCCAGATCGCCACGCAAGCTCTAGCAGCCGTGACAAATTACTTGCTGTGCAAAATGCAGCAGAAATCAATGATGCATTACAAACTTTAAAACACCCGGTAAAACGTGCTGAGTACATGCTAAGCGAGCTTGGTGTAGATATTCGCGCCGAGCAACAAACATTGCAAGACCCGCTATTCTTAATGCAGCAAATGGAGCTGCGTGAAGAATTAGAAGAACTTGAAAATGCCGCAGATCCTGATGCAGCAATTGCCCAGTTTGAAGCGCAAATTAAACAGCTCGATAAACAATACAGCAGTGAATTAGCCGCTCAGCTGGCGAGTAATGATGAGCAACAATGGCAAGCTGCCGCTGACAATATTCGTAAATTGAAGTTTGTTTATAAGTTACGCGATGAACTAGAGCGTATTGAAGACAGTTTATTTGATGATTAATCGTTAGTTGTTACACAACAGCTATTTAAGAGTTTAAAAAGAGCATTATGGCATTATTGCAAATTGCTGAGCCGGGGCAAAGCGCGGCACCACATGAGCACAAATTAGCAGTCGGTATTGACCTTGGTACAACTAACTCGTTAGTTGCAACAGTGCAAAGCGGCGAAGCGCGCACACTGACTGATTTAGCAGGCAATGCGATGCTACCATCGGTTGTTCAATACCAAGCAGATAGTATTGTGGTTGGTGAGCGAGCGGCTGCAGCTGCAACTCAAGACCCTGCAAACACACTAATCTCGGTTAAGCGTTTTTTAGGTAAAACTCAGGCTGAAATCGAAAAAAGCTATGGTCAACTGCCGTACGAATTTTGTGAGCATGATGGCTCATTAGCAATCAGCACAGTTGCAGGTGCAATTAGCCCTGTTACTGCATCGAGTGAAATCTTAAAAGCATTGAAACTACGCGCAGAAGACAGCTTTGCAGGTCAAGATATCTTAGGTGCAGTTATTACTGTGCCAGCTTATTTTGATGATGCTCAGCGTCAAAGCACCAAAGATGCTGCCGAGCTTGCTGGTATTAAGGTATTACGTTTATTAAACGAGCCAACAGCTGCGGCTGTTGCTTATGGTCTTGATTCAGGCCAAGAAGGTATTATCGCCGTATACGATTTAGGTGGCGGTACCTTCGATATTTCTATTTTACGTTTACACCAAGGTGTATTTGAAGTACTTGCTACAGGCGGTGACTCAAGCCTTGGTGGTGACGATTTTGACTCGCTACTAGTTGAATACTTTAAAACACAAACCGGTGTGAGCGAGCTTTCTGCATCGGTATTGCGTTTATTCATCAATAAAGCAAAAGCGTGTAAAGAAGCGCTAAGCCAATACCAAACAGTGAATGTTGGTTTAGAGTTTGATGGTCAAAGCCACAAAGTTGAAGTAACCCGCGAAACGTTTGATGAGCTTGCTTTTAGCCTTGTGAAGAAAACACTACGTTCTTGTCGCCGTGCGGTTAAAGATGCGGGTATCGAGAACGAAGAAGTACTGCAAGTTGTTATGGTTGGCGGCTCGACTCGTATGCCAATTGTACGCTCTCAAGTTGCTGCATTTTTTGATAAAGAGCCACTGACTTCTATCGACCCAGATCGCGTAGTTGCACTCGGTGCGGCATTACAAGCAGATGTTCTGGTTGGCAATAAGCCAGATTCAGACATGTTGCTATTAGACGTATTACCACTGTCGCTAGGTCTTGAAACCATGGGTGGCTTGGTTGAAAAAATTATTCCACGTAACACCACGATCCCTGTTGCACGTGCACAAGAGTTTACCACTTTCAAAGATGGTCAAACGGCTATGTCACTGCATGTATTACAAGGTGAGCGTGAGCTAGTTGACGATTGTCGTTCACTGGCTAAATTCAGCTTAAAAGGTATTCCGGCCATGGCAGCCGGTGCTGCGCATATTCGCGTAACCTTTAAAGTAGATGCTGATGGCCTATTAAGTGTATCGGCAATGGAAAAATCAACGGGTGTGCAAGCTGAAATTCAGGTCAAACCATCATTTGGTTTATCGGACGACCAAGTTGCAAATATGCTCAAAGAGTCAATGACTAACGCTAAAGACGACATGCAAGCGCGTATGCTTAAAGAGCAGCAAGTTGAAGCGTTACGTGTTGTTGAAGCGCTTGAAGCATCACTGGCAACCGACAGTGCATTACTTGATGAACAAGAATTAGGTGCGTTAAAAGCAGAAATTGCTAAACTTGTTGCCGTACGCGAAAGTGCAACAACACCTGCAGAAATTAAAGCCGCGATTGAAGCTGTAGACAATGCAAGTAGCGAATTTGCTGCTCGCAGAATGGATGCATCAATTAAAAAAGCGCTGCAAGGGCAGTCAGTAGACGAAGTTTAACGAGGTAAGGTATGCCACAAATTATTTTTCTTCCACACGAAGAGTTATGCCCAGAAGGCGCTGCTATTGAAGCTCCTGCAGGTGAAACGGTATTAGATGTAGCGCTAAAGAATGGTATTAGCATTCCACATGCATGTGAAAAATCATGTGCATGTACAACATGCCACTTAGTCATCCGTGAAGGCTTTGACTCTTTAGATGAAAGTGATGAGCTAGAAGACGACATGCTAGATAAAGCATGGGGTCTTGAGCCTGAATCACGCCTAGGTTGCCAAGCGGTGATCAAAGATGAAGATTTAGTGGTTGAAATTCCAAAGTATAATCTCAATATCGTTAATGAAGAGCATTAATTTTTAACGGCTTTGATTTCGTAAAAACCGCTGTAGTTGCTTGGTCTCTACAGCGGTTTTTTTATTTTAGAGCTGATAGCTGATAGCTGATAGTTTTACTTGGAGGTTCTATGTCTGATTTGGTTTTTTCTGATTCGTTTATCGACGGTGACTTTTACTCTACGAGCCAGCGTTTTAGTGTAGATAACCCCGCAACCGCAGAGGTAATTACTCAGGTCTCTGATATTGATGTAGCAGGGGTTGAGCTGGCTATAAAAAGTGCTGACGAGGCATTTAGCAAACTAAAGCAAACAACAGCAACCGAGCGCAGTGAAACATTGCGCCGTTGGTACGACTTAGTCATTGAGCACAAGCAACAGCTTGCTGAGTTAATGACTAAAGAGCAGGGGAAGCCTTTAAAAGAATCCTTGGGCGAAGTGGAATATGGTGCAGGCTTTATTAAGTGGTTTAGCGAAGAAGCAAAGCGCAGTTATGGCGACACCATCCCTGCCACTGATAGCAAGCATCGTTTAACAACGATCAAGCAGCCAATCGGTGTGGTGGCTGGTATTACCCCTTGGAATTTCCCGATTGCCATGATCACCCGTAAAGTGGCACCAGCTTATGCCGCGGGTTGTAGTTTTGTAATTAAACCTTCGGAACATACGCCATTATGCGCTATTGCCTTAGCCTACCTTGCTGATAAAGCAGGTTTTGTAAAAGGAGCGCTGAATGTGGTGGTCTCTGAAAACGCCAAAATGGTGGGTGAGATCATGACTGAGTCTGAGCGTGTGCGTAAGTTCACATTCACTGGCTCAACCGGTGTAGGTAAGCAGTTACTTTCGCAGTGTGCCTCAACAATTAAACAAACGTCGATGGAGCTTGGCGGTAATGCCCCATTTATTATTTTCGATAATGCCGATTTAGATGAAGCAGTTGCAGGCCTTATGGGGGCTAAATTTAGAAACGCAGGGCAAACCTGTGTTGCCGCTAACCGAATTTTTGTTCAGCGTTCAGTGCTTGAAACGGTACTCGAAAAACTCACAGACAAAGTGGCTGAGTTAAAGGTAGGCAATGGACTTGATGACGGGGTAGATATCGGCCCATTAATTTACCCTAAAGCAAAAGAGAAAGTTCAAACGCTTGTGCAAGATGCAGTTGATAAAGGGGCGTCGTTAATCGGTGACAACAGTGAGCTTGAAGGCAGTTTTCAAGCGCCATTAATTTTAACCGATGTGACCCCAGAGATGGATATCTATCATGATGAAGTGTTTGGTCCTGTAGTCAGCATTATCGCTTTTGATGATGAACAAGAGGTACTTCAGCTAGCTAACGACGTACCTTATGGTTTAGCCGCATATTTTTATAGTGAAAACATCAAGCAAGCTTATCGCGTAAGCGAAGCACTCGAATACGGCATGATAGGTATTAACGAAGGCCTTATCTCAAACCCAGTAGCGCCATTTGGCGGCGTTAAACAGTCTGGTTTAGGCCGAGAAGGCGGCCACCAAGGGTTAGATGAGTACCTAGAAGAGAAGTATCTTTGTGTTAAGGTTTGAGCGATAAGCGAGAAGCTATAAGTGCGCGCGAAATAAATTTCACGCCTACAATATTTTGCACCTCGTAGGAACGGCTTTAGCCGTGAATAGGTCAGATCTATTCGGCGTTAAAACGCCTCCTACCGTGTAGGCGTCACGCTTGCTTGGCGCGTTTTACATCAATACCCTGACGGCAAATCCAAAAACATCGCGCGAAATAAATTTCACGCCTACAATACTTCGCACCTCGTAGGAACGGCTTTAGCCGTAAATAGGTCAGATCTATTCGGCGTTAAAACGCCTCCTACCACGTAGGCGTCACGCTTGCTTGGCGCGTCTTATATTCAACACTCTTTCGATGGATTAACGCCTTACCAACAAACAACACAATTCGGCTTCAAACTTACAGCTTACGGCTTAAAGCTTCAAACTCCTCGCCTTTATTTTTCACAAAATGATAGCGCTGTCATTTTAGTTTTTATATGATAGGAACGAATTATTAACAAAAATGAAAAATAGTACGCAGAAATACCGTACACTCAGGGCATAAACGAGGAGAAAGTAATGGATTTTAAAAAGTCACTATTCGCGGTAATGCTAGCCACTGCGCCTTTAATGGCAAGTGCAGCATTAACTCAATCGCAAGTTGATCAGTTTGCGAAAGGTACCGAACTGCTGTTTTCGGTAGAAGATAACTTTCGTAATAAAGATGCGGGCTTTTTAGGAAAAATTACCCTCAACAATGGCTCTGATGTGGCGTTACCTGCAGGCGAGAGCGATTGGCAGCTTTATATTCACTCAGTCCGTAAAATCTCAACTGAGCATGTTGCGGGCTTAAACATTGAACACGTTAATGGTGACTTGCACCGCGTCGTACCAACGAGCTCATTTAAAGGTTTAGCTGCAGGTGAAAGTTTAGAGCTGCCGTTTGATGCGCAAGTATGGGTTGTTGCTTATAGTGACTTTATGCCACGCGCATTTTTTGTGTCAGGTAACAATAAACCTGCCGTATTTGCCAACACCGACACTGAAGACTTTAAACAGTTTGTGACGCCATTTACCCGTGAGAATCAGTTACGCCGTTATAATGAGCCAAAAGATTTATCGGTTTTAGCAACGGCAAAAGTACGTTTCGAGCGTAATAGCGCTGACAAGGTTGCGGTCAGTAAAGATGATGCTTTAAAGCGTATTATTCCTAAGCCTCGTAAAGTCGATTTTAACCGTGGCAGTGCGACGTTAAACAATAATTGGCAAATCAGTTATCAGGGCCAGCTTAAGCACGAAGTTATGGTGTTTATGCAAGACTTACAAGATGACTATGGCATTAGCCTTAAAGCACAGCCTGATCATATCAATGTCGGCAAAGACAAAGTAATACGCTTAAAAGTTGACCCTAAACTCAATAATGCAAAAGCAGAAAGCTACACTCTAGAGATTGATGATGAAGTGATCACCATTGTAGGTAGCGATAACGCCGGTGTGTTTTATGCGATGCAAAGCTTATTAAACCTCATTCCTGCAAATAGCCAAGGCAGTGCCAGCTTACCGCAGTTAGAACTTGAAGACTCACCGCGTTATGGTTGGCGTGGTATGCATTACGATAATGGTCGTAACTATCATGGCAAAGAGGCAATGTTCAAGCTGGTTGAGCAAATGGCTCGCTATAAAATGAATAAGCTACACTGGCACTTTTCAGAAGATGAAGGCTGGCGACTTGAGATCCCAGGTCTACCAGAGCTTACCGACGTTGGCGGCTATCGCTGCTTTGATTTAGAAGAGCGCGAGTGTTTATTAACTCAACTTGGCACTGGGCCGTTTAAATCAGGCTCAGGTAATGGTTATTTGAAACGTGATGAGTTTGTTGAGCTATTAAAGTTTGCGAAAGACCGCCACATTCAAATCATCCCTGAAGTTGAAGGGCCAGGTCATGCGCGTGCTTCAATCAAAGCGATGGAAGCACGTTATCACAACATGTTAGAAGAAGCTGAGAAAGCCGCTAAAAACAATATTAAAACGCGCTCTGCAAACAAAGAAATTCAACACATAGATATGGGGCCAGCAACGCAATACTTGCTTACCGACCCTAAAGATACCTCTGTGTACATGACGGTACAAAACTATAAAGATAACTCAATGAATGTGTGTATGGACTCAACCTACGCATTTTTAGATAAAGTAACTTATGAACTTCAGCAGATGTACCGCGAAGCAGGTGTGCAGTTAAAGAACCTGCATATTGGTGGTGATGAAGTCGGTGCTGGTTCATGGATAGGCTCGCCAATCTGTCAGGCATTATTTGCTGATCCTAATAACGGTGTAGCTGGCCCGGCTGATTTAAAACCTTATTTCACACAACGTGTTGCAACCTTACTTGAAAAACGCGGTATTTCTCCGGGGATTTGGGAAGATGGCATCATGTACGACCGTGAAAACTCGTTTAAACGTGATGAGTTCCCTAACAAAACCTTTACCGTTAATACTTGGGATAACATTTGGGAATGGGGCGTTGCCGATAGAGCATACCGCCTAGCAAATGCCGGTTACCAAGTGGTGTTATCACACGGTACGCATTTGTACTTTGACCACCCATACGAAGCAAGCCCTGAAGAGCGCGGTTATTACTGGGCAACTCGTTACACAGATACTAAAAAGGCCTTTAACTATATGCCTGATGACGTGTATGCCAATGCCGATTACACCCGCACTCGTGAGCCAATCGTTAATTTAGAAGCGTTGGTGGGTCGCCCGTTACCTAAACTTGAAAAGCCTGAAAATATTCTAGGTATGCAAGGTCAGGTATGGTCAGAAACAATCCGTACTGAAGAGCAAGTATTAGCAATGATCTTCCCGCGTATTTTATCAGTAGCAGAGCGCGCATGGCACAAAGCTGATTGGGAAGGCAAAAGCGTCGATAGTAAAAAACAAGCAAAAGACTGGGCGGAGTTCTCAAGTGCTGTAGGTTTAAAAGAGCTTGAGAAACTAGCTAAAGATGGCATCAATCTGCATTTACCAGTACCTGGCGGTGTGATTGAAAATGGTAAGTTGTATGCCAACAGCGCATTTGCATATTTGAGCATTGAATACAGCCTAGACAACGGCCAAAGCTGGCAAACTTATGCCGAGCCTGTGAAGGTTGATAGCAATGCAAAAGTTGCGCTACGCACCCGCTTAAACGCAAAACAAACCAGCCGCGTGACCGTTGTGGGTGAATAATGTTTTTGCGATAAATAAATTTGGCGTTTACAGCAAAGCGTAGGCGTCATTTTTGCTTGCGCGTCTGACTAAAATCTGGCGGCCTAAAAACTTCGCGCGAAATAAATTTCACGCCTACAATACCTCGAACCCCGGACCTCGTAGGAACGGCTTTAGCCGTGAATAGGTCAAATCTGTTCGGCGTTAAAACGCCTCCTACTCCGTAGGCGTCACGCTTGCTTGGCGCGCCTTGCATTCAACATCTATCTGAAGAGGGAACGTATTACAACCAAACAACACTGTTCGGCTCAAAACTGACAGCTGAAAGCTGACGGCTCCTAGAAACTATTTAAAAGAAATATGTCAGCGCTGTCATTTTTGTTGCGATAGTGTTATAAATATTTAATATCTCTTTTATATAATCATCTGAATGAGCAGCGCTGTAGAGTCGAACTGTGCTGTTATAGGAAATGTTATGTCTGAAATAAATAAACAAAGCAGTGTTGTGCCTATGGCGATTGTTGCCACGCTGTTTTTTATACTAGGTTTTGCTACGTGGTTAAATGGTTCACTGATGCCATTTTTACAGCAAATTTTACAGCTTTCACCTTTTCAGGCATCGCTGATTATTTTCTCGTTTTATATCGCCGTGACTTTTACGGCTTTACCTTCGGCGATGATCATCAGAAAGGTAGGTTATAAAAACGGTATGGCGCTGGGTATGGCGACCATGATGGTGGCAGGTTTGCTATTTATTCCTGCCGCAAAAACACAAGTGTTTGCACTGTTTTTATTTGCGCAGCTTGTTATGGGGGCAGGGCAAACGTTATTACAAACAGCGGTTAACCCATACGTAGTAAGAATTGGACCTGAAGAATCAGCCGCGGCTCGCGTTAGTATTATGGGTATATTAAATAAAGGTGCGGGTGTTGTTGCACCGATTGTATTTACCGCACTGATACTCAGCGACTTTAAAGGCTTTGTAGGTAAAGAGCTTAGCCAAACTGATATTGATGCCATGGCTAATGGCTTAATCTTACCGTATTTAGGGATGTCTATTTTTATTGGTATACTCGGCTTTGCGGTAACTAAAATGCCATTGCCAGAGTTAATTGATGACGACGTTGATGAACAGAAACCGGGGCAGGTAAAAGAAGCATTAAGCCATCCGAGTCTTGCCTTAGGGATAGTGGCACTTTTTGTCTATGTAGCTGTTGAAGTAATTGCCGGCGATACCATTGGTAGCTTTGCGTTGTCGTTAGGTATTGAAAAATACAGTGTTATGACATCGTACACCATGGGGTGTATGGTACTAGGTTACTTTTTAGGGATTTTACTTATCCCACGAGTGTTATCGCAGCAAACAGCACTAACTATTTCAGCGGTATTGGGCTGTGTGTTAACGCTAGCGATAGTTACAGGTAGTAATGAAACTGTATTTATATCAACATTGTTTGGCCTAAAATCGGTACTACCTGATACCTTATTGCTCATTGCTGTGCTAGGCTTTGCTAATGCGATTGTTTGGCCTGCAGTTTGGCCGTTAGCATTATCTGGTTTAGGCAAGCTAACTAGTGTAGGCTCTGGTCTGCTCGTTATGGGTATAGCTGGTGGCGCATTCGGCCCATTATTTTGGGGCCTAGCAAGTGGCGGCGTAAAAAGCGCAGAAGCACAACAAATGGCTTATATTGTGATGTTGCCTTGTTATTTATTCATACTTTTCTATGCTGTTAAAGGCCACAAGATGAAAAGTTGGAAGTAATTATGAGTTTGAGGTTGGGCGTAAAATGCACCGCCTTGAACTTTGAAAAGCATTTCTAGTAAATAGAAATAATCCCGTGTGTAATGCCACCGAAAGGTGGCATTTTTTTGTTTGAAATTTAAGGTTCTCGTTACACAGAGTAAACCACTTTTATTCACAAAGAGGATAAGAGAGCGCTTCGCTTAAGAGAAAGTAATATTGTGGTTTCCTCATTCACTTCTCTTTGTGCAAAAGAAATATTGAACCACAAACAAACCCGAACAGCCAAAGCTGACGGCTTTTAGATCTGAAAACAGGTTTTAAAGATAAATCTTGAAATTCAAAATAAAAAATATTTAGGAAAATATATGGATTTTACATAAGGGGGAGAAGTGGGGCGACTGATGGGGCTTGAACCCACGACAACCGGAATCACAATCCGGGGCTCTACCAACTGAGCTACAGCCGCCACTGAGATACACCTTGTTTGGTGTGGCGCGCATATTACATAATTAACTTAGGCTTGTGAACCCCCTAAATTAAAAAAAGTAAAAAAAACTTACTTGCTTCAGAAAATTCAGAAAAGCAAGTTTAGTCAGTTAGTGTTCAGTTTCGGTATTTAGACTTGCGACTTTTGCAATTGAGCAATTACTCATTTTTTAGTTTGACTGTAATTTAATGATTTTTTAACCAAAGATCATATATAATTTGAACAGCGTTATGCTAAAAATGAACTTCAGGAGAGAATATGGATACAATAATGAACTGGATCAATGAGAATTCAGGTTTAATCATACATTACGCCGTTCAGGCTGTTCTTGCGCTAATCATTTTCTTCATCGGTGGTCGTATCGCAAAATTTTGCGAAGGGATGACTGAAAAAGCATTTGATAAAAAGAAAGTAGACAAAGCCGTAGGTTCATTTGTAGCAAGCATTGTTTATGCTATTGTTTTTGCAGCAACTATCTTAATGGCACTATCTCAACTTGGCATTGAGACAACATCATTCATTGCTATTTTAGGTGCGGCTGGTTTAGCTGTAGGTCTAGCACTTCAAGGTTCACTGTCTAACTTTGCTTCAGGTGTTTTAATCATCCTACTTCGCCCTTTCAAATCAGGTGACTATGTAGAAGCCGGTGGTAAAGCGGGTACTGTTAAGAAAATCGAAATTTTCTCTACAGAATTACGTACACCAGATAATAAAGTAATTATCATGCCTAACTCATCAATCATGGGCAGCCCAATTACAAACTTCTCTCGTGAATCAACTCGTCGTATCGATTTAGTAATTGGTGTGGGTTACGATGCAGACCTTAAAGAAGCAAAAGCAGTTCTTAAATCAGTATTAGATAAAGAAACTCGTTTATTAAAAGATCCAGCATACACAGTCGCTGTGTCTGAGCTTGCAGATTCAAGTGTGAACTTTGTAGTTCGCCCGTGGGTTAATTCATCAGATTATTGGCCAACGTACTTCGATCTAATGGAAAACATTAAGATCGCATTAGATGACGCAAATATCACAATCCCATTCCCGCAAATGGATGTTCATTTGCATAAAGAAGATTAATCACAAGTAGTAAAGGTTATTTTTTAATGAAATTAAAAGCTTTATCAATTCTAGTTGCAGCAAGTGCTGCAACTAGCGCATTCGCAGCAGATGAAACTAAAACTTGGGATGTAACCAGTGAACTAGGTGCCATTATTACAAGTGGTAACACTGAAACAACAACACTAAAAGGTGGTGTTAAGGTTTTACATAACCTAGAAAACTGGAATAACGAGTACAAGTTAGACGGTCTTTATAAAGAAGATGAGATCGAAAACGACGACGGTGTTAAAGAAACACAACGTACTAACGAAAAGTACTCAATCTCTGCACAAGGTAACTACAAGTTAAACGAAAAGCACTCACACTTATTCATCTACGGCTCGCACGTATCTGATTACTTTGGTGCATATCGCAACGAATCAGTAATCTCAGCAGGTTATGGTTTACGCGTAATCGACCGTTCTGATATGTGGTTAAACGCTGAAATCGGTCCGGGTTATAAGTATTTCCAATACCCAGACGACAGCACTGAAGTTGATGACAACGGTAATTCACTTGCCGGCGAGCGCGAAGGTGAAGTTATCGCGTTAGGTAAAGTTGATTATAACTGGCAGATTTCAGACAGCGCACGTTTTACTCAGTTAGTATCAGTTGAATATGGTGATACCAATACTAAAACACGTTCAGAGTCTGCAATCCTTGCTAAAATTAACGGCTCACTACAAATGAAAGTAGCTTACAACATCACTCACAACTCAGACGTTGCGGATGATAAAGAAAACACAGATACAGAAACGTCATTAACACTGGTTTACAGTTTTTAACCACATAAACCGTTTTGTTGACAATTAAATGACAAAAAGGGACGAAAGTCCCTTTTTTATTTCCCAATATTTCAGGTAGAATAGACAATCTTTTTGACTGTAGAACTATGGATATCCCTACCTGTGATGTTATTTAAAAGACTCTTTATTACTTTTTTGCTGTTAACTTCCGCATCAGTATTGGCTTTTACTCCTACAGCTGCACAAATAGAGCAATTTAAAAAACTCCCAAAAGCACAGCAAGAAGCACTAGCAAGGCAGTATGGTGTAGACTTATCAACGATTACAGGTAAGAAAGTTTCAACTGAACAAGTTGAACAAGAATCAACAATACAACCTCGCCTAGAACAAGAAAAAGAACAGTTAACAGATGAAGAGCGCTTTGCTCCGAAAGTTGATGAGGTAAAACCTTTCGGCTATGACTTGTTTGCTGGTGAGCCAACATCATTTATGCCAAGTGAGAATGCCGCCGTCCCTGATACTTACTTAATTGGTCGTGGAGATACGCTCAATATCAACTTTTACGGTAAAGAAAGTGAGAACTATGAAGTTGTTGTTGACCGTGAAGGGCGTATTAGTATTCCAAACTTAAGCCCTGTGCAGGTAGCCGGTCTTACATTTGCAGAAGTCAAAGAGTTAATTAAAGCAAAAGTTGAACAAGAAGTAATTGGTATTAAAGCATTTGTCTCAGTTGGCAAACTGCGTAGCATTCGTGTTTTAGTGCTTGGTGAAGCATATAAACCGGGTAGTTATTCTGTTTCATCACTGACAACGGTATCGCATGCACTATTTGTCAGTGGTGGGGTATCTGATATTGCTTCACTTCGAAATATTCAAGTTAAACGTGCGGGTAAGGTTGTTGCAAACTTTGACCTTTATGATTTGCTGATTAACGGTGACAGCAGCAACGATATTATATTAAAACCGGGCGATGTAGTTTTTATTCCATCAGTGGGTTCACAGGTCTCTGTTGAAGGCCTGGTCAAACGTCCTGCAATTTTTGAGCTAAAAAAAGGTGAAACAGCCGCACAGTTATTAAAAATGGCGGGTGGTTTAAAACCGCAAGCTTACGCTAAAAAAGCAATTGTTGAACGCTTCAATAACAATAATATGAAAGAAGTATTATCTGTTGATTTTAGTGACAATCAAATTAATTACATTCCTCGTGATGGCGACCGTATTCGGTTTAATCCAATCAGCTTTCAATACCAAAATAGCATTAGTCTGATTGGTGCTGTTGCACGTCCTGGTCATTATCAATGGCATCAAGGAAAACACATCTCTGATGTTTTAACTTCAGTGCGTGGTGACTTGCTGCCTCAGGCTGATTTAGGTTACGGATTACTTGTTCGTGAAGTTAACGTAGCTGGCGATATTCAAGTTTTTCAATTTGATATAGCGCAAGCGATAGTTAAAGCTGCTGAGCATGATCTGGAACTTAAAGCAAACGATAAGCTGTTTGTATTTAGCCGTTATCAAGAAAAGCAAGCTGAAGAAACAGCGCTTGCAAATATGGCGCTTACTGAGGAGCAGCAACAGCAGCAATATAAAGTTAAACAATGGCACCAATACCAACAAAGAGAATTTGAAAAATATATTGGTGTTTCAGATATAGCAGACGATTTAAAGTTAAAAGAAGACAGCACTAAATCAATTGCTGATATTGCCAAGCGCAATTTAAATAAAGATAAAGAGTTGCTTGATGCAGAAGACTATGCGGTTTTCAGCCGTTTTAACTTATTAAAGCCAATTATTTCTAAACTAAAGCAGCAAGCTTCAGTTGCTGTGGCAATGCAACTTGTAGAAATAAATGGCCATGTAACTTATCCAGGTGTATATCCTCTTACAGTCAATAGCGAAGTAAACGATTTAATAGCAGCGGCCGGTGGTTTACTGGAGTCTGCTTATACAGAACAAGCAGAAATAACCCGTGTAATGGATGGCAATGCATCAAAAGTTAAACATATCAAATTTAATTTACAAGCTGCCATGTTAGGTAGTAATGGTGAAAATATCGCATTACGTAGTAAAGACAGTATTAATATTTTCTCAATTCCTAACTGGCAAGAAAATGTAAAAGTAGAGCTTAAAGGTGAAGTTAAATTCCCTGGCATTTACACAATTCGCCGTGGTGAAACCCTGAGTAACTTACTTGAGCGTGCAGGTGGTTTCTCTGAGTTTGCCGCGCCAAATGCAGCTATTTTCACTCGCGAAGCAATTCGCAAACAAGAGCAACAGCAATTAGCAAAACTTTCTGAAGATTTGCGTCGTGACATTGCATCAAAAAGCTTCGAAAACTCCGTAAGTAGTAACAGCCTTTCCTATGATGAAATGAATAAATTGTTGAATGATCTAGCTAACGTTGAAGCTGTAGGTCGATTAGTTATTGATTTACCACTGATTGTTGAAGATAAGCAAAAGCTCGTTTTACAAAATGGTGATGCGCTTTATGTACCAAGTAAACGAGACTCTATCAGTGTGATCGGTGAGGTTAACTACGCAACCTCCCATTTATTCAAGCAAGGCATTACGGTTGACGATTATATCGACCTCAGTGGTGGTCTAAAAGAGCGCGCAGCTGATGAACGTATCTATATCATCAAAGCTAATGGCTCAGTGAAAATCCCAAGTACAGGTAGCTGGTTTGCTGTTAATGACACAAATACGCTTGAAGCAGGTGACACCATTGTTGTACCAATGAATGCTGATTACATGGATAACCTAACCCTGTGGAGTACTGCTACACAGATCGTTTATCAGTTAGGTGTAGCTGTCGCTGCAATAAGTAGTATTTAAGTAGATAAATATGAGCAAGCAAGAAATGGTATCAGAACCAACTTACAAAACAGTAGCTACAGAAACCTCTTTCGCTGAATTGTTCAGAATTCTTTGGCTAAGAAAGTGGATAATTGTAATCGTTGTCGTTACATCAACATCCTTAGCTGTTTTATATTCATTAAGTTTGCCAAATATTTATAAATCAGAAGCTCAATTAGCACCTGCTTCAGAAGAGCAAGCTTCTGGGCTGGCAGGACTCGCAGGACAGTTTGGTGGTTTAGCTAGTTTAGCAGGAGTTAATCTTAACGAGCAAAGCTCAGGCAAGGTTCTGTTAGCTATTGAAGTCCTTAAATCAAGAGATTTCATAACTAATTTTATTCAAAAACACGATATTTTGCTTGATTTAATGGCGGCAGAGTCTTGGGATTTCTCAACAGATCAAATTCTTTATGACCCTACTATTTATTCAGTAGAACTAAAACAATGGGTTAGAGAGGTGAACCCTCCGCTAAAACCAAAGCCATCATTACAAGAAGCATATAAGCAGTTTAGAAATATAACTTCGGTTCATCAAGACGAAGATACAGGAATGATCTTTATTTCGATAAAGCACCCTTCACCTAATGTTGCCAAACAATGGGTTGAGCTCTTGATCGAAGATATTAATGCGACGATGAAAGAAAGAGATGTAATGGAAGCTAATCGGAGTATTAAATATTTAACTGAGCAAATTAATACAACAACGATAGCTGATATTAAAACAGTTTTGTATAAGCTAGTTGAAGAACAAGCAAAGACAATTATGTTCGCAGAAGTAAGAGATGAGTATGTATTTAAAACAATAGATTCACCAATCTCGCCTGAGAAGAAATCAGGACCCAAAAGAGCATTAATTTGCTTATTTGGGCTTTGCTTTGGGCTTATGTTAGGCGTATTTATTAGCTTATCACTGCATTTTTTAAGAACTACAGAACATAAATCTAATTAGTAATGAATATATTTAGGAAGTTGAAATGAAGATATTAGTTACCGGTGGAGCAGGCTTCATAGGTTCAGCCGTTGTACGTCATATCATTAATCACACAAGTGACAGCGTAGTTAATGTCGATAAATTAACTTATGCAGGAAATTTAGAGTCATTAAAATCAATTGAAAATAATGAAAGATATAGCTTTGTAAAAGCAGACATTTGTGATGCAACAGCGTTAAAAAATATTTTTGATGAACACCAACCTGATGCTGTTATGCACTTAGCTGCAGAAAGCCACGTGGATCGATCAATTACAGGTCCAGCTGAATTTATTCAAACTAATATCGTTGGAACTTACAACTTACTAGAAGTTTCTAGACAATACTGGAGTCAACTGGATTCTGATAAACAAGCATTATTCAGGTTTCACCATATTTCAACGGATGAAGTATACGGAGATTTACCACATCCCGATGAAGTTTCGGGTGGTGAGTTGCCATTATTTACTGAGGAAACCTCGTATGAGCCTAGCAGCCCATATTCAGCAAGTAAGGCATCAAGTGATCACTTAGTACGCGCTTGGTTACGTACATATGGTTTACCAACGATTGTTACAAACTGTTCAAATAACTATGGACCTTATCATTTCCCAGAAAAGTTAATACCTCTAGTTATTTTAAATGCTTTAGACGGTAAACAATTACCAATTTATGGTAAAGGTGATCAAATCCGTGATTGGTTATATGTTGAAGATCATGCACGTGCACTTTATAAGGTAGTTACAGAAGGTGTTGTGGGTGAAACATACAATATTGGTGGTCACAACGAAAAGCAAAACATTGAAGTAGTTAAAACTATTTGTAGCATTTTAGACGAATTAGTACCTAAACAAGCCAAGTACTCCGAGCAAATTACTTTTGTATCTGACAGGCCAGGCCATGATAGAAGGTATGCAATTGATTCTAGTAAAATGCAAGCTGAATTAGATTGGGTTCCTGAAGAAACTTTTGAAACAGGTCTACGTAAGACTGTGCAATGGTACTTAGAAAACAATGAATGGTGTGAGAATGTACAAAGTGGCTCATATCAGCGAGAGCGTTTAGGCGAACTAGAAGGTAATTAGTAGTATGAAAGGAATTATATTAGCCGGTGGCTCTGGCACGCGATTATATCCACTTACTCGTGGCGTTTCTAAGCAGTTACTGCCAGTTTATGATAAACCAATGATTTATTACCCACTTTCGACGCTTATGTTAGCGGGAATTCGAGAAGTATTAATAATCACAACTCCAGAAGATAACGATAGCTTTAAACGTTTACTGGGGGATGGTTCTGATTTTGGTATCAGTCTTACCTATGCCGTACAGCCATCTCCAGATGGGCTAGCGCAGGCATTTCTTATTGGTGAAGAATTTATTGGTAATGATTCAGTTTGCTTAGTTTTAGGCGACAACATCTTTTATGGTCAATCATTTAGCAAAACATTAAAAAATGCAGCAGAGCGTGAATCAGGTGCAACTGTATTTGGCTATCAAGTAAAGGATCCTGAGAGATTCGGTGTTGTTGATTTTGATGAAAATATGAAGGCAATCTCAATTGAAGAGAAGCCAAAGCATCCTAAATCAAATTACGCCGTTACTGGTCTCTATTTTTACGATAATCGAGTCGTTGAGTTTGCTAAACAGGTAACGCCATCAGAAAGAGGGGAATTAGAAATTACCTCTTTGAATGATATGTATTTAAAAGATGGAACACTCAATGTTGAGCTTTTAGGGCGGGGTTTTGCTTGGCTAGATACTGGTACGCATGAAAGCCTACATGAAGCATCTTCATTTGTAGAAACAATTGAGCATGTTCAAGGTTTAAAAGTGGCTTGTTTAGAAGAGATTGCTCTAAGAAATGGATGGCTATCAAAAGAACAGGTACTTGATATGGCGAAACCTATGTTGAAAAATGAATATGGGCAATATCTTCAACAACTTGCATCAGAGAAAAAGTAATGAAGATATTGATTACCGGTAAAAATGGTCAAGTTGGTCAGTCTTTGCATTTGGCATTGCAAGCATTCCCGAATGTCAATGTGCTTGCTTGCGGTCGCGAAGAGTTAGATATTACAAATAGCCTTGCAGTTCAAGAAGTCGTTACTCGCTATAAGCCTGATGTGATAATCAATGCAGCTGCTTATACTGCTGTAGATAAAGCTGAATCGGAGCAAAGTTTAGCGTTTGATATTAATGCTACAGGCCCAAAGAATCTTGCTATGGCAGCAAATGATATTGGTTCAAGTATTATCCATATATCAACAGACTATGTATTTGCCGGTGATCATGTTGATGATTACAAAGAAGTTGAAGCAACATCTCCAAAAAGTGTTTATGGTCAAAGTAAACTTGCAGGTGAAGTCGCAGTAGCAGAAATGTGTGAAAGGCACGTTATTATTAGAACTTCTTGGGTATTTTCAGAGTTTGGTAATAATTTTGTCAAAACAATGCTTCGTTTAGCTAAATCAAATAGTTCCTTAAATATCGTTGGGGATCAATTTGGTGGGCCAACCTATGCGGGTGATATTGCGAGTGCAATACTTCAGATTGCCTTTTCGCTATACAATGGCAATCAAGCTTACGGTATTTACCACTTTTCAGGTTACCCAACTGTCAACTGGGCTGATTTTGCACAGGCCATCTTCCAGCAGGCATACACTAAAGGGCTTATTGAATCAGCTGTTGTGGTTAATTCTATCCCAACAGAGCAATATCCGACACCAGCGAGCAGGCCAAAAAATTCACGTTTAAATTGCGATAAAATCTATAGTGAATTTAATGTATCAGCAAGCAATTGGCAGGCCGCACTAAAGAACATCAACCAATATCAAAAAGATAATGAACAATGAAAATAATTGATACGTTAATTCCTGATGTGAAAATATTAGAGCCAAATGTTTTTGGTGATGATAGAGGGTTTTTCATGGAAACATTCCGTGATATCTGGTTTAAAGAAAATATTGCGGACGTTAACTTCGTTCAAGATAACCACTCTAAGTCTAAGCAAGGCATTTTACGTGGGCTTCATTATCAAACAGAAAATACTCAAGGCAAATTAGTACGTGTTACTTCTGGTGAGGTGTTTGATGTCGCTGTAGATATTCGAAAAGGTTCTCCGACATTTGGACAATGGGTTGGTGAATATTTATCTGCAGAAAATAAACGTCAGTTATGGGTACCAGCTGGTTTTGCACATGGTTTTTATGTGACTAGTGAGTCTGCTGAGTTTGTATATAAATGTACTGATATTTATAACCCTAGTGCTGAAAAGTCCATTTTGTGGAATGATTCTGAGCTAAAAATAAACTGGCCATTAGTTAAAAACCAAGTGAGTCTTTCAGCAAAAGATGAAAATGCAGAAAAGCTCTCACAAAGTATATGTCTATAACTAATTAAGGCCTCAATCGCTTTTAATGAATAAACTAGCTCATTCGCTTAAAGATCGCGATACATTAACAGTATTTCTAGATAAATTTATAATGGCCCTTAAAGGGCCATTAGTTATTGCTGCTGTCTTATTTTTCCTTGATGTTGAAACTCAGGGGATTTGGTATACATTTATAAGCTTATCTGCACTAGCTGGAATAGCTGAGTTAGGCTTTACAACTATAATTACTCAATTTGTTAGTCATGAATATGCCCACTTAGGTAAAAAAGAAGGGCTTATTGTTGGGGATGGAGTTGCTCTTGATAAAGCTATTTCTTTAATCCGCTATGCACTCAAGTTTTATATCGTGATAGTACCCATCGCAATTATAATTTTATTATTGATAGGGTATTACTTCTTTAGTGAATACAAGAGCAATGTATACATTACTTGGGCCTTTTATTGCTTTTTTTCGGGCGCTAATCTTGTTGTCAGCCTTCTGCAAGCAATTTATAAAGGTTTTGATAACGTTCACGGTTCTCACTTTTCAATTAGTTTAAGTAACTTTACTTCACTTCTTTTAATACTTGTTTGTTTGTCACTTGGTTTGGGCATTTATGCCCTTCCAATAGCAATGGTATGTTCCCTCAGTGTTGCTCTTGTAACTTTATATAACTTAGATAGGAAATTATGGATCCAATTAATAAAACATAAAGTTAAACAAAAATATAATTGGAAAAATGAAGTTGTCACCTTACAAGTAAAGTATGCGATTAGCTTTATGTGTGGCTACTTTATTTTTAATTTATATGTTCCATTGGTGTTTAAGTTAGAAGGGGAGCAAGTTGCAGGGCAAGTAGGTTTAACATTAACCGTGGTGAAAGCAATATCTGCTTTTTGCTATGTGTGGATTAATGCAAAAGTGCCTACAATTAATATTCTAGTTGCAAAAAATAGCTATGAAGAATTAAATCCATTTTATATAAATAAAGTTAAACTTGCCTTATCAACTTATTTTGTTGGAGTGATTGGTTTCTTTGCTGCCTTATGGGTTTCAAATTACTTGAATTTTTTCAATGGGCGGTTTTTAGATATTAAAACAACATTTTTAGTGGTGTTAGTAGAGCTTTCAACCGTACTTGTTAGCATATTTGCTATATATGTTAGAGCTCATAAGATAGAGCCATTTAATGTCGCATCTGTAATATCTGCAATTTCAGTTGCTGTAATAGCTTATTTAGCACTCTTGAAATCATCCGTTTTAAGCATGTTCATTATGATTGTTATCTTCCAATGGATAATTATGCTGCCGTTATTTATTTATGCAGGGAAGAAAGGGTTGGCTAAGTATCACTGTGGTAAGGCAAAGGTTTGTTCATGAAGACTATTTTAGTTATTGGTGGTTCTGGCTTTATTGGCCGTAACATTATCGAAGCCTACCTAACTAAAGGCATAAAACTTATAGTATTATCAAGTGGTTATCATTCGTGGTTGAATGAAATTAAATCTCAAGTAACAGTTCTTGAAGGAAAGCTGGAGAATAAATCATTAATCGAAAATGCTGTGAAAGAGTACAATGTTGATTTAGTTCTTCATTTAGCTTCTAGCTTGATCCCATCTAGCAACTTTTCTGATTTTCAAAATGAAATGTCCAATGTAATCGAACCAACATTCTGGCTAGTAAACATGCTTGCCGAGAGAGGTATAAAGTTGCTTTATTTCTCTTCTGGTGGGACTGTTTATGGAAATTCATCAAAATCTGAAATATGTGAAAGCGAGCCTTTATCCCCAATAAATTATTATGGTTTAAGCAAGGTAATGATCGAAAACTATATACAGTTTGCTGGGAGCTCACTTTCTTTAAATTACTTAATTCTTAGGCCTTCTAATGTATTTGGACGTTATCAACCTCAAGATAGGCCCCAAGGTTTTATTTCCGTTGCACTTTCAAATTTGTTGTCAGGTGAAAAATTAACTGTATATGGAAATGGTGACATTATAAGAGACTTTATAGATGTTCAGGATTTGACCTTTCTGACACTTAAACTTATTGAGAAAGGTGTTAAAAATAGAGTTTTGAATATAGGGTCAGGTGTCGGTAATAGCTTAAATGAAATTATTTCTATCCTCGAGAAAGAGTTGAATAAAAAAATGTATGTTGAGTACATGCCAGAAAGAGCTGTTGATGCAAAGAAAGTTGTCTTAGACATAAGTAAATTAAATCAAATAATCAGCTTTAAGCCTAAAGAGCTAGAGCTGGGAATTAGAGACATTATCAATAAAGAAGCTTGTTTATGAGCCGTTTAGCAATTGCAATTCCAACTTATAATCGTGCAGACGTTCTAAAAGAAAACTTACTGTATATGCTTGATGAAATCATTGAACATCAAGTTGCGATCTATATATCAGATGACAGTCCAAATTCAGAAACGACTACCATGGTTTCTGAATTAAAAGAAAGGTATAGCAAGATCGTATACGTGCAAAACACACCTTCATTAGGTCACGATAAAAACTGCTATAAAACTTTGAAGATGCCACAGGAGAGTTATATTTGGTATCTTGGTGATAGTATGAAAATTGACAAAGGTGGTATTTCAAAAGTTATGAATGAAATTACTAATAACTCCTCAGCCGATTTTTATATCACTAATGCAACAAACCGAGACCTAAACCTGCCAAGTAAGCACTATAGTGATACTAACGTACTTTTCGAAGATTTAGCATGGCATTTGACGTTAACTGGTTGCTGTATTTATAAAAAAGAGCTTGTGCACACCGAGCTTTCTACACCTGTAGCTAAAAACTTTCCTCAAACACAACTGATTTTAGAGCAGGTTTTTGAACGATGTAACTTAAAATTTATAGCTGAGGTTTTTATATCTCCGAATCAAAATAAAGGTGCAAGTTATTGGGTTAAAAACATATTCAACGTTTTCGGAAATGACTGGATAAGCCTTATTGACTCAGCTCTCAAGCAGAGTGATGGCTCAATTAATAGAACAAAGATAATAAAGTCTCATTCTAAAAATACAGGTATTTTTAATTTTAAAAGTCTTATGAAGATGAGAGCTGAAGGTCATTTTGCATTTGGTTTTTACATAAAAAACTACAAGTTGATAAATTTATCTTCACATTTGAATCCAATGGTCATTTTTATGATTGCTGTCACTCCTGAGTCTTTACTTAAACGAGTTCAGAGCAAGAAGGGTTAGAGAAACATATATGAAGTATGACGTATTACTTTGCACTTATAACGGTGAAAAATATATCGTTGAACAGCTCAAAAGTATCATAGAACAGACTGTAAAACCACATAAGGTTTTTATTGGTGATGATCAATCAAGCGACCGAACTGTGGAGTTTGCAAAAGCATTTTTAGAAAGCACTGATGTTAAGTTTGAAATTGAGGTTAATCAATCAAGGCTTGGTTATGCTAATAATTTCATGAATCAAGCAAAAAAAGTTACTTCTGAGATTGCATTTTTTTGTGATCAAGATGATATATGGCTGAGAAATAAAGCCGAGATAATACTTCATGCATTTGCGGATAAACCAAAGACAGAATTGCTTTTTACTAATGCTCAACTTGTTAATGATGGATTAGAGCATTTAACACACACACTTTGGCAGGTCCTTGGAGTAAATGAAGAAAGTACGAAATTAACTTACCAAGATACGTTTTTAAAAAGGAATATAGTAACAGGGGCCACGATGGCTGTTAGAAGGGAAAGATTATTAACTTGCCTTAATACACCCAATGCTTCCCCTCATGATTATTGGTTAGCTAGTGTATGCGCTATGAAATCGACAATCTCTTTCTTACCTGATTGCTTAATTTTATACAGACAGCACTCAAATAATGTGTTGGGAGCAAATAAGCGAGGAATAAAAGAAAAGCTTAAATCTTTGTTGAATCGTGATACCTTAAAAACAAGAAGAAAAAACAACATAACTCGGCTTAATATTCTCAAACAAGCGATTGAAGATAACTTGGTTGATAAAGATTCATTTTGTAAAGAGCTCAAATATCTAGAGCATATAAATACTTTATCAGTATCTAAAAAATTGAAATTAACAGAACTCTTCAAGTTTTCTAAATGTTATAGGCAGTTTGATAGCGGCTATAAATATTTGTTGATGGATATAGCTTTATGTTTTTACGATATATAAATTACATAAAGCTGAGTGCTGCGTTAATCGTATCATTCTTTTTGTTGTTCTTAGTATCATTTGGTCTAATAGATAGCAGTCCTGACTTTTCAGACTATCACTACTTCTATTCATTCAAAGTTGAGCACTTTCCATTTCTCAAGCAAAGGTTTGAGCCCTTTTATTATTTTGGTGTTTATGTCTCTACAGAGATTCTTCAGTTAAGTTTCTATTTTTTTGTTTTTATTTGCACTCTTTTTTCACTTTCAATGAAAGTGGGCCTCGCATATAAAATTGATAACCGAAAAGTGTTTGAGTTTGTCTTTTTATACTCTTGTTTATCTTTAATAATTTTTGAAGTGGTTGGGCTAAGGGTTTCCATTGCAATTGCATTTCTAGGTTATTCAATCTATTGCTATGCTAGGGGTAACAAGCGTTGTTTTTACTTCTTAATGTGCATTTCTATCTTGTTCCATTACTCCATGATTCTGTGTGCAATTTTAAGTTTATTGTTGAGATATAGGGACAAAGTTACAGCAAAACATCTTTTTTTAATTTTGTTATTCTCTTTTGTTTCTTCAAGTCTCGTTGTGAAACTACTTGAGGCCGTAAACATTCACCCTCTACTAAATTTGTATTTAAAAGACAGCAAGAATGCGCCTAGCTTACTTTCAGTGTACAACCTTCTTATCTTGCTTGTTTTCACTTTAGGTGCTTTTAGTTATAATGCAATGTCATCGATTGGGAAGACGTTCTTCTTCGTCTCATTTGGCATTTTTTCAGTGTCTATTTCGTTTTATTTTGCGCCTGTGATTTATTTTAGGTACATCGATGTAGCTTTATACTTAATGACGTATGCAATAATTTCGACCGCCGCAAAAAATATTGTGCAAATTATTTTTATTACTTTCTTCTTCATGTTTGCAGTTTATAAAGTAATGTCGATATTGTTTTTTAGTCCAATTCTGAATATTTGATTCTATTTGAGGTAAATTTGTTTTATTCAGTTATACCAATATATAACCCTGACTTTTCTCATGTAAAAACCATGGTAGAAGAAATAGAGAAAGCAGGCATAGTTCCTATACTGTTTGATAATACTCCTGGAGGCTTCAGCTTCCCTGAAGGTAAAAACAAAGTGCAATGTAAAGTGCTAGGTGATAATAGTAATCAAGGGTTATCTGTCGCTTTCAATTTAACATTAGAATATGTTCGAGAAATAGATAAAGAGTTCGAAGGGATTATATTTTTTGATCAGGACTCTTCAGTGGTTGCTGAAAGCTTAACGCGTTTAGTTCAGGATTATAAGCTACTTAGCGATAGTGGTTATAAGGTCGGAGTTTTAGGAGCTCAGGCAACAGATGGCTCAGGAACTGAATATCAAACTCACCCAGCAGAAAGCATCACTCCTTTACCTGAAAACTTTTATAGTACTTGGTTTGTTATAAGTAGCTTTTCACTTGTTCCTAAAACAACCTTTGACTTAATTGGTGATTTTGATGGTAGATTATTCATCGATTTAGTTGATAGTGAGTTTTCGTTTAGATGCAGTAAATTTGGCTTGGATAATATTATTACTCGAAATGTTAAGTTTCCTCATGTCATCGGGGAAAGTAGACATAAATTTTTAGGAAGGCCTTATGCGGTATCCTCTCCTATAAGAAACTATTACCAATTCAGAAATATCATACTCGTTGGAAGAAAGTATGGGTGGTATCTCTACATGTTAAAATTGTTAGCACGAAGAGTTTTGCAATTTACATTAAGTGGTTTACATGAAAAGAACCTATTGCTGCGGTATAAATACATGATTTTCGGGTTCATTGATGGGATTAAGGGGAAAGGTGGAATTTATCCTCGTGGATAAATTATCATTAAGTTATTATGGCAAGTATTCAATATAAGTTATTTTCGAACTTAATCGGAATTCTACCGATAAAACTTCGATTACAAGTGTTGTTTTATAGACGATTTAAAGAATTCTGCAATTTTGATTCTCCAAAAACATTTAATGAAAAGTTACAAGTTAAAAAATTGAAGGATCATTCAGATAAGCTTACGGTTGCTGCTGATAAAATTGCTTCTAAAATGTTTGTGAAGAACTTAGCTCCCGAGCTTTATATTCCAAAAACATTATGGAGTGCAGGTAGTTTAGATGAGCTAGAACAACTGGATTTAAAGCAGCTTCCTTCGGATTATGTGTTTAAAGCCAACCATACAAGCCAAACTATTGAGATTATAAAAAACGGTAAACATCTTCCGCTCAAGAAAATGAAAGCACTGACTCGTTCTTGGCTTAAACACGACCAAGCTACTGCTTTGGGTGAGTGGGCATACAAGAATATCCCAGCAAAAGTATTTATTGAGGAGTTTTTGGATTTTGATGGTAAAGAACCGGATGATTATAAATTCTTTGTTTATCACGGTAAGGTTGAATTTATTCAACTAGATTCAGATCGCTTCATCGAGCATAAAAGAAATATGTTTGACCGTGATTGGAATGACTTAGGCATCGATTATTCATTCGCTAGAAAGTCTCCACCGCCTGCAAAACCAAGTTTCTTAGATTTAATGATACAAATTTCAGAGAAGATTGGTAAAGAGTTTGATTTTGTCCGAGTAGATCTTTATTGGTACCAAAATAAAGTTACATTTGGGGAGTTGACAATTTATCCAGGTGCAGGGTTCGAAAAGTTCCCAAGCAAAGAGTGGGATGAAAAGTTTGGTTTACCTTGGAGAATACAATAATGCAAGGGTGTCAAAAGTGAAATTATTGTTTGTTGTTAATGTAGACTGGTTTTTCATATCTCATCGTTTACCAATAGCACTTAAAGCTCAACAGCAAGGATTTAAAGTAACAATTGCTTGTCGGTTTACAAGTCATAAAGCGGAATTAAAAAATATGGGATTTGAAGTTATAGAACTCCCATTTAACCGTAGTGGAGGTGGCTTTTTTGCAGAACTGAAAACAATAAAGCTATTAAAAGATACTATTGTCAAAGTAAAGCCTGATGTAGTACATGCCGTGACAATTAAGCCTGTATTATACGCTGGGCTTGCTTTAAAAATGATGAAGAAAAAAATCCCATTTGTTGCAGCTATATCAGGCTTAGGCTATGTATTTACGGCTAATACACTTAGAGCAAAAGTTACAAAAATTATTGCTTCATTATTTTACAAGGTTTCGTTATCACACCCTTTAAAAACAGTTATTTTTCAAAATTCGTCAGACGAAGCGATTTTAACTGAAGTAACAGGTTTAACAGTTCAGGATAAGACTTTAATAAAAGGCTCAGGTGCTGATCTATCAGTCTATAATTTTACGCCTGAAATTGAGGATGGTCATATTTCGGTTGTTATGGCTTGCAGATTATTGAAGGAAAAGGGCGTGTATGAGTTTGTTAATGCGTCTAAATTAGTAAAAGATAAATACCCAAACAGTAAATTTGTTCTGGTAGGGAGCCCCGATATTGAGAACCCGAATACAGTTAAACAATCTGAAATTGATAGCTGGGTTGCAGATGGAATAATTGAATATTTGGGCCAGCGCAACGATATCCCAGATATTTTTAGTTCTTCTAATATAGTTTGTTTACCTTCATATTATGGTGAAGGTGTACCAAAAGTGTTAATCGAAGCGGCTGCTTGTGGCAGAGCTATTGTTACAACGACAAACCCTGGTTGTAGAGATGCAATTATTGATAATCAAACAGGACTAGCTGTACCGCCTAGAAACGCGGATTCTTTGGCCAAAGCAATTATTAAATTAATTGAAAATCCAAACCAAAGAAGAGCAATGGGTACGGCTGCTAGAGACTTTGCTGTAGAGCAATTTGATGTCAAACAGGTTGTTAATAAACACATCAAGATATACCAAGATCTAATAGAGAGAGCAGCAAATTGATTGCAATAACAGGCTACACTGGATTTGTTGGCCAAGAGCTATTAAAAAGCTATTCACCCTCTGAATGTGTATTATTAGGTCGAAAACCATTAGATGGTTATAAAAACCACTGTTTTTTTGACTTGACTGACACAGATGATCTAGAGATAAGTAAAGCACTTAATGGTGTGAGTACTTGTATACATGCAGCAGCACGTGTTCACATAATGCAAGACCGTGCAATAGACCCTCTACAAGAGTTTAGGCGAGTGAATACTCAAGGCACGTTAGCTTTAGCTCGAGAAGCAGCTAAAGCTGGCGTCAAAAGGTTTATTTTTATTAGCTCAATAAAAGTGAATGGTGAAAGCACGACAGGTCGCTCTGCTTTTAAAGCGCAAGATAAGCCTATGCCACAAGACCCATACGCTATTTCTAAAGCTGAAGCCGAAGAGCAGCTTTTACAACTAGCCAATGATACTGGGATGGAAGTTGTCATAATTAGGCCTCCACTTGTTTATGGCAAAGGAGTAAAAGCTAATTTTGCATCATTAATGAAAGCGGTAGCTAAAGGTTACCCTTTGCCATTGAGAGCTATAAATAAGAATAAGAGAAGCCTAGTCTCAGTTTATAATCTGGTGAGTTTAATTGATACTTGTAGAATACACCCTAATGCAGCTAATAAAATATTTTTGGTGAGTGATAAGGAAGATATATCAACTTCGCAAATGTTAAAATTGATGGCTAAGGTGCAAAATAAGAGAAACTTAGCTTTTCCTATTCCTGTTTTTTGCTTCAAATTGATGGGTAGGTTATTTAAAAAAGAGGCTGTGATTGACCGTCTAATAGGTTCATTGCAAGTAGATATTGATTACACCCAAGAAGTTTTAGATTGGTACCCTAAAATAACTCTTCAAGAGGGTTTTAAGATTACCGCGCGGTATTTAGATTAGGATAGTTATGATTCGTTTATTGGACTTTTTTATTGCTTTTTTTGGTTTGGTTTTTTCCTTTCCTTTTTTAATTGTACTTTTCATTATTGGTTTATTTGATACTGGCTCCCCAATTTTTAGGCAAGAGAGAGTTGGGCGCAATCAAAAACCATTCATCCTAGTAAAGTTCAGAACTATGAAGGTCGATACTGCATCGGTGGCAAGTCATCTAGCAAGTTCCGCTTCAATTACTCCATTTGGTTCATTTTTACGTAAGACTAAATTAGACGAAATCCCTCAGTTATGGAATGTACTAAAAGGTGAAATGAGTTTGGTTGGTCCTAGACCTGGGTTATTTAACCAAGAAGAGCTAACTATAGAAAGAAGTAAATTAAACGTATTTGACGTGAGACCAGGTATTACAGGCTTAGCACAAGTAAACGAAATAGACATGTCAACGCCTGCGAAGTTAGCAGAAGTAGATAAGCAAATGATCGATACATTAAACATAAAACTTTATTTTAAGCTGATATTAATGACGGTAACCGGTAGTGGTAGTGGCGATAGAGTAAAGTAAGTAAATTGGTAACAAATTTACACGGAATTTAACAAAGTAATAAAGAGTTCGCGGGCGTTTAAGGTTAAATTATTTCATTGTTATGAATGTTGTGCATGTTGTAAAATAGGCACAATTGTGAATTTTTAGCTCAGGAAGGGCCCTGCGATTGTTATTAGATTATCTTGTCACACTACCAAGAAGCCAAAAACGCTTATTATCAGTAATTATTGATACTATCTTTATTTTTACTGCTTTTTGGCTTGCTTTCATCTTGCGGTTAGATAGTTTTGACGAATTTAAGGATGCTCAGAACTGGAGTTTATTAATTGCAATTATACCGCTGAGCTTATTTAGTTTTATTAGGTTAGGGCTATATAGGGCTGTCCTCAGATATATTAACTCTCAGGCTTTGTGGGCTATTTTAGCTGGTGTAATTCTGTCTACAATTTTCTTTGTTGGTACTTCTTTCTTTTTTAACGTAAATGTACCTCGTACTGTTCCTGTTATATATGCTTGTATTTGCTTATTGTTTATCGGCGGTAGTCGGTTAACTGTGCGTGCAATTGTTGGTAAGCTCATTATGCGCAGAAAAGAAGGCGTGGTTATTTACGGCGCTGGCTCGGCTGGGCGTCAACTAGCAACAGCTTTAGCAAATGGCCCTGAGTATGCTCCAGTTGCATTCTTAGACGATGACCCTAAAAAACAAAATACATTCGTACAGGGATTAAATGTTTTTTCATCTAAAGAAATTGCAAAAGTAGTAGCCTCAAAATCTGTTTCAAAGATTTTATTAGCTTTGCCAAGCGCTAGTCGTAGTCGCCGAAAAGAAATTCTCAACGAAATTGAGTCTTTTAAATTGCAAGTCATGACAATACCGGGGATGGCGGATATTGTTGCCGGTAATACCAGTTTAGAGCAAATGAAAGATGTTGGTGTTGAAGATCTTTTAGGGCGAGACCCTGTAGAGCCTAATGTTGAGCTAATGAATGCTAACATTCAAAGTAAAGTTGTTTTAGTTTCTGGAGCAGGGGGGTCTATAGGCTCTGAGCTTTGTCGTCAAATTGTTAAAAACTCACCGACCAAGCTAGTCTTATTTGAGCTTTCTGAATATGCATTATATGCAATTGAAAAAGAGCTAAAAGACTATGTTTTTAAAAACTCTCTAAATATCGAAATTATTCCGATACTTGGTTCAATTCAAAACTTTAAGCTAATTTCAATGACACTTTTGTCATTTAAAGTGCAAACTATCTATCATGCTGCGGCTTACAAGCATGTTCCTTTGGTTGAGCATAATGTTATTGAAGGTGTTAAAAATAACATCTTTGGTACCAGTAATATTGCCCGTGCTGCGATAGAAAACAAGGTTGAAACCTTTGTACTAATTTCAACTGATAAAGCGGTTCGCCCTACGAATGTCATGGGGACAACAAAGCGCATGGCTGAGTTAGTGCTACAAGCATTATCTGATACGCAAAAAACTACTCGCTTCACTATGGTGCGTTTTGGCAATGTACTTGGTTCTTCGGGCTCTGTTGTACCATTATTCAGGCAACAGATTAAGCAAGGTGGACCAATTACCTTAACTCATAAAGATATAACTCGTTATTTTATGACTATTCCTGAAGCTGCACAGCTTGTTATTCAAGCAGGCGCAATGGGTAAAGGTGGCGATGTATTCGTTCTTGATATGGGCGAGCCGGTTAAAATAATGGATTTAGCGACTAAGATGGTCCACCTCTCTGGCTTAGAAGTGAAGTCGAATAAACACCCCGAAGGTGATATTGAAATTCAATGTACTGGTTTACGCCCTGGCGAAAAGCTTTATGAAGAGCTATTAATTGGTGATAACGTTGTTGGAACGGATCATCAAAGAATCATGAGTGCCCATGAAGTTAAAATGCCTTGGAATGAACTTGAGCAAATTTTACTTGATCTTAAATCTTCATGTGATTTAAACGATCATCACTCTATTCGCAAGTTGTTGTTAGAAGCGCCAACTGCCTTCAATCCCACAGATGGAATTTGTGACCTCCACTGGCTTGAAAGTGTTAAAAATAACGAAAACGTAACTGTATTGAAGAATGCAAAGTAATAAGTAAAACAGCTTAATTAGGTATATATGAATATTACAATCGCGGGTACGGGATATGTTGGTTTGTCTAATGCCATGTTATTGGCCCAACATAACAATGTAGTAGCTCTAGATATTGTTGAAGAAAAAGTAGCACAGCTAAATGCCGGGAAGTCACCAATATCGGATAAAGAAATTGAAGACTTTCTTGCTAATAAGCAACTAAGTTTTACTGCTACTATTGATAAGCAATTGGCTTATCAAAATGCAGATTTTATCATCATCGCTACGCCTACCGACTATGACCCAGAAACCAACTACTTTAATACAAAGTCTGTTGAAGCTGTTATTGCTGATGTACAAGCAATAAATCCGAAAGCAGTAATGGTTATTAAGTCAACTGTACCTGTTGGCTTTACCGAAAGCATTAAACAAAAATTTAAAACAGAGAACATTATTTTTTCACCAGAATTTTTAAGGGAAGGTAAAGCGCTTTACGACAACTTACACCCATCGCGTATTATTGTTGGTGAGCGTTCTGAGCGTGCTGAAGTATTTGCAAATTTATTGGCTCAAGGGGCTATTAAAGAAAGTATTGAAGTTTTATTTACTGATTCAACTGAAGCTGAAGCTATTAAATTATTTTCAAATACCTACCTTGCTATGCGCGTTGCCTACTTTAATGAGCTTGACAGTTACGCAGAAAGTCATGGTTTAAATTCTAAACAAATAATCGAAGGCGTGAGTTTAGACCCGCGTATTGGCGGTCATTATAATAATCCTTCTTTTGGCTATGGTGGCTATTGCTTACCTAAAGACACCAAGCAGTTACTAGCTAACTACAAGGATGTGCCAAACAACATGATCCGCGCCATTGTAGATGCAAATTCAACTCGTAAAGACTTTATTGCAGAATCTATTCTTGCCAGAAAACCGAAAGTTTTAGGTATTCATCGCCTTATTATGAAAGCTGGGTCGGATAACTTTAGAGCATCAGCAATTCAAGGCATTATGAAGCGAGTTAAGGCTAAGGGTGTTGAAGTAATAGTTTATGAACCTGAATTACATGAAACAACGTTCTTTAACTCGAAAGTAACTCATGATTTAGCTGAGTTAAAGTCTACAGCAGATGTAATTATCGCAAACAGAATGGTTTCTGAACTTGATGATGTTGCCGAAAAAGTATACACCAGAGACTTGTTTGGTAGTGACTAGTTCTCACTAGGGGTAATAACAACTTTGTAATAGACACGCCTATATTCTCTGCGTATAATCGCTGGCTCATAAAAACCAATCCTTTAGGATTGGTTTTAAGGAAAATGAGTATTTCAGGTGTGGCTATGGAAAGTTGGTACTTACTTTTTTGTAAATCAAAACAAGAGCTAAGAGCTCAAGCTAACCTTCAAAACCAGGGTTTTGAAGTGTTCTTTCCCGAACATAAAATTGAGCGAATCGTAAAGGGTCGCCGATCAATTCGTACATCTCCTCTTTTTCCTAGTTATTTATTCATAAAGCTAGACTCTCAAAACTGTAACTTTTCTGCGGTAAAAAATACCCGTGGTGTAAGTGGCTTTGTTGCTTATGGTCATAGATTTCAAATTGTACCAGAGCAGTTAATTGCACAGCTTAAATCTATGAGTGTTTTATGCGAGGTAACATCAACGTTACCTAAAGCAGGTGACGTTGTTTATTTAAACACAGAGTCATTTAAAAATGTTCAAGCAATTTACCAAGAACCAGACGGCGACATGCGCAGCATTCTATTAGTTAACTTGTTGAATAAGCAAATCGCCGTAAGTGTAGAGAATAAAGAAATCAGTTTATAAGTCGTGATTCAGCACTGCAAAAACGTAGGAACGGCTTTAGCCGTGAATAGCGTTAAAACGCCTCCTACGGTGTAAGCATTAAGCTTTAACACGTAAAAAATAATAATAAAATCAGTACGTAGGAACTGCAACCTAGGGGCGGAAGCGTGCCCGAAGGGCTAGACAAGCAAAGAATTTTGCTTTCAAGATGGAGCGAGAAGCGAGAAGCGAGAAGCCCGTAGGAACGGCTTTAGCCGTGAATGTTTGAAAATGTTCGGCGTTAAACGCCTCCTACGAAGTTGGCCTCTGTATTCATAACGCGATACCGCTTGCAAACACTCACAGGCAACGATTTACAATCTTGAAGAACCTAGAACCTAGAACCTAGAACCTAGAACCTAGAACCTAGAACCTAGAACCTAGAACCTAGAACCTAGAACCTAGAACCTAGAACCTAGAACCTAGAACCGAGAACCTAGAACCTAGAACCTAGAAGTATTCATTAACTATTTTGCAAAAACCTGTCACAAGTGAGCGTTTACTAAACACTCAGTCTTGCGAACATTTGGTTGCCATGCTTTAATTAGGCAGCGTAAAAATAAACAGTTGTGGTTTTATTTTAACTGGACGTTTTAAGAATAATTATTTGGGAAATAACAATGGCGCTAAGCTGTAAAACAATTGTAACGTCATTAGCGTTACTAGCAATGACTGGCTGTACAATCATCCCCGGTAGCCATTTTGAAGGAATCGAATCGGGTGAACAAATTGACAACCTTGAGAAGGAGCTCGATAAAGTTAATATCCAAATCATCGACTCTTCTCTAATCAACCAACAAAAGCAAACTAAAACGAAACCAGCGTTACCATCAAGCCTTGATGGCATTGACACCTCTGATTATCAATACAAATTAGGTGTTGGCGATGTAATCACAATCGGTGTATGGGACCATCCTGAATTAACCATACCTGCTGCAGTTCAACGTACTGCTGAATTCGACGGTTTCCGCGTTCAAGCCGACGGTACAATTACCTTTGCTTACGCTCCAGATATTCAAGCAGCTGGTAAAACAGTGCAACAAGTTCATAAGGAACTCGTTAAACGCTTAAGTCGTGTAATCGAAGACCCACAAGTAGATATTAAAATTGTTGGTTTTAGAAGCCAAAAAGCCTATGTGACAGGTGAGGTGAACAAACCTGGTGTGCTCCCTGTAACCGAAGTACCACTTACTCTAATTGACGCACTTAACCAAGCCGGTGGTTTAACCGAAGCAGCAGATTGGCGCACAGTTACATTTACACGTGGCGATAGAACAGAAGTGATCCAACTTGATGACTTTTATGCTCATGGTGATATCTCGCAAAACCGTTTATTAAAACATGGCGATATTGTGCATGTTAATCGTAACGATATGCAAAAAGTGTTTGTATTAGGCGATGTAAAACGTGCTGGTACAGTGGGCGTTAATCGTTATGGTTTAAATTTAGCGCAAGCCTTAAGCGATGCCGGCGGCTTAAACGAAAACACAGCTGACGCAAATGGCGTGTTTGTATTACGTAAACGCAACTTAGAAACCGATGGCATTATTGCTGATGTATACCAACTACATGCTAAAAATGTTGCGGCATTAGTGCTTGCTGAGCAGTTTGAGTTACAGCCGCACGATATTGTGTATGTAACTTCAGCGCCGCTAGCGCGTTGGAACCGCGTAATTAGCTTATTATTACCATCGGTAAGCACAGTTGATTCAATCAATGATGTTACTAGCTCAAATTAAGGGTTAAGACGTATGTTTGATTCTGTATTAGTTGTGTGTGCAGGCAATATTTGCCGAAGCCCAACCGCTGAATATGTATTAAAAAGTAAACTACAAGGTAAAAATGTTAGTGTGTCTTCAGCAGGCTTAACGGCTCTTGAAGGCAAGCATGCAGATGCACAAGCACAGCAAATTGCAACACAACATGGTATTGATATGAGCGAGCATCAGGGCAGGCAAATCACCTCAGCCCTTGTTGCACAGCACAGCGTTATTTTAGTGATGGAAAAGCGCCATATAAACGACTTGTGTGCTCGTTACCCACAAGCACGTGGTAAAACATTTTTGCTAGGTAAATGGGTCGACGATAAAGAAATACCCGACCCGTACCGTCAAAGCCAAGAGGCTTTTGAGCACGTTTACGCATTAATCGATAGCGCATGTAGCGCTTGGCAAAAGTATTTATAAGGAAAGGGTAGTAGATGAATGCTCAGCCCACTGCTTTAGCAGCAAGTAAAAATCAAAATAGAAGTCAAGAATCGCAATCGCAAGAAATAGACTTACTCGCATTACTAGGCGCGTTATTAGACCGTAAATGGTTTATCGTTTTAGTAACCGCTATATTTGCCGTTATTGGCGTAGCCGTTGCAGTATTAAGCACGCCAATTTATAAAGCAACAGCGTTAGTGCAAGTTGAAGAAAGCAGCCCGTCGGTACCTGGTCTTGATGATATGGCGGGTATGTTTGAAAGCAGCAGCGAAGCGGTAACCGAAATAGAGCTGTTAAAGTCACGCTCTGTGATTGGTGAGGCGGTTGATACTTTAAAGCTAAATATTATTGCAGAGCCTAAATTATTCCCAATTATTGGTGGTAAAGTTTACCGCAGCTTTGTTGCTGAGTCAGAAGGTGATGTTGCTGAATCACTTTTAGGGCTAAGTAGCTATGCGTGGGGCGGCGAAAGTATCAATGTATTTAGGTTTAATGTGCCTAAAGCGTTTGAAGGCGAAGAGTTTGAATTAGTAATTGGCGAAAATAAAAGTTATGAGCTTTTTAACCCTGAGGGTGACTCTGTTTTAAAAGGTGTTGTAGGTAAAGAGCAAGCAGCAGGTTATTATGAGTTAACAATTCGTGATTTAAATGCACGCCCGGGTACTGAGTTTACTCTTGTTAAAAAGAATCGCTACAGAACTATTGTTGAGTTACAAGAAGAGATAGGTGCGAGTGAAAAAGGTAAAGACTCTGGCATTATAGCGATGGGTTATGAGCATGAAAACGCAGCACACGCAGCTAAGGTGCTCGATAAAGTTGCTGATATCTATGTGCGCCGTAATGTGGAGCGTAATAGTGCAGAAGCTAAAAAATCATTAGACTTTCTTGAGGTACAATTGCCCGAAGTTAAAAGGCAACTTGAACAGTCTGAGCAACGTTTTAACGACTACCAAAAGCAACGTAACTCGGTAAACATTAGCCTTGAAACACAAGGCGTGCTTGAGCAAATTGTAGAGCTAGAAACAACTTTACAAGAGCTTGAACTTAAACGTTTAGAGTTGAGCCGAAAGTTTAAGCGTGAGCACCCTGCATACCAAGGCGTATTAAAGCAAATTGAAGCCGTAAAAGAAGAAAAAGACGAGCTCACATCTAAAGTGGGTAACCTACCAGAAACACAGCAAGAGCTATTACGCTTAACCCGAGATGTAGAGGTAGGTAACGAAATTTACATGCTGCTACTAAGTAAAACACAAGAGCTTGATATTGTACGTGCTGGTACTGTAGGTAATGTTCGCGTGGTAGATGCTGCAGCGGTAGACACAACAGAGCCTGTTAAGCCTAAAAAAGCCCTTGTCGCTGTTGTTGCAACCTTATTAGGTGGTTTTTTGGCTGTAGCAATTGTGCTAATTCAAAAAGCAATGCACCGCGGCGTTGAAGATCCAACTGAGATCGAAAGCATTGGTTTACCTGTTTATGCATCGGTACCTTATTCAGATTTCCAAGATAAGCTAACGGGTTTTAACCGTGCCCGTAAAGTTAAAGATAAGCCTAAGTCGATACTAGCGGTAGATAACCCCGCAGACCTATCTATAGAAGCATTACGAAGCCTGCGTACAAGCTTACACTTTGCAATGATGGAGGCCAAAAACAACATAATCGCAATATCTGGCCCAAGCCCTGGTGTGGGTAAATCGTTTATCTCGGTAAACCTAGCAGCAGTATTAGCGCAAAGCGGTAAAAAGGTACTTATTATCGATGCTGATATGCGTAAAGGTTATTTACAAACTCAGTTCGGTATGAAGTGGGATGACGGTTTAAGCGATTTATTATCGGGCCGTTTAAACCTTGAGCAAGTGACTAAAAAGTCACAAGTTGAAGGGTTAGATGTAATTACCCGTGGCCAAATACCACCAAATCCATCTGAATTATTAATGCATAGTAACTTTAGCAAGATGGTTGAAGAGGTAAGTGGCAAGTACGACATTGTTATTGTTGATACACCACCTATTTTAGCGGTTACCGACCCTGCAATTGTGAGTGCTCATGCTGGTAGTACATTATTAGTAACGCGCTTCGGTCAAAACCATTTACGTGAAATTGAACTAACTCGTAATCGCTTTGAGCAAAACGGCATAGACGTAAAAGGAGTTGTATTTAATGGTGTAGTACGTAAAGCAAGCAATGCATACGGTTACTATGGTTATTACAACTACGAATATAAATCTGATAAGTAATTAAAGACGTTCTAGGTTCTACTTGACTAAATTGTCACCACGCAAGCGTGTTGAAGAACCTAGAACCTAGAACCTAGAACCTAGAACCTAGAACCTAGAACCTAGAATTGAATAAAAAATTTTAAATAATCTCGGTGACTGAAGTCTAATATCTGAAATCAAAGCACCGATATCCGAAAAAAGACATCTGATATCTTAAAACTGATATCTGAAACCTGATATCTAACCTCTGATATCTCTCGTCTAACCTCTGATATCTAACCTCTGACTTCTCCTACGGCTTCTCTCTTTCGAAACCTAGCATACTTTCATGGAGTAAAAATGGAAATCTCCCAAGCCCGCATGACTCACCTAAAGCAACTCGAAGCTGAATCTATTCACATTATTCGTGAAGTTGCTGCCGAATTTGATAACCCGGTAATGCTTTACTCTGTCGGTAAAGACTCAGCAGTAATGCTGCATTTAACAATGAAAGCGTTTTACCCTGCTAAACCACCGTTCCCTTTAATGCATGTTGATACAACATGGAAATTTAAAGAAATGATCGAGTTTCGCGACAAAATGGCCGAAAAGCTAGGTTTTGATTTATTGGTACATATTAACCAAGAAGGTGTAGATGCAGGCGTTGGCCCATTTACCCATGGTAGTGCAAAGCATACCGACATCATGAAAACTCAGGGCTTAAAACAAGCACTAGACAAATACCAGTTTGATGCGGCATTTGGTGGTGCACGCCGCGACGAAGAAAAATCACGTGCGAAAGAGCGTGTTTATTCATTCCGCGATAAAAACCACCGTTGGGACCCTAAAAACCAGCGCCCAGAGTTATGGAATACCTTTAACGGCAAGGTAAACAAAGGCGAAAGCATTCGCGTATTTCCATTAAGTAACTGGACCGAGCTTGATATTTGGCAATACATCTACCTAGAAAACATCGACATTGTGCCACTTTACCTAGCTGCAGAACGCCCAGTGGTTGAGCGTGACGGTACATTAATTATGGTTGATGACGAACGTATGCCACTTGAAGAAGGCGAAGTACCAATGAAGAAAATGGTGCGCTTTAGAACCCTTGGCTGTTACCCATTAACAGGTGCGGTTGAATCTAACGCCACAACGCTACCAGAAATCATTCAAGAAATGTTACTAACAAAAACATCAGAGCGCCAAGGCCGTGTAATCGACCACGATTCATCAGGCTCAATGGAGAAAAAGAAAATGGAAGGCTATTTCTAAGCGAAAGCGACAGAAATCTGACTTCTGATAACTAACAACTTCCATTTTCAAAGGATTTATAATGACTGAACAAATTACCCCAAACCTTCTAGAAACAGATATCGAAGGTTACTTAAAACAACACGAAAACAAAGATCTACTGCGCTTTTTAACTTGTGGTAATGTTGATGACGGTAAATCAACATTAATTGGCCGTTTATTACATGACTCAAAATTAATTTTTGAAGATCACATGGCGGCTATTAAAAACGACTCAAAAAAATTCAATACCACAGACGAAGAGTTCGATTTAGCATTATTAGTAGATGGTCTTCAGTCAGAGCGTGAGCAAGGTATTACCATTGATGTAGCTTACCGTTATTTTGCAACTGAAAAGCGTAAGTTTATTATTGCTGACTGCCCAGGGCACGAACAATACACGCGTAACATGGCAACCGGTGCATCTAACTGCGACCTTGCTATTGTAATGATTGATGCCCGTAAAGGCGTACAGACCCAAACTAAACGCCATAGCTATATTGCATCACTACTTGGCCTTAAACACGTAATTGTAGCTATTAATAAAATGGACCTAGTTGATTATAGTCAAGACGTTTACCGCCAAATTAAAGCCGATTACAAAGCCTTTGCTGAGCAATTAGATATTCCTGATGTGCGCTTTGTACCAATCTCGGCACTTAAAGGCGATAACGTTGTTGATAAAGGTAACAACTTAGACTGGTACCCTGGTGCCACATTAATGCAGTTGCTTGATACAGTAACCATTAGTGACGATAAAAACTTAGATACCTTCCGCTTACCAGTACAGTATGTGAATCGCCCTAATTTAGATTTTCGTGGTTTTTGCGGCACGATTGCCAGTGGCATTATTAATGTTGGCGACCAAATTACAGCATTTCCATCAGGTAAAACATCATCAGTAGAGCGCATTGTTACTGCCGATGGTGATTTACCAAGCGCCTTTGCTGGTCAAGCAATAACACTTACCTTAAAAGACGAAATTGATATTTCGCGTGGTGATGTGATTGTTAAATCAAGCACTGACCAAAAGCAGCTACCTACAACGAGCTCAAACTTTGCAGCAACGATTGTGTGGATGGCCGATGCCGCTATGCAACCAGGTAAAGAGTACGAGCTAAAAATTGGTACTAAAAACACCTTTGGTAAAATCAGCAATATTAATCACCGCATTGATGTAAATACTTTAGAGCAAATTGATGCTAGCGAATTACAATTAAACGAGATTGCAAATTGCGCTATAGAGACATCAGCACCAGTAGTGATTGACCAATACAAGCAGGTTGTTGGTACTGGTTCATTTATCATCATTGATCGCTTAACCAATGTAACAGTTGGTGCGGGTATGATCACAAATACTGAGGCAGAATCTCAAAAATCGAATCTGGAAACTAGAGTATATACAGAAGCTGAAATTGCTCTGAATCAATACATTCGTGATTACTACCCTGAATGGGATGTAAAGCCAATTTTATGAGTATTTTGAAAAAAGTATATCGTGACTTCTTGCCGCAAAAACTAATTCTTTGGTTAGATGTGAAGAGGGGTCTACGGGCTCCATTTCTTCATGAAGTTGATAAAAGAAAAGCTATATTTGTTCATATCCCAAAGGCCGCTGGTTCATCAATATCTAAAGATATATTTTTTGGACAGCAAGTTGGGCACTTCTACGCATCGGATTATAAATTTTTAGATCATCATAAATATAATGATTATTTCAAGTTTACATTCGTTCGAAACCCATACACTAGATTTGTTTCTGCATATAACTACTTAAGTGCAGGTGGAGGAAATGGGTTTGATAAAAGTTTTTATCTTGAGCATCAAGCTAGCTTTGCTTCGCTAAATCAATTCGTTGATGATTTCTTTGCAAAGAAAGAAATAAGAAACTGGATACATTTTGTTCCTCAAAGCCATTTTTTAACTGTAAATGGAAAGGTTGAAATGGATTTTGTTGGTAGATTCGAAAAAATTAATGATGATATTGTCTCGCTGAAAAAAATGTTATCAATACCGATTTCTGGTGATTTTAAAAAAGTGAACCGAAGTGTGGATAGGAATGAAGTTTTGACGAATGAAAATAAAGAAAAGCTTTATGAATATTATAAAAAGGACTTTGAGTTGTTCGGTTATGAAAGATAGTATTGATATTATATTGCCTGTATATAATGGCGAAGATTATATTTCTGAATCAATAGAAAGTATATTGAATCAGACTTTTAGTCACTTTAATTTGATAGTGATTAATGATGGCTCTACAGATAATACTAAATTAATATTGGAACGACTAGAAAGCGCTGATGATAGAATCCAAGTTATAAACAAAGGTAATGAAGGTCTTATCGCTACGTTAAATCTGGGTATATCTTTATCTCGTGCGAAGTATCTTGTCAGGATGGATCATGATGATATTCTTGCTCCTAACAAGCTTGAAATGCAAATTAATTATATGAAGCGTCATGAAAATATAGATGTTTTGGGCTGTAATGCTGTACTTATTGACAGTTTAGGTGAAAAGGTCGGTTCTATTAAATTCCCAGTTACACCATTATCAGTCAAAGCTAAAAGCTTTGTTAGAGTGCCCGTTTTACATCCAAGCGTGATGATTAAAGTTTCTGATAAAATTAGGCCTTTTTTATATTATGATGAAAATCAACTATATTGTGAAGATTTTGGCCTCTGGCATAGGCTTTTAGATAATGGCTTTTGCATTACAAACTTAAAAGAAAAGTTGATGTATTACAGAATACATAATTCTAGTGTTAGTTCGACGAGAAAAAAAGACATGCAGTATAATGCATGTCAAATAATAGAAACTGCAATGGAAAATGCAGGTATTAAACTAGCGGAAAGAGATTGGGAAACATTTAAAGTTATTAGGAATAAAGAGTTCGAAAAAAGTGTGACTCTAACGTCGTTCTTTAGTTTGTTAATGGGAGTTGGGAGTAACACTTCGCTGATATTTAAATTTTTTATTATAAAAGAACTTGTTGAACTTTTCTTTAAATTTAAAATTAAAAGAGTTTTGAAATGAAAGCTTTTTTAAAGCCTGAATTAGTCTTCTTTTTTGGGGTGTTTCTTTTTTCGTTTGAACCACTAGTTTCTGTTATTTATCCTCAATTTTCACTTTTGGTTTCTTCTTATATAGTTGCTCTTTTTTTTATAGGTGCTTCAGGTTATATATGTAATTTTAACTTTAAGTTAGATTATTTGTACTTTTGGATTTTACTCTACATTTCTTTTTGTATTTTATTTTCTTTAGGCTATGGCATAAATCTTCTTGATAGCGTGAAAACGGTGCTTTATGAAGGCAAATACTTCCTCTTATGCACCTATTTTTTGGTTTTTTGTAGGAATGTGGATTTTATAAAATGCTCTAGATTTTTGTTTATAATGTTTGCTGTTCAATTTGCCTTTTCTATTTTGCAATTTTTTAATGTTCTTGGGTTAAAGTCATTAATTATACAAGTGGCTTTTGCTAATGCACATGATTATTATAGAGAAAATCTTATTGGTGGAGGGGTCTTTGGGAGCTTTTTATCAAAGAATACGCTAGGTTATTTTTCATTGTTCTGCTTTATTATCTTTAGTAAATATAAAGTTTTTAAGGCTAATTATTATAATTTTTTAGTTTTGTTTTCTTGCTTTACCTTAGTTTTAATATCAGAGTCTCGTAGTGCATTTCTTTTTATGGTTCTATTTGCCTTCTATTTAAGTCGAAAGGACTACAAAGTATTAGCTATTTTATTCGTTCCTTTGATTATACTTCCTTTGTTTTTTATGGATTTGGCGTACCTGCCTAAGTCAATAAAAGAGATTTTTTCTCAGCAATACTATAATACTGTTCTTGATGTTGGACGTGGGGCATATATATATGCTTCCATTCTGAAATTTCTTGAAAGCCCTATTATAGGTAGTGGAGCTGGAAGTTGGGGGTTAGGCTTAGCTTTTTCTGATTCTAACGAGCATAACCAGATCATATATTATGCTGGCTTGTCAATACCTTTGGGGGTCTTTCAGGATAATAATTGGTTATCATTATTGACACAATATGGCGTCGTTGGCTTAGTTAGCTTTATATTTATTTTAAATCAAGTTTGGTTGAAAGGTAAAACTAATAATTCTTACGTAGAACCTGTATTATTAATTTGTTTGTGCTATAACGCCCTATTTTTAGCAGGGTTTTCGGTAGGTGTATTAATGTTTTTAACTTTATTCTTTAATTTAAGTAAAAATAATATATGAAGATCTTATTAGCTCATAAATTCCATCATTTAACTGGTGGCGCTGAAGTATTTTACTTTGAAGTTGCTCGAGTTTTGAAAAATTATGGTCATGAAGTGTCATTTTTTTCGACTGAGAGTGAAGAAAATATTAATACTGGAGATGTTGCTCATTTTGTTCCTGCACCTAATTACAGTGGCGGGCTTTTAGATAAACTAAAAGCCTTACCAAGCACGTTTTACTCAAAAGATAAAAAAAAGGCATTTGCGAAGCTTTTAGACGAATTTAAACCAGATATTGTCCATGCTTTTGCAATTCATGTACACCTTACACCATCTATTCTAGAAGCTGCTAAAGAGCGTAATATTCCAGTTGTAATGTCATGTAATGATTACAAACATATTTGCCCAAACTATAAAATCTATGACGGAACTAGTAACTGTGAACTGTGCAAAGGCGGGAAGTTTTATAATGCTGCTAAAAAACGTTGTTGCAAAGGGTCATTTTCATTTAGCTTAGCTTCATCTATTGAAGCTTACATACATGAGCATAAAAAAGTATACGACAACCTAGTAGATAAATATTTATTTGCTAGCGAATTTATGCTCAATAAAACCAAAGAGTTCTGGGTAAATAAAAAAGTTCAATATGGCGTTCTAAAAAACCCATTTAAGCCTGAAGAGTATTCACCGAATTATAGTGGTGATTATGCACTATATTTTGGCCGGGTAATAGATGAAAAAGGTGTCGATCGTATTGTTCATGCAGCTAAGCATTGTGATGTGCCAGTAAAAATTATTGGGGATGGCCCACAGTTAACTGAGTTACAGAATCTAGCTGAACGAGAGAATATTAATAACGTTGAGTTTTTGGGGTCTATGTGGGGCGATGAACTCAACCAAGTTCTGGTTCACTCTCGTTTTGTTATTGTACCTTCATTGTGGCATGAAAACTTTCCTTATGTAATCTTTCAAGCTTTTGCTTGTGGTAAGCCTGTTTTAGGTTCAAAAAGAGGTGGAATACCCGAGCTAGTGGGTGAAGATCGAGGGTTGCTTTTTGAGCCAGACAATATTAATGAACTTTCAGATTGTATGTCAAAAATGTGGAATTCAGTTGAAGGCTGTAAGCAACAAGGTTTAAAAGCTCGTTCTTATGTTGAAACCGAGTTTAATGACAAAGTGTTTTACGAAGCAATAATGAGTAATTACAGGAGTGTATTAAAGTGAGATGCCTAGTTTTAGGTGCAAATGGATTTATCGGCTCGCATGTTGTTGATTTATTAGCTAGTAAATTTGGTCATGTGAGTAGCTTTGCTCGTAGTACTTATAAGTTTAAGAATAATCAAGTTACAAGTTTCACTGGTGATTTTTTAGATAGCAGTGCACTAGAACATGCTCTTGAAGGGCATGACTGCGTTATACATTCAATAAGCTCTTCAACACCAGCTTTAGCTGCGGAAGACCCTGTCTTTGATGTCTCAGCTAACTTATTGCCCACTTTGTCTTTAGTTAAATCTATGGCCAAGAAAAATGTTAAAAAATTAATATATTTATCCTCCGGTGGTACTGTCTACGGCAACCCGTCGGAGTTACCTGTTAGTGAAAGTGCTCTAATTTCTCCAGTTTCTGTTTATGGCTCAACCAAAGCCGCCATCGAAAATTATTTGCAAATTCTTTGTGAGCAATATGGTATTGCATTAGTAATATTAAGGCCATCCAACCCTTATGGTCCGAGGCAGTTCAATAAAGGTTCACAAGGTTTGATTGCCACACTATTACACAAAGCCATAAAAAAAGAGTCAATAGTATTGTTTGATGAAGGTAAGGCAATTAGAGATTATATCTACATAGATGACTTGGCTTTAGCTATATATAAATCAATAATCACCGATATTACAGGTGTTTATAATATAAGTTCAGGTATTCCTTTAAGTGTGTTCGCTATAAAAGAGCTGGTTGAAAAAATAACAGAGTATCAATTTCTCTATTCTTTATATCCTAAACGTGAGTTTGATATTGATGAGATCGTATTAGACTCGACAAAGGCGCAGAAATTACTTGATTGGCAGCCAGTAGTTGAAATCGAAAGCGGTATTTGTAAACAATTTAATTGGATGAAAACACAGTCATGGTAGCCCAAATTGATGGACGTTTTACTAAGCGAACTAAGTTAAAAGCATATACAAGATATCTATCCTATGCCCTCTATGAAGGCAGGCCATTAACAACAAAAGGGCAGTGGATTAACCCCTTAGTGTTTAGCTTATATAAATTACAAGAAGTATTGCCAACGGCGAAAGAGGTACAATCGCCAGTGTTTATTCTTGGTACAGGTAGAAGTGGGACTACAATTCTTGGTGTTACATTAGGAATTCATCGAGATGTAGGCTTTTTGAATGAGCCAAAAGCTATGTGGAGCCACCTGTATAACAATGAGGATATTATTGGCAGTTATCAGGATAAAGTTGGACAGTATTATCTTGATGAGTCAGATGTTACCGAAGCATTGAAACTTAAAGCTAGAAAACTTTATGGTAATTACTTAAGGTTTTCATTATCGAATAGGGTTGTCGATAAGTACCCTGAATTGATTTTTAGAATTCCATTTGTAAAAGGCATATTCCCCGATGCAAAGTTTTTGTTCTTATACAGAAATGGTTGGGATACTTGTCATTCTATTAAGCATTGGTCTGAAAGGTTAGGGCTTGAAAAGAATGATGAAACCCATAACTGGTGGGGTAAAAACAACCGAAAATGGTATGCACTTTGTGAGCAAGTCCTTTTGCATGACAAAGAACTCTCAAAACATTATGAAGTTATAAAAGAGTACACTGACCATGTCTCTATGGCAGCTGTTGAATGGATCCTTACCATGAAGCAAGGTATTAAAATAATGGATCAAGATTGTGTTTTGCCAGTTAAATATGAACAATTTGTCTCTGACCCAGCATTTAGAAGTCAAATACTCAATTTTTGTAATTTATCTGAAGACCAAAACTTTAATGGGTACTGTAAAGAAGTATTAAAGATGCCATCGAAGAAAGAGCCTGTTATTTTGCCAGATGAAATAGCTGAAGAATTTAATCGTATTATGAAGTTGTTAGGTTATGAGTAAAAAAGAACTAATTGTATTAGGAATTCGCGGTGTACCTGCAGGACATGGTGGGTTTGAAACTTTTGCTGAGTATTTATGCCCGTTTTTAATTGCTAGAGGCTGGCAAGTAACGGTTTATTGCCAAGAAGACGGTGAGGGTGAAATGTATGAAAGCGAATGGCAAGGGGTTAAGCGTATTCATATACCAGTAAAAAATGAAGGCCCACTTGGGACCATTATTTTTGACTTAAAATCGGTATGGCATGCACGTAAAAATAAGGGCTTGCACTTAACACTCGGCTACAATACTGCTTGTTTTAATATTATTCAGCGCTTATATGGTATTACCAATGTTATTAATATGGATGGCATTGAGTGGAAACGCCAAAAATGGGGTAAAGTAGCAAAAACGTGGTTTTGGTTAAACGAGCGTTTTGGTTGCTGGTTTGGTAATCACTTAGTGGCAGATCACCCGAGAATAGAAGATCATTTAGCAACGCGTGTATCGCGCGATAAAATCACTATGATCCCATACGGCGGCCCTGATGTGAGCAAAGCTAACGAAGCTGTGTTAGCTGATTATGGGTTAGTTAAAAATGAGTATGCGATTATTATTGCACGCCCTGAACCAGAAAACTCGATTTTAGAGGTGGTTGAGGCATTTTCGGCTAAGCCACGTAGTCATAAATTAGTGGTGTTAGGTAAGTTTTTAGATTCAAACCCTTATCATCAGCAAGTTCTAGCAGCTGCAAATAATGATGTAATTTTTCCTGGGGCTATCTACGAGGCCGAAAAAGTTGCAGCACTGCGTTTTTATGCACGTTTTTATGTGCATGGTCACCAAGTCGGTGGCACTAACCCATCACTGGTTGAAGGCTTAGCAGCTGGTTGCGCCGTTATTGCTCACGACAACCATTTTAACCGTTGGGTTGCTGGCGATGGGGCTTTTTATTTTAAAGACAAAGCCCATTTGGCTAGCTTTTTTGAACAGCAATACTTAGATGACGCGTTTGTAACAGAAAAAAGTAACGCTGCCAAACAGCAATTTTTAAACAGCTTTCAGTGGGAAAATATATTAACCCAATACGAAACGCTTTTAAGTAAATATTTAAAATAATGGATTTCAGTAGATGAATATTTTAGTAACAGGTGGCGCGGGCTTTATTGGTAGCGCTGTTGTAAGGCACATTCTTGAAAATACAAATAATACAGTTATTAATGTAGATGCACTTACTTATGCGGGTAATTTAGAGTCAATTCCTAGTGAGTTGCAATCTGAGCGCTACGTTTTTCAGCAAGTTGATATTTGTGACTACCAAGCGCTTAAACAAGTGTTCGACGAATATAAGCCTGATTTAGTAATGCATTTAGCAGCCGAAAGCCATGTTGACCGCTCAATCGAAGGACCTGGTGCTTTCATAAACACGAATGTAATTGGTACATTCAATATGTTGGAATGTGCAAGACACCACTGGCAAAATTTAACTGCTGATGCTCAAGCTAAGTTTAAGTTTCATCATATTTCAACAGACGAAGTGTATGGTGACCTTGAAGGTACCGATGACCTATTTACTGAACAAACACCTTATGCGCCAAGCAGCCCTTATTCGGCGAGTAAAGCTGGATCTGACCATTTAGTAAGAGCGTGGGGTAGAACATATGGTTTACCTATTGTTGTAACTAACTGTTCAAATAATTATGGGCCTTACCACTTCCCTGAAAAACTTATCCCGCATGTTATTTTAAATGCATTACATGGTAAGCCTTTACCTGTTTACGGTGATGGTAAACAAATTCGTGATTGGTTATTTGTTGAAGACCACGCTCGCGCTTTATACAAGGTAGTAACCGAAGGCAAAGTTGGCGAAACATATAATATTGGTGGTCATAACGAAAAACAAAACATTGAAGTAGTTCACACTATTTGCGAATTACTTGAAGAGCTTGTACCGAATAAACCTGAGGGTATCACTAATTATAATGATCTTATTACCTTTGTAAAAGACCGCCCTGGCCACGATGTACGATATGCAATTGATGCTACTAAAATGCAACAAGAGCTAAACTGGGTACCTGAAGAAACCTTTGAAACAGGTATGCGTAAAACTGTTGAGTGGTATCTAGCGAATACAAATTGGTGGCAGCGTGTGTTAAATGGCGACTACAAACTTGACCGCATTGGCGAAAATACAAAATAAAGGATGAATAAAATGAAAAAATATAAAGGAATAATCTTAGCTGGTGGTTCTGGTACGCGTTTGCACCCAATCACCCAAGGTGTGTCAAAACAGCTTTTACCTATTTACGATAAGCCAATGATTTTTTACCCGCTTTCTGTATTAATGCTGGCGGGTATTCAAGATGTGCTAATTATCTCAACCCCTGAAGACATGCCAGCTTTTGAGCGTTTATTAGCTGATGGTTGCCAGTTTGGTATTAATATTAGTTATGCTGTGCAGCCAAGCCCTGATGGTTTAGCGCAAGCCTTTACTATTGGTGCTGACTTTATTGGCGATGACAATGTTTGCCTAGTTTTAGGTGATAATATCTTTTATGGGCAAAGCTTTGGTGCACAATTAGCGTCAGCTGTTTCACGTGACAGCGGTGCTACTGTATTTGGCTACCATGTAACAGATCCTGAACGTTTTGGCGTTGTCGACTTTGATGAAAATGGCATTGCTACCAGCATTGAAGAAAAACCAGCAGAGCCAAAATCAAATTATGCCGTAACAGGGCTTTATTTTTACGATAACGACGTAGTAGAAATAGCTCGTAATATTAAACCATCGCCTCGTGGTGAGCTTGAAATTACAGATGTAAATAATGTTTACCTTAATCGCGGAGACTTAAACGTAAATGTTTTAGGGCGCGGTTTTGCATGGTTAGATACTGGTACTCATGACTCTTTAATTGAGGCAGGCCAATTTGTACAAACAATAGAACATCGCCAAGGTTTAAAGGTTGCTTGTCTTGAAGAAATTGCCTTACAAAAAGGCTGGCTAAGTAAAGAGCAGGTTTTAACTGCAGGCAATAACCTTAAAAAGACCGGCTATGGTCAGTATTTATTAAATTTAGTAAAAGATAGATAAAATGAATATCGTAGATACAAAAATACCTGAAGTTAAAATTATTGAGCCAAAGGTGTTTGGTGACGATAGAGGCTTTTTTTTAGAAACCTTTCAAGCTGAGCGTTATGCAAGTGTTATTGGTGATGGCCTAACCTTTGTACAAGACAACCATAGCCGTTCTTGTAAAGGGGTTTTAAGAGGGTTGCATTTTCAAAAGACCAAGCCACAAGGTAAGTTAGTACGCGTTGTTACCGGTGAAGTGTTTGATGTGGCGGTCGATATTCGTAAAGGCTCGCCAACCTTCGGTCAATGGGAAGGGGTGCTTTTATCAGGCGACAATAAAAAGCAATTTTGGGTACCACCAGGTTTTGCTCATGGCTTTGTAGTACTTAGCGACACAGCTGATTTTGAATATAAATGCACAGATTTTTACGACCCAAGCGATGAAGGGGCTATTCGCTGGAATGACCCAGACTTAGCTATAGATTGGCCAATTGATTTTGAACCGTCTTTATCAGCTAAAGATTTAGAAGCCGGATTATTAAAGGACTTATAAATGAAGGTGCTTCTTACCGGAGCAAATGGCCAGTTAGGCCTTTGCTTTCAGGATTGCATAAGTGATTCAATAAAACTAACTGCTTCATCAAGTAAAGAGCTAGATATTACCTGTAAAGCTTCAGTGCAAAAAATAGTTAACCTAGTTAAACCTGATGTAATAGTTAATTGTGCCGCGTATACGGCGGTTGATAAAGCCGAAAGTGAGCCTGAACTGGCACACGCCGTAAATTGCCAAGGCCCAGAAAACTTAGCATATGCCGCAGCTATGCTTGATGTGCCGTTAATCCATGTATCTACCGATTATGTTTTTGATGGCAATGCGACTGAGCCTTATGTACCAACTGATGCTACATCGCCGCAAGGGGTGTATGGGCAAACAAAACTAGCTGGTGAGCAGGCTATTAAGGCGATTACCTCAAAGCATATTGTTATTCGTACAGCATGGGTATTTAGTGAATACGGCAATAACTTTGTGAAAACTATGCTGCGCTTAGCTAGCGACCGTGATGAGTTAGGTATAGTCGCTGATCAACATGGCAGCCCGACCTACGCTGGTGATTTAGCTGCTTTGATTGTTGTTATAGTGACACGAATTGAAAGTGGTGATTTTAGCGATTATGGGCTTTACCATTTTTGTGGCGATAAAGCTGTGTCTTGGTATGAATTTGCAGAATCAATTTTTGCAGTTAAAGCTAAATTAAATGCCGATTTTTCAATACCTAAGTTGAATAAACTAACGACCGAGCAGTTTCCTACACCTGCAAAACGACCTAAATATTCCGTTATGCAGGATAATAGGCTATCTTTATTAAACTTGCCTAATGCTAGTCACTGGCAAGACTCACTAAAAACTGTAATAAAAAAGCTTAATAAGTAGAAGAACAAAATGCCGCATAAGAATTCAGGGATTTTACAAAGTAACGCAACAATTGTTGCGTTTATCCAAAGAATTTTGGATATCAGTATTATTGTCGGTTGCTTGTGGGGCACTGTTGCATTGCAAGGGATGCCTTGGTTACTGCAGCATACAACCGCGGCACTACTGGCTGTGTTTTTATTTCACTTTACTAGTGAGCTCGACAAGCTTTATATATCTTGGCGTGGTCTCTCTATTTATAAAGAACTTAAAAAGACTATTTCGCACTGGTTTGTTAGTGCGGCAATTTTATTTTTAAGTGTAAACTTTTTAGCGCCGCAATATCTAAACCCCGAAGGACTTCAGTTTTACTGGTTTATATCTGTATTAGTTTCGCTTTGTGTCTATCGTGTTGTCTTGCGCCTTATTTTACGAGCGCTTCGCTCTCAAGGTATTAATACCCGCTCGGTTGTTATTGCAGGGGCGGGTACGTTAGGTCAACAACTAGCAAATAATATTATCGCTAATTCAAGTTTTGGTTTAGTTTTTGGTGGTTATTACGATGATGCAGCACCAAAGCAAAAGTTAGTTGCGGCGCAAACTATTGGTAATTTAGAGCAACTAGTGGCTGATTGTAAAGAGGGCGGTATTGATCGTGTTTACATTGTATTACCACCGCAAGCTTATGAGCGCCGTAAGTGGCTAGTTAAAGAGTTGGCTGACAGCACTGCAAGTGTTTATATAGTGCCAGATGTATTTACTTATCAGTTATTGCACTCTCGTAGTGATACTATTATGGGTATACCTACAATAAGTATTTATGATTCACCGCTCGATGGTAGCAATGCCATTATTAAACGCATTGAAGATATTGTACTCTCTACACTTATTTTAATAATGATATCCCCTGTTTTACTAGGGTTAGCCCTTGCGGTTAAGTTTACCTCTAAAGGGCCTGTCTTCTTTAAACAAAACCGTTACGGTATTGATGGTAAGCCGATTAAGGTATGGAAGTTCCGCTCGATGAATGTAATGGAAGATGGCGCTAAAGTAACCCAAGCCACAAAAAATGATTCTCGCTTTACACCAATAGGCCAGTTTATTCGCAAAACGAGCTTAGATGAATTGCCTCAGTTTATTAATGTTCTACAAGGACAAATGTCGATTGTTGGGCCGAGGCCTCATGCAGTTGCCCATAACGAAGAATACCGTAAATTGGTAGATGGTTATATGCTACGCCATAAGGTTAAACCGGGTATTACTGGCTGGGCGCAAATAAACGGTTGGCGCGGCGAAACCGATACATTAGATAAAATGGAAAAACGCATAGAGTTTGATCTAGAGTACATTCGTAACTGGTCTTTATTCTTTGATTTAAAAATAGTGTTTTTAACTATTTTTAAAGGTTTTGTGAATAAAAATGCCTACTAACTTTTAGTAGGCTCCCCTCTTTTTAACTCTTCATACTTACAGAGAATTTAATGCTTTATAAAATTAAAGCTGTTTTAAGTGATGCTGAACATCGCCATACCGCAATTAATGCTGCTATAGCGCTTACCATTCGGGTTTTAGGTGCTTGTATGGCCTTTTTGTTTAACATCGTAATAGCAAGGCAGCTTGGAGCAGAGCAGGCTGGTTACTTTTTTTTAGGTTTAGCTTTAACTATGATGCTCGCGGGCATTGCTAGGCTCGGTTTTGACAATACTGTGTTGCGCTTTACATCAGCAGATGCAGGTAACGGATATACAGTTAAAACAATTTTAAATTTTGCGCTTAAATATAGTGTGCCCGTGGCAAGTCTATTTGCAACCTTAGTTTATTTTTCTGCTCGATGGTTAGCAGAGGATGCGTTTAATAAACCAGGGCTTGCAACAACCTTACAGTCTGTAGCACCCGCGATAATTGGTTTAAGTATAGTGTTTATAGTTGCAATGAGCTTACAGGCTCGTCATAAACTGGTCGCGAGTATCCCTTGCCAAAACATCGCTCATTTTATGCTGTGTGGTGCGGCAGTTATTGTGTTTTCGGCTGACTCTGCAAGTACCGCAGCACTTTATTTGAGTTTGTCGTTGGGCGTAACCTCTAGTTTTTTTTACTGGCTAAGTATAAAAAACTTAAATAATAATGGTGAAAAGCCAGACCCACAAACACTATGGGATAGTGCAAGGCCTAACTGGGTCATCATAATGATGAATCAATCAGTACAATGGAGTGCGCCTATAATTATTGGTATATTCTTGGTAGCACAACAGGTTGCTTTTTTTAGTGTTGCACAGCGTATAGCCATGTTAACTTCATTTATTTTAATGGCGGTAAATTTAGTTGTTGCACCCAAATTTTCAGCCTTTCATGCCAAAGGCGATGATGTAGGTATTCGCAAAACTGCGTTATTCTCTGTTCGCTTACTCGTATTAAGTGCATTACCCATAGTGCTACTTATGCTGCTGTTTCCCGAATTTTTAATGGGGCTTTTTGGTGAAGAGTTTAAGCAAGGAGCGCTAATTTTACAGATTTTAGTTTTAGGGCAAGCAGTTAATGTAGTAACAGGTTCGGTTGGCTTTTTACTTATGATGAGTGGTCATGAACGTGATATGCGTTTAGTCACCCTCATTAGTGGCTTTGGTGTTTTAATTAGCGTACCCATTTGTACTAAGCTATTCGGTGCTGTTGGTGCTGCATCTGCTACAGCATTTTTTATTAGCCTGCAAAACTTACTTGCAGTGTATTTTGTTAAAAAACGATTAGGGTTTAACACCTTAAAGTTTTGGCAGAAGATATGATTTGGCGAGCTACGAATAAGGATATTTGAATGATTTTACAGCAATGGTTTATATTGGTTATTTTTATTGCAACCATTGTAGGCTTAATTAAATTTCAAAAATTTCCTGAGCGTGTATTTGCAGCTGCTTGTTTAGCGTGCTTTGCTACAAACTTGGTTTCTACTGAGCAGCTTTTGAATAATGCAGTTAACCCAGGGTTGGTTACCTTGCTGCTTTTAGTGGTGTGTGCATTTGCTTTTGAACGCACCAGCTTTTTACGCAAATTAGCCAATGTTTTATTTAAGGGCTCAGTGGTTAAGTCTTATATCAGGACATTATTGGCAACGATTGTCGCCTCTGGTTTTTTAAATAATACCGCGGTGGTTGCTACTTTAATTAGCCCGGTTAAAAATAATAAACTGATTGCTCCAACCAAACTGTTACTGCCCCTTTCTTATGCGGCTATCTTAGGTGGCACCCTGACCTTAATTGGCACCTCAACGAATTTAATTGTTAACTCTATGCTGATTGAGAGAGGTGCAGAGGGCTTTAAGTTTTTTGACTTTTTACCTATTGGCTTAGCAGCAGTAGGTGCTTGTTTATTGGTAATGGCGCTTACAATTAACCGTTTAAAAGGCAAAGTGAGCAAAGATGAAACCTCAAGTGATTACTTTGTTGAAGCTAAAGTGAATGCCGCCTCACCACTGATAGGTAAAACAGTAGAGCAAAATGGTTTACGTAGCTTAGAGTCACTATTTTTGGTTGAGGTAGTTCGCGATAATCGCTTAATTTCGCCAGTAGCACCAACGCAAATGATCCGTGAAGGCGATAAGCTTATTTTTTCGGGTGATGTCACTAAAGTATTGGTACTCCAGCAATTTGAGGGTTTAAGCCTATTTGCAGAGCAAGATGGTTTACTACGCGATAACTTAACCGAAGTCGTTATTAAACCGGGAGCTGCAGTGGTGGGTAAAACTTTAAAAACGGCAGGCTTTCGAGCAAGGTTTGATGCCGCGGTTGTTGCAGTTCGCCGCGAAGGCGAAAAGCTTTCGGGTAAGTTAGGTGATATTACCATTCAAAGTGGGGACTTTTTGATTCTTGCAGTTGGCCCTGATTTTGCTAAACGTACTAACTTAACGAAAAACTTTTTTATACTCAGCGGTGTCAAAGCCGACAACATGCTTAAAGGCTTAAAAGAGCGTATTGTTACTTGGGGCTTTGTGGCAACCATTGCGGGCTCTTTAATTTTTGATGTTAGTTTATTAAAAAGCTTTATTTTTTACCTAGCAGTGCTAGTAGGTTGCCGTTGTTTATCGCTAAACGAAATTAAGCGACGTTTTCCGTTAGAGCTTTGGCTTATTGTAATGAGCGCTTTAACGCTAGCTACAGCCTTAGATAATTCAGGGGTATCTACATTAATAGCAGAGCAAGTCGAGGGTTTACTTGCAGGGCAAAGCGTTTATATAGCCTTTATTGGTGTATTTTTACTTACTCTATTATTTACAGAGTTAATTACTAATAATGCAGCAGCAGCGCTTACATTCCCCATTGCATTTACCATTGCTCAAGGCTTAGGCGTAAGTTACATGCCATTTGTACTGGCTGTCGCCTTTGCCGCGAGTGGCAGTTTTATTAGCCCTTACGGCTACCAAACTAACCTAATGGTTTACAATGCCGGCAATTACAAACTAACCGACTTTATAAAATTTGGCCTACCGATCTCAATCACCTACAGCCTAGTGGCACTGACCCTGATACCCGTGTTTTTTCCGTTTTAGAAAAGCCATTAGGCTTTGGGTGATAGGTACTAGGTGCTAGGATGCTAGGTGCTAGGTTGCTAGGAGCTAGGCGTTAGGTAGAAATATGTCTTCAGGCTCTAGGCGCTAGATTTATTTTGCGATAAGGTTTAGTGGTGAATGGATTTCACTTAATGGCGAAGGGACTAATTATGAAATTTGAACAAATGGATGTGTGGAAGAGGTCATCACGATTAGCATGTGAAATATATAAAGTAATGTTTGTTTGCAAAGATTACGGTTTTAAAGATCAAATAACACGTGCTGCATTATCAATTCCTTCTAATATCGCTGAAGGCCTCGAAAGAGAAACAGAGAATGATGAAGCTCGCTTCTTATATTATGCAAAGGGCTCTGCAGGAGAGCTCGTTACTCAATTATACATTGGTATTGAGATAAAATTTATCGATAAGCATGTTGGCTTGCAATTAATATCAGAAGCTAAAGAAGTTGCAGCTATGATTGCAGCGTTAATAAAATTAAGAAAAGGCTGCGTAAAAGAATCAGCCATTGAATATCATTTTGAAGAACCTAGAACCTAGAACCTAGAACCTAGAACCTAGAACCTAGAACCTAGAAACCCCAAGAGGTACCATGACCGAGAACATTGTATGGCACGATCAGACTGTTTCGCGTGCTGAAAAAGAACAACATAAAGGGCATAAGCCGGTATTACTTTGGTATACGGGACTAAGTGGCTCTGGTAAGTCGACTATTGCGAATGCGGTTGAGGCCAAGTTATTTGAATTAGGTTGTCATACTTATCTGCTTGATGGCGACAATGTACGCATGGGCTTAAACAAGGGCCTGACTTTTAGCGACGAAGACCGCATTGAAAATATTCGCCGTATTAGCGAAGTAGCTAAGCTGTTTGTTGATGCCGGTTTAATTGTATCAACGGCGTTTATTTCACCGTTTAAAGAAGACCGTGCTCGTGCTCGCAGCATTATGAACAAGGGTGAATTTGTAGAAGTATTTATCGATACGCCATTAGAGGTTTGCGAAAGCCGCGACCCTAAAGGTTTATACAAAAAGGCCCGTGCTGGCGAAATACCTAACTTTACAGGTATTAGCTCTGCATTCGATGTGCCAGAGCAACCAGAAATTCATGTAAAAACAGCAGAGCAAAGCATTGAGCAAAGCGTTGAACAAATTATTGGTTATTTACGCGAAGCAGGGATTATAGAAATCTAGAGCCAGAAACCTGACGTCTAAAATCTGATATCTGTCTTCTGACCTCTAACGTCTGAGATCTAACCTCTGATATCTTTTTCTAATATCTGACGTCTAACCTCTAACTTCTAACATCTATAATCTGACTTCTATTATTCTTGAGATTTTATGAACTACGATATTTTTAACGGTGATGCAGATGGCATCATTGCACTATTACAGTTACAGCTCGCTAACCCCACAGAGAGTGTTAAAGTAACAGGTGTGAAACGTGATATTCAACTACTAAAAAAAATTACCCCAAAAGCCGGTGATAATATTCGTGTACTTGATATTTCGATGGAAAAAAACATGGCAGAGTTGCACGACGCTCTATGCGTAGGTGCACGTGTTATGTATGTAGACCATCATAAAGCGGGTGATATTCCAAATCATGCTAACCTGTTTGCTCATATCGATTTAGATGCAAACATGTGTACGAGTTTAATAGTGAGCAACCTTATCGATAAGCAATACCACTTATGGGCAATCACAGCTGCTTATGGCGATAATTTATTTGCAAAAGCCGATAGTGAAGCCGATAAACTAGGTGTTACAGAGCTCGAAAAGTCACAACTTAAAGCATTTGGTACTTATATTAACTATAACGGCTATGGCAGTGAGGTAGCTGATTTACACTTTGCACCAGAAGACTTATTTAATGAACTACTAAAATATAAGTCACCTCTTGATGCCATTAACGACCAAGAGTCGGTTTACTACGTATTAGAAAAAGCTTACAAAGCCGATATGCAAAAAGCGGCAGACGCTAAAGTTTTACATAATTGCGATACAGCAAAGGTTATTTTACTTGATGACGCCCCATGGGCGCGCCGTGTAAGTGGCGTATTAGGTAACGACCTTGCTAACCAAGCACCTAATAAAGCCCATGCAGTGCTTACCTATAATAACAAAGGAAGTTTTACCGTAAGTGTAAGAGCACCACTCAATAATAAACAAGGCGCTGTTGATGTATGCAGCCAATTTGCCACCGGCGGCGGCCGCGCTGCTGCAGCAGGTATAAACGAACTAGACCAACAACAAGTTGAACAGTTTATTACTACTCTAGTCAATTTTTATAGCTAACCCCTTGCTAGTGGCACTCAGCCACTAGCATCTTTTAGCTCCTAGCTCCTAGCTCCTAGCTCCTAGCTCCTAGCTCCTAGCTCCTAGCTCCTAAATCCTAGAACCTATCGTTTCCTGTTCATCCTCCGTCAATATTATTACTGCTAACTTGGTTATAAATCTTTTTTTACTATTGCGCAAAATGGGTTGATAACTCATACTTTGTAATTATTTATTCTTATCACTACAATTAAGGGACTAAACATTATGAAAGCTGTCATTCCTGTTGCAGGCCTTGGTACACGTATGTTACCGATGACAAAGGCAATTCCTAAAGAAATGCTGCCGCTGGTTGATAAACCGCTTATTCAATACATAGTAAACGAATGTGTTGCTGCGGGTATTAAAGAAGTTGTATTGGTTACTCATAGTTCAAAAAATGCTATTGAAAACCACTTTGATACTAGCTTTGAGCTTGAAGCAACCCTAGAAAAACGAGTAAAACGTACCTTGCTTGAAGAAGTGCGCTCTATTTGCCCACCAGATGTAACCATTATGCATGTACGCCAAGGCGAGGCTAAAGGATTAGGACATGCTGTTATGTGTGCAAAACCAATTGTTGGCGATGACGACTTTGTCGTTGTACTGCCAGATGTAATTTTAGATGGCTATACAGCTGATCAAAAAATCGAAAATATTGCGGCTATGATCAAGCGATTTAATGAAGTTAAAGCAAGCCAAATTATGCTAGAGCCAGTTCCGCAAGAAAGCGTACATAAATATGGTATTGCTGATATTGGTGGTGTGAAAATTAAAGCGGGCGAAAGTGCACCAATTAAAACCATGGTTGAAAAACCAAAAGCTGAAGAAGCACCATCTAACCTTGCAGTTGTAGGCCGTTATGTTCTATCTAAAGCGATTTGGCCATTACTTGCTAAAACACCAGCAGGTGCAGGCGGCGAAATTCAGCTTACCGATGCAATCGATGAGTTAATGAAGCACGAAATCGTAGAGGCATTCCACATGAGTGGCCGTGCTCACGATTGTGGCGACAAACTCGGTTACTTAAAAGCGATTGTAGAATACAGCATGCGTGACGAAAACTTAGGTGAAGAGTTCACTGATTTTGTAACCGAAATGGTAGCGCCAGCAGAGCGACATTTAAAAGCGGTTTAAAAAGAGGATATTAGATTTCAGACGTCAGATATTAGACGATAGATATTAGATTTCAGGCTTTAGTGGTTAGAAGTTAATTTTTAGCTTTTAACCGCTTGCTTTACCCCACCCCCCAATAAGATCTTGTTCACCTAGCACCTAGCACCTAGCACCTAGCACCTAGCACCTAGCACCTAGCACCTAGCACCTAGCGCTACGCTATTAACTTCTCGTTTCTCACATCTAATGTTATATTTAATCTAATTTAAGGATTTCTATAATTTTAACTCGGAATAGGTTATGTCAAAACTCAATCTCTTTTTAGGTAGTGCAATAGCTCTAAGCTCTCCACTTGCACTGGCTGATAATGTTAATAATTACCAATCTTTTGCAGCCTTCACAGGATTAATCAACACTCCCAATGCAGAAACTGTAGAAAAAGGCCATGGTATTATCGGTTATAATAATCAACTTGCGCCTTCTGCATTTAAGGCTCGTTATTCTAACGATGAAAATGGTATTCGTTATGTCGATGGCCATAATTTTAAGTTTTCGGCAGGGTTGTTCGAAGGCTTCGAGATACAGGGTATGCTGGCAGCTTATAGTATTCATACTAATAAGTTTATTGGTAGAAATTCAGAAATCCGCGATTTATCGTTTAATGCTAAGTACCAAATACCGTATATCCCTAAAGATTGGTTTAATGTAGCGGTTGGTGTGCGAGACTTTGGTGGCCGTGCTAAGGCGAATGCTTACCAAACATATTATGCTGTTGCCTCTAAAGAGCTATGGGATTTTAGGTTTTCAGCGGGCTTTGGCGACAGTAACCAACCATTGGGACAAATGGATGGTGCATTTGCAGGTGTTGAATGGCAAGTTTTCGACTGGTTTGCACTACAAGCAGAGCATGATAGCGAAGCATTTAATGCTGCTGCAAGGGTAACGATACCTAAAGAGTGGTTATACGATTTTGGTGAATTAACTTTAAGCTCTCGCTTTTATAGCAGCACAGATAACTCTGAAGAAGATACCTATTGGGCTGTTGATTTTAAACTACCTTTCTCAGATGAAGCCAAAGATAACTATAAACCAGTTGAGCCAGCGCCGTATGTTGCTCCTGTAAGTTCAAAGCCTACAGCAAAAGTTAAAAGTAATGGTCTAGACTTTGTTGAAACAGCAATGGCGCCTGAGCTTGCACAGCAAGACAAAGCTCTGACCGTTGCTACAGTTAAACAAGCACCCACACAAACTACTCAAAAACTAGCAAGCTCAAGTTTAAACAGCCAAGTAACTATTTTAAAAGATGCACTACTTCACGATGGTTTCGAAAATATTGTAGTTGGTCATAACCTGAATACTGTATTCGTAAACTTTGAAAACTCGGTATTTAACCGTAACGATATCGATGCTATCGGGCTAGTCCTTGGTCGCATTGTAGAAAGTGTAACAAATGAAAATACGCACTTTAATGTACAGCTTTCTAAAACAGATATTCCTTTAATTGCTATACAAGGTAAAGTTGATAACTACCGCTTATTTATCGAACAAGGTGTAACCCCTGATTTAAATGTACAGCAGGGTAAAGCAACTATACCTGAAGGTGTAGTATGGGCTGGTAAAGCTGAGGCTAGCCCTTACTTTAAACCTAGAGTTACTGTTAGCCCAGTTCTTTCAGCCGCATATGGTACTGAATTTGGGGCTTACGACTATTCTTTAGGGCTAAGAGCAAATGTTGATTTGCCACTATGGCAAGGCGGTGGTATTAACGTTAGCGCTCAAACTGGCGTATATGAAACCGATGATTATAAAGACAATGGTGCATTTGATGTTTACAGTATTCAAGAAGGCCTTGTTAATGCAACGCTCTATCAAACCTTTAAATTGCCATATGGTTTTTATAATCAAACGCAAATTGGCTTCTTTAAAGATTACTTCGATTACAAAGCTATTATCAACGAAACTGCTTGGTTAAGCCCTGAAGGCCGCCATAAAGTGAGCGCTAAAATCGCTTATTTTGATTATGCAGATTACCGCGCCTCACGTGAGTACGAAACGCTGACATATCAGTACAACTGGGTTGAACAAGATATTACTTTTCATGCTACAGCTGGTAAGTATTTTTATGGTGACAGCGGTTATCAGTTAGAAAGTCGTTTTTGGTTTGGCGATAGTTATGTGGCCATTTCATATCAAGATTCAGATGCACAAGTTGCTGGTGTTGCGATTAATATCCCTCTTACGCCGCGTAAAGATATGAAAGTAAGCCCAATTGGTCAGCTTAAAGGCTCTGCTAACTGGAGAACGGGTATGCAATCACAGGTTGGAACTAAGAATGTATTAGTATTTAATCAGGGTTACGCACCTATTACTGAAATTAACCTTGATAGAACAATACTTAAACGTGGCCGATTATCTTCGAGCTATATTTATAGCAACCTAGCGCGAATGAAAGAAGCGTATGAGAGTTATAAATAGTAGCGACTCGCAGTAGCGGGGGCGAGAAGCGAGAGACGAGAAGCGAAAAACGAGATTCGAGAAACGAGATACGAGTCAGATACTGATGCCAAGGAGTGGCTATGTACTACGAGAGATTAGATGTATGGAAAAGATCTTTTCAATTAAGTCTTTTAGTTTATAGAAGTTTTTATTTACTCAAAGATTTTAGTTTAAAAGATCAAATGTGTCGCTGCTCGGTTTCAATTCCAAGTAACATAGCTGAAGGGTATGAGCGCTTTTCTAAAAAAGAAAGAGCTCATTTCCTTTCTATAGCTAAAGGCTCCGTCGGTGAACTCAAAACACAAGTTATGCTTGCTTTTGAGTTGGGTTACTTGCATAAGGAAAACTACTTACTCATAACAAATGAGTGTGAAGAAATTGGTAAAATGCTAGGTAAATTAATGTACTTACATAAATATAATTAATTTACCCTTGTATACTCGCAACTCGCAACTCGCAACTCGCAACTCGCAACTCGCAACTCGCAACTCGCAACTCGCAACTCGCAACTCGCAACTCGTTACTCACTAACCACTAACTTCTACTTTTGTCCCTTCGCCTAACTCTGCTTTAAGCTTTTCTGCTAGTGCTTGTTTGGCTTGCTCATCACCGTGGACGATTTTGATTAAACTTGGCTTTTGATGCATGCCAGTGACAAATCTGATTAACCCTTTTTGATCTGCGTGGGCGCTGTAGCCGCTGATGGTATGAATTTGCGCTTTAATCATTATTTTTTGATTATCGATAAATACATAGCCGCCGCGAGGGCCGTACTTTTGAATCTCTCGACCTAAGGTTCCTTGCCCTTGGTAGCCAACAAAAATGACATCGGTTGTTTTGTCGGGTAAAAACCGCTCTAGGTAATTAACTATTCTGCCGCCATTACACATACCGCTGGCGGCGATGATTATAGCTGGCTGTTGTTTTGAGGCTAAAAAGTTAATCAGGGCAAGGTGCTCTTGGTGGCTATCAATTGTATGTAGTTGGTTGAAGTCGAGCGGGTGACGGCCTTGTTTTACGCGTTTTTTTGCTTCGTTATCCCATAGCGCTTTAAAATGTAAATATTCATTTGTGAAATTGGCTGCCATTGGCGAATCTACAATAATATGCAGTTTATGCCACATAGAACGTTTGCTTGCACAGTGAATAAGCTGTTCAAACTCATAGAGCAGCTCTTGAGTTCGGCCAATACTAAAAGCCGGTATGAGTACCACGCCATTATCGCTTACTGCACGCTCTATAACCTTTTTAAGAACGGCTACGCGCTCTTTACGACCTTGATGGTTTTTATCACCATAGGTTGACTCAATAACTAATGTATCGGCGCGGTAAGGCGGCTTTGGCGTCGGTAATAATGGCGTGTAAGGTGCACCTAAATCACCAGAAAATACCACTCTATGCGTGTTTGGTTTTTTGCCTAGCTCAATTTCAACATAGGCAGAGCCTAAAATGTGCCCAGCACGTTGCAGACGAATTTTATATAATGAGTTTTGATTACTTGAGGCTACTTTTTTGGGGCTAAAGCCCACTCCTGCGGGAATGCAGTACCATGTGTTGAAATCGAGAGAGATAATCTGTTGTTTTAGTAATTTTAAGCAAGTGCGGATCATTTCTTCATCGCGAGTTACACCCACTTTTAAAGCATCTTCAATCACCATAGGTAATAGCTTAGCAGTAGCGGCTGAAGTATAAATAGGTCCTTTAAAACCTGCGGCAAGTAAGTAGGGGATGCGGCCAACATGGTCTATATGACAATGTGTAACAATCAGCGCTTTTACCGTTGATATATCAAACTCAATAGCTAAGTCTTGTTTACTGTCTTCCCCTTGAAATAGCCCACAATCAACAAGTACAGAATTTGTGTCATCAATAAATAGCTGGTGGCAAGACCCAGTTACGCCTTTCACCGCTCCGTGGTGTTTTATATGCATAATAATCTCCTGATTTATGCTGTCACGAGAAATAACTTATACTAAAAGAAACTTTAATTACATTCTTATAATTTTATCTTCCAAAATCTTAAGGTATTATGCTGTGCTTTGGACCTAATTAGAAAAATCTGGGTCTATTGCGATTTAATAAGGTTAACAATGAAATATTTAGTCACCGGTGCAGCCGGGTTTATAGGTGCTGCAACGTGCCAGAAGCTATTAGCAGCAGGGAATGATGTTATTGGTATCGATAATTTAAACGATTATTACGATGTTAACTTAAAATTAGCAAGGCTAGCCCAATTTGAATCTCATGAGCACTTTTCTTTCAAAAAGCTTGATATAGCAGACCGTGAAGAAATTGCAGAGTTATTTAGAACTCAAAAGTTTGAGCGCGTTATTCACTTGGCTGCTCAAGCTGGGGTACGCTATTCAATTGAAAATCCAGACTCCTATGCTGATTCTAATCTAGTTGGCCATTTAAATATTTTAGAAGGATGTCGTCATAATCAGGTTTCACACTTGGTGTATGCTTCATCTAGTTCTGTTTATGGCTTAAATGAGAAAACGCCATTTGCAACAACCGACAGTGTTGACCACCCAGTTTCATTTTATGCTGCTACAAAAAAAGCAAATGAGCTAATGGCTCATAGTTACTCGCATTTATATGATTTACCTACCACAGGGTTACGTTTTTTTACTGTATATGGTCCTTGGGGTCGTCCAGATATGGCACCATTTATTTTCACTAAAAAAATGCTGGCAGGTGATACGATAGATATAAACAACAATGGTGATATGTGGCGCGACTTTACCTACATTGATGATATTGTAGAAGGTGTTGTAAGAGCGGCCGACGTAATTCCTGAGCGTGATAATAACTGGCGAGTAGAAACCGGATCTCCTGCTACAAGCTCTGCACCATATCGAGTTTATAATATTGGTCATGGTAGCCCAATTAATTTGATGAAATTTATTGAGTCAATAGAGTCTGAGCTAGGCATTAATGCAAATAAAAACTTCAGAGAAATGCAGGCAGGTGATGTCTACAAAACCTTTGCTGACACCCAAGATTTATTTGCTGCTACAGGGTATAAGCCTGCTGTAGGTGTAGAAGAAGGCGTAGCAAAGCTTGTGAGCTGGTATAAGTCTTTTTACGCCTAAAACCGTTCCTGTTTGATGTAGGCGCGAAACTTATTTCGCGCGGTGTTTAGAAGATGTCTGCCGTCAGTTTGAAGCCGAGCGGTGTTGTTTGTAGGTCTTGACCAAAGGCCTGCCTCGTAGGAGATGTATGGACTCCTCCCCCAAACAGGGTGAGTACGGTATAAAGAGATTGGACAATTACTTTTACCAATAAGGAATCCATACATGTCAAAATTTAACCTAATTAGTATCGACTTGGCAAAAAATGTTTTTCAAGTCGGTAAGTTTCTTCAT